>OGTA01000007.1_pt1 | contig 431176 bp, 389 predicted proteins | sample 1574541 | NCBI WGS metagenome assembly OGTA01 (sample SAMN03295825, study PRJEB24534) | human gut metagenome | isolation source: fecal sample 6 from infant 3 | host: Homo sapiens | place: USA: Pittsburgh, PA | collected 2014-07
TGAGAAAAGTTATTTAATTTCATAGCGCTGCTTTCAATCCACATAATCAGCGTTAAACTATTTATACCGTTATTTTAGGGAGAAACGATGATGCGCGTACTGGTTGTCGAGGATAATGCTTTATTACGCCACCACCTCAAGGTTCAGTTACAGGATTTAGGGCATCAGGTGGATGATGCAGAAGATGCGAAGGAAGCGGACTATTATCTGAATGAACATCTGCCGGATATCGCGATCGTTGATTTAGGACTCCCCGATGAAGACGGTTTGTCATTGATCCGCCGTTGGCGTAGCAATGAGGTTTCGTTGCCGATTCTGGTGTTAACCGCGCGTGAAGGCTGGCAGGACAAGGTGGAAGTACTCAGCGCCGGAGCCGACGATTACGTCACAAAACCGTTTCATATCGAAGAGGTGGCTGCGCGCATGCAGGCACTTATGCGTCGCAACAGCGGTCTGGCATCGCAGATTATCTCTCTTCCTCCTTTCCAGGTGGACCTCTCTCGGCGCGAGTTATCCGTCAATGATGAAGTTATCAAGCTCACGGCGTTCGAATACACCATTATGGAAACACTTATCCGTAATAACGGCAAAGTGGTCAGTAAAGATTCGCTCATGTTACAGCTTTACCCGGATGCCGAGCTGCGTGAAAGCCACACCATTGATGTTCTGATGGGGCGTCTGCGTAAAAAAATACAGGCGCAATACCCGGATGATGTCATCACCACCGTGCGTGGCCAGGGATATCTTTTTGAACTGCGCTAATGAATAAATTATTGCGTCATTTTTTCCCGTTATCACTGCGGTTGCGCTTTTTACTGGCAACCGCGGGCGTGGTATTGGTGCTTTCGCTGGCCTACGGCATGGTTGCCCTGGTGGGTTACAGCGTCAGCTTTGATAAAACAACGTTCCGCCTGCTGCGGGGTGAAAGTAACCTGTTCTATACCCTGGCAAAATGGGAGAACGGTAAGATAAACGTCGAGCTGCCTGAGAATCTCGATATGCAAAGCCCAACAATGTCGCTGATCTATAACGAAGACGGTGAGTTGTTGTGGGCGCAGCGCAATGTTCCCTGGCTGACGCACAGTATCCAACCGGAATGGCTAAAAGCTAACGGTTTTCATGAGATTGAAGCCAATGTAGATGCCACCAGCACCTTACTGGGCGAAGATCACTCCGCTCAGCAGCAGCTAAAAGAAGTCAGAGAAGATGACGACGATGCCGAAATGACCCACTCGGTCGCCGTGAACGTCTACCCCGCCACTGCCAGAATGCCACAGTTGACCATAGTGGTTGTCGATACCATTCCTATTGAGCTAAAGCGCTCGTATATGGTCTGGAGTTGGTTTATTTATGTGCTGGTCGCCAATCTGTTGCTGGTCATTCCGCTGTTATGGGTAGCCGCCTGGTGGAGTCTGCGGCCTATCGAATCGCTGGCGCGTGAAGTCCGTGAGCTTGAGGAACATCATCGAGAGATGTTAAACCCCGCCACCACGCGCGAACTGACCAGCCTGGTCCGCAATCTTAATCGACTTTTAAAAAGCGAACGCGAGCGCTACGACAAATACCGTACGACGTTAACAGACCTCACCCATAGCCTGAAAACACCGCTGGCGGTATTACAGAGTACGCTCCGCTCGATGCGTAATGAAAAAATGAACGTAAGCGACGCGGAACCCATCATGTTGGAACAAATCAGCCGTATTTCCCAGCAGATTGGCTATTACCTGCATCGCGCCAGCATGCGTGGCAGCAGCGTGCTGCTTAGCCGCGAACTGCATCCAGTCGCGCCGTTGCTGGATAAACTCACCTCGGCGCTAAATAAGGTGTATCAGCGTAAAGGCGTCAACATAAATCTCGATATCTCACCCGAAATCAGTTTTGTGGGCGAACAGAACGATTTTGTCGAAGTGATGGGCAACGTGCTGGATAACGCATGTAAATATTGTCTGGAGTTTGTCGAGATTTCAGCGCATCTGTCCGAGGATCAGCTACACATTCTGGTTGAAGATGATGGCCCAGGTATTCCGCAAAGCAAACGGGAAGTGGTGTTTGACCGTGGACAACGTGTCGATACGTTACGGCCAGGTCAAGGCGTTGGACTGGCGGTGGCGCGAGAAATCACCGAACAGTATGACGGGCAGATTATTGCAGGCGATAGCCTGCTGGGTGGCGCGCGCATGGAAGTTATTTTTGGCCGCCAGCAGCCGGGGCAAATAGACGAGTAATCGCCGCATGTAATAAATATGTACTGATTTCCCGCTTGCGGTTAAGTATCCGTTATAATCGGTTGCAGATACCAGCCTGCGGGATGCTCATTATGGAATACCAACTCACACTTAACTGGCCCGATTTTCTTGAACGCCACTGGCAGAAACGCCCGGTGGTCTTAAAACGCGGGTTTAACAACTTTATTGATCCACTCTCTCCTGACGAACTGGCTGGACTGGCAATGGAAAGCGAAGTCGACAGCCGACTCGTCAGCCACCAGGACGGTAAATGGCAGGTTAGCCACGGTCCGTTCGAAAGCTATGATCATCTCGGCGAGAACAACTGGTCGCTGCTGGTACAGGCGGTCAATCACTGGCATGAACCCACCGCCGCGCTGATGCGTCCGTTTCGCGAACTGCCGGACTGGCGGATTGACGATCTGATGATCTCCTTCTCTGTCCCCGGTGGCGGCGTTGGCCCACATCTTGATCAGTACGATGTGTTTATCATTCAGGGAACCGGGCGACGTCGCTGGCGCGTGGGCGAAAAACTGCAGTTGAAGCAGCACTGCCCTCACCCGGACCTGCTGCAGGTCGCCCCGTTTGAAGCCATCATCGATGAAGAGCTGGAACCCGGCGATATCCTGTACATTCCACCAGGATTCCCGCACGAAGGCTATGCGCTGGAAAACGCCATGAACTATTCGGTCGGTTTCCGCGCGCCGAATACTCGCGAACTGATCAGCGGCTTCGCCGATTACGTTTTGCAACGTGAGCTGGGTAGCACGTATTACAGCGATCCTGACCTGCCGCCGCGCGATCATCCGGCTGACGTTCTGCCGCAGGAAATGGACAAGCTGCGTGAAATGATGCTTGGACTGATTAATCAGCCGGAACATTTCCAGCAGTGGTTTGGCGAGTTTATATCTCAGTCTCGTCATGAGCTGGATATTGCTCCACCGGAGCCGCCGTATCAGCCAGACGAAATTTACGATGCCCTGAAGCAAGGAGATGTGTTAGTGCGTCTGGGCGGATTGCGCGTATTGCGCATCGGCGATGACGTCTACGCCAACGGTGAGAAAATTGATTCACCGCATCGCCCTGCCCTGGAAGCGCTTGCCAGCCATATTGTTCTGACGGCCGAGAACTTTGAGGATGCGCTGGAAGATCCGTCTTTCCTTGCCATGCTTGCCGCACTGGTAAACAGCGGATACTGGTTCTTCGAAGGATAATACGAACGGTGCCTGATGCGACGCTAGCGCGTCCTATCAGGCCTTCTGGAGTGAAATACTGTAGGCCGGATAAGCGAAGCGCTATCCGGCATCTATCGATAAATTTACTGCTGCTTTGCGGTTAATTCCGCAATACGTACAATCACCCGCACCGCTTTTTCCATTCCTTCCAGAGTTACAAACTCATGTTTACCATGATAGTTGTAGCCTCCGGTGAACAGATTCGGACACGGTAATCCCATAAACGACAGCTGCGCGCCGTCGGTGCCGCCACGAATAGGCTTCAGCACCGGCTCAATATCGCAATCGCGCATCGCCTTCTGAGCGATATCCAGCACGTGCGGATGCTCAATCACTTTTTCGCGCATATTGTAGTAGCTGTCTTCAATCACCAGTTCGATATAGCAATCCGGGTGTAACCCTTTGCCGACCTTTTTGGCGATCTCCATGATCTTGCGTTTGCGCGCTTCAAACTGCTTGCGGTCAAAATCACGGATGATGTAGTGCATATCCGCCCGATCGACCGTCCCTTTCATGCTCGCCAGATGATAAAAGCCTTCGTAGCCTTCCGTCGTTTCCGGGCTTTCGTCTGCCGGAACCTCAGCATGAATACGAGCAGCCAGCGACAGCGCATTCACCATCACCCCTTTTGCGGTACCGGGATGCACATTGTTGCCGACAATTTTGATATTAACCGACGCGGCGTTGAAGTTTTCAAATTCCAGCTCTCCCACGCCACCGCCGTCAACGGTATAGGCCCACTGCGCATCAAATGCCGCAACGTCAAAATGCTTCGCCCCTTTACCAACCTCTTCGTCCGGCGTAAAGGCCACGCGGATATCACCGTGCGGAATATCTTTTTGGATGAGCACCGCCAGCGCGGTCATGATTTCCGCCACGCCAGCTTTATCATCCGCGCCCAGCAGCGTTTTACCGTCTGTGGTGATCAGCGTCTGACCCAGAAGTTGATGCAGCACCGGGAACATCACCGGCGACAGAACTTCATCACCAATGCCTAACGCAATATCGCCGCCGCGATAGTTTTCAACGATTTGCGGATTAACGTTTTTACCGCTGAAATCCGGTGAGGTATCCACATGGGAAATAAAGCCGATCGCGGGAATATTGCCAGCAACGTTAGCGGGCAACGTGGCCATCAGCGTCCCCTTTTCGCTCAGTGAAATGTTAACCAGCCCCATCTCTTCGAGCTGTTGTTTGAGCAGTTGTAATAACTTCCACTGTCCTTCGGTGCTGGGTACCTGCCGCACGCCCGATTTTGATTGGGTGTCCAGCGACACGTAGTGTAAAAAACGCTCAAGTAGTTTATCCATGCAGTCACCCTCACTTTTTGTGACAACATTATCAATAAGCAACAAAAGACAAATATTGCGTCAGGTCACTTTTATCCCCGCAAGTGAGAATATTTCGCCCTGACATCCCCTCTGACTATAGGGCTAAGTCAGTAATTCGCAACAAGGATTGGCGATTACCATGGTTTGCCGTAGAATAACGGCCCTCATTAAGAGTCATCAAGGTGGTTAACCACGAACCCCGCAGCGGTCAGCCATCCGTTGCGTTTACATGGGACAGAGTAAAAAATTGAATAAACAACCGCGTTCGCTTTCTCCACTGGTGCAATTAGCGGGAATTCGCAAAAGTTTCGATGGCAAAGAGGTGATTTCCAGCCTGGATTTGACCATCAATAATGGCGAGTTTCTCACGCTGCTTGGCCCCTCTGGCTGCGGTAAAACAACCGTTCTTCGCCTGATTGCCGGTCTGGAAACGGTTGATTCCGGTCATATCATGTTGGACAACCAGGACATCACTCACGTTCCTGCGGAAAACCGCTACGTGAACACCGTCTTCCAAAGCTATGCGTTATTTCCCCACATGACCGTTTTTGAGAATGTGGCCTTTGGCTTACGCATGCAAAAAACGCCCGCAGCCGACATTCCTCCCCGCGTTACCGAAGCTCTGCGCATGGTGCAGCTGGAAGAGTTCGCCCAGCGAAAACCGCATCAACTCTCCGGTGGACAGCAGCAGCGCGTAGCGATTGCCCGAGCGGTGGTCAATAAACCCCGTTTACTCCTGTTAGACGAATCTCTCTCTGCGCTGGACTACAAACTACGCAAGCAGATGCAGAACGAACTGAAAGCGCTGCAACGTAAGCTTGGTATCACCTTTGTCTTTGTCACTCACGATCAGGAAGAGGCGCTGACCATGTCAGACCGTATCGTGGTGATGCGCGATGGCAAGATTGAGCAGGACGGTACGCCGCGCGAAATCTACGAAGAGCCGAAAAATCTGTTCGTCGCCGGGTTTATCGGTGAGATCAATATGTTTAACGCGACGGTGATAGAACGTCTGGACGAACAGCGCGTTCGTGCTAACGTTGAAGGTCGTGAGTGCAATATTTATGTCAACTTCGCGGTGATTCCCGGGCAGAAGCTGCACGTCCTGTTACGCCCTGAAGATCTGCGCGTTGATGAAATCAACGACGACAATCATATCGAAGGCCTGATCGGCTACGTGCGTGAACGCAACTACAAGGGCATGACGCTGGAGTCGGTTGTGGAACTGGAAAATGGCAAGATGGTGATGGTCAGTGAATTCTTCAACGAAGACGATCCTGACTTTGACCACTCTCTCGACCAGAAAATGGCGATTAACTGGGTAGAAAGCTGGGAGGTCGTACTGGCTGATGAAGAACACAAGTAAATTCCAGAGTGTGGTGATCGTCACCATTGTCGGTTGGCTTGTGTTATTTGTCTTTCTGCCCAACCTGATGATCATCGGCACCAGCTTTTTGACCCGCGACGACGCCAATTTCGTCAAAATGGTCTTTACGCTGGAAAACTATACACGTCTGCTCGATCCGCTCTATTTTGAGGTACTGGTTCACTCCCTCAATATGGCGCTGATTGCCACGCTCGCCTGTCTGGTGCTCGGCTATCCGTTTGCCTGGTTTTTGGTGAAACTGCCGGAAAAAGTGCGTCCATTGCTGCTGTTCCTGCTGATTGTTCCGTTCTGGACCAACTCGCTTATTCGCATCTACGGACTCAAAATATTCCTCAGTACCAAGGGCTACCTCAATGAATTTCTGTTGTGGCTCGGCGTTATCGATACCCCCATTCGCATCATGTTTACCCCCAGCGCGGTGATTATCGGCCTGGTGTACATCCTGCTGCCGTTTATGGTGATGCCGCTCTATTCCAGCATTGAAAAGCTCGATAAACCGCTACTGGAAGCCGCGCGCGATTTGGGCGCCAGTAAACTTCAGACCTTCACCCGCATCATTATTCCGTTAACGATGCCGGGAATTATCGCCGGATGCCTGCTGGTTATGCTGCCCGCAATGGGGCTGTTTTACGTTTCCGATTTAATGGGCGGGGCGAAAAACCTGCTGATTGGCAACGTGATTAAAGTTCAGTTCCTGAACATCCGCGACTGGCCGTTCGGTGCAGCCACCAGCATTACGCTGACCATCGTCATGGGTCTGATGCTGCTGATCTACTGGCGCGCCTCCCGCTTGCTGAACAAGAAGGTTAGCGACATTGATAGTTAACCGATATTACTCAAAAAGTTAAAATGATCATGGCATGCAGTTTACCCTCAAGTAAACTGCATGCCAGGTCAGGAACGGGGATAAGATTTGTAAAATCAGAAAGGAATTGTAAACGCGCAAAAATATGCCGTCATGATACGCATGAATTTATTATCGATATTCAAGAAATTGTCTTCTGGATTCATCATCTTCAAGGTACTCAAATGAGAGAAGGCGAATTTTGGTAAGGTTATAAAACCACTCGCAATCGTTTCGTTGAATAATTTCGCCAGGCTTGAAACATATTCCTGAAGCTTCCCGGATAATCGCATATTTACCATTATTAAACCTGGCCCTGTGGATACAGAAAGATTGACCAACCTGCCCATGACAGCTGTTCGAAAGGATATGTCCTTCAATAAAAATAGATTTTTTAGATTTCATCATATCCTCTCAAACTACAGTACAGGAGCAATATTGTCATTTCCCAACATCACTCACGTTAGGTGGCAGAAGCCGATCAGCCGCCGATACACCAGCATTCTGATGGTCTGAACAACAGCCCGCAGGCAGGGCACTCCAGAACCGCATCTTTTCTTAGTTTACCTGCTTTCTGATCGGCTCTGTATGCGCATACCGGGCAGGCAACATGCACCGGTCTTTCTTTAAAGTGCCTGAGTCCTTTTGTATAAGACATAAATAATTCTCTGAGGAACACAGTAATTATTATACGCCTTAATATAAAAATAACTGGCTTAAGTTATGTTAATTTATGATTAAATCAGGATATCAGATATTGAAAATTAAACGTCTGATTTATGATATAATACCCTTCCGTGAGAAATTTATCATGAAATCAGAAGACACCCTTGACTGGTACCCAGCCCAGTTGCCACCAGTGAAAATTATTCTTGGCGAAGCCGTGCTGGCAGTGGGTAAACAGGGCCGACCTATTAATACCCGAACTTTGCTGGAATACCTTCAGGTCATGCAGGACAAGCAAAAAAAACGAGATGACAAAATCGCCATGCAGACAGCGATTGAGGTTCTCAGGGATAATCAGCGCATTAACGGTAGACGTTAATGCGCGTCCGGACTCAGTATCAGTTCTGAATAATCTCAACCGTATGGTTTTGTCCATCATCCCGCAGCGGTATTCTGTCATCAGGGAGGAGAACACCATCCAGTGTAACGCGATATTCTCCATCGCCGCGTGAGACACTAATCTGATAATGGCTTTCGCCATATTGATAAGCCATAGAAAAAGACGGCCAGCCATCCGGCAACCGGGCATGAACCGTTAAATCAGCACCGGAACGTTTTATCCCCAGTAATTCTTCGGTAAGTAAACGCCAGGCCCAGCCTGATGAACCGGTATACCAGCTCCATCCGGCACGTCCGATATGGGGAGCGACGCTGTAGACATCAGCGCTCATGACATAAGGCTCGGCTTTATAGATCCCGACTGAGTTCGCATTCAGAGTATGATTTATCGGGCTGAGCATGGACCAGAGTTGCCAGGCACGTTCGGCATTCCCCATTCGGGCAAATGCCATCACAGCCCAGATAGCGCCATGTGTATACTGCCCTCCGTTTTCCCGCACACCAGGCAGGTAGCCCTGTATGTAACCCGGATTTGGACCGTGCCCATCGAAAGGCGGTGTTAATAGTTTTATCAGTCCCCCCTCGCTATCCACAAGATGCTTATCCAGCGCCTGCATGGCCTTTGCGCACCGTCCCGGGCTAGCGGCCCCGGACAATACTGACCAGCTCTGGGCAATCGCATCAATCCGGCAGTCCTGTGAGGCTTTCGACCCCAGGGGAGTACCATCGTCAAAATATCCACGCCGGTACCATTCGCCATCCCAGGCGTGGGCTTCGAGATTACTTTGCAGGCGCACAGCCTGTGAACGGCACATTGAGGCGACACTTTCATCCAGTCTGCGATCAGCCAGCGCCGCAAACCGCTGCAAAATGTCGAACAGAAAGAAGCCCAGCCAGACGCTTTCACCCTTGCCGTCGATCCCCACCCGGTTCATGCCGTCATTCCAGTCACCCGCCCCCATCAGCGGCAGACCATGCTCCCCGAACTGTTGTCCATACTTAATGGCTTTGACGCAGTGTAACCAGAGAGTCTCTTCGGTACCGCTGATCACCGGCGTATCATAGGCAGACTCTTCACCAGGCTGAAGCGGACGTCCCTCCAGATAAGGAATACATGTTTCCAGTACATCCATATCCCCCGTCGTTTCAACATAGTGGCAAACGGCAAGCGGAAGCCACAGATAGTCATCGGAACAGCGGGTGCGCACCCCGTTGCCGTGTGGCGGGTGCCACCAGTGCTGTACATCACCCTCAATAAATTGCCGTGATGCACACAGGATTATCTGTTCTCTCATCCGGTTCGGATCAGCATGACTCAGCGCCAGCGTATCCTGCAGTTGATCGCGAAAACCAAATGCGCCGCCGGACTGGTAGTAACCGCTGCGAGCCATCAGGCGACAGGCTACCGTCTGGTACAATAGCCAGCCATTCACCAGTAAATTTACCGATGTGTCGGGGGTGTTAACCACAATTTTATCAAGCACATTGTGCCAGTGGTTGTGAACCCGGTTCAGCTCCTCGCGGACCGTCTCCTCATTCATATAACGGGCAAGCGTCTCCTGAGCTCGAATATGATTCTCCTCTGCGCCGAGGATAAAAATAAACGTCCTCTGATCGCCATCAATTAATGTTACCGCCGATTGTACTGCCCCGCAGGGATCCAGACCGGCGCCCGTTTTACCTGAAAGCCTGCGTAGCTTCATGACCGACGGGGCGTACAGAGAACCATTACGACCGATAAACTCCCGGCGATCCCCGGTCAACGAACAGTCATTACCGCTGACGGCAAAAAAGGCAGTACGACCGCTACCGTTATCGCCATAAAAGTTGTTCGCCAGCACTCCGCAGCCGCCAGGCGGTCTGGCCGCATGTGTCACAATGTGAGGGGCTGAACGAGTTCGTGTTCCTCCGAGCGTCCACTCCACATAGCCGGTGACGGAAAGTTTTCGTGTCCGCCCCGAAGAGTTACTGAGCGTCAGGAGCGCTAGCTTAACTGGTGCCTCTTCGGCAACCAGGACCGTCAGCTCGCTGTCTATACCATTCTCTCGATGGGCAAACACGCTGTAACCGAAACCATGGCGGGTCAGGTAATCACCATGTCCGCGAACAGGTAAAGCCGTCGGTGACCAACACTCACCACTCTCTTCATCGCGCAGATAAAACGCCTCGCCGCTGCGATCGCTCACCGGATCGTTCTCCCACGGTGTCAACCGGTATTCATGTGCATTCTCATACCAGGAGTAGGCCTGTCCCGCCTCTGAAATCACAGTGCCAAAACGGGCATTTGCCAGTACGTTTGACCAGGGAGCCGGTGTCTGCGCATCTTCCCGCAGGACAATCTGATATTCCCGACCATCCTGAGAAAATCCACCGTACCCATTGAAATGGCATAACTGACTGATATCGGGGCTCCAGTCCGTATGTTGATTACGCTCGCGCACAGCTCGTGGAATGAGTGCTCTGGCCTGAGGTTTAAGGGTGTGAGTACGCTGATTAAGCTGCTCATTGATACTGCCTGTGCGGTCATCAAGATAAAGACAGGCCACGCTCATCAAAAGCAACTTATCCTCAGCAGAGAGATGCTCACCATTACGAACAAAAATACCGCCCGTTTTGTCCAGCAGACTGGCTTCAGACCCGGCATAAATTAAGTCCATAATCTGATTTTGTAAGCCCTGCTGGTAGCCGCCGGGACTGTTATTCAGGATAACCAAATCAACATCCAGTCCTTTCTGTCTCCAGTAACGGTGCGCCTGAATCAGTGTGGTCACTGAGGCAATACTTTCCTCGCTGGTAATACTGAGCAGCACTATCGGCAGATCGCCTGAAATTGCCCAGCCCCACAGACCGGACTGACCACGCCGGTTGCGGCTGATCGCCTGGCCTTCGGCGCGCAGCTCCTGGACAGGGTAAAGCACCGCGCTGGCAAGACGATTAAACAAAGTGGCATCATCTTCACTGGCGTTCATCTGGCGTAATACCACCAGACTGTGAGACCAGGCCAGTTCAAAGACGCGATCAGCGATAGGGTAATCGCGGTATTTTTCCAGCAACGCCAGGCTCTGCTGGCGGGTCTCGCTGATGCCATAAATGATATCAATCGTGACCGGCTGCCCCGGCTGCAGAGTGATGGTGTGGCGTATTGCCAGGATCGGATCCAGCACTGACCCCGACGTGTTGCTGAGCGCCCCGCCTGCCTTTATTGCCTGGGCATCAGCAGGGTTTCTGCCACGACCAAGAAATTTTTCCCTGTCTGTTTCAAACGAAACGTTATGACGGTTATCGCCATGCACCACCATCATGTGAAACAGGCAGGGACTCGCTTCACCCGGAGAACGCGGGCGCCGGTGGCAAAGAATAGCGTCACGCTCAGGATCCAGTTCCGTCTGAATAAACAGATTGCTAAATGCCGGGTGTGCCAGATCGCTGGCTTCAGGTGCCAGTACTACTTCGGCATAGGTTGTCAGTTCCAGAGAGCGGGGCTGGCGACCACGATGAATCAGTGTGAGCCGTCGCAACTCAATATCATCCTCCGGGGAGATCACAACCTGAGTTTTGACGCTGAGCCCATCGAAAGTGCGTCTGAATTCAGCACTCGCATCGGTGAATATCACTTCCTCGTCATGCCCGCTGGTGTGGGCTGTCGGTTGCCAGGTATTGCTCGACACATTCCCCGTCTGTATATCGCGGATATAGCAGAATGCTCCCCAGTTATCGCGGGTGGTATCACTGCGCCAGCGCGTGAGCGCAATATTATTCCAGCGACTATAGCCGCCGCCGCCCGTGGTCAACATCAGATGATAATGGTTGTTGGACAGCAGTTGAATATCCGGGGCCGGCGTGTCCACGCCATAGAAAATACGGGGTTCATAGCGAACGGGTTTGACCCTGCCCTCATGAGATTCAAAATGACGGCGCGGACTGTACAGATCGACTGCATCCGGCACGCGTTCCTGTAACAGCAGGCTCGCTGATCGGAAGACCGTACTGGACATGAAGCGTTCAGTCATCGGGGCGTCAAGTAGCACATGAGCCAGCGCCTGAAACGCCATGCCCTGGTGATGCGCCATCCAGGACTGAACCACCGCATAGAGCTGACCGGTTGCGAGGCGTGAGGGAGTATAGTCCAGCGCTTCATAAAAACCGTATTCACCATGTGCGCCATTTTTTTGCAGCCTGATCAGGTTCTCACAGGCTTTCTGTGGCGAGACCATCAACGCCAGCAGTGTGGCGTAAGGGGCGACAACCATGTCATCAGCAAGCCCCCTGCGCAGGCCGAGACCCGGCACACCAAATGCCTGATATTGATAATTATGCTGAACATCAAAAGCATGATAACCAGACTCTGAAACGCCCCACGGTACTCCGCGTTCTTTCCCCCAATGAATCTGGCGCATTACCGCCGACTGACTCATTTCATCGAGCAGGCTGCCAGGCCAGGTGGGCATTACCAGATTCGGCATCAGGTATTCAAACATTGACCCGCTCCAAGACATCAGGGCGGTTTCATTGTCAATGGTGGTGAACAGTCGCCCCAGCGCGTACCAGCTTTTAAGAGGCAGTTGATTAGTGGCAATGGCAAGAAAGCTGGTCAGGCGGATTTCAGACGGCAGAAGATCGTAGTGGCTCTTGTCAGGCATATTCGTGTCACAGTTATAGCCAACACTGAGCAGACTGGTTGCTTCGCTGTACAGAAAGGCGAAATCCATCCGGGCATGCTCATCCAGCCGTTGTTCAAGTTCAGTGATAATATTGAGTCGCATCCGGGCCTGCTCCGTCGCTGACGCCGGGGGGGTTCCTACACCAGTAAATGTTGCGCGGGCAAGCTCGCACAAAGTCGGCAGCGTCTGTTCGTTCCAGGATGCAGGTAACCAGCCAAGCAGCAGCGACCACTCATGGCAAAGCTGAACCAGTTGATGCTCCAGATGTCCTGCCCAACGCATCTGAAGAGGAGATCCCTGATGGCATAGCGTGTTCAGGTGATTGCACTGGGTGCGCATATTTTTCAGCTCGCTGAAAAATGTCTGCGGAGAGAGCGACACCGCGCTCAGGCAGTGTTTTCGCAGCAACCGCAAGCTGTCAGGCGGGTTCTGACCCCACTGTTTTTCCAGAATATCCAGCGTATCGTTCAGTCCTGCCAGTATCTGTTGGCGATTTAAAACTGGCTGATGACGCATGGCGGACAGCCCTGCACGCAGCGTCAACAAATGCCCTGCCATGTTGCCGCTGTCGACGCTTGAGATATAGCGTGGGCTGAGGGGGGCCAGCGTACGAGTGTCATACCAGTTGTAGAGATGGCCCCGGTAGTGCTCCATTTTATCCATTGTGTCGAGCGTGAGCGACACGCGCCGGAGCACTTCCCCGCCGGGCAGGTAGCCAAAGTCCCATGCCGTCAGGTTAGCCATGAGGGAAAGGCCAATATTGGTAGGAGAAGTTCGATGGGCCACCGTCGGCTGCGGTATTTCCTGGTAATTATCAGGCGGAAGCCAGTTCTCTTTTTCTGTGGCAAAGGTTTCAAAAAACGCCCAGATTTCACGGCTTGTCTGGCGCAACAGCTGTTTTTGTTCCGGATTGGGCGAAAACACCTTACGCGCAGGCTGACGACTCAGCCAGCTCATCAGCAGCGGTGCCACACACCATAACAAACCGATCGGCAACGCAATCCCCAGCAGTTGTGGAGCAAATTGTCCGGTCAGTATTATCAGCATCACACCACATGCAACATTCAGCCACATCGCCTGATAAAAACGCGCGACAGTGGGTCCGGCCTGATTGCTGTCCAGGCTGTGGCTGACCCACTGGCTGAGGTGACGCCTGCTGATCCCCAATCGCCATAACGTCACGGCGATCGCTTTTAGCGAATATCCGGCTTCGTGCGGCAGTATCGCAAAATTAAGGCCGATACCTGACAAACGCTTCAGCGCGCCCGCCCCTACCAGTAACAGATGCGGCTTCAGGCGGCGACGCAGAGGTTTATGCAGCAGGTCATGGGTGATGCAGAGGATGGTTGGCAACAGCCATATCAGCGACAGTACACCCAGCCAGTAAACCGGATTAGGTACCCCGAGCAGGGTGAAGAACAGCAATACCAGTAATGAGGGGGCGACCAGACTGCGACGCAGATTATCGAGTAATTTCCAGTAAGAAAGCGCGGTCAGCGGATTCCTGGTCCGGGTTCCATCGGCTCTTCTGACACGTGGTTTCAGCCAGTTAAGCAGTTGCCAGTCACCCCGGATCCAGCGTGAACGGCGTGCAACATCCGACAGATAATTATTCGGGTACTGTTCATAGAGTAACACCTCACTCAGCAGACCCGAACGTGCATAGCATCCTTCGAGTAGATCATGGCTGAGAACCAGATTTTCCGGGCAGGTGTTGGCAGTGGCCTGCATAAAAATGTCAACATCGTAAATCCCTTTGCCCACGAACGATCCTTCCCCAAAAAGATCCTGATAGATATCCGAAGACATCATCGAATAGGGATTATTGCCCGGTATGCTGCTGCGCATGGCGGCGTAACGTCCCTGACCGTTGCGTGGTATCTCCTCCGCAAGGCCGGGTTGTAAAATGCCAAATCCTTTGATAACCCTCTGGCGTACCGGATCATACTCTGGCGTATTCAGCGGATGCGCCATCGTCGCGACCAGTTTGTGCGCCGTATCGCGCGGCAGCACCGTATCACTGTCCAGGGTAATGACGTATTTAATGTGGCCCGGTAAAAGGTTAGCAGGCATGTCTGCAACGCTGACGAATTGTGTCCCCGGATGGCGCAACCAGCTGTTCAGTAACGCCAGTTTTCCCCGCTTGCGTTCATAGCCCATCCACGTTCCTTCCGCGGGGTTCCATTCAGGCTGGCGGTGTAGCAGGTAAAAACGTGGGCGGCTGGAGGGATAGCGGCGATTCAGCGCCTGCGTATCGGCGATCGCCTGTCTGAGCAGCATCTGGCTTTCCGGCGAGGGTTCATTTGCAGAATCAGCGAAATCAGTGAGCAGCGCAAACCTGAGATTTTCGTTTTCATTCCCCAGCCAGCAGACTTCAAGGCTGGTGAGGAGTTGGCTGAAACTTGCGTGGCTGGTCAGCATGCAGGGGATGACTAACAGGGTGGCGCTGTCAGGGGGAATGCCGGTTGAGAAATCCATCCGCGGCAAGGGGCGAGGAACGCGAAAACGGGTGGTGGCGTCACTGAGTAAATCGCTCATTAACTGAGTTACAGCGATAATCAGAGGGAATATCACCGCGATCAGCAGCCAGTCTGCGCCCTGCATGGCTGTTTCGTGCAAAATCGCTGCGGTCGTTGCGGTTGTCAACAATGCCAGGCTTCCAAGCCATGACAGCAGGGTTATTCTGTTGAAACTGTGCCGCAAGCGCATGAGCCTTGAGGTGTCTGCTAACAGATGAATTTCCAGCGCCTGCCGACCTTCGCCTGCGAGATAATAACCAATATGATGTTCCAGTGTATCGGGAGCACTGTTTCCTGAAAGCGTCAGCACCCTGTCAGCAACTTCAGGCTCGCTGAGACCACTGTCTCTGGCCAGGACCTCAACAACGTGCCGGTAATGATCCCGGGTATTAAAGTGCATCCGAGGATAGATACCGGCAGGATCATTGCGTAATGCCTGTTCGACGACACTTATCGTTTCGGCGAAATCAGCCCAATCCGTTTCACTCAGTAATCGCAGACCCGCGATACTGTTACTGACAGATAGCTGGCTGGCGGCAAGCTGTTGATTGAAATTATGTATGAGAACGTCGGTGGTGATCCCCTGTTCCCGAAGGCACTGATCAACCCAGGTCAGAGGTAACGACAGCGCATTGCCATGCCCCTGCAGGCGCCGCACCAGCTCTGCGACAAACGCACTGGTTAACGTAGGTCGGGAGCGTGCCATATCGGCAACCACCATGATTAAATCGCCAGGGGCATTCTCTGCACATCCGAAAATCTTTGTTATCCACATATCAGCCAGCGTTCTGTCCTGCTGCGCTTTGATCACTTCGATACTGATACGACGAAGATTTTCTATCAGCGCCAGGCGCAGCATTCCCGGTAACGCCCAGACTTCACCTAATGTCAGCGGGGTCACCTGTTGATAGGCGGTGAGATAGCTGGTCAGGCTGGCGGCATCCCAGCGCCCGTCACCGTGAGCAATGGCCTCTGATGCAATATTGTAAATTCGTGGGCAATTCAGCGGCGACATCAGCGACGGGAGACCTTTACCAAAGCTTTTCGGCAAGTGCTGGCGGACAGTGCGGATTTGTTCCTCAATCAGATAATAATTGTCCAGTAACCACTCCCCGGCAGGCATGATACTGGTCTTTTTACCCGCGTTAAGCTCATAACAACTTTGGGTAATGATGGCCTCATTCTCGCCGAGTCTTTTTAGAAGATAATAAGGATGTTTATCCGGCGATAATTTATGGGTCCGTGCGAGCTTCTGACCGTAGCGTTCCATCTGGGCGGTCGAAAAGAGTTCTGACTGCAGCGTGCTTTCACCGGCAGGATCGTTCGCCGAAAACGTTACGCTTTCGGGAGCATTCATCGGAATATGGGAGCGGTTAAACCACGCCCTGGGGTTCATTTTCATAGCATTGCTCTGATGCAGAGTTAGCATGCAGGAGCAGTTGCGAAATCAGTTCAGAAACGTTCTCTCAGGATGGGCGTAAGGCATCAGGGATTTAACAGCTGCCGGGATTTGACTTAAGTATAGAACACCGGGTTTAGGTGCAACTAAGTGTCAGGATTATCGTGGTGAAACAAACAGTGTTTTACAGCCAGGGCACAGCATTGTCTGCTTAAGGCGAATTTTAGAAATAGATTGGGATGAACGTAAGCCGCAGGCCGGGCAGATGACAGTAGTCGTCGATACGCCGCCGAGGTACTTCATTGCGTAATCGATGAGAGACATGATGATTACCCTTTCGATGAATGAGATTCACTGTACCACGTTTGGATAAAATTTAACCATTTAATTTATCTTCCTATTTTTTATCCAAAAGGGGGATATCACAGGGTAGATGACGACGTTTGCCAAGATAGATATTTGCAGCCACAGGGGCCGTTGAGACCGTTGCTCCGCCACTCTTCGATACGGCTCTCTGCAGTCCGCTCTGGTATACAATGACCCGCTTCGATATTTCTTCCGGGAAATACTATGATATTTACCCTGAACTTTTCCTTTATTCCTTAGTCTAATAATCAAATCCATCTGAAATGAAGAAAATTTATGATTACAAGCCTTTCATTGGTATTTACCGTCATTACCGCTCTGTGCATTATGTTGTTTGCTGCGGTAAAAGTAGGAGTTGGGTTATCTAACAATCCCGACCGAAATGATAATTAACCCATTCGCAGGCTACTACGTCATCCCACTCCCCTCAATGTGATACCCACTGACCACGAAATATTCGACAAGTGCATTCCCTGCCCTGAGCCAGCAGTAGCCCGATAGCGCGGACTGGCATCGGAAAGGCCCCATTAAAAAGTCAGGCCTTGTTCTATGGTTAAAAATGAAGGTTTTGACAACATCCAAATTTTTTGACAGTAATAAAAAAGCATTACCTTTTAAGATAATGCTTTTCATTCAAGCTGGGTCTTTTAACAATTAGATCAATGTAATTTTAATATCATAGCTTTCAAGCCCAGTCATTTTTTCACGAGCAGTAAACTGGATGTCGGAAACTTCTTTTCCTGTCTTTTTTTTGAGTTCAACAATTTTTTTTGTAATGAATTCAGAAATATCCGCTTCAGTTTTTGTTTTTAACTCTTCGACGTTCATTATTTACCTCTCTTGATCTCTAACGTATCAACGCCAAGTATGTAACATTCCCCGTGGAGCACTTATAACAGCGCTGACATGTTTAAAAGATAGAATGGAAAGACTCAATAATCAAGAGGTTGCAGTACAATCTTCATACAAGAAAAGCGCAAAACATCTGCAAACCACTGGACTACTATCTCGGTCGGTAAAGAAACAATCAGATGTCACTTCAAAAGCTTCGATGCTGCCTCGAGAATTTCTTCGGAACTGACATCGCGATCAGAGGCAACATAAACTATTTTATGGTCTCCTGTCAGAGATGGAAATCCTGCTGACATCACGGACAGGTGTGCTTTTTCCCCATTGGGAAACTCACGCATTATCGAAGTAATTCCCTTCATTACGGATACAACAACTGCCGGTTCTGAGTTAAAAAAAACGATTACTTTTTTCATAATGATACCGTGATGGTTCGTACAGAGATGAACGGTTTAGCATACAAAAAAGGCTCCATAAGGAACCTGAACTTTATTTTCTAAAATCTAACAAAGTCTGACCAGAACGAATGTATAGCGCAATATTGTCAAATGTAATCATTACCGATTTGCAAAAAATACATTTTGCTCCGAAAGGATTTTTTTCAGTAACATCAAAGCTCGACGTTCTGTACTGAGATCCGTGGCAACACGGGCATCTGAAGTGAATATGATGTGTAATAACAGTTACCTTATACAACCACGACATTAACTGCTGAGGGGCCTTTAGGTCCCTGTTCAACACTAAACTCAACTTCCTGATTCTCATTCAGCGTCTTGAAATCATTACTCTGGATAGCAGAAAAGTGTACAAACACATCTTTACTGCCATCTTTAGGGGTGATAAACCCAAAACCTTTTTCAGGATTGAACCATTTAACTAAGCCAGTCATTTTATTAGACATAATTATTACCTTTCTTGAGTAAGCCCTTGGGCAGAATGGTCCGAAAAAATCATCAGAGAGAAAAGCCAGCAAGGAAGTCTCAACAGGAACAAGAAATAAAATTATTACAGCACTTGCTTTAGATAAATTCGTTACAAACCAAGAATTCATTAACGCATGATTAACCAAACATAGCAAGATTTAGTTTTATAGGGAAATCGCACATGATTCTTATCATAAAAATGAATTTAAATAGCTTAAATCGAAAATTATGTCATGCTGCTTAAGACCTTTATCTATCACCCTAAGTTTTCAGGGATTTTGACTCACGGAAGAGTCGTATTTCCTCCATCTCAGCATAATATTTAGGGTCTACCACGAAATTTCCGAGCATGTCAGAGAGGATTACAACGTCAGCTCCGGCTGTTTTGCTTTTGGCAGGAACGGCAAGATTTCCGGTGTGCTTTGCGGCATTCAGGTGGCGGGCAAGATTTGTGGTATCGGTGTGCGGCTGGCAAAGAGTAACAGACAGGATAGAACAAGCCGCATATGGCTGCCTGGGTTATATTTATCAGTAGATTGATCGCGTCTTAATGCCCGGCTGACACTAAGCTCACCATAACAATGCAAGAATCTTATTGTTGGTGCAAACGCACCGTCATAGCACATCACTGAAACAATATGAAACAATCAAACAATCAATACCCATGCTTTTTTGTTTGTTGTTGACATTTAAATCTGCCATTAATTAGGAACCGAATCTGTGGAGGATATTTATGCTCAAACTTTTCCATTACCATTCTCAATACTGGATATTTCTCGCACTTGCACTTTCTGTTTACGTAGTTGCTTTTCGATAACACATGAATAGGTTGTGTACTGCTTCCATCTAATGTAGCCAGAACTTATATCTCATGAGCTTTGGTCCGGGCCTTAGCTCATCAAAGTGCATATGTTATAAATATAATGATACCGTTGCTGATATAAAGCCGTGCACAGAAACCATCTGACCTGTTTTGCTTAGCCTTATAACAACCTGAAAAAGAAAACGTTTTAAACATGCTAACCAGTATTTTGGAAGTCCACAACTTTTTAATATCTGTCAAAGTCAACATGTTGAATTTAAGTCAGGGGCCACTCAAGATGTGTAGAACCGCTTACCACCATAATGGCAAATCCAAAGATAATGTGGGTATTAAAAATTACTTCTTCTTTCGCTACTGCATTAGCAATTGATTAACAATAACCTATATCAGGCATCGCCCTCCTTTTTTATAAGTTAAAAAAGTAAGACGAGTTTATTTTTTCAGTGTATATCTGAACATTCTTTATAATTCTGTCTATGTTAAAGATTTTAACCAATGAAAAACAATATTTTTTCCATTGAACGGAATAAACCGATAAGTCCTTTAGAACTTAAGATTTACCGCAACTATCGCGTAGTTCATGGGATCCGTATTGCTTTAGCATTTGTTATAACTTTCTTACTGATAAGAATGTTGAATTTACCAGACCACTCCTGGCCCCTGATTACACTGGTTGTGGTCATGGGACCAATTAGTTACATGGGCAATGTGATACCCAGGGCACTTGAACGTATGGCGGGAACTGTAGGGGGGGCGATTTTGGGGATCATCGCATTACACATTGAAATGTACTCTCTCACTATGATGATGCTGTGGTGTGGATGCGCAGCTTTCCTTTGTGGTTTTCTGGCCATGAGTAAACGTCCCTATGCCGCATTATTGATTGGTATCACGCTGGCGGTTGTCAGCAGCGCTCCTGCAGGAGACTTACAAACAGCATTGTGGCGAAGCACCAACATTATTATAGGATGCATTCTGGCGATGTTGTTTACCAGCATTTTTCCCCAAAGAGCATTCATTAACTGGCGTATACAACTTGCTGACTTTCTTTCTGATTATCTAAAAATAACAACGGCGGGAGTCTCCCGAAACGTTCTTGCGCCCCCGAGAATGGCCAAACTTCAAACGCGAGCGCTGAATAATGTAGTAAAAATGCGCAGCCTTATTACACCAGTAAATAAAGAAACAAAGATTGCGAAGAGTCTACTTGAAGATATTCAATCGATAACCCGCGATATGATAGCGGCGCAAAAATTTCAGATAAATGCCCACTGGGCATCCCGTGGCAGTCGATTTCTCATATTGAATACTCACACGCTGTCAGATATGGAAAAAATGACCCGTAGCACCCTCAACACCCTCGCACATGCCTTGCATGAAGGAAACCCAACGCCGATAGCATCAAATAGCGAGCATCTTCTCGAAATTACTAAAGAGTTGCATTGTCTTTTACTCGCCAATGAGGGCGAGGAAATCATTGAAAGCGCCGTTCACGGATATGTCTGGTTGAGCATTCAGCTTGCTATCCAACTTGAAGCACTATCAACCTTAATCACAAAAGCGCTTACAGAAAATAATTGATTTCAATGTCAACCGAAAAATATGTAATCATTATTGCCTCACACCGTCCAGATATCACAACCTATCTTTTAGTAATGAAAAAGGCCTATTTTATTGTGTGGGCCAGAAAAGAAGAGTTTTGCACTACCAGGCTAGATGCCTCTCAGTAGGTCTTTGATTGAGAAACCATAATCCGTGAGCACCGTAGGTGATTTATAGCTCGTTTACAGAACAGATTTTTTCCTGATAAATATCAATATTTCTCTTATCTCATCGGCCTCTTGACCGTGCAAGGCATGACTTTTCCGTTCGAGCAAATCAATGATATTCCCGGTCGTAACCCTTTTGCCATTTTCAAGTAGCTGGATAACTGTTTCACCAATTTCCTGGGCCATAATATGGTTTTGTATGATTCTCAATGCGTTGCCCTTTATATGGTTATTAGTAATACCGTTACACATCAGACATGATGTTAATAGCAAAACAAAAAATACAATTCTTTGCCCAACTTACTTGTATGTTGCACGGATAACCCTGAAATGACAAAACCCCGTTAGAACGAGGTTTTTATTCATGGTGTAACCATAGAGGATCAAACCCTCGTCTCCTGCAAGTTCAAAAGTCGCCCGCTCAATTCGATGAGGTAGTAGCAGACTGACGGCCCTTGTTGGACTTAAACCAGTGCCTGGCAATGATAATGAATCTTGCCGCCTTAACTGGAAGGTCAGAGCCAAATGTTACTTTCGCAACACCTGTTCATTTGATTTACTGGAAGTATATGGCGCATAGTTATCAGGTGTGATCATTGATGATTTACAAAAAATACACTTTGCACCAAAGGGATTTTTCTCAGTCACATCAAAATGGGAAGTTCTGTACTGTGACCCATGACAACAAGGGCACTTAAAATAAATATGGTCGGTCATGATGTTAGCCTTTATTTGCTACAACACTCACTACCGCAGTGATATCCAAAAGATCTATTTAACTAATAATTTCTCTTGGTTTTCAGTACCAGGTTACAACTCACTATTAAAAGCAATAAAAAATAAATATTTCTTATCAGTTCACATGAGGAATCTAAAATAATATAATTTTCTTTATATTATAGCACCAGCGATTTTTGGGATGTTGTTAGCTTTTACGAATGCACTTAAGCGTGCAAGAAAAACTACAGAGGTAAAACAACAAATGACATTTATAAAATAATCATTTCAACTGTTCTACCCAATGATTAGACTCAGACATCTGTTCAGCTTTATGTCGACAGATGTTGAGTTTCTGAAAAACTAATATATCTACTCAGGCATTCACCGTCTTCGCTATCGTATATTAGTTTACATCAGGAAAAATATCAGGCAGCTACAACGTTTTCAGCTGACGGCCCTTTTGCACCAGCAGTAATGCTGAACTCAACTTTTTGGCCTTCATTCAGCGTTTTAAAGCCACCACTCTGAATAGCAGAGAAGTGTACAAACACATCTTTACTACCATTGTCAGGGGTAATAAAACCAAAACCTTTAGACTCGTTAAACCATTTTACTAAACCAGTCATTTTATTAGACACAGGTAATTCCTTAAATTCTATGTAGCCTTACGGCGAAAAGGGCTTCGCACACAATCTAATTAGTAACGATAAGAAGGCTCAAAAGAAAGGATTATCTGTGGATAACGCTTGAGATGAGAACTGCTTTACTAAACCGCTTTAATGGGTCTGTGTACCTAACCAACCCCTCATTAATCACACACCCCACAAACAATAGCAAGTTATTTTTTCATTTAATTTTTCGCAAAATCTTAGAAATGGAAACTGAGGCAGCATAATCAAAGAGTTCTGTTCACCAGCAATAACATACAGCCGGTCGTCCCCTGGATAACGAAAAATAAAATAGAATATATTTATCAGTTACTTAAAGGAAAGCCCGTTTCAATCCCTAAAAATCCAGCAACGAATTTTCGTGCTATTTTTCGCAGTTCAGGAAATTAAAGCAACAAAGAAAATCATTTCATCCAACCAGTAAACTCTGAAACAACCATAACATTTACAAAACTATGCTCCTTTTGTTTCATATCAGTGTATTATCAGAGAAGGAAAATTAAAAAAATTGAAGGAGAAAAAATGCAACGACAGGCAATGATTTCATCAAAAATAAAATTTATTGGTTACTACCCATTAGAAAAGATACTGGAGATTGGGTTCGTAAATTCTTCAACTTTCCAGTATGTGGGCGTTCCAGAAAGCATCTATAACTCTTTTCTCACAGTGCAATCTAAAGGCCGTTTCTTTGACGGTGTCATTAAAGGTAAATTCTTGTGTCGTAAAACAGGGTGATTCAAAAAATTTACGCTGTAGATAGCGTAAAACGCCGTTCTGGTGTTTTCTGTTTTTGTTACCACCGGGCCAGGAAATTGATATCCCAAAAACCACTATTCCCGTCAATTTCGTTACCCTTCGTTAAGCATGCTCCCTGCAGCGTTCACAGGTTTCAAACACTGGGACGCCATGCTCTTTCGTGGCTTTGCAGTCAAGTACCTCCCCTTTACCACCACAGCGGTAGCTTGCGCTAATTGTTCCCTGAACCGATTGCTATACCGCCACTCGCAGTCAGCAATGAGTAAAGCTGGTCATTTAAATGGCCTTTTTTTCCCGATCATCCTAAAAATTGTTGTAAAATTCGCGGCCTTAGTGATAGCTGCTTCTTTTTGGCTATCTGTTTTGGCGGGAAGTTTTGGAGAGATTTTGGAGAAGAGAAAAAGTTGATTATTTTCAATACTCTGAAAACATCGCGCCTTCTGAACAAGAAGGTGAAACGAGAATGATCGGTCGGCTGCTCAGAGGCGGTTTTATGACCGCCATCTACGCGTATCTGTATATTCCAATCATTATTTTGATTGTGAACTCCTTTAACAGCTCGCGCTTTGGCATCAACTGGCAGGGTTTTACCACCAAATGGTACGGCCTGCTGATGAACAACGACAGCCTGCTACAGGCAGCGCAACACTCGCTGACGATGGCGGTGCTATCCGCCACGTTTGCCACGCTGATCGGCTCACTCACAGCGGTTGCACTGTACCGCTACCGTTTTCGCGGTAAACCGTTTGTCAGCGGCATGCTGTTCGTGGTGATGATGTCGCCGGATATCGTAATGGCGATTTCTTTGCTGGTGCTGTTTATGCTGATCGGCATTCAACTGGGTTTCTGGTCACTGCTGTTCTCGCATATCACTTTTTGTCTACCTTTTGTGGTGGTGACGGTTTACTCACGTCTGAAAGGTTTTGATGTACGAATGCTTGAAGCCGCCAAAGATCTCGGCGCCAGTGAAGTGACTATTCTGCGCAAGATTATACTGCCTCTGGCAATGCCTGCAGTGGCTGCCGGCTGGTTGCTGAGCTTTACGTTGTCGATGGATGATGTCGTCGTGTCGTCCTTCGTTACCGGGCCTGGTTATGAAATTTTGCCGTTAAAAATCTACTCAATGGTAAAAGTCGGCGTATCACCAGAGGTGAACGCGCTGGCGACCATTTTGTTGGTTCTGTCGCTGGTTATGGTGATTGCCAGCCAGCTTATTGCACGTGATAAAACCAAGGGCCGCTAAGGCCCTTAATTCAGGGGACGTTAAATGATGAAAAAATGGTCACGCCACCTGCTCGCGGCGGGTGCTCTGGCACTGGGCATGAGCGCCGCTCACGCTAATGACAACAACACGCTCTATTTCTATAACTGGACCGAGTATGTCCCGCCTGGACTGCTGGAGCAGTTCACCAAAGAGACTGGCATTAAGGTTATCTATTCGACCTACGAGTCGAACGAAACCATGTACGCCAAGCTCAAAACCTATAAAGACGGCGCATACGATCTGGTGGTTCCGTCCACCTATTACGTCGATAAAATGCGCAAAGAAGGCATGATCCAGAAGATCGACAAGTCGACGTTGACCAACTTCCACAACCTCGATCCGGAAATGCTCAACAAGCCATTCGACCCCAACAATGACTACTCTATCCCGTATATCTGGGGTGCGACGGCCATTGGCATCAATAGCGATGCCATCGACCCGAAAACAGTAACCAGCTGGGCCGATCTGTGGAAACCGGAGTACAAAGGTAGCCTGCTGTTAACGGATGATGCGCGAGAAGTGTTCCAGATGGCGCTGCGCAAGCTGGGATACTCCGGCAATACCACCGATCCTAAAGAGATTGAAGCCGCCTATAACGAATTGAAGAAGCTGATGCCTAACGTCGCGGCATTTAACTCTGACAACCCGGCCAACCCGTATATGGAAGGCGAAGTCAATCTGGGGATGGTGTGGAACGGCTCCGCGTATGTTGCGCGTCAGGCAGGTACACCGCTGGAAGTGGTATGGCCGAAAGAAGGTGGGATTTTCTGGATGGACAGCCTGTCTATTCCAGCAAACGCAAAAAATAAAGAAGGTGCGCTGAAGCTGATTAACTTCCTGCTGCGCCCGGACGTGGCGAAAGAAGTTGCGGAAACCATCGGTTATCCGACGCCAAACCTGGCAGCACGTAAGCTGTTAAGCCCTGAAGTCGCGAACGATAAAACCCTCTACCCTGATGCAGAAACCATCAACAAAGGGGAATGGCAGAACGATGTCGGTTCCGCCAGCGCTATCTATGAAGAGTATTATCAGAAGCTGAAAGCAGGACGTTAATTCAGCGTTGTAAGGAATGCCCGATGGCGCTGCGCGTATCGGGCAAAAAAATCACAGTCCTTTCAATAATTTCTCAACAAACTCAGGCACCACCTGGCTTGCCGGACCGTAATACTTCTCTTCAAACTCGCTTCCTACCTGGCTCGGTTCGAGATTTAGCTCTACCGTATGCGCCCCATGTAGTCGAGCTTCATGCACAAACCCCGCTGCCGGGTATACATGGCCCGATGTACCAATCGCAATGAACACATCGGCCATTGCCAGTGCCATATAAATTTCATCCATGCCCAGCGGCATTTCACCAAACCACACCACGTGCGGGCGCAGCGGCGCCGGAAACTGGCAACAATGGCATTTATCTTCCGCAGTCACATCGCCAGTCCACTCCAGAATCTGCCCGCTTTGCGAACAGCGAACCTTGAGCAGTTCGCCGTGCATATGGATTACGTTCTGGCTGCCCGCACGTTCATGCAGGTTATCAATGTTCTGCGTCACCAGTAAAAAACGGTCACCCAGCTCGGCTTCGAGTTTTGCCAGCGCGATATGCGCCGCGTTAGGCTGGATTTCTGATTGTTGCAACTGATGACGACGGGCGTTATAAAACGACTGGACCAGCTGCGGATTACGACTAAATCCTTCCGGAGTCGCAACGTCCTCTACCCGATGTTCTTCCCAGAGACCATCCGCCGCGCGAAAGGTTCGAATTCCTGACTCAGCGGAGATTCCCGCTCCCGTCAGTACCAACACTCTTGGTTTTTCCATCAATTCAGGCACCACTCTGTCTCTGAAAAAGATTCGTTGACGCAGGCGATCGCGCATATGGCGTTTATTTTTACGAAAGCGGCTTAACCGATGACCCCGGCGCGACAGCATAACAACCTCTTTGTATTAATCGGTAAGATGTAGGAAAGCGGCTCCGCGCATCCCGCCCGCATCACCGTGTCGCGCCTGCTCAATACGCGGCACCCGGGCAACCGGCAGCAGATGACGTGGCAGTCGGTCCGCCAGTTGCGTCGTAATAGCGGTAAAATTCGACAAGCCTCCGCCAATCACCACCAAATCAGGATCGACGATAGTCAGGATATTCCCAAGGCACACCGCCAGCAAATCCAGATAGCGTTCAACATGGGCACGTGCTTGTTCATCACCCTGCTCCCACAGCGCGATAATTTCACGGGCATCCAGCGATTGATGGTAGTAATGCTGATACAACCACGCAAATCCACCGCCGGAAAGATAGCTTTCGATGCATCCCAGTTGACCGCACCCGCAGCGGCGCAATGGGAAATCAAAGCCCATCAACGTCAGCGCATCGACTGGCAAACGGATATGACCAAACTCGCCGGTGATATAGCTGCGCCCGGTGATGGATTTCCCGTTAAGCACCAGACCGCCGCCAACACCGGTGCCGAGGATCAACCCCATCACGAGTGGATATTGGGTGAACTCGTCATCCCAGGCTTCGGAGAGGGCAAAACAGTTAGCATCGTTATCCAGACGCACATCGCGGTCAAGGCGAGCGCTGAGATCGGCGCGGAGTGGCTTACCACTGGCAGCAGGAACGTTGGCCGCATACAGCGTGCCGTCTTCCGTCTCCGGCATGCCAGGAATGCCGATGCCGACCGAACCTTTAACGCCGAACCGCTGGTCCGCTTCCGTCACCAGATTGCAGACCGCATCAAGGAAAGCGTCATAGCTGTCGCGAGGCGTAGGGACGCGTGTTTCCCATTGCAAACGACGTTGCTTATCAAATACGCCCAGCGCAATTTTGGTCCCGCCGATGTCAAATCCGTAATACATCACCGCTCCTTGATACACGTCATCCTTCAAGATGCCTTGGGGTTGGCTGCGCCCTCACCCTCCAGTCACATCGTTATCTATGCTCATGGAGATTTCGGTTTGCCGCCTTACCGCCGCATGAATGCTTTCGTGTATATATTGTTATTGGCCGCTAAGTACTCTCGCAGGATCAATATTGCTGGCGCGACGCGCCGGATACCAACTTGCCAAAAGACTCAGCACGAGTGCTGTCACCAGCACGTAAATCACATCCAGCCAGTGTAATTCCGATGGCAGGAAGTCAATGAAATAGATATCGCCGGACAGGAACTGATGGCCGATAAGCGCCTCAATCCCGTTAATGATCGGCGTCAGTTGCAGCGAGACAACCACCCCAATGACGACGCCTATCAGGCTACCGAACAGCCCCGCCAGCAGGCCGTACCAGACAAAAATGGCACGGATAAGGCCATCTTTAGCCCCAAGGGTTCTTAATACCGCAATATCGCCGCTTTTGTCTTTTACCGCCATCACTAACGTGGAAACGATATTAAAACAGGCCACGCCAATCACCAGCACCATCGCCAGATACATAATGGCGCGGATCATCTGGATATCGCGATACATATAACCATAAGTACCGATCCAGCTCTTAATGTACACATAGTTATTGGTGACTTCACCCGCGTCTCGCACCAGCTTATTGGCGTTAAACACGTCGTTCACTTTCAGCGCGATCCCGGAAACGCTGGATCCCATATCCAGGTATTGCTGCGCATCTTCCATTGGGATCATGGCAAAGCTGTGATCGAGCTGACCGCTCAGTTGCAGGATCCCCGTGACGTGCAAACGCACGCGTTTAGGCTGCTGTAACTTATGATCCGCACTGGCGTTAGGGATCATAATCGATACCCAGTCGCCCTGCTTCACCTTCAGCGCATCGGCAATTCCCTTACCAATAATGATTTGTTGCTCACCAGCTTTGAAATTATCCCATGCGTGGTTTTGCACAAACGAGGGTAGCGCGCTTAAACGCTGCTCCTGCTGCGGATCAACGCCCTTCACCTGCACTGCGCGTAGGTTCGCCCCACTCTCCACCAACCCGGTAAAGTTAATATAAGGCGCCGCAGCAGCAATGCCTGGTACCTTCTGTACCTTGTCGAGCGCTTCCTGCCAGTTGTTCCACGGCTGATTCACGGCTTCAATCTCACCGTGCGGCACCACGGCCAGAATACGGTTGTTAAGCTCACGCTCAAATCCGTTCATGGCGCTTAAGCCGACGATCAACACCGCGACGCCCAACGCAATGCCAACGGTGGAAATCACGGAAATCAGCGAGACCATGCCGCCGCGCCGCCGACCACGGCTAAAACGCAGACCAATCAATAACGATAAAGGCGAAGCCATTACTCAGCTCCCATCAGGCTCAGTTCAGCCGTCAGGCGACCATCGCGCATTTCAAGCTGGCGGCTCATGCGCTTCGCCAGTTGCAGATCGTGTGTCACCACCAAAAATGCCGTGCCCTGAGAGCGGTTCAGCTCACCCAGAAGCTCGAAAATGCTGTCCGCGTTACGCGCATCAAGGTTACCCGTTGGCTCATCCGCCAGTACCAGGCGCGGGTTATTCACCAGCGCACGAGCGATGGCCACGCGCTGGCGTTCACCGCCTGACAGTTCAGACGGACGATGGCTGGCACGATGGTCCAGCCCTACTGCTTTCAGCATATCCCGTGCGCGCTCGGTGATTTCAGCCGGTTTTTTCTTGCCGATCAGCAACGGCATCGCCACGTTTTCCAGCGCGGTAAAGTCCGGCAGCAGATGGTGGAACTGATAAATGAAGCCCAGCTTCTGATTGCGCAGTTCCGCTTTCGCCGCCGACGAGAGTTTGCTCATCGGCTGACCGCTAAAAATGACATCGCCGGAAGTTGGCGTATCCAGCCCGCCTAACAGATGCAGCAAAGTACTCTTACCGGAACCGGAGCTGCCGACAATCGCCATCATCTCACCTTCACCGACGCAAAAACTGACATCGTGCAGTACATCGGTCTGCACTGTGCCTTCCTGATAGCGTTTGCACAGGTTGTCGCATTGCAACAGGATCTTATTCATAACGTAAAGCCTCAGCGGGTTGAGTGGCGGCAGCGCGCCAGGAAGGATAAAGCGTAGACAGCAGCGCGATGGCCATCGCCACCAGCGCAATGACGATAACCTGCAGCGGCTCAATGGCGACCGGCAGCGCAGCCCCATCCAGAAGCACACCGATAATTGGCATCAGGTTGTTCAGTTGACTGGCGAGTAATGCGCCCAGCACCGCGCCCAGCAGCGCGCCGATAATCCCGGCACTGGCCCCCTGAACCATAAACACCATCATTATCTGCCGCGGCGTCAGCCCCTGCGTTTGTAGAATCGCCACTTCCCCTTGCTTCTCCATTACCATCAGACCCAGCGAGGTAATAATATTAAATGCCGCCACCGCCACGATCAGGCTAAGCAGCAGCCCCATCATGTTTTTCTCCATACGCACGGCCTGGAACAATTCCCCTTTGCGCTCGCGCCAGTCCTGCCATTTGGTACCTTGCGGCAGCGTTTGCTGGCTCAGCGTATCAACCTTTAACGGTTCGTTGAGCCACAGACGCCAGCCGGTAATATTGCCCACCGGGTAACGCATCAAACGTGACGCATCCTGGATGTTGGTCAGCATCTGGTAGCCGTCGACTTCGCTGTTGGCGGCGAAGGTGCCAATTACCGTAAACAGACGCTGGCTCGGCAGACGCCCCATCGGGGTAAACTGGCTGGCTGAGGGCACCATCACGCGAATTTGATCACCACGATTAACACCCAGTTGCCCGGCAAGCTGCTCTCCGAGGATGACATTATACTTACCCGGCTGCAGATCTGTTTGCTTCACATTGACCAGATATGGCGTTAATGGATCTTTTTGCGCCGGGTCAATACCCAGCATCACCCCGACTGCCACGCTACGCGCACTTTGCAGTACCACATCCCCCGTGGTTATCGGTGCAACGCGGTTGACGCCGTTCAACACCACCGCTTTTTCCGGTAGCTGTTGCGGGTTTAGGGAACCCTGTTCAGACGAGAGGACGGCCTGAGGCATCAGGCCAAGAATATTGTTTTGCAGCTCGCGCTCGAAACCGTTCATCACCGACAACACCGTAACCAGCGCCATTACCCCGAGAGTAATGCCAATGGTGGAGAGCCAGGAAACGAAGCGACCGAAGCGATCTGCTGCACGCCCACGCATATAACGCAGGCCGATGAATAGAGCGACAGGTTGGTACATGAAATCCGTCTGGTTGCTGTTAGCAAAGTCACGAGTATATAAGCGAAAGCGGAATGGGTAAATGACTGAACCGTAAGTGTTCGTCAGCACTATTCTTAAAAGTATAAATAAATCAAACCGCTAAAGTTGTCCCTCTCCCCTGCAACCCTGCTCCCTGACCTTTATCCTAAAAAAACAAAATGCAGACAGTTACGCATTACAGCGCACGGCGGGTTGCGCAGGATGGCAGGCTATTGCAATCAATATGGATGCGCCGTCTCAATGAATAAAAAAGAACTTTGGATTAATCAAATCAAGGGGTTATGCATTTTCCTGGTAGTGATTTACCACTCGGTGATCACATTTTACCCGCACCTCACCACTTTTCAGCATCCACTGTCAGAGGTGTTGAGCAAATGCTGGATTTACCTCAATTTGTACCTGGCACCGTTTCGCATGCCGGTGTTTTTCTTTATTTCGGGGTATCTGATCCGTCGCTACATCGATAACGTCCCGTGGACAACCTGCGTGGATAAACGGATCTGGAGTATCGCCTGGGTGCTGGTGCTTTGGGGAGTGGTGCAATGGCTGGCGTTGGTGGCACTTAATAACTGGCTCGCCCCGCAGCGCGATCTGACCCATGCCGCCAACGCCGCTTATGCGGATTCGATTGCGGGTTTTACCCACGGGATGCTGACCGCCAGTACCAGCCTGTGGTATCTGTACGCACTGATTGTCTATTTTGTTCTGTGTAAAATTTTCAGCCGTTGGGCGATGCCGCTGTTAGCGTTATTTGTGGCGCTGAGCGTGGCGATCAATTTTTTCCCGACCCCGTGGTGGGGAATGAACAGCGTGATTCGCAATTTGCCCTGGTATAGCCTCGGCGCATGGTTTGGCGCAACGCTGATGGCGTGGATCAAGGAGGTGCCCCTGCGCCGTCATGCGGTCATTGTTCTGGGTTGCACAATCGTCGCCGTCGTCGCGTGGCTGGCAAATGTCTCGCTATTGCTTTCTCTCCTTTCCATTGTGCTGATCATGAAGCTGTTTTATCAGTTCGAGCTCCACTTTGGCATGCGCGCGTCCAGTCCGTTAAGCGTGATTGGCGCCAATACCATCGCCATCTACACCACACACCGTATTCTGGTTGAGCTGTTCAGCTTAACGCTTATCCCCAAAATCAATCATGCCGCCTGGCCTGCATACGCGGAGCTGGCCCTGCTACTGGTGTATCCGTTCGCCTGTCTGCTGCTGTGCACCCTGTTTGGCCTGCTGGTGCGTAAGATTTCACAAAAAACCGTGGCTGATCTGCTCTTTTCCCCGCCCTCTTTATCGCTCGCCTCGCGCTAACCCCTACGCGCTTTTTGCCCCCATTCGGGGGCGAATCAATTTGCTTATGAGAAACGATCACGGATAATAAAGAACATTGCTTATCAGATGTATATCTAAACGAGATCCTGACAACCGAATGCCTGAACAACATCGTTACACGCTCCCAACGGGCGCTTCCGATCAGCGCCAGTTGGGTGAGCTTACGGGTGCCGCCTGCGCAACGCTGGTCGCCGAAATCGCCGAACGTCACGCGGGTCCAGTGGTGCTGATCGCGCCGGACATGCAAAATGCTTTGCGTCTGCATGATGAAATTCGTCAGTTTACTGACCAGATGGTGATGAACCTGCCCGACTGGGAAACGCTTCCCTATGACAGCTTTTCTCCCCATCAGGAGATTATCTCCTCACGGCTCTCCACGCTGTATCAACTGCCCGCCATGCAGCGCGGCGTACTGATCGTTCCGGTAAATACGCTGATGCAGCGTGTCTGTCCGCACAGCTATCTGCACGGTCATGCGCTGGTCATGAAAAAAGGCCAGCGGCTTTCGCGCGACGCCCTGCGCGAACAACTGGACAGCGCTGGCTATCGCCATGTTGATCAGGTCATGGAACACGGCGAATACGCCACGCGTGGCGCATTGTTAGATCTGTTCCCGATGGGCAGCGAATTGCCTTATCGTCTGGATTTCTTTGATGACGAAATCGACAGCCTGCGTCTGTTTGATACTGACACTCAGCGCACGCTGGAAGAAGTCGATGCCATTAATTTGCTGCCCGCACACGAATTCCCGACTGACAAAACGGCCATCGAACTGTTCCGTAGTCAGTGGCGTGATACGTTTGAGGTGAAACGCGACGCCGAGCATATTTATCAACAGGTCAGCAAAGGCACATTACCTACGGGGATTGAATACTGGCAACCGCTGTTTTTCAGCGAGCCTCTGCCGCCGCTGTTCAGCTACTTCCCCGCCAATACGTTATTAGTAAATACTGGCGATATCGAGACCAGCGCTGCACGCTTCCAGGCCGATACCCTGTCACGCTTTGAGAATCGCGGCGTTGATCCGATGCGCCCGCTTCTGCCACCGGAATCGCTGTGGCTGCGGGTTGATGAGCTGTTTTCTGAACTTAAACGCTGGCCGCGTGTTCAGCTGAAAACCGAGAGTCTGCCGAAGAAAGCGGCGAATACCAACCTCGGGTTCCAGAAGCTGCCAGATATCGCCGTTCAGGCACAGCAAAAAGCACCGTTAGATGCATTACGTAAATTCCTGGAGGGCTTTACCGGTCCGGTAATTTTCTCGGTGGAAAGTGAAGGACGCCGGGAAGCGCTAGGCGAACTGCTCGCCCGCATCAAAGTCGCGCCGAAGCGGATATTGCGACTCGACGAAGCCGTAGACAACGGTCGTTATCTGATGATTGGCTCAGCCGAGCACGGCTTCATCGATAGCAAACGCAATCTGGCGCTGATTTGTGAAAGCGATCTGCTCGGTGAACGTGTGGCGCGTCGCCGCCAGGATTCTCGTCGCACCATCAACCCGGACACGTTAATTCGTAACCTCGCGGAGCTGCATCCCGGTCAGCCAGTGGTGCATCTGGAGCACGGCGTCGGTCGCTATGCCGGTATGACCACGCTGGAAGCAGGCGGCATTACCGGTGAATACCTGATGCTCACCTATGCCAACGACGCCAAACTGTATGTGCCGGTGTCGTCGCTGCATCTGATCAGCCGCTACGCCGGCGGCGCGGAAGAGAATGCGCCGCTGCATAAACTGGGCGGCGATGCCTGGTCACGCGCCCGACAGAAAGCCGCTGAGAAAGTCCGCGATGTCGCGGCTGAGCTGCTGGATATTTATGCCCAGCGCGCAGCGAAAGAAGGCTTTGCCTTTAAGCATGACCGTGAACAGTACCAGCTGTTTTGCGACAGCTTCCCGTTTGAAACCACGCCCGACCAGGCGCAGGCGATCAACGCGGTACTCAGCGATATGTGTCAACCGCTGGCCATGGACCGCTTGGTGTGTGGCGATGTCGGCTTTGGTAAAACCGAAGTCGCAATGCGTGCCGCCTTCCTCGCCGTAGAGAATCACAAGCAGGTTGCCGTGTTGGTACCGACCACTCTGCTCGCTCAGCAGCACTTCGACAACTTCCGCGACCGCTTTGCCAACTGGCCGGTACGCATTGAGATGCTGTCCCGTTTCCGTAGCGCCAAAGAGCAAGCGCAGATTCTGGAGCAGGTTGCCGAAGGTAAAATCGATATTCTCATCGGCACTCACAAACTGCTGCAAGCGGATGTGAAGCTAAAAGATCTGGGGCTGCTGATTGTCGATGAAGAGCACCGTTTCGGCGTTCGCCACAAAGAGCGTATCAAGGCAATGCGCGCGGATGTGGATATTCTGACTCTGACAGCAACGCCAATTCCACGCACGCTCAACATGGCGATGAGCGGCATGCGCGACCTGTCGATCATCGCCACACCACCCGCTCGTCGTCTGGCGGTCAAAACATTCGTGCGCGAATATGACAACCTGGTGGTACGCGAGGCTATCCTGCGTGAAGTTATGCGCGGGGGACAAGTTTATTATCTCTTTAACGACGTCGAAAATATCCAGAAAACCGCTGACAGATTAGCGGAACTGGTGCCGGAAGCGCGCATTGGTATCGGCCACGGGCAAATGCGCGAGCGCGAGCTGGAACGCGTGATGAACGATTTCCACCACCAGCGTTTTAACGTGCTGGTGTGTACCACCATTATCGAAACCGGGATCGACATTCCCACTGCCAACACCATCATCATTGAACGAGCTGACCACTTCGGTTTAGCGCAATTGCATCAGCTACGGGGTCGTGTGGGACGCTCACACCATCAGGCATACGCCTGGCTGCTAACGCCGCATCCAAAAGCGATGACCACCGACGCACAAAAACGCCTGGAAGCCATCGCCTCGCTGGAAGATTTAGGTGCAGGTTTTGCGCTGGCGACCCACGACCTCGAAATTCGTGGCGCTGGGGAACTGCTGGGCGAAGATCAAAGTGGCTCCATGGAAAGCATCGGTTTCTCACTGTATATGGAGCTGCTGGAAAACGCTGTCGATGCGCTCAAAGAAGGGCGTGAACCGTCGCTGGAAGATCTCACCAGCCAGCAAACCGAAGTCGAACTGCGCATGCCATCGCTTCTGCCGGATAACTATATCCCGGATGTCAACACGCGACTGTCGTTCTACAAGCGCATTGCCAGTGCGAAAGGCGAAACCGAGCTGGAAGAAATTAAGGTCGAGCTGATAGACCGTTTTGGCCTGCTGCCCGACCCGGCCCGGACGTTGCTGGATATTGCCCGTTTACGCCAGCAGGCGCAGAAACTGGGGATCAGAAAGCTCGAAGGCAATGAAAAAGGCGGTACTATTGAGTTTGCCGAGAAAAACCACGTTAACCCGGTCTGGCTAATTGGTTTACTGCAAAAACAACCGCAGCACTTCCGTCTGGATGGTCCAACACGCCTGAAATTCATGCAGGAGTTGGGCGAGCGTAAAGCACGGATCGACTGGGTTCGCCAGTTTATGCGCCAGCTTGAAGAGAACGCCGTAGCCTAGCGTCAAGCCGGGTGAGCCCTCCGCTCACCCGGCCTGATGAATTTACAAACTCTTTGCACTTCCCTGCACTTCCCGACACTGCAAACCGCCATAATTCTTGTTTACTTTTACATAATAAAAACCACGTAAAAACAATGGATTTATGGTGATGTTAAACAATAAACGACTCTCTCGCTGGTTAGCATTTTTTACGCTTGCCGCGACCTTCGCGTTAGCACTTCCGGCCCAGGCAAATACCTGGCCGCTGCCGCCACCGGGAAGCCGCGTGGTGGGTCAGAATGCCGTTCACGTTGTCGAAGACAATGGCGGTTCTCTGGAAGCGATTGCGAAAAAATACAATGTCGGCTTTCTGGCGCTGCTACAGGCCAACCCCGGCGTTGACCCTTACGTACCACGTCCGGGCAGCGTGCTGACTATTCCGTTGCAAACCCTGCTGCCGGACGCGCCACGCGAAGGCATTGTTATCAACCTCGCCGAACTGCGTCTTTATTATTACCAGCCAGGGACAAATTCGGTGACCGTGTATCCTATTGGTATTGGCCAGTTAGGCGGTGACACGCTGACGCCCACAATGGTAACCACTATCTCTGATAAACGTGCCAACCCAACCTGGACGCCTACGGCAAATATCCGCGCGCGATACAAAGCGAACGGGATCGACCTTCCTGCCGTGGTGCCTGCCGGGCCGGATAACCCGATGGGCCATCATGCCATTCGCTTAGCGGCATACGGCGGTGTGTACCTGCTGCACGGAACTAATGCTGACTTTGGCATCGGAATGCGCGTCAGTTCCGGCTGTATTCGTCTACGCGACGGTGATATCGAAACCCTGTTCCGTCAGGTGAAGCCAGGAACCAAGGTCAATATTATCAATACGCCAATCAAAGCATCTGTTGAACCTAACGGCGTGCGCCTGGTTGAAGTACACCAGCCGTTGTCCGAAAAAATCAATGACGACCCGCAATTGCTGCCGATCGTGCTGAACGCATCCATGCAGACGTTTAAGAATGCGGCGCAAACGGACTCTGCCGTCATGGAACATGCGATGGAGATTCGCTCAGGCATGCCGGTCGATGTCACCCGTCATCACGACGTTGCTCAACAACCGCTGTAAACTCAGCGCATAAAAAACCCCCGCTGGATTTTATTCCGCGGGGGTTTTTATTTAACTCGCAGTGGCATTGCGATGGGTTAAATCTTATTTGTAGATAACAGCAGTCCCGTGGAGGGTGTTAGGACCGGTAACGGAAGTAATACGGAAAGACTTCGCCCCCATCTCATCCGCTTTCTGCGCCAGTTGATCTTCCAGAGAACCTAAGTTAGTCCCCGCATTCGCAGAAATAGTACCGACTTTCTGTTGGCCCGCAGGTGTGGCCTGAACTTCAACGGCAGCAAAGCTTGCAAATGAGAGTGAGCTAAGAACAGCAGCAACAAACAGAGTTTTTACGTTTTTCATGATAGTGACCTTTAGCAGATGAATGTGTGTCGCAAAGATTAACTTAACGATCGATAGGTAAATCATAGATGTGATCCAGGTCACACGTCAACATTTTTTTATAATGATCGTTATATAAAATACAAAGACCTTATTTTTCATATCAATAGCGTTAAATTATTTTTATCGCTAATCCGCTGGAGTGTGCAGTCGAATATTTTTATAATGGTTATTCAATAAACCCAACAAAGGTACATCGGCGCCATGACAACTGAAATGACAGGTTGTGCTAAAAAAAGCCGTGGCCGACCAAAAGTGTTCGACAGGGAAGCCGCGCTTGATAAGGCCATGACACTCTTCTGGCAGCACGGGTATGAAGCGACATCGCTCGCCGATCTCGTAGAAGCAACCGGCGCAAAAGCGCCCACGCTGTATGCGGAGTTCACCAATAAAGAGGGGTTGTTTCGTGCCGTACTGGACCGCTACATCACCCGCTTCGCGGCGAAACATGAAGCCCAGTTATTTTGTGAAGAAAAAAGTCTTGAGTGCGCGCTGGAAGACTATTTCACCGCAATAGCGACCTGCTTTACCAGTAAAGACACCCCGGCGGGATGTTTCATGATTAACACATCCGCGACACTGGCGGCCTCTTCCCGGGATATTGCGCACACGGTGAAATCCCGCCATGCAATGCAGGAACAGACGCTTACCCAGTTCCTTCACCAGCGCCAGCAACGAGGCGAAATTCCGGCCCATTGCGATGTACAAAAACTGGCCGAATACCTGAACTGTATTTTACAGGGTATGTCGATCAGCGCCCGTGAAGGCGCAACGTTTGAAAAACTGATGCAGATCGCACACACGACTCTGCGACTGTGGCCTGAACTTATCAAAGTTTAACCCTTTCCCGCTATTTCCCCGCAGTACTGACACCACCGGGAGCTGATTAAGCCCCCGGTTAGATTTCCGCGGATTACCCCTACATTATTCAGTGTTTTCAGCATTTTATCCGATCATTTTTTGTAAAATGTATTGATAACAACAATTATTATCAGCAATATTCGCATTTGTTTTAACGCCTGTTTCACAATGTAACCATCGGTTTCTCTACCGCCATAACAAAAACAGATCGACTCTTTTTAAAAGGAATACAAATGCATAAGCGTCTCTGGGTGCTCAATCCTCTCTTGTTGTCTTTAACTCTCCCAGCCATCGCGGCTGAGGAAGATAACCTCATCGTCAGTGCCAACCGTAGTCAACGCACCGTGGCAGAAATGGCGCAAACGACCTGGGTTATTGAAGGAAGCGAGATTGAACAGCAGGTTCAGGGGGGGAAAGAGTTCAAAGATGTTCTTGCTCAGTTAATCCCAGGAATCGATGTCAGCAGCCAGGGGCGCACAAACTACGGCATGAATATGCGCGGTCGTGCCATCGTAGTACTGATAGACGGTGTCCGTCTGAACTCCTCGCGTACTGACAGTCGTCAACTTGATTCTATTGATCCGTTTAACATCGCACACATTGAAGTCATCTCAGGCGCTACCTCACTGTATGGCGGCGGCAGTACCGGTGGGTTAATCAACATTGTCACCAAAAAAGGCCAGCCGGAGCGTGAAGTAGAACTCGAACTGGGGAGTAAAAGCGGCTTCAATAACAGTAACGATCATGATGAACGCGTTGCCGCGGCGGTGAGCGGAGGAACCGATCGCGCTTCCGGGCGTATGTCCGTCGCGTATCAACGGTTTGGCGGCTGGTATGACGGCAATCACGATGCCCTGCTGCTGGATAACACCCAAACCGGCCTGCAGCACTCCGATCGTCTGGACGTGATGGGCACCGGGACGATTGAGCTTGACGACAACCGTCAGTTACAACTGGTTACGCAGTATTATAAGAGCCAGGGGGATGACGATTACGGACTGGATCTTGGCGAGAACATGTCCGCCGTGACGGGAAACGGTAAGGCTTATACCAGCAGCGGACTGAATTCCGATCGTATTCCCGGCACCGAGCGTCATCTGATCAGCCTGCAGTATTCAGACGCGGATTTCTTCGGCCAGAACCTGGTCAGCCAAATCTATTACCGTGACGAATCGCTGAAATTCTACCCCTTCCCCACGCTGAGCAAAGGCAAGGTCACCAGTTTCTCCGCATCGCAGCAGGACACAGACCAGTTTGGTGCCAAAATCACCCTCAACAGCCAGCTGATGGATAACTGGGAACTGACGTGGGGTGTCGATGCCGATCACGAAACCTTCGATTCCAATCAGAAATTCTTCGATCTGGCCTGGTCCCTGCCCTCCGGCGGTATGGACAACCGAACCGCTTATACCACCGGGCGTTACCCCGGTTACAGCATCACCAACTTCGCGCCTTTCCTGCAGAACAGCTATGACATTAACGACATTTTTACCCTCAGCGGCGGTGTGCGCTATCAATGGACCGAAAACAGGGTGGATGATTTCGTTGGCTATGCCCAACAACAGGGAATTGCCACCGGCCTGGCAAACTCCGCCGATACCATTCCTGGCGGTAAAACCGATTACGATAATTTCCTGTTTAACGCCGGTATTCTCGCCCACCTGACCGACCGTCAGCAGACATGGTTTAACTTCTCTCAGGGCGTGGAGCTTCCGGACCCGGGGAAATATTACGGTAACGGCACCTATTCCCTGGTTGGCGATCATTACCAGCTCCAGCGCAGCGTCAACGTGGCGGACTCACGCCTGGAGGGGATTAAAGTTAACTCCTACGAACTGGGATGGCGCTACACTGGCGACAGTCTGCGCACGCAGCTGGCCGCTTACTACTCTACTTCGGATAAATCGATCGTTATCAACCGCAGCGATATGACCATTAACGTCCAGCCCGACGATCGCCGCATTTATGGCCTTGAAGGTGCGGTGGATTATTTCATTGCGGATACGGACTGGAGTCTGGGCGGCAACTTCAACGTCATTAAATCGGAAGTGAAGCAAAACGGTAAGTGGCAGAAATGGGATGTCACCCTGGCTTCCCCGTCCAAAGCCACCGCGTGGGTCGGCTGGGCACCTGAACCGTGGACATTGCGCGTACAGAGCCAGCAAACATTTGATCTGACGGACGCCAGCGGCAATAAGCTGGACGGCTATAACACGATGGACTTTATCGGCAGCTATCAGCTCCCGTTGGGTAAACTGACCTTTAGCGTGGAAAACCTGCTGAATGAAGAGTACACCACGCTGTGGGGACAACGTGCGCCACTGCTGTACAGCCCCACTTACGGTAGCCCGTCACTGTATGAATACAAGGGCCGGGGCCGCACGTTTGGTCTGAACTACGCCTTAACCTTCTGATAAAAAAAGCCCCCCAGCCTGAGCGAATGGGGGGCTAATGTTCAGGATAATGCTATTTTACGCTTTGTTATTTAGTACCAACTGTCCGTTGTTATCCAACGGAATTTGCGCGCCGGGGTCCTTATCCATACGGATTTTCCCCTGCTGATCGCCAATTTTGTACGTCACGTCGTAGCCCAGCATTTTTTCAGATTTGTCATACACCGTTTTACAACGCTGCTGCGTAGTAGTGTACGTATCATTTTCTTGCATCGAACCCTGGATCTGGTTACCTGCATAACCGCCGCCTAAAGCACCGGCCACGGTAGCAATATCTTTACCGCGTCCGCCGCCAAACTGATGGCCGATAACGCCACCAGCAACCGCACCCAGCACGGAACCCGCGATACGGTTTTCATCTTGTACCGGCTTACGGTGTGTGACCGTCACGTTCCGACACTCCTGGCGCGGTGTTTTTACCGACTCTTTAATCGGTGTTGCAGAGACAACTTGTGCATACTGTGGGCCACGCTCGAAAACGTTAAGACTGGCCACCGCTGCAACACCCAGCGCAGCAGCTACGCCAATCCCTATACCCGCCAACATAGATTTATTCACGGGACTTCCTCCTTTTTTGCTATTAGCAACAACTTTGCAACAGAAGGTAAGGAATGCCAATCAGATTACGGATGAAAATAGCACGAGGAGGAGCGAAGGCAGGATGATTCGGAGAACTCTGAAGGAAGGCGCCGGATAAGTGCAAACATCCGACGCCATAAGCCGTATTAATGCAGTTTCAGACGCGGGCGGATCACCCGGTTAATGCTGCCAACCAGCATCATCAGACCGGTTTTAAAGTAACCGTGCAGAGCAATCTGGTGCATGCGGTACAGTGAGATGTACACAAAGCGCGCAATACGCCCTTCTACCATCATCGAACCACGGGTCAAGTTGCCCATCAGGCTACCCACGGTAGAGAAGTTAGAAAGTGAAACCAGAGAGCCGTGGTCTTTGTACTGATACGCTTTCAGCGGCTTGCCGTTCATCTGCGCCAAAATGTTGTTCATTGCGCAGCTTGCCATCTGGTGCGCAGCCTGAGCGCGCGGCGGCACAAAACCACCTTCCGGGCGAGCGCAGGAAGCGCAGTCGCCAATCGCGTACACGTCGGGATCGCGCGTGGTCTGCAGAGTCGGCTCAACCACCAGTTGGTTAATACGATTGGTTTCCAGACCGCCAATGTCTTTCATAAAGTCTGGCGCCTTGATCCCCGCAGCCCACACCATCAGATCGGCTTCAATGTACTCGCCATCCTTGGTATGCAGTCCGCCTTCATCAGCGCTGGTTACCATCGTCTGGGTCAGTACGCGTACGCCCAGTTTGGTTAACTCATTATGCGCAGCACTGGAAATACGCGGCGGCAACGCAGGCAGAATACGCTCACCGGCTTCTACCAGCGTAACGTTCAGCGCTTCGTTGGTCAGCCCTTTGTAACCATAGCTGTGCAGCTGTTTTACCGCATTGTGCAGCTCGGCTGAGAGTTCAACCCCCGTCGCACCGCCGCCGACAATGGCGATATTTACTTTGCCGTTAGCGCCCAGATTCGCGGAATACTTCAGGAACAGATTCAGCATCTCCTGGTGGAAACGACGCGCCTGATGCGGGTTATCCAGGAAAATGCAGTTTTCTTTGACGCCCGGCGTATTGAAATCGTTGGAGGTACTACCCAACGCCATCACCAGCGTGTCATACGGGACTTTGCGCTCAGGAACCAGCAGCTCGCCCTTCTCATCGCGCAGCTCGGCAAGAGTAATGGTTTTCGCTTCGCGATCGATATCCACCACCGAACCCAACTGAAACTGGAAACCGTGGTTACGGGCATGCGCCAGATAGCTCAGCGCATCCACGCCTTCGTCCAGGGAACCCGTCGCGACTTCATGCAGTAACGGTTTCCATAAATGGCTGTGGTTTCTGTCCACCAGCGTGATTTTGGCCTTTTTCTTGCGCCCCAGCTTTTTACCCAGCTGCGTCGCCATTTCCAGTCCGCCAGCACCGCCGCCGACAATCACGATTCTTTTTAATGGTGTAGTCAACGTGACCCCCTTAAATTTATTAACCAATTGTTAATTAAAAGTTATAGGTATAGCCTTTAATTAACAACAAGTTACGATAATAAAAATGTTCTTCGAGAGTGAGAATAACACGAACGGTGCATTGGTCATACCAAAATTGATGTGTATCAAGTTTTGATGCTGAAAAGATAGACAACACGAACTTTAAGAACAAAAAAACCAGCCCGAAGGCTGGTTTTTTACACGTTCATTGAGGATTAACCTAACGTCTTGAACGCTTTGATGCGCTGCAAATGCGGGGAGATATTCTTAAACTTGTGCGTCTGCTCTTCGTCCCAGACTATCTCGTAAAAATGATGCAGCTCTTCTGACGAACGCTGACTATTGAGCGCTTCATCATGACGTGACAGGATCACCAGGCAGCGATCGCGATTCTTTTCGCGGAAATTGGTCACGCATTTTGTCGCGATATCGGCATACTCTTCAGGCCTGTCGATTTTTCCTTCCATGTTCTCATACGGGAACAGGTTGGGATTAAACACTACCTGACGAATATCACACAGGAAACCAATCCGTTCAGCCCAATATCCCCCGAGCCCCACGCCACAAATCAGCGGACGGTCGTCCACATTAAGCTGCAGCATTTTGTCCACTTCTTTCAGTAGATGCTGCATGTCATGTTTAGGATGCCGCGTACTGTAGCTAATCAGCCTGACATCCGGGTCGATGAACTGCAGCTGCAACACCTTTTCGTGGTTGCCCGGGCTGTTAGAGTCAAAACCGTGTAAATAGATAATCATCGCATCCTCGCCAAACTTGCGTTAATGACCTGCTTTCTCTTCCTGCCAGCGCTCATGAAGCTGGTTGAGCTGGGCGCTTACCGTCTTCCAGCGTGCCGAGTCCATCAGTTCCTGACGTGAAAATGAACCTTTATGATACAAACGTGTAACACGTTCTGCATTGATCGGCGACAGATTATCTAACACACTGACCGCGCCTTTACGATTATTGCAGACCAGGATCATATCGCAACCCGCATCCAGCGATGCCTGACCACGCTCCGCATAGCTTCCCATAATCGCCGCCCCTTCCATCGACAAATCATCGGAGAAAATGACGCCATCGAAACCAAGCTCCTGACGCAGCACCGTTTTCAGCCAGTGTGGCGAACCGCTCGCCGGACGCGGGTCCACGTCACTGTAGATGACATGCGCAGGCATAATGGCATCGAGTTTGTTTTCCGTAATCAATGTCTGGAACACGGACATATCTTTTGCACGAATTTCGGCTTCTGAACGTGGATCGGTTGGGGTTTCTTTATGCGAATCCGCCGTCACTGCCCCATGCCCGGGGAAATGTTTACCGGTAGTTTTCATGCCAGCAGCATGCATACCGTCAATGAAGCGGGTCGCCATAGCCAGCGCTTTCCGCGGATCGGCATGGTAAGAGCGTTCGCCAATCGCCGCGCTGATATGCCCCACATCCAGCACCGGCGCAAAACTGATATCTATATCCATTGCGATCATTTCGCTGGCCATTAGCCATCCGGCGTCCTGAGCCAGATTGCCGCCGTCTTCCAGACCGTGCAGCGCAGCAAAGGATTGGGCCGCGGGCAGACGCGTAAATCCTTCGCGAAAACGCTGTACCCTGCCGCCTTCCTGATCTACCGCCACCACCAGATGATTGCGTGATGCCGCGCGAATCTGGCGCACTAATTCACGCAACTGTTCCGGGTCATGATAATTTCGGGTAAAGAGAATCAACCCACCTACCAGCGGATGCGCCAGAATCTCACGCTCTTCAGCGTCCAGCTCATACCCTTCGACATCCAACATTACTGGGCCCACACTGCTCTCCTTATCCTTTCATTATTAGCTGCCGCCAGGTTTCATCGGCCAGCCTGATAAATTGTCGATCGCCGGTTTGTCGCCAGCGATACTCAAACCACCCCGCTTTCAGCATTATGACCCAGGGCCGCCATCGTCTGACCTGCCGCCACAGCGCGTTTTGTTCAATGTGCGCTCGTTGGGCGTAGGCGCTAACCAGCCGTTGGTGCTGAGATTCGTCGTTGACCCATACCGCCGCCAGCTCCAGAGCGATATCACCGTCTCCGGCATATTCCCAGTCAATCAGCCGCAGCCCTGATGCTGTACGAACGATGTTGTCACCGTGGATATCCATATGCAGAGGCCCCAGACGCAAAGGTCGAGGCTCACCGCTTTTCCTGAGTCGCTTCAACGCTCGCAACCAGCATGGCGTACGACGCGCCGGATCGCCACACTGCCAGTACTGTTCGAGTAGCGGCAGCAGACTGATTCGCCAGCCCAATTGGGGTTGTTGGTGCAGATGATACAATAAGCCAGCGAGTTCGTCGGCGTCCGGCAATCTGGATTCTACCTTACCGTGAAAAAAGTCGGCCGCCATCCACCCTCGTATATAAAAGCGGGGGCGCGGCGCAAGGCTTTCAGGCAGATGCTTTAACGCGTGATAGTGGCGTAAGAAATGCGATTCCGGCGCGTCAGGGTCGTGATGAGAGCGCAACACTAAGCGGTGGGTATCGTGTTCGATGATGCAGCTCCCGCCGCTCAGGCCGCTCTGGTTGGCTACGACGGGATGATACTGCGGGAAATAGCGCGACAACACCTCGTCGCGCCTTAGCCGGTTATTGTTGCTGTACGGCACCTTTACCTGACCAGATTATCTCGCCAGTTTGTACCAGCATTAATTGCATTTGCAGGGCCGGCGAATTGACGTTGCCGGAGGCGCTGGAATAGAGCACATACTGTGCGCCAACGTTACGGGCGATACCAATCGCTTTGCTGCGCGTTCCCAGACTGTCGTTCGGCGACAGACCTAACTGCTGTTTGGCGACAGCCAACTGCTGGGCGGAAACCAGGGTAAACTTGCCGTTATTCGCCAGCGCGTTCCTCAAGGTCTCGGTAGCTTCACCGGCATTCAACGAGCCGTTGGTCCGGTTATTCACGCTATCAACCAGCAGAACGCCTCCCGCTTTGACGCCGTCAGCCTGCAGCATTTTACCGACCATCGGCTGCATAGCCCCGTTCCAGTCATAGTGACGTTGACGCGGCGTCGGCTGCGCCGTTTGGTCCTCGTGCTCAATCGGACCCGGCTGCTGCGGTATGCTTGGCACCGTTGGTACAACCGGCACCGGCTGTTGCGGCTGCGCGGGCTGTTCCGGCACCGGCTTCACTTCCTCTACGGGGGCGGGCTCACGTTGCGCCACACAGCCAGAGAGAAACATCGCCAGCGCGGCAATCAGTGCGTAGCGATTCATTTTGATCATCAAGATTCACCCCTTACAAATAAAGATAAAGTCTAACCTTGTGCGCCCCCAGAAAATTGGCGCTGCCGTACAGCGTCACCGACGAATGAGCCGGGATAGTCACGCTGCGTGGCGCTTCCAGAGGATGCATTTCCAGTCCTCTGGCGTCATACCAGTAAAACCGATAATGAACGGTAACGGGTTCTTGTCTTTCGTTATAAAGTCGCGAGGATGCTGAGGCCTGAATATCAGACGTGGTTAACGTCGGCTGTTCTGCTGTAATGCCCGACGCCAGAATCGTTGATTCCATCACCAGCGACTGTTCATCACTTACCGGAATTTCAGGATGTGCCCGACAGCCAGCCAGTAGCAGCAAGCTCAGTGAAAGTGCAATGCATCCTCTGGTCATGCTTACAGACCTTTATGCGCAAGCATTGGACCAAGCGCCCGCCCGCCCAGCAGGTGCATATGAATGTGATACACCTCCTGACCGCCGTGACGATTGGTATTCATGATTAAACGATACCCATCCGCAGCAATGCCTTCCTGCTCGGCGATTTTCGCCGCTACGGTGATCATGCGACCCAACGCCTGCTCGTGTTCCGCCGTCACATCGTTGACGGTCGGGATCAGGACGTTAGGAATGATCAGAATGTGCGTAGGTGCCTGAGGGGAAATATCACGAAACGCAGTGACCAGTTCATCCTGGTACACGATATCTGACGGAATTTCACGACGGATAATTTTGCTGAATATAGTTTCTTGTGCCACGACGTTTTCCTTTTTCATTAACAGCCCAAGCGTTATGCCATGCTACGCCGGGTCACTCTGCGAGTATAGAGTATGAGCGAGTTACTCACGCTCTTTCAACTTTAACCCTCGATTTTTTAAGCAAAAAGCCCTGCCACTGCTGTTCTTATAACCATTTCCCGTCGCTATTGCTTAAGCATAGTACTGAAACAACATTTCACTTATGCCGTAGCATCTGTTTACACATTGAATGTGAATGCGTATATTTCGCATTTGTATTCGCGTGCGAACTTAATAATTTACAACCAAAGGGTTCATCACAACCTCAGTGATTCGAACTTAATATTAATAATTATCAAGGACTTTTCGATGTCTTTCACAACACACAACGGGGATGACCAACGCCAACCGGGGCTTGCCCCTTCTGTACTAGCAGCCTGCATCACGTTAGCACTATTGCCTTCCACCAGCCTCGCAGCCCCTGCTGAAGAGACGGTTATCGTTGAAGGCTCTGCTCCAGCTACATCCAGCGAGGAGCAGGATTACAGCGTTAAATCAACGACTGCTGGCACCAAAATGCAGATGACGCAGCGCGATATTCCGCAATCAGTCAGCATTATCAGTCAGCAGCGCATGGAAGATCAGCAACTGCAAACGCTGGGCGATGTGATGGACAACACGTTGGGGATAAGCAGAAGTCAGGCGGATTCAGATCGCAGTAGCTATTACTCTCGCGGATTTCAGATTGATAACTATATGGTCGATGGGATTCCGACCTATTTTGAATCCCGCTGGAATCTCGGTGATGCCCTTTCCGACACGGCCCTTTTTGAGCGTGTCGAAGTTGTCCGTGGCGCAAACGGGCTAATGACCGGGACGGGTAACCCCTCAGCCTCGATTAATATGATCCGTAAGCATGCCACCAGCCGCGAGTTCACCGGTAATGTTTCTGCGGAATATGGCAGTTGGAATAAACAACGATATGTGACCGATCTGCAAAGCCCGCTCACGGCAGACGGCAACGTGCGCGGGCGCATCGTGGCGGGCTACCAGAATAACGACGCCTGGCTTGATCGCTACAATAGCGAAAAAATGTTCTTCTCCGGGATTGTCGATGCCGATCTGGGCGACACCACCAGCCTGTCTGCGGGTTATGAATACCAGCGCATTGATATCAACAGCCCAACCTGGGGTGGATTGCCGCGCTGGAATACCGACGGCAGCAAAAACAGCTATGACCGCTCGCGCAGCACTGCGCCGGACTGGGCGTACAACGATAAAGACTTCAACAAAGTGTTTGTCACCATCAAGCAACGTTTTGCCGATACCTGGCAGGCGACCATGAATGCCACCCACTCCGAGGTCAAGTTTGACAGTAAAATGATGTACGTCGATGCCTATGTCAATAAAGCCGATGGTACGCTGATTGGCCCGTATAGCAGCTATGGTCCGGGCTATGAATACGTCGGAGGTACCGGCTGGAACAGCGGCAAGCGTAAGGTAGATGCCGTCGATCTGTTCGCCGACGGCGGTTACGACCTGTTTGGTCGTCAGCATAATCTGATGCTGGGCGGCAGCTACAGCAAACAGAATAACCGTTACGAAAGCGCGTGGGCGAACGTATTCCCCAACGAAATCGACAGTTTCTATACCTTCGATGGTAACTTCCCGGAAACCAACTGGAACCCGCAGTCATTGGCCCAGGACGATACCACGCACATGAAATCGCTCTACGCCGCAACACGTATTTCGCTGGCCGACCCACTGCATTTGATTGTCGGCGCGCGTTATACCAACTGGCGTATCGACACCCTCGCCTACAGCATGGAACAAAACCACACCACGCCGTATGCGGGCCTGGTGTATGACATTGACGATAACTGGTCTACGTACGCCAGCTATACCTCAATCTTTCAGCCGCAGAACAAGCGCGACAGTTCCGGTAAATATCTTTCCCCAATTACCGGCAATAACTATGAACTTGGCCTGAAGTCCGACTGGATGAACAGCCGTTTAACCACCACCCTCGCGGTGTTCCGCATTGAACAGGATAACGTGGGCCAATCAACCGGCGTACCAATTGCCGGTAGCAATGGCGACACGGCCTATAGAGCGATGGATGGAACGGTCAGCAAAGGGGTCGAATTCGAAGTTAACGGTGCGATCACCGATAACTGGCAGATGACGTTCGGCGCGACACGCTATGTTGCTGAAGACAACGAAGGCAATGCGGTAAACCCGAACCTACCGCGTACCACAGTAAAACTCTTTACCCGTTATCGCCTGCCAGCCATGCCGGAACTGACCGTGGGTGGTGGGGTTAACTGGCAGAATCGTGTTTATAGCGATACGGTCACGCCGTATGGCACATTCCGCGCGGAACAGGGAAGCTACGCCCTGGTCGATTTATTCACTCGCTATCAGGTGACGAAAAACTTCTCTGTGCAGGGTAACCTCAATAACCTGTTCGATAAAACCTACGACACCAATGTCGACGGATCTATCGTCTATGGCGAGCCGCGCAACGTCAGCGTCACCGCCAGCTATCAGTTCTGATTCGAAACACATCACGCTCCACCTGCTCGTCAGGTGGATGCACTGGACTGAGAAAACAAAAAGCCCGCTTAAGTTTCCTTAAGCGGGCTTCTTAAATATGGCTCCTCTGACTGGACTCGAACCAGTGACATACGGATTAACAGTCCGCCGTTCTACCGACTGAACTACAGAGGAATCGTTGTGGAGGCTTATCTTAGCGGCGAAAAAAATTTTGTCAAACCCCATTTCCCCGAATAAGTTTCAATTGATGCTTCTCTCGACAGTTTGTTGCATTTCCAGACATTTTAAATGGAAAAAACTTTGCAGCTTTTTGGTTTCTCCCTCATCATTTGAAATGAGGTTTCAACTTTCTTCTTTAAGGTCCACTTTGAACGTCTCCGCTGCCTTACGCCAGGTCGCTTCCCGCACGCCCTGGTATGCCAAACGCAAGAGTTATAAGGTTCTCTTTTGGCGCGAAATCACTCCGCTTGCGGTCCCCATTTTTCTGGAAAACACCTGTGTGCTGTTGATGGGCGTACTGAGTACCTTCCTTGTTAGCTGGTTGGGAAAAGAAGCAATGGCTGGCGTTGGTCTCGCCGACAGTTTCAACATGGTCATCATGGCGTTTTTTGCCGCCATCGATCTGGGAACCACGGTGGTGGTAGCATTTAGCCTGGGAAAACGAGATCGTCGACGGGCAAGGGCAGCAGCCAGACAATCGCTGGTGATCATGACGATTTTTGCTACCGTGCTGGCAGCGGTCATTCACTATTTTGGTGAACAGATTATTGACGTTGTCGCCGGTGAAGCCACCCCCGATGTTAAGGCTTTGGCACTCACCTATCTGGAACTAACGGTGCTCAGCTACCCGGCGGCAGCCATTGCTTTGATCGGTAGCGGCGCACTCCGCGGAGCCGGAAATACCAAAATTCCGCTGTTGATTAATGGCGGTATGAATATCCTAAATATCATCATCAGTAGCATCCTGATCTACGGGGTCTTTTCCTGGCAAGGGCTGGGATTTGTGGGGGCAGGACTCGGGCTGACCATTTCACGCTACATCGGTGCGTTCGCCATTATCTGGGTGCTGATGATTGGTTTTAATCCGGCACTGCGTATTCCCTTCAAAAGCTATTTTAAGCCGCTCAATCTCGCCATTATCTGGGAAGTTATGGGGATCGGTATTCCGGCAAGTATTGAGTCAGTGCTATTTAATGGCGGTAAACTGTTAACGCAGATGTTTGTCTCCGGCATGGGAACCAGCGTAATTGCCGGAAACTTCATTGCATTTTCCATCGCCGCGCTCATCAACCTGCCGGGGAATGCTTTAGGCTCCGCGTCGACAATCATTACCGGCAGGCGTCTGGGAAATGGTCAGATTGCCCAAGCGGAAATCCAGTTACGCCATATATTCTGGCTCTCAACAATCGGCTTAACCGCCATCGCCTGGCTAACCGCCCCTTTTGCCGGCGTTATGGCCTCATTTTATACCCACGATCAGGATGTAAAAGAGGTCATAGTCATCCTAATTTGGCTCAACGCAGCGTTTATGCCGATATGGGCAGCATCCTGGGTGCTACCATCAGGGTTTAAAGGCGCACGTGATGTGCGTTTTGCGATGTGGGTATCGATGTTGGGCATGTGGGGCTGTCGCGTTGTGGCGGGTTACACGTTGGGAATCGTATTAGGATGGGGTGTAGTCGGCGTTTGGTTAGGGATGTTCTTCGACTGGGCCGTGCGCGCCGCGTTATTTTACTGGCGTATGGTTACAGGCCGCTGGTTATGGAAATATCCTCGCCCCGAGCGTGAAAAGTGCATAAAACAACCGGTTGCGTCTGAATAAGCGGCGAAATGGGGAATATTTCAGCAAACAATCGCATTTATCTATTCAGGCTTTGACAACGCTGAGTGGCATCGCTAATATTCGCCTCGTTCACACGATTCCTCTGTAGTTCAGTCGGTAGAACGGCGGACTGTTAATCCGTATGTCACTGGTTCGAGTCCAGTCAGAGGAGCCATATTTAAGAACCCTGCTTAGGAAACTAAGCAGGGTTTTTGCTTTTCTACGTTTGTTAATCACACCGAAAGCCTCAGCTTAGAATGGCTTCCAGCCGGGCCAGCACTTCATTTACGACAGCTTCGGGTATACGTTCCAGACGCTTACCATTCCGGGCCCCCATATCAATCGTTCTGGGTTGGTCGCAGCGAATAACGCCCGTTGTTTTTGTTCCCACACCGTCCAGGGAGACGGTAAAACCGGCTGCGCGGGCAAAGTTTCCGCCGCTGGTGACGGGAACGACAACGGGTAGCCGGGTGAACTTATTAAATGAGGCCGGAGAAACGATAAGTACCGGACGTTTTCCGCTTTGTTCATGTCCGGCTGTAGGATCCAGTGAGACGAGCCAGATTTCCCCTCTGTCCATTTACAGGATCTCCTTGCCCACCGCAGGCGCATCAATCCATTCCCGCTCCTCTTCACTCATTTCGGCGTGCGGATCGCACTGCGCCAGTAGTTCCTCAAGCGAATAACGGGGCCGTTTCTGGGGTTCAATAATCAGGCAGCCATTATCAATGGTCATTCCCACTTCGCTGTCTGTCGACAGAGCCAGCGTTTTCAACACGGCGGGAGGAACCGCCAGCATGACGGATCCGCCAACCTTTTTCAGGCGAGTGGTATACATAGAGCACCTCCGGATATTATATTTTAATATAACATCAATGGTTGGCGGAGCGCAATTTTTAGCCAGATTCATTATGGTTTCCTTAATGTAGCTAAGCGTAAAGGAGGCCTTAATCCGTCCTAAGACAGGTCCGGCAGTTTTCAAAGGCTGCATTACCGGTAAAACGGCGACCATCCTGATACATCAGGCGCTTCTTTCAGGTCATGAAGCATTTTGTGCAGGCGGGAGCTTAGTTCGTGGTAAGAAGGCCGATAATAGAAAACTGTTATTGCGGTTCAAAGGATTATGACAAATCAGATAAACAAAATGCGGCGCAGATTCCGTATCCGGATTTCGTACAAAATAAAGTAAAGCTTCACTCGAGATAAAACCGGGGGTGTTTTTAGGCCAAACAACGCCTCTGCTTGCAACATCATCATCACTGAGCTTTTCAAGTTCATTGATCTCGGCCTCAACGATTTCTCGCTGAGCATAAACCACACCTTCTCTGGTTAATTTTCTTAGTGGTCGAGCCATAATCCACCCTGTACTTGATGGTTTTCATAAAATTATCAATAAATAAGCTTAACAATTAAAGCATTTTTCTTAGGATATAGGAAAGCGCCGTTCAGCTAAATCGCCTCGTAACTTATATTGTTACCGTTTCTTCCATCGGATTACCCATCAACTTCTGTATCGCTGCAATACAACGGTAATCCACAACCAGCACCTCCTGTTCAATCCAGCGCTGTTCCTGCCTTAATTGCGTAAGTTGAGGGCAATCCGGCGCGGAATCCCAGGCATGTTTACCAGCCCCAATCATGTCATTAACCTGGTGTGCTGACGGCCAAAAGTCCGGTAACCAGATCCGGCAGGGTCGGGCCAATGAGTGGGATAGTTGTCGAGCAATCGTCAGACCATTCGGATCAAGATCGGGAAAATGTACCCAGGGTATATCCTGCCCATACTGAGAAATCCACCGGCAGGCGGGGAGATAGTTCAGACCAGGAGCAAAGATCAGTATCAAACCATCAACAAGCGGCATATCAACATAAGCACCTAAATTCTCGACGGTCATGATCAGTTGCGCCGATTTCATGTTCACAGAGAATAAATCAAGTAACATTCGTTCTGGCAAACAGCACTCCGAACGCCATCGACTCTCATCATCTGCAAACAAAACATTTTCCCCGCTATTACAGGTAAACGTTAGCCGCAGTTCCGTCCCCTGGCTACGAAGCCGTAAGACATCATCATAGGTAACGACCTGCCCTTTGACTAAGGGTTGGCTCAGACCTGCTTTACTGTTACCTCGCCATGCTGACGCTGATTTATGATGGATCCTCTGCATGCGGCGAGGGATAACCGGACGATGCTCTTTTCTGCCAATGATCTGTTGTTGTATCTGTTGCTTCACCTGCGCGAGCAGAATTTCCAGACGTTCACTTTCCACTAACCGCCAGCGATTGCGCGTGGAAGGAATGATAATACCCAGTTCAGCCAGATAATTTCGTAGCGATTTTTCCTTAGCATTTTCGGACATCATTTGCCGTTCTTTCAGTTGCTGAAGAATATCGCCAAGTTCACTAACCGGGAAACCTAACTGAAACAGTTCATTATGCATTAAATTGTTTTCACCTCGTCACTTTCAGCATTCTCTGCTGTAGCCAGATAGCTATCAACGTCAAATGGCAACTGCTGGGCGTCACGGACGCCGGTAATTTTCACCTGATGGCGCGTAACACTTTGTCCGTTGACTCCCGTGTTCTCAGTTCTGACTATGCGCACCAACTGGTAGCCGGTTCCGGTAATTTTCCCTAACGTTTCCGGAGCTGCAACCAACATCTGGCAGCCAGTTCTTACCGCCAGTTCGTGGACTGTCGCCTGAGAAGCGGCATCCAGACGGGAAACCTCGTCCATCACCAGCGGCAAAGTGAAAGGCTCTTTATTGCCGTGAGAGCTACGTCCCCAGTGCCTGAGCACGGCAATCAGCACTGCCAGCCCGGAGCCGATTCGTTCCCCGGTTGACAGGCTGGAAGCGTTCAGTGGCTCAAACTGCTCTGCACCACGACGCTGTATTAGCGTTTTTATATCCAGATAATTACGGTGATCCAGCAAATGTGAACCATCAATTTCATGTTGATTGATTTTTTTATACAGGCCAGCCAGCGCTTCAGTAACGGTTCCTGCCGTGGAAAAGAGATCGTCCATACCATAACCGCCTGATTTCAGGGCGTTCAGAGTATCCTGAAAATGTTTAACTGTTCTGGCTTCCAGACGCACGCTGGCAACCTGCCCAAAGCCAATTCCGGTAAGTTCAGCACTTAACCGGCTTATCGCTCTTTTTTCATCGTTAATCCGTCGCGATAGCGCATCGGCCAGTTCATCCCGACGCATCTGGAACGCGGCTTCGGTTTCAGCCAGCATCATCTGTGCATCTTTCGCCGCCTGAGACAATGCCAGTAGCATTTCCCGGGGTTGTGTGGTGCGCTGGATATCCTGACGGGCACGGCGGCGAAACAGCGCCACTGCGTGGCTATAAAGCGTGGCACAGACTTCAGCGATGTCAGATGTACTCTGACAGCAGCACGCTAATTGCTGCATAAAGGGGTCGGCTGAGGAAATTGAATATTCAACAGTTAGCCGGGTCAACTGAGCCAGCAATGATTGATCGACCAGCAATGGCGTTCCTGGTGATAGTGCTTTTCGATTTACCAGCATCTCGCGCATTGCAGGTTCCAGCTCACCATAAGAGCCATCGGTTTTTAATGCGCTTATAATTCCGTTGCGCTGCTGAGTTATCTGTTCAATTTTTTCTGTCAGGACAGTGAGTTTATCATTCTGGTTTTTCAGGTTTAATTCTTCGTTTGAGCGTTGCTGATGAGTTTCAGTCGTTTTTGTATTGCACTCTCCTAAATTATTATTCAGTTTTTTAAGTTGACCCTGTAAATGCGTGAGTTGTGAGGCAAGTTTAGTTTCCAGGCCGAATGTGTAGGGAAATGGCAAATTATCCAGATTATTTTTAGCCTCATCACGATTCTCGCGGTGGTGAGTAATCGCGGATATCAGATCTGAGTAAAACTTATCATTTTCAGCTAACTCATTTTTTGCAGTTGTGAGTTCTTGTTTGATCCGTTCGCCATCCTTTTCCAGCCGTTTCTGATCGCCAGATAAGAGGATTTGTGCTTGTGCTTCATCTTCCAGTATTTTCTGAGCATTAACATATTCCGGGTTAAGGTGAGCACGCACTCTGTCTAACTCTTTCACTAACCGAACTCGCATTGCAGAGGTTTGCCAGGTTTTCTCGCTCTGCTCAACCTGTTGGCGTACTTGCGCTATATTCTCCGGGTATTCTTCCCGTAGTAATGGATACTCTTTTTCTATCTGATTAATTAACGGCTGATAGCGTTTAATATCACGTCCGGCAGCTTCAGCCCGCTTTATCTGATCTGCAATCCCGGCCAACTCCTGAGGAAAATCCCGAAACAGGATTTTACTGTCTGGCTCACATTCCTGTAGCGCCAGCAAGAGACTCCGGCTTTTTTTCCACTGACTGGACACGATTCTGTGTTTTTCTTCAATATCAGTCAGAGCGGTATGACGATGATTTCGCTGTCGGCGAGTATCCTCCAGTGGCGGTTCGTCACCCCAGATAAATGAGGGGGCCACGCTAATGGCCTTAAGATGTTCGTTATGGCGTTCAACGTCTTCAATCTCACGTTCCAGCGTCGCGCTCTTTTCTTCTGCCTGTTGAATCTGTTGGTCCAATTGAAGGATAAGCGCCTCGCGGGCTTTATCACCTAATACGGGCTCTGAGCGTATCTGGCTGATACGGCGGTATCGCGGTTCATCGATAACACACCAGGGCGGGAGGAGACTCTCCACCGTGTTATATTCGTTGGTGATATCTTTAAAAAGTAACTCCGACTCGAACGGCTCGTTGCGTAAAACGTCTATAGGCTGGGTTACACTGATCAACAAAACATCGGGAAGCGGCCATTGCTCATCGTATTGTGTAAGCAATTGTCTGACAGCATCATCAACATCACCATTGACAAGTATGGCAAACATTAACGGCCCTAATGCCGCCTCAAAATATCCGGCGTCATGTACTTCGATATCTGCGTACAGTTCAGCAACCGATATTCCCGATACATTAGCGGCAAGAGTCCGTAAATACTCAAGACATCCGGCTTCTCTTCCACTCAGCTTGTCACGACGCACCTGACACTGTTTGATTTCCGTTTCGTAGCCAATGACCACCTGCCAACGTGATTTAATGTGTAACGCATGGTCAAGAATAAGTTGCTCGCAGCGTTGCGGTGTTAAATCATCATCAGGGAAAATAGTGCTTAAATAGCTAACCGATGGCTGATATTGGTGCCACTGCTGACTCTGTTGCTCAAAGCGTGCAATATCGATATCAAGCTGCTTAATTTGTTCCTCTACTTCAGTCTGACGTTGCGCTAATTGTTCCTTTTTTTCATTTAAGTGCAATTCTTGCTCTTGTTGCATCGCCAGTTGCTGCGCAAAATCCTCATCGCTCGATGGTAACGATAGCATGCCAGCATCACGAAGCCGTTGCTGAAGTCGCCGCTGTTTTTGATGATCGCTTTGTAACGTCTTTTGATGTTGCTGCCATCCACCCAGTTGAGCGTCTTCGATACGCCATTTTGCCAGTTGAGCACATTTTTCCATAAACCAGCGCTGAGCGTCTGGAGGAGAGATATCATCCCCCAATTTTCGTGCACTATTTGCAGCGAAAGTATAAGCATTCAGGATATCCTGATGAGATCGTAATTGACGCGTTGCATGACTGAATGCATTCCCCACCTCTTTTTCCTGATTCGCTAACTGTTCAATGAATGTGGTTAATCCGGACAGCGTAAAAGCCATATTCCATTGGTTAATCTCATCATAGAGCTGTTTTGCGTGGTTGTATTGCGATGCCATTTTCTGAGCAATGTCATAACGCGTAACGACATTAGATAACTGTTTGGCGGTACGTAGCTGGCTTTCTTCATTCTCACTTTTTTTTCTTTCCAGCTCATCAACAATGCTTTGCTGGAGTTTGTTTGCTTCTTCCGCACTCTCTAACTGCGGTTCAAGTTTATTCAGTTCGCCAATTGCTTTTTGCTGTTGATCAAAGTAAATCCTACCGTCACGAGCATATAACAACCAGGGCTCAATACCCTCAATCTGTTGCTGCGTTATTGACCAGTCTGATTTGATGGCATCTTCTTTGTGTCTGAGAGTACTCAGGGCTTCCTCAATTTTCTCCAGCTCACGTTCAATCCGATATTTTTCTCTTTGAATAGTCGTGCACTCTTCACCATTCATCGCCAGTGTTATCTCAATAACTGACCACGTATTGGCTGAAAATAATAAGCTCAACGTAAGTAATGAATTAAAAAATTGATAATCCTTTTGATAATTTTGCAGGTCTTGCTGCGTAAGCCTGACTTTGATCATGGACTCATGTACCATATTAACTACGGAATGTATATTCCCGCGAGTATGGGCCATTAAATAAGCGCTGAGGTGTTTTTCTATCGATTTATCCAGACGCCCTGCCATTGCCGAATGAAGGATCTGGGCTAGACGGTATTTATCATCGGATGACTGGCAGGCCCGGGGTAAAATGCCATGCTGAAACAGTGCCAACATGTAGGCATTTGGGTCTTTAAATGTCTGAATAGCGCATCCTAATAGTGCTGCTTTATCGCGTAACTGATCTGTCGTAACCGGATGAGCCACTTGTCCTTTACGATCAAGTAAACAATCCAGTGGGTTAACGTTATCGGGAAGTTTCAAACAAAATAGCTGGGTATCTAATGTTGTTCCTGTCTTTTTTTCAGCCCTGACGACGTACAGATGCCGGTGGCCTGTCCCTCGGGCCTCAATCTCCAGAGCAACAATACTGGGCTGCCCTAAGCGTGGAAACATTTCGCTGTCTTTTATTGATGTTGAAACTTTGAAATCATCCTTAGTCCCTAAGCTAATGTAGCGAATATCAGGGATCTGGCTGAACATAAACGCGCCCAACAAAGACGTTTTTCCCGCACCATTATTGCCCAACAATGAAACGGTACCGCCATACTGTCGCGACGTGCGCAATGCGTGAGGATTTACCAGATTTAATGTTCGGGCCATAATGCCATTAATGTTGACAATACTAAGGCTACGTATCAGAGGGTAGTGGTTCACAATTGTTCCCCTTCATGAGTCCCGGAAGCAAATAAATCGCCCGTTGTATCCATTTCTTCTTCAGCAGAGAAACGATCGCTCTCTGCCAAATCTTCATCTACACTATCCCGCGCGACCTCATCAATATTGACCAAATAACCCTCCTGGATCAGTTCAGCCAAGCGTTGTGGAATTTCTGACTCTTGCTGTAATCCTCGCAGCGGTTCAATAAAACGATAGATCGCGGGTGTTGTCTGGAAGGATTGCCGATCCTTAGATAGTTGAATAAAAGCATAGCGATCGAATACTATGAGCGATTTCCTTATTTCATCCTGGATTTTAGATAAATCATATTGGGTTTGTTGACCAGGGCGACGGCGGAATAACTCCAGCAGTCTGGTTTCAGATAATTGATTACTCATTCGCTCCAGTAATTGATTCGTTGTGAACCACTCTTTTTGACTAAGCTGTTTTTCGAGTTCCATTGCAACAATAATCAGACCAGTGACCATCTGTAACTCATTAAATCGCTCCAAGGGTATTTTCCCTCGACGCTGAGGCAGTAAATAATAAACAGATTCATTGGAAAAGCATAAAGTTAAAGACAAACAGTCGTAATATTCACAAAGCGGATGAAATGCCTGATTAACAAATGAATACAGCATATAATCCGCAGGTAATATATTAATCCCTCTACGTAATTTATAATCTACAACGGGGAATAGAGGTGATTTCATCACGTCCATAAATGTATTAAATTGATCACCCTCTGTAGATTCAAGCTCAGTCATTGAGATCACCTTGTGAAATTAGCCATTGCTCTTCGATTTCATATTCTGCTGACTCATCCATTAAAACCCATTCCGGGGAAATATCATCCTTAATATTATTACTCTGTTTCATCAGTTCCTTTATTGCACACTGTGCCAAACGAAGTCGATCTGTTTCATTGAACGGGAATTTTCTTAAAATATTTCTGATGACAGAAACGTTACTCACCGGTTTATTATCACTTAATGCCTTTTCAACAAATTCCCTTGCGAAACTCTCTAACTGAAATGCAGGCATTTCCCGCACTAGCTCTTCATTATCATTATCATCAAGAAATAACGCGTTATCCGCCGGAGGCGGAGGTGTGTCCCATTCACGTAATTGCATTAGCTTAACCGTCGAAGGTAATGCTAACGACCATGATGACCGACCAAACAACTCGATAGTACGATCGATTAAATACCCCAGATTAGCATTGGGATCTAACGCGATGCGGATGCGTATACGGTCCAGCACGCTGCTAAAGAATCCGGATAAATCCCTTAAAGAATGATTAGCAAATTCTCGAACATCCACTAATGAACCAAACAAAGAGGATAATGTATTTTTTAATCGCTGAGCTCCACCTTTTTGCACGACTGTATTTTGCAAAATTTCCAGTTGCATTAATACCGCATCGGCACGGTTCATTACTAACATTCTCAAATCGTTGATCTGACCAGCCAGCGTGCGTATTATTTCCAGGAGTTGCTGAATTTCTGTTTCCAGAGAAATACCAATTTCAGTTTGTATCTCAGAGCGCATTGAATGAAATTTAGAGATAAGGAATTCCTGATTTTTAAAAACACCCGTCAGCAGATCTTTCAGACTCGGTAAAAAAAGTTCTACCTTCACCAACCATTCACTGTCAGTAATTTTTTCTCCGTCGCTGGTAGCATTTAAACTGGAGAGCTCCTGATCAATTCTCAGATAACGTTGACTTAATGTTTCTTTATCTTCTAATTCATCAGATTGTTGGAATGGTTTTAACAAATAATGTGCCAACTGAGTCAAACGATATGTTCCACCAACATCAGCGACAGACATTCCGGCCAGTGACAACAATCCCTGTTCCAGCGCTCGTTTCAGAAAGTTATTAACCCGAACATCGGAGGTATTAGGGTCTTCATTTATTCTTTCATCAACATAACGGATAATGCTGTGACATGTCGTCTCATCGTAGCCGGATTGAACCAAGTAATGCTCACTATTTGATTCGACGCCTGACTCCTCCATACCCCACATAGCCATCGCCGCCAGATAACTAAACTCATTAGGGGTAAGATGTAAATTCGGCTGGTATTTACTGATTTTTAACAGTATGCAGCTTAGTGGGCTAGTAAACTGCTGCGGTGTAGGTGCGACATTGTCCATGATAAAGCTCACCTCGGCTTTTCTCGTTCAGTCTCCATGCTGTTATATCAAATAAATAGCTGGAGATCCTTTTTTCTCGCTGAAACAGTGACATAAATTCAACCTCTTCCTCAAAAACATTATAGAAATCGATAACAACTTAAACGCCACTGCTATCCCGGCAAATCTCTCCGCACAATCGCAACTCAGGCGGCTTTGCTGGTGTAATACCCCCAATTCTGACTGGCAAAGAACCCTCTTTTTGGCACTGTTTCTTGAGCAGCTGCCAGTTTTCGGTTTCAGACTCCATATGGGTAATCAGGGAATCAAAAGCCCCTTCGGCAACTTCTACTTTTAGCGGTTTCTCTTCTTCACTGTCGGTAAGATCAGATTCAGTCTCCTTCGACGCCTCGTTTTCCAGTCCATCAAGACTTTTTTTTAACCCGTCAAAGCAGTTTGTCGCAGTACTTGGGGTATGGAAGAACAAACCACTAATGAAGATCGCTTCCATTACTTCATAGAAGGAAAAAGAGGTATCCCCATAAACAAAACGGCTACGATCGGCATTATTTACCCCAGAGGCACTTTCTCTTAGCAGCTCATCCTTCTGTAAGGTCATCAGCGTTTGCTTGCTGTAGAGGATCACTGGCAGATTTTTAATTTCGTGGACATTTTCGCTAAGGCTCCAGCGTTCTCTATCACCTTTGATAAAACCGGAAGCATCGCAGCTACTTTCTATATCAAATTCGTCAGTGGGGATCCGCTCACGGTTGAACCAGGCTGTAAAATCCTCACCGTCTCCCATATCCTGATGCTGATATGCGCGGTAAACAGAGCTGCGGCGATCAATGCCAATCCACTCAAGATCCCATGTGGTAGGTTTAGATGGTTTTCTTACTTCGACAATATAGGCCCCAACATCCCGCTCCAAGTAAGCGGTTAGCAATTCCTTCCACGGCTCAATCGCAAAAAAGATATTCGCCAGCGTTGTTCCTTCTTCAATCATCACGGTATGACGAAAGAACCTGAGAAGAAAAAAGGGATCGGTGTCTGAAATGGCTTGCTGTATTGATAGTAACGGGAGGGCCGTCGTTTCATCATAGTCAGAGCGAAAGCGTAGTATTGAGTCCGGGCAGAAAATTAGTTGGCCTTCCATCATTTATCTGGCTCCTGATGTTATGTAGCAATCCTTGACTCATCTACCTCGCAGCCATCTTTGCGCTTTATCTGGTTTGAAGGAAAGCATAGATGAAATGGTGTACAAACCATAATACTCGGCTCGCGTTCAGAAAGGAAAAACCAAACAAAATTGGTGGTCACTCTTGTGGTCTTGACAACCCAACTTTTAGGTTTAGCTTACCAATCAGCCACTTACTGGCTACGGCGATCCCAGTCAGAGGAGCCATATTTAAGAAGCCTGCTTAGGAAACTAAGCAGGCTTTTTGCTTTATATCTGATAATCAATCACGGCTTCATCTGGCTCCATCGCCTGGCGCTTGATTTCATCGACGGATAACCCTGCGTTGCATAGCTCAATAAATCGCCAGACATAGTTGCGCTGCAGTTGCCCGCGTTTCAGGCCCAGCCAGACGGTATTTGCATCAAATAAGTGCCGGGTATCCAGACGGGTTAAGCTCCCCTCCTCCTGCTCTCCACTGGATTGTTCTGCCACCAGCCCGATTCCCAGCCCCAGCGACACATAGGTTTTAATCACATCCGAGTCCTGGGCGCTGAGGATAATATCCGGCACTAACCCTTTACGGGCAAATGCCTCATCGATACGGGAACGCCCCGTAATCCCCTGACGATACGTAATTAATGGCCAGTGGGCGATAGATTCCAGTGTGAGAGGAGACGTTTTCACCAAGGGATGATCGTGAGGAACAAGCAGGCTGTGGTGCCAACGGAACCAGGGAAAAGCTACCAACAGCGGATCACTGCTAAGTCGCTCGCTGGCAATCCCGATGTCTGCCCCACCGTTTTGCAACAGTACGTCAATCTCCTGCGGTGTACCCTGGATCAGTTCCAGACGCACCTCAGGGAATAGCTCACGAAAGGCTTTAATCACCGCGGGCAGGCTATAGCGTGCCTGTGTATGCGTGGTGGCAATCGTCAGTACACCGGACGTGTCATTGGTAAACAGATCCGCCAGTCTGCGAACGTTGCTGGCCTCATTCAGAATACGCTCGGCAATAACCAGCAAGGCTTTGCCCGGTTCGGTCATGCCCAGCAGGCGTTTACCGCGACGGATAAAAATCTCAATGCCAAGTTCATCTTCAAGTTCACGAATATGTCGGCTGACTCCCGACTGCGAGGTGTACAGTATATTCGCGACTTCCGTCAGGTTGTAATCCTGACGGGCCGCCTCGCGGATTATTTTAAGTTGCTGGAAATTCACTTTTCGCTCCGGGCGCATCAGACATTACGCTATTGTTAAAGTCTGATGCCCGGCATAACAAATAATAAAAACCCGCATCTTATTCCTGGAGGGAATAAGGTTTAGCTGACCAGCTGTAGCTCGCGGTTTTCCAGTGCCGGACGGCTTACCAGCGACAACAGGATCTCCTTCACGGCCTGTGCCTGCGGCGATAAGCTTCCTCTGGCTGAGACGTTCAGCGATAATGGCAGATTCATCGATGGGGTTGTTATCCGCGCCATCCAGCCGTTCGCGGCATTACATAATGAACGGGCCGCCGACTCAGGCAACACTGTGACGCCCATCCCACTGGCGATGGCAGCCGTTAAGGTGGCGATAGATTCAATTTCGCCAATCACTTTGGCCGTCAGGCGACGAAGCGAAAAAGCTTCATCTACACGCAGGCGAACTGCGCTGTAATCCCGTGGCAAAAACAGATTCATCTGCGCCACCGCGGCTAAATCGACGCTTTGCCCCGGGCAATCACGCGTCCCGACCAGGTACAAATCCTCTTTGAGCAACGGTTGACTGCTGATACCCGCCACGGGTGAGCGCTCGTAGAGCACCGCCATGTCTAAATGCCCACTGAGCAGCTTGTCATTCAGCACCGCCCCACTGTTTTCATGCAAATAGACCAGCACATCGGGCAGCTCTGCTCGTACTGTCTGTAATAACGGCATAGTGATGGCTGACGCCGCCGTCCCCGGTGCCAGGCCAATAGAGACCTGTCCCCCCAGGGTCTGACCCACGTTATTGACCGCAAGTTGCGCCTGCTCGCACTGGCGTAAAATCGTCCGCGCATGGGCATACAACACTTTCCCCGCTTCCGTCGGTGTGACGCCGCGTTTGGTGCGAATCAGCAGTTGCTGATCCAGTTCGCCTTCCAGCGTAGCAACCTGCTGGCTCAGCGCGGGTTGCGCGATATGCAACACTTCCGCTGCCTGGGTCAGGCTACCAATATCGACGATTTTCACGAAATATTTCAGTCGTCTGAAGTTCATTTTGCCTCCTGTCGGAATACCAGAACCCGTGCTGGCAGTCATTAATTTCAGGATTGCAAGATGCTTGCCAGTTTAGTCAGCAGCCGTGTTTTACGGTTAAAACCGCGTAAAGTCAGGCTCAAAGGTGAAGAATGGACTTTTTGCACACCTGAATCTCTCATTCTGGCTGCCCTGGAAGAGGTAGACGCGCACCAGAATGGGGCAAAAGCATAAAAAGACGGAAAGATCGCCGCTTTGCTGATTTTGTCAGCAAACGAACGCACAAATGTATTTCCCCCTTTGACAAGCCTCATCGCCCTCGCTAATATGCGCCTCGTTCAAACGATTCCTCTGTAGTTCAGTCGGTAGAACGGCGGACTGTTAATCCGTATGTCACTGGTTCGAGTCCAGTCAGAGGAGCCAAATTTAGAGAAGCCCGCTTTTAAGCGGGCTTTTTGCTTTTCTGTTTTTCATTCATCTTATTTTTCATGTAGCCCTCTGGTGAGGGAGATAATCGTTTTCTCTTCCCGTCTGTCGCGGTAATCTCATAACGGTCATTAATATATCGACTGCAATGTGTGTAGCCCAATTCAAATACTAATAACTAAAAGACAGTACAGACAGGATAACTATGGATTCCACTCTCACCTCCGCGGGTCCCCAAGAGGACGTCTCTTCGCTTCATCGTGCCCGACGCGCTGCGCTTGGTAGCTTCGCTGGCGCCGTGGTCGACTGGTATGATTTTCTGCTTTATGGCATCACCGCCGCACTGGTCTTTAATCGCGAGTTCTTCCCGCAGGTTAGCCCGGCAATGGGAACACTTGCCGCATTTGCCACCTTTGGCGTCGGATTTTTGTTCCGTCCGTTAGGCGGGGTTATCTTCGGCCACTTTGGCGATCGCCTTGGCCGTAAACGCATGCTGATGCTCACCGTCTGGATGATGGGGATTGCCACTGCGCTGATAGGGATTATTCCTTCTTTTGACACTATTGGCTGGTGGGCCCCTGTGCTGCTGGTGACGCTACGCGCCATTCAGGGATTCGCCGTTGGTGGTGAATGGGGCGGCGCGGCGTTGCTCTCGGTCGAAAGCGCGCCGAAAAATAAAAAAGCCTTCTACAGCAGTGGCGTTCAGGTCGGTTACGGCGTCGGACTGCTGCTTTCTACCGGTCTGGTCTCACTGATTAGCTCGCAAACTACCGATGAGCAGTTCCTGAGCTGGGGCTGGCGTATTCCGTTCCTGTTCAGCATCGTACTGGTTTTGGGCGCGTTGTGGATGCGTAACAGAATGGATGAATCAGCCGAATTCGAACAGCAACAGCAGGAACCGCAACCCGAGAAAAAGCGACTACCGGTGGTCGAGGCGTTAATCCGTCATCCGGGCGCATTCTTAAAAATTATCGGCTTGCGCTTATGTGAACTGCTGACGATGTATATCGTCACCGCGTTTGCCCTTAATTACTCTACGCAGAACCTGGGCCTACCCCGCGAGCTGTTTCTGAATATCGGTTTGTTAGTGGGGGGACTGAGCTGTCTCACCATCCCCTGCTTTGCCTGGCTTGCCGACCGCTTTGGTCGACGGCGTGTGTACATTACCGGTGCACTGGTCGGTACGCTGTGCGCCTTCCCGTTCTTTATGGCGCTGGAAGCACAGTCTATTTTCTGGATCGTGTTCTTCGCGATTATGTTGGCCAATATTGCGCACGATATGGTGGTCTGCGTACAGCAGCCTATGTTTACCGGTTTGTTTGGCGCAAGTTATCGCTACAGCGGCGCAGGCGTTGGCTATCAGGTGGCAAGTGTGGTTGGCGGTGGTTTTACCCCCTTCATTGCTGCGGCACTGGTGACATTCTCTGGAGGAGACTGGCACAGCGTGGCCATTTATCTGATGGCCGGGTGTCTTATTTCCGCCGCCACTGCATTGCTGATGCGGGATAAGCAGCACAGTTAAGCCCTGATGCGAAGGTCATTCGACCTTCGCACAATCTTCCTCTACGTCTGACTTTTGTTTCATATTCCTGTGACATACTATCGGGAGAGCAGTACATCTGTGGAACAAGGAGACAGACATGAACAATAAGGGCTCCAGCCTGACCCCAACTCAGGCACTGGATAAACTGGACGCGCTGTACGAGCAGTCGGTTAAAGCACTGCGTAGCGCCATTGGTAAGTACATTGAAACAGGGACGCTCCCTGACATAATCGCCCGCCATAATGGTCTTTTTGTTTACCCATCGCTTTGTGTCACCTGGGATGGCAGCGCCACCAATCCCCCGAAAACCCGCGCTTATGGCCGTTTTACCCATGCGGGTAGCTATACCACTACGATCACCCGTCCGTCGCTTTTTCGTCCCTATCTTGAAGAACAACTCACGCTGCTGTATCAGGATTATGATGCGCATATCTCCGTCGAACCGTCGCAGCATGAAATCCCTTATCCCTATGTGATTGACGGTTCTGAGCTGACGCTCGACCGCTCAATGAGCGCCGGATTAACGCGCCATTTCCCCACTACCGAGTTGTCACAAATTGGAGATGAAACAGCCGATGGTACCTATCATCCGGCGGAATTCTCCCCGCTGTCGCACTTCGACGCCCGACGAGTAGATTTTTCGCTCGCACGACTGCGTCACTACACGGGAACGCCGGTTGAACATTTCCAGCCATTTGTGCTGTTCACCAACTACACCCGCTATGTCGATGAGTTCGTGCGCTGGGGCTGCAGCCAGATCCTCGATCCGAACAGCCCCTATATCGCGCTGTCATGCGCGGGCGGGATCTGGATCACCGCTGAAACGGAAGCTCCAGAAGAGGCCATCTCCGATCTCGCCTGGAAGAAACATCAGATGCCCGCCTGGCATCTAATCACCGCCGACGGTCAGGGGATCACGCTGGTCAATATCGGCGTTGGCCCGTCTAACGCTAAAACCATTTGTGATCATCTGGCCGTACTGCGCCCTGACGTCTGGCTGATGATTGGACACTGTGGCGGCCTGCGTGAAAGCCAGGCGATTGGCGACTATGTTCTGGCCCACGCTTATCTGCGTGACGACCACGTGCTGGATGCCGTCCTGCCGCCGGATATTCCGATTCCGAGCATTGCGGAAGTACAACGTGCACTGTATGACGCCACCAAAGAAGTCAGCGGCATGCCCGGCGAAGAAGTTAAACAGCGCCTGCGTACCGGTACCGTCGTCACCACCGACGATCGCAACTGGGAGTTACGCTATTCCGCTTCTGCGCTGCGTTTTAACCTCAGTCGCGCGGTGGCCATTGATATGGAAAGCGCCACCATCGCCGCCCAGGGTTACCGCTTCCGTGTCCCTTACGGCACGCTGCTGTGCGTTTCCGATAAACCGCTGCACGGCGAGATCAAACTGCCTGGTCAGGCCAACCGTTTTTATGAAGGTGCCATTTCCGAGCACCTGCAAATAGGTATCCGGGCAATCGATCGTCTGCGTGCTGAAGGCGATCGACTGCACTCCCGTAAATTACGTACGTTCAACGAACCGCCGTTCCGTTAAGGCCTGAAGGTAACTATGCACAACTCAACTCCTCTTTCCGCTCTGCGCAACCTGCTGTTAGCGCAAGGGCTGGATGGCATGATTGTTCCGCGCGCCGACGCTCACCAAAGCGAAGATTGTACACCGCATGACAATAAGCTGGCCTGGCTGACCGGTTTTAGCGGCTCCGCTGGTCTCGCGTTGGTCCTGCGCGACCGCGCATTAATGTTTGTCGATGGACGCTATCAGGTCCAGGTGCGCAATGAAGTCTCGCTGGATGATTTTGAAATTCACCATTTACATGACGAACCGCTGGCCGACTATTTGCAGTCTCACGTTGCTGCGGGCGCGCGTATCGGTTTTGAACCGTTGCTGATGGTCAACAGCCAGTTTGAAGCACTGTCGGCGACCCATTGCGAGCTGGCGCCTCTTGAGCAAGATCCTTTCGACCAGGTATGGCTTGACCGCCCGGCTGCACCCTGCGGCATCATTCGTGAAATGCCCATTGAAATCAGCGGGGAAAGCAGCACACAAAAACGTGCCCGCGTCGTGGATCTGCTCACGCAACAACAGGCCGACGTTCTGGCGATCACGCTGCCGGATAACATTGCCTGGCTGCTGAATGTGCGCGGTTCCGATCTGCCCATGGTGCCAGTGCCGTTTTCGTTCGCCCTGCTCCATCGCAGCGGCGAGCTGGAATGGTTTGTGGATAGCAACAAAACCCAGCAGCTCCCTGCTGCACTGCTGAATACGCTCACGCTGGCCCCACAAGAGAGTTTTCTTGCCCGCTGCCAGCAGTTAGCCAAAGGGAAACGCTTTTTGGTCGATAAAGACTACGCCCCGGTCGCGCTGCGTTTTGCCATTGTAGAACACGGTGGCGAGGTCTTATGGGCACCCGATCCCATCACCTTGATGAAAGCGCACAAGAATGACGTTGAACTGGCGGGCTATCGGGAATGCCATGAACAAGATGGCGCGGCCTGGGTTAACTTTCTGGCATGGCTTACGCATGAAGTTCCCTTGCGCGAAGCGGCAGGCAATCCGGTCACTGAGCTGGAAGCGCAGGCCAGGCAACTGGAATTTCGCCAGCAGCAGCCGGGATTTATCGAGCAAAGCTTCAACACGATTTCGGCCTCAGCCAGCAATGCCGCAATGTGCCATTACCATTCCAGCGAAAAAACCAATACGCCCATTACCTCTCAGGCCATGTATCTGAATGATTCCGGCGGCCAGTACCATAATGGTACGACGGATACAACGCGCACCCTCGCGTTTGGTCCACAGGATCCGCAGCGTCGTCTGCATTACACCGCTGTGTTGAAAGGCTTTTTGTCGCTTATCTCGCTGCAATTTCCCAGCGGCACTCAGGGTCATCAACTGGATGCCTTTAGCCGTCGGGCGCTGTGGGATCTGGGTCTGGATTTTGATCACGGTACGGGACACGGCGTAGGCCATCAGCTCCTGATCCATGAGCAGCCCCATCGCATTGCCAAAAAAGTAAACCCCTGGCCTCTGGTCGCGGGCAATATCATTACCATCGAGCCGGGTTATTATCTGGCCGGAGAATATGGGATCCGTATTGAGAATCAGGTGGAGATTATCAACAGTCGTCCTGGCTTCTGTCGCTTCTCAACGCTGACGCTGGTGCCAATTGATTTAAGTCTGGTTGAACTGCATCTGCTAAGTGAGGCTGAAAAGCAGTGGATTGATGATTACCACCAGCAGGTCAGAGAGACGTTATCCCCACGCGTGAACGCAGAGGCTCGTCCGTGGTTGTTCGCCGCCACTGCGCCGATTCGCGTTCAGGCCAATTAATGCATTAAAAAAGGCAGCCCGCAGGCTGCCTTAATTCTCCCCAACTTTTTACTGCTTAGCTGTGACGGATGTACTCATCCATTTCAGTTTTCAGGTTATCGGACTTAGTACCGAAGATAGCCTGAACACCGGAACCCGCCACTACAACGCCCGCCGCACCCAGTTTCTTCAGGCCAGCCTGATCCACTTTGGCAACGTCAGCGACGCTGACACGCAGACGAGTGATGCACGCATCGAGGTTAGTGATGTTTTCTTTACCGCCGAATGCCGCAACCAGGGCCGGAGCCATTTCGCCGGACGCACCCGCTTTGGTGTCTTCGGTAGCATCTTCACGACCCGGAGTTTTCAGGTCCAGCGCTTTGATCAGCACACGGAAGATGGTGTAGTAAACAATCGCATAACCGATACCGACAATCGGGAACAGCCACAGTTTGCTGCTGTTACCGGACAGAACGATAAAGTCGATCAGACCGTGGGAGAACGACGTACCGTCACGCATACCCAGCAGGATACAGATCGGGAATGCCAGACCAGCCAGAATTGCGTGGATGATGTACAGGATCGGTGCCACGAACATGAACGAGAACTCGATCGGTTCGGTAATACCGGTCAGGAACGAGGTCAGCGCCGCGGAGATCATGATACCGCCCACTTTCGCGCGGTTTTCTGGTTTAGCAGAGTGCCAGATAGCGATAGCGGCAGCCGGCAGACCGTACATTTTGAACAGGAAGCCACCAGACAGTTTGCCCGCAGTCGGGTCACCCGCCATATAGCGAGGGATATCGCCGTGGAATACCTGGCCCGCAGCGTTGGTGTATTCACCGATCTGCATCTGGAATGGAACGTTCCAGATATGGTGCAGACCAAACGGCACCAGGCAGCGTTCAATGAAGCCATAGATACCGAACGCTACGACCGGGTTCTGGTATGCAGCCCACTGGGAAAACGTCTGAATAGCAGTCCCGATCGGCGGCCAAATGAAGGACAGAACCACACCGGTGAAGATAGCGGCCAGACCAGAAATGATAGGAACGAAGCGCTTACCCGCAAAGAAGCCAAGATACTCAGGCAATTTGATACGGTAGAAACGGTTGAACATATACGCTGCAATCGCACCGGAGATAATCCCCCCGAGAACACCCGTATCAGCAAGGTGTTTAGCTGCGATCTCTTCAGCAGGTAAATGCAGAACCAGCGGCGCAACAACAGCCATGGTCTTAACCATAATGCCGTAGGCAACAACGGATGCCAGTGCAGATACGCCGTCGTTATTGGTGAAGCCTAACGCGACACCGATGGCAAAAATCAGCGGCATGTTTGCAAAAACAGAACCGCCTGCTTCTGCCATTACGTGCGATACAACGGCTGGCAGCCAGCTGAAGTTAGCGGAACCGACACCCAGCAGGATACCTGCAATCGGGAGTACGGATACCGGCAGCATCAGCGATTTACCGACCTTTTGCAGGTTAGCAAATGCATTCTTAAACATAATTGAGAGTGCTCCTGAGTATTTGTGCTTTTCTACGTTCTCACGCATTAGCGAGGGGGGAGAACCTCGCCGTGTACAGGGCATCTAAGTACCCTTTATTTATTACACAGAGTAAAATAATTCAGTTTGTTTTTGTTTGACGGCTATCACAATTCAGTCGTGGATGGCCGTAAAATCCGCACATTCCGATAAAATGCGTATCTGAATGTGTCAAACCGGTTATTCACCGCCCATTTTGAGGCGGTGAACTTTACTCGCTTTGCTTATTAATTACGAGCTTTAAAAAAAGTCAGTTAACGAACGGATTGCAGGCGAGAAGCGTCGATGTGAAAAAGGCGGGCAAAGTTATCAGTGGTTGCCTGCGCCAGTTCTTCAACGGCAACACCTTTCACTACGGCCATATACTCCGCAACGTCACGGGTCATGGCGGGCTGGTTCTCTTTTCCACGATGCGGTACAGGCGCAAGGTAGGGAGAATCCGTCTCAACCAGCAACCGATCCAGAGGAACATAGCGGGCGGCATCACGGAGCTGATCTGCGTTACGGAACGTGACGATGCCGGAAAACGAGATATAAAATCCGAGGTCCAGCAATTTGCCCGCCGTTTCTCTGTCCTCTGTAAAACAGTGTAGTACGCCACCACAATCCGTCACTTTTTCTTCGCGCAGAATAGACAGCGTATCGGCCCGCGCATCGCGGGTATGTACGATAACTGGCTTTTGTAACTCACGGCCAATCTGAATATGATGGATAAAAGATTCCTGCTGGCGCACCTTTGTTTCCGGCGTATAGAAATAGTCCAGCCCGGTTTCCCCCATCGCCACAACGCCCTCTTCGGCAGCAAAACGGCGCAGGTCTTCAACATCATAGGCTTCATCCTGATTTAACGGATGCACGCCGCAGGAGAACACCACATTGTCACGTTCACCGACCAGTTCGCGCATACTGCGGTATCCTGGCAGAGTGGTCGCGACGGCAAGACAGAATTTCACATCGCGTGCGGCTGCTTTCGCCAGCACGTCATCCACATCCTTATGCAGAGATTGATAATCCAGGCCATCAAGATGGCAGTGTGAGTCGACTAAAAACATAATGTCTCTCTCAAAGATGGGGAACAGGCAATACGGTGCCTGGTTGCAGGTAATGCTCAATACGCAGGATAAGATCGGTTAACACCAGTTCACGGTTTACGCCTGTTACGTTCAGCAACTGCTGACGACAATGACAAACGTCACCGAGTATCGCCTGTATCCGGGCGACGGATAACCGTTCTGCGATAGAAGATATCAGGTCCAGCGCATCAGGATTGGTTAAATGGGAAACCCCATACGGACGCTTCAAGGCATCCGTGAACAACGTTGCCAGCCAGTGTAAACGTGCGGCGGCCTGATCGTGGTTTAACGCCGCGAGCAGGATATACCAGTCACCTGCGCTTAATGTGTTTGCCAGTGCCGCACAAAAATCTGTGCGATGCGCCCAGCTTTCAGCCTGTAACAACGAGAGTGCCGCACCAGGCGAACCCGCGCTCAGGCGTAATGCGCTCAACAGCGCTTCTGGAGATGCGGTCACTTCGCGGGCGAGCCAGGAGATAGCGTACGACTCAGCCGGCGGCGCAAGATGGTGTAACCGGCAGCGGCTGCGCAATGTCGCCAGCAATCGCGCAGGCTCTGTGCTGGCGAGGAAAAACCAGGTTTGTGCCGGCGGTTCTTCCAGCGTTTTTAGCAGGGCATTGGCAGCAGCATCAGTTAACTGGGCAGCATCAGGGATCCACACCACTTTCGCACCGCCAAGGCGTGAATGCTCGTACAGCTTTTCACTCACTTCACGTACCGCATCAACCCCCAGCGTGCTTTTGCCTTTTTCCGGCAGCAGCGAATAGTAATCAGGATGCGTCCCCGCCTGCATCAATTGACAGCCCCGGCAGTGTCCGCAGCTTTTATGCCCTTCCGGCTGCTGGCACATTAAATAGCGACTGAGCGCGTAAATCAGCGCGTCGTCACCCATTCCGGGTAATGCCTGAATCAGTAACGCATGGTGACCACGACCCGCCTGGTAGCTGGCTACCAGTTTTTCAAAATCTGGCCGTAACCATGGGTACCATTTCATGCGCCCTGCTCCTGCACCCACTGGGTGATGGTATTGCGGATATCAGCCATCACAGCTTCCAGCGGCTGCGTAGCGTCGATGGTACGAATGCTGGCATCTTTGGCAGCCAGTTCAAGATAGCGCGCGCGGGTGCGATTAAAGAAATCGAAAGATTCCTGCTCAATACGATCCAGCTCGCCGCGCGCACGGGCACGCTTCAATCCGACTTCTGGAGTCACGTCCAGATAGAGCGTCAGGTCCGGGCGAAAATCACCGAGCACAGCATCGCGCAGGGTTGCCAGCATGTTTTGATCGATGCCGCGTCCGCCCCCCTGATACGCCTGGGTCGACAAATCGTGACGGTCGCCAATTACCCATGCGCCTTTTGCCAGCGCAGGTTTAATAACGGTTTCGACCAACTGTACGCGCGCGGCGTAAAACATCAGAACTTCAGCTTTGTCAGTGATGACCTCGTCACCCACCGACTTAATGTCCAGCACCAGACTTCTTAGTTTCTCCGCGAGCTGAGTTCCCCCCGGTTCGCGGGTAAAAACCATGTCACGAATACCGAGTTGCTCAAGTGTCTCTACCACCACGTTACGCGCGGTGGTTTTTCCGGCGCCTTCCAGGCCCTCGATGACGATATAGTTACTGCCCATTTTTTTCCTTAAGCACTTTCAGGTAATCCTGCACGGACCGGTTGTGGCTGGCAAGATTGGTGTTAAACGTGTGACCGCCTTTACCGTCAGCCACGAAATAGAGGTACGGCGTTTTTGCCGGATGCGCCGCGGCCTGCAATGAGGCCTCTCCCGGCATGGCAATCGGGCCAGGCGGCAACCCCGTAATGGTATAGGTGTTATAGGCGGTCGGGGTATCTAAATCCACACGCGACAACTTGCCATTATACCGTGACCCCATCCCGTAAATCACCGTCGGATCGGTCTGTAAACGCATGCCAATCCGTAAGCGGTTAATAAAGACGGAGGCCACCTGGTCACGCTCGCTGGCAACCGCAGTCTCTTTTTCGATAATAGAGGCCATGGTTACCAGCTGATTTTTGTCCTGATAAGGCAGGCCTTCAGCGCGCCCTTCCCAGACGGAGTCTACCGCTTTAACCATTTTCTGATGCGCGCGTTTTAGCAACGCCACGTCGGTTGTATTGGCGGTATACATCCAGGTATCTGGCCAGAACCAGCCTTCTACCCATTGCGGGTTCTCCAGCTTCAGCGCCTGAGCAACGGTCTCGTAATTATCATCGCTCAGCGTATGTTTGATGTACGGGGCGTCGCGCAGCTGCTTGAGGTAGTCGCTCAGACGCATCCCTTCAACCAGACGTAACGGGAACTGCGCCTCTTTACCGCTTTCCAGCAGTTGCAACATATCCCGTACTGTCATGTCGGGCGTAAAACGGTAGGTTCCGGCTTTAAAATGCGACAGTTCGGGTTCCACACGCAGCAGCCACTGGAACACACGCGGACGATTGATAACGTTGTCCGCATACAACTGTTCACCGAGAGCCAGACGGCCCGTACCCGCTTTCAGCGTAAAAATCGTCTCTTCTTTAATCAATAACTTACTGTCCGCCAGATGGCGAACTTTCCACATTCCCACTCCCGCAGCTATGCCCAGCACAACCAGCAATAACAGGACAACAAGTAACAGTTTTTTCATGACTAATTCGGGTGCTCACAAAGTGGGGCTAAAAAATCGAACAACATACGTGCAGACAGCAGCGTGTCGCCACAGGTGTGTACGGGAATAACAGGCATTAACGCATTACAGACGACGATTTCATCGGCCTGCATAACCTCTTCCAACCCGGCATACACTTCGACAATGCTGAACGACGATTGTGCCAGCATCCGGATACAGAATTGTCGCATAATGCCGTTCACTCCGGCCTGATCCAGCCGGGGAGTGTAAACCACATCCCCCTTACGCCAGAACAAATTAGCCGCACAGCATTCCGTAACCCATCCCTCACTGTCAAGAACCAGTGCTTCATCAGCTGCCGTCTGCTCAAGATGAGAGCGAATCAACACCTGTTCCAGTCTATTCAGGTGCTTAAGTCCGGCAAGCAACGGATTACGCCCCAGACGCACTGGACTTAACGCCAGCGTTATCCCCTCCAGTCGCCAACGATCGTAATGATCGGGCCAGGCTGAAACAGAGAGAATACGTGTGGCACTGCGACAGTTTGCGCCGCTGTAACCACGGCCACCGCTACCACGGCTGATAATCACTTTTAACACGCCCCGCGCATGCCCTTGCGCCAGCATTTTCATTTCACTTTGCAGCTCTGACCAATCTTCGAAAGAGATCAGCAATTTTTGGCAGGCGTCTTGTAAACGCGCAAGATGCGCTGCAAAGAGGCAAATTTCGCCGTCAATAATACGCGCAGTGGTAAAACAGCCATCACCGAATTGGGTCGCTCGATCGCTTGCGGCCAGCATATTCTGCTCGCAGCCATTAATTAAGAACATGGTGGCTCCTTATTTCTGGTCCGCTAGTTTGGCAGGATGAACAACACAGGACAAGGGTGGAAAACCGAATAAAAAAAGGCCCGACAAGCGGACCTTTTTAAATTGCTATCGATGCTAACGCACCACCTGGCAGACTTAAATCTTTTTAAAGATCAACGAACCGTTAGTCCCGCCAAAGCCGAAGGAGTTACACAGTGCGTACTCCAGACCACTAACCTGACGCGCTTCGTGAGGTACGAAGTCCAGGTCACAACCTTCATCCGGGTTATCCAGGTTGATGGTTGGCGGAATAGCCTGATCGCGCAGCGCCAGGATAGAGAAAATAGACTCTACCGCGCCCGCCGCACCCAACAGGTGTCCGGTCATGGATTTAGTGGAGCTTACCATCACACGACTTGCCGCATCGCCAAAGACAGATTTCACTGCCTGGGTTTCGGCTTTATCGCCAGCAGGAGTAGACGTGCCATGCGCGTTGACATAGCCAATCTGACCCGCTTCGATAGCCGCATCGCGTAGTGCGTTGACCATTGCCAGCGCAGCGCCCGCACCGTTTTCAGGTGGTGACGTCATGTGGTAAGCATCGCTGCTCATGCCAAAACCAACAACTTCAGCATAGATTTTTGCACCGCGCGCTTTCGCATGCTCGTACTCTTCCAGTACCACCATGCCTGCGCCGTCGCCCAGCACAAAGCCATCACGTTCTTTATCCCACGGACGGCTTGCCGCTTGCGGGTTATCATTACGTGTAGACAGCGCACGTGCCGCGCCAAAACCACCCACACCCAGCGGGGTACTGGCTTTTTCTGCACCACCCGCAACCATCGCGTCTGCATCGCCGTATGCAATGATACGTGCTGCATGACCAATGTTATGCACACCTGAAGTACAGGCGGTCGCAATGGAGATGCTTGGCCCTTGCAGGCCGTACATGATGGTCAGGTGACCTGCCACCATGTTAACAATCGTTGACGGAACGAAGAACGGGCTGATCTTACGTGGACCGCCATTCACCAAAGAGGTGTGGTTTTCTTCGATCAATCCGAGACCGCCAATACCAGAGCCGATAGCGGCGCCAATACGGTGAGCGTTCTCTTCCGTAATTTCGAGACCAGAATCCTGCATGGCCTGAACGCCAGCGACAATTCCATATTGAATGAAAGCATCCATCTTACGCTGTTCTTTGCGCGAGATAATGTCTTCACAGTTAAAATCCTTTACTAAGCCAGCAAATTTCGTTGCATAGGCGCTAGTATCGAAATGGTCGATCAGGCTGATGCCACTCTGACCGGCAAGGAGAGCTTTCCAGGTAGACTCTACGGTATTGCCGACAGGAGACAACATGCCCAGTCCGGTCACAACTACACGACGCTTAGACACGGTTGTCCTCCAGGGAGGGAAAATAATTCAAGTGGGATAAAAAGATAAAACTCAGGCGGTCGAATGACCGCCTGGAGATGTTCACTTACGCCTGGTGGCCGTTGATGTAATCAATGGCAGCCTGAACGGTAGTGATTTTCTCAGCTTCTTCGTCCGGAATCTCAGTATCAAACTCTTCTTCCAGAGCCATTACCAGCTCAACGGTGTCAAGAGAATCTGCGCCCAGGTCTTCAACGAAGGAAGCATTGTTGGTTACTTCTTCCTGCTTAACGCCCAGCTGTTCGCCGATAATTTTCTTAACGCGTTCTTCGATAGTGCTCATACTCTTAAATTTCCTATCAAAACTCGCTTTCGCGATGGTTTTCGTAGTGTATAAAATGTTGAAAAATTTGCAACTAAATCCCGGCAGGTCTTACCACGATTTTACGTTATTTTGAGGGCATTCACCCTAATAACGCAAATTTTTTTATCTCGTGGTTAAACCATGTACATCCCGCCGTTGACGTGCAAAGTCTCACCTGTGATGTAACTTGCTTCGTCAGAAGCTAAAAATGCAACCGCACTGGCGATTTCCTGAGCGCCGCCAAGGCGACCCGCAGGAACCTGCGCCAGAATACCCGCACGCTGATCATCAGACAGCGCACGCGTCATGTCCGTTTCAATAAAGCCCGGAGCAACAACGTTTACAGTAATGCCACGAGACGCAACTTCGCGCGCCAGTGATTTACTGAAGCCGATCAGACCCGCTTTCGCCGCAGCGTAGTTAGCCTGACCCGCATTTCCCATGGTACCAACCACAGAACCGATAGTGATAATACGCCCATGACGCTTTTTCATCATAGCTCGCATTACCGCTTTTGACAGACGGAAAACAGATGACAGGTTGGTTTCGATGATATCGTTCCACTCGTCATCTTTCATGCGCATTAACAGGTTATCACGAGTAATCCCGGCATTATTGACCAGGATATCGACTTCACCAAATTCTGCGCGAATATTTCCCAGAACAGATTCGATAGATGCTGGATCGGTCACATTCAACATCAGACCCTTACCATTTGCACCTAAGTAATCGCTAATGGCCTGCGCACCGCTTTCGCTGGTTGCAGTACCGATAACTTTCGCGCCACGGGCAACAAGTGTTTCAGCAATTGCGCGGCCAATGCCACGGCTTGCACCGGTAACCAGCGCGACTTTTCCTTCAAAACTCATGGTCTTCCTCTTTTATTGCTCTAGCGCCGCAGAAAATGCCGCCGGCTCATTCAGTGCCGAAGCAGTCAGGGTGTCAACAATACGTTTCGTCAAACCGGTCAGAACTTTGCCCGGACCAACTTCATACAGGTGCTCTACGCCCTGGGACGCCATAAATTCAACGGTTTTAGTCCATTGAACCGGGCTGTACAGCTGGCGAACCAGCGCATCGCGAATAGCGTCTGCATCTGTTTCGCACTTCACGTCGACGTTGTTCACAACCGGAACAGTCGGCGCGTTAAAAGTGATTTTTTGCAGTTCAACGGCCAGTTTCTCAGCAGCAGGCTTCATCAGCGCGCAGTGAGAAGGAACGCTGACCGGCAGTGGCAGAGCACGCTTAGCGCCAGCCGCTTTACAGGCTGCGCCGGCACGTTCTACGGCTTCTTTATGCCCGGCAATCACCACCTGACCTGGTGAGTTAAAGTTTACCGGTGAAACCACCTGACCTTCGGCAGACTCTTCACACGCTTTAGCGATAGCAGCGTCGTCCAGACCGATAATAGCAGACATGCCGCCAGTGCCTTCCGGTACCGCTTCCTGCATGAATTTGCCACGCAGTTCAACCAGACGTACGGCATCGGCAAAACCGATAACACCCGCACATACCAGCGCAGAGTATTCGCCCAGGCTGTGACCAGCCATCAGCGCAGGTGTTTTACCACCCTGCTGCTGCCATACGCGATAAAGCGCAACAGAGGCAGTCAACAGTGCTGGCTGCGTCTGCCAGGTTTTATTCAGCTCTTCGGCCGGTCCCTGCTGAGTCAACGCCCACAGATCATAGCCCAGCGCAGCTGATGCTTCAGCAAAAGTTTCTTCAACAATTGGGTAGTTTGCTGCCATTTCAGACAACATCCCAACGGTCTGGGAACCCTGCCCCGGGAACACAAATGCAAATTGCGTCATGTTTAAATCCTTATACTAGAAACGAATCAGCGCAGAGCCCCAGGTGAATCCACCCCCAAAGGCTTCAAGCAATATCAACTGCCCAGCTTTAATACGCCCGTCGCGGACGGCTTCGTCCAGCGCGCACGGTACGGAGGCCGCGGAGGTATTGCCATGTCTGTCGAGCGTCACGACAACATTATCCATCGACATACCCAGCTTTTTCGCGGTTGCGCTAATAATGCGGAGGTTTGCCTGATGCGGCACCAGCCAGTCCAGTGCAGAACGATCGAGATTATTTGCTTCCAGCGTTTCATCAACGATGTGTGCAAGCTCGGTCACCGCGACTTTAAATACTTCGTTACCCGCCATCGTCAGGTGGATCGGGTTTTCCGGGTTCACGCGATCGGCATTAGGCAGCGTCAACAGTTCGCCATAGCGACCATCAGCGTGCAGATGCGTAGAAAGAATGCCGGGCTCTTCTGATGCGCTCAGTACAACGGCACCTGCGCCATCACCGAAAATAATGATCGTCCCGCGATCGGTTGGATCACAGGTACGAGCGAGGACATCTGAGCCAACCACCAGAGCATGCTTCACTGCGCCAGACTTAACGTACTGGTCAGCAACGCTCAGGGCGTAGGTGAAACCGGCACAAGCGGCTGCAACGTCAAACGCCGGACAGCCTTTGATCCCCAGCATACTTTGGATCTGGCATGCCGCACTTGGAAATGCGTGTGTGGATGATGTGGTGGCAACCACAATCAGACCAATTTGTTCTTTGTCGATGCCCGCCATTTCAATTGCACGGTTTGCGGCGGCAAAGCCCATCGTCGCAACTGTTTCATTTGGCGCTGCAATATGGCGTTCACGGATACCTGTGCGAGTGACGATCCACTCATCAGATGTCTCAACCATTTTTTCCAAATCGGCGTTAGTACGCACTTGTTCAGGCAGATAGCTGCCAGTACCAATAATCTTCGTATACATGTACGCTCAGTCACTTTTTGGTTATATACCGCCACGAGCAAATCGCTGATACGTTGGCAGCATTCACAAACGCACCGTTATCTGTGTGCTCGCGAGTTTGCGTTTTCGCCACCGTCCAGCAGTTCGAATCCAGCTGGGTATACAGATTCCAGGCGAGCGGCAATTCGCTGAGGAACTTGTCGCTGCACCGCCTGCACTGCCTGTTCAATCGCGACTTCAAATGCTCGCTGATTGGCCGCACCATGACTCTTAATCACCGTGCCGCGCAATCCTAACAGACAGGCGCCATTATACTGGTCGGGGTTGAGGTGACTAAATCGCCTTGTCAGGCTTTTTTGTAACCAACGTTTTAATAACAGCAGCCACCACGACCGTTTTTTGCCCTCACCCTGAGACTTCAGCAGTGAAAGGAACATTCTGACAACACCTTCCATCGTCTTTAATGTGACATTACCTGTAAAGCCGTCACAGACCAACACATCAGTTTTGCCAGTCAGTAACTCATTGGCTTCAAGATAGCCGATATAATTGATAGAAGGGATTGTTTTTAGCACTGCAGAAGCATCCCGAATACTGTCGAGACCCTTGGTTTCTTCTTCACCGATATTGAGCAACGCAACACGGGGATTGGCAATTCCAACCACCTCTTCTGCCAGCACGGAACCCATGACGGCAAATTGCACCAACATCGTGCTATCACAATCCACGTTGGCGCCCAAATCCAGCACCACCGTTTTGCCCTTTTGCTGATGGGGTAAAACCGTCACCAGCGCAGGACGCTCAATCCCCTCAAGGGGTTTGAGCAATAACTTCGCAAGTCCCATTAGCGCGCCTGTATTACCGGCGCTCACACAGGCTTCCGCTCGTCCTTCTTTCACGAGCTCCAGGGCAACGCGCATTGAGCTTCCACGACTGGCGCGAATAGCTTGCGAGGGCCGGGCATCACTGGCAATAACTGACTGAGCAGGGATAATCTGCAGACGTGAACGTTGTTCGAAGTCAGCTTTGGCAAGTAATGGCGTGATTGTATCGGGATCCCCGACTAAAAGAAGTGTGAGTTGCGAATTAGAATTCAGTGCCTGCAATGCTGCAGGCACTGTCACGGTAGGGCCAAAATCACCCCCCATGACATCTAACGCCAGGGTTAGACGTGTCAAGGTATCGTCGCTGCCCGGTTAGGTGTTTCCCCAGTTACCCGGGGAAAGCCTCACTAAGCTTCATCACGCGTGTGCTCTTTGTCTTTCTCACCGTAGCGGGAAAGCCATTGAGTCATGCGTGATTACTTAGCGATTACCTTACGGCCACGGTAAAAACCGTCGGCAGTGATGTGGTGACGCAGGTGTTGTTCACCAGAAGTTTTGTCTACAGACAGGCTGGTGACTGCGGTCAGAGCGTCATGAGAACGACGCATGCCACGTTTGGAACGGGTTGGTTTATTCTGTTGTACGGCCATGGACCTTACTCCTCAATTACTTACGCTTTAAGCTGGCTAATACGGCAAATGGGTTTGGTTTTTGCGCTTCATCAGGCAATTCGCCAAAGACCATGTCCGCCTCGGACACTTCACAGTGTTCAGAATCATGCACCGGAACTACCGGCAAGGAGAGGATAATCTCATCTTCAACCATTGCAAGCAGATCGATTTCACCGAATTCGTTAACCTCAATCGGCTCATACGCTTCCGGGAGTGCTTCAGCCTGCTCGTCAGAACGGACAGGACTAAAACAATATGTTGTGTGAACATGAAGTGGGAACGGTTTCCCGCAACGCTGACATTCGAGCGTAACCGACACCTTTGCATCACCGGTTATAACGGCAAGGCGCTGGTTATCGATAGCGAACGACATGGAGCATTCCACATCACTGTCCACACTGACTACAGAATCGGCGACACGCTCAACCAGATCAGAAGTATAGATACCTTCATAATCGAGGCGTTTCTGAGCCGTACGAACCGGATCAAGAGTCAGGGGTAATTTTACCTTTTGCATAGGGCGCGCATATTAACTTTGTAACGTCATATAGTCAAAGAAAAAGGCAGCCTGTGGTTGCCTTTTGCCAATAATTCGCACACATTGCGGGTCATCGACTTAAAATCGCTCAACACAAGCCATTACAGCCAGCTTGTAGGACGAAGTCCATAGTTTAAAATGGCTCTCATCAATACGCTATATGCGAGGGAAAAAATATGCCTCAACTTATTCTTGCTTCTACCTCTCCCTGGCGTCGCGCTTTACTAGAAAAACTGGCAATCCCGTTCGAATGCGCAGCACCAGAGGTTGATGAAACGCCGTTACCGGGCGAAGCCCCCCGGCACTTAGTCTTGCGCCTGGCGCAGAAAAAAGCGCAATCTCTCGCCCACCGTTATCCATCGCACCTTATTATTGGTTCCGATCAAATTTGTGTTCTCGATGGTGAAATAACCGGCAAACCGTTAACAGAAGAAAATGCACGCCAGCAGTTACTCAAAGCCCGTGGCAATATTGTGACGTTTTATACCGGACTGGCGCTGTATAATTCTGCGACCGGACATTTACAAACTGAAGTTGAACCGTTCGACGTGCATTTTCGTCATTTAAGCGAAACGGAAATTGAAGATTACGTGCGCAAAGAGCGCCCGCTGCATTGTGCCGGTAGTTTTAAAAGCGAAGGATTGGGCATTGCACTTTTTGAGCGCCTGGAAGGTCGCGACCCAAATACCTTAATCGGTTTGCCGCTAATCGCACTGTGTCAAATGCTGCGACGAGAAGATATGAACCCGCTAAAAGCCTGACGGGTTGACGGTTGTACAGGCCTAATCCTGTAGGCCTGATAGGCACAGCGCCTTCAGGCCTACAGGTAATGCGCGATAATATCAATGCGCATCAGCCTTTACTGCGTAACACCTCGAGGCAGCGCTTCAACTGCTTATCCATTGGCGCTTCAATACGCATTACTTCACCCGTCCCCGGATGAGTAAATTTCAACGCTGCGGCGTGCAAAAAGAGCCTGCTCAGTCCGGTATCCGCCAGTTGCTTATCGAACTCACGATCGCCATAGCGGTCGTCAAAGGCAATCGGATGTCCGGCATATTGCGTATGCACGCGAATCTGGTGCGTGCGTCCGGTCACGGGACTGCAGCGCACAAGCGTAGCAAACGCGTAACGCTCTTCCACTTTAAAGCGTGTTTCCGATGGTTTGCCTTCCTGATTCACCCGCACGATACGCTCGCCGCTTTGCAGAATATTCTTTAACAGCGGGGCCTGCACGGTTTTGACATGCGACTGCCACTGGCCGCGTACCAACGCGAGGTAGTCTTTCTGCATGCCTTTTTCACGCAGTTGTTCATGCAACGAACGCAAGGCAGATCGTTTTTTGGCCACCAGCAGCACGCCGGAGGTATCCCGGTCGAGGCGATGCACCAGCTCAAGGAAACGCGCTTCCGGGCGCAGCGCACGTAAGCCTTCAATGACGCCAAAGCTTAATCCGCTTCCACCATGCACGGCCGTACCTGAAGGCTTGTTAAGCACCAGAATGTGGTCATCTTCATATAAAATGACATCGGTCAGCGCCGCGACCTTCTGCAAATTCGGTGAAATGGCCTCTTCTTCACGTTCAGCGACACGTACAGGTGGAATACGCACAATGTCCCCGTCTTCGAGTTTGTACTCGGGTTTAATGCGTTTTTTGTTCACCCGCACTTCGCCTTTACGCAAAATGCGATAAATCATACTTTTCGGCACACCCTTGAGCTGGGTGCGCAAAAAGTTGTCGATGCGTTGCCCTGCTTCGTCGGCAGTAATGGCAACTGTTTTTACGGCTGGAGTCTCTGTTTTCATGGGGGCCGATTTTAAATAGCCATCAAGATTCGCGCCACACATTTTTCTATGCTTATATTAACAGCTATACCTTATTACTTAAGTTTGACATAGCCGATTTGGTGGTTATTAAAGCAATCACTACGCGGAAGTGAAAAAACTGTGAGTAACCGGGTGATAAATGGCAAAAGTCATCTTGCTATAACAAGGTTAGCAGTGGAATAATGAGGTTGTTTCCGTGTTGAATCTTGTTAAAACAAGACCTTTTCCGGAATGACCCAATTTTGCCCGACCGATCATCAACGCAGCAATGGCGTAAGACGTATTGATCTTTCAGGCAGTTAGCGGGCTGCGGGTTGCAGTCCTTACCGGTAAGTGCTCTATAGATTTCGCGTTGTAGGAAGGCGGCAAGTCTGGGAACCCCAGGTGCTTACTCCTGTAAGTGGTTGGGGTAAGAAGATGAAGCCAACGCACCCACAGCGTGAAAGACGATAAGCACAATGGAAGCTTCTCTGGAGAGTAACACCCAGACTGTTCCCCTGATAATTGCGCTGTGTTTCCGTATGAAATACAGGCAACCGACACTCTGCGCCTCTTTGAGCTGACGATAACCGTGAGGTTGGCGACGCGAATAGACACGAGGCCATCGGTTCACACCCGGAAAGGCATTACTCTGCCCGCAGCTTAGTCGTCAATGTAAGAATAATGAGTAAGTTACGATGAAAAGAATGTTAATTAACGCGACTCAGCAGGAAGAGTTGCGTGTCGCCCTTGTAGATGGGCAGCGTCTGTACGATCTGGATATCGAAAGTCCTGGACACGAACAGAAAAAAGCCAACATCTATAAAGGCAAAATTACCCGTATTGAACCGAGTCTGGAAGCTGCTTTTGTTGATTACGGCGCTGAACGTCACGGTTTCCTCCCGTTAAAAGAAATTGCCCGCGAATACTTCCCCGCTAGCTACAACTCCCATGGTCGTCCCAACATTAAAGACGTGTTGCGCGAAGGTCAGGAAGTCATTGTTCAGATCGATAAAGAAGAACGCGGCAATAAAGGTGCTGCGCTGACCACCTTTATCAGCCTGGCAGGTAGTTATCTGGTTCTGATGCCGAACAACCCGCGCGCGGGCGGCATCTCCCGTCGCATTGAAGGCGACGACCGTACCGAATTAAAAGAAGCGCTGGCAAGCCTGGAACTGCCTGATGGCATGGGGCTTATCGTGCGTACCGCAGGTGTCGGCAAATCTGCCGAAGCGCTGCAGTGGGACCTGAGTTTCCGCCTGAAGCACTGGGAAGCGATTCAAAAAGCCGCTGACAGCCGCCCTGCTCCGTTCCTGATCCATCAGGAAAGCAACGTTATCGTTCGCGCATTCCGTGACTATTTACGTCAGGACATCGGCGAAATCCTCATCGACAACCCGAAAGTTATGGAGATGGCGCGTCAGCACATCGCCGCGCTGGGTCGTCCGGATTTCAGCAGCAAAATCAAACTGTACACCGGTGAAATCCCGCTGTTCAGCCACTATCAAATCGAATCTCAAATTGAGTCCGCGTTCCAGCGCGAAGTGCGTCTGCCGTCCGGCGGCTCAATCGTTATCGACAGCACAGAAGCGCTGACCGCTATCGATATCAACTCCGCACGCGCGACCCGCGGCGGCGACATTGAAGAAACTGCGTTCAACACGAACCTTGAAGCAGCCGATGAAATTGCTCGTCAGCTGCGTCTGCGCGACCTCGGCGGCCTGATCGTAATCGACTTCATTGATATGACGCCGGTTCGTCACCAGCGTGCGGTTGAAAACCGTCTGCGTGAAGCCGTGCGCCAGGACAGAGCGCGTATTCAGATCAGCCATATTTCTCGCTTCGGCCTGCTGGAGATGTCCCGCCAGCGTCTGAGCCCGTCGCTGGGTGAATCCAGCCATCACGTATGCCCACGCTGCTCCGGCACGGGTACCGTACGTGATAACGAATCACTGTCGCTGTCTATTCTGCGTCTGATCGAAGAAGAAGCGCTGAAAGAAAATACGCAGGAAGTTCACGCTATTGTTCCTGTGCCGATCGCATCCTACCTGCTCAACGAAAAACGTACCGCGGTAAATGCCATCGAGACGCGTCAGAATGGCGTGCGCTGTGTGATTGTGCCAAACGATCAGATGGAAACCCCGCATTACTCCGTGCTGCGCGTACGCAAAGGGGAAGAAACACCAACCCTGAGCTACCTGCTGCCGAAACTGCATGAAGAAGCGATGGCATTGCCGACGGAAGAAGAGTTCGTCGAGCGTAAACAGCCAGAGCAGCCGGCATTGGCCACCTTTGCTATGCCAGAGGTGCCGCCAGCCCCTGCTTTGCAGGAACCTACTGCGAAGGCCGCCGCGCCTAAAGCCGCAGCAGCGACCGCGGCCGTCGCCGCGCAGCCAGGTTTGATTAGCCGTTTCTTCGGCGCACTGAAGTCCATCTTCAGCGGTAGCGAAGAAGTGAAACCGGTTGAACAACCTGCGCCGAAAGCTGAAGAGAAAACCGATCGCCAGCAGGATCGTCGTAAACCGCGTCAGAACAATCGTCGCGACCGTAACGATCGTCGTGATAATCGCGACAACCGTGGCGAGCGTGATAACCGTAACGAGCGTTCAGAAAGCGGTGAAAACCGTGAAGATAACCGCCGTAACCGCCGTCAGTCGCAGCAGCAAAATGCGGAAGCACGCGATAACCGCCAGCAGTCTACTGAGGTCGCCGACAAAGCGAAATCCGGTGATGACCAGCAGGCTCCGCGTCGCGAGCGCAACCGCCGTCGCAACGATGATAAGCGTCAGGCGCAGCAGGAAGTTAAAGAGCTGAACCTGGCAGAACAACCTGCGCAGGATACCGAGCAGGAAGAGCGCGTTCGTCAGCCTCAGACTCGCCGTAAACAGCGTCAGCTGACTCAGAAAGTTCGTTACACAGACAGCCCGGCTGTTGAAGCCGAAGTCGCTACTGCCGAGGTGGTCACTGAAACGGCTGTCGCTCAACCAACTGAACAGCCCGTACCGGCACAGCGTACTGAACTGGCGAAAGTTGATCTGCCTGCCGTCGTTGCGACTGAGCAGGAAGACAACAGCGAAGCGCGTGACTCTAATGGTATGCCGCGTCGTTCCCGTCGCTCACCTCGCCATCTGCGCGTCAGTGGACAACGCCGTCGTCGCTATCGTGACGAGCGTTACCCGGTTCAGTCGCCTATGCCGTTAACGGTTGCCTGCGCATCTCCAGAATTAGCGTCCGGTAAAGTCTGGATCCGCTACCCTGTTGCTCGTCCTCAGGATCAGCAGGTTGCAGAGCAGCGCGAGCAGGAAACGCCAGTCGCCGTAGAGCCTCAGGTTGCTGCAGCTGCCGTTGAGCATATTGTGAACGCCCCTGCGTCGGTTGAAACCGTACAGCCAGAGGTGGTCATTGCTGAACCTCAGGCTACCGTCGTTGAAACCACGCATCCGGAAGTCATCGCTACTCCGGTCGAGGAACAACCGCAAATTATCGCTGAATCTGACGCGCCTGTTGCTGAGGATACCGCGGCGAAAGCCGAACCTGTCGCTGAAATAGTGGCTGCGCCGGTTGTCGAAGAATCTGCGGAGGTTGTTATTTCTCAGCCTGAAGTGGCTGGAGAGATTGCCGAGGTTGTGGAAACAGCGCCAGTGGTTGAAGAAGTTGCCGCGCCGCAAGAGGTTGTTGCCGCACCTGTCGTCGAAGACGCAGTCGCTAAGGCTGAAGTTGTCGCAACCCGCGTTGACGCAGAACATCTTCACAGCCACGCGGCCGCCCCGATGACCCGTGCTCCGGCACCAGAGTATGTGCCTGAAGCGCCGCGTCATAGTGACTGGCAACGCCCGGAATTCACCTTTGAAGGTAAAGGTGCTGCAGGTGGACACAGCGCCACGCACCAGGCGACTGCGCCAGCAACGCGCCCGCAGCCCGTTGAGTAAGTCATAATCAACATCAAAGCCGACCTTCGGGTCGGCTTTTTTTTATCTCTGCTCTACACACTGACAAACTGAGAAGGCGTGGTTACGCTGGCAATCTTTAGCGGTGCAATTGCGCGGGTAATAAGACTAACGGGGAATCTGTCGCTGAGAAAATAACAGTGGCCTAAAAAAATGCCCGCTCCGGGGTGTTAAAGGAGCGGGCAGACAAACATATCCAGTTTCATGATATGTTCAAAAAGGTGTTACCGGTTCAGTTGAAATAGCGACATTCCCTGCATATCGGTAAACGTTTTATACGATGCCTGCAGTGCGGCCTGCTGCATCACGTAGGACGAAATCGCTGCGTTCCAGTCAACATCCACCAGATTGCTCATCTGCTGAGTCTGGCCCAATGCGCGATCGGCGCCCAGTGAATCCAGTGAACTTAACTCGCTGAGCTGAGTCCCTAATTCTGCACGAACAGAAAGCACGTTATTCAGTGAATTTTTCAGGCCACGACTGGTTTTATCAATGGCTGCAGAGGCGGTAGCTTTTGCCGCGTCATTACCCTCAATCGGGGTTTTGAGCGCATCAATAGCGGTATCCAGCATTTTGAACAGGTTCTTTTCCTGAGTACCGCCGCCAGGTTCCGGTACGGCATTGCTGGTCAGATTAACAAATACTTTATCGCCAGTATGACCAATCACCATGGTACGGGAGGCATCGACCTGCTGGGTCACATTTGTTGTACCGCCGCTGTAAGCGCCATCTGCCTGAGCAAACGGTGCAGATTCTGTTTTATATCCGCCAAAAATATAGCGTCCATTACCGTCGGTGCTGTTCGCCAGGTTCATCAGTTGATCGCGGATCCCCTGCAGGTCGGTGGCCAGCGATGCACGGTCGTCATCGCTTAACGTGCCGTTCGCGGCATAGACAATTTTTTCCTGCGCGGTCTGAATTGCCGTCGTTACCTGACTCAGTACGTTCTCTTCCAGCGATACTTTTTGCGTCGCAAATGAACGCGCCAGCGTATATTGGCTGTTCTGCGCCTGTGCTTGAGAAAGCACCACGGCCTGCGAGGCGGCGATCGGATCGTCAGATGGGTTGATCACACGTTTGCCCGTTGACATCTGCTCGCCGAACTTCATCCATTCAGCCTGAGAGTTAGTGATGCCACGCATATTCTGCTGGTACATCATCTGGGTGCTGATACGCATTGTGTCCCTCTCCCTTAGCGAATATTAATCAGTGCATCAAACAGCGCATTTGCAGTTTGCAGCACTTGCGCGTTAGCCAGGTAATACTGTTGGTAGCGCTGTAAGTTACCGTATTCTTCGTCGAGGTTGACGCCGGAAATAGACTGCTGCTGCTTATAAAGCTGCGTTACCACGTTGTTCTGGGTAATGGCGCTGGTTTTCAGCGTCGCGGTTTTGTTCCCGACATCGCTTACCAGCGTGGCATATGCATCGTTGAAGGTCTTATTACCCACGGTAGCTTTGGTCTGCAGATCCAGCAGTTTCTGACCGTTACGGTTATCGCTTTTTCCCTTATCAATATCCGGGTCCGGATCATTTTTTGAGACCTGGGCCATGGCGATTTTCGACTCATCGGTCACCATGACTTTCATATCAACAACGGCGTTACTGACAGGTTTCACTGTGAAGCTGTCATTTGCTTTTGCGCCAGTATTTACGGTGATTTCCATCCCGTCAAAGGACATCTTCCCACCGGTAACGGTAGCTTTGAAGCTGGTATTATCCGCCAGGCGAGTAACCTGCCAGTCCGTCCCGTCATAAACGATTTTATAATCGGTCGCCTGTACAGCAGAGCTGTCGGTAATCTTCGCGCTTAACGATCCTGTTCCTGTATTTTTAGCGTTGTTGAATACTGCCGGGCTACCGATAGCAAAGAAATCCTTACCCTGATCGCCGTTCGCGTCAAAACCCTCTTTATGCTGGGTGTTAAACGCATCGGCAAACGCCAACGCCAGTTGGCCCAGCGTGTTACGCGTCTGGTCAAGCTCTTGAGAACGGAAGGTCAACAGCCCGCCCAGTGAACCGGTATTCAACAGTTTTTCGGGAATTTCAACCTCGCCGGCAACCCCGTCGACGTAGGCCACTGTGGTTCGATTGGGATCGTCACTGGAGGGCACAGCCGCCAGCTGGCGTGCATTGCTGCCCTGCACCAGTGAATAGCCGTTCGCCATGGTTATGTTGTAAGTCCCGCCGTCCTGAACGCTGACTTCAACACCGACAATCTGGTTCAGTTCACTGACCAGTTGGTCGCGCTGGTCGAGTAAATCGTTAGGCGATGCGCCCGCGCCGACGCCGGTCAGACGGGAAATCTGATCGTTGAGGCTGGCAATCTGTTTTGAATAGTTGTTGATCTGGTCAACGCTGGCCTTGATCGCAGTATTAACCTGCTTGTCTTGATCGCGCAGATACTGGTCAGTTGTTCTGAACTGGTTGACTAAACCATCAGCTTTACCGATCAGCGCCTGGCGCGCCGCCGGGTCTTCCGCGTTACTGACAAGCGTTTGCAGGCTGGTAAAAAAGTCCTGCATTGAGGTCGAAATGGAACTGGTTTTGCTGGAGAGCAGATTGTCGATTTTCGACATTTGTTCATAGCGCGTTGTCAGGCCGCTGCTTTGGTTCTGCGCGGCACGTAACTGATTCGTGATAAAGGAGTCATACTCGCGCTGTACGCCAGAAACATAGACGCCATTGCCAACCCAGCCCCCCGCACCCAGCGTGCTGTTCGCTTGCGCCATAATTGTCGTTTGACGGGTGTATCCGGCAACGTTATAGCTGGAGATGTTATTACTGGCAGAATTCAACGCGGCCTGCGCTGCGGCGAGTCCACTCATCGCGTTATTAATCAAGCTGGACATGGAGGTTCCTTGTAATCCTTCAATACTCGTTATTATCGGCAGCAGGTTGGTAGACTTGAGCTATTTAAAAGAGATTATCGATATTCGTACTGTAGGTTTTGCTCACTTTTTCGCTCATCGATTTCAACTGCTGGATCATGCTGGTTAATTTACGCGCATAGTTAGGGTCAGTCGCGTAACCGGCATTCTGCAAAGCCTGTGCCCCTTGCTCGGCGGTAGCAGCGGCGGTTACCGCCGCATAGCGCGGGTTACGTGATATCAGACCGACATAATCCGACAGTGCCTCAAGGTAAGAGCTATAGACGCGGAATCGGGCTTTCACCTTTTTCGCCTCGCCGTTTTCATATTCGGTGGTGGTGATTTCGGTGGTTGGGCCTTTCCAGCTTCCCGAAGCCTTCACGCCAAAAATGTTAAAGCTCGGTTCACCGTTCTCACGGCGGATTTGTCGCTGGCCCCATCCGGACTCCAGCGCCGCCTGCGCCAGAATCAGATGATGTGGAACCCCGCTTTGCTGACTTGCCAGCTTAGCCGGCAGCGATAGCTGGGCGAGGAAGTCTTTACTGTCACCTGACAGCGGCTCATCATTGCTTTCCGTCGCGCGGGGAATGGCTTTACGGACCAGTTGCGTCAGCGCCTGGTTTTGATAGCTGGTCACCGTTTCCAGGGAGAACTTCATTGGCACCTGCGGCGCATCGTCTGCGGGTTGCGCCTGCCCTTCAGTCATCTGCTTAACCATCATTTCAGCCAGTCCCAGACCTTTACCTGCGGTCATCTGCTGCGCAATTTGTTGGTCATACATGCTGGTATACAAACGTGTTGAATCACTGCTAAAAACGCCATCTTTCGGCAGCGCTTCACGCATGCTTTTCAGCATCATTTGTACGAACATCCCTTCAACCTGACGGGCAACCGGGCGGATATTCGCCGCCGGGTCCTGACCCGCTTTCGCTTTCAGTTCGTTCAGTGATTGCGCATCCCAGGCGGCACTGGTCAGCAGTTTGCTGTCACCAATCATTAGATGATTTCCAGTTTGGCGCGTAAGCATCCCGCGCTCTGCATCGATTGCAGAATGGACATCAGATCCATCGGCGTTGCCCCTAGCGCATTAAGCGCACGCACAACATTGTTCAGGTTGGCGCTGGAACGCACGCTTTGCAGCGAACCGCCGCTCTGGCGCAGATCGATCTGGGTTTGAGGTGTCACCACGGTCTGTCCACCGCCAAACGGTGTATCCGGCTGGCTGACGTTCGCCTGGCGGTTTACCGTAATCGACAAGTTGCCTTGCGCGACGGCACAGCTATCCAGTGTGACTTCACGGTTCATAACGACGGATCCGGTGCGCGAGTTAATAATCACTTTCGCATCCTGCGGCGTGACGTTCACCTCCATATTCTGGATGTCAGCAAGGAAACGCACCTGCGAACTGTTGCCGCTTGGCACGCGTACCTGAATCGTCCGAGCGTCCAGCGCAGTGGCGCTACCAAAGCCGCGCGAACGGTTAATGGTGTCGGTTATCTGCTGCGCCATAGTGAAATCTTCATTATTGAGCTGCAGATTAATGGTGTTACCGCCGCCGAACTGGCTGGGTAATTCACGTTCGATGGTCGCGCCGTTGGTAATACGTCCGCCATTGAGCTGGTTTACCTGCACGCTGCTGCCACCCGCAGCCGCGCCTGCACCGCCTACCAGAATATTCCCCTGCGCCAGCGCATATACCTGGCTATCGACCCCTTTCAGCGGGGTCATCAGCAACGTTCCGCCGCGCAGGCTTTTGGCGTTCCCCATGGAAGAGACCACCACGTCAATGGTTTGCCCCTGACGACCAAAGGCCGGGAATTGCGCGGTCACCATCACCGCCGCCACGTTTTTCAGTTGCATATTGGTGCCGGTTGGCACGGTAATTCCCAACTGCGAAAGCATGTTGTTGAGCGTTTGCGTAGTAAACGGCGTCTGGGTGGTCTGGTCACCCGTGCCATCCAAACCGACCACCAGCCCATAACCGATCAACGAGTTTTCCCGCACGCCCTGAACGCTGGTCAGGTCACGAATACGGTCGGCATGCGCAAAGGTGGTTATCAGCACCAGTACCATTCCAACTAAAGATTTAAACACTGGCTACCTCGCTTACATCGGCGACAAGTTAAGGAAGAAACGCTGCAACCAGCCCATATTCTGCGCTTCATTGATGTAGCCGTTGCCGACATACTCAATACGTGCGTCCGCAACCTGAGTTGACGGTACGGAGTTGCTGCCACTGATGGTGCGCGGGTTAACGACCCCGGAGAAGCGAATGAATTCAGTGCCCTGATTAATGGCGATCTGTTTTTCACCCACAACATGTAAGTTACCATTCACCAGTACCTGATCGACCGTTACGGTCAGCGTACCGCTGAAGGTATTGCTGGCGTTCGCGCCGCCTTTACCGTTAAAGGTGTTACCGCCTGAAGCTTCTACGTCAGCACGCTCGTTGCCAAACAGTCCTTGCAAATAACGCGGTACGGTATCAAAGCCAAAGTTGGTTTTGCCGTCGCGGCTGGCATTAGCCGAGGAACTTTTGCTCGCGCTGACGTTTTCCTGCAATACGATGGTCAACGTATCGCCAATATTGCGCGGACGGCGGTCTTCGAATAGCGGCTGATAACCGTAGTTAATCGGTTGGGCCGACTGGAAGATTGATCCATTCGCCACCGGCGTCGGGCCAGGAACAGGCTGGGCAGACGTTGCGCCCTGCACGAGGGGCGTGGCCGGGATCCAGGCGCATCCTGTCAGTGAAACCACCAACAGGGCTAAAATTGGGTATGGGTGAAGCGCGTATTTTCGCATTGCGGTCATCTTCAAAATCAGTGTGCCGGTGAGGCTTTCACCCCACCGGGCCACACTTTAGAGTTGCGTCAGTTTTTGCAGCATCTGATCGGTGGTCGATACCGCTTTACTGTTGATTTCGTAAGCGCGCTGAACCTGGATCATGTTTACCAGCTCTTCCGCCACGTTGACGTTAGAGGTTTCAACATAGCCCTGGTACAGCAGACCCGCGCCGTTCAGCCCCGGAGTGCTCTCATTCGGCGCACCGGATGACTGCGTTTCGGTGTACAGATTCTCACCAATGCTTTCCAGACCGGTATCGTTCATAAAAGTAGTCAGGTTAAGCTGCCCAACCTGAACCGGTGCTGCCTGGCCCTGCTGGGTTACGCTGACGATACCGTCGCGTCCAATGGTGATACTGAGCGAGTTAGCCGGGATGGTGATAGCCGGCTGAACCTGAAAACCACCCGCTGTCACCAGTTGACCGTTCTGATCCACCTGGAAAGAACCGTCACGGGTGTAGGCGGACGTGCCATCAGGCAGCATGACCTGGAAAAAGCCCTGCCCTTTAATCGCCACATCTTTACTGTTGTTGGTCTGCGACAGGTTCCCCTGGCTGTGTAAACGCTCGGTCGCGACCGGGCGCACACCAGTACCAATCTGCAAACCAGACGGCAGTGTGGTTTGTTCAGAAGACTGTGCGCCAGGCTGGCGAATCGTCTGGTACAACAGATCTTCAAACACGGCACGTTGACGCTTAAATCCGTTGGTGCTGACGTTTGCCAGGTTGTTGGCAATCACATCCATGTTGGTTTGCTGCGCATCCAGGCCGGTTTTGGCGATCCATAATGAACTGATCATAAAATGTCCTGTATTAACTCATCGACAGCAGTTGGTTGGCGCGACCCGCGTTATCATCCACGCTACTGATAATCTTCATTTGCATTTCGAAACGACGGGCGTTGGCGATCATGTCACTCATCGCGGCTACCGGCTTAACGTTACTGCCTTCCAGCACACCCGACATAACGCGAATGCTGGGGTCGGCCTGTAACGTAGCGCCACGGGTAGCCTGCGCGGCCTGAGTCAGACGGAACATACCGTCATCGCCACGTTGCACTTCACTCCCCGTGGCCTTCACCAGTTTCAGTCGCCCAACTGGCGCAACGGTGTTAGCCGGATCGCCAGGGTTGAGCGCCGAGATCGTGCCGTCTGCCGCAATGGTGACTTCTGAACCTTCCGGTACGGCTATTGGTCCGGCTTCGCCAATCACCGGGTGTCCCTGAATGGTCAGTTCCCCCGTAGGGCTTACCTGAATGGCGCCATTTCGGGTATATCCTTCGCTACCGTCCGCGGTCTGCACAGCCAACCAGCCATCTTGTTGCAGCGCCACGTCCAGCGGACGTGAGGTATAGTCCATCTGACCCGGCGTCATATCGGCCCCCGGCGTGGAGGCCACCACCAGCGTACGCGTCGGTAAAGACAATCCTTCAACGGGAACCGCGCGCAGCGCATTGAGTTGCGCACGAAAACCCGGCGTTGAGGCGTTTGCCAGGTTGCTGGCCGTCACCGCTTGTTGATTCAGCGTCTGACTGGCCGCGCCCATGGCGGTATAAATTGCGTGATCCATTAAGCCATCCCGTCAGGCGCTTAGCGCAGGTTGACCAGCGTGTTGAGGATCTGGTCCTGGGTTTTGATGGTCTGCGCGTTCGACTGATAGTTACGCTGGGCGACGATCATATTCACCAGTTCTTTACTCAAATCCACGTTTGATGCTTCCAGCGCGCCGTTGGTCAGCTTGCCGAAGTTACCCTCGCCTGCGGTACCCAGCAGCGCCACGCCGGAAGACTGAGTAGCTGCCCAGACGTTGTCACCCTGAGAAGCCAGACCTTCGTTGTTGGCAAAGTTTGCCAGCACGATCTGCCCCAGAACCTGTTGCTGTTCGTTGGAGTAGTTACCGACCACAGTACCGTCATTGTTAATCTGGTAGCTCACCAGGTCGCCCGGCTTATAGCCATTCTGATTCGTGGCAACGATGTTGTTGGCGCCAGTGTTCTGCTGCATGGAGTTCAGGAAGCTCAGGGAGAAATTTGCCGCATCAGCACCGTTAATCTGCCCGGTTGTGATGTTGATTTCCTTTGGCCAGACGGTAGGAGGCGTCGGTACCGCCTCGGCGGCTGTGGCGCTAATCCCTAAGAACACACCATTTTCATTAAAGCGCATAAACCCTGCTGATTTTGCAGCGGCTCCGGTTGAAGCATCCTGTGTGTGAACTTCCCAGGTGTTGCTCTGCGCATTTTTGACATAAAAAATATTCATGTCATGGGCGTTACCCTGGCTATCGAAAACGGTAACGGTGCCTTTTTTGTTGTAGGAATCCGCATCGCTTGGATTAAACGGGGTCTTCGTTGGCACCTTGTCAGTGGAGTTCAGGTTGATCTGCATTGACGCAGTTGTGGTGGTTTTAGCCGCCATCAGCGTATTCGGGATAGTGATCGGCGCCGGGTTAGCACCTTGCTGTATCGTTGGCGGTGTACCGGTAGCCGGATAGCCCGTCAGCTGTAGCCCCTGCATGTTGACGATATTGCGGTTTTCATCGAGCTTGAACTGACCGTTACGGCTGTAGAAAACGGAACCGTTGCTGTCTACCATGCGGAAAAAACCGTTCTGGCTGATAGCGACATCCAGCCCGCGACCGGTGTTGGTCGTGGTACCGTCGGTAAAGTCCTGGGTAATGCCCGCAACTTTAACGCCCAGACCCACTTTAGAACCGGCGAACATATCGGCAAAAGAGGCCGTACCGGATTTAAAACCGTAGGTGGCGGAGTTGGCGATGTTGTTACCAATGACATCGAGGTTGGTCGCTGCAGCGTTCAGACCGCTGACCGCTTGTGAAAAGGCCATGACTTACTCCTGATAAGTGTGAAGGCTTAAATGATCTGCCGTACTTCGTCGAGGGTGGTGGTTCCATAGGTGCCCAGATCCAGCGTATTACCGCCGTTACTGCGAATAACGCCCTGCACCAGCGCAAACTGAAGCGGCTGAGCCACCAGTTGTGTTCCGCCATTACTGGCAGCAATTGACACGTTGTAAGAACCGCTTGGCGCATCCGTGCCATCGGTCATGGTGCCGTCCCAGGTAAAGGTATGAACGCCCGCTTTCAACCCACCAATATCAATGGTGCGTACCACCTTGCCGTCTTTATCGGTAATGGTTGCGGTAACCTTATCTGCCGGTTGCTGCAGTTCAACGCCAAACGGCGTGGTGGTGGTTTTTGCGCCCTCTTCCGTACCTTTACCGGTCAGGATGGTGGTGCCTGGGATCATGACACCGTGGCCAATCAGCGTACTGGCCTGCAGCGACTGACTGTTGTCGATCTGCCCGGAGATCGATCCCAGCGTGGTGTTCAGTTTCTCAATTCCGCTCACGGTACTGATTTGCGCCAACTGGGTGGTCAGTTCGTTGTTTTGCAGCGGGTTGGTTGGATCCTGGTTTTTCAGCTGTGCCACCAGCAGCGTAAGGAAGCTGCTTTGCAGGTCCGCGGCGTTGCTGCCCGTCAGCGAACTCTTCCCCGTTGCGTCATTCACACCCGTCGTGCTCGGGTCATTCATTTTTACAGCAATAGACATGTGCGCCTCCTTTTACTGGCCTAGCGTCAGCGTTTTGAGCATCAAGCTTTTCACCGTATTGAGCACTTCAACGTTTGCCTGGTAGCTACGTGAGGCTGACATGGTGTTGACCATTTCGCCGACGACGTCCACATTCGGCATTTTTACGTAACCGTTCGCATCGGCCAGCGGATTACCGGGTTCATAAACCAGCTTATCCGGCGCCTGGCTTTCAATGACGTCAGCGACTTTTACGCCACCGGTTGCCGCACCTGGCGCGGCATCAACCTGAAAAACAACCTGCTTCGCGCGATAGGGCTGACCGTCAGGTCCGGTGACGCTATCCGCATTCGCCATGTTGCTGGCCGCCACGTTCAGGCGCTTAGACTGAGCCGTCAGCGCAGAGCCTGCGATATCAAAAATATTTAACAGCGCCACGAATTAGTTCCCTCCTTGCAGCACGTTCATCATGCCTTTGATTTGTCCACCCAACGCGGTCAGCCCCATTTGATACTTGAGGCTGTTGTCTGCAAATTGCGTACGCTCCCGGTCCATATCTACCGTGTTGCCATCGAGAGATGGCTGATCAGGAATGCGGTAGAGCAGTTCCGTAGAAGGAGCGGAAACGGTCTGGGCCGGAATGTGTTGTGCAGAGGTCAGCGTCAACGAGACACCGCCGGTTTCTTCCCGTCCTCGCACCATGACTTTTTTTAATTCACTGGCGAAATCCAGGTCGCGCGCCTGATACCCCGGCGTGTCGGCATTGGCTATGTTGGCCGCCAATACTTCCTGGCGTTGGGCGCGCAAATTCAGCGCTTCCTGTTGAAAACGTAAGGCGGCGTCGAGCTTATCGAGCATATCTCCTCCGCAAATGACAAAATTCAGCCGACAGCTTAAATCCCATTACGCGCGCGTTATCGCCGGAATAAACGCAAAATGCGTCGCTATTTGTTGCGTTGATGACTGCGTCACACAGGTAGAATCCTGTCACTACCTGAAAAAGCGCGAGGTTTTGATGCAAACGTTTAAACGTGGAGTCGTCGTGGCAGCACTGCTGTTCAGTCCTATGACGCTGGCGCAAGACCTGAATTCGCAGCTGACGGCATGGTTTTCCCAGCGACTGGCCGGATTTAGCGATGAGGTCGTCGTTACTATCCGAACGTCGCCAAACTTATTGCCGAGCTGCGAACAACCGGCATTAAGCGTGTCCGGGAGTGCAAAATTGTGGGGTAATGTGAACGTGCTGGCGCGCTGCGCCAACGAGAAACGTTATCTGCAGGTGAACGTGCAGGCCACGGGAAACTACGTTGTTGCCGCCGCGCCCGTCGCTCGGGGTAGCGCCCTGACTTCGGCCAGCGTAACGCTAAAACGAGGTCGACTGGACCAACTCCCTCCGCGCGCCGTGCTGGATATGAATCAGGTGCAGGATGCCGTAAGCCTGCGCGATCTGGTGCCAGGTCAGCCGATACAGCTTTCCATGTTGCGCCAGGCATGGCGAATCAAGGCCGGTCAGCGCGTCCTGGTTATCGCCAACGGAGATGGCTTTCGGGTGAATGCCGAAGGTAAAGCGCTGAACAATGCCGCCGTCGCCCAGAATGCCCGAGTACGGATGATTTCAGGCCAGGTGGTGAGCGGTGTCGTCGATTCTGATGGGAATATTCTTATTAACCTATAATAGGTTAAAGATTTTTTAGCGTGTGCCGATAGATAAACAACCAATGATTACAGCGGGCCGCTATAGCGTAACCCCTCGATGAGGATAAACAAAATGAGCATTGATCGTACCTCACCATTGAAGCCAGTAAGTACCGTTCAGCCACGTGAAACCAGCGATGCGCCGGTACAAAAAACGCGGAAGGAAAAAACCACCGCCACCACCAGCACCAGCGTCATGCTGAGCGACGCCCAGGCCAAACTGATGCAGCCCGGCTCCAATGACATCAATATGGAACGCGTGGAAGCACTCAAAACCGCAATCCGTAATGGCGAGCTGAAAATGGACACCGGAAAAATTGCCGACTCGCTGATCCGCGAGGCGCAGAGCTACCTACAGAGTAAATAAAGTATGACTCGTTTGTCAGAAATACTTGACCAGATGACGACCGTCCTCAATGACCTGAAAACGGTAATGGATGCTGAACAGCAGCAGCTTTCCGCAGGATATATTAACGGCAGCCAGCTACAGCGCATTACAGAAGAAAAAAGCTCTTTGCTGGCAACCCTTGATTATCTGGAGCAGCAGCGCCGTCTGGAGCATGACGCCACGCGCAGCGCCAATGATGAAATTGCCGAGCGTTGGCAGACCATTACCCGGAAAACACAGGACCTACGCGAACTCAACCAGCACAACGGTTGGCTGCTGGAAGGGCAGATCGAGCGCAATCAACAAGCGATTCAAGTGCTGAAACCGCACCAGGAACCGGCGCTGTATGGCGCAAACGGTCAAACCTCTGCTGCGCACCGCGGCGGGAAAAAATTCTCTATCTGATGCTAGCCTGATAACGTTTTGCTTATCAGGCCTACGCGTTTTGTAGGCCGGATACGGCGTCATGCCGCCATCCGGCATTAATCGGTTACGCCGTCCGGCGCACAAACTCTTTCACTTTAAAGCCCAGCACCGCGAGCGCAGCGAAGTAAGCAGCAATACCTGCCACCACAACGGCCATCAGACGCAGCAGACGCCATAACATCGTTCCCTGCGACCAGTCCGGCATGATGTAGAGCATCCCAACCAGCGCCGCCGACATCACCAGCACAGAAATCACCAGTCGCGCCAGGAACCAGGCCCAACCCGGTTGTGGGGTAAAAATTTTCTGTTTACGCAGTTGCCAGTACAGCAGTGAAGCGTTCAGACACGCCGCCAGACCAATCGACAGCGACAGCCCGGCATGTTTCAGCGGCCCAATAAACGCCAGGTTCATTACCTGGGTCATAATCAGCGTGACAATGGCAATCTTGACTGGCGTTTTAATATCCTGGCGCGAATAAAAACCAGGGGCCAACACTTTCACCACGATCAAGCCAATCAAACCTACCGAATATGCCACCAGCGCGCGCTGCGTCATCGCTGCGTCAAAGGCGGTAAATTTACCGTACTGGAACAGAGAAACCGTCAGCGGTTTGGCCAGAATCCCCAAAGCCACGGCGCTCGGTAATGCCAACAGAAAACACAAACGCAGGCCCCAGTCCATCAGACGGCAATACTCATCATGATTACCGCTGGAAAAACTTTTGGACAGCGAGGGCAGCAGGATAGTCCCCAACGCGACGCCAAGTACGCCAGACGGAAACTCCATCAGACGGTCAGCATAATACATCCATGACACTGAGCCAGAGGCCAGAAATGAAGCGAAAATCGTATTGATGATCAGTGAAATCTGGCTGACAGATACCCCAAGGATCGCCGGGCCCATTTGCTTGACGACGCGCATCGCCCCCGCATCACGGAAGTTCACGCGCGGCAGCACCAGCATGCCAATTTTCTTCAGGTGCGGAAGCTGATAAATCAGCTGTAGCACACCGCCAACGGTAACGGCCCACGCCAGCGCCAGCACCGGAGGGTGAAAATAAGGCGCAGCAAACAGCGCGAAACCGATCATGCTGATATTCAGAAAGGTCGGCGCAAACGCCGGAATGGAAAAGCGATTCCAGGTATTCAGGATCGCACCCACCAGCGAAGCCAGCGAGATCAGCAGAATATACGGAAAGGTGATCCGTAGCAGTTGAGTGGTCAGCGCAAATTTGTCCGCGGTGTCGGCAAACCCAGGCGCGGTGACTAAAATCACCCACGGGGCAGCCAGCATCCCAGCGACCGTCACCACGGCCAGCGCCAGAGTCAACAGCCCGGAAACGTAAGAGACAAAGACGCGGGTCGCATCCTCACCCTGCTTACTTTTATATTCGGCAAGAATAGGCACAAACGCCTGCGAAAAAGCGCCCTCAGCAAAGATTCGGCGCAGCAGGTTAGGAAGTTTGAACGCCACAAAAAAGGCATCAGTCGCCATCCCTGCGCCAAAGATTCTGGCGACAATCGCATCACGCGCAAAACCCAGCACACGTGAAAACATCGTCATCGAGCTGACGGCTGCCAGCGACTTTAATAAATTCATCTATGTTGTATTCCAGACTCTGAGGCAAAACCCCGACAAACCTGCCCGTAGGTCGGATAAGGCATGATCGCCGCCATCCGGCACTTTTGCTGTGCCTGATGGCGACGCCGTAGCGTCTTATCAGGCCGACAAACCAGCCTATGGTTGAAAAGAGGTGTTATTTTTGAGTTGGCATATAGTACCTGGATTACAATGAATTACTACCGCCAGATGTTACAGGGGGTTATTCAGCCATTGCCTCCCGCCACAGCTTTTCGACAACGCGCTGGGCCAGGAGCGCCTGCTCACCTGCCGTCTGGGGAACCGTCTGATTTTGCACGCACTCAATGAAATGACGTGCGCATCCGGCAAAACCACGCTGCTCCAGGGTAGTTTGCCAGCCTGCTACCGGCTTGTGCACCACACCTTGCCCGCGCTCTTCCCGCCATTCCCGCATATCCGTAACGTCAATCAGGCCACCATCCGTCACCGCCTGCACGCTCTCGCGCTGGCTACCGGCGCGGCGATGCATACTGGTCGTTACCTGCATTTGCCCGGCAGAAAAATGGTGCTCCGCATAGAGCATCGCGCCGGAGTCATTGGTTAACAGCGTACCGTTATTTAACTGCGCTTTCTCTCCCGCCAGCCACAATGCGGTATCGACAACGTGCAGATAGTCGTCCAGCAAAGTGATGCGCAGATCGTGCGGCCCGACGCTGTCCGTCCGGTGCTTATCCATGCGTACGGACGCCGCATTGCCCAACTGGGATTTGAGATCCTGATACAGCGGCGCAAATCGACGGTTAAACCCCACCATCAGCGTCAGCTTTTTCCGCTCGGCCAGCTCCACCAATTGTTCAGCCTCGCGCAGGTTTTCCGCCAGCGGTTTATCCACGCACACGTGAACCCCGGCATTCAGCAGTTCGCTGACCACCGCATAGTGCGTTGCGGTACTGGAATGGACGAAAACCGCATCGCAGGTTTGCGCCAGATTAACCAGTGAATCAACGTAGGGTATCCGCCAGGTATCACAGATACGCTGCGCTTTTTCCCGCGAAGGTGAAAATGCCCCTTCCAGCGTCCAGTCTGCACTAGCGCCCAGCACGGGCAGCCAGGCCTTTTGCGCAATCCCGCCGAGCCCGACAACGCCGATACGTAATTTATTCACATCAGTCTCCCAGGTGCGCCAGCAAGGAATCAAGCCGTTGCTTAAGCTCCGCGACGTCTGTTTCCAGCGCTTCAACGCGCGCCTGTAGATCGCCCGAAGCTGCCGGAAGTTCATCTACCGTTGTCATCGCTTCATCAACGTCACCGCAAAACAGGTGCATATAACGGCTTTCACGTTTGCCCGGCTCACGCGCCAGGCGAACGACATAAGGACCATCTTCCCGGGTTGCCAGTTTCTCCAGTGTCGACTCTACTTCGGCCATGTCGCTGAATTCGTACATCCGGGAGGCGCGGCTACGCAGTTCACCTGGTGTTTGAGCGCCGCGCAGCAACAGCGTGGTAATGAGCGCGACTTCCCCCGCGCTGAGCTTAAGATTACCAAACTCAGAGTTGCAGAAACGCTGCTCATATTTGGTGACGCGATTACCAAAGCCACTCACCGTGCGCAGGAAATGCCGTTTCACCAGGTTATCAAGCTGATCCTGCACGTCGGATTCCGACAGGTTCATCACGGGTTCACGATTCGTTTTTTGATTGCAGGCGGTTACGACTCCGTTAACGGAGAGCGGATACTGTTCAGGTGTAGTCACTTGTTTTTCTAATAAACAGCCAATCACCCGTGCTTCGGTGGCGGTTAATTCGTATTTCATCGTCTTCTCCATTAATCATGGCTGCATCTGAAACTTAGCGGCCGGGGGTCCATTCTGATGTGGTCAACGCCGTCAGCACGTGATCGCGCCACTGCCCGTCAATCAGCAGGTAGTCTTTGGCATACCCTTCTTTTTCAAAACCCAGTCGCGCCAGTAGGTCACCGCTGCGTTTATTATGTGGCATGTAGTTAGCCATAATGCGGTGAATATGCTGCGTGCGCTGCATATAGCGGATGGCCGAGGTTAAGGCTTCATACATCAGCCCCTGCCCCTGCCACTTCTGCGCAATGGAGTAACCGAGATAACAGGCGTGGAAAGATCCCCGCACGACGTTCGAGAAGTTCGCGACGCCAATAATCTCTTTTTCTTCCGGATCGAGCAGCGCAAAGTAATAAGCGGTGCCCTGTTTATGAAACTCAGAGATCATGCTCAGACGCGCCTGCCAGCCTGATGGATAACAGTGGCTTTCATCGCGAATAGGCTCCCAGGGCTTTAAGAAATGACGATTTTCTGCGTAATAATCTGCCAGACGCCAGGCATCACGCTCATGCACTAAACGCACGACCAGGCGGTCCGTGGTTAAGCGCACTTTTGGCACGTTACTGCGATAGCCAAACATTCTATACCTACTCCTTCCCGTAACGTCTTCAATACGCTATTCGCATTACTATACCTGCGCAAATACGCCCTGTGAAAAGAGCAAAATGCCATTTTTTGAATTATTCACACATTTTGATGAAAACTCTCTATCAAGACGGACTTTTGATAAAAAAATATTGTCCCGCGAAGGGTGGGAAAAGCGATGACGACACCGCAGAATAGGAGGTGCTTATCTTTTAAACTCTATCCAGAGTGACGAGTTTTTCCCTGGAGGGGAAATGTCGCAAGTCTCGCAGGCAAGGAACCTGGGTAAATACTTCCTTCTTATCGATAACATGCTGGTCGTGCTGGGTTTCTTCGTCGTTTTCCCGCTGATCTCAATTCGTTTCGTCGATCAAATGGGCTGGGCCGCCGTGATGGTCGGTATCGCGCTTGGATTACGTCAATTTATCCAGCAAGGTTTAGGTATCTTCGGCGGTGCTATTGCTGACCGTTTCGGGGCAAAACCGATGATCGTCACCGGCATGCTGATGCGCGCTGCCGGATTCGCCACCATGGGCATTGCCCATGAACCGTGGCTGCTGTGGTTTTCCTGCTTTCTTTCCGGGCTGGGCGGCACGTTGTTCGACCCTCCCCGCTCGGCGCTGGTGGTCAAACTGATCCGTCCGGAAAAGCGCGGGCGTTTTTTCTCTATTCTGATGATGCAGGATAGCGCCGGGGCCGTGGTTGGCGCGTTGCTCGGCAGTTGGTTATTGCAATACGATTTCCGTCTGGTGTGTGCCACCGGCGCAATTTTGTTCGTTCTGTGCGCGGCGTTTAACGCCTGGCTACTTCCGGCATGGAAGCTGTCGACGGTGAAAATTCCGGTGCGCGAAGGAATGAGCCATGTGATGCATGACAAGCGCTTTGTCACTTATGTGCTGACGCTGGCGGGCTATTACATGCTGGCGGTACAAGTGATGCTGATGCTGCCAATAATGGTAAACGACATCGCTGGCTCACCGGCCGCTGTGAAATGGATGTATGCCATCGAGGCGTGCCTCTCTTTAACGTTGCTCTACCCGATTGCCCGCTGGAGTGAAAAACGCTTTCGCCTTGAGCATCGCCTGATGGCCGGTCTGCTGGTGATGTCTTTAAGCATGATGCCCATCGGCCTGGTCGGAAATTTGCAGCAGTTGTTCACCCTGATTTGCACGTTCTATATTGGCTCAATCATCGCCGAACCGGCGCGTGAAACCCTGAGCGCCTCGCTGGCGAATGCACGGGCACGGGGAAGCTATATGGGTTTCAGTCGACTGGGACTCGCCATCGGCGGCGCCATTGGTTATATCGGCGGCGGCTGGCTGTTTGACATGGGTAAAGCCCTGGCACAACCGGAGCTGCCCTGGATGATGCTCGGTATTATCGGCTTCATCACTTTCCTGGCGCTGGGCTGGCAATTCAGTCTCAAACGCCCAACGCGTGGTATGCTGGAGCCTGACGCCTGATAGCCAATCTGGTGTACGCGCATTTTTCAGTTTTTTCTGCTGTTACCCGCAGCGCTGGTGCTCGATGATGCTTTGTGTCACGATTACACCACAAGCATCATGTTGAGGAACCCCATGAAAAAGTTTTTTTTTGCCGCTGCACTAATTGTCAGCGGCCTGTTGGTTGGTTGTAATCAACTCACGCAATACACGGTTAGCGAGCAAGAGATTAATCAGGCCCTGGCGAAGAATAATAACTTTTCAAAAGATATCGGTCTGCCTGGTGTCGCTGAAGCACATATCGTACTGAACAATCTCGCCAGCCAGATAGGCCGTGAAGAACCCAATAAAGTGACGCTGACCGGAGACGCCAACCTGGACATGAACTCCCTGTTTGGCAGTCAGAAAGCGACCATGAAGCTGAAGCTAAAAGCCTTACCGGTTTTCAATAAAGAAAAAGGCGCGATTTATCTGCAAGAAATGGAAGTCGTGGACGCTACCGTCACGCCGGAAAAAATGCAGTCGGTACTGCAAACGCTGATGCCTTATTTAAATCAGTCGCTGCGCAACTATTTCAACCAGCAGCCAGCGTACATTCTGCGGGATGACAGCAGCCAGGGGGAAGCGCTGGCGAAAAAACTGGCGAAAGGCATTGAGGTGAAACCGGGAGAAATCATTATCCCGTTCACCGACTAATATGACAGAGGGCGCCGATGCGCCCTTTTTTTTCGTGCAAACGAAAACGTTTCCGCTTATCCTTTGTTTCCGGCAAAAAAGACTATCCTCAGCCGGAGCATATTGATGACTGCACCATCCCAGGTTTTAAAGATCCGCCGCCCAGACGACTGGCATCTTCACTTTCGCGATGGCGACATGTTAAAAACTGTCGTGCCCTATACCAGCGAAGTTTATGGCCGCGCCATTGTCATGCCGAACCTGGCTCCGCCCGTCACCACGGTGGACGCGGCTATCGCTTACCGCCAGCGAATTCTTGACGCGGTACCTGCCGGACACGACTTCACGCCATTAATGACCTGCTACTTAACGGATACGCTGGATCCCAATGAGCTGGAACGTGGATTCAACGAAGGCGTGTTCACCGCCGCAAAACTCTATCCGGCCAATGCCACCACCAACTCGACGCATGGCGTAACCTCTATTGATGCCATCATGCCAGTGCTGGAACGGATGGAAAAATTGGGTATGCCTCTGCTGGTGCACGGCGAAGTGACGCATGCGGATATCGATATTTTCGATCGCGAGGCGCGCTTTATTGAGACGGTAATGGAACCACTGCGTCAGCGTTTAACTGCGCTGAAAGTGGTGTTCGAACATATCACGACTAAAGATGCTGCCGAATACGTGCGCGACGGCAATGACCTTCTGGCGGCGACCATTACGCCGCAGCACCTGATGTTTAACCGCAACCACATGCTGGTCGGCGGGATTCGCCCTCATCTGTACTGCCTGCCGATCCTCAAACGTAACGTCCATCAACAGGCGCTGCGTGAGCTGGTCGCCAGCGGGTTTAACCGCGCCTTCCTCGGTACCGACTCAGCGCCGCATGCGCGTCATCGCAAAGAGTCAAGCTGTGGCTGTGCGGGCTGCTTTAATGCGCCGACCGCACTGGGCAGTTATGCCACCGTGTTTGAAGAGATGAATGCACTGGACCATTTTGAAGCCTTCTGCTCACTCAATGGCCCACAGTTCTACGGTTTGCCGGTGAATGAAACCTTTATTGAGCTGGAACGCGTGGAGCACCAGGTCCCGGAGAGCATTGCGCTGCAAGATGATACGCTGGTGCCTTTCCTGGGTGGCGAAACGGTACACTGGTCCGTGAAAAGCTAAAAAAAGTGTAGCCAACTGGTGAGAATAACTGTATAAATAAACAGTATATTCCACAGGGGGCTACTATGCGTATTGAAGTCACTATTGCCAAAACTTCACCTTTACCTGCTGGTGCAATTGACGCGCTGGCAGGTGAACTCTCCCGCCGTATTCAGCACCATTTTCCGGATAACGAAGGTAACGTTACCGTCCGTTATGCCGGCGCAAACAATCTGTCGGTTATTGGTGCCACCAAAGAGGATAAAGAACGCATCAGCGAGATCCTCCAGGAGACCTGGGAAAGCGCGGATGACTGGTTCATCAATGAATAAATAATGATATGCAGTGATGTTTGTTTGCCGGGTCGCCCCGGCTTTTTTATACACACCATCTTTTAATCAATAGTTCATTCCTTCTGGCAAACTTATATTTTAATAATAAATCCCTGGTTATCTTTTAACCACAACACCAAAATAATTGTGCAACATGCTTAAAAAAAATGAATAACATGTCGGTTTGTTAGTCAGATAACGCTGAAAACGAAAATTTTATGTGCTTACCTCTTTAAATTTTCAATGAATACCCTTATTTATTGATATACTGAAGTTGCTTCAGAAAAAACGCATTGAACCTCGAAAACCGTTGTCTAGTAACACGAATTAGGGGGCATGATGGAAAAGAATAATGAAGTCATTCAGACTCATCCGTTAGTAGGATGGGACATCAGCACTGTTGATAGCTACGATGCGCTGATGCTGCGTTTGCACTACCAGACCCCGAATCGTCCAGACCCGGATGGGACTGAAGTTGGTCAAACGCTCTGGTTAACCACTGATGTTGCCAGGCAATTTATTTCGATATTAGAAGCAGGAATCGCTAAAATTGAATCCGGCGATTACCAGGTAAATGAGTATCAGCGACATTAAATCTGATACATCCAACCATCAAAAGGCACCTTTCCGGTGCCTTTCTTATTTCCAGGTTGAATATTCCGGGTCACTTATTTACCCTGCTACTATCGCGATTGCAGAGAGAAGCGGATGAAATACGACTTAATCATAATTGGCAGCGGTTCCGTGGGTGCCGCAGCCGGATACTATGCCACTCGCGCCGGTCTGAAGGTTCTGATGATCGATGCGCATATGCCACCGCATCAGCAGGGCAGCCACCACGGCGACACTCGATTAATTCGTCATGCCTATGGCGAAGGTGAAAAATATGTTCCGCTGGTGCTGCGTGCGCAAACATTATGGGATGAATTATCCACCCAAAATGAAGAGCCGATTTTTGTGCGCTCTGGTGTCATCAACCTTGGTCCGGCAGATTCAACCTTCTTAGCGACCGCGGCGCAAAGCGCAAAACAGTGGCAACTCAATGTTGAACAACTGGATGCAGCAGCCATTATGGCGCGCTGGCCAGAGATTCGCGTACCTGAAAACTATATCGGTCTGTTTGAAACGGAGTCTGGTTTTTTACGTAGTGAGTTAGCGATTAAAACCTGGATCCGTCTGGCGGAAGAAGCAGGCTGTGCGCAGCTATTTAAATGCCCGGTCAGCGCAATTCGTCATAGTGATGATGGCGTCACGGTAGAAACCGCCGATGGTGACTATCACGCGCAAAAAGCGGTGATCAGCGCCGGAACCTGGGTACAGGCATTAGTCCCTGAACTACCGATACAACCGGTACGCAAAGTGTTCGCCTGGTATCAAGCCGATGGGCGTTACAGCGTTAAGAATAACTTCCCTGCCTTCACCGGAGAGCTACCAAATGGCGATCAATTCTACGGTTTCCCGGCAGAAAACGACGAGCTAAAAATTGGTAAACACAATGGCGGACAGGTAATTCATTCGGCAGAAGAGCGCAAGCCGTTTGCCGCTGTAGCCAGCGATGGTTCTGAAGCCTTCCCATTCCTGCGCACAATTCTGCCAGGCGTAGGCTGCTGTCTGCACGGTGCGTCCTGCACCTATGATAACTCACCAGATGAAGACTTTATTATTGATACTCTACCGGAGCATGACAACACGCTGATCATCACCGGGCTGAGCGGACATGGCTTTAAGTTTGCCTCCGTCCTCGGAGAGATTGCGGCAGACTTCGCCCAGGACAAATCGTCTGACTTTGACCTGACGCCCTTCAGGCTAAGTCGTTTTAAGCGATAATAAATGAATGGCCTCGTTGGTGAGGCCATTTTTAATGACAGGAATAACGTTGATGCGCCGCATCTTTCACTATCTGGTTAATAATATTCGCGAGCATCTTATGCTCTACATTATTTTATGGTCGCTGCTGGCAATTATGGATGTGATATATATTATGTTTTTCTGAACCCGCAACGCTGACACTAATTGACATAAACTGATATTAACTTAATTTTCATTGCAATTAACTGAACAAGAAAAACACCTTAAACACCCAGAAACCAAGCCTTAATGTCATCCACCCCTACTAATTCCTTGATGATTACTTCACAATTCAATCAATTTTATTGAATCAAAAACAAATATCACCATTATTGTTATTTATTAGTTGCATTAATGTCTTTTACGCGCCATTTTCATTCACTTCTGAAATATCTAACGGTGCACTTATGCAATTCAATAATACTCCACAACGCTATGGCGTGGTGTCTGCCGCTTTACACTGGCTGATTGCGATTGCTGTATATGGCATGTTTGCGCTGGGATTGTGGATGGTCACACTCAGCTATTACGACGGCTGGTATCACCAGGCCCCTGAACTGCATAAAAGCATCGGCGTTGTGCTCATGATGGGGCTGGTTATCCGCGTCGTCTGGCGGTTGATCTCCCCTCCTCCTCCTGCGCTGGCAAGTTATTCCCGTTTCACCCGCATCGCGGCGGCACTGTGTCACCTCGCGCTATACACATTGCTCTTTTCAATTGTCATCAGCGGGTATTTGATTTCCACCGCTGATGGCAAAGCGATAAGCGTATTTGGTTGGTTCGACATTCCTGCCACCCTTGCCAATGCGGGCGCTCAGGCCGACCTCGCCGGTAGTCTGCACCTGTGGCTTGCGTGGACTGTGGTGGTTTTATCGCTTCTGCACGGACTGATGGCCCTGAAACATCACTTTATCGATAACGACGATACCCTGAATCGCATGTTGGGAAAATCGTCATCTGACTATGGAGCTTAAAATGAAAAAAAACCTGCTGGGACTTACACTCGCCTCTCTGTTATTCACCACCGGGTCAGCCTTGGCGGCAGATTACAAAATTGACAAAGAAGGACAGCATGCCTTTGTTAATTTCCGTATTCAGCACCTGGGTTACAGTTGGCTGTACGGCACATTTAAAGATTTCGACGGGACTTTTACCTTTGATGAGAAAAATCCCGCAGCCGATAAGGTTAACGTCACCATCAACACCAACAGCGTTGACACCAATCACGCCGAACGCGACAAGCACCTGCGCAGCGCAGATTTCCTTAACGTGGCCAAATTCCCGCAGGCGACCTTTAGCTCTACCAGCGTGAAGAAAGAGGGGAATGACCTGGATATCACCGGTAATCTCACCCTGAACGGCGTCACTAAACCGGTTACGCTGGATGCGAAGCTGATCGGTCAGGGCGGCGATCCGTGGGGTGGCACGCGTGCAGGTTTTGAAGCACAAGGTAAAATTAAGCTGAAGGACTTCAACATCACCACCGATCTCGGCCCGGCGTCTCAGGAAGTCGATCTGATCATCTCAGTGGAAGGCGTCCAACAGAAGTAACGTATGAGTTGCCGGATGGGGCTAAAGCCGCCATCCGGCATGATGACTATTGCGCAGGGTCCGGAATACCCAGTTTGGTATTCAGGCGACCGCGTGACTTATTAAAGATTTTGTTGCCATTTTCACGTCCGGCGCGAAGACGACGTTGCTCTTCTTCCGGCAACTTACTCTCTTCGCTACACAACTCGCTACAGCAGCCGTTATACTTCTGCGCGCAGGCCGGACACTGGATAAACAACAGATGGCAGCCATCATTTTTGCAATTAGTATGGCTGTCGCACGCCGTTCCGCACTGATGACAATGCGCAATAACATCTTCAGAAATCCTTTCGCCCATACGCTCATCAAAAACGAAGTTTTTACCGACAAAACGCACAGGAAGCCCCTGTTCACGCGCCTTGCGGGCATATTCAATAATACCGCCCTCAATGTGCCAGACTTTGCTAAATCCGTTGTGTTTCATCCAGGCGCTGGCTTTCTCACAACGGATCCCGCCCGTGCAATACATAACGATTTTTTTATCTTTATGCGCCTGCATCATTTCAACGGCTTTCGGTAACTGGTCGCGGAATGTGTCTGCCGGGATTTCTAGCGCATTCTCGAAATGGCCCACTTCATATTCATAGTGGTTGCGCATATCAATGAATACCGCGTCAGGATCGTCCAGCATGGCGTTTACTTCCGCCGCCTTCAGGTAATCACCTACGTTGCTGGCGTCAAATTGCGGATCGTCAATACCATCCGCCACGATGCGTTCACGCACTTTCATGCGCAGCACCCAGAACGATTTACCATCATCATCCAGCGCGATATTCAGACGTAACCCGGCGAATGCGGGATCAAACGCATAAAGCTGCTGGCGGAATGCCTCGACGTTGCTTTGCGGTACGCTGATTTGCGCATTGATTCCTTCATGGGCAAGATAAACGCGCCCGAAGACGTTCAATGCAGTGAACATCTGGTACAGCGCATCACGCGTGTGCTGAGGATTGGCGATGGTGAAATATTTATAGAATGAGATCGTCGTGCGCGGCTCGGTCTCAGCCAACATTTTGGCTTTGAGCGCATCGTTCGAAATGCGGTTGTGTAACACTGGCATGGTGTACGTATCCTGCAAATAGGGAGAAAATGAAAATCGGCGGCATAATAAAGCAAACACCGCCAATTTACATCCACACATTTTACGCTACATTTCTTACTCCAATATAAAAGTGCAACAACAATTGCTGGTTTAATCACCGTTCTCCCGTCACAAATTTTTGATATGCGCGAAAAAATGCGACAATACAGGCAATTGGTCGTTTGAAGACAGGATAGACATGACGAATTTACCCAAGTTTTCGGCTGCGTTACTGCATCCACGTTATTGGTTAACCTGGCTGGGCATTGGCATCCTTTGGTTAATCGTGCAGTTACCCTACCCGGTTCTTTACAAGTTGGGCTGCGCATTAGGTCGTCTGGCATTACGTTTGATGAAACGTCGGGCAAAAATTGTTTCCCGTAATCTGGAACTGTGCTTCCCGCAAATGAGCGAGCAGGAACGCCAGCAGATGATCATCAAGAACTTCGAGTCCGTGGGCATGGGCGTGATGGAAACCGGAATGGCCTGGTTTTGGTCTGACAAGCGCATTTCACGCTGGACGGAAGTTATCGGGATGGAACATATCCGCGACGTTCAGGCGCAAAAACGGGGAATTTTGTTAGTGGGTCTGCACTTTCTGACCCTTGAACTGGGTGCGCGTCAGTTTGGTTTGCAGGAGCCGGGGATAGGCGTATATCGCCCTAACGACAACCCACTGCTCGACTGGCTACAAACCTGGGGCCGTATGCGCTCTAATAAATCAATGCTCGATCGTAAAGACCTGAAAGGAATGATTAAAGCGTTGAAAAAAGGCGAAGTGGTCTGGTATGCGCCGGATCATGACTACGGTCCCCGCGCCAGCGTATTTGTCCCGCTTTTTGCTGTTGAACAGGCCGCAACAACCTCCGGGACCTGGATGCTTTCACGCATGTCGAATGCCTGCCTGGTACCGTTTGTTCCCCGCCGCAAACCTGACGGTAAAGGTTATCAATTGATTATGCTGCCTCCGGAGTGTTCACCGCCGTTAGACAACGCGGAGACTACGGCTGCGTGGATGAATAAGATTGTTGAGCAATGCATCATGATGGCCCCGGAGCAGTACATGTGGCTACACCGTCGTTTCAAGACGCGTCCTGAAGGTTCACCTTCCCTGTACTAAAGCACGGTTGCAGTCCTGTGGACTGCAACACCTTCCCTGCCCGCTTTAGGTTTAACTGCTATCCGCATTGCAGCAACTATCTACCAGGCGCATAATTAGCCTGCTTGCTTATATTCAATCGATAGCGCAAACAGCGCGCCACACTGCGGAACGCTATGTCACCCTCAGATGCTCCCATAAACTGGAAACGTAACCTCACCGTTGCCTGGTTGGGTTGTTTTTTAACCGGTGCAGCATTTAGCCTGGTTATGCCCTTTTTGCCCCTCTATGTCGAGAGTCTCGGCGTCACGGGTCATAGCGCCCTGAATATGTGGTCAGGTCTGGTCTTCAGCATCACTTTTCTCTTTTCCGCCATCGCCTCTCCTTTCTGGGGTGGCCTTGCCGATCGCAAAGGGCGAAAAATCATGCTGCTGCGTTCCGCATTGGGTATGGCGATTGTGATGCTGCTGATGGGGCTGGCGCAAAATATCTGGCAGTTCCTGGTCCTGCGTGCCCTGTTGGGTCTGCTCGGTGGTTTCATTCCCAACGCCAATGCGCTGATCGCCACCCAGGTTCCGCGCAATAAAAGCGGCTGGGCGCTGGGAACGCTTTCCACCGGCGGCGTCAGCGGCGCACTGCTCGGACCGTTGGCTGGAGGGCTGCTCGCGGATCAGTACGGACTACGCCCGGTATTTTTCATCACCGCCAGCGTACTGCTGCTCTGTTTTATCCTGACGCTATTTTTTATTCGCGAACGTTTCCAACCGGTGAGCAAGAAAGAGATGCTGCACATTCGCGAAGTCGTGGCCTCGTTAAAAAATCCCAAACTGGTGCTGAGCCTGTTTGTCACAACGCTGATAATCCAGGTGGCAACCGGGTCCATCGCGCCAATTCTGACGCTCTACGTTCGAGAGCTGGCTGGCAACGTCAGTAACATCGCCTTTATCAGCGGGATGATTGCTTCCGTACCAGGCGTGGCTGCGTTAATCAGCGCCCCGCGACTTGGCAAATTAGGTGATCGAATTGGCCCGGAGAAGATCCTGATTGTTGCTCTGGTCATCTCCGTGCTGCTGCTTATTCCAATGTCGTTTGTACAATCGCCCTGGCAACTTGCCGTTCTGCGCTTTTTATTGGGTGCCGCTGACGGGGCTCTGCTCCCGGCAGTACAAACGCTGCTGGTCTATAACTCAACCAATCAGATCGCCGGGCGTATTTTCAGTTATAACCAGTCATTTCGCGATATCGGTAACGTAACGGGACCGTTAATGGGGGCGGCAATTTCCGCCAACTACGGTTTTCGCGCCGTCTTCTGCGTGACCGCGGGCGTCGTACTGTTTAACGCTTTCTACTCGTGGAATAGTCTGCGCCGTCGCCGGAACACTGAGGCCACGGGATGATTTTTGTGCATTCATACTTGCAATATCGGAGAATCAACTATTATTTCCCTGAATACTTCATTAAATCAAAGGGAGACTCTGATGACCATGTATGCCACGCTGGAAGAAGCCATTGATGCCGCTCGTGAAGAATTTCTGGCTGATAACCCTGACCTTGAGCCCGACGAAGCCAGCGTTCAACAGCTAAGCGTACAAAAATACGTGCTACAGGATGGTGACATTATGTGGCAGGCGGAATTCTTTGCTGATGAGGATGAGGGCGAGGGTGAATGCCTGCCAATGCTGAGTGGTGAAGCGGCCCAAAGCGTTTTTGATGGCGACTATGATGAAATTGAAATCCGTCAGGAGTGGCAGGAAGAAAACACGCTTCACGAATGGGATGAAGGTGAATTCCAGTTGGAACCTCCCCTGGATACTGAAGAGGGTCAGACCGCGGCCGATGAATGGGATGAGCGATAGCTACTCGTAAGGTCCGTGGTGAATGTCGAGCGGGAGCAGCAAGGTATCAAACACCAGCGAAAATGGCAGGTCGAGGATGGTGACGTAGCGCCACGCGGAGTCCCGGACATCCCATTGCACGCCAGGATAGTATTGGTTTCCGTGCCCTTGCCCTGGGATAGTTCGGCTAATAATACTGCCGCATCCACTCAGCAAGCACACCATGATTGCCACTGCCAATATTCGCACCTGATACCTCACGGCTCTTTTATTTAGTATAAAAAAATACCGGCACCAGGCCGGTATTTTCACGTTACTTAACGCTTATTTTTTCCTGAGCGCCAGCGGATTCAGGGTCAGTCCCTGGTAGTAATTCACCCACGAAGAATACTTATCAGGTGAATTCCAGACGCGATAGTGCAAACGCGCCATCGTCACCGGATCGCTCAACAGCACCAGACGGCGGTCACGGTTTAGTTTCTCCGGCGTTTCGTTCAGCGCCTGCTCCACATGGCGGTCACGGGCAATCTCAAGCACGTTACTCGCGCGGTGACGTGCAGTCGCCATTGCCGTTGCCAGTGCGTTAAATGACGGGTTAAACACCGCATGCATAAAGCCGTCGTCCAGCGTACGATTGCGGTTCATCACCAGATAGGTATCCGTATCCACCAGCACCTGCGGCGGAGAATACTCTTCCGGGATCAGGAACAGCTTCCAGCGCTTGGTACGTAACCCAACCGTGGAACGGCTGGAAATCACGGAAACAAACGGCGACAGGATCAGCGAGAAGACAATCGGCGCCAGCCAGAACAGGAAACGCAGATCCAGCCAGGCCATACCTACCGCCCACACCAGCCCCAGCAGTAACTGAGAACCGTGACGCATAAATGCTTCACCCCACGGGGTGGAATCGTCATCACGCTGCGGTGAATTCCACACCACTTCCCAACCGAGGAAGGCGCTCACGACGAAGACGGTATGGAACAGCATACGTACCGGCGCCAGCAGCACGGAGAACAGAACCTCCAGCAGCAGCGACAGCGTGACGCGGATAAACCCGCCGTACTCTTTCGTCCCTTTACACCAGATGAGCAAAATACTCAGCAGCTTCGGCAGGAACAGCAGCACCATCGTAGAAGCAAACAGCGCGATCGCCAGTTCAGGACGCCACTGCGGCCATACCGGGAACAGCTGGCGCGGTTGCAGGAAGTACTGTGGTTCCGTCAGCGCATGCACCACCTGCAATGCGGTCGATAACGCGAGGAACATAAACCACAGCGGCGCGGACAGATAGGACATAACGCCGGTCAGGAACACCGCACGATGAACCGGGTGCATCCCCTTCACCAGGAACAGACGGAAGTTCATCAGGTTGCCATGACACCAGCGACGGTCACGCTTGAGTTCATCCAGCAGGTTCGGCGGTAGCTCTTCATAAGAGCCCGGCAGATCGTAAGCAATCCACACGCCCCAGCCGGCACGACGCATCAACGCCGCTTCGACGAAGTCATGGGAGAGAATCGAACCCGCAAACGAGCCTTCGCCCGGTAACGGCGCAAGCGCACAGTGTTCGATAAACGGCTTCACGCGAATAATCGCGTTATGGCCCCAGTAGTGCGATTCCCCCAATTGCCAGAAGTGAAGTCCAGCGGTAAACAACGGACCATAAACACGGGTCGCAAACTGCTGACAGCGCGCATACAGCGTATCCATACCGGAAGCCTTCGGTGAAGACTGGATAATCCCGGCATTTGGATTCGCTTCCATCAGGCGCACCAGCCCGCTCAGACAGTCACCGCTCATCACGGAATCAGCGTCCAGCACCACCATGTAGCTGTACTGATTTCCCCAGCGACGGCAGAAGTCATCAATGTTACCGCTTTTACGCTTCACGCGACGACGACGACGACGGTAGAAAATCTGCCCTTCGCCTTGCACTTCGGCAATCAGCTCCATCCACGCTTTTTGTTCTGCTACGCAGATATCGGGGTTGTAGCTGTCGCTCAGGATGTAAACATCAAAATGCTCGGCGTTGCCCGTCGCTTTGACCGACTCCCACGTGGCGCGAAGTCCCGCGAATACGCGGTCAACGTCCTCGTTACAGATCGGCATAATCAACGCGGTCCGGTGTTCGGGATTTAACGGCTCGTCCCCAACCGTTGAGGCGGAGATACTGTACTTATCTCGCCCAATCAACAGTTGCAGGAAGCCCATCAGCGCGGTCCAGAATCCTGCTGAAACCCAACAGAAAAGCACGGCAAACAAAATGAGAATGCCGGTCTGGAGCATGTAGGGCAGCAGTTGCATAAAGGAGACCCATAAATCCTGCCCCATCATGTCAACAGGATTAATGAATGCCCAACCCTGATACGGAAGGATCGTCTTCATATACCAGGTTGCGACGACCGTTTGCGCCAGCGTTAAGATCAACAACGTATAGCGGCGGATGGTGCCAACCGTACGCCATTTTTGCTCGCTCTCCTGTTCTTCTTTCGTCAAACGCGAAAGATAACGCGGAGTCACATCGCGCCCGCGCAGGCGATCCCAAAAGCGGCCAACCGGGTTGGTACGCCAGGGATCGGGGAACATAGAGGTACGCGTTGCTTTTGGCATCGCCTGCAGCTGATCGCGCCCCTCATCGTCCTTAACCAACTGCTCTTTGGCCAGAGAATCAGGCCACGCCTGCTCCAGGCGAGCTTTCACCGAACCCTGCGGTGAATCATCTTCGCGCGAGTACGTACGATGCTCGGCATCCAGCGCCTGATGAACGGCGCGGATGTCAGTTTTCGGCAGTGCCGCTTTTTCGATATCCGAAAGCGGCATTGCGTCAATATACTCAGTTGTCTTATTCATTGGCAGGTAACTGGTAGCTCCAGGTTTCACTCAGCGTCTGATCGGCATTGACCAAGGCAGCACGCATTTCAGTGGTTTTCTTCACATCTTTCACTTTCACGCGCAATACCAAACGCCAACCTTTAGTTACCGGGTTGTAGCGCACAGTACTTTCAACGATCTCGCCGTTGTCGCCAATACTGGTTTGTGCGGTAACCGGGGTATCCTGCGGCAGCTTTTTCATATCCGTGCCGGTAAAGTCCACCACAAACGCGATGGTGCCATCAGGCTGACGAATGAGGTTAGACTGTTTTACATCACCGGTAGAACGACGAGTCTGCTGGACCCAGGCGCTATCAGGGGCATGAAGCTTGTCTTCGTCACGCGTGAACGTCAGGGTGTACTTGAAGTTCATCTCTTTACCAGCTTCAGGCAGTTGATCCGGCGTCCAGTACGCAACGATGTTATCGTTCGTTTCATCGTTAGTTGGGATTTCAACTAACTCAATCTTACCTTTACCCCAATCACCTTTTGGCGTGATCCAGGCACTTGGGCGCAGATCGTAACGATCGTCGATATCTTCAAAACGCGAGAACTGACGGCCACGCTGCAGCAGGCCGAAACCTTGCGGATTTTCCATCGCAAAGCTGCTCACCGCCAGATGTTTCGGGTTATTCAGCGGACGCCAAATCCACTCGCCGTTGCCAGCGTGGATCGACAAACCGTTAGAGTCATGCAGTTCCGGACGATAGTTGGTCGCCGGAGAAGGCTGGTTTGGTCCGTACAGGAACATACTGGTTAACGGTGCCACGCCCAGCTTGCCCACTTTGTCGCGCAGATAAACTTTGGACTGAACATCGACTACCGTGTCACGACCCGGAATGATGACAAAGCGATACGCTCCGGTTGCGCGCGGAGAATCCAGCAAGGCATAAATGGTCAAACGTTTGTCAGTCGGTTTCGGACGCTCGATCCAAAACTCACGGAAGCGGGGAAATTCTTCGCCAGAAGGCAGAGCGGTATCAATCGCGAGACCGCGCGCAGACAGACCGTAGACCTGCCCTGCCCCCAGAACACGGAAATAGCTGGCACCGAGCATGCTGACGATTTCGTCGTTTTTATCTTTGCTGTTGATCGGATACAGCACTTTGAACCCGGCGAAACCGAGATCTTTTACCGTGTCTTTATCATGCTGAACATCGCCAAAATTAAAATAATCCGGGCTGTATTTGATTCTTTTCACCGCTGTAGCGGTAACTTCGTTGATTTTGACCGGCGTGTCGAAGTACATACCCTGGTGGTAGAACTCGAGCTTAAATGGGGTCTTGAGATTGCTCCAGTAGGCTTTATCGCGGTTAAACTGGATCTGCTGATAATCCGCATATTTCATGTCGCGGAAAACGGAGGGCAAGTTACTTTTTGGCGCCTCATAGCCTTTACCGGCTAAGGATTGAGCTTGTTTTGCAACATCATCGATGCTGAACGCCCAGCTCGATGATGTGTACAGCGTTAACATAACTGCTGCACCCAACCAACGCATTTTCATCATTTGTAGTTTATGTTTCATAATTAGTAAGCACTTCCCCCTTTGTGTGCTTATATTGATCCGATCCATTTTAATGGATAATCGGGTATTCCGACAACTGAATCCCTGTATTGTTCGCGCGCTGGCTCATGGTTTAATCAGGTTCAACTACCTGTTTTCACTTTGCGTGCTTATCCTGGAGACAGGTTGTTGGACTTCGTGTAGGGTTGCCCTCGAATGTAACCATTATTCGTCTTAGGGATAAGACGAAAAGTCTGAGAATACATAACTGTCTATGAGCTCTGTATCACCACCACGCGAATATTTTCTTGACTCCATCCGTGCCTGGCTAATGTTGTTAGGGATCCCATTCCATATTTCATTGATTTACTCGACCCACACCTGGCACGTGAACAGCGCGGAACCGTCGTGGTGGTTGACCCTGTTTAACGACTTTATCCATGCTTTTCGCATGCAAGTCTTCTTTGTCATTTCGGGTTATTTTTCCTACATGCTATTTTTGCGCTATCCACTAAAGCGCTGGTGGAAGGTGCGTGTAGAACGCGTGGGGATCCCGATGCTGACCGCGATTCCATTACTTACGCTGCCGCAATTTATCATGCTGCAATACGTAAAGGGAAAAGCAGACAGTTGGCATACTCTCAGCGGCTACGATAAATACAATGCGCTGGCCTGGGAGCTGATTTCCCATCTGTGGTTTTTACTGGTTCTGGTCGTATTAACGACCGTGAGCATGTGGGTGTTCACCCAGATGAAAAACAGACTGACGCGTAGCGACGCCGCCAGCGCCCCAGCAGTGTCGATGACTAAATTAACGCTGATTTTCATATTGTTAGGTGTCGGTTACGCTACCGTCAGAAGGACAATTTTCATCCTCTACCCTTCGATTCTCAGCGATGGCATGTTCAATTTTATCGTTATGCAAACGCTGTTCTATGCGCCGTTCTTTATCCTCGGCGCACTGGCGTTTATCAACCCGAATCTGAAAGCGCTGTTTACCACGCCGTCACGCGGTTGCACGCTAGGTGCTGCATTCGCATTTGTGGCATACCTGCTCAATCAGCGTTACGGCAACGGCGATGCCTGGATGTATGAAACCGAATATGTCATTACCATGGTCATGGGACTGTGGATGGTGAACGTCGTCTTTTCGTTGGGTCACCGTTTGCTTAATTTCCAGTCTGCCCGCGTGACCTATTTTGTCAACGCGTCGCTGTTTATCTATCTGGTACACCACCCGTTAACGCTGTTTTTTGGCGCTTACATCACACCGCATATCACGTCGAATCTGCTGGGTTTTCTCTGCGGTCTGCTGTTTGTGGTTGGGATTGCGGTAATACTGTACGAAATCCATTTACGCATACCGGTGCTGAAGTTTCTCTTTTCGGGTAAACCGCCCGTTAAGCAGGATAAAAACAAGGCCGTAGCCGGCTAGTTTTTCCCTCAATCATTGTGTGGTTCAAAGCAGCCATTCAATGGGTAACACGGACGCCAGCTTTACCAGAACCCGCTTCCAGAATCCTGTGGCGGGTTCTTTTTTCAGGACCTGTTCACTGCCAGAAAGTCGGTCGACCCAATTAATTCTCCCCCAACGGTCAAGGCGTAGCTGCCAGGCCATATCACGCTGGCTTTGCATAAACCGTTTATGAATCAATTCGGCCAGCACTTCACTCTCAATCACAAATCCCATTTCCGTATTGAGCAGCGTCGAACGAGGATCAAAATTAAGCGAGCCGATAAACACTTTGCGATCATCAATACTGAACGTTTTCGCATGCAGGCTGGACCCTGAATTCCCGGTTAATCCACGATCGTGAACGACCGAGACGCGATCGCGGGTCGGTTTAAGTTCGTATAATTCTACACCGTAACGCAGCAGTTTTTTTCGCCAGCGCGCATAGCCCGCATGGACGATCGCCACATCATTCGCCGCCAGTGAATTGGTTAAAATGGCAATCTTGACGCCTTTTCTTACCAGTCTCAGGAGCTGCGCCACACCGGCACGCGTCGGCACAAAGTAGGCAGAAATAATATCAATACGTTCGGTCGGAGAGCCCATTACGTCAAACAAACGCTGCGGTAATAGCGAGTGGCGCGGCGCTTTCCCTTCTCCTTTTGCAGGATCATCGCTCAGCAAACGCGTTTTGGCCCAAATCAGCGGCAGCGATCTTTGATCGAGACTGGACATAAACTGGCTGGTTTCCAGCTTATGCAGATAGCGGCGGGTAATATCATCGTTATACCAGGATTCGGGTAGCTCAATACGCTGCACATAATCTGGCTCAGACATCTCAAGCACATTTTGTAACGTTGAAACCGAGCGACAGTGCCAGTAACGCTCAAAATCATCCGCCACATCTTTGACAACCGGCCCGATAGCCATGACGTCCAGGTCGGAAAATAGCGGTTGCTCACCCGCGCCAAAATAGGCATCGCCAATATTACGCCCACCAACGAGGGTCACCACGCCGTCAGCGGTATAACTTTTATTGTGCATGCGCCGATTAAGCCGGGCAAAATCGGTTAAATAGCCCAGCGCGCGCAGGATGCGAAAGGAAAACGGATTGAAGAGGCGAACTTCTATATTGGGGTGCTTATCCAGCAGACGCAGCGTGTCGTCCAGACCCGGCGTGTTGTTATCATCCAGCAGCAAACGCACCCGTACGCCTCGCTTCGCTGCGGCCAGCAGAACGGAAAATAACAATAGCCCGGACATGTCGTTTTCCCAGATGTAATACTGCACATCCAGGGTTCGTTCCGCCATTTCCGTTAACCGATAGCGAGCAGCAAACGCATCCAGGCTGTCATCCAACGCAAGAATGCCGCATTCTCCCGGGTGGTCTTCGCAAAGGGGCGTGATGGCACGCTCAAGTCGCGTCATATCAGTCCGTGTGATCATCGCCTTGTTGTGTTAGCAATCTCTTATAAAGTTGAGCGTTTTCGTCATCAAAGCACACGAAGTATATCTGATCAGGAAGTGCGCGGCGGGTAATAAATTTCAGCACCGTTTTCACCGCTATTTCTGCCGCTGCGGCGCGCGGATAGCCATAAGCCCCGGTGCTAATCGCCGGAAAAGCAATGGAGTGATAACCATTGGCCAGGGCCAGTTGCAGGGTGTTTAAGTAAGCTTCTTCGAGGCGTTCGGCCTCATGATGACCTCCCCCTTGCCAGACCGGTCCTACGGTATGAATGACCGCTTTTGCCGCAAGCGCTCCCGCCAGAGTGATCACCGCATGCCCTGTCGGGCATTCTCCTTGTTGCTGGATAACCTGTTTGCAGGCCTCCAGCAATGCTGGTCCGGCAGCGCGATGGATTGCGCCATCGACGCCACCGCCTCCCAGTAGCGATGAATTCGCCGCATTGACAATCACATCAACAGCGACAGTCGTAATATCGCCATGTAACACATGAACACGTGATTGCATAAGTTCCCCCTGACAAAACACCATTCGTTAAGTGTACAGCAGGGTTTTCCCTTAAATCTCTCTTTTTAACCGTAAGTGTGCATATCTACGCCACAGCGAGTCATTTATATTCAATATTAAGAATCGCCATGTTTTTCTGTTCATTGAGGTAGTGCATTTTGACTGTGGCAATTTCCTGCACATTCTGAGGGGCTGTCGCGAGCTGTTGCGGGTTGTAAAGACTATTCTGGTTGGTGCCGTTGCGGATACATGACAATTCAATTTGCTGCTGCTGTCTGTTAACGTCGCAAGGTGATTCAACTATCGCTCCGCGAAAATGAATAACCCCGCCGGTTGTGATTTGCTGCGCAATTGCAGGGAGGGTTAAAAGAGAAAAAGCACATAAACTGGTACTTAAAATACGCTTTAATAATGTACACATAAGGGTTCCTCAATGATTAGCCATCTTTGAGGGATCGAAATGATCCTTCACCGCTACGATTAACGATCAAATACAAACGCTCACACGCTTCTATATTCATAGAACAGCAGCGCATTCCCAGCCACACCCTTAATGCAAATACAGCAAAAAATTATGGGTGACTGTTTGAGTCAGGCCATTGTTGCGACAGATGCAGAGACTGCCCATCTGAAACGGTAACGATAATTTTGACCGAATCCTCAGATGAAATATTAAAGCTCAGTTTGGTTAATTCAATCGGTCGATTAGCAGGGACCGAAAGGCTTATTTTCTGCTGCGACTGGCTTTGTCCCCCCTGCCCTTTACGTATGGCAAGGACTTGTACCTCACATACGCACGGTTGGGTTAACGTCACCTGAGGAATAATGGTGTACATATCACCTTGCTGAGTTGTATTGAATGTTATTTGATTTGCCAGCGCGGCAATGAGTAATAGCGTATGCATCATATTCTCCCGAAAAAAAAACAGGGCTCACGCCCTGTTTATTATCAGTCAGAAAACTGAATTAGTGTTGGTTAGCTGTAGCGTTGTTGCCAAAGCCAACTTGCTGAATCAGCACATTGGAGTCAGAAGCGGTCTGATTAACCAACGCACCGTTACGGCCACCGAACTGGGTTACACTAATATCAGCATTTTTAGCATTCCACTGATCGATAGTGGCATTGTTCTGGAAGCCAGTCTGTTTCAGGCTAATGGTACTGTCATCAGCGCCCTGACCAACTACAGCCCCGTTACCGCGCCCCTGTTGTGTGATAGTGACATCTGATTTACGCGCATCACTTTGCAGAGCATTCGCAGCGTTGTTTGACCCATATTGGTAGATACTCAGTGAAGAGTCCGGGCCATAGTTACTACCGCCACCATGATGATTGCCGCCCCATTGCGGAACAACACCAGCCAGAGCACTGCCAGAAACTACGATTGCTGCGAATGCTGCCACTTTTAAAAGTTTCATGGTAAACCCCCATCGGATTGATTTAATCGTCGTTAATGGATTAGCGTTGAGTAACGCGAATTGCCATTTGCGACTGTCTCTGCACCACAACTGCTGTTTTTTGTGTACCGTACTGAGTAATATTGGCTTTATTACCAGAACCTTTCTGGATAATTACCGCCGTATTACCGTATGAACCTTGTTTAATACTCGCGTCATTGGAACTACCCGTTTGATCAATATATGCAAAGTTATATGATCCCGTCTGGTCTGTTTTCGCTCGGTTACCAGAACCTTCTTGCGAAATAACCGACAATAACTTCGAGCCCCCCTGTCGAGTATTTGCACTGTTCGCAGTGCCAACCTGACCAATAATGGCTGCCTGATTAAATGAAGACTTACTTAATTCATTTACCGCAAAGTTATATTCTGAGTTAGCTAAATCATAACTTGTAGCGGATGCAATCCCAGGCACACCCAGCATTGTAAACATCATAAATAACAACTTGTTTTTCATGTTGTCACCCTGGACCTGGTCGTACATAAGGTTAAATTATTTACCACTCAAATTATTGTTAACGTGACTTACATTTGTTAACGCCACGTTACGATGAAGAGTATGTCCGTTGAAACATTTTAAATAACTCACCCACCAGTTGTATTTTTATATCCAGATTCACCCCAAAGTACTAATTAACCGCAATTAACACCGTTATAGCTCTGGATTTTATTTCTTTTGTAACCCGATGAGTGAATTTCTATGCAGTAACAAAAAAACGCGTTTCCCGCGTTTTCTGGGCCTTGCAGACGGTAGTGGGATTGTCCTCGGTACAAGTCGTGACAAGTGTCATTTTTTTCTATCTAAAATTGTTCAACTTAAAGTGAGACAAAAAAATCAAAATTCATTAGAAATCTAAAACCATCTAATTATAATTTTATTTCTTAAAATTCAATAAGATATTATAATTTGTATGATTTTTTAAATCTATGCAATAACGCTAAAATGTACAACTTTACTATCAAATCTAAACTCCACAAAAACGCAAAAATCACATTTTAATATATAAATTTACATTATGTAACATGTTTAACACTTGCTTTAAGATTTGTAATAGCTAGATTGAAATCAGTTGAAGTCCATTTGTTTTAATATTTTCACCCCGTTGGGTCGAAGTTTTATTTCTACACAGCAGTGCAACATCTGTCAGTACTTCTGGTGCCTCTATTTTAGTAGAGGCAACTGTCAGGTGTGCGACTAAAAAAGTGGAGTTTCATCATGTTTAATGAAGTCCATAGTATTCATGGTCATACATTATTGTTGATCACTAAACCATCCCTGCAGGCAACTGCGTTATTACAGCATTTAAAGCAATCGCTGGCGTTAACCGGAAAACTACATAATATTCAACGTTCTCTGGATGATATATCCTCCAGCTGCATTGTTTTACTGGATATGATGGAGGCAGATAAAAAACTGATCCATTACTGGCAAGATAATTTGAGCAGAAAAAACAACAATATAAAAACTTTATTGTTGAATACCCCAGATGATTATCCTTACCGGGATATTGAAAACTGGCCGCATATCAATGGCGTATTTTACGCAACTGAAGATGAGCAGCGTGTAGTCAGCGGTTTGCAGGGTGTGTTGCGGGGCGAATGTTACTTTTCGCAAAAGCTTGCCAGCTACTTGATCACGCATTCCGGGAACTACCGCTATAACAGCACGGAGTCGGCATTACTTACGCACCGTGAAAAAGAGATCCTTAATAAACTGCGTATCGGCGCCTCAAATATTGAAATCGCGCGTTCACTATTTATTAGTGAAAATACGGTGAAAACACATCTTTATAATCTTTTCAAAAAGATAGCTGTCAAAAATCGTACGCAGGCGGTCTCGTGGGCCAATGATAACCTCAGGCGATAAAGCCATGAAACGCTATTTGACCTGGATTGTGGCAGCAAATTTGTTCCTTGCTGCCGGGAATCTACACGCGGCTGTAGAGGTGGAGGTTCCCGGACTGTTAACTGACCACACTGTCTCTTCCATTGGCCATGATTTTTACCGGGCCTTTAGTGACAAGTGGGAAAGTAAGTACACAGGAAACTTAACCATTAATGAAAGACCCAGTGCACGTTGGGGAAGTTGGATCACCATAACGGTCAATCAGGACGTTATCTTCCAGACTTTTTTATTCCCGACGAAAAGAGACTTCGACAAAATTGTGGTCTTTGCATTGGCAGAAACTGAGGAAGCATTAAATCGTCGGCAAATAGATCAAACACTATTAAGCACGAGCGATTTAGCGCGCGATGAATTCTAAAACATGATTTTGTCCGGAGGCTTTCATGCGTGTCAAACATGCAGTGGTTTTGCTCATGCTGATTTCACCATTAAGTTGGGCCGGAAATATGACGTTCCAGTTCCGCAACCCTAACTTTGGTGGTAACCCAAATAACGGCTCTTTTTTACTGAACAGCGCCCAGGCGCAAAACTCGTATAAAGATCCGAGTGCCGGCGACTACGGCATTGAAACCCCAACAGCGCTGGATAACTTTACCCAGGCGATCCAGTCACAAATACTCGGTGGCTTACTTACCAATATCAATACCGGTAAGCCGGGAAGGATGGTAACCAGCGATTTTATCGTTGATATCGCCAACCGGGATGGACAACTGCAACTGAATGTCACGGACAGGAAAACGGGGAGAACGTCGACTATTGAAGTGTCGGGTTTACAAAATCAGTCGACCGATTTCTAAATTATAGCCACGAAAGGAAAAAATCATGCAGCGCTTACTTATCATGGTGGCAGTAATTTTACTCAGCGGATGTTTAACAGCCCCGCCGCAAGAAGCCGCTAAGCCGACATTAATGCCCCGAGCCCAAAGCTATAAAGACTTGACGCACCTGCCCATGCCTACAGGTAAGATTTTTGTCTCGGTATACAATATTCAGGATGAGACTGGCCAGTTTAAACCTTATCCGGCAAGTAACTTCTCAACCGCCGTCCCGCAAAGCGCCACGGCGATGCTTGTCACCGCATTGAAGGATTCTCGTTGGTTCGTTCCGCTGGAACGTCAGGGATTGCAGAACTTGCTTAACGAACGAAAAATCATTCGTGCGGCTCAGGAAAACGGCACAGTTGCCATTAATAACCGGATCCCTCTGCAGTCTCTGACCGCGGCAAACATCATGGTAGAAGGATCAATTATTGGTTATGAAAGCAACGTTAAATCGGGTGGCGTTGGTGCGCGCTATTTCGGTATTGGCGCCGATACGCAGTACCAGCTCGACCAGATAGCGGTCAACCTGCGTGTGGTTAACGTTAGTACCGGTGAAATCCTCTCATCGGTGAATACCAGCAAAACTATCTTGTCTTATGAAGTGCAGGCTGGGGTATTCCGCTTCATTGACTACCAGCGACTGTTGGAAGGTGAAATTGGCTACACCTCTAACGAACCGGTTATGCTTTGTCTGATGTCAGCAATTGAAACCGGTGTTATCTTCCTGATTAATGACGGGATTGATCGCGGATTGTGGGATTTGCAGGATAAGAAACAAGTTGATAATGACATCCTGGTTAAATACCGCCATTTGTCGGTACCTCCGGAATCCTGAGTGGTCGATACAGCATAAAAAGCGTGAGGAAAACCCTCACGCTTTTTTATTTACTGGTCAGCGTCGACGATAGCCGATTCTCACGACGAGATGCCAGCCACAATCCGCTGTTTTTCATCGCATAGCCGAATACCAGCCCCAGCGCCAGAGAAGGCACGACCAACTGCCAGTCACCCTGCCCTGCAAACGTTGCGCATGCGCCAATAAAGGTACCCGGCACAAATGAAAGCAACCATTGCTTTGCCTGAATACACATTAGAAACGCGACAATTCCCGTCATGACATAACCAATAATGTCCATATGCGGGGCAAGCGCGCTACCGTTAATAATCACCAACGCCCACACCACACCGCTTAGCAGCGTACACGCCGAGATCCACAACCCTTTCAGCCCACCCTGCGGACAGGCAAAATAGGCCGTGCAGCCCAGAAAGCCAGCCCAACTGAGTAAACCAAGAGATACGGCCACCCATCCCCAAATCCCAGAGAGAATGCCCGTTGTGATTGCAATTGAGAGAAGTATGTTCATGCCGCGTATCTTAGCAGAAAAACGGCATGGGAATGAGATCGTGCACACAATTCATGCAATGATGTAATTTGAGTTGCAGTTTAATGAGATCTAAATCACATTTACTCTTCAGTATCTTCCTGCAATTCGTCCCACATCGCGCCAATGGCATCACGCGTTAACGGTGCCATGGTACGCCAGAACTGTGTGTTTGCGTGCGCTTCAACTTTGCCAAGGAACGTGCCGCACCAGGGCAACAGGTATTCCACAAACAAGGTTTCGAGTGCTTCACTTTCATCTTCCGCAGACTGGTCTTCAAGCCATGAAGCCGCCAGCAACAGCGTGCCAATATGATCTGCAGGCGTATCTGCCAGCGGCATTCCGCGGGCAGAAAGAAAAGCACGAACATCGGATTCTTTCGCCCCTTCTACCCAGGCGCTACGGTAAGGCGGCACCGCACACTCGTCGCCGACAAACAGCGCGTTGTAATCCGCAGCCAGCTGAGGCATATCGCAGCTTTTCTGCAGACGAGTGAGCAGTTCGTCCTGTTCCAGCGGCCAGTTGGCGGACAGTTTACCTTCACTAATCAGGGTAAACAGAGGAACCAGTAAAGGGTCCTGTGGTTGGCGGTAAAACAGCGAGCCCAGTACACGACACAGGATAGAAAACTCGTTCATTGATATATTCCAGTTAGTAACAATTACAGTTCAGCAAATTCCGCGATCGGCTCCATGCCTCGCGATTCCAGAAACGCCAGCAGGCGTTTAGGGGTGACGTTTAAAATTCTGTCTTCCGGGAAATTTACATCATCCAGAATTTTACGGCATTCACCAAATTCACCCAGTGTGAAAGCGGTATGTGAATCCGATCCTAACGCCACCCAGCCTCCGGCATCACGCACTGCCGCAGCGACCGCGCGACAATTGTCCTCACTCCCCTTACGCGAATGCAAAAACGAGGAGTTATTGATTTCCAGCGCGACCTGGTATTTTGCCGCCGCCTGCGCAATCGCTGTGATATCAACGGGATATTTAGGATTCCCCGGATGGCTGATGATGTGCACGTGACCACTGGCCATCGTGGCTATCATTGCCTGGGTATTGGTGTCTTTATCGTGAGGTGCAAAAACCGGCTCATGGAAGCCCGCAATGATGAGATCCAGGGAGGTAAACATCGGACCTGAACAGTCGATTTCGCCTTCAATATTCTTAATATTCGCCTCGATACCGCGCAGGATCCCTACGCCATCAACGATACGAGGCCAAATGCGCATATTAATAAAGTGCCAGTGATGAGGCGCATCCGCCATATCCGGTCCATGATCGGTTATGGCAAACAGCTTGATGCCTTTGCGATGGGCTTCGGCGATGTAATCACTTAAGGTGCTGTAGGCGTGGGTACTGGCGACGGTATGCATATGCAGGTCAACGGGATACATAACTCTCTCCTGTAGTCATTTTCCGTCAAGGATAGCAGGTATCGTCGCCATTTATTAGCTCAAACCCGGCACTTGCCGGGTTACCATCAATATCCCCGAACGCGATCGACCTGACCCGTTACGGATTTCCCACTTTCCAGGTCCAAAATCGTACGGGAGATGTAGTCCACCGCCTCTGCCGGGCGTGTTACCGCGGCGATATGCGGCGTCATTGCCACACGCGGATGTTTCCATAGCGGGCTGGTTTCCGGCAGCGGTTCACGGCTATAGACATCCAGCATGGCACCTTTCACTTTGCCGCTGTCCAGCGATGCCAGAAGATCGTCTTCATTGAGATGAACGCCGCGCGCCAGGTTGAGCACGTAAGCGCCATCCTGCAATTGGCTGAGTAAATCAGCGTTAATAATGCCTACGGTTTCTGCCGTATTAGGCAGGAGGTTGATCAGCACGCGAGTTTGACTCAAAAACGCGCTCAGTTCCTCGGTACCGGCGAAGCTTTCCACACCAGACCAGGATTTACGCGTACGACTCCAGCAACGTAGCGAGAACCCCCATGCTTGCAGACTTTCTGCAACTTTTGCGCCTAAAACACCAGCGCCCATGATCCCGACGCTAAACTCATCGCGAGTATATTCTGGCAACGGTTGCCATTTCGCCTGGTTTTTTAATGCCTGGTAGTCATCAAAGCGACGGAACCAGTGCAATACCTGACTAACCGCATATTCCTGCATTTGCAGGCCCATCCCCGTATCTTCCAGACGGAAAAGCGGGATCGACGCATCCAACATTTCTGGATGAGCGTTCAGTTTACTGAGAATAGAATCGACGCCCGCACCCAGCGCAAATACGGCTTTTAATTTTCGTCCGGCGAGCATTTCAACCGGAGGATGCCAGACCAGCGCGTAGTCAGCATGCGCATTATCACCTGCCTTCCACTCACGGACCCGCGCGCCAGGTATGGCCTTTGTCAGCGCATTAAGCCACCAGGTTGTATCGAATGTTGGGTGATAGAAAATTATATCCATAGCGTCTCCTGAACATTGTTATGCGGAACGTACTCGCACTTATAATCATCATTTTTCGAGGGAACATCAGAGTAGCAAATTTTAGGGTGCTGGCAAAAAAAACAATTCCCGCTTATTTAAGCTGCATATTGATTGAAGTTTGTGTAAATGCACGTTTTTTTCAAAAAGTTGATTGACGCCGGAGCGGTATTTCCCTAAATTAGCGCCCGTTCCGGTAGCACAGGGACAACAATATGGTGAGGTGTCCGAGTGGCTGAAGGAGCACGCCTGGAAAGTGTGTATACGGCAACGTATCGGGGGTTCGAATCCCCCCCTCACCGCCATATTTGAGAAAGAGCTCGTACGTAAGTACGGGCTTTTTTTTCGCATGTTGCACGCCTACGGGGGGATGAGAAGCCCCGACCGGGGGTCGACACAAAATTGCCGGGAGCAATTTTGAACAGCGCATGCGCTGGCCCCGTAGGGGCGAGGCCCAGGGATGGGCCGAGTAGCGGTGCAGCCAGTTGGACAGACTGAGCGCGCAGCGAACAGGCTGCCCGAAGGGCGAGCGAAGCGAGTCAATCCCCCCCTCACCGCCATATTCGAGAAAGAGCTCGTACGCAAGTACGGGCTTTTTTTTCGCATGTGAGCCGTCCTGAATAGCGTTAACCTGTAGGTCTGATAAGCAACGTGCTATCAGGCATCATCCCCCGCCCCGTTGCACATTATCTAAACCACTCTTATGCTGTAACTACCGCTTTCTCAAGCAATCTGGAAAATAACGGCATGTTAAACATAGAAGGAACTTTGCTGGATGAGATCATGTCGCAGGCAGACGAAGCAGGATTTATTCCGTTGAAGGTTTTCTCGCGAAAAATCCTCAAACGTACACCGAATGAAATAAATACGTTTTTCGATCCTGACAGCCGATTCTACGAAGAGTATCAGCGAACGGTTATTTGCAACGTCAGGCATAACGTCACCATTAAAAAAACCTACACCAGCAATGGGATCTTACGAAAAGAAACTACGGTAGGTGGGATTTATAAGGATGACCTACTGACCTTTCTGGCACAAGCGCTAAAGAAAATAAACGAAAATAACCAGCTGTTTGACCAGGCCTGCGCCAACTACTGGAGCAGCAAAAGAAAGTAATCTGCTGACGTCAAATAACAAAGCCCGGTTTCCCGGGCCTTGAAGACGGAGTACTTATCAGTTGTAAGCATTGAGCGTCCGCTGACAGAGTGCCGAACGGACGCAATCGTCTTTATTGAAACGAACAATCCCAACCATATCATCTTCTTCGAAACGGGCCAGCGCATCGCTTAGCCCTGAGCGAACGTGGGCGGGTAGATCGCACTGGGTCACATCCCCGTTCACAATCACCGTCACATTCTCTCCGAGGCGAGTCAAAAACATCTTCATCTGTGCTGCAGTAACATTCTGAGCCTCGTCAAGAATGACCACTGCATTTTCAAATGTGCGTCCACGCATATAGGCGAATGGCGCGATTTCCACCTTACCAATCTCAGGCCGCAGGCAATATTGCATGAAGGAGGCGCCCAGACGTTTCACCAGCACGTCATACACTGGACGAAAATAAGGCGCAAACTTCTCGGAAACATCTCCAGGTAAGAAGCCGAGGTCTTCATCAGCTTGCAGAACTGGACGGGTTACAATGATCCTGTCCACGTCTTTGTGGATCAGGGCCTCTGCTGCTTTTGCCGCGCTGATCCAGGTTTTACCACACCCGGCTTCACCGGTAGCGAAGATCAGCTGTTTACTCTCAATAGCATTCAGGTACTGGGCCTGAGCTTCATTCCGCGCCGTGATTGGCGTGGCGTCGCGACTATCACGCGCCATACCAATCGCTTCTACGCCGCCCATCTGCACAAGCGAGGTGACCGATTCATCTTCACGTTGTTTATGGCTACGCGAATCCCGCCTCAGCACACGTTTTGCTTCACGACGAGCTTTGATCACTGCTTTTTGTCTTCCCATGGATAGCACCTTGAGTTGTAGGTATACATCACACGCGCCGTTGGCGGCACGATTATGCGCACGAACATCTGAGGGTTGGCTTCCTTGTAAGCCATTGCTTGCTTTCGGATAAGACGCCACACACGGCTACGCGCACCGTACAAGGTGTCAGTTACGAAGATAAGAAGTGAAAGGGTGAGAGATTTAGCGGTGACGAGGTGGCTACCGGAAGAGAAACGTCCGCGTAACGTACTGCAGCTACTGTGAAAAATGTGTCCAATACAGGACTTTTCCATCGCGATCTCCATAGTGAACGACTATCACCGCCGGGAACTACCGCTGTTTCTTATAATTACATCATAATCTTTCGTTAATGCAACAATATTTTTACTTGTCGTTAACTTAAATTCTATCTAATCACCAGAGACAGTCTCTTGCAGAGAGATGACAAAATTATTTCAGTCTCGTGCCGATCATAAAAAATAATTTGTTCATTCATACAGATGTCAGGAAAAGCCCCGCTGTACAACGGGGCGCGATCATCAGGCTTCGAGTAGAGACTGTCCCAGATATTGATCTGCGGTTTTGACACCCGGCAAAGCAAAGAAGTAGCCCCCACCAATTGGTTTGACATACTCTTCCAGCGCTTCACCGTTGAGGCGTTTCTGCACAGCCAAAAAGCCTTTTTCCAGATCGTGTTGATAGCAGACAAACAACAGTCCCATATCCAGTTGACCGGATGGGGTCACACCGAGCGAATAGCTGTAGCCACGGCGCATCATCAGGCTGGACTCGGTCTCTTTCGTGCGCGGATTCGCCAGGCGGATATGACTGTCGAGCGCAATCACCTCACCTTCGGGATCGCTGGCATAGTCAGGCACATCGTGCTCGTGCTGCATACCCAGCGGCGCGCCGGTGTGTTTATCTCGACCAAATATCGTTTGCTGCTCTTTCAGCGGCGTACGATCCCAGAACTCGACGCGAAACTGAATGAGCCTGACGGCCTGATAGCTACCACCTTGCGCCCAGACAGGTTCGCCCTGCCCGTCCGTAACCCACACCACGTCTTGCATCAACTTCGCATCCGTCGCGTCCGGATTCGCGGTGCCATCCTTAAAGCCAAGCAAGTTGACCGGGGTCTCTTTGCCTTTGCTGCGCGCGGCATGGTCGGAAATAAACCCTTCACGTTTCCAGCGCACGCTAAGGAGATCGGGCGTATGTTTAATGATATCGCGCAGCGCATGGATAACGGTGTCCTGCGTGTTGGCACAAATCTGCAGCAGCAAATCACCATGGCACAGCGCCGCATCCAGCGAATCATTCGGGAAGCGGGTCATTTTTTGCAGCTTTTTCGGCATCTGCGATTTCAGGCCATAACGTTCATCAAATAGCGAGGCGCCGACTGACAACGTCATCGTCAGGTTGTCTGGCGCAATGTATGCGCCGAGGATACCGGAATCCATAGGGGGTAAACGCGGGTTCGGCGTATCCGGCGCCGGCCCGCCCGTGGTCAGAAACGCAAATCGGGTGGTCAGCAAGCGGAACAAGCGTTCCAGATCAGCCTTATCGCTGGCGAGAACATCGAACGCCACCAGCATCATCGATGCCTGCTGCGGCGTCAGGATCCCTGCCTGATGCTGACCATAAAACGGCTGCACTTCACTACGCGCATCGGGGGACAGCGTTCCCGGCGCGCTTTGTGGTTTTTGCGCGTGGGCAACCGGACATCCACCCGCCAGCGCCAGCGCCCCACCCAGGGCGCCCATCCCTTTCAGTAAACGTCGGCGTGAAGGTTCGCTCACACCGTTTTCATTATCTTGCTGCATTTTGCTTAATCCAGACCCAGAACACCGCGTAATTGCGACAAGTCTTCCGCCAGCGTCGTGATTGGCCCTTTCAGCGCATTGCGATCGGCGTCGGTCAGTTTGTCATAGGTTTCAAAACCGTCTTTGGTACGGTACTTGCTCAGAATGGTATCGACTTTTTTGAAGTTCGCATCCACCTTCGCCAACAGCTCAGCATTGGATTTTTGTAACTGAGGGCGCAGGAGATCGACGATTTTCTGCGCGCCATCGATATTGGCCTGGAAATCCCACAGATCGGTATGGCTGTAGCGATCCTCTTCTCCGCTGATTTTGCTGGCAGCGACTTCTTCAATCAGTCCTGCTGCCCCGCCAACCACTTTTGACGGTGGGAAGGCCAGTTCGCTAATACGCGTTTGCAGGTCAAGAACATCGCTGTTTAATTGGTCGGCATACTTGTCCATGCCTTTGGTGGTGTTGTCGCCGAACAACGCTTTCTCCAAGCGGTGGAAGCCGGTGAAATTAGGATCGGCGGCTTTTTGCTCATAATCATCTTCACGCGCATCGATGCTACCGTCGAGATCGGAGAACAGTTCAGCAATCGGTTCAATACGCTCATAATGCTGACGGGTTGGCGCATACAGCGATTTCGCTTTTTCCAGATCGCCAGCTTTAATCGCATCGGTGAATGCTTTGGTGCCCGCAACCAGTTGTGCAGTTTCGGCTGTCACATAGGCTTTGTATTCAGTAATCGCGCCACTTAGGCTCAGCAGAGCGTCGCCCTGCGCGGCATCCGCCGTTGCGCTACCTTTTACAATTAGTTTGCCTTTCGGGTTGGTCAACAGACCGCAGGTCATATCATATTCACCTGGCTGCAGGTTAGCTGTCATTTTCTGGCTAAAGCCCGGCGCAATGTTTTCACGTTCTTCAACCACCATAACCCCTTTAAGGATCTCCCACTCCAGCGCTTTCTGGCTGTGGTTCTGGATGATGAACTGCGTTTTCCCAGCGTTAACCGTGATCGTCATCGGCTCACACTGTTTGTCGTTAACCGTGACTTTCACCTGCGGAATATCGGCTGCTTGTGCAGAAAAAGCGGAGGCAAACAGCGCGGCAATACCCAACTGCAGCGCACTACGGCGAAAATTAAACGTCATAACCTATCCCTATAAATAAGTATGTTGTAACTAATGAGTATTCTGCATCGCGTTTTTATCAGGGTGCGGTACGCGATGCCGTAGTGCCTGAACGCGGCGGCAGTGCAAACATAATCAATGCCGGAATCAGGTAGATAAACCAAACGGCGACTTCACTGACGCTCGGCGCTTCCTGATAGCCGAAAATACCTTCCATCAATGTGCCAAACAGCGAATGCGTTGAAAGCACGCTGCTCATGTCAAACGCCACATCCTGAAAATGATTCCATAACCCGGCTTCGTGGAACGCGCGGATGGCCCCAGCGGCAAGACCAGCGGCCACCAGCAAAATGAACAGGCTGGTCCATTTGAAGAATGCCCCGAGGTTGAGGCGAATGCCGCCGAGGTAAATCAGGTAACCCAGTACCACTGCGGTGGCCAGCCCCAGCATCGCACCTAACGGTGGCCAAATGCCTACATCCTGCTGGAATGCCGCCAGCAGGAAGAACACCGATTCCAGCCCTTCACGGGCAACGGCAAAAAAGACCATCATCACCAGCGCCCAGCCGTGATGATTGCCGCGTTGCAACGCGTTATCGACAGCCTGTTCAAGCTGGACTTTGACGTTGCGCGAAACTTTACGCATCCAGAACACCATCCAGGTGAGGATCACCACGGCAATGACCGCCACGATGCCTTCAAACAACTCCTGTTCTTTTTGCGGAAATTCACCGGTGGTTTCATTGATGAAAACGCCTAACGCCAGGCATAACGCCGCCGCCAGCAGAACACCAATCCACATCACACCAATCCATCGACCACGCTGAGTCCGTTTCAGGTAGCTGGCAATCAGGCTGACTATCAGCGCGGCCTCTAACCCTTCGCGCAACATAATAAGAAATGGAACAAACATGCGAAGTACCCTTAAACGTTATTCTCAGTCAATTGATGAAAAGAAAAGTAAATTACAGTGATAGTGATTATCATTACAGTAAAGAAAAACTCAAGCAGAATGTTTTGAGAATGATGACTTAATGTAAACAGTTAGGCGGGTAACGATTAGGGCGGTTTTGCAGCGGGGACAAATAAAAAAGCCCGCACGCGGCGGGCTTAAGGAGCGAGGCGGATTACTCTGCCTGTAAACGCGATGGCGGAGCTGTGTGATAATGCGCATCAGCCTCGGCAAAACGTTGCTGCATAGCGGCTGAAGGCGCTTTACCCAACAGGCTGAAGACCACAATACCGATACTGCCGAAAATAAAGCCCGGGATGATTTCATACAGACCCAACCAGGCAAACTGCTTCCAGACGATTACCGTCACCGCACCGATGAGCATCCCGGCCAGCGCGCCGTTACGCGTCATACGCGACCACATTACGGAGAACAGAACCACCGGACCAAACGCCGCGCCAAAGCCGGCCCAGGCGTAGCTTACCAGACCAAGCACACGGTTCTCCGGGTTCGCCGCCAGCGCGATAGACACCAGCGCTACAACCAGCACCATGATGCGACCAATCCATACCAGCTCTTTCTGGCTGGCATTTTTACGCAGGAACGCTTTATACAAGTCTTCGGTAATTGCGCTGGAGCACACCAGCAGTTGGCAGCTCAGAGTCGACATCACCGCAGCAAGGATCGCAGACAGCAGAATACCGGCAATCCACGGGTTGAACAGGATTTGCGCCAGTTCAATAAACACGCGTTCGGCGTTCTGGTTAACGGCACCGGCAAGCTGTGGGTTGTTGTTAAAGTAAGCGATACCAAAGAAGCCAACGGCAACTGCACCTGCCAGACACAGGATCATCCAGGTCATACTGATGCGGCGAGCATGAACAATGCTATGGTGAGAATCAGCCGCCATAAAGCGCGCCAGAATATGCGGCTGCCCGAAGTAGCCCAGACCCCAGCCCATCAGGGAAATAATGGCAACAAAATTCAGCCCTTTGAACATGTCCACGTTCTCAATGCTCTTTTGTTTAATCACTTCCAGCGAATCGTCAAACCCACCCACGCCAATGACTACCATCACCGGCGTCAGGATCAGGGCGAAGATCATCAGGCTGGCCTGGACGGTATCGGTCCAGCTTACCGCCAGGAAACCACCGATAAAGGTATAAATAATCGTCGCGGCCGCCCCTGCCCACAGCGCTGTTTCGTAACTCATGCCAAAGGTGCTTTCAAACAGACGCGCCCCTGCCACAATACCGGAAGCACAGTAGATGGTGAAAAACAGCAGAATAACCAACGCGGAGATAATACGCAGAATACGGCTTTTATCTTCAAAGCGACCGGTAAAGTAATCCGGTAACGTCAGCGCATTGTTATTGTATTCGGTATGCACGCGTAAACGTCCGGCCACCAGTTTCCAGTTGATCCACGCACCCAAAATAAGGCCAATAGCGATCCAGCTTTCTGAAATCCCCGACAGGAAAATCGCGCCAGGCAGGCCCATCAGCAACCAGCCGCTCATGTCAGATGCCCCGGCGGATAACGCGGTCACGAATGGACCCAGACTGCGTCCACCCAGAATGTAATCGTCAAAGTTTTTGGTTGAACGCCATGCAATAAACCCTATCAATATCATGCCGAAAATATAGACACAGAATGTCACTAACATCGGTGTGCTAATAGCCATCAAAACTCTCCAAAATTATGTATCAGCAATGCCGTGGCTTGCCGTTTTATTACCCTGCCGGAACGTGGCAAAGATATCTATGTTTACCAGGGCGACCGTATCCTGCCGGAAGCGATGGTCATTCACAATCGATTTAACACACCATTTACATCAAATTTAATCCAGAGTAGATAGCATTTTTCTGTAGGTTGCACTCTCTCACACTTTTTTCGGTTGCACCTTTTAAAAGTGTTAACTACCGCAGAGAAAAAGATTCGGCAACTTTTATAGCCCCCGTCAAAACACTCACATTTATTAACATTTCATTCATTTCCAAGCTTGCAAACCAAGTCACATTTAACACGGTTGCACAAAGTTGCAACATAGTGGATATTTCTCGGTAACTATCAGACCCGTATTTCAGTACAACAGGAGTAAACGGCATGGGAACCACCACGATGGGGGTTAAGCTGGATGACGCCACTCGCGAGCGTATTAAAACAGCAGCATCACGAATCGATCGCACGCCACATTGGCTGATCAAACAAGCCATTTTTAATTATCTCGAAAGACTGGAAAATGACGACGCGCTTCCTGAACTACCGGCCCTGCTGGCGGGTGCTGCGAATGAGGGCGATGAGTCGACCACGCTGCAAAATGAAGCGCATCAGCCTTTCCTGGAATTTGCTGAACAGATCCTGCCGCAGTCAGTTTCCCGCGCGGCAATCACCGCTGCTTACCGCCGCGCCGAAACTGACGCCGTACCTATGCTGATGGAGCAGGCTCGTCTGCCGCAGCCCATCGCCGAGCAGGCGCATAAGCTGGCATACGATCTGGCAGACAAACTGCGTAACCAGAAGACCGCCAGCGGTCGCGCCGGGATGGTACAAGGTTTATTGCAGGAATTCTCCCTTTCTTCACAGGAAGGCGTCGCGCTGATGTGTCTGGCCGAAGCCTTGCTGCGTATTCCAGATAAAGCGACCCGCGATGCGTTAATCCGCGACAAGATCAGCAACGGTAACTGGCAGTCGCACATTGGCCGCAGCCCGTCTCTGTTCGTCAACGCGGCGACCTGGGGGCTGTTGTTTACCGGTCGTCTGGTTTCAACGCATAACGAAGCCAGCCTCTCACGCTCACTCAACCGTATTATCGGCAAGAGCGGTGAGCCGCTGGTGCGTAAAGGCGTCGACATGGCCATGCGCTTGATGGGCGAGCAGTTTGTCACCGGGGAGACCATCGCTGAAGCGCTGGCTAACGCGCGTAAACTGGAAGAAAAAGGCTTCCGTTACTCCTATGACATGCTGGGCGAAGCGGCCCTGACCGCCGCCGATGCACAGGCTTATATGGTTTCATACCAGCAGGCGATCCACGCCATTGGTAAAGCCTCTAACGGGCGCGGTATCTACGAAGGGCCAGGTATTTCTATCAAGCTGTCGGCACTGCATCCGCGTTACAGCCGTGCGCAGTACGATCGCGTGATGGATGAACTCTATCCTCGTCTGAAATCGCTTACTCTGCTGGCACGTCAGTACGACATCGGCATTAATATCGACGCCGAAGAGGCTGACCGACTGGAGATCTCCCTCGATCTGCTGGAAAAACTGTGCTTTGAACCCGAACTGGCAGGCTGGAACGGGATCGGTTTTGTTATCCAGGCCTACCAGAAGCGCTGCCCGTATGTTATCGACTACCTGATTGACCTCGCCACGCGCAGCCGCCGCCGCCTGATGATCCGTCTGGTTAAGGGCGCCTACTGGGATAGCGAAATTAAACGTGCCCAGATGGACGGTCTGGAAGGTTATCCGGTCTACACCCGTAAGGTGTACACCGACGTTTCCTACCTGGCCTGTGCGAAAAAGCTGCTTGCCGTACCGAATCTGATCTACCCGCAGTTCGCCACCCACAACGCCCATACGCTGGCGGCGATTTATCAGTTAGCCGGTCAAAACTACTATCCGGGTCAGTACGAGTTCCAGTGCCTGCACGGCATGGGCGAACCGCTGTATGAGCAGGTCACCGGCAAAGTTGCGGATGGCAAACTGAATCGTCCATGCCGCATTTATGCACCGGTCGGCACGCACGAAACGCTGCTGGCTTACCTGGTGCGTCGTCTGCTGGAAAACGGCGCCAACACCTCGTTCGTCAACCGCATTGCCGACACGACCCTGCCGCTGGATGAACTGGTTGCCGATCCGGTCGAGGCTGTTGAAAAACTGGCGCAGCAAGAAGGTCAGGCCGGTCTGCCGCATCCGAAGATTGCCCTGCCGCGTGACCTGTACGGTAAAGGCCGCGAAAACTCAGGCGGGCTGGATTTAGCTAACGAACATCGTCTGGCCTCGCTGTCCTCTGCCCTGCTCAACAGCGCGCTACAAAAATGGCACGCTAAACCCATTCTGGAGCACCCGGTTGCTGACGGCGAAATGACGCCAGTCGTTAACCCAGCCGAGCCGAAAGACATTGTCGGTTACGTGCGCGAGGCGACTCATGCTGAAGTGGAACAGGCGTTACAGAACGCAGCGAATAACGCGCCGATCTGGTTCGCCACACCGCCACAAGAGCGCGCCGCCATTTTGCATCGTGCCGCCGTTCTGATGGAAGGTCAGATGCAGCAGCTGATTGGCATCCTGGTACGCGAAGCGGGTAAAACCTTCAGCAACGCCATTGCGGAAGTGCGCGAAGCGGTAGACTTCCTGCATTATTATGCCGGTCAGGTTCGCGATGATTTCGATAATGAAACCCATCGACCGTTAGGACCCGTGGTTTGTATCAGCCCATGGAACTTCCCGCTGGCCATTTTCACCGGGCAGATTGCCGCCGCGCTGGCGGCGGGTAACAGCGTGCTGGCGAAACCGGCGGAACAAACCCCGTTAATTGCCGCCCAGGGCATCGCTATTTTGCTCGAAGCGGGTGTACCGCCGGGCGTGGTGCAACTGTTGCCTGGTCAGGGTGAAACCGTCGGGGCTCAGCTCACTTCCGATGAGCGCGTACGCGGCGTCATGTTTACCGGCTCAACGGAAGTCGCCACGCTGTTGCAACGCAATATTGCCACCCGCCTTGATGCTCAGGGGCGTCCAATCCCGCTTATCGCCGAAACCGGTGGGATGAACGCAATGATTGTCGACTCCTCCGCGTTGACGGAACAGGTCGTGGTCGACGTTCTGGCTTCAGCGTTTGACAGCGCCGGACAGCGCTGCTCCGCGCTGCGCGTCCTGTGTCTGCAGGATGATGTAGCCGACCATACGCTGAAAATGCTGCGCGGCGCGATGGCGGAATGTCGCATGGGTAATCCAGGTCGCCTGACCACCGATATTGGGCCGGTAATTGATGAAGAAGCCAAAACCAATATTGAACGCCATATTCAGGCCATGCGCGCCAAAGGACGTCCGGTGTTTCAGGCCGTGCGCGAAAACAGCGACGATGCGCGTGAATGGCAAACCGGTACCTTTATTGCTCCGACGCTGATCGAGCTGGAAAGCTTCGACGAATTACAAAAAGAGGTGTTTGGTCCGGTACTGCACGTCGTGCGCTACACCCGTAACAATCTGGGCAACCTGATTGAGCAAATTAATGCCTCCGGCTACGGCCTGACGCTGGGCGTACACACTCGTATCGATGAAACCATCGCCCAGGTCACAGGATCGGCACACGTGGGGAACCTGTACGTTAACCGCAATATGGTCGGCGCCGTCGTCGGCGTGCAGCCATTCGGTGGCGAAGGCTTGTCTGGTACCGGGCCAAAAGCAGGTGGACCGCTGTATCTGTATCGCCTGCTGGCTAACCGCCCAGAAAATGCATTAGGCATTACGCTGGCCCGTCAGGATGCAGACTACCCGGTCGATGCGCAGCTTAAAGCTGCACTCGTTCAGCCGCTGGAAGCGCTCAGCGAATGGGCAACCGATCGGCCCTCACTGCATGCGCTCTGCCAGCAGTTTGGCGAACTGGCGCAGGCCGGTACTCAGCGTCTGCTGCCAGGACCCACTGGCGAGCGCAATACCTGGACGCTGTTGCCGCGTGAACGCGTACTGTGTATCGCTGATGATGAACAGGACGCGCTGGTACAGGTTGCCGCCGTGGCTTCCGTTGGTAGCTTAATCCTGTGGCCAGATGATGCGTTCCATCGTGAACTGGCAAAACGTCTGCCAGCCGCCGTCTCCGGGCGCATTCAGTTTGCCAAAGCGGACAACATCACCACGCAGCCGTTTGATGCCGTTATTTTCCACGGCGATTCCGATCAACTGCGTTCACTGTGCGAAGCGGTAGCTGCCCGCGAAGGGGCGATTGTATCAGTCCAGGGCTTTGCCCGTGGCGAAAGCAATATTCTGCTGGAGAGGCTGTACATTGAACGCTCCCTGAGCGTCAATACCGCCGCTGCCGGGGGTAACGCCAGCCTGATGACAATCGGCTAAGGTTGTGGTTAATTAAGGCTCCGGTTAGGGGGTAATGCCTGTCAATTAAGCATTACGGCGAACATGTGATTTCGGCTCAGGGTTCCGTTCACCTCAGTGGTATCACTTTTCTGAGGCTCAGACACCCGTGAACGTGCAAGAGAGGCTCACCGCCGCCTCCCTTGCATCCCTGGCTCCCGGCGGGAAAATCGTCGCTGCGCGATTCATTCGTCTTATGCCGTCTGCCTGTCGGGTCGGGGCCGGGCCTGCGTCCCTGCAGGCCGCCCCCTCTGCCCGCATCCCTGCGGGCAGACCCGGTCAGCCGTCAACGCCTCATCGATTTTCAGCCGGACCGGGGTCATCGCTGCAACGCACTGACTTCCAGTTAACTCTGTTTTGCTGTTCAGATAAAAAACGCAGGTGGTCAGGTGTGGGCTGGTCCGGCTGAAAATTGCCGACGTGTTTCCGTAAGGCCGGGAGAACCCGCAGGGATGCGGGTTCAGGGCGCGTTTTACAGGGAAGTTTCCTCGCGCCCGGCCCGGTAGCCTGGAGGAATAAACGGAGGGGACCACGAAGTGGCAATTTTCCCGCCGGGAGCCGGGATTGTTAAGGGTACGGCGATAGTACCCTTAACACGTTCACAGGGAGGATCGTTTCAGAGAAGTGACAAACATAAGGTGAACGTAGCAATATACCGGAGGCAACAGATTCATTACCTCCGTATGTGCCACTCATCCTCGTTAACTGACAAGCATGACTCCGGTAACGGGGCCTTTTTTATGGAGCCAGAGGGAAGCATGAAACGAATCGTACTGACATGTGCAGCGCTGCTGTTGAGCGGCCAGGCGCTGGCGGATGACTGCGCCAACGCGAACACTCAGATTGAGATGAACACCTGTGCCGCAGAGCAGTTTAAGGCGGCCGACACCAAACTTAATGACACTTATCAGAATGCGCTTAAGCGCGCCGCCCCGACCCAGCGCGATTTACTGAAAAAAGCGCAAATCTCATGGATAACCCTGCGCGATGCGGACTGCGCGTTAATCAGTTCCGGCACCGAAGGCGGTAGCGTCCAGGCGATGATTTCCAGTCAGTGTCTGACGGATAAAACCAACGAGCGTGAAGCGTTTCTCGCCTCGCTCTTACAGTGCGAAGAGGGCGATTTAAGCTGTCCGTTACCGCCTGCCAGTTAACGCACGCGGATCCCTTCAATAATCATCCGCTGCACGCTCTCCACCGTTTGGTTAAAAAAGGCTTCATCACGCAGCGTTGCGCCCGTTACCGCCTCTACCTGTGGGGCAAAGTCGGCGTAGTGCTGGGTTGAAGCCCAAATCATAAAAATCAGATGATGCGGATCGACCGGAGCCAGTTTCCCACTTTTGATCCAACCGGCAATCAGCGCCGATTTCTCATCAATTAGCGTTTTGAGATCGCCCGTTAATTCAGTCATCAATAAAGGCGCACCTGCCAGCATCTCCATACAAAACAGTCGTGAAGCCTGAGGGTAATCGCGCGACACTTCCAGCTTAAGGCGAATGTATTCTTTAATGGCCACTAGCGGCGCAAAGTCTTCGCGAAAAGCCTTCAACGGAGCCAGCCAGACGTCGAGGATTTGCCGCAAAACGGCAATATAGAGCACCTCTTTTGACGGGTAGTAATAAAGCAGATTCGTTTTTGACACACCCGCCTGCTCAGCGACCTGTTCGAGACGCGTGCCATGGATCCCATATTGGGAGAAGATATTTAATGCCGCGGTTAATATGGCCTGGCGTTTTGCACTGACGGCCTGCGAGCGCTTACCTGTTTTTTTCTCTGCGCGTTGGACCATGCGCCCTCTCCTTCTTGTGAGGGCGTCAGCATACCAAATCACGCGGTGAATGGTTAAATTAAAGCGACTCCGGCGGTGCCTCTTGCACTCCCCCTTTTTTCTTTTTGAACTTCAGTTCGCTGACCAGCACGCCAACAATAATGAATGCTGCGCCGAGCAAAGCCAGTAGCGGTAAGCGTTCCCCCGCCAGGCGACCAAAGATCCCCGCCCACACCGGCTCACCGGTATAAATGACCGTCGCGCGCGTCGGCGAAACGCTGCGCTGTGCCCAGTTCATGGTGACCTGAATAATCGCACTGAAAATCCCCAATCCCAGCGCCACCACCAGCAATCCCGTAGACATCGGTGGTACGGTCTCTCCGGCCGGAGCCATGGCAATAAACGCCACTATCGAAGCGGTTGCCAGTTGTACCACCGTTACCCGCCGCACATCCACTTTTCCCGCCCACGCGCTAATCAGGATAATTTCTGCCGCAATCGCCACCGCGCCGGCGAGTGTGATCCACTCTCCTTCGCCTAAAGCCAGCAAATTGCCTCCTGGTCCGGCGAGAAAAATCAACCCGATAAAGGCCAGCACAATGCCGACACACGGCATCAGGCCGGGCATACGCCCCAGACACAGCCATTGTAAAAGCGGGACCAACGGTACGTACATCGCGGTAATAAACGCCGATTTACTGCTGGGAATAAACTGTAGCCCCCAGGTTTGCAGACTATAGCCCAACGCAATTGCGATACCGATCGCAACGCCTGCTTTGACTTCCAGCCACGTCAGTTTATGCAATGTGCGTAGTGACAAAAGCGCGACCGCCAGCGCAGCGGTGGCAAAACGCACGCCGACAAAGAAAAAAGGTCCGCTCAGGGTAACGGCATATTGCACGGCCAAAAACGTGCCACCCCAGAACATAGTGATCACAATGAGGATCGCTTCCTGAGGTTTAACAGAGAAGGAATAACGAGAAAGTAATGACATGAGACACCCGATTAACTGAATGTCGTTAGTCTGCGTTGCGTTTTGTTACAGTTCAACCTTGCAGACAAAAAAAACCGCCGGAAGAAACCGGCGGCGGTGGGTGGCTACGTAACGTCTGACTCTGATCCTCAGCCGTCACGGCATATCTGACAGCTAGCCCGGCAATTACGATTTGTTGTTGCCGTGGCTATTTTTGCCCCCTTTTTTGCCTGCCTCTGAAGCGCGTTGCGGGTCATTCTTAAAGTTGCCCCCGCTGTGCTGGCCACCTTTTCGACCTGCTTCTGATGCTCTTTCGCGATCTTCCGCAAAGTTGCCGGAACCGCCTCGATGGTTTGCCATTACTGACCTCCGTCATTGATTAGACATCATATTGCATAGGTACTGAGGAGTGATACCTCACGCAGCGTTACGGGCGATACCCTGAAAATAACTGCGTGGGATTAAGCATAGTGAAGTGTGGCCTGAGCAGCCGCTAACTGTAATATCCTGCAACAGGATTGGTGGTGATAGAGAAATAATCACAGCGAGAAATCAATAAGTCTTTCTTATGACTACCAAATTCCACCCGGTTAAATATGTATCATTTTGCAACAAGAGAAGTTGTTATAAAAATTGTTATAAATCAAAGAAGTGATTGTGAAATTTGCACTCCTGACAGTACGTCATATCTTTAAAGGTAGGTAGCGAGTCGCTACGGACACGGTTAACTCGAGGAGTAGTGTAAAATGGCAAAAGTTCTGGTGCTTTATTATTCCATGTACGGACACATTGAAACTATGGCCCATGCAGTCGCAGAAGGCGCAAATAAGGTAGATGGCGCGGAAGTGATTATTAAGCGCGTACCAGAGACCATGCAGCCGGAGATTTTCCTCAAAGCTGGCGGCAAAACACAAAACGCACCAGTCGCAACCCCGCAAGAACTGGCAGATTACGATGCCATTATTTTTGGTACCCCCACACGCTTTGGCAATATGTCCGGTCAGATGCGCACCTTCCTCGACCAGACTGGCGGGCTGTGGGCTTCAGGCGGCCTGTACGGCAAACTCGCCAGCGTATTCAGCTCGACAGGAACCGGCGGCGGTCAGGAACAAACCATTACATCAACCTGGACTACGCTTGCTCACCATGGGATGGTGATTGTGCCTATCGGTTACGCGGCGCAAGAGCTGTTTGATGTTTCTCAAGTTCGCGGCGGTACCCCTTACGGCGCAACCACCATCGCCGGAGGCGACGGCTCTCGCCAGCCAAGTCAGGAAGAATTATCTATCGCCCGCTATCAGGGTGAATATGTCGCAGGTCTGGCAGTAAAACTCAACGGCTAATCTTCAACAGGAGGATTCGAATGCCAACTCAAGAAGCGAAAGCCCATCGCGTCGGCGAATGGGCAAGTCTGCGCAATACATCGCCGGAAATAGCCGAAGCCATTTTTGAAGTCGCGCATTATGACGAGAAACTGGCGGAAAAAATTTGGGAAGAAGGTAGCGACGAGGTGCTCATCAAAGCCTTTAAGAAAACAGACAAAGATTCGCTCTTTTGGGGTGAACAGACTATCGAACGCAAAAACGTCTAGCGCTCAGACTCCCCCACGAACACGGGGGAGTTTTTCTTTTACTTAGCCGCCTCATTCAACACGCTGTCGAACTTATCTATCGGGCAAAAGCCATCCGCATCTATCGGACACCCTTTCAGCTCCAGCGTTACACGCTGCGCCGGGGATTTCAGAGTCAGAACGTCTGCATTACGCAACTGCTGCGAGCTCTGATACACGTACTCGATTTTCATCAGATCACGATTCGCGTTGCTGTCATGCCAGCGCTGGAAGACAATCTTCCCGCCAATCGGCGTACGCTCGTTCTGATCGTGAAGCTGGTATGGTTTGAAATCCAGCGCGGTGAGCAGCGATGCGATGTTTGAGTCATGCCCCACCAGCACGGTTATTTTTGGCGCTTTTACGCGTTCAATAACCAGCGCATTATCAATATACTTCACCAGCGGTTTGGCGACATTCTGCGCCACTTCCGGGGAGGTGAACAGGCTGTCCTGATAGCCATTTTTCAGCTTCGACAGAACCTTCCACTGTTGATCGGATTTAATCTCGCCCCAGGCGACCTTATCCATCGGGAAGCCTTCGTAATATTGCAGCGTGAAGGCATCAACCAGCGAATTCCCGACCTTCAGCGGCCCCGAAACCCCAGGCTCCTGCTGGTATTTCGCGCTAAACGTATCTTTGGCATCGGTCAGGGAACACTGCTGTTTTTCTTTGCAGGATGGAGAGTCTTTGTAGTCGGTCATTTGCTCAAGCAACTGATAGCTGTCGTTGAGCTGCATTTGGCTACGCTCTTTCTCCATTGCCTGAACCGCCTGCTGGCTGAAGGCGGCGGAATCATCGGTGATCACCGGGTTAAAGGTGGGATCCATGGTGCCCATTTTTTCCTGATGATGGACCGGGACGTCGCAACCCGGGAAAGCACCGGTGACAAAGAACTGCGCCGTCGCGACCGTACGCTGCAGGCTGTTAGCATAGGTATAGACCGTACCCGGCGCCGGACATTCGCCCGATTTCACCATCCCCTGCTCTGCCAGCCACTCTCGCATATAGTGGCCCATATAGATTTCCAGCACGCCGCCTTTGGTGGTGAGTTGTCCGCCGGGGACATCCCATTCTGGCCATTGTTTGGGGGTGGACTGCTCAAGAACACTGCCATTATTGGCTAAAGGTGCGCGTAAGTTATGCCGACTCATCATCAATACTTGCTGAAGCTGATAGCCTTCCGGCGCGGTCTGCGCCTGCGCGGCGGTTGACATTAATACAGCCCCTGCCACGGCTGCGGCGATTAACGATTTATTCATCCCTACGACCTCTTGTTGTTATCAATCACAACAGAGTGTGACAGAAATATGACATATTTCCCGGAACGCTTTCGCAAAACGAACCATCTACGGTGTCGTTTTAATACCGAACTCGGTTTCTAATTTGCGAATGCCAAGCGGGGTGAAGGTGACGCGGCGACCACTCAGCTCCGTTTTTATCCATCGTTTTTCAATCAGCCAGCGTAGCAGCGATGCGCCAAGCACGCCGCCGGGATGGTAACGTCGTTCACTCCAGTCCAGACAACCGCAGGTTAATTTCCGCCGCGATGCGCTCGCAGCAAGGACAATCCCCATTTGTGCCAGTTTTTCCTGCCCAAGAGACGTCAGCGTTTCACCATCCGGCGTTAACCATTGACGGGAAACCAGCGTATCGAACAGCCTCACCGCCACCTCGCCAGCAAGATGATCGTAGCAGGTTCGGGCATGTCGTAAGCCTGGCGGCGTCGTGATTTTTCGTGGCGTAGATGTAGCCCACGCCACGCCCATCAGGCGCTCCAGCAGTTCAGCGATATCGGAGCCTGCAAGGCGAAAATAACGATGCCTGCCCTGCGCGAGCGCCACAACAAAACGTTGTTCGCACAGACGCGCCAGATGCGCACTGGCGGTTGACGCTGACACATCCGCCACTGCGCTGAGCTCGGTCGCGGTCCAGGCGCGGCCATCCATCAGGGCGCACAACATTCGCGAGCGCGATTTATCGGCCATCGCCGCCGCGGTGAGCGCCATTCGCGACTCCAGAGCGCCCTCTTCCTCACTTAACATCACTGATGCCATAGCGACCTCTTTGACCCTGAATGTCTGAATTAACGATGCCATGAATGCGTTCTAAAGTCACCGCACAGGTCACACCGCACGCAGCATCATCTCAATACCCAACCCGACCAAACAAAACAGAAAACAGCGTTTAAACACGAGCGGAGAAATAACCCGTCGTACACGGGTTCCTAACCACTGACCAATCAGCGCAGGAACAATGGCCAAAGCCGATAAGCTCAACGACTGTACGGGCAGCGCGTTGTGCCACCACAGACCAAGCGCCAAAGCCAATGTCGAAAACGTAAAAGAGATCCCGAGCGCCTGAACCAGCTCATCTTTCTCAAAACCCAATGACTGGATCCAGGGCACGGCGGGCATCACAAATACACCGGTTCCGCCAGTCAATAAGCCAGTAACAAATCCTATGACGAGGGAGTACGGTTTTTCATGCTGCGGAGCCACTGCGATTTTCTTTCCGGCCAGCGTCCAGATAGCGTAAGCCACCAACGCCACGCCGAGCGCAAACTGGGTACGGGTGGTATCGCCGCCGGTAATCCAGGCGCTGGCAAGCAGTGTCGCCACCACCACCGTCAATAACATTGGCCACAGTCGTTTGACTAATTGACGCGTATTTCCGCCACCGCCAAACTGAAACAGATTGCTAATCAGCGAAGGCAACAGCAGCATGGCCGCCGCCGCAACCGGCGAAATAAGCGATCCGAGGATCCCCATAGCCACGGTGGGCAATCCCATACCAGTGACGCCTTTTACCATCCCGGCGAGGACAAACGTGGCGGCAATCATCATCACCAGAGCGGGCCCAAACGCTAACGAACTCGTCATGTTGCACTTTCCTGAAAAAGAGAAGATGACCCATTCTGGACGTGAATCGCGGTGCTCGCTTCGCCAGACAACGAAATATGTCTTCCCGCTTACGGGTAATAATATAAAAAATGCCGGGTTTCCCCGGCACATTATCAGAACGTTTTTGCCCACCACAGCCGAAGCTTCATGCCCCAGTAGCTGGTCCAGCCGCTGGTTGTTGACACCACCCGACCTTGTGACACTATCACCAGCGTGGGCGTGACGCTAATCGCCCAACTGCGGGAGATTGCCCCGTTCGCATCATTAATGACCGGAAAGTCCACGCCTTTACGCGACAGCCAACGAGACACCTCAGCTTCACTGCCGGAGCGTAACGCAATGGTCATCACGTTTGCCCCTTCCGAACGCAGCCTGGCGACTTCCGGCGTCGTGAAGCGGCAAACGCCGCACCAGCTCGCCCAGAAATAAAGCAGCACCGGCTCGTCTTTGCTGAGCGCCGCCAGCGTGACGGTTTCACCATCCAGCGTTTGCAAAGGCGTGCTGTCAAAAGAGCCAGGGAGCTGCGGCGCGCGCCAGACATCCATCAGCAGCATCGCCCCTGCCAACAGCGCCAGTAAGATCAGCCCTTCGCGCAGCCAGCGGCGCAGTTTACTGAGCATTGGCCGCCGCCAGCTTTTCTTTGACCACTTCCTCAAGGGTTTCCCACGGCACCGCACCGGGAATAAGCTCATCACCAATAATCGTTGCGGGGGTTCCCTGCACGCCCACCAGTCGCGCCAGTTGCAGGTTAGTGCTTAGCGTTTCAGCACTTTGGGCATCCAGCGTCACCGGACTGGCTCCCGATTTTTCCTGCGCCTGTTTGATACTGACGTCGGTATGGTAACCCTTTTTCTGCATCAGTTTTTCATGTAGCGCCAGAAACTGCTGCGGATGCTCAAGCCAGGTAGTCAGCACGGTCCGCGCCGCCAGTTCCGAACTTTCCCCTTTAAACGGCAGCGGTTTAATCACTACCGCCACGTCAGGATATTTCTGCACAATTTTTTCCAGCATGGGATCCAGTTGCTTGCAGTACGGGCAGTTGTAATCGGTGAAGTTTATCAGGGTCAGTTTCGCCTGCTTAGCGCCAATCCGCGGGCTGTTGGGATCGTTAAACAGGGCCTCCTGGATTAATGCTTCAATTTGCTTTTCCTGTTCCGGTGTAAACGGTGCAGGTTCTTTAGCTACGCTGACGGCAGAAAACAGGGTTAACAGCAGAACAATCATTATTTTCATGGAGTTACTCCTTTGGCGTCGGTCAACGTTTGCAATACCGCATCGCGGGTTAACAACGTTGGTAACGCCTGGCCTTCCGGCAGACCGGGGCCATAAATTTGGTTATACGGCACAGCAACCTGGCCGCGTTTTTTCAGAAATTCGGTGATGGCTTCAGAAGGGAGCGTCCAGTCGCCGCGCAGCGCCACTACATCCGGCTGTTGCAAAGCGGCCTGTACGTCATCTTTATGCAACACGTTGTATTTGTTTACCTTACAAGTGATGCACCAGTCGGCAGTGACGTCAATAAACACACGCTTATGTTGCGCCAGCGCATCCTCAATCGCCTGCTCGCTAAGCGGTTGCCAGTTCACGCTTTCTTTAGCGCTAGCGTGTCCAGCCAGCCCTAAATGCGGGAGCAGCAACGTCGCAAGCCAGATAGCCGAACCCAGCATCATGACACCGAGAAGACGCCGCAAAATATTCATCCAGCGTCCCGGACGCGGCAAACGCAGCGCCAGACCGGGACGCAGAGCCACCAGCAGCCACGGTAAGCTCATCCCCAGACCAAGTGCGATAAACAGTCCCCACAACGTTGGCAGCGAAGCGGTCAATGCCACCGCTACCGCTGTTCCCAGAAACGGGGCGCTGCACGGCGTGGCGAGCAGGGTCGCAAATGCGCCTTGCCAGAAATGTCCCGACAAGCCGTTGCCACCGTGAGTCGCCAGCGTGGTGGTCATCGCCGAAGGCAGGCGGAATTCAAACCACCCGAACAGGCTGGCGCTGAACGTCAGCATCACCACGACCATGACGCCAATGAACCACGGGTTCTGAAACTGGATCCCCCAGCCCAGCGCCTGATTGGTTAAACGTAGCACTGTCATCAATAGCGCCAGGGCCATAAAGGAGGCCAGGATCCCGGCTACCGATGCGAGGAATTGACGGCGGATCTGGCGACGGCTTTTTTCCTCAACCAGCAAAATAGAGCCCAGTTTCATGCCGAGAACCGGTAACACACAGGGCATCAGGTTGAGGATTAAACCGCCCAGCAGCGCCATTAGCACCACCTGCCACAATGGGAGTGAGGCGTTCTCAATAACCGGGGCTTCGCCAATCGCAAGACGACTTTCCTGGGCAACACCGTTATCTGCCAGCACCAGCCTGACCGACTTACCGCGTAAATCCGGCGCGCCTTCCCCCCAACCGTCATGAACGGGTACCGTGGCGCGTAACGTCTCACCTGCGACGTGAATTTGCGGCATGCCAAAATCAGCATCATCAACGGCGTCCAGATACAGCCCAGGCGCAGTCCAGCCTCCCGCGCGGTGAGCCTCGACGACCAGCTCGCCGGCCCGTGCGCCAGCGCGCAAAGTATCGGTCAGGCCGCTGGCAAGCGGGATCTGCCCCATTGCCTGCGCATAGTCATGCGCAAAAGTCGGGTCCTGAGTCGTGGAGGTCACGGAAAAAGGAAAATCCGTCAACAGGCAAACGTTGCTACAGGTGGATAGCGTCAAAACACCGCTAAGCGTGGCGGGCGATCTGCCGCGCACAACCATCGGGAATGTCACATTATCGTGATAGCCCTGGGTCGTGATATTAGCGACCTCAAAGCGTGCAGGGGTTGGCCAGAACCAGTCGACCGCAGGCATTTCCCCTTGCCAGGCGATAGATGGCGCGACGCCTCCCTCGCCCGGCGAACGCCAGTAGGTTTTCCAGCCGTCCTCCAGTTTAACATCCAGCAACAGACGAGTTTCGCCGCCTGAGGACGTATCAGCGCGTAACCGCACGCTGGCGTGATCGTTATCGGGTGAACGCAGCCAGCCGGGTTCAGCCGCCCAGGCTACGGGCAGCCATAGCAATAACAGACAGAGCAGCGCCTGCCTGAAAACAGTCATCATATATTTTCTCCGTGAATAATTATCTAACAGTCAGCAACGGCTGTTCTGTCATTCACGGAAGACGCAAAATCGCAGATGTACCCTTAGTGTGGGCGGCGAGATGGCTCGCGGTGGGAAAAAAGGCAGACGAAACGCCCGCACTGGCGCCAGCAGCGACAGTAGCAGACACAGCACCAGAATAGCGCCTTCGAACAGTACCGGGGGCGCCGCCAGTAATGACTTCGCGCTCAGTTCACAAGGGGTAACGGACGAGGCCTCATCGGTCTGCGCTTGTGCGCTTACGACCACGCTTGTGGCAACGGTGTCCATCTGCAACGCGTGCAGGCCCGCCATGCGTTGTGCGGTACAAACCATCACCACAACACATGCCAGACAGAGGAACCACCATCCCATCCGTTGACGTTTCGCCATTATACCCTCACTGATTGATGCGAGTTATCTTAACCACTCACTAGGTTTTGGCAACCTTTGCGCTGTAAAGTTATGTCCTGTCATCAGCAGGATATACCGCGATTTCAATCAGATTGAGATCGGGATCTCTGACATAAACCGAGCGAATCGGTCCCATCGCACCGGTTCGTGCAACCGGTCCCTCAACAATATCTACCCCGTGCGTTTGAAACGTGGCTATCACCTCTTCCAGCGCACGTGTGGTGATAAAACACAAATCCAGCGCCCCCGGCGTTGGCGCGTAAGCTTTGGGTTCAAACTCTTTTCCCCGAATGTGGAGGTTAATTTTCTGATTGCCAAAGACGAAGGCTTTCCGCCCTTGCGCGAAGGTTTCCAGCCTCATCCCTAAAAGTTCGACATAAAAACGAACGCATGCCTCTTCATTATTGGAGGTCAATACCAGATGATCCAGGTGGTCAATCATAGCGATATCCATTTTGGTTGCTCATCACTGACACTTACCCTATTCATTCACACGCTACAAGAAAAAGAGAATCTTACGGCTGCGTTGACAGAACATAGCGCAACGCGTTGCGGCTCACGTTTTATAAATCAAATGATAATTAATCATATTTCCGTTTTTATTTATTACAATATAACATTGCCAAAGTAATTACGAAAATATCACGGAAGTGATCATTCACTATTTACGAAGAGTACCAAAGGATATTCGCAGAACAGTACATAAATACTGTCCCGCTACGTATTGATGCGTAAATGAAAGTAAGGGGCAGCGCATTTTTAGGTGATTATCGTATTATAGCCCGACGCAATGAAGAGCGTATTCATTCGCAGAAAATTTGTTTATTGAATGTTATTTAGAGTATATGGAAATGAAAAAATATTTATTACCCCTGATTGGGTTACTTTTTACCGTTAGCGCTCAGGCAGCACCATTTACCGACGGCAAAGAGTTTATCTCACTGGAAAAACCCGTCGCTTCAGCCCCGGCAGCGCTGAAGTTTTTCTCATTCTATTGTCCTTCCTGCTATCAGTACGATGAATTTTTTGAAATCACTGATAACGTGAAAAAAGTTTTGCCTGCTGACGTCAAACTCACCGAATACCACGTCGACTTTTTAGGCCCTCTGGGGCAGGACATGACGCACGCCTGGTCCGTCGCCATGCTGTTGAACGTGCAAGATAAAGTCAAACCGTTGCTTTTTGATGCCGTGCAGAAAAAACAAACCATTAAATCGGCGGACGATATTCGTAACGTATTTATCAGCGCGGGCGTCAGTGCCAGTGATTATGATGCTGCATGGAATAGTTTTGCCGTGAAATCACTAACCGCCAAACAGCAAGAAATGGCTAAAGCTGTAGATTTAACCGGTGTGCCCGCCTTTTTTATCAACGGTAAATATATGATCAATCCGAAAGGACTGAAATCTGATGACCTTAACGCGTTCGTACAAAACTATGCTGATACGGTCCGCTTCCTGATCACTAAATCCTGATGTTTAGCTAATCTCACTATTCGCACCACACAACAGACGCCATAACGTTAAAAAGCGCTGTTGGTGGTGCAACGCCCGCATCGTTTATAGCAATATCCTCCCTTCCCGGTTGGCATTCTCCGTTATCAGGATTACCCTAAACTTAGCGGTGATACCTGTTGTCAGGGTTCACCTTCTGCAAGTGTTGATTTACACGAGAGAACGCTATGGAATTAAAGGATTATTACGCCATTATGGGCGTGAAACCGACAGACGATCTCAAGACAATCAAGACCGCCTATCGTCGACTCGCCCGTAAATATCATCCTGATGTCAGCAAAGAGACTGACGCGGAGGCCCGGTTTAAAGAGGTTGCTGAAGCCTGGGAAGTCCTGAGTGATGAACAGCGACGCGCCGAGTACGACCAGTTGTGGCAGCACCGCAACGACCCACAGTTCAACCGTCAATTCCAACAAGGAGAGAATCAACGCTATAACACCGAAGATTTCGACGATATCTTCTCCTCCATTTTTGGTCAGCATGCGCAACAGTCTCGCCAGCGTCATGCCAGCCGCGGGCACGATATTGAAATTGAAGTCGCCGTATTCCTCGAAGAAACGCTTACTGAGCATAGCCGCACGATCAGTTACACCCTGCCGGTTTACAATGCGTTCGGCATGGTCGAACGTGAAATTCCTAAAACGTTGAATGTGAAAATTCCGGCTGGCGTCGGTAACGGTCAGCGTATTCGTCTGAAAGGCCAGGGCACCCCCGGTGAAAACGGCGGGCCAAACGGTGATTTGTGGCTGGTGATTCATATCGCGCCACATCCGCTGTTCGATATCGTTAATCAGGATCTGGAAGTGGTCGTTCCCCTGGCGCCGTGGGAAGCCGCGCTGGGCGCGAAAGTAACCGTTCCGACGTTAAAAGAGAGCATCCTGCTGACCATTCCTGCGGGCAGCCAGGCCGGGCAGCGGTTACGCATTAAGGGCAAAGGTCTGGTAAGTAAAAAACATACCGGCGATTTGTATGCGGTGATCAAAATCGTCATGCCGCCGAAACCTGACGACGCCAGCGCCGCCCTGTGGCAGCAGTTGGCGGATGCACAAAAGACCTTTGATCCGCGCAAAGAGTGGGGGAAAGCATAATGGCTAACGTCACCGTCACCTTTACCATTACCGAGTTTTGTCTGTACACCGGTGTGTCAGAAGAAGAGCTACAGGAGATTGTCGGCTTAGGGGTGATAGAACCTCATGAAGACGAAACATTTGACGATCATGCGCTGACCGTCATGCGTCGCGCGATACGCCTGCGTCAGGAGCTGGAACTTGACTGGCCGGGAATTGCCGTTGCGCTGACATTGCTGGAAGAGAACGCTCAACTGCGGCAGGAAAACCGCCTGCTGCGCCAGCGATTGTCTCGCTTTATCAGCCATCCTTAGTGTGTCAAGGCCAGCATGGTGCTGGCCCTTTTATTATCCGTAACCCGCTCTTAATGACATTGCGCTGCAGATGGCATACAGTCAGCGATAAGAATTATCTCAAACAATAAGACGTTGAGCCATGCAGCTTAAGCCCCTCACAAAAGGTCGTTTTCACAATATCTGGCAGCAAGATGATGCCTTAATTGAGAAGATATTCCAGGAGTTGCTCTCTGAAACACAGATTATCCAGGAAGATGACTATCTTTACCGCCAGGGACAGGTAGTCGATCGACTAATCATGGTGCAGTCAGGGAGAATTTCTCTGCGTTATAGCGCGGAGAATGGTCGCCGTTTTCAACTGGGTGCAATGGAATGTGATGAGCAACTGTTTGGCGAAATGGAGTTTTTTACCGGGTATCGTTGCCAGCTTGATATCGTAGCCGAAGAACCGCTGACCGTGGCGGTATGCAGCTGTGACCGTCTGGAGGAAGCGCTGAACCAGCACCCCAGACTGGCGATATTTTTCGCCAGCGCAATGGCCGTTGATTATCAGGATATGCTGGAAATCTTCCTGCACCGTATGCTCTACCCTATCGTACATAACGTGGCGTATGACCTGTATCGCCAGCATCAGGACAAGCAACCAATGGATGGTTTTCATAAAAAATACCAGGAAGCTGAGCGATTCGGCACCACCGACCGGGTCTATCGGCGGGCGGTGAAAGCGCTGACGGATGCCGGGCTGGTAACGCGCACGAAGCAAGGACTGGAGATTAAGGATCTGGATGGGCTGCGTAAATTTCTCGGCAATGACATCATTGACTGACACACCAACCCTGGCAAACGGAGCATTGGTGTGTCATTTCAGCGCAATCAGAACTTATAGGTGAGGTTGAAATAGTGACCCAGCCCGGTGGTACGCCCTGCTCCACCGTGGTTTTCCATCAATGCCATGTTGCGGAAATATTTTAAGCCATAACCTACCGCATAATGCTCTGAATGCCAGTAGATGCCGTTATACCATTCAATCGCGTTATTGCTATATAACGGCTGGTTAGCAATCTTGTTCGCGGCGAACTGGTAGTCAAAGTAACCCTGATAGTTCAAATAACTGCCGTTGGCGAACGTATAGAACGGCGTCGACCAGTTGGTCGAGAACATGTAACCATCCCACTTGCCTTCGTTATCCGCACCGTAATTTTCACGTACATAGTGCGCATAAATGTTCATTCCCACCAGACCAAACCACGGCACTTTAACATCCGTGCCAAGACCAACGTAATGCTCAAATAATTCCCGGTCGCCAATGTTATTTACCGTTGCGATATAGAATTCGTTAAATGGCCCAACGGATAAATCTTTATTAAAAATGGCGTCGAGGGAAAAACGTGGAGATATCTTGGCAAAGAAGTTATCCCCCCCGTGACGATCGTCCTGCTCGCGATCCAAAATATCAAAGAAATCCACATAACCATACAGATCGATAATCCCGGATCGTGCGCCAAACTCCAGCTCAAGATAGGTGTCATTACGAATACCATAAGGCACTTTCGCATCCACACTTTGCATTAAGTTCATCTGCATCCAGTTAAAATCATTTTTGCGGATGTTGCCATCGGCATAATCAGCCGCAAGCGCTTGCGTACAGCACATCGCAATTACCGCACCCAGAACTGTTTTTTTCATCATTGATTTATTTTTCTTCAGCATTTTCAATTCCTTTGAGCAAAGTTGAGTGTCGCCCCACCAGTTAAATGGCGTGACGGCGGGCTATCTAATTAAAGAGGTAAGCGTTATTACTGTGTTTAATTACGTTTGAGTTTTAATGTACCCATCAACATAATAAAGATAATTAAATACAACACCGGTATTGCATACATAATTTTCTGCAATCCCATAGTTTTTTCCATTAACGCACTGATCGCCGGACTGAACATGGCGCCAGCACTACCGCTAATTAAAATATAAGAAACGTTCTGGCTACTCGCGCGCTTCACGAAAGAAACCCCGTAGGCAATAAAGGAGTTATACAGTGCTGCGCAGACAAACCCGTAACTATAGGCCAGATAATCAAGCCCGGAGATATTTTCCTTCGTGACAATGATGGTGGTAATAACGCAAGCTAACAAAATAATGCTAAGCAAGAAATAATGTATCTTTACGCGGGAAACAATAACGGTTGAGACTAACGCGCCGACCAGCGCAGCACCCCAGTATTGCGTAATAATATTACCTGCTTCTTCGAAGGGAATACCAAATTTGTTCTTCACAAATAATGGTGCCCAGGTCAGGAAGGTATACAGCGCCAACATACCTAAGAACAGGCCAATGCCTCCGCTGATAATCCCTGGATTCCACTCGGATTTCACCGGGTCTGCGCTATCCGCTGCAGGAGCCGTTTCACAGGCGGTAAAGCGGGTGAGAGCCACAACGCCCAGCGTGAGTAAGGCCACTATGCCTACGCTCAGATAGCTGTAACTCCACGACATATTGTGCGTCAGGGCGAAGGTGGTAATCAGCGGGAAAACTACGCCCGCGACGTTAAAGGTGGCGTCCTGCACCACCAGCATCGTACTTTGAATGCGATCCTGCCAAACCGAAACCACGATCGTTCCCGCCACGCACAGACCAATCCCGCCGCAGAAACCCACCAGGGTCATGGCGACCATCACCGGCCATAAGCCAGGACTTAAGTGCATTGCGAGAGCGCAGAGGAACACTATCGAATAGATAATGAGCGTCATACGCTTAACGCCGATTTTCTCAATCAGGAAAAAGGCGGCGATGGTCCCGGCTAAAGCCCCACCGTTAAGCAACGAAAATATCGAGGCGACGGTATTCACATCGGCACTGTAGCGTACTGCAATCGGTTCAATCAGCATGCCAAACTGACTGGCAAATCCTGCCATAATAAAATTTGCCAGAAAACTAATCAGCGTAAGTGCTATTTTATTCTTCATATAATGCCATCTCTGATTGGTTCATTTAAATGCTGATGCTAAGCCGTAACAGCTGTATTTAGCGCCAGCTCTATCATATTTTTAAAGGTTAACTGCCGTTCTTCCGCCGTTGTTTCTTCTCCTGTCAGGCAATGATCGGATACGGTTAATATAGCCAACGCTTCAATATTAAACTGATGCGCTAAAGCGTATAACCCTGCCACTTCCATATCCACACCCAGCACACCAAACTTTTCCAGTGCAGGTATTAAATTTTCGTCAGGATCGTAATAAAGATCGCCACTGAAGACATTGCCGACTTTAACGTCAATACCGGCCTTCTGCGCCAATGCCCACGCCTGCTGCAATAATGGGAAATGGGCAGATGTCGCCATCGTGTAGCCCGCGCTACGTTTTAAATTTGTGACGGAATCCGTTCCGGCGGCGACGGCAAGAATAATATCTCGCATTTTGACATGATGTTGTGTTGCCCCCAGACTGCCGACACGAATAATTCGCTGTACACCGAAGTCATGTACCAGTTCATGAGCATAAAGCGTCATTGACGGAATACCCATGCCATGTCCCATCACCGAAACAGGTTGCCCAAAATAAAGACCGGTATAGCCCAGCATATTGCGTACATTGGTGACTTCGCGGTAATCCATTAGATAATTTTCAGCAATAAACTTAGCGCGAAGCGGATCGCCCGGCATAATAACGGTTGGCGCAAAATCACCCGCTTTGGCATTAATATGTGCAGTCATAACAATTCCTGAATTATGTGTATTGAAGATATGCAGGGATTGTAACCAGCGGTTTGCAGAGGATTGAGGACAAAAGTCCTGCTCAGAGGATCGGCCTCTCATTTCTGAGAGTTAGTGTTGCGGGCAGATGGAAAAGCAGAAAACAGCGTCCCCGCCGCGCAGGCAGGGAAAACGCGCAGGACTATCAGGATTTATCGTTCTGTCTGAACAATAGAGCGGTGTAACGAGTATTCACTTTCCCGCTACGCTTACCATCTGGCCCGAAATAGCGATCGTTTCTACACAGACGCTCGGTGCCAGTCTGGTTAGTCCGGTCGTTGCTGCGTATGCTGACAATGGCAAAACGCTCATCGCTAGCAAGATGCTAACTTTTGTCATCGTGTTGTCCTTATCTCATTTTGCTTTCGCCGGATAACAGTCCCAACAATGACATATTAAACTAAAGAGTTGTAAATATTTCGGTAAGATTAAATTTTTTATATGCTTTTTCTTTTATAGTGCCATTCGATATCAACGTGCTCATTTCAGTGACAAAATTTATAATATCATCACACTTGCTGTTATCAGGTAAATCGGTGTAATTATAGTTCCACCATTTTATTTTTAACAACTGTTCAATAATATCTGACTCAAATCTGTATTTGATAATTTTCGCAGGAACCCCTGCGACAATAGCATATGGAGGCACATCTTTAGTAACAACGGAATTTGCTGCAACAACAGCACCATCACCAATTGAAATACCACCTTTTAAAACGACATCATTGCCAATCCAGACATCATTGCCAATCGTTGTATTTTTAGGCTTTGTAATAAATGGTTTCAATACCCAGTTTTGTCCGAACTCGTTGGCAGCGTATTTATCAAACTCGCCATTATAAGTAAGCATATGAGTTGTAAAACGATTCATAGGATGGTTTCCTCCCATGATTTTTACGTTTGATGCAATACTACAAAATCTTCCGATATTTACATTACCCGGAAAATAACAGGTTGGAAATGAAAACGCACCAACGCTAGAAAAACTTTTTACTGGCATTGTGGAATATTGTTCAGCAATAACATCAGCTTCAATTCTAATTTTGTCACCTTTCGCGAACAGTAACAAATTTCTTTCTTTATAAACTTTCTTACCTCTATGATTCAAAAAGATATCGTTATCCATGCAAAATTCATAGTGCTTCCGAGTCCATCTAAAAACAAAAATTTCATTTGTGTCTTCTGAAAAATTATAGAGTCTGGTTTTCATACTGTTATTGTCTGCTTTTATTTGAAAATCTACGATTAGATTAAAGATACTCTAAACCCTAACCTTAATCAACTATTACAGCATGAAATAATACATATTGTAAATCACCTTGTTGTGACATTTACTCTTACCACTCATAATTTAGTTTCAATAATATTCTGCTTAGAGAATGAATACAGATATGTTTTGAGACGTCGTTTTCAAAAACAAAATGTCAGATGCTTTTCTATAAGGGCACTTCAGGTAATGAAGAAAAAATGCAGCCCCAGTTGCAAATGCCTGGCAGCCCAATAGGATGCAATTCTTTTTTCTGTCCCAAGAAGACGCTGAAAACCTTAGTTCTCGCGACAGCCTGACCTTCTGCGCGAAGAGTTTTGTTAAGTGTTTCTGCCTGATTGCACTCTATGGAGACCGCCCAAACAACCACTTATAACCCGTAATGAGAATAGCTACGTATGCAATTGCGAGTCTGTCTCTTACTGCTCAATATTGTTTTTAAAGTGGTCTTATTGTTATTATCATTTTCCGTTCTAAATTTGAGTTATGCTGCCATGATCCCATTTAGGTTTAGTGAGATGACTCCCGCCGATATTCCTGCTGTTCAGTCGTTTCTTGTTGAGCATCTTAATTTATACTTCAATGCCGGTAGAGCCATGCCTTCTGCCGAAGAAGATCTCTTTGATCTCGCACAACAGTATATCTTGCAGGAAAGGAATTTATTACTTTGCGCGTGGAGTGAAAACCAGGAATTAATCGCTACACTGGCGGTATGTCAATATGATGATCGTATTACTGAACTACGTGGTCGCTATAACTTGTCTGAAACAGCGGAAATTTGTCGTTGTTACGTGGATGAGCGCTACCGCAGACAGGGGATCGGAAGTCAGTTGTTTGCTTTAGCTGAGGTATTCTGTCAGCGACATCAATATAAGACTTTATATCTCCATACACATCATTTTTTACCCGGAGGGTATTATTTCTGGTTGCGTAACAATTTTAACGTGATTATGGATATGCAGGATGAGTGGCAATTGGTACATATGGAGAGTACACAAAAAAGAGTCAAGCGCTGATATGCGGAACTTTTGATGGTGATCAATATGTTTCATACACAGAAGTTTCAGCATGCGTGTAATTTGATCAATATCAACCAATTCTCATTTAGCTTCCTGTTGCTATTTTCATTTACAACATCGCAGTAACCAACAAAATCATAACTCACTGTATTAAATGGGTATTTTTTTCTACACCACTACCTTTTATCTCTTACCCTCTATGGTTGACCTTGTTAACAATTGCCGCTAGAGTCGCTTTCGACAGCATTTCATTACATTTTTGTATATGAATAGGAATATGGTGAGAATTATTCAATTCAATTCCATAACTGCCCCCGCAACTGTAGGCGGATGCAGAATATCCTTGTGTGGCTAATAAACCACAGGTCACTGTAAAGTTCATCTTTATGGGAAGGCCGATATTCTGATTACCGTGAGTCAGGAGACCTGCTGTCAAAGGTGTATGCCATTGAGTGGACGGGATGGTCCATGGGATGAATTATTTGACGCAAGCGGTAGTGTATTTATGAATAAGATTTTGGCTGAGTAAAGCTTATTTGCATTTTTTGCATATCTTCATTCTTAAATTTCACGATTCAATGTCATCTATCTTCATGTCTCCTCCCGATATATGGAATGAAATAAGCCATGACCAGACCTTAAGATTCTGGCATAAACGGGACGATGATAATGCACGCTAATTCTACCTTTTACTTCTCTAAAAAAACGCTTTTGGCTATTTTTGGCACGACTGCTCTCCTGCTTACTTCCGGTTTTTCCGAGGCAGCAAAAACCGAGTATCCTCTGACGATTAAAAACTGTGGCCGCGATATTACCTTCAATCAGGCACCAACGCGCGTGGCGACGGTGGGTCAGAACAGTACCGAGATTCTCTATTCACTGGGGCTGGCCGATCGCGTCGTGGGTACTTCGCTGTGGTTTGGCCCGGTACTGGAGGCTTATAAAACAGCAAACGAAAAAGTCGCCGTTATCGCGCAAAATATTCCAAGTTTTGAAGGGATCGTGGCGAAAAAACCGGATCTGATCGCCAGTCAGTTTGAGTGGCAAATCGGCCCTGCTGGCACGGTTGCCTCTTACGAACAGTTTAGTGAACTGAAAATTCCCGTTTACACCGCGCCAGCTGACTGTGCGAAAGATAACGAAGATGGTGGTGATGGTGTCCGTAAGGGCATGTTTGATATTGCCATGGTGTATCAGGAAGTCGCCGATCTGGCGAAAATCTTCGATGTTCAGGATAAAGGCGAGGCGCTGATTGCCAGCCTTAAAGCACGTGAAGCCGCAGCGAAAAACAAAATTACCGGAATGAATGAGAATGTTTCCGCCGTGTTCTGGTTCTCAAGCGCCGATCTCCAGCTTGACCCTTACGTTGCCGGGAAGTTTGGTCCGGCGGCATGGATCGCCCAAACGCTGGGAGTGAAGAATGTGATTGATTCTGCTGAAGAGTGGCCAACGGTGGGTTGGGAAACCATCGCAAAAGCGAATCCTTCACTCATTGTGCTCGGTGAGATGAGCCGTCGCCGCTTCCCGGCGGATGACTGGAAGGTCAAGATGGAATACCTCAAGTCCGATCCTGTCGCCAAACTGGTTCCTGCCGTCAAGGAAAACCATCTACCGGTCATTGACGTACAGACCATGAATGCCGGGATCAGAACTATTGATGGTATGGAAAAACTGGCTGATGCCCTTGTTGAATATGGCTTAGCACATCCGCAGGCTGCTCATTAATCTACGTTTTGCGCTATATCCTCGCACGGTATAGCGCATCTCCGTTACTCAGGAACGCAGATAATCATGAGTGATTCACGCAGGATGCGTCGCGCTGTTGGTCAGCTTGCGGTGAGAGTCAGTGGGCATGCCGTTTGGGTCAGTGCGCTAATGTGTGGCGTACTGCTGGCGGGGATTTCCATCGGCGAAACGCTTATCCCCTGGCAGCATGTTCTCAGCACGCTGGCAAATCATCTTTTTGATACACACTATCCTGTCGATGCGCTGGATGCAGGGATCGTCTGGAACTACCGCCTGACCCGAGCGCTGGTCTCGGCCAGTTGCGGCGCGTGCCTGGCTGTTTCCGGCGTAGTGTTACAGTCGCTGCTACGCAATGCGCTCGCCGAACCCTATCTACTGGGGATTTCTGCCGGAGCGTCCACCGGAGCGGTGCTGATTGCTCTCACTGGACTTGGGGCTGGCATCATCAGTATGTCATTGGGCGCTTTCATTGGTGCGCTGACGGCATTTCTGTTCGTTGCGCTATTGGCGATGGCCGCTGGCGGTAGACAAGGTGGGGGTGTAACAACCCAAATCATCCTTGCCGGGATCGCCAGCTCCCAGCTTTTCAATGCGATTACATCGCTTATCATCACCCGCTCAGCAAACGCCGAGCAAGCACGCGGTATTATGTTCTGGCTGTTGGGCAATTTGAGCGGTGTACGCTGGCCCGATGTAGTCTTAGCCATTCCTACCGCTCTGGTCGGTATCGCGCTGTGCTTCTGTTATGCCCGCCATCTTGACGCTTTCTCCTTTGGCGCGGAGTCTGCGGCATCGCTGGGCATTCCGGTAAAACGTACCCGTGCAGTACTGATTGCCGCCGTCACCGGCATGACGGCGATTATGGTCTCCATTGTGGGTGCGATCGGCTTTGTCGGTCTGGTGATCCCTCATGCTGCTCGTCTGCTGGTCGGCAACCAGCATCATCGACTGCTGCCGGTTAGTGCGCTTACCGGAGCTATTTTCCTCATTATCGCTGATGTTATTTCCCGCACGTTACTACCCGGTCAGGTACTCCCAATAGGCGTGATCACGGCTCTGGTTGGCGCTCCTGCGTTTTCAATCATTCTGATTAGAGGAAACCAGAACAAATGACGGTGAATCTCGTACAGCCACTCGTTACCTCTGCGCAAGCCGTTATTGAAGCCTGTAATTTGTACTGGAAGGTAAAAGGTAAGACGATTGTTGAAGATATTTCACTCAGCGTAACGCCCGGCGAGTTTGTCGGCATCATCGGTCCCAACGGCTCGGGCAAAACGTCACTGATTTCACTGCTGGCCGGTTTGCTGAAGCCAACTTCCGGGCGTATCACCCTGCAGCAAAAGGCGCTCCAGCATTATTCGCGGCGTCACCTTGCGCAGCGGGTGGCGTTGGTCGAACAACAGGCAGAAACCAGCGAGCGTCTTACCGCTTTACAAGCCGTTTCTCTGGGGCGCACGCCCTGGCTTAGCCTGCTCTCGCCCTGGTCCGCCAAAGATGACGATATCGTGCAAACTATGCTGGAGAAGGTCGATCTCCGTGAATTACAGCACCGATGCTGGCATACCTTTTCCGGGGGAGAAAAACAGCGCCTGCATATCGCCCGGGCGCTGGCGCAGCAGCCGCAGTTGTTACTGATGGATGAACCCACCAACCATCTCGACATTCAACATCAGATTGGCCTGCTTAGTCTGGTTAAACGTGAAAAGCTCACGGTCATTGCCGCTCTGCACGACCTCAATCATGCCGCGATGTTCTGCGATCGCATCATCGTCATGACATCCGGGCATATGGCGATGCAGGGGACTCCTTGCGCCGTGTTTACCCGTGAAAACCTCCATGCCTGGTTTGGTATCGACGCCATTGTTGAACATGAAACAGGCGCTGAAAACTGTTTTATCCGTTATCAAAGACCTGATGAATTTTAAGGAAGAATCGATGAAATATCTCAAACAGAGTCTGAAAATTTTATGTTTACTCGCCCTCGCCTCTTCAACCTTCGCACAAACTCACGACGTTTTGATGAAAAATCGTGGGTCTGCGGGACCAATGGTCTATGAGCCGGATTATCTGGAGATCCAGCCCGGGGATACGGTGAAGTTTATCCGTAAACATAAGAGTCACAACGCGGCTTCAATCGCTGAATTGTCTCCGGCTAACTATCCCGGTTTTATGGGAAAAATAGATGAAGAGATCGAAGTAACTTATGACAATGCCGGATTTTACGGCATCAAATGTACACCACATTACGCTCAGGGCATGGTGATGCTGATAAAGGTTGGAGATGCCAAGTTACCAGCAAGCTATCGGGCATTCAAAGCGCCGGGTATTGCTGATAAGCGCTTTCAGGAAATTTACGTGCGTATCGACAAACGTTAATCCGCGATACTCAGGGAGAAATACGAGGTGACAGAGAATAAACTTGCAGATGGCGAAATCCAGGAACAGCGCCGGGAATGCCTGTGTAAACTGACAAAATTCGTCGGTGCGGCAGGCGTCGCTGCTGCAGTCTGGCCGCTGGTTGCGGCCCTGGGCCCGGATGAGAAGACTCTTGCGGAAAATGAACCGATTGATGTCTCTCTTGCGGGGGTTGCTGCTGGACAAACCGTCAGACGCGTATGGCAGGGAAAGCTGATTCTTATTCACCATCGCACCCAGGATGAGATTATTACTGCCAGAAGTGCCGACTGGCATACGCTTATCGACCCACAACCGGACAGCGAGAGGGTCTCTGCTACTCATCCTCAATGGCTGGTGGTTCAAGGGTATTGTCCACATGCCGGGTGCGTACCCAACGCCCGACCAGGAGGGGTGGGTTGGATCTGTCCGTGCCACGGCTCAGAGTTTGATACCTCCGGGCGCGTGACGCGCGGCCCCGCGACGACCAACCTGGCAATCCCGGACTACGTTATTCATTCGGATGGTCAGGCCGTGCGTATCGGCACGAAGGAAGCCTGAAATGAGGAGTGAGCGCGTCTATTCGCTTCGCTGGCGTATCCCGTTTCCTCGCTCGATTGCCGGACTCTGGGTATTCGCAATCGGCGCCATCCTGCTGGTTATACTCGGTGTGCAGATCCTTACGGGTATTGTGCTGGCAATGTTTTACGTGCCGACGGCCGAGCTGGCATTTGACTCCATTATTCATATTATGCGTGCGGTTCGCCATGGAGAACTGTTACGCAACATGCATGCTATTGGCGCGTCGCTCTTTTTCTTTGCCTGTTATCTGCATATTTTTCGTGGCATGTACTACAGCGTTTACCGCAAGCCCTGGACGACAATGTGGATGATTAGCGTTACGCTGTATATCCTGCTGATGATGACCGCATTTCTTGGTTATAGCCTTATCTGGGGGCAAAAAAGCTACTGGGCGGCCACGGTAATTACCCGCTTTGCCCAGGCCATTCCGCTGGTGGGTGATACCCTTTACGCATATTTAGTCGGCAGCCATACTCCGGGAACGCCGATGCTTGGCCGCTTTTTTGTTCTCCACTTTATTCTTCCCTTTGTGATTGTCGGAGTAACGGTTTTTCATATTCGCACCGTACAGTCGGCGTTTGCGCAGGCGATGAAAAAGAGGTTTAGCGAGAAAGAGTCCAGGAGCCTGCTGTTCGATTACAAAATTACCGATCTTGATGTCATCAAAATCATCCTTTTTTTGATGATCTTCGCCTGGTTCTTATTCTTCGCGCCGCACTATCTGAGCAGCGCCGATAACTTTATTCCTGCGGATCCAACAGTTACACCCGCGATTGTTGCGCCGGAATGGTATTTTCTCCCCTTCTTCTCCATCTTGCGTTGCTTCCCAAATGAATTCGTTGGCTTAGCCGCAATGTGCAGCTCGGTACTGATTTTCTATTTCCTTCCCTGGCTTGATACTTCCCGGGCTCGTTTTCGCCATTACAGCAAACTGGTTAAATGCGGATTCTGGCTGTGGGTCATTAATGCCTGCTTTTTAGGCTGGTTAGGGTCGAAAGCGCTGGTTGGCCCCGATCTTATTGACGGTTTCCGTAACGAAGAGGGCTGGATCCGTGCCGCATCGCAGCTTTCGACTCTGATTTGGTTTGCCTGGTTTTTAATCGTATTACCTTGCCGTCGTTTTCTGGAAAAACAGGACTGATGATGAAACAACTATTGAAAATCAGCATTCTGTCCTTTTCTCTGTTGGGACTGGGTTCCTCCTATGCGCAGGAAGCCACGCCTGAACGGCAGGAATGGAGCTTCAGCGGCATCAATGGACAGTATGATAAAGCGCAGCTTCGGCGTGGCCTGCAGGTTTATGAAGAGAAGTGTCGCGCTTGTCACGGCATGAAGCACCTTAGCTTTCGTTCGTTGACCAGGCCCGGCGGTCCGGAACTCACGGCTGAAGAAGCAAGAAGTATCGCCAGCGGCTATCAGTTTCCTGAGCTTCAGGATGACGGCCAGATTGGTGAGCGAGACGGGACGCTAAATGACAGCTTCATCTCGCCGTATCTAAACGAGCAGGAAGCACGATACCTTAACAATGGTGTTTCCCCCGTTGACCTGAGCTATATCGTGCGTGCCCGCTCATACGATCGCGGATTCCCGCAATTTCTGTTGGATGCTTTTCTGCCCTACACGGACCAGGGAGCAGATTACGTCTACGCACTGCTAACCGGTTATCAACCTGCCGATCCCGAACTGAAGGCTAATCGCTATTTTCCCGGTGGCGTGATTAACATGCCGAAACCGCTGACCAGCGGAGAGATTCAATGGCGCCCGGCGTCGCTACAAGCTGAAACGGAGGAGCAATATGCCAGGGATGTTACCGCCTTTCTGGCTTGGGCGGCCGACCCAACGCTCGCAGAACGAAGACAGCAGGGATATTACGTTATGGGTTACCTGACCTTTATGCTGGGGCTGCTATGGATATTACGACGAATGAAAAGACGTTCGCTCATGTAGGCATTGCCAGATATGAAGATGATTCAGTTCGTCAGCTTTCCGCCGGGCAGCAGCGCTGAGTTGCCCTTGCGCGACTAAGGCTGGAGAAAGATGGCATGACATAAACTGCACAAAACGAAAAAACCCCGAGCTATTAAATAGCTCGGGGTTTATGTTTGGCGGAAGCGTAGTCCGCCATGTTAGTGTCCGTCTAACTCTAAATAAACACTAATTTTTAATTATAAAACAATATGTTGTCATTATTTAGTGTTCGGCAATGTATTGCTAAACGGTCTAAAATCTGTCATTTTATGCACCACGATGAAATATTGTTTATGCCAAAGAAAGCTAAAGAACTGTCTGCACTGGCTGTTTCTAAACTTAAGGCCGATGCAGAATATTACGTTGGTGGCGCTGATGGCCTATACCTTCGGATTATCGGACGCTCACGAGTGTGGGGCTTGCGTCTTGTAATGGGAACCCGTATCAATAAAGCAGGTAAAACGGTTCCCCGCCGCCTCAACATGGGGTTAGGCCCCTATCCCGAAATTTCGCTGTCAGAAGCGCGCGATAAGGCGCGTGAACTGCGTAAGCAGATCCGCAATGGCATTGATCCCCTTGCAGAAAAACACGCTCGAAAAGCGGCTCAAGAAGCTCTGGCACGTAAGCAAAAGACATTTCGTGAATGCGCTGAAGCAGTGATAGAAATCAAAAGTAGTGAGCTAAAGAATAAAAAGCATGTGGCGCAGTGGCGATCTACACTGGAAACCTATGCCTACCCGTTCATTGGGCAAAAAGTGATTGGTGAAATCACTAAAGTTGATCTTCTGGCAATACTGGAGCCTATTTGGTTAACCAAGAATGAGACGGCTAGTCGTCTTCGTGGTCGCATTGAAGCCATTATCGATTATGCAAAAGCTAAAGAGTATTTTGAAGGTGATAACCCAGCAGCGTGGAAAGGAATGCTTAAACCCCTTCTCCCCTTACCAAGCAAAGTGCAAGATCAGAAACACCATGCGTCATTACCTTATGAAGAAATCAGTTCTTTTATGTCTGAATTGCGCAAACGTAAAGGAATCTCAGCCCGTGCGTTGGAGTTTTCTATCCTGACGGCTTCTCGCTCTGGTGAAGTTCGTGGCGCAGAGTGGTCAGAGATCGATCTGAAAGGTAAAACATGGACGATTCCCGCCAGTCGTATGAAAGCAGCAAAAGAACACCGGGTTCCTCTATCTGATGTTGTTGTTGCTTTGTTAAAAGCTTTACCACGATTGAAAGATAACAATCATGTATTCCCTGCCCCTCGTGCTGAAACGCTTTCTGATATGTCATTATTGGCTGTATTGAAACGAATGGGGCATAGTGGCTTAACGCAGCATGGCTTCCGTTCTACTTTCCGTGAGTGGGCTGGTGAAGCAACGGACTATCAACGTGAGGTTATTGAACATGCGCTGGCGCACCAGTTGGCAGATAAGGCTGAGGCTGCGTATCAACGTGGGACGTTATGGCCTAAGCGGGTGGCTCTGATGGATGATTGGTCGGGGTATTGTTTTGCCAATGCTTAACTTTTCCGTTTAAAACACCATCAATAAAGCGTTACGTAAGATGGGCTATGACAACACACAGGACATCTGTGGTCATGGTTTCTGCACAGTGCCTTAATTGAGTCTGACTTATGGTCAGAAGATTCAGATGAGCTACAAGGAAAGCAACAGCTTCAGCACTGCCATACCCATAAGGCCAAGCACCTTGACCAGCGCCGTCTGATGCTTCAGTGGTGGGCTGATTATCTGGATGCCAATCAAAACGATATGGTCAGACCGTTTGAGTTCGCAAATAATCCGCTGTAAAATCATGACCTGAGATCTATAGTAAATTTGACATTAAAACTTACTATAAATAATAAATTATGGTATCCATACTAAAGGAAATATAATCAATGGAGAAGGAAATTCCACTTTATCAAAGCGAGTATGGTTTACCAAAAGATCGGGCAGCGGAAATCCGTAGAGCTTATCAGTATCAAGATTCTGTTGGCGCTCAACTTTTGATTCTCTCAGTTAAAAATAATTATTATACAGAGGTATGGTTCGAGCATTACGAAGATATCATAGCATTAAAAGCAGATGGGTATATCGATGTTTATCAAGTGAAAACAAAAATTTCTGATTCTAAATGGAAATCCAATGATGCTGAAATCATTAAAACAATCAGCAGATTCTGTGAGTTAGAGAAGCTACATGGGCAAGTCATTCAAAAATATTTTTTCCATTCAAATAACGATGTATATATACCTCAATCAACATCTACTATCCCAGAAGAAATAGTAAAAAGCCCTTTAAAGATAAAAGAATTATTTGCTTGTACGGAAATGGATGAGAAGTTGACCCATCTATTAAATAAATGGGTAGGGAAAATTGACCAACCATACGACATATTGGTTAACGTATTAGCGAAGATAGAATTTATCAAAGGGAAATCACTCACAGGATTTCAATATGAGATTACCGCAGATTTAGCAACCCTACCAAAGATACGAAATCTCCCCCATAACAAAATAAAAAAATTGAGTGATAATATATTAAATATTATTAATAAAGCAAATTCTCTTGACACAACCGCTACTGACTCCTATTTGTCAATAATAGATACTAATGGTTTAAGTAAAAATCAAAACTTAAGTAAGAGAGTGAAGGTTTGTGCAATAAAAAAACTAATTAATGCTGAAAGCAATAAAATAAAAATTAAAAAAATAGTAAGAATACTATCTGTAGCTATTGTGATTATAATTCTTTTCATTATGGCATTTTTAAATTTTAAACCTGAAAGCTTACTTGAACGTTCTGTCCGAATCATCAGCTCATCAACAAACAGAATTACTCCACCAGAGTTTGATGAAGCTATTTCTGCTATTAGAAGTTATAATTTATCTCTTGATGGCATTGATTTATCAGGTGCAAATATACAATGCAAAAATATGTCTAAATTAAACATACACCGTGGCATCCTAACTAATTTAATGGGTACAGGTGTAAGTTTTGACAACTCGAAACTTTACTTTACTCAATTTAATCAAAGTGAACTTAACGCTAGTTCCTTCAAAAATACGGTGATGGATGGAGCTAATTTTAAGGATGCAAATATGATTGGTTCATCCTTAAACAAAGCAATTGCCCGCTTTTCAAATTTCAGTAAAACAACTCTTAATGGTGCAAATCTGTCTGGCGCAGATTTTTACCAATCAAATTTCAATAGTGCTGATTTATCCCTATCTGAACTCAAATCAGCAAATTTACAGCACTCTATATTAACAAACGCGAACCTAACTGGAGCAAATATTACAAATACAGATTTAAGGGATTCTATAGGCTTGAAACAAGATATGTTAGATAAAGCTTGTTTTTCTCCTAAACAGCCACCATTGATCTCTCCTCCTTTAACTCTCCCCAAACAGAGTTGCTATAAAACAGAAGCAGAACATGATGATCGATATGTTCTGCAATATGGTCTTAAAGTCACAGGGATGATGGCAGTAATTAATGGATTTTGTGATAAGGGGAAATTAATTGACAGGCCTTCAGATGTATCTGGTAGACCTGACTTGAATATAGAAATAAATATTGCCCCAAATGCCAGATAATAAAAATAACTATAAATAATTGGATGAAAACTATAAACCAAGTTGAAAGAACTACAAAATTTGAATGAACGTATAGAAAACAAAATAGATCATTTAAAATAACACAACTAGAAAATGAAGAAACCAATAGGATTCAAATAAAGAAGAGTGCCTTCCGGCCCTTTAAGGGAACTCTCCATTGGAGAGAATACATATCCCTACACTGGGGACAAATCAATCAACCCATTAGGGCTGTAAACAACTCCCCATATATAGGGCAATCAGACACTTCATGAAGTCAACATTCACAAGGAACACTTATTAGATATAATATTAAATATTGATTATCAAATATATTTATCTATCCAAATAAAAAATTATCATAGACACTCTAAGAAAATAAACTGATCGCAATACCGCTAATCACCTAATTACATGTATATAACCTTCTGTCTGGCTCTCTACAGTTACTTCCACCATTATTACATTCATTTCCTCGATATCTTGACACTTCTATTTGTTTTAGACGATTAGGGTCGTTTGGACAAGAACAACCTCCGGTATCTTTATTTGGAACATAACACTTTCCCTCAACAACAATAAACATCCTATTTACACTTCCGCCCCCTTCTTTCCACACACCATTAGTACAAGATAATATAGAACCATCAACTGCTCGACCTTGTAAACCATTAGGAGAACATCCATTTCCAGCATAGGCCACTCCATTTAGTTGAAGATATTCTCCAACTGTTGTTCTACCACCTGACACAACCCCACCAGCACCATAAACTTGTCCAACCGCATCAATATTTCCAGTAGAGTGAACATACCCACCATAAACACCTGCCGCTGTTTGAATATTTTTACCGCCATATGCCTGTATAGTGTTTGCATCTGTCATATTCCATCCACCGCCCCACTTCTGGAAATATACACCACCATCGCCCATTGTTCTGAACCAGTTCTGCGTGTAGGATTCACCACGAGACGTGAGCGTAGTACCTGAAACAGTGTTATTTGAATTGATAGTTCCATTTACTTGAGCATTACCTCCAACGTTCAAATTTACTCCAATATTTGTATCTCCGGTAGAATGCAATGTGTTTGTTGTTATCGTTCCTGCTGCTGTTATATTTCTGGCATTATTTATGTCCTGATTATCCATGTTTAAATTACCTGTCATAGGTAATGTGCCATCACGGCGCAAATACACTGAGTACATTGAAGAATCGTATCCAACACGATACGCCAGTAGACCCGCTGCGGTAATATTATTAAAAGCTGATGATGTCTCTGTCCATGCCCCCTGTAGACCTGATACTAAAGCGGCTGATTTCGTCATTCCACTATCAATACCAGCAATTTGCATAGCCTTTCCTAACAAGTCATAACGATACCTCCTGCCTTCCATCCAAGGCGATGTCGTTATAATAAGACCATTGATAACATAGTTAGGAGCTATTCCTGAACGTTTTAACATTATCTTGTAAGAAGACTTTTGCATGTTAACGCCTGTATAACCTACTGGCAGAAACCCTTCGTTTACTAACGTTTGATATGTAATTTCACACCCATTAGACGAACATGTTCTTGGTCCCGGATCACTGGACTGACTGCTACTTGATGAAAGTGTCGATAATCTGTCATAGTGGATACTAATATAGCGATTTACCGCCTCTCCTACCTGTTTTATCTGATTACCAACAGTATCAGCCATCATGTTTTCTTGATTAGTTTTCATGTCTTGAAATTTTACGAAAGCAATCACTGTTCCAATACCTAAAACCAATGTTAGCTCCAATAAAGAAAACCCCTTATTTTTTATTCCTTTCATTTTTATCATCCTCTTTGACCCCATCATCAATTAATTAACAAAAATAAAAAATTGGTCAATGGACGTTGTGTTATTTATGATAAAAAATAATTGTTAGAACAATCAAGGGTCTTTATTAAAGGTATGCGATTGCATAACACCTTTTTATTAACTTTCTACTATCCCACTCTGTTAATAGCCCATAAACTCAACAAGCCAATATTTATACTCCACATTATAACGTTTGCACTCATTAAGATTAATGCGGTATTATCAAGTTCACCAAGTCGCACATTCATATCCTTATTATTTAATAATAGCACAATTGTTATTCTTGTCTTCCAATCATATCTGCAAGAAATCTTTTCCCAAGTATCTGAAATTTTATCTTATCTTCAGCACTTACGCTTTGAAAATATAATATTAGTCCAAGTACAAACTCCTTATCGACGTCTTCAATTTTGCAACCATTAGCTTTAGCAACTTCTGCTCCAAGAATGATCTTCAAACGTGTCTCGGCACTCTTTGTTAATAATTTTTCTTTGGTCTTGAGACGATTCAAACGCATCTGTGCTGAAGCTATTTTTTGCTTTACTGTTTTTTCTGTTCGTGGTTTTCTACTGTTATCAGTATCACTCATAATTACTTCTCCTTTTAGTTGTTAATAACATGAAATACAATTAATAAAGGAAAAGGTCAAATCACAGACAGAAGGTTGAGCAGCGCAAGATGATTGTTCCAAACAATCACCTGCTGAACAGGCTTGTCCTGTTAATGATAAGATTTATCCCTAAAAAATGGTGTTTTGGTTTTAAAAATGAGATTTCAGTAAGCTCACAATTAAATAATGCAACACAAACGAGTGCAACCACTAACATTAAATACCTCATACTCTCCGCGTTACTTATTTTATCAGATCAATGAAAAACATTTTACCTGTTATTTTTACAATCTGATTTCTGATCTTAACCTGTGAATTGTGCAACACGTAAAAATAATTTTTATTTTCACTATTTTCCTAATTTTCACTTTCCCGCCTTACGGCGGGATGAACAAATACTACTTTAGCCCTTACGGGCGCTCCTTTAAATTACAATATTCAATATAACTACGCTACCTCAGCCGTTAATCCGATTTAGCTCTCATTAATTTCACAGTCTGTAAAACTAGAGTTATTATTTAACTATAGAAAAACTTAAAGCATTGTCGTTATTTTTAGCTCCTTTAGGAGATATAAAAATAAAGCAATGCCCACCTATACACTGCTACGCAGTGTGTGGGGTCTACCGACGGTTGCTGCCGCAGGCTAAAACCAAGGTCAACGTCAACCGCGAAGTTTTTCTTGCGAAAAACTAACAGCAGCATTTATATTCGAGGTTAATTTATTAATGGCGATTTTCCATCTTGATTTTAAAATTGTGAAACGAAGCGAAGGCATGACTTCCGTTGCGAAAGCTGCCTACCATGCCCGAACACGTATTACAGATGACCGCATTGGAGAGGTTTTCGATTTCAGCCATAGAACAGATCTACATGATCATATTATATTGGCACCCGTTTCTGCACCTGCTCATATTGTTGAAAGCTCCTCAGCACTATGGAACGAAGTTGAAAGAGTAGAACGCCAAAACAACGGACAAACAGCCCGTTATTTTGATGTCGCTATCCCTGTAGAACTCAGCAATGATGACAAGAAAAAATTAGTTGCTGAATACTGCCAGAAAAACTTTGTTGATAAGGGGATGATTGCTGATATCGCATTTCATGATCTGGACGGTAAAAACCCGCATGCACATGTTATGTTGACCCTGAAAACTATCACCGCTGCTGGCTTTGGCAAAAAAGACAGAAGCTGGAATGATAAGAAGATGGTTGTTCAGTGGCGTGAGTCGTGGGCCACCATGTCAAACAACTACCTTGAAGCCGCAGGCAGTGAAGAACGTATCGATCATCGTTCTCTCAGGACACAATGTGCTGATGCCCTTACCCAAGCAGAAGAAGCATTCAGCGCTGAAGAGAAAGCATTCTGGCTTGCCAAGGCAACAGAAACTAACCGTCCAGCAATGCAACGTGTTCATCGTGCCAAGTGGAATGATAAGGAAGCACAGGAACAGCGAGCTGCTGAACAGGCCCTACGTAATAGTCAAATTGAAGAGGCTAAGAAGGTCTATACAACATTCAGTGAGCTACCACTGGAGATCGTGGTTGATGTCAGAAGCTTTACGATATCTGTTCTTCCTGAACCCGAAGAGATAGTCCTTCCAGACGACCCGGCAACAACAAAGCAGCAGCCTGTTATGACGACAGCAGCCATAAGCAGAAGGCCAGCAGTAAAATCTTACCGTGATCCCAATAAAGTCAGTAAGGTTAGTGCTGCAGGGAAGAAATCCCCTGTTCTGGTAGCTCCTGAACAAAATAAATCCACTAAACTGAAAACCCCTTCTTCTCGAAACATCAGAGCGATAAACCGTGCTCCAACACGTAATAGAAAGCAAGTTAAACCACGTCAGAATGGTCTGTTTAAGCGTTTCACACTACTTCTGATGGGATTTTTCAAAGAGAGATTTGTGTGGGCAAGAAGGAAAACCGATACCATTGATGCTGACCATGATAAGCGTATCGCAGAAAACTATATCTATGATGAAGTGCTGGGTGTCTCTGTTCTACGCTCAGAGTTTGAAAAACGCGCTAAATTTAACAATAGTGACTATAAACTAACTCCTGATGAGATCAAACGTTTCCCAAGCCGTCCGAATCAGGAACAACCGGCAGCTAATAGAAACATGGATCTCACACCTCCAATACCGCCAGAACACATGAGGCAGGGTAGCTATCCAAAACTAAGTCCACCGAGCCATAAGAAACACTAAATTTAGAACATACTTTTTAATGATCTAAGTATCGTATATATTAAATACTCAGCAAATCATGTGATTAGGGAGTTGATCTTGCCAACCATTAACGAAATAAAAGAAGAAGCAGTTAAGTTTCGTAGATTAATTGAAAGTTGTGATAAAAAGAACACCAGTCTTGTTGTAGACTGTTTTCCTGTTATGAGTTGTAAGCTTACTTCAATGCTTCTTTCTTACCATTTTCTGACCCTATGGCCTGAACTTGAGCTAAAAGGAGTTAGCGCAGCGACAGGAAAAGATAATCGCATAAATCACTACTGGCTTGAAATAGATGAAATTGTGATTGACATCACTGGCGACCAATATAATATTATTAATGATAAAGAACTTAATAAAATTATATTAAATAGTAGACCTTTTCCTGCAGTTCATGTCGAATATAAGGAAAATAGCTATTTATACAGTATATTCACTATTCTTGAAGAAGAAAATCTAGTTTCAGGGTTCCCTGCTATTAAAGAAAGTTTTCTTGAAAAAATGAACCATGGATACAATCAGTTAATAAATGGCTCCTACAATACTGTAGAACAATAATTAATGCCGTTCATTTCTTATCATGATAAAAAAGAGATAAAATCATATGGAAATCAATGAGTGCTTTGACAAAATAAACAATCTTCCATTAGAGAAAAGCAAATGGTGTTCTTTCGGGACTTTTTATCGAGCATTCATTGAACGGTCCAACTTACTCACTGATGAGTTATTCCCCTACATAAGTACCTCATTAGAAAAGTCATCCTTTCAGTTATATATCATTTCTATCTTTAACAAGAAATACAATACCAATATAATTTACCATGAGTTAACTGAAATCATAAAAAACAACCTTATAGATATGAAAGAGATTATGAACAATTCATATGAAAACGTTCATGGCTCGGAGGATAACACATACATCACTTCTAATTACAAATATTATTACATAGGTGCTTTATTGTTTGAAAATTATATGGACATGAAAAACAAGTCAGCCATTATCGACATGAAACAGGCCAAAATAATTGAAGAGAAATATAATGACATTAAAATCAATATTAATAACATTGATTCTCAATTTAGAAGATACAAGTTATTAAGCTTAAACGAAAACATTTCAATATGTAATGATAAAGATAGTCAAACAATAGTAGACAAACGAATAGGTGCCCATTTTTGGATACCTGTTCCACGAAAATTATTAACTACACTTCAGGCTTTAATTGATTTAGAGTTTATTACTAACATTTCATTTAGAATAGATAACATAACCGACTACATTCCATTTTTTGAAGACATGGAGCGTGGTTCACCTCTAAATTTGGATGTGGCAGATCTCCCCCCACTTTCAAAATTTTATTCTATTGATAACTACGCAAATAGCTTTTGGGTTCATCATGATTCAAAAGAGTGTAGTATCACTTTTGAAGAATTAAGAGATGACTTTCAAATCATAAAAAACGATATAATCACACAAGTTATACATCTAAAATATTCCCGCAATACTAATGGATTTTACATATATCATTTGGATCATGAACTGATATCTTATACACTAGAACAATATGAAGAAAAATTGGCCAATCCAAAAATAAAAGGTTATAAAAAAACAAAGTCATTTAAAATTGATAATGCCAAAATCCCTTTTATGTTTAAGAACAATAACGAGTTTTTATTATTTCAGGTTCTAGACTCATATTTTAAAAACTCCGACTTAATTTCAGAATATTTCAACAACATTCAATAAGGATGTGAGTTTTATTTCAGGGAATGAGATAATAAACCACCACCACAATATGAGTTGGTAGTGGTTTATTATTTATAGCTGCTAGCTACACCCTTCGCCTAAACACAACATTATCAGAAAAAATAGCTTTACCAGCCAAAAATCCAACTGCGGCAATTATTGGTAAGCTGATAGTAGCTCCAGCCATACCAGTAGACATTCCAATGAGAAAAGACATGCCAAAAGACAACAGGATGATCACGAAAGCATACCAGCCGGGATAAGTGCCATATAACACCGTCGCTAAACAGCCTGTACAGACGTGAACTCCACGCTGACTCTCTTTGAAGCAAAACGGGCATTTGATGGTACTGTTTTCCATGACGGCTTCCTTAATTAGCTTTCCAGCCGTTGCTGGTTTTAACAAGATTCATGGCACCATCAGCAGGTTCATTCATCCCTTTAACGTTGGCGAACGCTTTTTTGTCAATCCAGCCCGGAACGTCAACCAACTTCCACGTATACGATACGCGAACAACCTTCTGACCGCCGTTACCCGGTTCCGTCCATTCCTTGATCTCGTCAACGGCACGACGACCTACACAAGCACCATCTGTTGTGCTCCAGACTTTAGCTTTTTTGCCTTCCTCTGTTATCCCTAATACGTTCGAGTCATAGCCCTGTTCAAAAACCATCAGGCCCTGCTCAATAAATCCATCGAGGATCACTGAATTCGTCCCTGTGCCAGTCGAATCAAATCGTGGTTTGGCAAGACGGATGGGGAAACTGGTGTTGTTATTATCCAGCGAGAAGCAGTATCTGGTCTGCCCGATCTTGGCATTGATCGCTTTCTCGAAATCGCCTTTTTCACCACATCCCGCAAGAACTAACACAGCACCTGCCACAAGAAAGACCTTTTTCATTTTCATATCCCATCAGTGATAACAGACTAAGCACTTGTACTGGTACAGACAGAGACAACCCTTGAACAATTTCAATCACTAATCCGAAATGGCATCTAACACTGTTCAAACTGTAAGCATCAACAGACCAATACATCATTCTTGGCGAATACTACGTTAAACGTAGTATCGAAAACAAGGGAAAACTACGATTCTCGTAGCTCTTGATGATGAGAGTGCTTATGACCCAGCGAGAATCCCATAGAGATATTTTCTGTAAGCGTCTGAAAGAAGCGCGGTTGGCTGCTGGTTTTTCTCAAAAGAAGTTAGGTATCGCTGCCGGAATCGATGAATTTGTAGCAAGTACCCGCATTAATCGATATGAGAAAGGTGTCCATGAAGCCGATATACAAACAGCACAAAAATTAGCCAAAACGCTAAATGTGCCGTTAGCATATTTCTATGTTGAAAATGATCAACTTGCCACTATCGTGATGAATTTTGATAAGTTATCAACAGAAGAAGTAGAGAATATAATTGTAAGAATTACAAACCATAGCAAGTAGAGATAAAATATATTAGCTTAGTTTTAAACTTGCAACTATTTTTATTCACACGGGTTACTATCAGATAACATCTGGCTTAAATGTCCTCGGGACACATGAACTTTCCGTCAACTAATGACTGTATTGGCATCCTCTCACAGCACATTTTTCCGGGCCCAACTATTTATCAAAAATAGATTGTAATGAATCCAGACTTCCATATAGCTCTACGATACATTACCCGATAAAAATCGTTCAATACCATTGAATAGAACGGGTCGCAGATACCGCTAGTCTGTAGTGCTATCACTTCGGTTTCCATATAGTTGATATCATTTATCACCAGATAGAGCTTAGTAGTATAAATTTCAACTTTCCCTGTCAATTAGTTCTTTCCTTATCGCAGACACATACTCTTGTATTTTCCCTATCCAATGAACATCCACATATTTCCTCATATCTTTATCAAATTCATCTATGTTAATTAGTTCTAACCGGTTAGATTTCTGGGCTTCATTTCTGGCGCTTTTAGTAAAATATGAAGTTGCTACTACAACACCTTTTGTTGCATTTTCAATACTTAATAATCCAAGAACATTGCGCGTAATTCTAACTCCTACGTTTTCAGTATATCGTTTACATTCAATATATAATTTTTCATATTGGCGTTCGTTTTTTTGCTCAGCAAGGACATCATAACCACCATCTCTGCTTCGTGGTGTTATTTTTACAGTGTATCCTTTCTTTTTATAAAGATATGCTGTTAACAACTCGAAATCACGTGAAGTGATATCCAATAAAACCTGCTTAACGGGCAATTGATGTTGGATATATTTTGCTTCAATAAGTCTTATAGCATCACTGCAACCATCAAATCGTTGATCCGTCATGAATTGACAATGAGCCTGAAAATAAGACCGGATTGCATTTAGCGCTTCATAAGGGAAATGGGGTAATAAATCTAACACCCAAGTAATTGAGGGCCATACATTGTGCCAATCCTTAATCGATGTTAATCGCTGATAAAATGTAAAGCGACTTAGAAGCTCTTGCTTTCTTTCCTGAGAAAATGTATTGAAAAACTGTAAAATAGAATCATCTGAATAATATCTCCCCCCGGATATCAGAAACTTTGAGATCAAATATCTAACCTCATCATCATTCCTTTCATTAATATTATTAATATACTCACCTAGCATTTTATCCGTTGGAAAACAACAGTCATTAATTAAATAACACTGTTTTTTGTCGTTTTCTTTAATTAACTGTAGCCATTCATCAAGTAATAACTCAGTTGCATCAACCACCATCTTATTTTTTGTTCTATTTTTCATATTTTACATCCATTAAAAGCACTAAATATAACCATAAGATTAAGCATATTAATAATCATGATGATACATCTAAACGTTTCCCACACAAATACAACTCTGGAGCCTCAGCCACTTTGATGTTGCCAATACGTATGGGGAGCTCACCTTCTCGTTGGCACAGATTCTTAATAGATTGCCATTCCTCTATTTCAGACTTCATGTGAGCCGCGACCGAATCAAAAGCGCCTTCAGCTACGATTATGGTAGGTTCTTCATCTGTTTCATTGCTAGTCGAGTCCGTATTTGGTTTTTCAGCCAGTTCTTCTTCCAACCCAGCCAAACTCTCTTTCAGTTCATCAAGACTACTGGCGGCGTCTCTTGGCGCATAGAAGAACAGCCCACTGATGAAGATAGCTTCCATTACCTCACTGAAAGAAAACGAGGTATCGCCATAAACAAAGCAACTATGCTTGGAACTCTTCACCCCTGATACGTTCTTCTTCAACAATCCGTCCTTCGACGAAGTCATCAATATTTGTTTACTATAGAGGATTACAGGCAGGTTTTTAATTTCGTGAACATCACCACTGATACTCCAGCGTTCTTTATCTCCTTTGATAAAGCCGGAAGCATCACAGCTACTTTCTATGTCAAACTCATCAGTCGGGAATCGCTCGCGATTAAAATAGGTCGAAAAATCCTCCCCTTCTTCCATATCCTGACGCTTGTATGCGCGATAAACCGAGCTTCGGCGGTCAATTCCGATCCATTCAATATCCCATGTCGTTGGCTCTGACGGTTTTCTTACCTCATCTATATAAGCACCAACATCTCTGTCCAGATAAGCTGCTAACAATTCCTTCCACGGCTCTATAGCCAAGAAGATACTTGCCAGTGTTGTTCCTTCTTCAATCAGGGCCGTATGGCGAAAGAAACGGAGAAGAAAGAAGGGGTCAGCATCAGCTATCGCGTTCTGTATGGAAAGCAACGGAACAGCCGAGGTTTCATCATAATCGGACTGAAACCGCAGTATTGCATCGGAACAAAAAATTAATTTACCTTCCATCACTCATCGCCTCCTGACACTATCAGACAACGCATTTTACCAGAACACTGCCACTTATCGCATTCGACTTTAACCTGATACAGGTTCGTTGATAAGTCTGGATATAGGTTCCGCCAAAAACATTGACCTTATGGATAACATCACAACATCTGAAACTGATAACTCAGATTATAACATCTGTGATTTTATAGTTTCTTCACTCATCTGTGTGAGTTCTGAAACCAAGCGAATATAAATATTTTTCAACCTATCTTTATCGCAACGACTTACAGACTCCGATAACAGATAATGGCTATAATTATTGACATAAATATCATTGCCGTTTTCAAGAGTGATTTTTATTCCATGTTCAGTATCTTCTACTTTGTTTACAATACAGATCATAAATGGTGTTTTCTCATGGGGATGAAAGAGTGTTATCATTTTAATATTGTTCATTATATTTTACCTTTTTTATCTATTACTATTTAATACTCTATCGTAAGCGTTAAAATCAAATATATTTGTGTTTTATCCATATTTTTAAACTCCTTTTTGAAAAGATCTTTATCCCTGTGCTTACGCACGGCTACGCCCTGATGCTGACATTTTTATTTTATTCACCTCCTGTCTGTTAAATAAAAAGAAAAGTCTTCGACCATTATTGGTTCTCTTTTCCTCATGATGCTGAATTTAGATGCTATGTTTAAACATAGCATCTCCCTCCGACATATAGCATTTGCTCTTAAACGCATAGGAAAACTATATCCTTGGTAGCAGCACTTCGTGATTGTTCAAAACAATCACTCTGCTGAACAGGGCTTGTCCTGTTAATATTGGATTTATCCAAAAAAGATCGCGTCGAAGACGCAAGTAAAGTAGAAGGAAAATTAATTAAGCACTCACAATAAAAGCAGCGGTTCGTGATTGTATAAATCAATCACTTCGCTGTAATAACAGAATAAGGAAAAACACGCAGATAACGCCACAGGTGCCATTTTGGTAATGGCACAAATAAACTTCATAGCAAAACGTTTCTGAACATAACAATTAAGAAAAGTTTTAATGCCACTCATTTTCATTACTGAAAACTTCCAACGCCATTCATAAAACAGCAGGTGCCATTCAACAGGCACACATTCCCTTTTACTATATTAAACTTATTACTATATTACAGCTGTTATTTATTATATAAAACAATAGATTACAGAAAAAAGGTTATAGATTCCTATAACTATGGTTATCGATATCTATAACTCGGGTTATAGTTTTCTATAACCATGGTTAGCAAAATCTATAACTATAGTTCCGTACTGAAACTATTATTTAATAACTGGCGGACATTCCACTCTCAGTAAACTTATTCCAGCCAGAAAGTAATAAGCTTTTTATCCATCATACTCAATGGATAGCTCTCCACTATTTTAAAACTTTTTCCATTTATTTTTGACTTTGTTATTGACGGTAGTGTTTAATCTGTTATGTATTAATAAAAACAACAATAAAAGGAAAAAAATACAATGACACAAATAGATTTTAAATCCCTTAACGACTTATCACCTTTTGAACTAAAGCAGTATATTGATGATCACCATTTCACCTCTGAACAGAAAGTACAGATATTCGAGCATTATCACAGCACACATAAAGATACTACCAATATCTATTCAAGAAAAGAAAACATCAAATCCATCAAGAAAGATGTTGATTATGTGCATATGTTCACGAAAAACTTCCAGCAGCTCGCAGAGCTTGATATCTCAAAGAATGAGTTAAAAGTCATCGCAAGGATCTTAAATATCATGGAGTTTGGAAACTGCTTTCATATATCGCAAGCCAAGCTATGTCGCGACTTAGATATCAAAAAATCAAATATGTCTCTTGTCTTTAAAAAGCTCAAAAAGAAAGGGATCATTATTGATAAAGACGGAGACCTCTTTATGAACTCCAACATATTTCTTAAGGGACAAGCACATTCTATCAATGCTAAACAGCGACCTAATGTCAAAAAGGCACAGGGATTTGTTGTTGATGAGAAAGTAAGGTTTGAGAACGTTTATACTTTTCGATCAGATACTGATGAAAGCAATAATATGGACAGAAATAGTGAACCATCTACGGATGGTGAAGATTTGAAACTACAGATCCCTGAGAAGATGCCCAAATACCTATTTGAAGAGACAGAATAATCGATAAAATGTTTCACTGTAATTTGACACTTACACTACATCTCGTAATATAAATATATCCACTATTTTATTAACGAGGTCTTATATGAGAAAAGTAAAAACAGACAACAGTGATTTAATCCAGTATTTAGATACAATCAAAGAACTAAAAAATCATATTTCGATAGAAGAATACAGAAATGAATATCGTAGGCTACGTTCTGATGATATTCCTTTGATTAAAGCCCAAAAATTCAAATCTGCCCATACCGAACTTCGCAGACTCGAAAAAAAGAGAGAATCTCTTATTGAATACTTTATTGACGAGTTAAATCCCATCAGCAGTTCAAAAGCTAACACATCAGCGAGATCATCAGGTAATCTTGATCTGTTTAACGAACGTGTATTATACCGTAAGGCCATTTCAGAAAAGAGCGATGAAGAAATAATTGCCTTAGTCATAAAACAGCGTACAGAAGCCGCTGTTGAGTTCCAGCGTTCTATTGAACAAAGTCTTGAGCAACTCTCCCATATCTCGTCAGAGTTCGAACCATCAAGCCAAAAGCGCAGGAAAATGTCTCTTTGAAGAACTGCCCTATGTTATCCGTGTCAAATGGGATGTTTTAAGATTGCTTAACCGACAATATTTACTATATTATTTACTGGTTGTTTTTTGACTATACAACAACACAGCATACATTATTTTTATTAATAGTCCCTTTTAAAACACCGGATAACATACTATGAGTGAAGCTCTCAAGGCACTGAACAATATTCGTACACTTCGCGCACATGCTCGTGAAACAGATCTGGCAACTCTGGAAGATATGCTGGAAAAACTCTCTGCTGTCGTTGAAGATCGTCGTGAGGAAGAAAGTGCCGTCCGTAAAGAACAAGAAGAACGTCAAGCTAAGCTGCTAGCCTTCCGCCAGAAACTGTTAGAAGATGGTATTGACCCGGCAGAACTCCTTGCTGCTGTTAGCTCATCCCAGCCTAAAACCAAATCAACCCGCGCTCCTCGCCCTGCTAAATACAAATACACAGATGAAAACGGCAACGAGCAGACTTGGACAGGTCAGGGCCGTACTCCTAAAGCAATCACTGCTGCTATCGAAGCTGGTAAAACACTGGAAGACTTCGCGCTCTGAGCACAATAAAGCCGTCAATCTAATTTGGCGGTTTTGCTCTTTCTCAAAGAAAATACTACGGGCTACTTCAGGACAAGAAGCATCCACACGGCATACACCATGACAGATGGTTCACATAGTGGATTTTCAGGTTGATTTTAGCTCTTTCATAACAGAGTGTGGTAGACATCGACCACCAATAATAGAAGAGTAGCAGCGACCAGTATCATCAGTTATCTGGCAACAGCATTGGAAAGGTTCACCGGATGTTGAACATTCATGCAGCCAAGTATTTTCCACATTAGCGCCGAAGTCGAGCATGATGCTGGCTTCATTAACCCAGAAGTCAGGAATTTGCTGTTTTCTTAGCAGATCTTCGAGCATACCAGTGTAATGATACACAATATAACGTTGCAAACTAGAGATGGTGTCGGTCTTAGGTATGAGAGAAAACCTCATCGAAGTAACGCCGGTATCGATAGCCAATGCTTTTAACTGCCCAATAGCCCAGTATCCTCTAAAGTCGTTGTTTCGACTAACAAAGCTCCCATTGATAGCGTTAACTATTCCATGAAGTTCAATTCGACGTTCCATTGCTATTCCCTGATTACTTGCCAGAAACAATAGCGAGCATAAGCTTTATTGATACCCCTTGCCAGTCATTAATATGATTTTTCGTGGTATTGAACCACCATCAGTAATTAACAAGCAGCAATCGAGGGCGAAAGCGGATATCCCCCTTAATTTCGTAATGTAGTTGCAAGAAAATTTTATGCATAAGTAGTAAGTTGCGAGTTATAAATTGCCGTGGAATTTCATTTTTCAACTAAATCAGAGACCTCAACGTTTCCATAAATATTATGTTTAGCCACACGTAATTTTAAATGAGAAAGCTCATCATTTTCGTTAACTAATCTAATAATGGTTGCCATATCTGATTCACTCATACTGTAACCAAAAACTATAGATTCAAAAGCATCAAATGGTATTTTTTTTAGGTTAATCTCAGAGTATTCCTTGAAAATACTAGATTGTTCAAATGGAAAATCATCTCCAAAGTCTGGTTGAACTAATGGTCCTATTTTCTTTTCACAGAATGTCAAAGGGCATACGATTCTACTTTCATCTTCGGAAGACCATTTTTCGGCTTTCGAATATAGTAATCGATCTGATAAATCAAATACATCAATATCACTTCCATAGAGTGATTGAATAATATTTAGCGGATTATTGGAATCAATATTATCAAATTTTTTTAAAGGGGTGCCATTTATTCTCATCATACCTTTATAGTATGTGAGAGAAGCCCTTTTGTCTGCAGTGTAACTGACATCTTTCGGTGGTAACTGATTAAAAAAAGGATGGTTTTCATTGAATGTTATAGCCAACCCCTGACCTTCACTAGCATAATGTGTCCACATAAGTTCGTTTGTGTCAGATTTTGAAAGAGATAGAATCCCTAAGTGACAGCTTAATGCTTCAACCAAAAATGCATTAACTTTCTCTGCGACTTTAGTTAATTGAGTCAGGTCATATTCATCCATTGATTTAAAACCTTCTCGATGTACCATATGCGGAAAACTGTCACCATATCTAGAACCGCAGGGTTTTAAAAAGAAGTTTTCCAACTCTTCATTTGAGGGAGTATATGACGGATTTAGTTGTATTTTATCATGTTCTCTCTTTGCCCAAGAATAATCTGCGGGCGAGAAGCGATTGAAATATGGCCATAGTCTGGCTTCACTACCTTTATCGTTGAGATATTTAGGCTGAGTCATTCTAAATAAGCCGTTGGATATAAACTCGGTTCTTGGTGAAAAACCATTGATTTCTTTATTAAAAACTAAACCATAGTATTTTACTAACATCCTCCCCCCTTAATAGATATAACCATATAGTGTATTACGTATTATACGTTTTTATAGATATGCACATTTATCATAAAGCCATGTAAGAAGATCGGCTTCTTGTATACACCCAACCGCAAGAACCATTTTACATAGCTCCGCATTAGCTTGTGACTATAACTATTTAAAAGCAACACTATTTTTTACTTTTGAAATTAATTTTTCCCATAAGGATTGTTTTTTATTCGTCAGTGATGATTTCACCCATGATGGATTCATAAGGTCACTTGGTAGTGAATATTTGTGATCATCCTCATCAACAACTACAGCATGTAGCTTCTCAGCTATCTGCAACATTTTACAGTAAAGGGCTTCGTCAGGATGTTTTGTTGAAATCCTTCCATCACTCCAGTCAAGCCAAGGTTCATCGAGTTCACAATGCCCACTCCATCTAGCAAAAAAATCACCATTCTTGTTATCTATGGAGAGTTCTTTATCATCATTAACAAGCTGGAGCCATTCTTCACTACTGATTGGAGCACTTGCGCTATCGAACCAATGTTCCGTTCTTACTATGTGAAGCTCCCAGCCCATAACCACCTCCATGTTTTTGATATAGATACGTTATTATACAGAACACTTATCAGTCAATGAGATCTTCTGGAGAAACCCCGTCACATGCCATTTTCTCAAGCAATCTTTGTGCTCTTTTCATTTTCAACTTACACGCTTTTTTCTCACCAATCTCCTGATAGTATTCTTCACGACGTTCGTTAACCACGCTTCTGAACTTTTTCAAAAGCTGTTCCAGCGTTTTGATGTCGGTAGTTGCGGCTTCTGATTGGATTTTTTTATACATATACATCACATGAAATTCATCAATCATTTTTGGATCCTTGTATAGAGTATGTTTTCACTGCCATTTTTAGCTTTCAAATCAGATTTGTTATCAGCCCCATGAAGAGGCTGATAGACTTCAGAACACATCAACATATTGACTCCGCCAGAACGGTGTAGTGCATTTTGGCTAATGCCTGCTTAACCCCTTTAAAATCCACCTCAGACAGTTTTTCAGTAGCGTTCTTTTTCCATGCTTTTTTCAGAAGATGCTTCTCAGCATTTCTCATCGCCAGATCGATTAGTTTACAGACAAACTCATGATCCATTACATGCGTTATAATCATATTACTGGTCGTTTTATCCTTTGAGTTAAAAAGCTCCGCATAGATATGCAAAGACACAACATAATAGATTTCAGTAGATTCATTTTTAAATATATTAATTTTTATTTCCTCTTTAGTTTAATATTAAAATAGTCAAATGCTTATAGCACTATCAGCGGTATACACATTCATAGATAATCCAAAGCCGACGAAGATGCTGTTTTACTTTCACATAGTTAACACTCCCGGAGATCCGTTGTATTTCTTGTTCACCTTTAGCCCCATAAAAATGGACCTTTGTTTTCTCGATAATATTTTCAATCACTTCGTTCATATCCTCCTTATTTTTCAGAAAATAGTAGAAATGCACAGACTGATTTCGCAGTCGTTTATTCATATAACGGTTATAACAATACTCAGCCTCTTTGATAAACTGCTCTGTCGTATTAAGTTCTATTTTCATATATTGCCTTTTTATTGTTTAATGATAATAAGAGTCCCTGAGCGAAAAAATATCTATTCGCCCGGAAACAGTATTTATGTTTTATGCTGCGTTCTGGCGTGAGTTCTGAATAGTAGCTTCAATCCATTCATCTATCTCACTTTCAACAAAAGCAACACACCTTGGTCCTATTTTTACCCTGTCTGGAAACTTACCCTCCTTTATACGTTCATATAGTGTGGTTCGGCTGAACCCTACACGATTAAGCACTTCAGGCACCCGGATAAATCGTTTAATATTATTTTTCATTGTTTGTCCTCTATTGTTTACGTAATCTCTACGAGATTTCGTTTTTCTCTATGTTGTTTTGACGAGAACAATAATAACGAATTCGCTTATGACGTTTTAGGGGCGTTCATAAAAGAGTTTTATGAAAAAATCGAAGGGAGGTGAATGGAAAAAGATTCGTTAGGGCTGGATGCGATCACGTTCGCTCACGGCGAACGTAACCCTTTTTACTTGGCTGCTTTTTTCTTCTTCTTATCATCCTCAACATGCTTATCAACAGGTGAGTCTTTTAAGTGATTGTTTTGCATGATGTAATCTTCAAGCGATTTTAGATAGCTTTCATCAGTCAGAAAAGCCATTGCCAGCGGGTAGTCCGTTGCCTTTAGCATTCCTTCATCACGATCGTTGTCGCTGTCTTCGTGCAACAGCGAAGAAATCAGTGAAAGCGGGATTTTGACGCCATTGTCCTCACCCCAGAAAATCAGGTCCATCATCGGAATAAGACGATATTCAATAATTTTTCTGAACGTGCTTTTGCCGAAACGATACTCCCGTTCCGCAGGAGCCTTCATCTTTAGCTGCCTCTTCCATTGGGGGATTAGCACTTTCAGATGTTCAATGATGTCTTCGGTTGATGCCTCTTCCAGATGAATATCGACAGTGATACGGGCAAGGTTTTTCAGCGATGTTTCTTTTAGATACTCTGACAGAAATTCGGATTCGCTTAACGCGGAAAGCTCAGGAGTGGCTTCGGTTAATGCCAGCGTTTTCGCATAAAATTGCGCGTGGCTTCGTGTCGTAGGATTTACTGCGTAGGTTCTGGCAAGCTCATGTCCAAGGGTCGCGGTATCACCACTGAAAAAGATTTCGCCTCGCAAAATTTTATTGCGGTAATCATCCAGTAGTAGTCTGTTGAAGGTTGGTATGGTATTCCGGCTCAACAACATCCTGTAGGCCAAGATACGCCGCTCAATCTCCACATAAAACTGTTGCAGGCTTAACTTCTCTATCGCCTCATAACGCTCGACATCAAACCATGCTTCCAGTGCTTTCCTGATTTCACTTCTTTTCATCCATCCTCCTGCCATCCATTACGCTCTCTTTAGCTGTTTTAACCGACAGAACAATCGGTTGTCCAGTAAACCATCAGCGCGACATGTTTGGGCTACAGGGTGCCATGCTGATATGTCGCTTTACCTGCTCGGAGTATGTTAGAGGACTTAACGCTGGAAGGATTGTTCCCTGATTTCTTCACAGAACACAGTTCGAAATGGATTTGCCCTCACCTGAAAGATGAGTATCTGAAAGGATTCTAGTGAGAAAAGGACGGATTTTAGATGTAAAAAAAGCCCGTATAAACGGGCTTTTTTTGTACCACTTTATGCACCATAAAATCAAAACCATGCTTCAAGTTATTGATTTTATTACAAATTTGGCGGAAGCGTAGAGATTCGAACTCTAGAACCCTTTCGGGTCGCCGGTTTTCAAGACCGGTGCCTTCAACCGCTCGGCCACGCTTCCAATGAGGCGCACTATAAACATCCCGAACGGACCTGTAAAGCACCAATGCGTTCGTTTGCCTGAAAAACAGCCAAAATATTGTTAATCGACTGAAATAACAACAGATTGACCGTTTATTCAGCACAAATACTGGCTACAGCGCTTAATGTTTTTTGATGAACATATCTTTGGTGTAGTAATTTCCCCGGTTATCTGGCGCAAATCCTCCCACCCACGGCTTCACAAGATGCGTGCGGACATAGTGGTAAACCGGAATCGCTGGCACATCCTCTTCTAAAAGGTCTTCAGCCTGCTGGTAGTATTTGCCTCGCTCCTCCAGCGAAGATGCTTTCGCCGCCTTGCGCATCGCGTCATCAAAAGCGGGATTGCTGTACCTGGTGGTATTCTCGCTATCGCCGGTACGGAAAATATTGAGGAAACTTGAGGCATCATCATAATCGGCGATCCATGCGTAACGCACGACGTCAAAATTACCGGTGTGCATGGTATCCAGCATGGTTTTCCATTCCTGATTTTGCAGCTTCGCCTCTACGCCGAGGTTTTTCTTCCACATTGACGATGCGGCAATGGCAATACGCTGGTGCGTTTCGAAAGTGTTATAGAGCAGATTTAGGCTAAGCGGATGCTCAGGGCCATAACCGGCTTCAGCCAGCAGTTTCTTAGCTTCGGCAATGCGTTTTTCGAGCGGCCACGCCGCATATTCCGGCGCATGCAATTGCACTCCCCCTATTTCCGGCTGGCTGATAACCCACGCCGCGCGTTGCCCCTGCCCCATCACCTTTTGTGCGATGATGTCTTTATCTAACGCCATATTCAGCGCCCGGCGCACGCGCGGGTCATTAAACGGTGCTCGAGTCGTATTGAACTGATAGTAATAGGTTGAAAGCTGAGGTGAGACATGGAGTTCATCGCCCATCGTCTTTTTCAACTGCGCGAACTGATTGACCGGGACGCTATACACAATGTCGATTTCGCCGGCCTTATAGCGGTTAACGTCTGCGGACTCTGAACTGATGGGCAAATAAGTGACCTTATCAATGACGGTATGCCGATCGTCCCAATAATGCGGGTTACGCACGGCAACGATGCGCTCATTGACTACCCACTGCGATAACTTGTACGCCCCGCTGCAGACAAAATGTTCTGGCCGGGTCCACTTATCACCAAAGCGGCCGATCAGCACTTTATCCAGCGGAACCAGTGACGGGTGCGCCAGCATCGCCAGAAACGCCGCCGTTGGCTGCGTCAGGGTAATTTCCAGCGTGCTATCATCCAGGGCTTTGACCCCGATATCGGCAGGATCTTTTTTCCCTTGGGCAATATCGAGGGCGTTTGCTACGTGCATATTGCCCAGATACGAGGAATAAGGTGAAGCTGTTTGCGGTGAGACCAGACGCTGCCAGCTCCAGACGACATCCTGTGCGGTGATGGCAGACCCATCTGACCAGGTTATGCCCGGACGTAAATGAAAGGTCCAGACGGTGTTGTCTTTGTTCTCCCAGGACGCGGCCAGCCGGGGTTCGATAGACCCATCCGACTTAACCGCCACCAGTCCGTCGAACATATCGCTGATTAAATTAAACTCAACGTTGCTTTCGACTTTATGCGGATCCAGCGACGCTGGCTCACTGCCATTGTTTCTGACCAGTTCCTGTTTTTCTGCAAGAATTGTTCCTGCGGGAACATTTGCCGCCATCGCCGCGCCGTTGATAGACATCAAACAGACAGTCAAAAGCGTAAACGTCAATATCTTCGATTTATGTTGAATCATTCCCTTTACCTTATTGCTCTGTTGTATGTAGACACCGCTGTCACTGTCAGAGAGAAACAGGAATAACGCAATATTTTTCAGTTACCTGGCAGATATCTAACAGGCATTTTTACACATATAGTGCTAACATCTGATTCGGGAGCTTTTGTTGAAATAATATGCTTAAGCCTGGCGGGTTAAAATGCGTAAAGATGGGTAAAACCGCTGTGTCATTCCCCTTGATTTCATTATCCTCCATCATTAATTACATCTGTCATAAGAGAGTGACTCATGGATCGTATTATTAGTTCTTCACGCGATCGTACATCGCTACTCAGCACGCATAAGGTGCTGCGCAATACCTATTTCCTGCTCAGCCTGACGCTGGCGTTTTCGGCGCTCACTGCGACTGCCAGTACCGTACTGATGTTGCCCTCTCCGGGGCTTATCCTGACGCTGGTGGGTATGTATGGTCTGATGTTCCTGACCTATAAAACGGCGGATAAACCGGTTGGTATTCTGTCAGCTTTCGCTTTCACCGGCTTCCTGGGCTACATTCTGGGACCGATCCTGAACACATACCTGTCTGCGGGCATGGGTGATGTTATCGCCATGGCTTTGGGCGGTACGGCGCTGGTCTTCTTCAGCTGCTCAGCCTACGTGCTGACCACGCGGAAAGACATGTCCTTCCTCGGCGGTATGCTGATGGCAGGGATCGTGGTGGTGCTGATTGGTATGGTTGCGAATATCTTCCTGCAGTTGCCGGCTTTACATCTGGCGATCAGCGCGGTGTTTATTCTGATTTCTTCAGGCGCAATCCTGTTTGAAACCAGTAATATCATCCGTGGCGGTGAAACCAACTATATCCGTGCCACCGTCAGCCTGTACGTTTCGCTGTACAACATCTTCGTCAGCCTGCTGAGCATTTTGGGCTTCGCCAGCCGCGATTAAGCAGCATCACTGATACGAAAAAAGAGAATGCCAATGGCATTCTCTTTTTTTATACCTTATTGACCCCGGCAGATATAGGTAGGATAGCGCCGGTCCTGAATAAGCCACACAGCAGGTGAAAGTTCAGAGATCGTCAGGTAGTAGCGTGAGGTCGGATAGGCGAAACTCCCCCATTGGGCATTCGGCGTATTGTCATTGTGGCGAAGCCAGGTTTTGGTGTAGGTCAATACAATGACGTTGTCATCGTCCCGCTGCTCCCACGTAAAGTCTACATCCCTGTCAACGATAAAATTTTGCCCGCCAGCTCTTGCCGCACCTTTATAGGTGGTCAACCCTGTACCGTCCCGATGAAAATAGAACTGAGCAAGGGCATTTACCTTCACTTCACTTGCTTTCCCTTCATTGCGCGTAAAGTTAAATTCAGTGCTGCAGGCCAGCACATCGCTTTTTCCCGTCGCGCCGCAATAGTAAAACAGCGCCAGCGCGCCGCCGACCAGGGCTCCGCCCAGTCCAAAAAGAAGCCTTATTTTCATTTTCCAGCCCCGTTTTTATAGCGAATGGTCTTGCACAGACGTGTTTTATTGACCGGGCAGGCCCCGATAAACAGTTCATCAGCAGTTGCAAGCGAAAAACGGGCGCTGAAAAAATAAATAGCATACTCCTCGCGCTCGCAAGCCACGTCATTGGCCTCCAGTCGCTCAGCTAATTTTGATAGCACTAACGGCCGTCCATGATCTTCGATAACCCAGATACTACAACGCGCGATTTTTTCCTGGACCGGCTTTAATTTCGCCGGAACAGTTATCTCCTGCGGGCGGCTAACGTAAAAGATCGCCCCCAACGGCACGGCAATCAATGCCCCTATTCTGAACCACTTTTTCAGGGATACTCGCCGGGGCAGAACGTCTTGTTGCGCTGAGGGGAGTTGCGGATCAACGGCTTGAATTTTCTCTCCAGGCTGAAAAATCACATCAGCATCAAAACGGAAACCATAGCGCGGGACAGTGACGATCAATTCGTGCCCCTCTCCCAGAGACTGGAAGCTTTTACGCAGTTCGCTTACCGCTTTATTGAGATTATTTCCTGATGGCGTAAAGCCAAATTCTTCCCACACGCGAGCGATCAATTCCTCCCGGCTTAAGTCGCGTCCTCGGTGTTTAATGAATTCCTGTAAAAGACGAACGGCTGGCGCCGAAAGTGTTAATACAGACTCGGGTTGTCCAACAAGACTTATTGCATGTGCTTCAGGATCAAATAACAACGAATTATTGCATATAAAAAACATCTTTTATTCTCGGCTGTTACCGCATGCTTTTTATTCCCTGGTACGTCGATATGAAAACCGCCCCCTGACCTGCTTATTTTTTCATCAGAAGGAATTTTCCTCCCATCCTTGGCCGCGGTATTTTCGCTTAACTATACAACCTTAAAGCCAGAAAAGCAGGATAAAAAACTGTATATAACGAGTTAACTAATACAAATTTTCACAAACCGCTGTTCTGGTTAAAGTTTCCCTGCCCTGAAGCGATACGAAAGCAGACGGTGTCCTGGTGTTAACGCGCCGCCTTTAAACTCAGAGCAGGCAGACTGATTGTGAAACAGAAAAAAAGAGTGAGCATGACAACCGCCTTTTATGTCGCCGCGCTGTCATTGCCATTTTTCTCAGAAATGACAATGGCCAATATGAGCGTGTATCCCATGGAGCTGAATGTAGACAGATCCGGTGCGGCGCAAATAAAGGTGGCTTCAAAAACGGATGATATTCAGTTCATTCGGGTGAGGCAAAAGAAAATTCTTAATCCCGGAACAGCCCAGGAAAAAGAAATTGACGTCGCTTCGTGGAAAGAAGGTGGCGTGGTGGTTACGCCCGAGAAATTTGCTCTGGCTGCAGGCGCGATGCGCGTTGTTCGTCTGGTATCGCTTATACCGCCGAAAAAAGAGACCACCTGGCGTGTCTATTTTGAAGGGGTAAAACAACCTGACAGCATTATTCCAGGCAAGGCAGAAACCCCTGCCGCAATGGCGACATTAGGTGTCAATGTGATCTGGGGCGCACTAGTCCACATTGCTCCAGAAGAAAGCGTAATTTCACTGTCGATTGACCCTCGCCGGGGAACGTTAAAAAACAACGGTACATTGCGTGTGCCGCTCAGAGAGATTGGTATTTGTGATGCTGTTTCATCGTGTAAATGGATAAAAGAAGACGCGACGATTTATCCGGACACTGAACGGAAATTAAAAACGCTCACTATGAAACAGGGTCAGAAATATAAGTTCCGCTACTTCAACTGGGTGAATAAAACCGCTGAAGAAGCTGATTTACCCGTCGTGCAATAACACGACGGCACAGTAAAAACCCACGTAGTTTGTTTAAAGAGCCAAGGTGCTCATTTGTAAATATGGAGATATCAATGCGTAACTATATTAAACCTCTGATGATTGTTGCCGCGATGGCCTCGTCCTTTAGCGCGCTGGCGATTCAAAAAGATATTACCGTCAACGCCAGCGTTGACTCACAGTTGGATATGACTCAGGCCGATAACACGCCACTGCCGGCCAGCATCGACATGCAGTACCTGCCAGGTCGTGGGCTGGAAAGCTACCGCCTGAACACCAAGGTGTGGTCTAACTCCGCCACCAGCAATGTCAAAGTGCGCCTCGTTAGCGCAGCTAAGCTCACCAATATGGATGGCGACGAGACTGTACCGATGACGGTGATTCTGGGTGATAAAACACTGTCTACCACCGATGCCGAATTTACCGGAACTGAACTGTTCCCAGGCAGCATTGAAAACGGTTCAGCGGTACTGCCACTGACCATTTCTCAGACCACCAAAGGCATTCTGAAAACCGGTCAGTACAGCGGCGTTGTCAGCCTGATGCTGACGCAGGCGACGACCACGGAAGGCGGTGCGTAACACCACAGTACATAAGGGATAACGTCAGAGGGTGCCCACCCTCTGACGTCAGGATGATGTCGAGGCTTGGTCATGGCGTTTCACAGAAATACTCTCCTCTTAGTTGCTTTATTACCCGCATCCATCCAACTCGCCTGCGCCGAGATGGCCGTCCCGGCAGGTTTCGAAGATCTGGCGAAAACGCAGCGTCTGTGGATAGAGGTTAACCTCTATGGCGAATCGCTTGGCCTTTTTGAAACGGATATCACACTTGAATCGGTAAGTTTTGTCGCACCCGAAACCGTGGTCGCGGCTATCAAACGTCAGTTTAATGACGCTCCTGCCCTCGTCGCCACTGTGTCTGCAGCTCTCGCCGTTCCACTTGCCCGTAACGGCAACCTGGCGTGCAGCAGCAATGGCTCCGCAACGGGATGTGATTACATTGATACCCATCGTGCGGCCATTATCTATGATGAGAATAACGCGCGCATTAGCCTGTTTTTGGACAAGAAATTTCTGCCTAAACAGACCACAGAAAACCAGTGGTATCAGCCTACGCAGGGCACTGAGAATGCGTTGATCCATCAACAGAATATCAATTTTGTTGCCGACAGGGATTACCAGTCAGCCACTGTTCAGGGCAATGGCGCGCTGGCCATGACGCAGGACGGCTACTTTAATCTCGACTGGACCTGGCTGGGGCAGCGTTCAAGGCACCAGCAGCAACAAGAAATAACCGTCAACAATGCCTGGTTTCGCCAGGATATCTGGCGTCAGTACTATATTCAGTTAGGCGAGATGGATACCCGCGATCTGTTCAGTAATGCTGGTGGGAATATCAACCTCAGCCAACTGCCGCTGGGCAAAATTCGCGGCCTGCGCACAGGCTCGACAAGGGCATGGATCAATCCGGTTCAGCAGTCAAAGGGTACCCCCATCACCGTGCTGCTTTCCCATGATGCGCGTATTGACGCCCGCCGGGGCAATCAGCTGCTGGCCAGTTTTTATCTCAATGCCGGGGCTCAGACCCTGGACACGCGATCGTTCCCAGACGGGAGCTATACCGTGACGCTGTCCGTCTATGAAAATAACCGGCTGACACGTACCGAGCAGATACCGTTTACCCGCACCGGTATTACGCCGTTTGACCGCGTCGAGTGGTTCCTGCAGGCGGGCGAAACCGACAATAACAATCAAAACGATGAACGTAGCGCGGTCGCGCAAGCGGGTGTCCGCCTGCCTATCACTCCAACGCTGGCACTCACCAGTGGCGCAGCGATAAAGAAAAACCAACGTTTTCTGGAAAATGCACTCGACTGGAGTCGTGGTTTCAATGCGGGTCCGATCGATGGCGTACTCTCGACCCGGTTTAGCTACCTTTACGGCAGCGAAGGACAACGCGGCAATATTCAGCAAATCAGCTATAACGACGGCTTTTCACTGAGCTTCTATCGCAACGCGTTATCAGCGGAAAACTGCAATACCCGAAGCGCGGGATATGACGCCGTAAATGGCTGTTATCGAAGCCTGTCGGTGATGTTCTCCGTCCCTGTCGGCACCTGGTACGCCAGCCTGGGATATTCGGATAACCGCAACGAAGGACGGTACGTTTCTCGTCGGGAACTCCCGGACAGTGACGATCGCCACGATGCAGGCTTGCCCTGGGAGTCGGTTTATATGACCCGCTCACGCACGCGGGCCTGGCAGGGTGGCTTGAGTACGGCTTTCAGCACGCGCGGTCTGAACATCAACAGCAGTATTAACCTTTTCATGCGTAACGATGACTCGCGCGAAGGCAGGGATAAAGGCGGCTACCTGAGCGTGAGTCTGTCAATGGCGCATAACCGTCAGGGCAATGCGACAAGCTATACCTCTCTGGGAGCGACATGGCAGCACCAGCAGCATGATAAAAACCAGCTGAGCTATAACGTGGCGCACAACTGGTATGCCGACGCACGTGGTGAAAATGAGTATGGACTGAGCGCATCAGGTATTAACAGCGATTCACTCAATACCTCTGCCTACACGCGCCAGGGCGGACGATATGGCAACGGGAGCCTGACAGTCAGCGATGCCTGGGATCGTCAGGATCGGCGCCATACCCTGAGCAGCAGCGGCAATTACAACTCCACGCTTGCGCTGTCGCGCTCTGGTCTGTGGCTGGGCCGCTGGAGCGACGGACGTCCTGCTTCAGCCATCGCGGTTAACGTTGCCACACCGGAAGATTCCCAGGATCCGAGCATTGCCGTGTCGCTGGATAACGGCGGCAGTGCAGACATTCCAGGCAATAGCCGCGCCCTCTTCGCCGTGCCGGGCTATCAGCAGACTACGTTGACGATTAACGAATCGCTGGATGTCTCGCGGGGTGCCAGCAGTGAAATCACACAAGGTTCAGGCAGCAGAACGTTGTTTATGGTGCCAGGCAAACTGCTCCGCCGGGACGTGCAAACCACGACAAGCTACACCTGGCTCGGCCAGTTAACTGACGAGCAACATTCGCCGTTTATCGGCGGCGTGCCACTGAACGTTAACGGCTGGAGCGACCTTGGCAACGGCGGGTTTAGCGCTCAAAGCGACGCTCTGCTGCATAACCTCTACCTGGTGCGTCAGCAGCAGTTTTATCAGTGCGAGCTGAACGTAAAGAGTATGCGCGACGTCGTGCGTTACGTCGGGTCGATCCCTTGCCGGGAATTAACCTTCTCTGCCCTGCCGGATACTGTCCAGCAACAGGCTCAGCTGATGCTCGCCGGACGATCGGTACCAACGGGTCCAACTGCCATGAATGCAAACAACGTCACAAAAGGGAAATGATGTGAACAAGCACTTAATTATTTTACTTTTTTTAAGTCTGTGGGCGGGCCAGACCCAGGCAGCGGCCCCTGCCGGAAGAAACACCAGCGTCGATATCAGCTTCGATCGCATGGCCCCCCCCGCGCGCTTTGATATCTGGGTTCATGAACCGAGCGGCTATGATGTCGCCGATCCGCAAAAATGGGGACGTAATACCCTGACGTGTCTGTCCCGTACCGACTCCGCAGTGGGCGCCTGCATGACCGCCCCGGTCTGGTTCACGGCGAACCCAGGGACACCTTATGCCATCAATTTACGTTTTACGCATGCCCTTACCAGCAAAACGGTGGATCTTAAGATTTATGGCGACCACTACATGTTTATCAATAATAAAGTTTTTACCTATGCCAGTTTTGTCACGGGAGGGACAAATATTGTTGCAAACTGGAACAGAGAACCTTACTTCGATTTCTATATCGTGAAAAGCGAGCTGGAAAAGCTCGCTCTGCCGGGTATCTGGACCGCAACGCTGAAGCAGAACCTGCGTGAATGGGATACTGCCAACTGCGGCGGGAACTTCAACGACGTCAATACCGGATGTCCAGGCTATCGCGCCATTGCTAGCTGGCAGGCCACGATACGCATTGAGGTTGTCGATCCGGGTAATCAGCAGATTTATCTGCCGGCATTTCCGCACTCAACGCCTGTCGTTAACCTCAACCTGACCAACTTCCCGGGGCGGCCGGGTGGCAGTGAAATCCAGGGTGAAAACACGCTGGATATGTGCCTGTACGACGGCAAAAACAGTACCAGCACCCGCACTTATCTTCGGTTTGAGGACGACGGACTCCCCTCAACGGACCGTGCGGAAGAGGCATTTTCAATCCGGCGACGCGGCGGAAGTCAGACCGATGCGCGGGATCGTCTCGACTATCAGGTTTTCGTCACTAATCCCGTCACGGGCGCAACCGAAACCATCGCCAACGGTAAAACCCTGGTCTGGCAAGGCACCAACGATCCGCAGCATCTGCGTCAGGTCGTCCTGCCCGGCGGACGTGAGAGCGTACTGTGCGTACCTGCCCCTATTGTTCTGAAAACTCCAGCGTTTGCAGCCAGCAGTAAAAACGCCGGGGATTACACCGGCACGCTACGCATCATCTACACACCCAGTACGTTATAAAGAGGCCGCCGTGAATTACGTCATTCTTGATAATAATCGTTTTTATGCCGAAGGGTTGCGCTACGCCCTTCTGCGCCGTAACGCTCACACTCAAGTTGAGAGTGGCGCGTTACAGTGGCACCGTTCGCTGTTGGCCTGCGACACCCTCGTTGTGCGTTGCCGCTTTTCCGTCGCGAGGACGCATCTGGCGCTGGTCGACATTCTGCTTCAACTGGAGGCCAGGCGCTGGGAGGGAACGGTTTATCTGGTGTGCAATGAAAAAGGCTGGGCACTGGCCACGCATTTACGAAAGCGTTTTGCCACGCTGACCTTACATATCATTGATGACAGAATTGCCGTCGTGGATGCGGCGTATCTGCTTGCTAAAGAGCCCCGTCGGGTACGCAGTCTGAATTGCTGCCTGACTGGCATGGAGTTCAATGTTCTCGACAGGCTGGTTAACGGTCAATCGGTAAAACATGTTGCGCAAATGACGCAGATTAGCGAAAAACAGGTTTCGACGTATAAATGCAACGCGCTGAAGAAGCTTAATGCCAACAATCTGCTACAGCTACTTCTGTAGGTCGAGGTTTCTCACGCCGCCCCTTATTTGCTAAACTAAGGGCGGTTTTTACTTTATCGACAGAGCACTATGTTCATTTTTGCAGGCCATGAAATTGAGACCGATAGCGAAGGCTATCTGAAAGACACCACGCAATGGAGCGAGCCGCTGGCGGAGAAAATCGCCGAAAACGAAGGTATCGTTCTCTCCCCCGAACACTGGGAAGTGGTGCGTTTCGTTCGCGAGTTTTATCTGGAGTTTAATACCTCCCCCGCTATCCGCATGCTGGTAAAAGCGATGGCCAACAAGTTTGGCGAAGAAAAAGGCAACAGCCGTTATCTCTATCGCCTGTTTCCGAAAGGCCCAGCTAAGCAGGCAACTAAAATTGCTGGCCTGCCAAAACCGGTGAAATGTATTTAATAGCGGATACTAAATCCCTTTAGCTCGTCGCCAGGGCGGTGCGGTTCGCTGAGAACCCGATCAACCCTGGCGCTGCGCGGTCCCCCGGCTTTCAACCACTTCATCAGTTGTTCCACCCGCTCGCTTTCACCACAGGCGACAACTTCTACGCTGCCGTCATCCATATTCTTCGCATAGCCGGTCAACCCCAGCCGTTGCGCTTCATGCTGGGTGGTGTAGCGAAATCCTACCCCCTGAACCCGGCCATAGACCCAGGCGATGATGCAGACTTTCGACATTGCGGTTCTCCTTATCAACATAAATGAAAGAACAGGTACCGATGGACAGATGACCGGCAATCTCCTGAGCTGTCCATAGATTAGCAGGGGATAACTGAATAAGTTGTCGCACCTGTTCAGTGAGATTAAACCGTCGCTCGATAAGCAGAGGTCCCGCCATACCATCATGCAGTAGCGCCAGACGCTGATGATTGACCTCACCATCTGTGCTACTCTACGCGCCATTTTATTTTAATGGTTTCAGGTTGGTACTTTCATCCAACCCGCGTCACTGTTTGTGAGAGGTTGCTCCGCATGACTGAATCTACAATTCCACATTATCCTCGTTTAGTGTTAGCCAAGGGGCGCGAAAAATCATTACTTCGCCGCCATCCATGGGTATTTTCCGGTGCTGTCGCACGTATGGAAGGTAAAGCCAACCTCGGTGAAACCGTTGATATTGTTGACCACCAGGGGAAATGGTTAGCGCGCGGTGCGTTTTCTCCGGCGTCGCAGATCCGTGCGCGCGTCTGGAGCTTCGATAAGTCTGAATCCATCGACATTGATTTCTTTACCCGTCGTCTGCAGAAGGCGCTGACATGGCGTGACTGGCTGGCGAAAAAGGACGGTCTGGACAGCTACCGTCTGATCGCCGGAGAATCCGACGGCCTGCCGGGTGTCACTATTGACCGCTTCGGCAACTTCCTGGTATTGCAGTTGCTCAGCGCGGGGGCTGAATACCAACGCGCCGCGCTGATTAGTGCTCTGCAAATTGTTTTCCCGGACTGCGCTATTTATGACCGTAGCGATGTGGCCGTGCGTAAAAAAGAAGGTATGGCGCTGACCCAAGGGCCCGTCACGGGCGAACTGCCGCCTGCTCTGCTGCCTATCGAAGAACACGGGATGAAGCTGCTGGTTGATATTCAGCACGGTCACAAAACCGGCTATTACCTCGATCAACGCGATAGCCGCCTGGCGACGCGTCGTTATGTGGAAAACCAGCGTGTCCTGAACTGTTTCTCCTATACCGGCGGCTTTGCGGTCTCAGCATTAATGGGCGGATGCCGTCAGGTGGTCAGCGTCGACACCTCTCAGGAAGCACTCGATATTGCCCGCCAGAACGTGGAACTGAACAAGCTGGATCTGAGTAAAGCCGAGTTCGTGCGAGATGATGTGTTCAAACTGCTGCGCGCCTATCGCGATCGCGGTGAGAAATTTGATGTCATCGTGATGGATCCACCGAAATTTGTCGAAAACAAAAGCCAGTTGATGGGTGCCTGCCGCGGTTATAAGGACATCAATATGCTGGCTATTCAGTTGCTGAACCCAGGCGGCGTACTGCTGACATTTTCCTGCTCCGGGCTGATGACGACCGATTTATTTCAGAAAATCATCGCTGATGCCGCAATAGATGCTGGTCGTGATGTACAATTTATAGAGCAGTTCCGTCAGGCCGCCGATCATCCGGTGATCGCTACCTACCCGGAAGGGCTGTATCTGAAAGGGTTTGCCTGTCGCATCATGTAACTTGAAAAGTGGAATATTACCCTTACATAGAGGGTATCTATTTCCCGGGAGGTGACTATGATTGCCAGCAAATTCGGTATCGGCCAGCAGGTCCGCCATTCCCTGTTAGGTTACCTCGGAGTGGTCGTGGATATCGACCCGGAATATTCGCTTGATGAGCCGTCAGCCGATGAGTTGGCGGTTAACAGCGAACTTCGCGCCGCTCCCTGGTATCACGTGGTGATGGAAGACGATAATGGTCTGCCAGTGCATACGTATCTGGCCGAAGCGCAACTGAGTAGCGAGCTACAGGAAGAACATCCGGAGCAACCGTCAATGGATGAACTGGCGCGCACAATCCGTAAACAGCTTCAGGCTCCACGCCTGCGTAATTGATACTAACACAGGCCCGATGGCGCTTCGCTTATCGGGCCTGTGCGTTTCATCCGGCGACAATCCAACTTTACTTCGCCAGTCCCAGTCGCGGGATCTCAATCGCCGGGCAACGATCCATCACCACCGTCAGCCCCGCATCACGCGCCAGCACGGCCGCCTGCTCGTTAATTACGCCAAGCTGCATCCATAGCGTCTTCGCGCCAATGGCGATAGCCTCCTGAGCGACGCCCCACGCCGCTTCAGAATTACGGAAGACATCGACCATATCCACTTTCTCTGGCACATCCGCCAGCGTTGCATAGCCCTGCTGCCCCAGCAGCATTTTCCCGGCAACCTTCGGTGAAACGGGAATAACGTGATAGCCCTGATCGAGTAAATACTTCATCACGCGATAGCTTGGGCGATCGGGTTTATCGCTCGCGCCAACCAGTGCAATCGTACGGGTAGATGTCAAAATGCCAGCAATATCGGTCTCTTTCATCGTTTTCCTCCAGGCTGTTTAACAAAGTGTACGACAAACCTGCCCCCGCAACCATTCATCCCATACTGGCGTATGAGAGCTAAACTCAAAAATATGTCTATATGTTAGTAAACGTGATTATCGAAAAATTTAGATACATGTTTGCAGCTATTTTCTGGACAGGAGAAACCTATGAAAGCCGGCATTGTGACAGCCTTAATTGCCCTGTGTTTGCCGGTTACCGTTTTTGCTACCTCATTACGCCTGTCTAATGATATTGACCTTTTGGTGCTGGACGGAAAAAAAGTCTCCAGCTCATTACTGCGTGGCGCCGACAGTATCGAGCTGGAAAATGGTCGCCACCAGCTCGTATTTCGCGTAGAAAAAACCATTCGCTTGTCCAGCCACGAAGAACGTCTGTATATTTCGGCTCCGCTGGTCATCAGCTTTGATACACAACTCGTCAGCCAGGTTAATTTTCACCTCCCGCGTCTGAACAATGAGCGGGATACAGCGCATTTTGATGACGCTCCACGCGTGGAATTGCTGGATGGGGACTCCATGCCTATCCCCGTCAAGCTGGATATTCTGTCAATCACATCCACAGCAAAAATCGTGAATTATGAAATGGAAACTGAACGCTATAACAAAGCGGCTAAACATGCGTCATTACCGCAGTTTGCTACGATGATGGCCGATGACAGCTCGCTGCTTTCCGGGGTATCTGAACTGGATCGCGTGCCGCCTCAGTCGCAAACGCTGACCGAACAGCGTTTAAAATATTGGTACCAGCAGGCCGACGCGCAAACGCGAAGTAACTTTTTGCAATGGGCTCAGAAACAGCCTCCTTCATGACATTTATGTTCGCATACGCATTTTTTTTGTCTTTCTCTTGCAGCATCAAGAGCTTCCAGTACTCTGTAACCAGGTTAACTTGGGAGCTGTACTATGGAATTAACAACTCGCACATTGCCAGCGCGTAAGCATATTGCGCTGGTTGCACACGATCACTGTAAAAAGATGTTGATGAGCTGGGTGGAACGCCACCAGCCGTTGCTGGAAAAGCACGTTCTGTACGCCACAGGAACGACGGGAAACTTAATCCAACGCGCAACGGGAATGGACGTCAACGCCATGCTGAGCGGTCCGATGGGGGGCGACCAGCAGGTGGGCGCGCTGATTTCAGAAGGGAAAATTGATGTGCTGATTTTCTTCTGGGACCCGCTGAACGCCGTACCTCACGATCCTGATGTCAAAGCGCTACTGCGTCTGGCGACGGTATGGAACATTCCGGTTGCCACCAACGTGTCGACCGCCGATTTTATTATCCAGTCGCCAAACTTCAACGATGCAACGGACATTTTGATCCCAGATTACGCCCGCTATCTGGCAGAGCGCCTCAAATAAACGCCGGGCAGGCGGCAATTGCCGCCTGCTATTCAGGGTTTTCTTGCTACCGGAACATCCAGTTGTTTAAGCTCATCAACAAAGCACGACGGTGTTTCTTTATTAAACAGCAGCCATACCCGATGCCGTGCCCGCGTTAGCGCCACATACAGCAAGCGTCTCTCTTCAGCATCCGGGAAATCCTCCACCGCCGGAAGCAACGCCTCTTCCATAATCGACTCGCGGGCCGGGGCGGGAAAACCGTCATTCCCATCATGAAGCCCCACAACAATAACGTAATCTGCCTGCTGTCCCTTACTGGCATGGATAGTCATGAAATCCAGCTGTAGCTTAGGCCAACGGGTGGCAGCTTTCTCCAGACTGGCAGGTTTCAGGTGATGGTATCGCGCCAGCACCTGAATTCTCTCTTCTGCCTTCACAAATCCCGACAGCTTATCCAGTAGCAGATCCAGCTGGCTTTCATCGAGCAACGTGACGGCTTTTTTATCGCCTGCCATCAAACTGTTGAGCGGTTTCGTAAGCTGATGAGGGTTTTGCTGGATAAACTGGTTTGCGACTTCACCAATGCGGCTATTAAAACGGTAAGTCGTATCCAGATTACAACGGTCGCCCTCGCCGAAGTTTTGCTGGAATGCGGTGGTCAACGAAAGCTGTGCTCCGCTGAACCGGTAAATTGCCTGCCAGTCATCCCCTACGGCGAACAGCGTAGTGTGTGAGTTTTGCTTGCGCAGTGCGGCTAACAGGGCGGCTCGCTGAGGAGAAATGTCCTGAAATTCGTCGACCAGAATGTGTTTCCACGGACTGATAAACCGCCCTTTTCCCAGAATGACAATGGCCTGATGAATCAACCCGGAAAAATCGACGGCATTCTCATCCTTCAGGGCGCCCTTCCAGGCTTTGAGCAGGGGAGACATCAGCTTAATGCGTTTACTGAAAAGATCGCGAATCTCCTCCGGAGCATTGGCGATCATCTCCGCCTGCGCTCCGCCATGCATACGCATCAGGCTAACCCAACGATCCAGCCGGGAAGCCAGCCGGCGCTGTAATTTTTCGTCATCCCAGAAGTTACCTTCGGGTACAGACCACTGCATCTCTTCTTCTAACCATTGCCGCCAGCCTTTGGCCTGTGCTTTTTTCTCACTGCACTGCTGACGCCAGGTCGTGATAAAAAGTTTGCTGCGCGCGGCAACATCATTTTCCAGCTTGCTAACCGTCGGGACTTTTTTGCTCCCCTGCGAAATAATGTGCAACGCCAGTGAATGAAACGTCCTCGCGGTGATCTCTTCCGTATGCAGACGTTCACGGATGCGATCGTCCATCTCCTGGGCCGCTTTGCGTCCAAACGCCAGCAGCAGGATTTGTTCGGCCGCCGCTTCCCCTCGCGCAAGTAGCCAGCCCGCACGGGCGACCAATACGGATGTTTTGCCGCTTCCGGCCCCCGCAAGAACCAGTAATGATTGTTCGCCGTTCACCACCGCCCGCGCCTGGGCCGGATTCAGCGGCGAGGACTCAATTTGCTGGAAAAAATCGGCATGTTCTTCCAGCATGGCATCGGTATACGCCTGGTTGTGCTGCAAGCGACAAGCTTCAATGTCCTTCAACCATGCCTGGCATTGACGTAACGCCTCACGGCAATTTTCAAATTCTTCCAGCCGGTTGATCGGGAGCGGCAATGCGGCAAAGGCGCGGCGGATCTGCTGCTGTAGCCCTGACGTCTGCTCGCGCGTCAGCCATTTATTCTCACTGGTGCGGGTGGCGATCGCCTCCAACTGCTGCTGTAAAACTCCCGCAGCGACGTCGCTCATTTCCTGACTCCACTGCTGCCAGAGCGAATTCAAATGGTGATGGAAGCGCTGGGTTTCTGCCCATTCAGTGCCGTGAAGACGAACCACCTTATCATCCGGGAGCACAAACTCCAGCTCTCCCCATACCAGGCCGCGTTTACAATGAATAGCCAGTAACTGATTGAAGGGAATAAGATACTCGTGACGATCGCCGGAAACCTTAATCCCGGCATTGAGAATAACGGCCCGATCGTAAGGGTGTTGTGCCAGACGTTTTCCAAGAGAAGTTGCTTTCAGTTCCATAAGACTCAAGCGGATCCACACGAAGAGGTTTGCTTATCAGTGTAACCGCCAGAGAAAACGTGCTCCAGCCCAAAAAAACGTTACAATTGCCGAACTCACAGAAAACCAGAGTTAACCGAGGGTTTATGCGTACTGTTCTGAATATTTTAAATTTTGTGCTCGGGGGATTCGCCACCACCTTAGCCTGGTTACTGGCTACGCTGGTCAGTATTGTGCTGATTTTTACTCTCCCCCTGACCCGCTCATGCTGGGAAATTACCCGACTCTCGCTGTTTCCCTACGGTAACGAAGCGATTCATGTCGATGAGCTTAATCCAGCGGGCAAAAACGTCCTGTTGAATACCGGAGGCACCGTGCTCAATATTTTCTGGCTGATTTTCTTCGGCTGGTGGTTGTGCCTGATGCACATTGTCTCCGGTATTGCCCAGTGCATTACGATTATTGGTATCCCGGTTGGCATTGCGAATTTCAAAATCGCGGCGATTGCACTGTGGCCGGTGGGTCGCCGGGTAGTGTCAGTTGAAGTTGCTCGCGCAGCGCGTGAAGCCAACGCACGTCGTCGCTTCGAATAATCAGGACCGATGGCCTTTATGTTAAGTCCTCTGCTCAAACGCTATACCTGGAACAGCACCTGGCTGTACTACGTGCGGATTTTTATCGCGCTTTGCGGCACAACAGCGCTGCCCTGGTGGCTGGGTGACGTTAAGCTGACCATCCCGCTCACGCTGGGTATGGTCGCAGCCGCGCTTACTGACCTGGACGATCGTCTTGCAGGTCGCCTGCGCAATTTGATCATCACGCTGGTGTGCTTTTTCATTGCCTCGGCCTCGGTCGAACTGCTCTTCCCATGGCCATGGCTGTTTGCCCTTGGGTTAACGCTCTCCACCAGCGGCTTTATACTGCTGGGGGGATTAGGGCAGCGCTATGCAACCATCGCCTTTGGCGCGTTGCTGATCGCCATTTACACGATGCTCGGCACCTCGCTTTACGATCAGTGGTATCAGCAGCCAATCCTGCTGCTCGCGGGCGCCATTTGGTACAACCTGTTAACCCTGACCGGACATCTTCTGTTCCCTATTCGCCCGTTGCAGGACAATCTGGCGCGTAGCTATGAACAGTTAGCGCACTATCTGGAACTGAAATCGCGTCTTTTTGATCCCGACATAGAAGATGAAAGCCAGGCGCCGCTGTATGATTTGGCTCTTGCGAATGGGCAACTGATGGCGACCCTAAACCAGACAAAGGTGTCACTGCTGACCCGCCTGCGCGGCGACCGCGGACAGCGAGGAACACGTCGCACGCTACATTACTATTTTGTGGCGCAGGATATTCACGAACGCGCAAGCTCCTCGCATATTCAGTACCAAACGCTTCGCGACCATTTCCGCCACAGCGACGTGATGTTCCGCTTCCAGCGCCTGATGTCGATGCAGGGGCAAGCGTGTTCGCAACTGTCTCGCTGTATTTTATTACGCACGCCTTATCAGCACGATCCGCACTTTGAGCGCGTCTTCACTCATATTGATGCTGCACTTGAGCGCATGCGCGCGAGTGGTGAGCCTGCCGACCTGCTCAACACGTTGGGATTTTTGCTGTCAAACCTGCGGGCCATTGATGCCCAGTTGGCTACCATTGAGTCCGAACAGGCTCAGGTACTTTCGCGCAATGAGTCTGAAAATCAGCTTGCCGATGACAGCCCGCATGGGTTCAGTGATATCTGGTTGCGTCTGAGCCGTAATTTCACGCCTGAGTCCGCCCTGTTTCGTCATGCTGTTCGCATGTCGCTGGTGCTCTGCGTCGGCTATGCCATTATCCAGATAACCGGAATGAACCACGGGTACTGGATCCTGTTGACCAGTCTGTTTGTCTGCCAGCCAAACTACAACGCCACCCGACATCGTCTGGCACTAAGGATAATCGGCACATTAGTCGGGATCGCCATTGGGTTACCGATCCTGTGGTTTGTACCTTCTCTCGAAGGGCAATTGATCCTTCTGGTGATCACCGGCGTGTTATTTTTTGCCTTTCGTAACGTCCAGTACGCGCATGCCACCATGTTTATCACGCTGCTGGTGCTGCTGTGCTTTAACCTGCTCGGTGAAGGTTTTGAAGTTGCACTTCCGCGCGTCATCGATACGTTGATCGGCTGTGCCATCGCCTGGGCTGCTGTCAGCTTTATCTGGCCAGACTGGCGTTTTCGGAATCTGCCGCGAGTGATTGAACGGGCCACTGACGCTAACTGTCGTTATCTTGATGCTATTCTCGAACAATATCATCAGGGGCGTGATAATCGTCTGGCATACCGTATCGCCCGCCGTGACGCGCACAATCGTGATGCGGAACTTGCTTCGGTGGTGTCGAACATGTCGAGTGAACCGGATGTCACGGCCCAAACACGCGAAACGGCGTTCCGCTTGCTGTGTCTTAACCATACGTTTACCAGCTATATTTCCGCCCTCGGCGCACATCGCGAGCAGTTAACCAATCCTGACGTCCTGGCATTGCTGGATGATGCCGTCTGCTATGTAGATGATGCGCTTCATCATCAACCTGCTGATGAGCAGCGCGTATACCAGGCGCTGGAAGATCTGAAGCAGCGAATTCAGCATCTCGAGCCACGTCCGGACAGTAAAGAGCCGCTGGTCGTACAGCAAGTTGGGTTACTGATTGCCCTGCTCCCGGAGATTCGGCGATTACAGCAACAAATTGCTGTGCTGCCATCTAATACCCCGGTTCCGGCGTAAGAGAACTCACCCACTCCACCAGCTCCTGGCGACGCGTCGCCGGGAGCGCGGCTTCATGCACCCCGTCAACCGCCCCTTCAAGGGCATAGAGTATTTTTACCGTTAAGGCAGGGTTATTTTGCCGAAGTTTCAACCAGCACATCTGAGCTCCCAGCGAGCGCAATGTCCCCTCATCCTTAATTCCTGCTTCATTTAGCAAGGTCTCCAGATGAAACGTCATATTCGGTAATTCCCGCAGGCGATGTTGTGCAAAGCGACTCTGTTTTTCCTTAACGGCTGCATCGAGTGAAAATTGTGATAGCGACACTAACTGCTGCTGGTTTTGCCACAGGGTATCGTTCACCTGGTAATAATTGAGTACAACCGGACGCCCGCGCTTGATAAATGTTAGCCAGACAGGAGAATTTTTTACACAGTACTGGGCGCTCTGCTCACAGGCGCGAAGATATAACTCACCGCTGGCAACCATGGCAAAGACCGTATCACCAACCGTCAGACTATAGCTGCCAAACAGTGAGCGGTAGTGAATTGTTCCCAGAGAAGCCAGATATTCTTGTGATTTATAGATTCTTGCATAAGACTTTTCTTTCATAAAAAATCCTTTTAAATCATAACGTAAGCAAATAATTTGCAGTAGCAGATCCGTTAATGACGAAAATAGGCAACTTATGCGTATGGGGCAAGATGAATTTTATTTTTCCCGTGATAATGACTAAAAATTGCGAACCTGTTTCCGAAAATAAGGTTGATCTTTATTGATGGCAGAGTTACTGTATATCCATACAGTAACTCACAGGGCTGGATTGATTATGTACACTTCAGGTTATGCAAATCGTTCTTCGTTGTTCTCTTCCGCATCGAGCAGCATTGCGCGCGTTTCAGCAGAGAACGCTACCGCTGGGCTTATCAGTGAAGTGGTCTATCGCGAGGACCAGCCCATGATGACGCAGCTCCTGCTGCTTCCCCTGCTGCAACAATTAGGGCAACAATCACGCTGGCAGCTGTGGCTGACGCCTCAGCAAAAATTAAGCCGTGAGTGGGTGCAGTCGGCCGGGCTTCCATTGACCAAAGTCATGCAAATCAGTCAGCTCTCCCCCTGCAATACGCTGGAATCGATGGTTCGTGCGCTGCGCACAGGTAACTACAGCGTCGTCATCGGCTGGTTGACGGAAGAATTAACCGAAGATGAACATGCCGAACTGGTAAAAGCGGCAGATGAAGGTAATGCGATGGGGTTTATCATGCGTCCTGTTCGCGCTCAGTCACTTGCGGGGAGACAGCATTCCGGGCTAAAAATTCACTCGAATTTGTATCATTGAGTAAAATTAGGATTTATCCTGGAATTTTTTTTTCATGTTTTAATTTGCCACTGAGCTGTAACGCGTTTTCCGGCTGAAGGCCTGTCTGAAGCGGTTTTCAGGAAATCTTCAGTACATTTATTCATCTATAAATGTTAAATATTGTGTATACAACCCTTTTTTTTTCATATGCCTGACGGACTTCACACTTGTAAGTTTTCAACTACGTTGTAGACTTTACATCGCCAGGGGTGCTCGGCATAAGCCGCAGATATCGGTAGAGTAACTATTGAACTGGTCCCCGGGTGAAGGATTTAACCGTGTTATCTCTCTTCGGAGATATTCATGGCGAATTTTGGATGATAACGAGGCGCAAAAAATGAAAAAGACAGCTATCGCAATTGCAGTGGCACTGGCTGGTTTCGCTACCGTGGCGCAGGCCGCTCCGAAAGATAACACCTGGTACACTGGTGCTAAACTGGGCTGGTCTCAGTACCATGATATTGGCAACAACCAGATCAACAACTCCGGTCCTACCCACGAAAGCCAACTGGGTGCTGGTGCATTCGGTGGTTACCAGGTTAACCCGTACGTTGGTTTCGAAATGGGTTACGACTGGTTAGGTCGTATGCCGTACAAAGGCGCCACCGATGCTACCCACAATAATGGCGCTTTCAAAGCTCAGGGCGTTCAGCTGACCGCTAAACTGGGTTACCCAATCACTGACGATCTGGACGTTTATACCCGTCTGGGTGGTATGGTTTGGCGTGCAGACGCTAAAAACAACGAAGGCTTCAAAGACCACGACACTGGTGTTTCCCCAGTATTCGCAGGTGGCGTAGAGTATGCAATTACTCCTGAAATTGCTACCCGTCTGGAATACCAGTGGACCAACAACATCGGTGACGCGAACACCGTTGGCGGTCGTCCGGATAACGGTCTGTTGAGCGTTGGTGTTTCCTACCGTTTCGGTCAGCAGGAAGAAGCAGCTCCAGTAGTTGTTGCTCCGGCTCCGGCTCCAGAAGTACAGACCAAACACTTCACTCTGAAGTCTGACGTTCTGTTCAACTTCAACAAAGCAACTCTGAAACCAGAAGGCCAGCAGGCTCTGGATCAGATGTACAGCCAGCTGAGCAACCTGGATCCGAAAGACGGTTCCGTAGTGGTTCTGGGCTTCACTGACCGCATCGGTTCTGACGCTTACAACCAGGGTCTGTCCGAGAAACGTGCTCAGTCCGTTGTTGATTACCTGATCTCTAAAGGTATTCCTTCTGACAAAATCTCTGCACGTGGCATGGGCGAATCCAACCCAGTTACTGGCAACACCTGTGACAACGTGAAAGCTCGCGCTGCACTGATCGACTGCCTGGCTCCGGATCGTCGTGTTGAGATCGAAGTTAAAGGTATCAAAGACGTTGTAACTCAGCCTCAGGCTTAAGTTATTGTCTTATGAAAAAACCCCGCTTTGCGGGGTTTTTTTTTCACTTTTTATCAATCAAAGCACGCCTGTACACAACACATTTAGCCATTCTGTGGTTATTCTTTTCCCAGCAGCGCCTGTAAATCCTGCTTCAATGTCGACATTTTATTCGCGTACTTCTCTTTATGCTCTGCGTCTTCAATCAGTTGCACAATGGTTTCAGAAAGCGTTTTGCCGCGCCGCTGCGCAAGCCCCGCTAAGCGCTGCCAGACCATAAATTCCAGATCGATAGATTTCTTTCGCGTATGCTGATGCTCCGCGTTAAAGTGCCGCTTACGCCTCGCCCGTATGGTTTGTTTCATACGATTTAGCAGCGCAGAGTTCATGTGTTCTTCAATCCAGGTATTGACCCGAACCGGTTCATTTTCGAGGGTTAGCAACAAATCAACGGCTTCTTCGGCAGCGCTGGCCTCTACGTAACGGGTGATTAATTCCCCCTCACGATGCTTCTTCACCAGATACTTCCATTTCCAGCCGCTTTCAAGGTTTTCAAGTTGTTGATATTTCATTGCGATCTCAATGTTACCGTGTAACTCTTATCAGAATATCAGCTTTTTCGGCATCTGAAGAAAAGAATATCCAGCCTGTGAACTGTCGCGCGTCATCGCATTCGTTTCACAGCGCTTTCCACGTGTGCAGTGATGATGGTTACGGTATAATCTCGTTTTTTACAACAGACTAAAAAACATCAACTTTGACCATTACGAAACTTGCATGGCGTGATCTGGTTCCTGACACCGATAGTTATCAGGAAGTATTTGCACAGCCGCACGTCACTGACGACACCGATACCTTACTTAGTGATACTCAGCCACGTTTACAATTTGCGCTGGAGCAGCTTCTTCAGCACTGGACGACGTCTTCGTTCATGCTGGTAAAAGCACCGGAAGAGCTTGAGTACATCAACCTTATTGCACAGGCCGCGCGGCCTCTGCACTCGGATGCCGGAAGTCTCACCGGAGGTCATTATGATATCTCCGGTCACACTATCCGCTATCGTACAGCTGAGACAGCAGAAGACAATTTTGCGACATTAACCCAGGTAGTCTGCGCTGACTGGGTTGAAGCCGAACAACTGTTTGGCTGTCTGCGTCAGTTCAACGGCGAAATTACCCTACAGCCAGGCCTTGTGCATCAGGCCAACGGTGGTGTGCTGGTTATTTCGTTGCGCACTCTACTGGCCCAACCGCTGCTGTGGATGCGCCTGAAAGCCATTGTCAGCCACGAGCGTTTTGACTGGGTAGCTTTTGATGAGTCTCGCCCGCTGCCCGTCTCCGTTCCACCTATGCCGCTTAAACTCAAAGTGGTATTAGTCGGTGAACGTGAATCACTGGCAGACTTCCAGGACATGGAGCCGGAGCTGGCTGAGCAGGCTATTTATAGCGAGTTTGAAGATAATCTGCAGATAGTGGATGCCGAAACCATGACGCAGTGGTGTCAGTGGGTAACACATACCGCTACGCGCAACAATTTGCCCTACCCGGCCCCTGATGCATGGCAAGTGCTGATCCGTGAAGCCGTTCGTTATACCGGCGAACAGGATACATTGCCGCTTAACCCGCTGTGGATCACCCGGCAGTTCAAAGAAGTGGCCCCGTTATGCGAGAGCGAAACCTGCAACGCTGAGCAGTTCAGCCTGATGCTGACCCAGCGTGAATGGCGGGAAGGTTTCCTCGCCGAACGAATGCAGGATGAGATCCTGCAGGAACAGATCCTGATCGAGACGGAAGGCGAGCGTATTGGCCAAATCAACGCCCTGTCGGTGATTGAATTTCCTGGCCACCCCCGCGCGTTTGGTGAGCCTTCTCGTATCAGCTGTGTGGTTCATATTGGCGACGGCGAATTTACGGATATTGAGCGCAAAGCCGAGCTTGGCGGAAATATTCATGCGAAGGGTATGATGATTATGCAGGCGTTCCTGATGTCGGAACTCCAGCTTGAACAGCAAATCCCCTTCTCTGCCTCGCTGACCTTTGAGCAATCCTACAGCGAAGTGGACGGCGACAGCGCGTCCATGGCAGAACTTTGCGCATTGATTAGCGCCCTCGCCGACGTTCCTGTTAATCAAAGCATCGCCATTACCGGTTCTGTCGATCAGTTTGGTCGGGCACAACCTGTTGGTGGTCTGAACGAGAAAATTGAAGGCTTCTTCGCCATCTGTCAGCAGCGTGAGCTGACAGGCACACAGGGCGTTATCATTCCTTCAGCGAATGTCAGACACCTGAGCCTGCAGCCCGCTCTGCTACAGGCCGTAGAAGAAGAAAAATTCACTATCTGGGCGGTGGACGACGTGACCGATGCGCTGCCACTGTTATTAAATCTGGTGTGGGATGGTGAAGGCCAGACAACGCTGATGCAAACTATCCAGGAGCGTATTGCTACGGCAACGCAGCAGGAAGGTCGTCACCGTTTTCCCTGGCCGCTACGTTGGCTGAACTGGATTATTCCGAACTGATCGGACTTGTTCAGCGTACACGTGTTAGCTATCCTGCGTGCTTCAATAAAATAAGGCTTACAGAGAACATGGTAGATAAACGCGAATCCTATACAAAAGAAGACCTTCTTGCCTCTGGTCGCGGTGAGCTGTTTGGCGCAAAAGGGCCACAACTGCCTGCACCAAGCATGCTGATGATGGACCGTGTCATCAAGATGACCGAAACCGGCGGCAACTTTGACAAAGGTTATGTTGAAGCTGAACTGGATATCAACCCGGACCTGTGGTTCTTCGGATGCCACTTTATCGGCGATCCGGTGATGCCGGGCTGCCTGGGTCTGGATGCCATGTGGCAGCTGGTTGGATTCTATCTCGGCTGGCTGGGCGGCGAAGGTAAAGGCCGCGCGCTGGGCGTAGGCGAAGTTAAATTCACCGGCCAGGTTCTGCCGACTGCGAAGAAAGTGACTTACCGCATTCACTTCAAACGCATCGTTAATCGTCGCCTGATCATGGGCCTGGCTGATGGTGAAGTGCTGGTTGATGGTCGTCTGATCTATACCGCAAACGATCTGAAAGTGGGTCTGTTCCAGGACACTTCCGCGTTCTAATCAAGGTCAGCTTAGCAGCCAGACATTAACGTTTATTCGTCTTGTCTGGAGGGCAAAAAGGCGAAACCTCCGCTCTGCGGAGGTTTCTTTTATCTAAAGAGACAGAATCAGGCCATTAAAACCCTATCCCCCATGGCTTCTCGCCAGCCTCCCAGCCAGTATGACCTCTGATTCAGCGTCTGATAGGGACACATTTCTTTTGAGCGTCCGGCAATGCCGGCCTGATATCCACGTTGATGTGCCCGTTCCAGGCGATCTCGTTTTTGTCTCTTCATGCCTCGTTTCCCTCATCTTTTGGGTCTGGTGGAAAAGAAAACAGTGATTACTAAGTGTGCAATCACACTAAAACGAATACCCCTAAACATCAGGCTCGTCAATGCGCAAAATTCACGCCAGTGTCATATTTGTGAGCTACCCGCAAAATCATTTGTACAAAAATAGTCTGTCAGAACAGCTATCTCCACGGCTAAAAAAATAAAAAAAACCGCCCCGGGCATTGAACCAGGGGCGGCATAATTTACAATTATTTAAGCTTAAGGGATGCGTTTCAGCTCCTGAGCCATTGCCGTCGCTTCCTGGCTCCAGGCGTTGGCCAGAACCTTCACCATCTCATCGTAGCCGTCTTTAGTCTGTACAGCTTCGATGTGGAATGGACGCTTGATCAACTGCCCCTGGTGATTCAGCAGCCATTCACCGCTCACGATGACCTTACCATCGTACCGACCGTGGAAGCCGGTCACGGTAACGTTCAACGTGTCCTGAGTGCTTCCCAGCGGCTGCGAAGCGACAACCCAGCCAGGCAACTGCATACTGAGGTTCGTAACCAGGGTATTGCGCAATTGCTGATCTAATGGGCTGGCCCAGAGATTATTATTCGCTATCACATATTGCACATCGCTGGTCTGGTAAACCACCCCATTACCCGCCAGATAGTCCGGGACCGCAATCTGTTCAACCCACAGCAGACGGTTACCCTGGTTAGCTGAGCTCTGTACGCCCCCTTGCGCGATAGGGAGCTGGTAATAGCTTTTATTTTCTCCGCTGGAGCTGCATGACGTCAGCCAGACCGCCATCATCGCCACTAGCCACTTTTTCATTGTTTCGCCCTCTTCGGCTCTGGATCTTTTTTGTCCTTCGCTTCAAATACCAGCGCATTGCTCTTATCGTTCAACGTTTTCAGTACCGGTTGCAGTTCTCGCAGTACCTGATCAAGACGCTGCATATCCGCCACCATCTTGTTGTAGGCGGCGGACCCCGGCTGGAAGCCCTGCATACTACGGTTCAGTTCGCGCAGCGTGTTCTGCATATCCGCCGGAAGATCCTGCATCGACTGACTGGACGTGATCTTATTCATGTTGTCCAGCGTGGTTTGCAGATGCTTCATCGTACGCTGGCTTTCCGACAACGTATTGGTCGCCTGCTCAATCATCGGGTTCAACGGCAGATTGTTAATCTTATCCAGCGCTTCCATCAGTCGCTGCTGGATCTGCGCCAGACCACCGCTCACGGTCGGAATAATTTGATAACCGTTAAATTCGCGCACACCGGTAATCGGCGGTTCTTTCGGGTAGAAGTCGAGATCGACATACAGAGCGCCAGTCACCAGGTTCCCGGTTTTCAGCGATGCCCGTAATCCTCGTTTAAGCAATTCTGCCAGATGAGCGCCAACATCAGTATCTTCTCCCAGCTGTGCCTTCAGACGTTCTGGTTCGATACGTACCAGCACCGGAATGCGGTAATCATTGTTGAAGACCTGACGCATATTCGGCGAGAAGAAAGGTACTTTGCTTACCGTACCCAAACGGATGCCACGGAATTCCAGTGGCGCACCGGGCTGCAGGCCACGAATTGAATCTTTAAAGAACATCAGGTAATCAATATGATCGGTATACAGTGAATCCTGAATACTTTTTTGGTCGTCATAGAGATTAAACGCAGACTGCTGTGCGACCGGTTCGCCTTGTTCCAGCCCTTCTGGCACATCAAAACTTACGCCACCGCCAAACAGCGTGGAGAGAGATCCCATTTCCACGCGCATACCTGCCGAAGTAAGATCCACGGCGATCCCACTGTCCTTCCAGAAACGCACATTGCTGGTCACCAGACGATCGTTAGGCGCATTGATAAATAGCTGATAGCTAATCGTACGCTTTTGCGCATCAAATGTGCTGGTTTCAACCGAACCTACACGATAACCACGGAACAGAACCGGGTCGCCCGGGCTCAGCTGACCGGCTTTTTTGCTGTCCAGAATCACACGGATCCCTTTCGCATCTGGCGGCGCCAGCGGCGGTGAATCCAGCAGTTGGTAATTTTCCAGCTTGCTGCCTTTATTGCCAGGCTGCAGTTCAATATAAGCCCCGGACAATAGCGTGCCGAGCCCACTGATACCTTCACGTCCAACCTGCGGCTTCACCACCCAAAAGACAGAATCTTTATGCAGCAGCTTTTCCATTCCGGAGTTAAGACGAGCTTTAATTTCCACATGGGTCAAATCATCAGTCAGGGTTGCGCTCTCGACGATACCGACATCCACGCTGCGGCTCTTAATCGTCGTTTTGCCCCCTTCAATACCTTCGGCATTGGTGGTAATCAGCGTGACTTGTGGCCCCTGATGACTGTAGTGATAAAACAGGACCCACGCGCCAATGAGGGCAGTGACTATAGGGAATATCCACACGGGCGACCAGTTTTTTACCTTTTGCACTTTGGCTTCCCCACTTTTAGATTCCATGCTGTCAGGACTCCTCATGATCTGGTTCACGGTCCCACGACAGACGGGGATCAAATGTCATCGCAGAAAACATTGTCATAATGACGACTAAAGCAAACATCAAAGCACCCATTGCAGGATAAATGTTCATTAACCCTCCCATGCGCACCAGCGCGGAGAGTACGGCAATTACAAAAACGTCGATCATTGACCAGCGACCGACAAATTCTACAACCTCGTAAATTAAATGCATTCGTTCACTGTCGCGTTTGCCGTGCCCTTTGGCATCCCAACACAGCCAGGCAATGGCGATCATCTTCAACGTCGGCACCATAATACTGGCGATAAAGATAACCGCAGCCACCGGGTAAGAACCTTCGCTCCAGATTAAAACCACGCCCTCGAGTATCGTTGAAGGCAGCTTTGACCCGAGCAGATCGGTGATCATGATCGGCAGAATATTGGCAGGAAGATAAAGCATGATCGACGTAAACAGTAATGCCAATGTCCATTGCAGACTGTTTTTACGTCGCACATAACCTTTCGTCTGACAGCGTGGGCATACCAGCTCGTCTGCCGGAAGAATAGCGGTGCAGCAGGAACAGGAACGCAACCCTTGTCGGATGCCGGGCACACCAGGCTTTAATTCCTGCTTAATGGCTGGCATAGGGGCAATATCATCCCACAGCCAACGGCGATCCACACACTGAAAAGCCCGCAACTGGAGCATACAAAACATGCACCACGGGATGAAGCTGCTGCCCACACCGATATCGCCGTAGGCCATCAGCTTAACAAAGCTCACCAGCACGCCCGCGAGGAAAATTTCTGCCATTCCCCAGCTTTTTAACTGAAACAAAATACGCGCCAGCCATGTTTTAAGCCGCTCAGGCATATGAACCCGATTCACCAACAGCAAAATGGTCAACAAGCAAAAAGCGGGAACCAACTGAACGAATAAGATAAAGAAGGTACCGAGGCTGGCGTAATCTTCCGAAAAGAGAACGCTGGGGATTTGCAGCAGCGTCACTTCGCTGCTCACCCCCGCAACATTCATATTCACAAAGGGAAAGAGGTTTGACAAAAGCAGCATAAATAATGCTGCTAACACATAGGCGGTAGGACGCTGCCGTGGCGCGTCCCACTCAACCGTTAACGTAGTGCCACATCGTGGACATGCCGCTTTCTGACCATGCTCAAGGCGAGGTAACGCCACCAGCATGTCACACTGCGAGCACAGAATATGCTTCGCGGCATGGTGATGTTCGCACATATGTGCTCCTTTAAATTATGCGCCGTTCTTCAAAGACTCAAGATACTCCCAGCGCTCAAAGGCTTGCTCAAGTTCTTGTTCAGCTTCGTTCAGATTAGCTAATACCTGTTGCGTTTGCTCATGCGGCTGACTGAAAAAAGCGGCGTCAGCTACCTGAGCTTGTAATGCTTCCAGTTTAGCTTCCAGTTCTTCAAGCAGCGCGGGGAGCAGCTCCAGTTCGCGCTGCAGTTTATAGCTTAGTTTGCTCGTGCTGCGTTTGACAATTTCTGCTTTAGGAGCAACGGTTTCCTCTGTTTTTTTCGCAACTGGCTGTTTAAACGCCACATACTGCGATTGCTGGCTGCGGGCATCATGATAACCGCCGACATAACGACCAATTTTACCGCCGCCTTCGAAGATCCAGCATTCGGTGACGGTATTATCCACAAACTGACGGTCGTGGCTCACCAGCAGCACGGTGCCCTGGTAGCTATCAATCAGCTCTTCAAGCAGTTCCAGCGTTTCGACGTCCAGATCGTTCGTTGGTTCATCGAGAATCAAAAGATTACTGGGTTTGAGAAAAAGACGCGCCAGCAGTAGGCGATTGCGTTCCCCACCAGAGAGCGCACGTACTGGCGTCATCGCCCGTTTCGGATGGAACAGGAAATCCTGGAGGTAGCCCAGCACATGGCGAGGTTTACCGTTAACCAGCACCTCTTGCTTACCCTCAGCAAGGTTGTCCATCACGGTTTTATCCGGATCCAGTTCGGCGCGGTGCTGATCGAAATACGCCACTTCCAGCTTCGTGCCGACGTGAATGCGTCCGCTGTCAGCCTGAAGCTGACCTAACATCAGCTTCAGCAGCGTTGTTTTACCGCAGCCGTTAGGTCCAATTAGCGCAATCTTGTCGCTACGTTGCACCTGCGCGGAGAAATCTTTTACCAGTTGCTTTCCATCAACCTGGTAATCAACATTCTCCATTTCGAAGACAATCTTGCCAGAACGGCTCGCCTCTTCGACCTGCATCTTCGCCGTGCCCATCACTTCGCGACGTTCTCCACGCTCGCGACGCATGGCTTTCAGCGCCCGCACGCGGCCTTCATTACGGGTACGACGCGCTTTGATGCCCTGACGGATCCAGACTTCTTCCTGCGCCAGCTTGCGATCAAATTCCGCGTTTTGGAGATCTTCCACCCGCAGCGCTTCTTCTTTATCCAGCAGATACTGATCGTAGTTCCCCGGATAGGTCACCAGCTTGCCGCGGTCGAGATCGACAATACGCGTCGCCATATTGCGAATAAATGAACGGTCGTGGGAAATGAAAATAATTGTCCCATTGAAGGATTTCAGGAACCCTTCCAGCCAGTCGATAGTTTCAATATCCAGGTGGTTAGTTGGTTCATCCAGCAGCAGTACGCGCGGGTTGCTCACTAACGCGCGGCCCAGCGCCGCCTTACGCAGCCAGCCGCCCGAAAGCGAAGAAAGCGCGGCGTTAGGATCCAGTCCCAGTTGTGCCAGCACTTCATTAATGCGGCTTTCGAGCTGCCACAGATTATGGTGATCGAGCATTTCCTGAACCCGCGCCATTTCATTCAGGTTTCTGTCGCTGGGATCGGTCATCACCAGGAGCGAAATATCGTGATAACGCTTCAGATATTCAGCCTGTTCCTCAATACCTTCGGCAACGAAGTCATAGACGCTGCCCACAACATTACGCGGCGGATCCTGCTGCAGACGCGCCACAACCAGGTCCTGCTCATAAATAATACGCCCGTCGTCAAGACCCTGTTCACGGTTGAGGATCTTCATCAGCGTCGACTTACCTGCGCCATTACGGCCAACCAGACAGACACGTTCGTTATCTTCGATATGCAGTTCTGCATTATCAAGAAGCGGCGCATCGCTGAACGACAGCCATGCACCATGCATACTGATCAATGACATTTATTTATCCTTTCAGGCTGCGGTAATCAGCCAGCAATTGTGGATCTGACGGTTACGGGCAAAATCCTGGGAAAGCGTTTTTTGGGTGATTTCTTGTGCTTTTAATCCCAGTTCAGCCAGACCGTCGAGATCCATACGGAACCCACGCTTGTTGTTGGAGAACATGATCGTGCCGTCTTTACGCAGCAGACGTTTCAGATCTTTCATCAGCGCCAGATGATCGCGCTGTACATCAAACGAGTCTTCCATACGTTTTGAGTTAGAGAACGTCGGCGGATCGATGAAAATCAGATCAAACTGTTCATTGGCATCGCGCAGCCAGCCCAGGCAATCGGCCTGAATTAAACGGTGAGCGCGACCACTCAGGCCGTTCAGGCGCAGGTTACGCTCAGCCCACTCCAGGTAGGTACGCGACATATCAACCGTCGTGGTGCTACGCGCACCGCCCAGTCCGGCATGAACGCTGGCACTGCCGGTGTAGGAGAACAGGTTAAGGAAATCCTTACCTTTACTCATCTGGCCCAGCATGCGGCGCGCAATACGGTGATCGAGGAACAAACCGGTATCAAGATAGTCTGTCAGGTTGACCCACAGGCGCGCGTTGTACTCGCTTACCTCAATGAATTCACCCTTCTCATTCATCTTCTGATACTGGTTCTTCCCTTTCTGCCGCTCACGAGTTTTCAGCACCAGTTTATTTGGCGCGATTTCCAGGACCGACAACGTTGCGGCAATGATATCGAACAGACGTTGACGTGCTTTTTGCGCATCGACCGTCTTCGGCGGAGCGTATTCCTGAACCACGACCCACTCACCGTAACGGTCCACTGCAACGTTGTATTCCGGCAAGTCAGCATCATACAGGCGATAGCATTCAATTCCTTCCTGACGCGCCCATTTTTCCAGCTTCTTGATATTCTTGCGCAGGCGGTTGGCATAATCTTCCGCGACCGTGGCTGGCTTGCTGTCCGCAGTGGTCTCTGCAACGTGATAGTTTTTCTGTACGCAATCCAGCGGACCGTTTTTCGCTTTGAACTGCTTATCAGCGCGCAATTGCAGGCTGCTGAGCAAATCCGGAGAGGCGCTGAACAGCGACAAATTCCAGCCGCCAAACTGGTTTTTCATCGTACGGCCCAGCAAGCTATGCAGGGCAATCAGCGCCGGTTCGCTATCCAGACGTTCGCCGTAGGGCGGGTTACTGATCACCGTACCATACGGTCCCTTCGGCAGTGGATTACTCAGTTTGGCGACATCTTTAACGTCAAATGTCATCAGATCGGCAATACCTGCGCGGCGGGCGTTACTACGCGCTTTTTCAATCACCCGCGCATCGGTGTCGGAGCCATAGAAGTGCGAAGTATAGTCAGCAAGCCCCTTACGCGCACGCACCTGAGCTTCGGCTTTAACCTCTTGCCAGACGGCTTCATCGTGCTGTGCCCAACCGCTAAAGCCCCAGTACCCGCGATGCAGGCCCGGCGCGCGATCGGTTGCCCACATCGCCGCTTCAATCAGCAGCGTGCCGGAGCCGCACATCGGATCGAGTAACGGTGTGCCCGGCTGCCAGCCAGAACGCATAACAATAGCGGCGGCCAGCGTCTCTTTAATCGGCGCCTGACCCGCGCGATCGCGATAACCGCGCTGATGCAAACCGTCACCGCTCAGATCGAGCGCAATGCTGGCGGTATCTTTGTTCAACCAGACATTGATTCGCAGATCCGGAGATTCACGATCCACATTCGGACGCGACAGATTTTTGCGGGTAAAGGCATCGACAATCGCATCCTTGACCTTCAGCGCGCCGTACTGGCTGTTACGAATGGTCTCGTTCAGGCCGCTAAAATGGACGGCAAACGTAGCACCAGGATTAAATATCTCTGTCCAGTCGATTGCCTGAACGCCGAGGTACAGATCAAGATCGCTGTAGACCTTGCACTCTCCCATCGGCAGGATAATGCGCGAGGCCAGGCGGCTCCACATCAGGCTCTGGTAAACAAGCCGCGTGTCGCCCTTAAAATGGACCCCACCCTGAACGACCTGACACTCCAGCGCGCCGAGGTTTTCCAGTTCAGTTTTTAACAGCTCTTCCAGCCCGCGGGCCGTACTGGCAAACAGAGAATTCATAATGTCACTTTTACTCCTAGAAAATTGCTGCGCATTATAGCTAATATGGGCTGTATGTCATAAAGTTGAAGGCTTATTTTCGTTCAAGGGGCTGTGCAGTGGTAACGTTGACCCGACTTTTTATTCATCCGGTTAAATCAATGCGTGGAATTGGACTCACGCACGCCCTGGCAGACGTGAGCGGTCTCGCCCTGGATCGTATATTTATGATTACCGAACCCGACGGGACGTTCATTACCGCCCGACAGTTCCCGCAAATGGTCCGCTTTACCCCTTCCCCTTTCCACGATGGACTTCATCTCACGGCTCCAGACGGCAGCAGCGCGCTCGTGCGATTCGCAGACTTCGCCACCCAGGATGCGCCGACAGAAGTGTGGGGAAACCATTTTACCGCGCGTATTGCACCAGCGGCTATCAACCTGTGGCTGAGCGGCTTTTTCTCCCGTGACGTGCAGTTGCGCTGGGTGGGTCCGCAACTGACACGCCGGGTGAAGCGCCACGCTGATGTTCCTTTGTCCTTCGCCGATGGTTATCCCTACCTGCTGGCCAACGAAGCATCTCTGCGCGATGTGCAACAGCGCTGTCCGGCAAGCGTCAAAATGGAACAGTTTCGCCCCAATCTGGTGGTTTCGGGGGCTGACGCCTGGGCAGAAGACACCTGGAAAGTGATTCGCATTGGCGACGTCATTTTTGATGTGGCAAAACCCTGTAGCCGCTGCATTTTCACTACCGTTAGCCCAGAAAAAGGCCAGAAACATCCGTCTGGCGAGCCGCTCGCCACGCTGCAAACCTTCCGGACAGCGGTGGATAACGGCGACGTTGATTTCGGCCAGAATCTTATCGCACGCAACAGTGGCGTTATTCGCGTCGGCGATGAGGTAGAAATTTTGGCAACCGGTCCCGCCAGAGCTTACGGTGCGGCGGAGCCAGATGATACCGCACTGGAACAACAACCCGATGCCACGGTACTTATTGACTGGCAGGGACAGACCTTTCGCGGAAATAATCAGCAGGTATTGCTTGAACAGCTGGAAAACCAGGGTATCAGGGTGCCCTATTCATGCCGGGCAGGAATTTGCGGATGCTGTCGAATTCGACTGTTGGAAGGCGAAGTTAGTCCGCTGAAAAAATCAGCGATTGGGGATGACGGGACGATTCTGTGCTGCAGTTGCGTTCCCAAAACGACAATCAGGCTGGAGAGTTAAACCGCCTGCTCAAGGCTGAAACTGTCGGCAATAACCTGCGGTTTCAGTCTGTCATTCATTATTTTAATCGCGTCGCCAAGCTGCATTGTGCGCCCGGCAATAACCACACCAGGTTGTGCAAGCAGACAAAGCGCGGCATTTTCACCCGGTTCAACCACTAACAGGTTTACCTGTTCATCCGTATCGCTTAAATCCACACAAGCAGCATCCCCCACGACTGGCGACCAGTTAATACCGTGTGCGACAAAGTGCCAGCTTTTTGGCATTTGCGGTTTAAGGTAACGAATCGCCACCAGCGCATTAAGCACCAGTTCCGCCTTTTGCTCTTTGGCTAAATCCAGGTAGCGACATTTTTCTTCAAACGAAAAATAAAGCGCGGCGTCATCAACACAAAAACCCGACGGAGAAAATGCATCTGGAGTGAGCATTTTACGAGCAAAACGCGAACGGAATAACATGCCATTGGCCAAATCGAGCATCATACGATCGTGCTCTTCATCATAATACCAGCGCCAGTTATCGTCGGGTTTAATTCGCATCAGTTTCTCTCCTTTCCTTAATCATCACCATTACGACAGTATCCTTTTGCCGCTTCGTTTATTGCCTTAATAATAAAAGCTCAGAATGTTTAAATAAGCAACAGTAAAGGAATATAAAACAACCAGGGCCAGAAATAAAGCCCTGGATTGTGATTAAGGTAGCATTCAGATATTGGTGACGATTTCTTTAATCAACGGTGGGCCTTTAAAAATAAAGCCCGAATAAATCTGTACCAGGGAAGCACCAGCAGCTATTTTCTCACGCGCGGCGATTACTGAGTCGATGCCACCAACCCCAATAATCGGCAGCTGACCTTTTAATTCCTGAGACAACTGGCGAATAATTTCTGTACTTTTTAATTGTAACGGTCGACCGCTCAGGCCACCCACTTGATCGCAATTTTTCATTCCCTGAACGAGAGAACGATCGAGAGTGGTGTTAGTCGCAATTACGCCATCAATATTATGACGAACTAAACTATCAGCAACCTGGATCAGTTCTTCCACAGAAAGATCCGGGGCGATCTTAACCGCCACTGGAACATATTTATGGTGGATCGCTTGCAGATCATTTTGCTTATTTTTAATTGCTGTCAGAAGATCATCCAGCGCCTCACCATATTGCAGCGTACGTAATCCCGGCGTATTCGGCGAAGAGATATTAATCGCGATATAACCAGCATAAGCATAGACTTTTTCCATACAAATCAGATAGTCATCTTTGCCGTTCTCTACCGGAGTATCTTTATTCTTACCAATATTAATCCCCAGAATACCGTCAAAATGCGATTTTTTGACGTTCTCAACCAGGTTATCAACCCCCAGGTTATTAAACCCCATGCGGTTGATCAAACCTTCTGCATCGACCAGACGAAACAGACGTGGTTTATCATTACCCGGCTGAGGACGCGGCGTCACGGTACCAATCTCAATGGAACCAAATCCCATCGCGCCGAGCGCATCAATGCACTCCCCGTCTTTATCCAGTCCGGCAGCAAGCCCGAGTGGATTTTTAAACGTCAGCCCCATACAGGTAACCGGTTTTGCGGGTACTTTCTGGCGGACAAGCGCTTCGAGCGGCGTGCCGGTAATGCGACGTAATTGCTGGAATGTCAATTCATGAGCGCGCTCTGGATCGAGCTGGAAAAGGGCTTTACGAACGAAGGGGTAGTACATGAACTCTCCTGGATTCCCGGTGTGCAAACCGGGGGCGTATTATGTGCGATCGCGAGCCAAAAGGGAATTGACCTGCGGCAATAAATAGCAATCGTTTTCCTGCTTCCTTCTTTTTATTCATTTTTCAACTTTTCTATCCCGTATAAATCATTTCGATAAACAAAGTCTCTCTGCCAGACTGCACAAATTGTTATCAATGTTAATTAAAAGCAAACAATTGGTTATAAGGGGAGAATGAAATTATGCGCGTCATCACTCTGGCGGGAAGCCCACGCTTTCCCTCTCGCTCCAGCGCGTTACTGGAATATGCCCGAGAAAAATTGAACGGACAGGATGTCGAAGTCTTTCACTGGAACCTGCACAACTTTGCCCCGGAAGACCTGATCTATGCCCGTTTTGACAGTCCGGCACTGAAGACATTTATCGAACAACTGCAGGATGCAGACGGACTGATTGTCGCAACGCCGGTCTACAAAGCCGCTTACTCTGGCGCACTGAAAACGCTGCTCGATCTGCTCCCCGAGCGGGCGCTGGAAGGAAAAGTGGTTTTGCCGCTGGCGACCGGCGGCAGCGTGGCGCATTTACTGGCCGTCGATTACGCGCTGAAACCGGTGCTGAGCGCGTTAAAGGCTCAGGAGATCCTGCACGGCGTGTTTGCCGATGATTCGCAGGTCATCGATTATCAGCATAAACCGCAGTTTACGCCCAACCTGCAGCAGCGCCTGGACAGTGCGCTCGACACTTTCTGGCTGGCGTTGCATCGTCGCGATCTCCAACTCCCGCAACTGAACGCCCTGCGAGGTGCCGCCCATGCTTAATCTGCTCAAGCGTCACATCTCATGGCTGGCACTAACCGGGCTGCTGTCCCTGTCATCCTTGGCGCATGCCGCAGAATCGGCTCCGGATGCCCTGCGCATTGGCTACCAGAAAGGAAGCGTCAGCATGGTGCTGGCGAAAAGTCATCAGCTACTGGAGAAACGCTACCCACAGACCAAAATCTCGTGGATTGAGTTCCCGGCTGGACCGCAAATGCTGGAAGCCCTCAATATCGGCAGTATCGATCTCGGCAGTACCGGTGACATTCCGCCAATTTTCGCCCAGGCCGCCGGAGCCGATCTGGTTTATGTGGGCGTCGAACCACCCAAACCGAAAGCCGAAGTGATTCTGGTGCCGAAAAATAGCCCGATCCAGAGCGTTGCGCAGCTCAAAGGGCATAAAGTCGCCTTCCAGAAAGGTTCCAGCGCCCACAATTTACTGCTCCGGGCGCTGCAACAGGCAGGGTTGAAATTTACCGATATTCAACCGACTTACCTGACCCCCGCCGATGCGCGAGCGGCCTTCCAGCAAGGAAACGTCGATGCGTGGGCTATCTGGGATCCCTACTATTCGGCCGCATTACTGCAAGGTGATGTACGCGTCCTGAAAGACGGCTCAGACCTCAAGCAGACCGGTTCGTTTTATCTCGCTGCACGTCCTTATGCCGAAAAAAATAGCGCTTTTGTTCTTGGCGTGCTGGATACCTTTAGCCAGGCGGATGCGTTAACTCTCAGCCAACGCCAGCAAAGCATTACTCTACTGGCTAAAACCATGGGCCTGCCCGAGCCGGTAATTGCGTCTTATCTGGATCACCGTCCGCCAACCACCATTACGCCCGTCAGCGCCTCGGTTGCCGCCCTACAACAACAAACCGCCGATCTGTTTTATGACAACCGTCTGGTGCCGAAAAAAATCGATATTCGCCAGCGTATCTGGCAACCCGCTCAGCAGGCAGGAGAAAAATTATGAGTCTGAACATGTTCTGGTTTTTACCCACCCACGGTGACGGTCATTATCTGGGGACGGAAGAAGGTTCGCGCCCGGTCGATCACGGTTATTTGCAACAAATTGCGCAAACAGCCGATCGCCTGGGATTTACTGGCGTTCTGATCCCAACCGGTCGCTCCTGTGAAGATGCCTGGCTGGTCGCCGCGTCGATGATCCCGGTCACCCAGCGATTAAAGTTTCTGGTCGCGCTTCGTCCAAGCGTAACCTCGCCGACGGTCGCCGCCCGCCAGGCTGCGACGCTCGACAGACTCTCTAACGGCCGGGCGTTATTCAACCTGGTAACCGGCAGCGATCCACAAGAGCTAGCGGGTGACGGCGTGTTCCTTGATCACACCGAGCGCTATGAAGCCTCTGCTGAATTCACTCAGGTCTGGCGGCGTTTGCTGCAAGGTGAAACCGTGGATTTCAACGGCAAACACATTCATGTCCGCGGCGCGAAACTGTTTTTCCCTCCTGTACAACAACCCCGGCCACCGCTTTATTTCGGCGGTTCGTCTGATGTTGCACAAGATCTTGCTGCCGAGCAGGTTGATCTCTATCTGACCTGGGGCGAGCCGCCTGAACAGGTGAAAGAGAAGATTGAACAGGTGCGGGCCAAAGCGGCGGCGCTCGGGCGCAAGATCCGCTTTGGTATTCGTCTGCATGTGATCGTCCGGGAGACAACGCAAGAGGCGTGGCAGGCAGCGGATCGTCTGATAGCCCATCTGGATGACGACACCATTGCCAAAGCCCAGGCCGCCTTCTCAAGAACGGATTCGGTTGGTCAGCAGCGAATGGCTGCACTACACAACGGTAAACGCGACAAACTGGAAATCAGCCCGAACCTGTGGGCAGGAGTAGGACTGGTGCGCGGTGGCGCGGGTACCGCGCTGGTCGGAGATGGTCCGACGGTCGCGGCGCGTATCAACGAGTATGCCGCACTGGGAATCGACAGTTTTGTGTTGTCCGGGTATCCACATCTGGAAGAGGCATACAAGGTTGGCGAGCTGCTGTTCCCACATCTGGATGTCGCTATACCAGAAATTCCGCAGCCGCAGCGCCAGCATCAACAAGGCGAAGCGGTGGCAAACGAATTTATCCCACGCAAAATCGCGCAAAGCTAAGGAGCCTGCTGATGGCAACGCCGAAAAACAGGTGGTTACTGCGCCTCGCGCCCTGGTTTTTACCGGTTGGGTTGGTCGCGCTCTGGCAGCTCGCATCATCAATGGGCTGGTTGTCCACCCGCATCCTGCCCTCTCCGGAGGGCGTTGTCGAAGCCTTCTGGACGCTTTCCGCCAGCGGCGAGCTTTGGCAGCATCTGGCGATCAGCTCCTGGCGCGCGCTGGTAGGCTTCTCCATCGGCGGATCGATTGGCCTGACGCTGGGACTGATTAGCGGTCTTTCGCGGTGGGGAGAACGCCTGCTGGATACTTCGGTGCAGATGCTGCGTAACGTGCCGCATCTGGCGCTGATCCCACTGGTGATTTTGTGGTTCGGCATTGATGAATCCGCCAAGATCTTTCTCGTCGCGCTGGGCACGCTTTTTCCGATTTACATCAACACCTGGCATGGGATCCGCAATATCGATCGCGGTCTGGTAGAGATGGCTCGCAGCTATGGGCTGTCTGGATTTTCACTGTTCATTCATGTGATCCTCCCCGGCGCTCTGCCCTCGATTATGGTTGGCGTGCGTTTTGCTCTCGGACTGATGTGGTTGACGCTTATTGTCGCGGAAACCATTTCAGCCAATGCCGGCATTGGTTACCTGGCAATGAACGCCCGCGAATTTCTGCAAACCGATGTGGTCGTGGTGGCCATTATTCTCTACGCCCTGCTCGGCAAACTTGCCGACGTCAGCGCCCAATGGCTGGAGCGGATCTGGCTGCGCTGGAACCCGGCTTACCATGTGAAGGAGGCTACCGTATGAATACCGCTCGCCTGAACCAAGGCACGCCGCTTTTACTGAGTGCCGTGACGAAACAATACGCCGCCAATACGGTGCTCAATCAGTTAGATTTACACATTCAGGCCGGACAGTTTGTTGCCGTGGTTGGCCGCAGCGGGGGAGGAAAAAGCACGTTGCTGCGTCTGCTGGCTGGGCTGGAGTCTCCCACCTCAGGTGCATTACTTGCCGGAACCACCCCGCTGGCAGAAATTCAGGAGGATACGCGAATGATGTTTCAGGATGCGCGTCTGCTGCCCTGGAAGACGGTTATCGATAATGTGGGTCTGGGTCTGAAAGGTCACTGGCGCGATGCGGCCCGGGACGCGCTGGCCGCAGTTGGGCTGGAGAATCGTGCTCAGGAATGGCCTGCCGCCCTGTCCGGTGGACAAAAACAGCGCGTGGCCCTGGCGCGGGCATTAATTCATCGTCCCGGTCTGCTGCTGCTGGATGAACCCCTCGGTGCGCTGGATGCCTTAACCCGCCTTGAAATGCAGGAGCTGATTGTCTCTTTATGGCAAGAGCACGGCTTTACCGTACTGCTGGTCACCCATGACGTCAGTGAAGCGGTGGCAATGGCCGATCGCGTGTTGCTTATTGAAGATGGAAAAATCGGACTGGATTTAACGGTGGATATTGCGCGACCACGCCGGATTGGTTCGGTGCGTCTGGCAGAGCTGGAAGCAGAAGTGTTGAACCGGGTAATGCAGCGTAGCGAAATGGAACAGCCGATCCGCCGGCATGGATAAGCATTCAGAAAAATCAGGCCCAGTAAGCGCAAGCGCCACCGGGCCTTTTGCCGGATAGCGGCGTTACCGCCTAATCCGGCTTACAAAACGACAGGTCAACGTTTCAGGCTAACGCTTTGGTTACCTTCTCGAACAGATCGCCGGAGAGATTCTCCAGACCTTTCAGCTGCTCCAGCGCCGCGCGCATCTGCGTCTGACGTTTTGCATCATACCGTTTTAAGCGAATCAGCGGCTCAATCAGACGTGACGCCACCTGAGGGTTACGGCTATTGAGTTCAGTCAGCATGTCGACCAGGAACTGATAGCCGCTGCCATCTTCCGCATGGAATGCCGCCGGGTTGCTGCCCGCAAAGGCGCCAATCAGAGATCGGATTCGGTTCGGGTTACTCATACTGAAGGAACGGTGCTTCAGTAAGCCACGTACCGTTTCCAGCACGTTTCTCGCCGGGCTGGTGGATTGCAGGATAAACCATTTGTCCATCACCAGACCGTCATGATGCCACTTATCGTCATACTCCTGCATTAGCGTGTCGCGGCAAGGCAGTTGCGCCGCGACTGCCGCGGACAGCGCCGCCAGCGCATCGGTCATATTGTTTGCTTCACGGTACTGCTTGCTGACCAGCGTGTCGGCCAGATGGGTTTCGCCAAAGGCCAGGAAACGCAGGCAGGCATTACGTAGCGTACGCTTGCCAATATCGGCATGCTCAACGCGGTACTCATCAAGATGATTAGCGTTATAGATGGCGAGGAATTCATCCGCCAGTTCGGCCGCCAGCGTGCGAGTTAACGCTTCACGTACTTCCGTTATCGCCACCGGATCGATGATGTCGAACAGTTCAGCAATTTCATTCACCGAAGGCAGCGTCAGAATCTCTGCCGCCAGTGCCGGATCGATTTTCTCATCCAGCAAAATCGCCCGGAATGCATCGGCCACGTGTACCGGCAGCGACAGCGGCTGTCCCTGCTGATGGCGGGCTACGTTGAGCTTAATATAGGTCGCCAGCAAGCTTTGCGCCGCGTCCCAACGAGAGAAATCGTTACGCGCATGACGCATCAGGAAAGTCAGTTGCTGATCGCTCCATTTGTATTCCAGTTTTACCGGTGCGGAAAATTCGCACAGCAGTGCCGGAACCGGCTGGAAGTAGACGTTATCGAAGACAAACGTCTGCTCAGCCTGAGTGACATTGAGTACGGAATTCACCGGGTGCCCGCCTTTTTGCAGCGGGATCACTTTCCCTTGGTTGTCATACAACTCGAGGGCGAAAGGAATATGCAGCGGCTGTTTTTCGGCCTGATCCGGCGTGGCCGGCGTGCGCTGGCTGATAGTCAGCGTGTACTGCTCAGTGGATGGATTGTAGTCATCACGCACGGTCAGAATCGGCGTACCGGACTGACTGTACCAGCGGCGGAAATGCGAAAGATCGACGTTGGACGCATCTTCCATCGCCTGCACGAAATCATCACAGGTTGCAGCGCTGCCGTCATGACGCTCAAAGTACAACTGCATCCCTTTCTGGAAGTTAGCCTCACCGAGCAGGGTGTGGATCATACGAATAACTTCAGCGCCCTTTTCGTACACGGTCAGGGTATAGAAGTTGTTCATTTCAATGACCATATCCGGACGGATAGGATGCGCCATTGGGCTGGCATCTTCGGCAAACTGCAGGCCGCGCATGGTGCGTACATTGCTGATCCGGTTTACCGCGCGTGAGCCGAGATCGGAACTGAACTCCTGATCGCGAAACACGGTTAGCCCCTCTTTCAGGCTCAACTGGAACCAGTCGCGACAGGTCACGCGGTTGCCGGTCCAGTTGTGGAAATATTCGTGACCGATGACGCGCTCAATATCGAGGTAGTCTTTGTCGGTGGCGGTATCGGTACGTGCCAGCACATATTTGGAGTTAAAGATGTTCAGACCTTTATTCTCCATCGCCCCCATGTTGAAGAAATCGACCGCGACAATCATATAAATGTCGAGGTCATATTCGAGGCCAAAGCGCTCTTCATCCCATTTCATGGAGTTTTTCAGCGAGGTCATCGCCCACGGCGCGCGGTCCAGGTTGCCGCGATCGACATACAGTTCCAGCGCCACTTCACGCCCGGAACGGGTGGTAAAGGTGTCGCGCAGGACGTCGAAATCACCGGCTACCAGCGCAAACAGATAACACGGTTTCGGGAACGGATCCTGCCACTGTACCCAGTGACGACCATTTTCCAGTTCCCCCTGCGCCACGCGGTTACCGTTGGAGAGCAGGAACGGATATTGGGTTTTATCGGCGATAATTTTGGTGGTAAAACGCGCCAGGACATCCGGCCTGTCGAGATACCAGGTAATATGGCGAAACCCTTCCGCTTCACACTGGGTGCACAGCGCGTCGCCGGACTTGTACAGTCCTTCCAGCGCGGTATTGGCCGCCGGGCTAATTTCATTCACGATACGCAACGTGAAACGTTCTGGCAGTTGACTGATGACCAGAGCGCCCTCTTCTTCTTTATACTCTGCCCACGGCTCGTCGTTCACGTGGATCGACACCAGGGTCAGATCTTCGCCATTCAGGCGCAGGGGCGCATCGGACGCGCCATGACGGACAGCCTGGCTCACGGCGGTGACCACGGTTTTTTCAGCATCCAGGTCAAAGGTCAAGTCAATATCAGTAATCTGGTAATCCGGCGCACGATAGTCGTGACGGTATTTGGCTTGTGGCTGTTGTGTCATAAAAAACCTTTAGCATCTTTGGTAGAGTCTCGGCTTCAGTCTATTCCTGTTGCGTAAATCGCGCTACGCAGAATGTTCATCTTTTCAGGCACAAACACCCTTTTTGCTACATTTTTATAACACGCGGCACGAATTGCCCTCGACCAGAAAGACAGCTTATGGTGTGATCGGGGTTCAATAAATCGCTAAACAAGGTATACTCCAGCGGTTTTCTTAGTTGTTTATTGTACTAAACGCTCCCGTGAGAGGATGCTACTGCGCACCTATGACACAATTCGCTTCTCCTGTTCTGCACTCGCTGCTGGATACAGACGCTTATAAGTTGCATATGCAGCAAGCCGTTTTTCACCACTACTATGATGTACAAGTAGCGGCTGAATTTCGTTGCCGTGGCGATGACCTGCTCGGTATTTATGCCGATTCTATTCGTGAGCAGGTGAATGCTATGCAACACCTGCGACTGCAGGAGGACGAGTACCAGTGGCTCTCCGGCCTGCCTTTCTTTAAAGCTGATTACCTCACCTGGTTACGTGATTTCCGCTATAACCCGGAACAGGTTTGCGTCACCAATGATAACGGTAAGCTGAACATCCGCTTAACCGGGCCGTGGCGTGAAGTGATCATGTGGGAAGTCCCGCTGCTAGCGGTTATCAGCGAGATGGTACACCGTTACCGTTCGCCCGAATCAGGCGTCCCGCAGGCACTCAATGAGCTGGAAAGCAAACTAGTAGAATTCTCTGCTTTAACGAAAGATGTCGATATGTCCCGCTTCCATCTGATGGATTTCGGTACGCGTCGTCGTTTTTCACGTGAAGTACAGCAGGCTATTGTTAAACGCCTGCAGCGAGAGCCCTGGTTTGTCGGCACCAGTAACTACGATCTGGCCCGCCGCCTGTCATTAACCCCAATGGGCACGCAGGCGCATGAGTGGTTCCAGGCTCATCAGCAAATCAGCCCTGAGCTTGCCACCAGCCAGCGCGTTGCCCTGGCCGCCTGGTTAAATGAATATCCTGACCAACTCGGCATTGCGCTGACCGATTGCATCACCATGGATGCGTTTTTACGCGACTTTGGCGTCGAGTTTGCAACCCGCTATCAGGGTTTACGCCATGATTCAGGCGACCCGGTGGAATGGGGTGAAAAAGCCATCGCCCATTATGAAAAACTGGGCATTGATCCGCTGAGCAAAACGCTGGTGTTTTCAGATAACCTCGATTTGAAAAAAGCGATTGAGCTCTACCGCCACTTCTCTTCTCGTGTGCAGTTGAGTTTTGGTATTGGCACACGTTTAACCTGTGATATTCCCCAGGTTAAGCCGCTCAATATTGTGATCAAGCTGGTGGAATGTAACGGCAAACCTGTGGCGAAGTTATCTGATAGCCCGGGTAAAACCATCTGCCACGATAAAGCGTTCGTGCGCGCGCTACGCAAAGCCTTCGATTTGCCGCATATTAAAAAAGCCAGTTAAACCTTCCAGGGAGCCAGTTTGGCTCCCTTTTCACGCTAATTTCCGAAATCTTTCACTCCAGCTACGAATTCTGCTTGTCTGATTGCAGATGCCAGGTAACATAGGTATCCCCCCATTACGGGTGGACATGTGTTTATATATCCGACTATTAACAGAGAGAATATTATGAGCGTTGTGCCTGTAGCCGACGTACTCCAGGGCCGCGTAGCCGTTGACAGCGAAGTCACCGTGCGCGGATGGGTGCGTACCCGCCGAGATTCAAAAGCTGGCATCTCCTTCCTCGCCGTTTATGACGGTTCCTGCTTTGATCCTGTACAGGCCGTCATCAATAATTCTCTGCCCAATTACAATCAGGACGTACTGCGCCTGACGACGGGTTGTTCAGTTATCGTAACGGGTAAAGTCGTTGCATCTCCTGGACAAGGACAGAGCTTTGAAATTCAGGCCACTGAGGTTGAAGTAGCCGGCTGGGTTGAAGATCCTGATACCTATCCAATGGCGGCTAAGCGTCACAGCATTGAGTATCTGCGTGAAGTGGCGCACATGCGCCCACGTACCAACATGATTGGTGCCGTCGCGCGTGTACGTCATACGCTGGCGCAAGCGCTGCATCGCTTCTTCCACGAGCAGGGTTTCTTTTGGGTATCGACTCCGCTGATCACCGCTTCCGATACGGAAGGTGCCGGTGAAATGTTCCGCGTGTCTACGCTGGATCTGGAAAACCTGCCGCGTAACGATCAGGGCAAAGTCGATTTCGACAAAGACTTCTTTGGTAAAGAAGCTTTCCTGACCGTTTCCGGTCAGCTGAACGGCGAAACCTACGCCTGTGCTCTGTCCAAAATTTATACCTTTGGCCCGACGTTCCGTGCAGAAAACTCTAATACCAGTCGTCACCTGGCAGAGTTCTGGATGCTGGAACCGGAAGTGGCTTTCGCCGACCTGAACGATGTTGCAGGCCTGGCTGAAGCGATGCTGAAGTACGCGTTCAAAGCCGTACTGGCTGAGCGTGCGGATGATATGAAATTCTTCGCCGAACGTGTCGACAAAGACGCGATTTCACGCCTGGAACGTTTCATTGAGGCTGACTTCGCGCAGGTGGATTACACCGACGCGGTAAGCATTCTGGAAAAATGCGGCAAACAGTTCGAAAACCCGGTTTACTGGGGTGTGGATCTGTCTTCTGAGCACGAACGTTACCTTGCTGAAGAGCACTTTAAAGCGCCGGTCGTCGTTAAAAACTACCCGAAAGATATCAAAGCGTTTTATATGCGCCTTAACGAAGACGGTAAAACCGTTGCAGCAATGGACGTCCTGGCTCCGGGAATCGGTGAAATCATCGGTGGTTCTCAGCGTGAAGAGCGTCTGGACGTCCTGGATGCCCGTATGCTGGAAATGGGTCTGAACAAAGAAGATTACTGGTGGTATCGCGACCTGCGTCGCTACGGTACCGTTCCACATTCCGGCTTCGGTTTGGGCTTTGAGCGTTTGATCGCTTACGTTACCGGCGTGCAGAACGTCCGTGACGTTATTCCGTTCCCGCGTACCCCGCGTAACGCCACGTTCTAACCCTGCATTTTTGATACAAAAGCCAGCATTGCTGGCTTTTTTTGTCACCGCTTCACGTTTTGGGATCCCCCTCCCGCGTTTAACACAACCCTTCGCCTTCCCCCTTCCTGTTACGTAATATTTCACCGCAACATATTTGAACAAAAAATAATCATCATTTTTATTGTGGATTAGCATTTTCTGATTAAATAGTACATTTTTTAACCATTTGCACGGCATTCCAGACGTCCAGAAATAGCCATCTGTAAACCATGAACTTTATGGCAGAACAGAGAAAAAAGGAATTTATCTAAATTAAATATAAGAAAATCATATAAATAGAAATAGAAGTGGTGATTTTTAGCGCACGGACATCTGAAATTTGAAGTTGTTCACAAAGTTGCACAAAAATAACATTTTGTTACACAATTTTTCTTTTTGAAACCAAATCTTTATATTTGTAGCACTTTGACGGTAGCGAAACGATAGTTTGAATGGAAAGATGCCTGTCAGACACATAAAGACACCAAACTCTCATCAATAGTTCCGTAAATTTTTATTGACGGAAATTATTGGCGGCAGTGGCAGGTGTCATATAAAAACCGATGAGGGTAATAAATAATGATGAAGCGCAATATTCTGGCAGTGGTTATCCCTGCTCTGCTGGTAGCCGGGGCAGCTAACGCTGCAGAAATCTATAACAAAGATGGCAACAAAGTAGACCTGTACGGTAAAGCAGTAGGTCTGCACTATTTTTCCAAGCACAACGGTGACAATGCCTACGCACCTAATGGCGATCAGACTTACGCCCGTCTTGGTTTCAAAGGGGAAACTCAGATTAACGACCAACTGACCGGTTACGGCCAGTGGGAATACCAGTTCAGCGGCAATAACTCTGAAGGCGGTGATGATGCTCAGAATGGCAACAAAACCCGTCTGGCGTTTGCCGGTCTGAAATTTGGTGACGCAGGCTCCTTCGATTACGGTCGTAACTACGGCGTCGTTTACGATGCACTGGGTTACACCGATATGCTGCCAGAATTCGGTGGTGACACTGCTGCTTCCGACCAGTTCTTCTCCCAGCGTAACGGCGGTCTCGCAACTTACCGTAACTCTAACTTCTTCGGTTTGGTTGAAGGCCTGAACTTCGCTGTTCAGTACCTGGGCAAAAACGAGCGTGATGACGTTCGTCGCTCTAACGGTGATGGCGTTGGCGGCTCTGTTAGCTACGAATTCGAAGGTTTTGGTATCGTAGGTGCGTATGGTGCAGCTGATCGTACCGATGCCCAGCAAAACCCACTTCTGCGTGGCCACGGCGACAAAGCTGAGCAGTGGGCGACCGGCTTGAAATACGATGCTAACAACATCTACCTGGCGGCGAACTACAGCGAAACCCGTAACGCAACCCGTATCGCTAACGGTTATGCTAACAAAACTGAAGACGTCCTGTTGGTTGCTCAGTACCAGTTCGACTTCGGCCTGCGTCCGTCCCTCGCCTATACCAAATCTAAAGGTAAGGACATCGAAGGAATCGGCGACGTAGATCTGGTGAACTACTTCGAAGTGGGTGCGACTTACTACTTCAACAAAAACATGTCCACCTATGTTGATTACATCATCAACCAGATCGATTCTGACAACAAACTGGGCGTAGGCTCTGACGACACCGTTGCAGTGGGTATCGTTTACCAGTTCTAATAGCAGACCTCTTTGTTAAATGCCTAAAAAACAGGACTTCGGTCCTGTTTTTTTATCTCTGCTAGCGGATTCTTGCGTCTTAAAAAAACACCTCGGCTTTTCGTCAGTAACGGTTGGCATTTTGTAAATCTACCGTTAACCTGATAGCGGACTTCCCTTCTGTAATCACTATGGAACCTCGTCATGTTTGAGAACATTACTGCCGCTCCTGCCGACCCCATTTTGGGTCTGGCTGATTTGTTTCGTGCCGATGACCGCCCAGGAAAAATAAACCTTGGGATCGGTGTATATAAAGATGAGACAGGCAAAACGCCGGTACTGACCAGCGTTAAAAAAGCCGAGCAATATATACTGGAAAATGAAACCACCAAAAATTACCTTGGCATCGACGGTATTCCAGAGTTTGGCCGCTGCACTCAGGAATTACTGTTTGGTAAAGAAAGTTCGCTTATCAACGACAAACGTGCGCGTACAGCACAGACCCCTGGCGGCACTGGCGCACTGCGTGTGGCCGCTGATTTCCTGGCAAAAAACACCTCAGCTAAACGCGTATGGGTGAGCAATCCAAGCTGGCCAAACCATAAGAGCGTCTTTAACTCTGCCGGTCTGGAAGTTCGTGAATACAACTATTACGATGCCGCGAACCACTCATTAGACTTTGATGCGCTGCTGGCAAGCCTCAGCGAAGCGCAGGCTGGCGACGTGGTGTTATTCCACGGCTGCTGCCATAACCCAACCGGTATCGATCCTACGCTGGAGCAGTGGCAAACGCTGGCTCAGCTTTCTGTCGAAAAAGGTTGGTTGCCGCTGTTTGACTTCGCATACCAGGGCTTTGCCCGCGGTCTGGAAGAAGATGCAGAAGGTCTGCGCGCATTCGCTGCGCTGCACAAAGAGCTGATCGTCGCCAGCTCTTACTCCAAGAACTTTGGTCTGTACAATGAGCGCGTAGGCGCTTGTACTCTGGTTGCAGCCGATGCTGAAACCGTCGACCGCGCATTTAGCCAGATGAAATCCGTCATTCGTGCCAACTATTCCAACCCACCAGCACACGGTGCGTCGGTTGTGGCAACCATCCTGAGCAACGATGCCCTGCGCGCTATCTGGGAGCAGGAACTGACTGATATGCGTCAACGCATCCAACGCATGCGTTTGCTGTTTGTGAATACGCTGCAGGAGAAAGGTGCGAACCGAGACTTCAGCTTTATCATCAAACAGAACGGCATGTTCTCATTCAGCGGCCTGACCAAAGAGCAGGTTCTGCGTCTGCGTGAAGAGTTTGGTGTCTATGCCGTCGCTTCCGGACGTGTGAACGTAGCAGGAATGACGCCAGATAACATGGCGCCGCTGTGCGAAGCGATTGTCGCAGTACTGTAATCTATCGCGTACTAAAAAGGCCGCAATAGCGGCCTTTTTCATTTATCTGCGGTGTTACCAGACAGGCATTTCATCCTGCAGGAACGGATTATGTAGCCGTTCGTTGCCCAACGTCGAAAGTGGGCCGTGACCCGGAATAAACGTCACGTCATCGCCCAACGGCAACAGTTTACGTTTAATCGAATCAATCAATTGACTATGATCTCCGCGAGGAAAATCGCTGCGCCCTACGCCGCCTTTGAAAATCACGTCACCAGAAATCAGTAGCTTTGATTGTTCATCAAAGAAGACCACATGTCCCGGCGTGTGACCCGGGCAATGCAGTACCTGCAACGTCACGTTACCCACGCTTACCCGGTCGCCTTCATTCAACCAGCGATCGGGCGTCAGCGGCTCACAATCGCCCAGGCCAAACATGCGACTCTGAGCAGGAAGTCCTTGTAACCAGAACTCATCTTCTTTTTCCGGACCAATAACCGGTACACCATAATGCTGTGCCAGTTCAGCCGCCGCACCTACGTGATCAAGATGACCATGGGTGAGCAGGATCTGCATTAGCGTCAGGCCACTGGCATCGACTTCCTGTTTGATTTTCTCAGCATCGCCGCCGGGATCGACCAGCGCAGCCAGACGGGTTTGCTCACACCAGATTAACGAGCAGTTCTGGGCGAATGCAGTGACCGGAATAATACGATAGTTCATACGGCTCCTGTTTCATTAAGCTTATGGATCACCAATGACGCGCCGGTCCGGTGTCAATATGCACAAAGTTACTGCGTGGGTAGTATCCTACACCACCTGCGCGCATAGATAACGCAGCTTTGCGAATATTACTTAATGCGATGCCTTCAATATGGAAATCCATGGCCTGCCCTTTCGTGTGGTAGCTTTTCTTTGCCACACCGCGGCTGTGCGCACGTAATTCATTATTGGTATCAATAGAGCGGTAACCAGAAATAAGCTGTACGGGTTTACGCGTGCCCAGCAGGCCCTGCAGACGGAAGAGTTGATCGAACAATCCCGGATCGATGGATTTCACTTTATTCGCACGAAAATCACGGAAAAAGTGATTAAGTTTAGCTAATTCGTCCTGAATATAGCCCCTGCCATCAAAAAACTCTGCTTTTATTGACTCACCGGTATGCAGGTTATTCAGAGTCAAAATGCGCGGACGTGGGGTGGAGAGTGTAGCAAACGCAGGCGTAGGCAGGATGGCAGCGCCGAGGGCAATGCCACCAAGCGCCAGCAGTTTGCGGCGATTAGCGTCAAATTTGTCCATGGTTTTAAGGTCTACAAGGTCAATGTTATCGTATGTATGCTCTAGCGCACGCGGGAAACCTTATCTGGCTAAGTAGTCCACGTCAAGGCTCCCAACCCCAGGAAATACGGGGCTTGCAGCCATTTCACCCCGTTTCCAGCATAACTTACGACAATTATTTTCCTCGAACTGCTTCATTTATCTGATTAATTGTTCAGCTTTTGACACAATTTGTGCACTGGATCGCGCTGTCTGATCGTAATTGTAAATATCTGTACGATACTGCGTGCGACCATCCGGGCCAACAAATGCGGTCAGATAGTAGAGGTTGACGGGGATATTCTGGCGAATATTCACGTACCTTGTATCCCCTTGCTTCAGGGCATCCGAGATGCGCGTATCATTCCACCCCGCATCCTGTAGCAGCATATTCGCCAGCTCAGATGCCTTGTTCACGCGCACGCAGCCGGAGCTTAACGCCCGCGAATCCTTCTGGAACAGAGTGTGGTTCGGCGTATCGTGCAGATAAATAGCATCCGAACTCGGCATATTGAATTTATAGCGTCCGAGCGAGTTACGCGCTCCCGGAGCCTGCTGGAAGCGGAACGGCAGATTGGAGGCGGTGATGGTGGCCCAGTCAACCTGCCACGGATCTATCGTCTCTTTGCTGTTCCAGCCGCGCATTACGGTATAGCCGTGACGCTCAAGATACCCCGGGTCATTCCAAACCTTAGGCAGAATATCCTTCCGGGCCAGCGTCGGCGGCACGTTCCACGGCGGGTTAACGACCACGTTATTCAGCGCACTGCTCATCATCGGCGTTTTACGATCGGGACGTCCGACGATAACGCGCGAGGCCAGCACCTGATTGCCGTTCTGATAATACACCAGCGAGTAGGCAGGAATATTCACCATAATACCGGTAGACAGCGTACCCGGCAGCAGGCGCAAGCGCTGAATATTTAACGCCAGCACGCCCGCACGTTGAGCGGGCGTCACGTTCAGCCAGTCACGCGTGGCAGGGCCAATCGCGCCATCGGCCCCAAGCCCCTGCCACGTCTGAAACCGCTTAACTGCGTCAACAAGTTCACGATCATAAGCGCTACGGCCTTCTTTGGCAGCCGTACTGACAACAGACTCCAGCATCCCGGTGCGGCGCAAAATTTCACGCAGCGCAGGGATGTCGTTACTCCACTCCCCCGGACGCAGCGTCGCGGTACTGGTCAGTTGCGGCCAGGGCCGCGTATCACCCACCAGCTTGAGCAGCGATTCATGCATGGCTGCGTACTGCGGATGTTGCGGTGCCAGGCTGGCGACAAACGAAGTCAGTTGACCGTTATCCAGCGCGACTTGCCATTGGTTGATCACGGAAATCGGCGGCGTCGTCAGCGCATAGGGCTTATCGCTATAGAGCCAGCGATTGCCTTTGACGGGGATGTTGGCAATAAAGTGCAGATACCCCATCATCGCATCTGAGAGCACGATATCTCGCGCCTGACCGGTTACTGCCGGGTCAGTCAGTAGAGCGACCCAGGTGGTGAACTGCGGCTGAAAGCCGGCAATCGCCACTTCAGCTAACTGTTGCTGAAAGGCTTTTACCGCATCACGATTTTCCCACATCGGTTTCATTTCGCGTGCGGCATACAGCAGTTCCAGTTGGCTCATATAAACCGGTGTGAAGCCCGCTGGAAGTTGAGATTGTAATTCGGCGCGGGCTTTATCAACTGACACGCCCTCGGGCAGCGGTTGGATACCTGCCATGATAGCCGTCGCGGAAGATTGAGCCTGCGGCTGCGATAACGCTGTTGGCTGTTCACTGACGGTCGCTGAGCTATCGCCAGGGATCATTTCAGGCTCATCGGCCTGGGCATTGAACAGTGGAGCGAATGTTACGGCCAGGCACAAACTAATTGCCGACAGCCGACGACCACACATTTTATTAAGCAACATCCCTTGCCCCCTGTTTTTTTATCATACTTTGAGTAGCCAGGCCGTATGTCTTCCCCTTATTTTGGCGGGGCCGAACCTGTAAAACGCCAATACAAGCTGAAGTATGACGAGCAAGCCTGTGACGCGTTAGGCTTACCTTTAGTATATAAACATGAAAAAATTTTTGCCTAACCTAATGTAAAGAAGTTTAAAGAAATTACACCAGTTATTGAGAGTTTCCGGAAAAAAAAGAAGGCGGCCATTTAGCCGCCTTTTATTTAGCTTGCCTGCGAGGAGGCATCTTCGGTGCCAGGCAGCGGCTCAGGTAACTGAGGCGCAAACCCGCGCAGACCTACCACGTGAACGTGTTCGGTGTTCTGGAATACTTTACGCACCAGTTTGTAGGTGGTCCCTTTCTCCGGGCTAATGTTTTCTGGGGCTGCGATAATCAGTTGCATTTGCAGACGCTCGCACAGTTCAAACAGAGTCGCGATAGAGCGTGCATCAAGTCGCGCAGCTTCATCCAGGAACAGCAGACGGCAAGGAGAAATATCTTTCCCACGCAGTCTACGCCCTTCGTCTTCCCAGCTTTGCACAACCATCACCAGAATAGACATCCCGGTCCCGATCGCTTCACCCGTTGACAGCGCGCCAGATTCAGCACGCAGCCAGCCGTCAGAGCCACGGTTAACTTCAACTTCCATTTCCAGATAGTTACGGTAATCCAGCAGCTCTTCACCAATGGTTTGCGGCGTACGTTGCCCCATATCAATCTGCGGATTCAGACGCTGATACAACTTCGCCAGCGCTTCAGAGAAGGTCAGACGATTGCTGTTAAACAGATCCTGGTGCTGCTCATGCTGTTCGGAAAGTACGTCCAGCAAGGTAGCATGCGTCTCGCGTACGTTGACGTTCAGACGAACGCTGTTTACCTGGCCAAACGACACGCTTTGCAGCCCCTGGTTCAGCATGCGAATACGGTTCTGTTCGCGCTGAATGGTCTTACGAATGATATTCGCCACGCTGCGAGAGCTGATCGCCAGTTTCTGTTCGCGGGACGTTAATTCTTCCGTCAGACGGCTCAGCTCAATCTCCATCTGTTCGATCGCTTCAACCGGATCGTCGGTACGGATGATATCCTGACGAATACGTTCACGCAGATGCTGATAAACCGCGACAAAGAACTGAATTTTACGCTCTGGGCGTTTTGGATCTTCAGACATGCGCAGTACATCGCGCAGGTGTTCGTTATCCGCAACCGCCAGGCGCAGCGCACCGAGCGCCTTATCCGACATCGAGCGCAGTTCATCACCGGAAAGATACGCCAGCTCACGACGGTGCAGGCGGCGTTCAACGCCGTTATCTTTCACCATCCGCATCACCGCACACCATCCGGCTTTCGCGGTAACCACCTGCTCGCGCATTTCAAAATAATCACGTTCCAGCTTGCGCAACCTGCGGGTCAGGTTTTCCATCTCCGCTTCGCAGAAGGTCAACGCTTTTTCCAGTTGGTTACGGCGCGCACGGTTGTTGCTGAGCTGCGCATGCAGTTCATCACGACGAATACGCGCGCGCTCTTCGGCACCGCTGTCCGCACGAACGCCAATATCCTGCAGTTCACGTTGTAAATCGTTAAGCAGCTCTTTTTTGGTGTCATAGGAGCTTTTCAGCGACGCCATGACCTGGTTGTACTGGCTTAACTGTGCGGCGTGACTGCGTAGCGCTTCACGGGCGCGGGTACGTTCAGCTTCCGCCTGTTCCAGGCGCTCACGCAGTTTTTCGTTCAGATCGCTGTTGCCGCTAAGCATTTCAGCAGAGTCGGAATAGCTAAAGTGCGCCCGGCGCTGCACCACTTCGGTCAGAGCAAAAGCTTGCTGACGCGCATCGCGCTGCATCTGCTGGGAATACGCGTAGTCTTCCTTCAGTTGTTCAAACTGCTCAGGGTCATTTTGCAGGACCGAAACAATCGGTTCCAGTTTGGCTAACTGGTTGCCATGTTGCTGTACAAAACGCGCTGCTTCCTGGGCTTCATCCAGGCGCTCACGAATTTCGTCCACGCGATCGGCCAGCGTGTCATCCGCCAGCAGATTCAAACGCGGGAGAAGGCGGTTAAGAGCAGAGACCCCCTCTTTCGCCTGCTCAAACTGCATACGGCTTTGCTGATTATCATTTTCATGATTGCTCAGCGCACGTTCCAGTTCAACGCGACGGCCATTCAGTTGGCGAATTTCCGCTTCCGGATCGGCTTCAAACGCCACCGACAAATGACTGCCAATGAAACGACTGAACGCCTGATGCAGACGCTGGGTTTTCTGAACGTCAAAGGAGAGCGTTGCGAAACGTTCAGATAGCCCTTCACGCTCGGCATGCAGGGTTTCAATACGGCTTTCGCGCGCTGCACGGCCAAAAATCGGCACCGTCGGGAAGCGGGAATAACGCCACTGACGCTCGGCGGTTTTCACCACTACCGCTTTTTCCAGCTCATCAACGCTGAAAACGCTGTCATCAAACGACTGCGGATCCCCTTCGATGAAATAGAGATCTTCCGGACAATCCGTCAGCCCTTCAAGCTGCTCGGTAATCAGCGACAGATCCGGCACCACGATGGCATGACGCGAAGGACCGTACAGCGCAGAGAAGTACGGCGCATCTTCAAGGCTAACGTCGTCATAGATTTCTGACAGCAGGACGCCACCGAAGCGCTCCGCCAGCGCGTTCAGACGCTGATCTTCCGCCCCGCCCGGCTGACTTAAACGTTCAATTTCTTCATCAACTGCATTTTTGCGCGCACCGACTTCATCACGCTCAACAATGGCTTCACGCTCGCGCTCCAGCAGTTGTTGCAGATACTCGGTCACATCCTGGCTTGAGGTAAACTCTTCGCCACACTGCTCGCTAAGCTGATTCAGGCTATTCTGCGCGGCCAGCCAGACAGGCGCACGTTTCATCAGATGCTGGATACGAGACTGCAGCTGTTCCTGCTCCTGACGCAACGTCATACGCTGTTCGCTGGCAGAAGAGACGCTGTCCGACAAGGCGGCGATGCGTGCTTCCAGCTCCTGGTGCAGCGCTTCCAGCTCATCGATATCGAACTGTTTACCCTGACGCTTGCAGAATTCAGCCAGCAGACGTTCGGCGTCTTGCTGTTCGCGCAGACGCTGCTCCAGTTCGCTGAGTCGCATACGCAACGGCTGAACCTGTTCCGCCAGGTGGCGCTGTTCAACGCCTTCCCGCAGCAGTTCACGCGCCACGCTCCAGGCTTCACCACGCGCCAGCGGGCCATTGATAGCCGCCACCAGCTGATAAGCCTGTTCGAACTGGCTGTGCGCGGTTTGCGCCACGCTCATTTTTTGTTCCAGCGTCAGCAGTTTTTCAGTGGCTTCCTGCTCTTTAGCCTGGAAGGTTTCCAGCCATTCAGCAGCGCTGTCGGCGGTCAGATCCGGTAAGTGGCAGAGCTCTTTCGCCCGATTCAGCGCCTGGATCGCCTGGGTATATTGGATGGCTCGCGTTTGCTGGACGTCCAGCGCTTGCTGATAATCGGCAAGCTGGCTTTTCAGCTCATCCACTTCCAGTTCCGCGGCTTCTGCGCGGGCTTCGTTTTCATCCTGGCGGTCAACGGCTTCCGCGACCACCTCATTTTGTTCTTCGAGACGGACCTGCAGTTCTTCGAGATCCGCTTCGTAGCGTTCAATTTTTTCCTGCTGACGCAGCGCGGTTTGCACCAGATTCAGGTGATCGCTCGCGGCCTGGTAATCAGCTTCCAGATCGCCTTCCGCGCCGTTATGCTCGCCCAGTTCGCGCGCCATATCCACGTGCTTATACTGCTCCGCGGCCAGCTGCTTGCGTGAAGTATGCAGCTCACGACGATATTCCAGCGCTTTATCAAGATGGATACGACGTTCGTTGGCGTGACGCATATAATCCGCGGCCACATAGTTGGTCGCTTCGCTGATCAAATGCTTAAACAGATCGCGGTCAGACTGAGTTACGCGAATCGCTTCCAGCGTCATGCGGTTTTCACGCAGCGCAGCTTCCATATCCTGGAAGGCTTTACGTACGCCGCTGTTTTCCGGCAGCAGGTAGTCACGCAGTGAACGGGTAATGGCACTGGAGATCCCGCCGTACAGCGAGGCTTCAATCAGACGATAGAATTTACTACGGTCAGACGCGGAACGCAGACGACGGGCGATGATGCCCAGATCGAACATCAGTGAGTGATAATCGGTGATTGAGTTGAACTGTTTAAACTGCACACCTTCCATCTCATCAAGCTTCTCTTTCAGCTCAGAGAGGGACAGCACGCGCGCCTGGCGTTCATTCAGCGTTTCCGTCACCAGTTGGGTTGGCTGCACCGACATCGGCAGCCCCTGAATGGCAAACGGTTTGATATCCACTTTACGATCGCGACCGGCAACCTGTTGCAGACGCACCCCCACGACCACGCGCTGATGGCGCGAGTTGAGGACGTCGAGCATTGAGTAACAGACGCCCGCTTTCAACTTACCGTGCAGGCCCTTATCACGTGAACCACTGGTTGCACCGGCTTCGGTGGTGTTACGGAAATGCAGCAGGGTTAAGTCCGGGATGAGCGCTGTAACAAATGCCGCCATGGTGGTGGACTTACCCGCACCGTTACCGCCGGACAGCGTGGTAACCAGTTCATCAAGGTCGAATGTACGGGCAAAAAAACCATTCCAGTTAATCAGCGTAAGTGAGCGAAATTTACCGCGTTCAATCATTATTCTTCTTCTCCACTGTCCGGCTGATTCTCTTCGGGCTCATCGTTGAGCTGCAGGCGGTTCTCGACCGGCATCGCTTCGCCATCACGAATTAAGCGACGCTGCGCTTCGCGCGGATCGTCACCGCTGCGCACGTCCGCGCCAAAGCGGAAGACTGATTCCGTAATACGGAATTTGCTGCTGTCGTGACCCATAAACCACACCATGCCTAAACGGCGCAGACGGTTTAGCGAAGAACGAACTTTTTCCTGTAGCTTCTGGCGATCAACATCCGAACCGGTTGAACGGTTGTTCACCAGTTTCAGCAGCTTCGCTTCATCAGCCAGCGTTAGCAGCTCGTCGTACAACTCTTGCTGGGTAAAAATCCCTTCGTTCGCCAGGCGTTCCGGGCTGAGATAGAGATAGCAAAGAATTTTACCGACCATCATGTCCAGTTCAGACAGGACCGAACGGGGAATGAGCGTCGTTGAACGCGGGCGAAGGTAGAAGAACCCTTCCGGCGCACGGATCAATTCCACGTTATAGCGGCTGTAAAACTCTTCAAAATATTCCTGAAAATCCATCAGGAAGGCATGATTATCCAGTTCATCCAGACCGATATGGCGGCCCGAACGTAAGGCGCTGTCCAGCGCCGGAAATAACGGATTCGCCAGCGCCTGCGCCAGCTTTACCGGCATCACTTGTTCAATATTTGTCAATGACATGCGCCTGTACCTTGGCTCCGTAATCATTAATCGGCTGCCATTTGGCTGGCAGTCCGGTGAAGTCTGCTTGCGCTACGCCAAGGCGTACCGCCTGATCGATAACAATGCGCGCGACGTCGAAATGACGCGCACGTGGGTATTGCGCCAGATACTCGCGCACGACCAAACCGAGATCCAGTGGTGTTTGTCTGGATTTGTAGATAGCCAGCTGTTCTTCGATGATCGCCGCCAACTGTTCACGGATCTCGTTAAATTCTTCATATTCCAGATCTTCCGGAAGCTCGCCGGTGACCTCTTCGTCACACAGCACCATCTCTTCGTCACGCATATCCAGCAGACGATCGGCGTTGGCATAGGTTAGCGCCCACGGATCGTCAAAGTATGTCTGCACGGACTGGCGCAAACGCTGGGCAAAGACGCGGTTTTTATCCATATCGATCGCGGTACGGATAAACTTATGCACGTGACGATCGTAGCCGATCCATAAATCAATGGACTGCTGACCCCAACTGATAATGCGGTCGAGCTTACTTTGTAAGTCAAACACCAGCCGATCGACGAAATGCAAATCGTCATGCGTCATCGTGGCGTCCTGGATGTGTAACAGGTGAGCCTGTAGCTTATCCCCCGCCGCTTCCAGCGTATCCTGCAGTTCACGCAGCGTACCAGACGTTTCAGAGAGCAGCAGTTCACAGCTGGAGATCGCCGCCCGCCAGTCTTTATTAAGCAACTGTGCGATGTCGTCTTTTACCTGCTGTTGCTGCTCATCCATGATGCGCTGAGTCAGATCGATACTGTCGAAAATCTCCGCCACCGAGTATTTCAATGGCGCGTAGACGTTACGATGCCAGTGGAACTCATCGCCACCTTCCGCTGCCGCATCCGCCGCGCGCTTTAGTTCACCTGCAACAATCGACAGCTGCATTGAAAGACGCAGCGTAGAGAATTCGCGCTGACGAATGTAGTAATCCGTGATGCCAATTCCCAATGGCGTTAAACGATATATAGCGTTGCCTTCCGCCTGCTCGCTGGTAAAGCGGTTCAGCAGACGTTGACGCACCATATCGTTGATCGCGTTGTTGGCGCGTACGCCGATGGTTTCGCTGGTTTGCTCAAACGCATCACTCACATGGCGGAACGCATCCACCAGCTCACCTTCACTCATCTCGCCGTCAAGTCGCTCACCGTTCAGGGTCGCGACCGCCAGCAGGAACGAAAGTCTGTCTACCGGCAGAGAGATGGAGAAGTCATTTTTTCTGGCCCAGGCAACCAGTTCGGGGACTGTCTGGGAAAATTCACTCATAAATTATCCTTGCATCTGCGGCTCGGGCCGAACTTTTAATCGCGGTGACATGAATATAGCGCCCAAGGCTGATATACGGTTCCTGGCGGCAATAGCGCGTTTCTAACTCAAGTAACATTTCAAAGTCGTCATGTTGTTTATGTTTATCTCGCAGATAATCATGAAACACGCGGACGCCCGTTTTACCGGTTATCTGCCAACCGATCTCGTCCAGCCACTGGTAGACCTGCCCCGGATCGCGCGGGTAGTCCGGTGAAAGCGTGCGCTTTTTACGTTTCGGCATCCCCACCTGCACATAGTCAAAGTTCCCTGCGACCATGTTATGCATCAACAGACCGTTAGCATTGTAGAACATTAACGACAGCGCGCCGCCTGAACGCAATACTGACCACAGAGTCTGCAACACGCTGACCGGATCTGTCACCCACTCCAGCACAGCATGAAACAATATCAGATCAACCGGGCTTTCCAAATGCGAAGCAACATCCTGAGCGGCGCATTGTATAAAATGCATGTTCCCGCTCACACCTTTTGCCTCTGCCGCCTGTTGCGCTCGGGCGATCATCTCGCCAGACAGATCGCATAATGTGACGAAATGTCCTCGTTCCGCCATTTTGATGGCCGTTTGCCCTTCACCACCACCGGCATCCAGAATGTGCAGTTTTTGCTCATCGAATGTTTCCAGTAATCGATCCAGATCCTGCCAAAGGATAGCCTGTCTTAATTGACCTTTGGTGGTGCCGTAAATGTTACGGGAAAACTTCTCTGCAATGTCATCAAAATTGCGGTCCCGCATCGGGCTCTCCACATACTGGCTTTAGGGTGACTAAGTAAAACCGCTATTTTGTCACACCCACGCCGAGAATGAACCTTCCTGGTGTAATATCCCTTCAGATCCCCTGCTGTATGGTTAAAAAAGGAACCAAAAAGGATGCTTTTTACGCTGAAGAAAGTGATTGGCGGTATGATGCTGCCGCTGCCACTGATGCTAATTATGATGGGTATTGGCCTGGCGCTGGTCTGGTTCAGTCGCTTTCAAAAAACAGGGAAAGTGTGTATTAGTCTGAGTTGGCTGGCACTGTTACTCCTTAGTTTACAGCCCGTCGCCGACAGCCTGTTGAAACCGATTGAGGACAGTTATCCAACGTGGCAAGGTTCGCAAAAAGTGGAATATATTGTGGTGCTGGGCGGAGGGTATACCTGGAATCCGCAGTGGGCGCCGAGTTCAAATCTGATCAGCAACAGCCTTCCACGTCTGAATGAAGGTATTCGCCTATGGCGCGCAAACCCGGGATCGAAGCTCATCTTTACCGGCGCTGCCGCAAAGACGAATAACGTCAGTACCGCAGAAGCTGGCGCCCGAGTAGCGCAGTCGCTGGGGGTGCCAGCCAATGAAATCATCACCCTGGATCACCCCAAAGATACCGAAGAAGAAGCCGCAGCGGTAAAGAAGGCCATCGGCAATGCGCCGTTCCTGCTGGTAACCTCTGCCTCCCACTTACCGCGGGCGATGATCTTCTTCCAGCAGGCCGGCTTGCATCCGCTGCCAGCGCCAGCCAATCAGTTAGCAATTGATTCACCGCTTAATCCGTGGGAGCGCGCTATACCTTCACCCGTCTGGTTGATGCACAGCGATCGCGTTGGTTACGAAACCCTGGGACGCATCTGGCAGTGGCTGAAGGGATCGGAACATTGACAGGAATGTTGCCTGATAAGGTGTTCACATGTTTATCATGCGAGCCACGGCAGCAATGATTTCGTTGCCAGGTCAAAGTTGGAACGATTAAAGCGTCCGGTGTTGACCAGTTGCGCCACTTCATCCCATAACACGTACAACCAGCGCCGCCAGATGAATGACTCCGCCACTGGCGCGCGCTGTAGGTATTGCCAAAGCAGGCTTTCCGCCAGCGCATTATCCATCAAGCGGAACAGTTCATATTCCCTTGGCGCCCACAGCATCAACCCCGGTCCCACCATAGCCAGAAGCTGATCGCTACGGGCGTCTTTGAGCATGCTACGTAAACTGAAATTACCGTGGATCAGCACGCAGTTATCATTGAATCCTTCAAATAAGGCAGGCAAACACTCACGCGTGCGAAACAGGATCCGCTTGTCCTGCATCGTTAGCCCGGTATTGTTGAACTGATTTAACGTGGTCCACAGCACCTCAACCCGCTGACGATACCAGGATGGCCAGATATTCTCTTGCGTGTTATCCACCATTCCCACGCAGCCAGCACTATCCTGCCGATGCCATGACAGCAGACCTTCTACGATCTGATCTTTTAAATGTTCCCAACGTTCGGGCGTTCGGGCAGGCGCTTCCACTGGCACTCCACGTAAACGCTCAAGCAGTAGCACATCAGGACCGGGATGTTCCTCATGGGTTAAGACCCCATAAATGACGGGCATACGCACCGTACCACTGCGCGCCAGCATGGAGGTTTTCCATGCCAACTGCTGCGCCATACCCGGCGTGGTGAAACTTCTCGCCATCAGTGGCATCGGATTTCCCTGGCTGTCGTACAGTGACCACAGGGCCGTATCCACTTTTTCATTCACGCATTCTATACGACTGAGTTTTTCACCCAACAGATGACTGAGTTCGGCACGCAACTGTTCCATTTCGGATTGCCCTCATAAATGCTACTGCTTTCATAATGAGCGTCGTGCAGACAGATGTCACCCGGATGAGATCAATTGATGAAAAGAAAAGTGGCGGGAAAGCGTAACGATATGACACTCCTCCCAAAAATTCGCGTCATCAGGGGGAGTGTCGTGAGAAAAACTAACGCATTTCGGCGCGAACGCGCTCAAGATCTTCGGCAGTGTCTACGCCGGTACCGGGTACTTCTTTGGCGACGGCAACATGAATTTTTTCGCCGTACCACAGCACACGTAGCTGCTCCAGCATTTCAATATGCTCAAGCGGGCTGGGCTGCCAGTTAACATAACGGCGGATAAAACCGGCGCGATAGCCGTAAATACCCAGATGTCGCAGGAAGGTGTCACCCACCGTTTCCAGGCTTTTAGCGAAACGGTCGCGATCCCACGGAATGGTCGCGCGTGAAAAATAGAGCGCATAACCTTCGGCGTCCAGAACGACTTTCACCGCATTCGGATTAAATGCCTCTTCCGCACTGTGAATCGGGGCAGCAAGGGTCGCCATACCGACCTGGCGCTGTGCCAGATTCTCAGCGACCTGGCGAATAATGACCGCCGGGATCATCGGCTCATCACCCTGTACGTTCACAATAACGGTATCATCGCTAAAGCCACATTTCTCGACGACTTCCGCCAGACGCTCCGTACCGGACTGGTGATCGGCTCGGGTCATGCATACTTCACCCCCTACCGCTTCTACCGCGCGAGCGACATCTTCGTGATCGGTCGCAACAATAATACGTTCAGCGCCAGATTCACGCGCACGCTCCAGCACATGCACGATCATCGGCTTGCCATTGATATCCAGCAGCGGCTTGCCCGGCAAACGTGTGGACGCATAACGCGCAGGAATAATGACCACAAAACTCATGATTTACTCTCATCAGCAGTCAGAACGCGAGCTTCGGTTTCCAGTAACACGGGAATGCCATCACGCAGTGGGAAAGCAAGGTTATCCAGTTTACAAATCAGTTCCTGTTTTTCCTGGTTAAACCAGAGTTTGCCATTGCATACCGGGCAGGCAATGATTTCAAGCAGACGATGATCCATAGTTCCTCCAGATGGACCGGATTGTGAATCCGTAAATATTAACATAATCGCTTACCGTGCTGGGTCTATTTCCCAACCATGGCGCGCATCAGCAAATAAACCTTCAGGATATCGTCCAAGCGTCACACGTGTTGCCTGCTGCCAGCGGGCAAAATCATCAATCGCCTGAAACAATCCTTTTTGCAGAGTAACCCCAGGTTTGACGCCATCCTGTAACCACAGCGAAATCACTTCCAGTACGCCCGTTTTGCGGTGCATTTTGGCATCCATCCGCCCAACTAACTGTCCGCGATGCAGCAGCGGCAGGACGAAATAACCATACTGACGTTTCGGTGCTGGCGTGTAACATTCGAGCCGATAGCTAAAATCGAATAGCTGCTCTGCCCGTTTACGATCCCAGACCACCGGATCAAAGGGTGATAATACTGCGCTATGCGTCGCCGTTAATTTACCCGTCAATGCCTGCTCCAGCAGCGGCTGAAGGTGGCTATGCAGCCACAGGGTTCCTAACCCTTCGACATCGACAGGAATAATCTGTTGCTGCTGTGCACGTACGTTGCACCAGTTTTTTAGCGCCGGACGCTTCAGGCGATAGTAGTCTGCCAGCCATTGTTCGCGAAAAATCCCCAAACTGCGGGCACTGTTATCCAGCATGAGGTTTTCAGCTTCTTCCTGTGAAAGCCGGTCGCGTTCATCATCCCAGTGCGGCATGACGCGATGGGTTAAATCATACACTCGCTGGAAATTACGCCGTTCCACCACCATCACTTTCCCGGCGGTGAACAGGCCTTCAAGATGACGCTTATGCGGTTTCCATGCCCACCAGCCGCTGGCCCCCTTGCGCAGATGCTCAAAATCGGCAGAGCGTACTGGTCCGTTATGCTGGATGTGCTGGAGCAGTTGCTCAATCTCATGCGCATGTTCTTTCATCCACTCCGCTTTATACTTCCAGCCCATTTTCTCCGGGGCCAGCATGCGGTGACGTATCAGCATAAAGTCGCTACGCGGCAAAAAGCAGGCCTCGTGCGCCCAGTATTCCATCAGTTCGCCCCGCTGCAATGCGTCATCCAGCCACTGGGGCGAATAATCACCCAACCGACTAAACAGCACCAGGTAAGGGCTGCGCGACACAATATTGATGGTATCGATTTGCAATAACGACATGCGCGAAATGGTAGCAAGAATATCTGCTGGGGTTGCCCGACGGCGTGTTTTTTTCAGCAGCCCTTGAGCGGCAAGGTGAAGATGACGGGCATCCGTCAAAGAAAGACGCGGCAACGACATTTATGGCCTCATAAATGATTCGCTGCCGCAGCGTGAATCAGTTAGCGAGTCAGCGAGATTAAGCTATCCAGCAACATATCAGGCCGATCGCCTGACAAATGAGCGTCAACAGGTAAATACCACCAGTTTTCATCGGCAAATGCACGGCACTTAACCGCATCTTTTTCCGTCATCACCAGCGTTTGCCCGGCGTCTGCAAACGCACTGACGTCACTGTAGGTCAGAGACTGATGGTCTGCCAGCGCAATACTTTTTTGCACGCTGGCACCGCATGCTTCCAGCGTGGCAAAAAAACGCGGTGGATGGCCAATGCCCGCCATGGCGACAATATTGGACAGCTGCGACACATCGCGGCGTTCACCCGTACGTAAATTAACGGCCAGCCCCGGTTCAAGTCGCATAGGGATTTCCCCTGGCTGCGCAACGCCACCGTTAACGATAGTCGCATCCACCGATTTAAGCCGGCCTGCGCGTTCCCGCATGGGACCCGCGGGAAGCCACCAGCCATTGCCAAACCGACGTTCTCCGTCAATAACCACGATTTCAACATCTCGCGCCAGACGGTAGTGCTGTAGCCCATCGTCCGTCACAATCATCTGCACATCGTGTTGGGCCAAAATGGCTTTGACCGCATCCGATCTTACCGGGGATACCGCTACGGGCACGCCGGTACGTTGGGCGATAAGCACAGGTTCATCACCCGCTTCTGCCGTAGTGGTATCTGCGGTCAGTAACAGCGGGTAAGCAGCCGCTTTCCCGCCATAACCACGCGACACCACGCCCACGCGAATCCCACGTTGACGCAGTTGTTCAACCAGCCAAATCACCACGGGTGTTTTGCCATTGCCGCCCGCGGTCAGGTTTCCGACCACCACAACCGGGACTGGTGCACGCCACGCGCGTTTAATCCCAAGCTTGTAACATAAGCGGATCCCCCCGCTCACCAGGCCATACAGCCAGGAGAGCGGGAGTAACAGTCGCCACAGCGGCGACTCACCAGACCAGATTCGAGCGATCATTGACCGAATTGCATTTTATGTAATTGTGCATACACCCCACGCTGCTCAATCAGCTCGCTATGGGTTCCACGCTCAACAATAATACCGTCTTCCACCACGATGATTTCATCCGCCTGTTCAATGGTAGAAAGGCGGTGAGCAATCACCAGGGAGGTACGGTTTTTCTGAAGCTCATCCAGAGCAGCCTGAATCGCGCGTTCAGACTCGGTATCGAGTGCCGACGTTGCTTCATCAAGGATCAGAATCGGACTGTCACGCAACAAGGCGCGGGCAATAGCGATACGCTGGCGCTGACCACCAGATAGCAGGACGCCGTTTTCGCCAATCACCGTATCCAGGCCATTGTCCATCTTATTGATGAAATCCATGGCGTAAGCCATTTTCGCCGCTTTTTCGATCTGCTCACGGCTGTACAAATCGGTACGCGCGTAGGCGATGTTGTTGGCAACCGTATCGTTAAACAGGTGCACATTCTGCGAAACCAACGCGACCTGATCGCGCAGGGATGCCAGGGTATATTCACGTAGATCGTGTCCGTCCATCAGAATCTGCCCTTCATCAATATCATAGAAGCGCGTGATCAAGCTGGCGATGGTGGATTTCCCTGAACCTGAACGGCCAACCAGGGCAACGGTTTTCCCCGCTGGAATATTCATGTTGATGTTGCGCAGCGCAGGTACTTCACGTCCTGGATAGGTGAATGTCACGTTGCGGAACTCGAGATTGCCGGTAGCACGTTCGATTTCGCGCGTACCTTCATCTTTTTCCTGCTCGCTATCCAGAATCGTAAATAAGGTCTGGCAGGCCGCCATACCGCGCTGGAACTGTGCGTTGACGTTGGTCAGCGATTTCAACGGACGCATCAGCGCGATCATTGACGAGAAGACAACCGTAATTGTCCCTGCAGTCAGGTTTTCCATTACGCTTGGGAAGCTGGCTGCATACAACACGAAGGCCAGAGCCAGAGACGCAATCAGCTGGATGATAGGATCGGAGATAGAAGAGGCGGAAACCATCTTCATGCCCTGCAAACGCATCTTATTGCTGACTTTATCAAAGCGCTTAGTTTCGACTTCCTGACCACCAAAAATCAGAACTTCTTTGTGGCCTTTCAGCATCTGCTCGGCACTGGTCGTAACCTGACCCATAGTGTTTTGCATATTTTTACTGATGCTACGAAAGCGCTTGGAAACTATACGAATCGCCACTGACACAATTGGCGCCAGTACAATCAGGATCAATGACAGCTGCCAGCTGTAATAGAACATCATGATAAACAGGCCAATAATTGAAGCCCCTTCACGTACCACGGTGATCAGCGCGCCGGAGGACGATGACGCGACCTGCTCTGAATCATAGGTAATACGTGACAACAGCGTACCTGTAGACTGCTTATCAAAATAGGAGACCGGCATGCCCATCATATGGCCAAACAGGCGGCGACGCATGGTCATGACCACTTTGCCTGATACCCATGAGATGCAGTAGCTGGAGACATAGCTGGTGAATCCGCGAAGAACCATTAGTCCAATGACCACCAGCGGCATCCACTGCAGCACCGAGCGATCCGTTTTACCAAAACCATCATCCAGTAATGGCTTAAGGAGCGATAGCATGAAGGTATCGCTGGCCGCGTTCAGGATTAACGCTATACCCGCCACGATCAGACCCGATTTAAAAGGCGCTATGGTTGGCCATAGTCGGCGAAACGTCTGCCACGTAGAGAGATCTTTATCGTTATGCATTCAAAAAACCAGCATTTGTTAGAATAGCCGCATATTCTACCCGTTATCCTCCGACACGCCAAACCACTGATGATACCAACGAGGTAAAATCTGATCCCGCAAGCTGTTTATTCGCCAGTTTTTTTGATAAAAATCCAGCGTAATCTGCCCCTGGTGGGGTGTATCCAGCCATTGATAATTTTGTTGCCGATAACGTTGCTTCACTTTCCTGGACGGGAGACGCCAGGCATTGTAACGGGATGCGGAGGCTAACGCGGCCTGCCCGCCGACCCGCTGAATCAGCGCCTGCGATGATGATGTATTGCTACCATGATGTGGAACCTGTATCACCGTAGACTGCAGATGCTGCCAGTAGTGACTGAGCATTTTTTGTTCAGCGGGAGACTCAATATCTCCGGTCAGCAGAATACTCTGATGCCCGTCATCGACCTTAACCACGCAGGAGTGGTTATTCCCCAGATCTTTATTTCCACGCACGGGCCAATGCGCACTAAAGGTTAACCCTTGCCATTGCCAGCGCTCCCCGCGTAAACACGGGAGATGCCCTTCCCAACCTAATGGGCTTCTTATCCATAGCGACGGCCAGGCTTGCTGCAGCGAACGCAACCCGCCCCGGTGATCCATATGCTCATGGCTTAAAATAACGCCTTCTGGCTCCAGGTTGTGCCAGCGTAGCCAGGGAATAATCAGCTGTTGCGCGCTATCGCCTTCAGGCCATGCCAGACCGGTATCGTAAAGAATCGCTTTCCCATTGCGCGAAATAACCATCGCCAGTCCCTGCCCGACGTCCAGCATATGCACTTGCCAGACATCAGTACGTAGCGTTCGCCAGAACGGGGCGCTCAGTAAAAGTAGCACAGTGACGCAAACTACCGGTATAGTTCGCCACGCGTTCAGCCGATATGCGATGAGCAGGAGTCCGGGTACAAATGCAAGCCATTGCCAACGTGCATCAATATTGATCCACCCTTCAGGCAGGCTCCTGAGCCCCCAAAATAATAGCGCGAGGGAGCGATCCGCTAAATACCATAGGTTCGACTCAACCATCGCCAGCCCGGTTAAATGCACGATCATGCCTGCTAATATCAATGGTACGGAAATAAACGTAACCAGCGGTACAGCAAACAAATTCGCCAGAAATGAGGTCAGGCTAAAACCGTGAAACATCGCGATTTGCACAGGTAGAAGCAGGAGCGTAATTCCCAATTGCAAATGAGCAAGCGCCAGAAATTGGCGTCCAACGCGCGACAGCGGCCAATCCGGCATCGGAACCCATTGATACCAGAACAGCAGCGCCGCAACGGCAAAAGCAGACAACCACAGACTTTGTGAAAGAACGGCGACAGGATCCACCACCAGAATGGCTGCCAGACAGCAGATCCACACCGCCCATCCACTCCACTGCCTGCCGCTGAGTTTTAGCCCTCCCCAGACCAGTAGCGCAACAACCGTACGTAATGCCGGGGGCTGTAGCCCCGTTAACCAAGCATAGAATGTTGCGCAGACGATCCCGCCAACTAACGGAACCTGCCAGCAAATCCATCTGGTTGACATAAAAAATTGCCCCGCGCGAATTAATCCTGCAGCCAGAAGTGCGGCAAATGCAATATGCAGCCCGGAGATAGCCATCAAATGGGCCGTACCGGTATCACGCATAATGGTTTTCACCGCTTGTGACACGGACAAGCGCTCCCCCATTCCCAGGCCCAGTATAACCTGCTGCCAGGGATAGTCAGCGAGCGCGCTTTTCAACGAGGAGAGATACCGCGAACGCAAACTGCATTGTTGTGTGATAACCGAAGCCTGCAAAAATCTTCCCGTCAGCAGCTGGTGCTGCGCCAATGCGTAACGCTGGCTATCAAACCCGCCCTCGTTCAATTGACCGTGTATAGCACGAACCTTCAACGTCATCGCCCATGTCTGGCCCGCACAAACGTTGCCGGGTAAGTACTGCCCATACAGAGTAATTCCGATGGCAGGAAATACCCGCTTCCCCTGCAGATGCGTGATCTGGCCGTAGTGCGTTGTCATATTATCGGTTCCGGTTATCCGCACGATGGCCTGCTGGCTTTTTGCAGGCAGCGTATTACCGGCCCACAACGCATCTTTCGCAGCCAGAACTCCCCAAAGAAAAAATAGCAGGGTTAATCCGGCGAAACGTACAGGGCTGTGAGAAATAAGACAGAGCAGAATTGCCAGACCAAATATAACGCCGATGCACAGCATGTCAGGTAACGCAGGTAATAGCATAAGCGGGAGAATGCCGAATAATGCACTCGTACTAACCGTTGTTATTTTCATCAGTCACCTCCCTGTAGCAGGAAGTGTGCAGTAATGTTCGACGGTTGTCTGGTGCCAATTTAGCGTTATACGGTATGCATTCCGCTAACATTTAGCGGCGCTTGTAACGTGCAAATTAACTGGGATGGGGATTCCAGGATGGGCTGGCAGAAATGAAAAAAGCACCCATGCGGGTGCTTTTCTCGGCGTTAAGTCTCGTTAAAAACTTAACCGTAAATATTGGCGCGATCGCGCAGTTCTTTACCTGGTTTAAAGTGCGGAACGTATTTTCCTTCCAGGTCCACTTTATCGCCGGTCTTCGGATTACGTCCGGTGCGCGGTGCGCGGTAATGCAAAGAGAAACTGCCGAAACCGCGGATTTCAATACGCTCGCCCTGCGCAAGAGTCGAGGCCATATGTTCCAGCATCTCTTTAACTGCATCTTCAACCGCTTTCGCGGGAATATGAGGTTGCTGGGTTGCAAGTCTTTCAATCAATTCTGACTTGGTCATGATTCCTCCGGTTCCTTAAAGGCATAATTAGCTGCTGCATTGATTAAGGGCGGCCTTAGCCGCCCTTTGTCATTGATTACAGGACGAATCCTGTAATCTGTCAAGCTACTCGTCACCCTTTGTGCTGTTAACAGCACAAAGGATTTGGGAGCACTCGATATTACTCGCCTTTAGCTGCTTTGAAAGCTTCAGCCATTGCGTTGTTAGAGAAGTTAGCATCTTCCTGTTTGTTAACAGTTGCGATTGCATCTTTCTCATCAGCTTCGTCTTTAGCACGAACAGACAGGCTGATTGCGCGGTTCTTACGATCAACGCCGGTGAATTTAGCTTCAACGTCGTCGCCTACGCTCAGAACCAGAGTTGCATCTTCAACGCGGTCGCGGGAAGCTTCAGAAGCGCGCAGGTAACCTTCAACGCCGTCAGCCAGTTCTACGGTTGCGCCTTTAGCATCAACTGCAGTGACTTTACCGTTTACGATTGCGCCTTTCTTGTTCAGTGCAACCCAGTTGTTGAACGGATCTTCTGCGAGCTGTTTAACGCCCAGAGAGATACGCTCACGCTCTGCGTCAACCTGCAGAACAACAGCTGCGATTTCGTCGCCTTTTTTGTATTCACGAACTGCTTCTTCGCCTGCAACGTTCCAGGAGATGTCAGACAGGTGAACCAGGCCGTCGATGCCGCCGTCCAGGCCGATGAAGATACCGAAGTCAGTGATAGACTTGATTTTACCTTCAACACGGTCGCCCTTGTTGTGGGTTTCCGCGAACTGCTGCCATGGGTTGTTTTTGCATTGCTTCAGACCCAGGGAGATACGACGACGTTCTTCGTCGATATCCAGAACCATAACTTCCACTACATCGCCAACGTTAACAACTTTGGACGGGTGGATGTTTTTGTTGGTCCAATCCATTTCGGAAACGTGAACCAAGCCTTCAACGCCTTCTTCGATTTCAACGAAGCAGCCGTAGTCGGTCAGGTTGGTCACGCGACCAGTCAGTTTGGTACCTTCCGGATAACGCTTAGCGATAGCTACCCATGGATCTTCGCCCAGCTGTTTCAGGCCCAGAGATACACGAGTACGCTCGCGGTCGAACTTCAGCACTTTAACAGTGATTTCGTCGCCAACGTTTACGATTTCGCTCGGATGCTTAACGCGTTTCCATGCCATGTCGGTGATGTGCAGCAGGCCGTCAACGCCACCCAGATCAACGAATGCACCGTAGTCAGTGAGGTTCTTAACGATACCTTTAACTTCCATGCCTTCCTGCAGGTTTTCCAGCAGCTGATCGCGTTCTGCGCTGTTTTCGGATTCGATAACGGCACGACGGGAAACAACAACGTTGTTACGCTTCTGATCCAGCTTGATTACTTTGAATTCAAGCTCTTTGCCTTCCAGGTGCAGCGTGTCGCGGACCGGACGAACGTCTACCAGGGAACCCGGCAGGAACGCGCGAATACCATTCAGCTCAACAGTGAAGCCACCCTTGACTTTGCCATTGATAACACCAGTAACGGTTGCAGCTTCTTCGTAAGCTTTTTCCAGCGTGATCCAAGCTTCGTGACGTTTAGCTTTTTCACGGGACAGCAGGGTTTCACCGAAGCCGTCTTCTACTGCATCCAGAGCAACGTCAACTTCGTCACCAACCTGGATTTCCAACTCGCCCTGGGCGTTTTTGAACTGCTCTGCCGGAATGGCGGACTCAGATTTCAGACCAGCGTCAACCAGTACTACGTCTTTGTCGATAGCAACAACAACACCACGAACGATGGAACCCGGACGGGTTTCGATTTCTTTTAAGGATTCTTCAAACAGTTGAGCAAAAGATTCAGTCATGTTTAATCTTCAGGTTTCATATTTAACGTCCACCTGGCTCCATGCCGGATGGGGTTGTTTAACATACCCGCTGTCAATCCATTGCAACGGGGGTACTGCAAATTCGGTCGCACTTAAGCGAGTGCCAGTTTTTGGCGCGCGTATTGTAACGCTTTTTCAATCACTTGCTCAATGCTTAATCGGGTTGAATCCAAAACTAAAGCATCAGCAGCGGGAACCAGCGGCGCTACAGCACGGTTACGATCGCGGAAATCGCGTTCTTCGATCTCGGCCAAAAGGCGTTCAAAGTTAACACTAAAGCCCTTTTCCTGCAACTGTAGCATACGTCTATGCGCACGTTCTTGCGAGGAGGCGTCCAGGAAAATTTTCACTGGTGCATCCGGGAACACCACGGTCCCCATGTCTCGTCCGTCGGCAATCAGGCCAGGCGCTTCACGAAACGCGCGTTGACGACGTAACAGCGCTTCGCGTACGCGAGGAAACGCAGCGACCTGAGATGCGGCATTCGCTACTTCCTGGGTGCGGATTTCGCCGCTGACATCTTCACCTTCCAGAATGACTTCCAGGTTGCCGTCCGTTGAGATAAAACGCACATCCAGGTGTGAGGCAAGCGGTACCAGGGCATCTTCAGATGTGACATCAACATGGTGATGCAACGCTGCGAGCGCCAGTACGCGGTAGATCGCGCCTGAATCTAACAGATGCCATTGCAATGCTTCCGCCATTGCCTTGCACAAGGTGCCTTTTCCTGCACCACTTGGGCCATCAATGGTAATAACCGGGGCAATTGCCGTCATCTTTTTCTCCTTAAACGGGCATACGTTAACGTGAACGCCGCGCATTATACGCGCCAACGCTAATAATCGTTAACACAGAGTGTAAAAACCCGATTAGTCTGTAACGATGTGAGGAAGAATTGCGCAATTATAGCGGGCAGGCGAGAAACCAGCCCGGAAGATGACACTGATTTACTTTTTATCTGCAGCGATGCGCTCACGAATATGCGGAGCGCGATCGTCAGATGTGAGGATCAGGCAGGTATACTAATACGCGCCAGCTGTTCGAAATAATCCGGGAAGGTTTTGGCGGTACATTTAGGGTCCAGAATGGTCACCGGCGTGTCAGACAACGCCACCAGCGAGAAACACATCGCCATGCGGTGATCGTTGTAGGTCGCGATCTCCGCAAACTGTAACGTCGCCGGTGGTGTAACGCGAATATAGTCTTCGCCCTCTTCAACGATCGCACCCACTTTACGCAACTCGGTCGCCATCGCGAACAGGCGGTCGGTCTCTTTGACGCGCCAGTTATAGATGTTACGTAAGGTCGTGGTGCCTTTAGCGAACAGCGCTGCCGTGGCGATGGTCATCGCGGCATCGGGAATATGGTTCATATCCATGTCTACCGCGTTCAGCTCACCGTGAGTACAGGCAATAAAGTCATCGCCCCAGGTAATGGTCGCGCCCATTTTTTCCAGCACATCAGCGAAGCGGATATCACCCTGCATACTGTTTCGGCCAATCCCGGTGACTTTTACCGTACCGCCTTTAATGGCTCCTGCTGCGAGAAAATAGGAAGCGGAAGAAGCGTCACCTTCAACCAGATATGCACCCGGTGACTGATACTGCTGCTGACCCTGCACAATAAAGCGCTGGTAGTTCTGATTCTCAATTTCAACACCAAACGTTTTCATCAGGTTCAGTGTGATATCAATGTAAGGTTTGGATACCAGCTCGCCTTTAATGGCGATCGTCGTATCCTGCGGCGCCAGTGGCGCAGTCATCAGCAACGCAGTCAGGAACTGGCTGGATACGCTGCCGTCTACCTCAACCTGTCCTCCGGTAAAGCCACCGCGCAGACGTAAAGGCGGATAGTTTTCCTGCTCCAGGTATTCAATGTTGGCTCCGCCCTGGCGTAACGCATCAACCAGATGGCCAATCGGGCGCTCTTTCATGCGCGGCTCGCCCGTCAACACGATGTCATTGCTGCCCAGACATAGCGCAGCGGCCAGCGGGCGCATTGCGGTTCCGGCATTGCCAAGGAACAGTTCTACTGCGCCTTCGGCATGCAGCGCGCCGCCATTGCCGATAATCTCGCAACGCGTACGGTCGGCAGAAAGGGTATAGCTAATTCCTAACGCATTCAGAGCATTAAGCATATGGCGGACATCATCGCTGTCCAGAAGGTTGGTCAGGACAGTGGTGCCATTTGCTAATGCAGCCAGCAGCAAAGCGCGGTTAGAAACACTTTTGGATCCAGGCAGATTGATGGTGCCATCCACCCGCGCAATGGGTTGTAACGTCAGGGATTCCATGAAACTCGACTCTCAAAAACAGACATAAAAACCCCACAGACTGGCTGTGGGGATGAAAATACAGCAGATTAACCGCGACGGCGCTCGAAATCGACCATGAAATCGGTCAGCGCTTTTACACCTTCTAGCGGCATTGCATTGTAGATGGACGCGCGCATACCGCCGACCACACGGTGCCCTTTCAACGCGTGCAGACCCGCAGCGAAAGACTCTTCCAGGAAGAGTTTATCCAGTGCGCTGTCAGCAAGCTGGAACGGTACGTTCATGCGTGAACGGTTCGATTTTGCCACGTCGTTACGGTAGAAATCGCTGTTATCGATTACGCCGTACAGCAGTTCCGCTTTTTGCTGGTTAATTTTATCCATCGCGTTAACACCGCCCTGCTCTTTCAGCCATTTAAAGACCAGGCCAGACAGATACCAGGCAAAGGTTGGCGGCGTGTTGAACATGGAGTCGTTGTCATTCAGCACGGTATAGTCGAGGATTGACGGGCATGACACATGAGCCTTACCCAGCAAATCTTCACGTACGATGACAATGGTCAGCCCGGCCGGGCCGATGTTTTTCTGCGCCCCGGCATAAATTACGCCATAACGGCTCACGTCAAGCGGTGCGGAAAGAATGGTAGAGGACAGATCCGCCGTAACCACCACATTGCTGGCAAAATTCGGCGTTTCATCGATCGCAATGCCATCAATGGTTTCATTCGGGCAATAGTGCAAATACGCCGCGTTGTCAGAAAGCTGCCATTCGCTCATTGGCTTAACAGCACGCAGTCCGTCAACGGTGACTTTGGCGTCAATAACGTTTGGCGTACAGTATTTTTTCGCTTCTTTAATTGCGCTGGCGGCCCAATAACCGGCATCGACGTAATCCGCCGTGGTTTTGTCACCCAGAATATTTAACGGGATACCCGCAAACTGCCCGCGCCCACCGCCATGGCAGAACAACACTTTATAGTTGGAGGGGATGCTGAGAAGATCGCGAAAATCCTGCTCCGCTTCCTCTGCGACCTGGATGAATTCTTTGCCACGGTGGCTAATTTCCATCACCGACGTGCCAAGACCGTTCCAGTCGCGAAGATCCTGTTGAGCCAGTTTAAGTACTTCTGCCGGTAACATTGCCGGACCTGAACTAAAATTGAAGACCTGAGCCATTTCCCCTCACCACGTTGTGTTGTTGTCCAATCAACATCCTGTCATTGGCGATAATCCGGTGACAGACATTGGTATAAGTTATTCCTGTGGATATCGGTTTTATCATTCAGTGACACGCGCCGCAATGGGTAAAACTGGCCAGGGTAAAAATGTGTCATTGGTCACACAACAGAATCTATCGGATTGACGGGTAAAAACCGAGATTTTCGCTGTCAGGTGACCCGTTTTGCCCGACTGGCCTTCGACCATTCTGGATTTGCACAGCGTGGACATAATTGATGATCTCCGGCGTTCATTTGCACCACTTCACTACACCGTATACAGGCATAGTCCCCAGCTTCAGGTATCACTTTAAATCGCTGTGTACAGCGTTTAGGCAAAATACTGAGCCCCGGCTTTACGTCTTCATCGGCAAAGAAATAGACGCTGATTTGCCCATTTGTCTCCAGGATGGCCAGTCTCACCTGTCCCAATTGCTCCACGCCGTTCAAACGCAACTCCATAAAGAATTCGAATTCCGTCATATTGGCGCTATTGAGCTTCGACCATGCCAGTTCGCCGTCCTCAATGATCACAACGGGCTTGCCCTCCAGCAAATCCTCCATTTTCTCGCTATGCGCCATCAGCCACATAACCAGCCGATACAGCACAGCAAGCGTAATAAAGACCACCAGCACCGGCAGCATCGGGACATCATCATAAAATGCCACGTCTCCCGCCGCGGACCCCAGCGTAAGGATAATCAGCACTTCAAAAAGCGACATCTGGCGTACGCCGCGACGTCCGGTGATTTTTAAAAACAGAAAAACCAATATAAAGGTATAGAGGCTGCGCAGAGCAACTTCTCCCAGAAAATCCATGGGCACCTTATCCAGTACCATTCGGTGTAAATCGAAAGCTTTCATTATTATGCTCTAAACGTGGTTGGCTGTAGGAAAGCATAGCTAATACTTTTATTTACGTCTGAACTCCGGCGACGATAGCGCCATTCATTTAAAACCCGTATCATTGCGCGCTTTCCGTACGACAAAAGTGATTTTCATGACGCAAACATTTATCCCCGGCAAAGATGCCGCTCTGGAAGACTCCATCGCTCGCTTCCAGCAAAAATTGCTCGACCTTGGTTTTCAAATTGAAGAAGCCTCGTGGTTGAATCCCGTCCCTAACGTCTGGTCTGTACATATTCGCGACAAAGAATGCGCGCTGTGCTTCACCAACGGTAAAGGCGCGACGAAAAAAGCGGCGCTGGCTTCCGCGCTGGGCGAATATTTTGAGCGTCTGTCGACTAACTATTTCTTTGCGGATTTCTGGCTGGGTGAAACCATCGCCAACGGCCCATTCGTGCATTATCCGAACGAAAAATGGTTCCCGTTGACTGAAGAAGACGACGTACCAGAAGGTCTGCTGGATGCTCGTCTGCGTGCGTTTTACGATCCAGACAACGAACTGACTGGCAGCATGCTTATCGATCTGCAATCCGGTAATGAAGAACGTGGGGTCTGCGGCCTGCCGTTTACCCGTCAGTCGGATAACCAGACCGTCTATATTCCGATGAACATTATTGGCAACCTGTACGTTTCTAACGGCATGTCTGCGGGTAACACCCGAAACGAAGCGCGCGTTCAGGGCCTGTCTGAAGTCTTTGAGCGTCATGTGAAGAACCGTATTATTGCGGAAAGCATCAGCCTGCCGGAAATCCCGGCCGAAGTCATGGCGCGCTACCCGGCAGTGGTTGAGTCCATCGCCAAACTGGAAGCGGAAGGTTTCCCAATTTTCGCCTACGATGGCTCGCTGGGCGGGAAGTATCCGGTGATTTGCGTTGTCCTGTTCAACCCGGCCAATGGTACCTGCTTTGCCTCCTTCGGTGCGCACCCGGATTTCGGCGTTGCGCTGGAGCGTACTGTCACTGAACTGCTACAGGGCCGTGGTCTGAAAGATCTTGATGTCTTCACCCCACCAACCTTTGACGACGAAGAAGTGGCTGAACACACTAACCTTGAAACCCACTTCATCGATTCCAGCGGCCTGATCTCCTGGGATCTGTTCAAGCAGGATGCTGACTATCCGTTCGTTGACTGGAATTTCTCCGGCACCACGGAAGAAGAGTTCGCCACCCTGATGGCCATCTTCAATGCTGAAGATAAAGAAGTGTATATCGCCGACTACGAGCACCTGAGCGTTTATGCGTGCCGCATTATTGTTCCGGGAATGTCTGACATCTATCCGGCTGAAGATCTGTGGTTAGCCAACAACGCCATGGGCGCCCATCTGCGTGACACTATTCTCTCGCTCCCGGGCAGTGAATGGGATAAAGAAGACTATCTCAATCTGATCGAACAACTGGATGAGGAAGGCTTTGACGACTTCACCCGCGTACGCGAGCTGCTCGGTCTGGCAACCGGTGCGGATAACGGTTGGTACACCCTGCGCATTGGCGAGCTTAAAGTGATGCTGGCGCTGGCCGGCGGCGACCTGGAGCAGGCGCTGGTCTGGACAGAATGGACGATGGAATTCAACGCCTCTGTCTTTAGCGCTGAACGTGCCAACTACTACCGCTGTCTGCAAACGCTGCTGCTGCTATCTCAGGAAGAAGATCGTCAGCCGCTACAATATCTAAACGCGTTTGTTCGCATGTACGGTGCCGAGGCGGTTGAAGCCGCAAGTGCAGCATTAAGTGGCGAAGCGCCGTTCTACGGGCTTCAAACTGTTGATAGCGATCTGCAGGCTTTCCCGGCGCATCAGTCTCTGCTGAAAGCTTACGAAAAACTGCAGCGCGCGAAAGCAGCACATTGGTCAAAATAGTGACAATCAGCCTGCGCTGAGTAGGCTAAAGGTATTGTCTGGGCTATATTACGGGGCGCTTAATGCGCCCTGTTTTTTATTTTGGTCAAATCAAAAAATAAATGTAAAAACAAGGTTAAATATTAGTAGTTGATATTAAGAAAATTAGCTTATTAATGTGGTTTTTTATCTCAATTACTCCATTTTAATTAACCGCCCCAGAGGAGACAGAAAGAAAAAATTCAACTCACTTTATAATTTTTAAAATTTATTTTTATTTGGATAATCAACAAGTTACACCGTAATCGCATAAAAACCATGCGCCTTACGGGCCTATAAGCCAGGCGAGATATGATCTATATCAAATTCTCATCTATAATGCTTTGTTAGTATCTCGTCGCCGACTTAATAAAGAGAGAGTTAGTGTGAAAGCTGACAACCCTTTTGATCTTATTCTTCCTGCTGCAATGGCCAAAGTTGCCGAAGAAGCAGGCGTCTATAAAGCAACGAAACATCCGCTTAAGACGTTCTATCTGGCAATTACTGCCGGTGTATTCATTTCAATTGCCTTTGTTTTCTATATCACCGCCACAACCGGTACCGGCACAATGCCTTTCGGCATGGCGAAGCTAGTAGGTGGTATCTGCTTTTCCCTGGGGCTGATTCTCTGCGTTGTCTGCGGTGCAGACCTCTTCACCTCAACCGTACTGATTGTCGTAGCGAAAGCCAGTGGTCGCATCACCTGGGGCCAATTGGCTAAAAACTGGCTTAACGTTTATGTCGGCAACCTGATTGGCGCCCTGATCTTCGTGTTACTCATGTGGCTTTCTGGCGAGTATATGACCGCTAACGGCGCGTGGGGTCTCAACGTCCTGCAAACAGCCGACCACAAAGTGCACCATACTTTTGTTGAGGCGGTAAGTCTTGGCATCCTGGCGAACCTGATGGTGTGTCTGGCAGTATGGATGAGCTATTCGGGTCGCAGCCTGATGGACAAAGCGTTTATCATGGTATTACCGGTCGCAATGTTTGTTGCCAGCGGTTTTGAGCACAGTATCGCAAACATGTTTATGATCCCTATGGGTATTGTAATTCGCGATTTCGCCACCCCGGAATTCTGGACCGCTGTTGGGTCTTCTCCGGAGAATTTTTCTCACCTGACCGTGATGAATTTCATCACCGATAACCTGATTCCGGTTACGATCGGCAATATTATCGGCGGCGGTTTGTTGGTCGGGTTGACATACTGGGTCATTTATCTGCGTGGTAACGATCATCATTAATCTGATGATGCCCATTACACGCAGTAAATAAAAAATCCACTTAAGAAGGTAGGTGTTACATGTCCGAGCTTAATGAAAAGTTAGCCACAGCCTGGGAAGGTTTTACCAAAGGTGATTGGCAGAATGAAGTAAACGTCCGTGACTTCATTCAGAAAAACTACACTCCGTATGAGGGTGACGAGTCCTTCCTGGCTGGCGCAACTGATGCGACCACTGCACTGTGGGACAGCGTGATGGAAGGCGTTAAACAGGAAAACCGCACTCACGCGCCTGTTGACTTTGACACCTCCGTTGCTTCTACCATCACTTCTCACGACGCTGGCTACATCAACAAAGCGCTCGAGAAAATTGTTGGTCTGCAGACTGAAGCTCCGCTGAAACGTGCGATCATTCCGTTTGGCGGCATCAAAATGGTTGAAGGTTCCTGCAAAGCGTACAATCGCGAACTGGACCCGATGCTGAAAAAAATCTTCACCGAATACCGCAAAACCCACAACCAGGGCGTATTCGATGTTTACACCAAAGACATTCTGAACTGCCGTAAATCCGGTGTTCTGACTGGTCTGCCAGATGCCTATGGCCGTGGCCGTATCATCGGTGACTACCGTCGCGTTGCGCTGTACGGTATCGACTACCTGATGAAAGACAAATACGCTCAGTTCGTCTCTCTGCAGTCCGATCTGGAAAACGGCGTAAACCTGGAAGCCACTATCCGTCTGCGTGAAGAAATTGCTGAACAGCACCGCGCACTGGGTCAGATCAAAGAAATGGCTGCTAAATATGGCTGCGATATCTCTGGTCCGGCAACCAACGCTCAGGAAGCTATCCAGTGGACTTACTTCGGCTACCTGGCCGCGGTTAAATCTCAGAACGGCGCAGCAATGTCCTTCGGTCGCGTATCCACCTTCCTGGATGCCTACATCGAACGTGATATCAAAGCAGGCAAAATCACCGAGCAAGACGCTCAGGAAATGATTGACCACCTGGTCATGAAACTGCGTATGGTTCGTTTCCTGCGTACCCCTGAATATGATGAACTGTTCTCCGGTGACCCGATTTGGGCAACTGAATCTATCGGTGGTATGGGCGTTGATGGCCGTACTCTGGTTACCAAAAACAGCTTCCGCTTCCTGAATACCCTGTACACCATGGGTCCTTCTCCGGAGCCGAACATCACCGTTCTGTGGTCTGAAAAACTGCCTCTGAACTTCAAGAAATTCGCCGCTAAAGTGTCCATCGACACCTCTTCTCTGCAGTACGAGAACGATGACCTGATGCGTCCGGACTTCAACAACGACGACTACGCTATCGCTTGCTGCGTAAGCCCGATGGTTGTTGGTAAACAAATGCAGTTCTTCGGTGCGCGTGCAAACCTGGCGAAAACCATGCTGTACGCAATCAACGGCGGCGTTGATGAAAAACTGAAAATGCAGGTTGGTCCTAAATCTGAACCGATCAAAGGCGACGTTCTGAACTTCGACGAAGTTATGGAGCGCATGGATCACTTCATGGACTGGCTGGCTAAACAGTACGTCACTGCACTGAACGTTATCCACTACATGCACGACAAGTACAGCTACGAAGCCTCTCTGATGGCGCTGCACGACCGTGACGTTATCCGCACCATGGCGTGTGGTATCGCTGGTCTGTCCGTTGCTGCTGACTCCCTGTCTGCAATCAAATATGCGAAAGTTAAACCGATTCGTGACGAAGACGGTCTGGCTGTCGACTTCGAAATCGAAGGCGAATACCCGCAGTTTGGTAACAACGACTCTCGCGTTGATGACATGGCGGTTGACCTGGTAGAACGTTTCATGAAGAAAATTCAGAAACTGACTACTTATCGTAACGCTATCCCGACTCAGTCTGTTCTGACCATCACCTCTAACGTGGTTTATGGTAAGAAAACCGGTAACACCCCAGATGGTCGTCGTGCTGGCGCGCCGTTCGGACCGGGTGCTAACCCAATGCACGGTCGTGACCAGAAAGGTGCTGTTGCCTCTCTGACCTCCGTTGCTAAACTGCCGTTTGCTTACGCTAAAGATGGTATCTCTTACACCTTCTCTATCGTTCCGAACGCACTGGGTAAAGACGACGAAGTTCGTAAGACCAACCTGGCTGGTCTGATGGATGGTTACTTCCACCACGAAGCGTCCATCGAAGGTGGTCAGCACCTGAACGTGAACGTCATGAACCGTGAAATGCTGCTGGATGCGATGGAACATCCGGAAAAATATCCGCAGCTGACCATCCGTGTTTCTGGCTACGCAGTACGTTTTAACTCCCTGACTAAAGAACAGCAGCAGGACGTTATTACTCGTACCTTCACTCAGACCATGTAATTGGTTTTGACTGAAATCGTACTTTAAAAAGCGTACAATAAAGGCTCCACGTAAGTGGGGCCTTTTTAATAGCCTGCTTTGTCAGCTATCTATACTTATGGATAGCAGCCAAAACAGACTCGACACAGTTAATAACTGTGCACTAACACTGGCCCCGGATGGGCCACACCTGGAGAAACACCGCAATGTCAGTTATTGGTCGCATTCACTCCTTTGAATCCTGTGGCACTGTTGATGGCCCGGGCATCCGTTTTATTACCTTCTTCCAGGGCTGCCTGATGCGCTGCCTGTATTGTCATAACCGTGACACATGGGATACGCACGGCGGCAAAGAAGTCACCGTCGACGAGTTAATGAAAGAGGTCGTGACCTACCGCCACTTTATGAACGCCTCCGGTGGCGGTGTGACAGCGTCCGGTGGCGAAGCTATCCTGCAAGCTGAATTTGTACGCGACTGGTTTCGTGCCTGTAAAAAAGAAGGTATTCATACCTGTCTGGATACCAACGGTTTTGTTCGCCGCTACGATCCGGTGATTGATGAATTGCTGGAAGTCACTGACCTGGTGATGCTCGATCTCAAACAGATGAATGATGAAATCCATCAGAATCTGGTGGGCGTATCTAACCATCGTACGCTTGAGTTCGCACGTTACCTGTCCAATAAAGACATCAAGGTGTGGATCCGCTACGTCGTTGTGCCTGGCTGGTCTGACGATGACGACTCCGCGCACCGCCTGGGCGAGTTTACCCGCGATATGGGCAACGTAGAGAAAATCGAACTGCTGCCATACCATGAGCTGGGCAAACACAAATGGGTGGCAATGGGTGAAGAGTACAAACTTGACGGTGTTAAGCCACCGAAGAAAGAGACCATGGAGCGCGTGAAAGGCATTCTTGAGCAGTATGGTCATAAAGTAATGTACTAAGGTATGACGACCACGGCGTCGCAGCGCTCTGCTTGAGTAGCGCGACGCCAACGTTCGATGCCTACGACATAAAATATTCTGAAAGTTTATTGGTCACGCTTTCAATAGAGAAAATACGTTTCTGGTGTGCTTTACGACATTGCACGTAACGCTCATCCTGCTCTTCCAGAGCACTGAGTATGCGATCCGCCACCATCATCGCACCAGCAATTTCAGCAAAACCAGACTCACCTTCCCCCTGTAACGCAACCGCCGCCTGCAAATTCCAGTCAGAAAGCCGATTTAATGGCGCAAACGATCCGCGAGTTAACGAGAGAATTTTTATGCCTTGTTCCTTCGCTAGCGTCAGCGACTGCATCATATCGGTAGAGACTTGTTCTGTATGAATAACGATAATCCCTGTTTTTTGGCTGTCCGCCAACGGAGAGATAGCCGCCGGATAAAATCGGTCGATATAACTGGCTATTTTCCCCATCTGCACCAGATTGATTTGCAGGAATAACGCCACTGGCACCGCAGTACCTACCGCATAAATTGCAATATTACTGAGCTGATTTAACCAGGTCGCAACCGCCTGCAACTCTTTGCTGTCAATGATGGCATTGCTGTCACAAACGCTTGCCAGTACCGCCGCCGTCTCCTCACTTCCTCCATCATTCGGCCGTGCAGCTCCTTGCTCCAGTGCAAGAGCCGTTCTGAAATCAGAAAACCCCTTAAAACCAAAGGCACGGCAAAAACGAGTGATACTCCCCTCACTGGTATCAATAGAATCGGCCAGCTCGGTTATCGTATGCCGCATCACAAAATCAGGATTTTCAGTGATAAAACGCCCTACCTTTTCCAGGATCGGACTCAGCTCTGAAGCCCCATTTCTTATGTTAATCAATAAATTAGTATCTATCTGACTCATTTTTCGCCTTTTTGCACAAAATGCAAATGCTGTCACATACTTTGCCCGGCTTTGCGATAATAATTTTTATCGCACCAATGATAATTAAAAATAATTATTTTTACAAACAGGAGAACGTCTAATGAAAGGTCTGATCGTCTGTCGTACCGGTATGGGCAGTTCGCTAATGCTGAAAATCAAAGCCCAAAAAGTCATCGATAAACATGGCTGGGATATCGATCTTGAACACGATGTCCTGTCAGGGCTACGAACCTGGCAAAACATCGACTTCGTGATCACCATGAGCGACCTGACCGATGAGGTAGAAGCCGCCGGGTTCAGAGCAATCGGTATCACCGATCTGATGAACAGCGAAGAAATGGAATCTGCGCTCACCAGCGTTGTTCAAAACAACTAACCTCTCCGGGGGAAATATGGATCTCCTAAAGTTCATTGTATTCGACATTTTGGGTGTAACCCCACTTTTAGTTGGCTTTATTGCGCTAATTGGTTTGCTTATCCAGCGTAAACCCATCGAAAAAGTGCTTTCAGGTACCTTTAAAACCATCGTCGGATTTCTGGTATTTGCCGGCGGAGCAGGGATTGCGGTGACATCCTTAGGTAATTTTCAGACCTTATTCAGCGATGGATTCGGTCTGAAAGGTGTGATGCCGTTAGCCGAAGCGTTAACTGGGCTGGCACAGACCAAGTTTGCCATGTGCGTTTCACTCATCATGGTCGTTGGTTTCGGCTGGAACTTGTTTTTTGCCCGCGTAACGCCGTTCAAATACATCTTCCTGACGGGTCAACATAATCTGTATCTGTCTGCCCTCTTAACCGTTACGCTTAAGGCGCTTGGCTACAGCGATGTAACAACAATTATCGTCGGCTCCATACTGCTGGGGCTTGCGGCCTGTGTCTATCCAGCTATCGCTCAGCCGTGGATGCGTAAGATTACCGGTAATGATGAAATTGCGATGGGTCATTACGTTACTCTGGCCTACGCGCTATCGGGATGGATCGGTTCGAAAGTGGGCGATCCTAAGCAGTCAACAGAAAAGCTAAATCTTCCCGGATGGTTGGGGATTTTTAAAGACTACATTGTCTCCGTGTCCATCTCTGTCAGTATTTTCTATTACATCGCGGCGCTTGCCGCAGGCGAAGAAGCGGTAACGGCCGCCGCCGGTGGAATGCATTGGCTGGTTTATCCGCTATTCCAGTCACTCACGTTTACCGCATCGCTTTATATCATCATCACCGGCGTTCGCTTGCTGTTGTCAGAAATAGTCCCGGCATTTCTGGGCATCTCTGAAAAATTTATCCCGAACGCCAAACCCGCACTGGATTGCCCAGTCGTCTTTCCGTATGCCCCAACCGCCACCGTTTTAGGTTTCATCTCTTCCTTTGTGGGTGGATTGGTGGTTATGGGGGTACTCGCATTAATTGGGCAAACGGTCATTATCCCCGTCGCCATCCCCTACTTCTTCATTGGTGCTACCGCCGCCGTCTTCGGTAATGCGTCAGGAGGCTGGAAAGGGGCCATCGCCGGTAGCTTTGTCACTGGCATATTAATTGGTATTGGCCCGGCACTCATCTATCCCATCATGGAATCGGTGGGTTTGTCCGGTACTAGCTTCCCGGAGACAGATTTTGTCGCCCTCGGCTTAGTGGTTTATTACATCGGCAAAATGTTGCCCTGATAAGGAATGAACATGATTATTGATGAATTGAAATCCCATGCGCTGGCTGCTCGCCGGGATATTATCACCATGATTTATGAATCAGGCATTGGCCATCCTGGCGGTGCATTGTCCATCATCGACATTCTGACCTGGATTTACGATCAAGAGGTGGACTTCTCCTGCGCCCCTCGCGCTCGCGTGGTCATGAGCAAAGGTCATGCGGTTGCTGCTCAGTACGCCATGCTGCATCAAAAAGGCAAAATTGAGCGCAGCGAATTTAATACTTTTCGACAAATTAACTCACGTTTACAGGGGCACCCTAGCATCAAATCTCTGCCCGAAGTCGATGCAACAACCGGCCTGCTGGGCCAGGGATTATCCATTGCCTTTGGTATGGCGGCGGCCAAAAAACAGCGGGGGGAATCACAGCGCGTTTTCGCCATCATTGGCGATGGCGAAATGCACGAAGGGCAAATCTGGGAGACGCTACAACAGGCAGGCCATATGAAGATGGATAACCTGGTGGCGATTATTGACTACAACGGTTTTTCCTCCCACGACCCCGTTAATCAAGTGGTGAATCTGGAACCTCTGGCCGACAAAGTGCGTCTTTTCGGCTGGCACGTACTCGAACTCCATAACGGTAACGATATGCATCAGGTTGCCGACACGCTGATGCTTTCACGCCATCTGAAAGGAAAACCTGTCGCCATTATTGCGCATACCACCAAAGGCAGTGGCGTTAGCTATATGGAAAATAACGGTGACTGGCATTCAAAAACCCCAACCACCGAACAATATCAGCAGGCTATGGAGGAGTTGCAGTGATGAAAGCCCCACGTGATGAAATTGGTAACGCACTCATTGCCCTGAAAAAAAAGGGCTATTCCATTGTCGCCATTGATAGTGATTTAGCCAGCTCCACCCGCACTGACCAGTTCCAGGCCGTCTATCCAGACGCTTTCTTTGAAATGGGTATTGCGGAAGGATCGGCAATGAGCTTTGCCACTGGCCAGGCGTTGGAAGGAAATATTCCGTTCTACGTTAACTTTGCGATGTTTGTGACAGGCACCGCCTGGACTCAACTGCGCCAGGCGTGCTACGCCAAAGCTAACATTAAATTAGTTGGTAGCCACCCAGGAATGGATGATGAACCTGACGGCGCATCGCATCATGCGCTGGAAGATCTGGCCCTGACGCGCGTACTGCCGGGACTCACAATTCTAACGCCTGCCGACGCTGAAGAAGTTGAGTCCGCATTTGAACAGGCAGTAAACATTCCCGGTCCGGTCTATATTCGCGTAGCCCGAGAACCTATGCCCGTGCGCGATAAATCTGCCGTTCCGCGAGTGACCGATATCGCCGCCGTGGAGGACTCAGGCAATGACTTCGCCATTCTCTATGAAGGGACCGTTCTGGAGCAGGCAAGCGCAGGTTATGTGCAGCTGTGCGCCCAGGGAAAACGTGGCAAGCTGATTCACGTCGCCATGCTAAAACCGTTTAACCGCCAGCGCTTTCTGCAACTGATTGCCAGTTGCCCGCAGATCGCAACGATTGAAAATCACACGATCACCGGTGGGCTTGGCGGACAGGTTGCTGAAGTATTGGCGGAGGAAGGATTAACCACGAGATTAATCCGACTGGGGACACAAGATACGTTTACGGAATCAGGCAATAGCCGCCAGTTGAAAGAGAAATACGGTATTTCGGCGACCGCACTCTTTGAAGCCCTCAGATAGTTCGGGTTGGCAGACCGCAATGCGGTCTGCTGCTCTGAAATAAGGAGAACACAATGACATCTGCGCTATTTTCTGCCTGTCAGTTTCGTGAACAATGCCGCTCCTGGCAGGAGGCCGTGACGCTGGCTTGCCAGCCTCTGGAAGAACTGGGCGCGATTACGTCCGCCTACGCACAGGCAATCATCCGTGAAACAGAACAACTGGGTCCGTGGTACATCTTAAGCCCTGAGTTTGCCCTGCCGCACGCTCGTCCGGAAGAAGGAGTGATAAGCAGTGAGACACATCTGTCGCTCTTGTGTCTGAAAGAGGCGGTGCCTTTTCCAGGGCATCCAGATGTGCGGTTAATTATTGTCCTGGCGGCTGCCAGCAGCACCCGACATATTGAAATGATTCAAAAACTGGTTTGCTGGCTGGATGAAGGGGAGCATTTACAACAGCTGACGAGTATGACCAGTCAGGCGCAGCTTCACTGCACGCTGAAAGCATGCGAATACCTCGCAACTTCCGGCATACCCGCAATGGGAAAATGAGTCACGGTATGCAAACATTTTGCCTTGCATACCGTCTGGCGCGCTTTATACGTGAGCCACCGGAGTCGGCGTATGTCTGGCGCTACGCAACAACATCAGCAGATAAATAAACGATACGCTGGCAATCATGATGAATAACAGATTATCGGAATAATTCTGCATCAGCATTGCGGTGAATGAAGGACCAAGCAGGCTGCCAACGGTATAGCTTAATAACAATGCCTGATTCATGGCGACCAGCTGATGATGTTCAACCTTTTCACAGGCCCAGGCCATCGCCACCGGATAGAGGGTAAAACCTGCCGCACCCAACATAAACAACGCAGGCGCCATCGCCGCCTGATTCAGCATGGCGATACTTCCGACGATAACCACGAAGACCTGGACGCGTAAAACCAGCAGGCGTCCCAGCTTGTCTGCCAGGCGACCAATCGGCCATTGCCCCAGAATACCGGCGCTAACCAGAACCGCCATCCAGAAACCAATGCTGGCGTTGCTCACCCCTTGATGGTTGAGATACAGCGGCATCAGGCCATACAAAGACCCCAGAACAATCCCGGAAATAATACAGCCGTTAACGCCCAGACGCGCCTGACGCAGCCTCAGCATGGAGGTAATAGGAGTAGACTGCTGTTCATCACCCTGCTGATTGGCAATGCGCGTAAAGAGCAATGGCAAAACGCCAGCCAGGATCGTACCCGTCACCCACGGCAGGACGTTCATCAATTCTGTTGATACTTTACTAACCAGTAGCTGGCCTAAAAACGTCCCCACGTAATAGATCATCATATAGGCGGCAAGCAAGCGTCCGCGATTACGCGAAGTCCCGCTGCACATCAGCGCACTTTCCACTACCACCCAAATCATGGCGCAGCCAACACCGGCGATAAAACGCCAGGTCATCCAGCTCCAGAATCCCACCATAACCCCCAGGCCGATACAGCCCGCGGCAAAAATAAGCGAGGCAATGTAATAGCTGCGATTAAAACCAAGGTGTTTTATTAAATACCCGGTCAGCAACGTCCCTACCAGATTGCCGGTAAAGTAGGAAGAACTCACCACACCTACCTGCCAGGTGGGCAAATTTTCATGGGCGAGCCAAAGCGGGACGAGCGTGTTTAACACGGCGATCGCCAGGGTCAGCAGAAGCAGCCCGCACAGCAACAGCATGACGGGACGGGTATAGATGGACATGAATAAAAACCGTGAGGAAGTTCAAATTTCATGCGCATCATGCCACTGCCAAAAACATTGTCAATCGGCGCAATCAAAGGGCTGAGGCGCTTTCCGGACGATCGATTTGCATTACTGATTCTTAATGTGAATAGATAAAAAACACAAAAACACATCTGCTTGTTTTTATTGATCTAAAACAAAAATCTCGCGTTGCGTTCAGTCGAAAAATTTCATGGACTCCCCTTACTTTTATTTCTTACTAAACTCTATGCGGGATGCAGATCTGCATTGTCTTCAAAATAGAACAGTGAGTTCTTATTTAGGTATCTAATCCATATATCGTTCTTTCTGTAGACTTAAACTCATCAAATTTCCCCCACTGATGCAGAACAGGAGAAATATCATGACTAAACCTTACGTAAGACTTGATAAAGATAATGCGGCAGTACTGCTGGTCGACCATCAGGCTGGCCTGCTCTCTCTGGTTCGGGATATCGATCCCGATAAATTTAAAAACAACGTGCTTGCCCTCGGCGACTTAGCAAAATACTTCAAACTCCCAACCATTCTGACAACCAGTTTTGAGACAGGACCAAACGGGCCACTGGTACCGGAACTGAAAGCTCAATTTCCCGATGCGCCTTATATTGCTCGCCCCGGAAACATTAACGCGTGGGATAACGAAGATTTCGTGAAAGCAGTGAAAGCGACCGGTAAAAAACAGCTGATTATTGCCGGTGTCGTGACGGAAGTTTGCGTTGCTTTCCCTGCGCTCTCGGCTATTGAAGAAGGTTTTGATGTCTTTGTCGTAACCGATGCGTCGGGTACATTTAATGAAATTACTCGCCATTCAGCATGGGATCGGATGTCCCAGGCCGGTGCTCAACTGATGACATGGTTTGGTGTCGCATGTGAGTTGCATCGCGACTGGCGCAACGATATCGAAGGTCTGGCGACGCTGTTCTCTAATCACATTCCTGATTATCGCAATCTGATGACCAGCTACGACACGTTAACTAAACAGAAGTAAAAAACCGGGGCTATGCCCCGGTTTGTCATTTAGCTGGCAACCGCCATACCGACGGTCATATGCAGCCCGTAGAACACGCCACGACCAATCAACTCGCCGACTAACAGCAGAATAAACGCGACGGAAAGCAGCGGAACTGCAGGCTGGTAGCCTTTCACTTGCGGTACAATCCAGCAGCACAACGCTAATGCCAGAGCGACAATCCGCCACGCCATCAGCGAGCCGTAATCCGGAACCAGCGCAGACGCCTGTTGTATGGAACTGTGGATCGTCGCCAGTTCAGCCCCCTGCATTACAGACATGATGGCGCTCACGACCAGAGCAAGCACTGAAATAGCCGGCAACAGGCGCATCGCCCAACCGTCCACGCCAGCAATTCTCAGCAACAGATATCCCAGCATCGGACCGCCCATAAACATCGTCAGGAAGAAGCCCAGCGGCGTCCAGATGCTGTACCAGGTCGGTACGGTATCGATGGTGTTATACACGCGCACCATCATCCAGACAAAAACCACGCCCAGTACCATGGTGACAACTAACCACAGATTGCGTAATACGGGCGACATTTTTTTTAACGTTGCCAGCAGCCAGCCGATGCCGCCAACGGCAAAGAAGATTGAGCCGCTGGCAATTTCATTACTCAACGCAGAAGACCCTACACGATTGAGTGAGTTAAAGGCGCGCATCGGTGAGCCCAGGTGGAGCATAGAAGCAATAAAGCCAATGCCCATTAATATCCACAGCCCGAACATGCAGGCAATCACGCGCTGCTGCGATTCAGGGCGTAAGTCCCCTTTCATCAACGCCAGCGCCAGAACGATAAAGCCACCAACTACACACTGTCCGAAGACAGTGAAGATCATCAGCGGCCATTCATGCCATCCACTTCCCATCTTACACCTCCTTCGGATTGGCCAGATAACCTGTAGTATCCCCGGTCGGGCGGCTATTGGCGTTAGGTTTGATGACAATACTTGGTTTGGTAAAGTGCGCGCCCGGCAGTGGCGCTACCGCAGCCAAAGTACCGTGTTTTTTGCGCAGCTCTTCAATCGGACCAAAATCCAGCGCACGCAGTGGGCAGGACTCCACGCAGATAGGTTTCTTGCCTTCAGCGACGCGCTCATGGCAGCCATCACATTTAGTCATATGCCCTTTTTCAGCATTGTACTGCGGCGCGCCGTAAGGACAGGCCATGTGGCAATACCGGCAGCCAATGCAAACATCTTCGTCGACAACGACAAAACCATCTTCACGTTTGTGCATCGCGCCGCTCGGACAAACCTTGGTACAGGCCGGATCTTCACAGTGGTTACACGCAATGGAGAGGTAATAAGCAAAGACGTTCTGATGCCAGACGCCGTTGTCCTCCTGCCAGTCGCCGCCTGCGTATTCATAAATGCGGCGGAAGCTGACTTCCGGGGTTAAATTTTTGAAATCTTTGCAGGCCAGTTCGCAGGTTTTGCAACCGGTGCAACGGCTGGAATCAATAAAAAATCCATACTGGGTTGTCATCGGTTACTCCTTACGCCTTTTCAACCTGAACAAGGTTCGTGTGTGACGGATTCCCCTTTGCGAGAGGAGACGGACGCTGGGTCGTCAGGACGTTAATACAACCGCCCTGATCCACGCGTTTTGCATCCGGGTCATACCAGGCCCCTTCGCCCAATGCCACCACGCCGGGCATCATACGTGGCGTCACTTTCGCCTCAATATGCACTTCACCACGATCGTTAAAGATACGTACCTTGTCGCCGTTGTTAATACCGCGTCGCTGCGCATCCATCGGGTTGATCCACATTTCCTGGCGGCAGGATGCTTTCAGGACATCGACGTTGCCATAGGTCGAGTGAACGCGAGACTTATAGTGGAAGCCGGTCAGCTGCAAAGGGAATTTCTCCACCAGCGGATCGTTTAAGCTTTCAAAGCCTGGGGTATAAATCGGTAGCGGATCGATTACATCACCTTCCGGCAGTTCCCAGGTTGCCGCGATCTCGGCAAGCTGCTGCGAATAAATTTCGATCTTACCTGACGGCGTGGTCAGCGGATTGGCTTTAGGATCTTCTCGGAACGCCTTATACGCCACATGATGTCCTTGCGGATCGCGCTGTTTAAAGATCCCTTGCTGACGGAATTCTTCAAACGTAGGCAGTTCAGGAATCGCTTTGCGCGACTGCTCATACAGATGGCGCATCCACTCTTCCTGAGTACGACCTTCTGTAAACTGCTGCTCAACGCCAAGGCGCTTCGCCAGCTCGCTGGTCATCTGGTAGATAGTCTTGCATTCGAAGCGTGGTTTGATCGCCTGATCGGTGAAAATCACATAGGACATGTTCCCGCATGAGGCATCCAACGCGAAATCCATCTGCTCAGAGGCGGTGCAGTCCGGCAGCAAAATGTCCGCGTATTTCGCCGAGGAAGTCATATGACAGTCGATGACGACAATCATCTCGCACTTCTTCTCGTCCTGGAGGATTTCATGCGTGCGGTTAATATCAGAGTGTTGGTTAATCAGACAGTTACCGGCATAGTTCCAGATCATCTTAATAGGAACATCGAGCTTGTCTTTGCCGCGTACGCCGTCACGCAGGGCCGTCATCTCCGGGCCTCGCTCAATCGCGTCCGTCCACATGAACATCGAGATGCTGGTTTCAACAGGGTTTTCCAGCGTTGGCATACGCTCAAACGGCAAACTGTATGAGCCCTCACGCGCCCCGCTGTTGCCGCCGTTGATCCCAACGTTACCGGTCAGGATAGCGAGCATAGAAATGGCGCGGGTCGCTATTTCACCGTTAGCATGACGCTGCGGTCCCCACCCCTGGCTGATGTATGCCGGTTTAGCGCTACCTATTTCGCGCGCCAGTTTGACGATACGTTCAGCGGGAATACCGGTAATCTGCGCCGCCCACTCCGGGGTCTTGGCAATGCCGTCCTTACCCTGCCCAAGAATATACGCCTTATAGTGACCGTTCTTCGGTGCGTCGGCCGGTAAGGTTTTCTCGTCGTAACCCACGCAATATTTGTCGAGGAACGGTTGGTCAACCATGTTTTCGGTGATCAGGACATACGCCAGACCATTGACCAGCGCCGCATCAGTACCAGGACGGATCGGGATCCATTCATCTTCACGCCCCGCACCGGTATCCGTATAACGGGGATCGATAATGATCATGCGGGCATTGGATTTCTGTCGCGCCTGTTCAAGGTAATAGGTTACCCCACCCCCGCTCATACGGGTTTCACCAGGGTTATTACCGAACAGAACCACCAGCTTGCTGTTTTCAATGTCGGACGGGCTGTTACCGTCAGCCCAGCCGCCGTAGGTATAGTTCAACCCGGCAGCGATTTGCGCTGAAGAGTAGTCACCGTAGTGATTAAGATAGCCGCCGCAGCAGTTCATCAACCGTGCCACCAGCGTTTTACCCGGCGGCCACGAGCGCGTCATAGTGCCACCCAGCGTACCGGTACCGTAGTTCAGGTAGATAGACTCATTGCCGTAGTCTTTGATAAGACGCTGCATATTGCTGGCAATGATGTCGTAGGCTTCATCCCAACTGATGCGCTCAAATTTTCCTTCGCCACGCTTACCAACGCGTTTCATCGGGTATTTCAGACGATCGGGATTATAGACTCGGCGACGCATGGAACGACCACGCAGACAGGCGCGTACCTGGTGCAGACCGTCATAGTTGTCATCGCCGGTGTTGTCGGTTTCGACATACTTTATTTCACCGTCGACCACATGCATACGCAGCGGGCAGCGGCTGCCGCAGTTCACCGTACACGCGCTCCAGATCACTTTCTCATTAATCGGTGTCGGATTAAGGGCTTCTGCAGCATTTGCAATACGGGTAAATGGCAGGGTAAACGCGCTACTGGCCACCGCCAGTCCGCCTATCGCAGTCGTTTTCACCAAACCGCGGCGAGTAACCTCAGCTGCCAGCACGGCATCGGGGATCTTAGTTTTCATAGTGGCTCACTCTGCTGCTCACAATAAACAAATATTCGATGTATAGTTTGTTATATAACGTTAATATCGATATACGGGCTGGTAGAAACTGAATTTGCTAAAAGACAGAGAAAAATACTGACTTTCATTCGAAGTCAGTATTACCCCTATGGGAGTAGTCGTTATTGTCCGACGTCAAACGGGCATAAAAAAAGCGCCCTGAGGCGCTTTTTTAGCAGAGAAAGGTAACTTAACCGATGAATTCCAGGCCATTCATGTACGGACGTAATACTTCCGGAACCTGAATGCGGCCATCAGCCTGCTGATAGTTTTCCATTACCGCAACCAGCGTACGCCCAACCGCCAGACCGGAACCGTTCAGAGTATGCACTAAACGGGTCTTTTTGTCGGATTTGCTGCGGCAACGCGCCTGCATACGACGAGCCTGGAAATCCCACACGTTGGAGCAAGAGGAGATTTCGCGATAGGTGTTCTGCGCCGGGATCCACACTTCCAGATCGTAAGTTTTGCATGCGCCGAAGCCCATGTCACCAGTGCACAGGATGATTTTGCGATACGGCAGACCCAGCAGTTGCAGGACCTTCTCGGCATGGCCGGTCATCTCTTCCAGCGCGTCCATCGAATCTTCCGGGCGAACAATCTGCACCATCTCAACTTTATCGAACTGGTGCATACGGATCAGACCACGCGTGTCACGACCGTAAGAACCTGCTTCAGAACGGAAGCACGGCGTATGCGCAGTCATTTTGATCGGCAGCGCATCTTCATCGATGATTTCGTCGCGCACCAGGTTGGTCAGCGGAACTTCTGCTGTTGGGATCAGCGCATAGTTGCTGCTGTCAGCTTCTTCATCCAGCGGACGGGTATGGAACAGATCGCCAGCGAATTTCGGCAGTTGGCCTGTACCGTACAGCGTGTCATGGTTAACCAGATACGGGACGTAGTTTTCGCTATAGCCATGCTGTTCAGTATGCAGATCCAGCATGAACTGAGACAGCGCACGGTGCATACGCGCAATCTGCCCTTTCATGACCACGAAACGAGAGCCGGTCAGCTTAACCGCAGCGGCGAAATCAAGACCCGTGTGCATTTCACCCAAGGTAACGTGATCGCGCACTTCGAAATCAAACTCACGCGGAGTACCCCAGCGGCTGACTTCGACGTTGTCATTTTCATCTTTACCCACCGGAACATCGTCCGCTGGCAGGTTAGGAATAGTCAGCGCAATGTCGCGGATCTCGGCCTGTAAGGTATCAAGTTCAGCTTTCGCGGCATCCAGCTCTTCGCCCAGTTTGTTCACTTCCAGACGTAAAGACTCGATATCTTCCCCGCGCGCTTTTGCCTGGCCGATGGATTTCGATCGCGAGTTACGCTCTGCCTGCAGGTTTTCAGTTTGTACCTGCAGAACTTTACGACGCTCTTCAAGAGCGCGCAGCTTATCTACATCCAGCTTAAAGCCCCGGCTTGCCAGTTTTTCTGCGACTGCGTCTGGCTCATTACGCAGCAGATTGGGATCGAGCATGCTTATCCTGTGCTTATCGAATTAAAATAGGAGAAAGTGACCACAGCCTGCGGTCACAGGGATACAGAGACAACATTACCGCAACGATAACACTAACGGTAGCGTTTTATAGGGCTATTTTGATCCTGTCCGGCGAGCCAGGCGAGCTTTTCGCCAATCTTGCCTTCAAGACCTCTGTTTGTGGGGCGATAATAGCGCGTTTGTGCCATTTCCTGCGGGAAGTACTCTTCTCCGGCGGCATAGGCATTAGGCTCATCATGGGCATAACGATACTCCTGACCGTAGCCCATCTCTTTCATCAGCTTAGTCGGCGCATTGCGCAGGTGAACCGGCACATCGTAATCCGGACGCTCGCGGGCATCAGACAACGCGGCTTTGAAGGCGGTGTAAACCGCATTACTCTTCGGCGCACAGGCCAGATAAACAATCGCCTGAGCAATCGCGCGTTCGCCTTCCGCGGGTCCCACGCGGGTAAAACAGTCCCATGCGGAAATCGCCACCTGCATGGCGCGGGGATCGGCATTACCGACATCTTCTGAGGCAATCGCCAGACAGCGACGGGCAACGTACAGCGGATCGCCACCAGCGGTAATAATTCGCGCATACCAATAAAGCGCCGCATCTGGGGCGCTTCCACGTACCGACTTGTGTAATGCAGAGATGAGATCGTAAAAACGATCGCCTTTATTATCGAAACGCGCACTACGTTCACCGGCAATTTCGGTGAGCAATTCTGGTTTCAATACGCGCTTACCGAAATCATCAACTTCGGCCATATCGGCCATCATTTCCAGCGTATTCAGCGCCCGCCGCGCGTCACCATTAACCAGTTCGGCAATAGCCCGACGCGTTTCTGGCGGCAGAACAATATCCTGGCCGCCATAACCACGCGCTTTGTCTGACATCGCCTGGTCCAGCACCTGTTCAATGTCGTCGGAAGTTAACGATTTCAGTAGATAAACGCGTGCACGCGACAATAGCGCCGAGTTGAGCTCAAACGAGGGGTTTTCAGTGGTGGCGCCAATAAACGTAATGGTACCGTCTTCAATATGCGGTAAAAACGCATCCTGTTGGCTTTTATTAAAACGGTGAACTTCGTCCACGAACAGGATCGTGCGTCGACCCGCGTTACGGTTCTGACGCGCACGCTCAATCGCTTCACGAATTTCTTTAACGCCAGACGTAACTGCCGAAATTCGTTCGACATCGGCGTTGGCGTAACGGGCAATAACTTCGGCAAGCGTCGTTTTCCCGGTCCCCGGCGGTCCCCATAAAATCATGGAGTGCAGATGCCCGGCCTCGATAGCGCGCGGCAAGGGTTTGCCAGCAGCCAGCAGGTGCTGCTGGCCGATATACTGCGCTAAATTTTCTGGCCGCATACGCGCGGCCAGCGGCTGAAAAGTATTATCAGAAAAGTCGAGCGACAGATTGCTCACTCACACGCCTCTACTTACGTTGATCGTCAACCGTTACACCTTGCGGCGGGGTAAAGGTGAATTTAGAGGGTTCAATCGCACCATTCTGCTGAGATTTCAGCTGATAGCTGCTGCGCTGATCGTCTTGTTCAACGGCGCTGAACTGGTGGATCGTCCCGTCACGCCCAACATTGATAGTAAACTGCTTAAGGTTACCGCTGCTGGTTTTTGGCGTCAGCACGAAATCATCGCCATTTTGCTTAATATTGTACTGCTGCCAGTCGCTGGCCTGGTTACGCGCAATCAGCATGAACGGCGTGTTGCCCGTGGCGTCTTTCAGCCATGTCGCAGTCGCCTGCTCAACAAACGGGTTAAAGAACCACAGCGTTTTACCATCGGAAACCAGGATGCTCTCGTCAGGCTGCGTCATATGCCAGTTAAACAGATTAGGACGTTTAACCCATAAGTCACCCTGACCTTCCTGCACCGCCGCACCGCTACCGTCCGTGACCTTCTGAGTAAAGCTGGCATGGAAGCTACTGACTTTATCCAGGCGGCTTTTCAGGTCGCTGGCAGCATCTGCCCAGACGCTGCTAACCACAAAGCTCGACAATAATGCACAGGTGATTGCGATTCTTTTCATCGTTATTCCTCAAAATACGTCACTCCCAACGGGGAGATCCCTCTGCTATCCATTTCAGGCCAAAAATCAGCATGAGGAAAGTAGAAAATACTGAATTACTTAACTTTGCAATCATTCGAAGGGCGGCGGAGCCAGCACTTCACGATTACCATTATGCCCTTGCTCGCTGACAATTCCCTGTGCTTCCATCTGTTCGATGATGCGCGCCGCTCGGTTGTAACCGATACGGAACTGACGCTGGACGCCGGAGATTGAGGCTTTGCGTTTCTGGGTAACAAAGTTTACCGCCTGATCGAACAGCGGATCCAACTCTTCGCCACCATCAAAGCCGCCACCGCCGCCTTCGCTTTCGCTGTCAGACGTAATGCCGTCAACGTATTGTGGACGACCGCGCGCTTTCCAGTCCTGAACCACAGCGTGAACTTCTTCATCACGTACAAATGCGCCGTGTACACGCACTGGGATCGTTGAGTTTGGTGCGGAATACAGCATGTCACCCATACCCAACAGCGATTCCGCGCCGCCCTGGTCAAGGATGGTACGCGAGTCAATTTTACTGGACACGGTAAAGGCGATACGCGTTGGGATGTTCGCTTTAATCAGACCAGTGATAACGTCAACCGACGGTCGCTGGGTCGCCAGCACCAGGTGGATCCCCGCCGCACGCGCTTTTTGCGCCAGACGAGCAATCAGTTCTTCCACCTTTTTACCCACGGTCATCATCAGGTCGGCGAATTCATCCACCAGCACAACGATATACGGCAGTTTTTCCAGCACCGGATGCTGAACATCCATACTGTCGCCCGGCTTCCAGTACGGGTCCGGAATCGGACGCCCCATACGGGCGGCTTCAGCAATTTTTTCGTTATAACCGGCAAGGTTACGCACGCCAAGCGCCGACATCAGCTTGTAGCGACGTTCCATTTCATTGACGCTCCAGCGCAGGGCGTTGGCGGCATCTTTCATGTCGGTCACAACTTCAGTCAGCAAATGCGGAATGCCTTCATAAACCGACAGTTCCAGCATTTTCGGGTCAATCATGATAAAGCGAACGTCTTCCGGCTGCGCCTTGTATAACATGCTGAGGATCATGGCGTTCACCCCAACCGACTTACCGGAACCGGTTGTCCCTGCCACCAGCAAGTGCGGCATTTTCGCCAGATCGGCAACCACGGGTTCGCCCGCAATATCTTTACCCAGTACCACGGTCAGCGGAGATGAGTTATCACGGAATTTGGCGTTATCCAACACTTCGCGCAGATAAACGGTTTGACGTTTTTTGTTGGGTAACTCCAGCCCGACATACGGTTTGCCCGGAATGACCTCGACCACGCGTACCGCTGCGGTCGACAATGAACGCGCCAGATCTCGCGACAGGTTGGAAATACGCGCCGCTTTAACTCCAGGAGCAAGATTAAGCTCAAAGCGAGTAATAACCGGACCAGGTGAGTAGTTCACTACATCGGCTTTAATGCGGAAGTCCGCCAGACGAGCCTCCACCAGACGAGCCATTTGCTCCAGAGCAAAAGTATCTATCGGCTCAACCTCACTCGGCGGCGGCGTGAGCAGATCCAACGATGGCAGCGGCGTACTTGGACGGTGCGCCGGACGACTGTCGCCATTACGCATCAGGAGCGGATGGATCAGGCTATCCTGCGGCGGCGCTGTAACAGGCTGCGCCGGCTGCTGATAATGCTGCTGCGGTGCGACTGGCTGCGCTGGCTGCTGATAATGCTGCTGTGGTGCGACAGGCTGCGCCGGTTGCTGGTAATGCTGTTGTGGTGCGACAGGCTGCGCTGGCTGCTGGTAATGCTGCTGCGGTGCGACTGGCTGCGCTGGCTGCTGGTAATGCTGCTGCAGTGCGACAGGCTGCTGGTACTGCGGCGCAGGCTCCGGCATTACGCCTGGAGTAAATAGCGGCTCATGTGGACCATCATCCACCAGCGTTTTCATTGGCGAAAATTCAAAGTCATCAAGCGAGAACGGATTCGCTCCGGCAGGCTGTTCACCGGAATAGCGCTGCTGCTGGGAAGAGGCAAACTGGCGTGCCAGTTCTGCTTCTGCGGCTGAATCATCATCAGTCTGACTGGCATCATCCTGATACTCGTCGCCATAGCGGTGCTGCTGCGACTGGGCGAACTGACGCGCCAGCTCATCTTGCTGCATTGCGTCAATTTCTTCGTCACTGTACGCATCTGTATCAAGATGCTCTTCGCGCGCTTTCTCTTCAGCCATACGTTGTGACGGCAGTTTTATGCCATACGACGCCAGCTCCCGACGAGTAGGCACGCGCACACGATTCGGACGCGGTAACTGCGGACCAATCCCCTCTTTCACCTGTGGACGCGGCGCACCGCTACCCGCAAGACTAAAGACAGGTGCTGCGGCAGCCGCACCCGCCCCTAAAGCGGCGTTTTTCACCCCGGCGGCCAGCGGCGCAACGGCAGCTACTGACTCAACGGGCGGTATGGATGCTGCCGTCGGCATAGACGGCTTAACACGTTCAGGCTCCTGAGCAGGCTCTGGAATCGGCTGATACCAGGCAGCCAGTTGCTCGCGCTCACGTGCACGTTTCTCTTCAACTTCTTCAAAATAGTAGAGTGGCGGACGAGTCGGTTTAGCCTCTTCAACCACCGGCTCAGGTTCCACTACAGGCGGTTGTTCAACCGCAGGCTGCTGGAACGCGGCGTTTTGTTGAAAGGTTGATTCCGGCTGATAAACAGGTTGCTGCACGGGCTCCGGCTGATAAGCAGGTTCCGGCTGCCAGTTGTGCTCCGCGGTAAATTCCTGCGGCTGCGGACTTTCCTCCACAACCGGCTGCTGCCATGGTTCATACTGCTGCACCGGTGGCTGTGCGTAGTGGGCTGGCTGAGGATACCCCTCAGGTGCTGGCGCAATCATCGCATCACCGGTTTGCGGACCAGGCACGGCTTGCCAGGCTACGGCTGGGGCCGGTTGTTCCATAACAGTATTGGTCACTGGCGATGTTTGCAGCAGCGGATCAACCGGTGCGCTCCAGGCCTGAGCTGCCGTTGTCGCTGCCGCTGCGACGGCAACTGGCTCTGTCACCGAATGGCCATTCAGCAGTGGGTCAAGTTCGTCATATTCAGGCAGCGTCGCACGATTACCGGAGAACAGCACATCGTTAGGATCGGCAACCACGCCACGAGCGCTGTATTCAATTTCATCTTCATCATCCATGCGTTTGCCGGAAAACAGCGCAGCATCAGTATGACGGCCAAGCGGGTTGGTAAATTTCTCCGCCAGACGCTTACGGCGCGCTAACGCACCGCGCAGAATACGCGCCCGACGCGATTCATCAGGTTTGCCATCAGCGGCGTCGAAAGACTCATCTTCATCTTCATATTCTTCGTCATCGACCCAGGTATCGTCGCGGCGGGTACGGTTGCTGGCAAACGTCAGGATATTGAGTAACCAGCCGCCCAGTTTTTCCGCAATGCTCACCCATGACCAGCCGGTAAACAGCGTTAATCCCGCAGCCCAAATGCACAATAGCGTCAGCGTACCGCCGCTACTGTGCAGTAATGGTTGCAACGTGGTGCTGAGCAGGCTGCCGATCACGCCGCCAGAGGCGAAATACCAGATGTCATCGGCATTGATTGCGGCAAGCCCGCAAGAGGTAAGGATCAGCGCCAGAACGCCAATAATACGCAGCGAAACGGCAAAATAATCGACGTATTCGTCGCTGGCCTGGTGTCGCCATGCAAACCAGCAGCCGCCGACAATGATGACGGGAATGGTGTAGGCCATGACGCCAAAAATAAAGAACAGTGTGTCTGCCAGCCATGCTCCGGGTATTCCCCCCAGATTATGGATAGGTTCGTGCCACGCGGTTTGCGACCAACTGGGATCCGAAGGGTTAAAGCTGAGTAAGGCAGCCATCAACCAGACGGCAAAAAGGGCAATAAGGATCAGTAGCGCTTCCAGGAGTCGGCGCCCGCTGCTTAACTTCGTCAATGTGACGTCTTTGTCTTCAGTGTATTCCTGGCTCAAAAACGGCTCTCCAGGTTTCAGGCTTTTCCTGCCCGATGCTAAAACGGACAACAGCACCGGGTTGCCCCGGCACTGTTGCTGTATGGATTAACAGGAGTGTAATCAAACTGCGTCGATTTTGCACCTGTTCCGTGTTAGCGCGTCTTAATTACCAGACGATTGCTCTGTTTGACTTCTTCCATTACGACATAAGTACGTGTGTCATTCACGCCAGGCAGACGCAGCAGGGTTTCCCCCAACAGCTTACGGTACGCCGACATATCCGGTACGCGTGTTTTCAACAAATAGTCGAAATCACCGGAAACCAAATGACACTCTTGAATTTCTTCAAGTTTTTGTACTGCAGAGTTAAATTGCTCAAACACATCCGGGGCGCCACGATTCAGAGTAATCTCAACAAAAACCAGAAGTGATGCATCCAGATAATGCGGGTTTAACAGCGCTGTATAGCCCTGAATAAAACCCTGTCTTTCCAACCGACGCACACGCTCAAGGCAGGGCGTTGGTGAAAGTCCCACACGTTTAGAAAGCTCGACGTTAGAAATACGCCCATCCTTTTGCAGCTCATTAAGAATGTTACGATCGATACGGTCGAGATCTTTGCCAGGGCGCTTCTTACTATCTACCATTATTATTGTCTCTCTGTATTCCTTCCCTACTCCTGCCTGACTCTACCAACATCACTGTTCAGAGTCGCTACCCATCAAAATAAACCGCAACCCAGAGGGATTTTCGGTTTGTAATGCCTGGGCTTATGGTGAGAAGACCGTTGCCTGTCGGCGGCTATCGACATCACGAATGGCATCTGTCCACACCATGCGTAGATTTCGCTAACACGGTAAACATGGTATCTACATGCATGATTATGCAGCACATACATGACACATTTTTTTTCTTCCTTGACTGTTTTCGCAAAACAGCAGGTGATTGTCAAAGCAAAACATCGATTTTTAGTACAACATGCCAGTTATTCATTCGCAGTGATGGAAAATCGTCATTTTATCACCTTATAACTGACCGATTTTTAGTAGAAATCGTTATAGTATTACGACTAATTCCCCCGCTCATCGGTTTCTTCTATTACACATATTGTTAACAAAATCGCCATACTCTTTTTTTACGCCTGTAAATTCCCTACAATCCTGCTCATTGCCTGCCAACAACAATGGGGATCTCATGGGCGCAACCAAACACAGTAAACTTCTTATTCTGGGCTCAGGCCCTGCGGGATATACCGCTGCGGTCTACGCTGCACGCGCTAACCTGCAACCGGTACTGATTACCGGTATGGAAAAAGGTGGTCAACTGACCACAACAACAGAAGTGGAAAACTGGCCTGGCGATCCGCACGATCTCACTGGCCCGCTGCTGATGGAGCGTATGCACGAACATGCGACCAAATTTGATACAGAAATCATTTTTGATCACATCAGCAAAGTTGATCTGCAAAACCGCCCTTTCCGTCTGACCGGCGATAGCGGAGAGTACACCTGTGACGCACTGATCATCGCTACCGGCGCATCAGCACGTTACCTGGGCCTGCCTTCAGAAGAAGCATTCAAAGGCCGCGGCGTTTCCGCCTGCGCAACCTGCGACGGTTTCTTCTACCGTAACCAAAAAGTTGCGGTGATTGGCGGTGGCAACACTGCGGTTGAAGAAGCACTGTATCTGGCGAATATCGCATCTGAAGTGCATTTGATTCACCGTCGCGACAGTTTCCGCGCTGAGAAAATTCTCATCAAGCGTTTGATGGATAAAGTTGAAAACGGCAACATCGTGCTGCACACCCACCGCACGCTGGAAGAAGTAACCGGCGATCAAATGGGCGTAACCGGGCTGCGCCTGCGCGATACGCAAAACACTGACAATGTGGAGTCACTTGACGTTGCCGGATTGTTTGTCGCTATCGGTCACAGCCCGAATACTGCCATTTTCGACGGTCAGCTTGAACTGGAAAACGGCTACATCAAAGTTCAGTCCGGTATTCACGGTAATGCCACACAAACCAGCATTCCGGGGGTCTTCGCAGCCGGTGACGTGATGGATCATATTTATCGCCAGGCGATCACCTCTGCGGGCACGGGCTGTATGGCCGCGCTTGATGCAGAACGTTATCTCGACGGTCTGGCGGACGCTTGCAAATAAGTTTTACAAATCAGTAACAAAAGTAAAAAAGGCGACTATAAGTCGCCTTTATTTTTGCCTCGTTGTAACATTGCCCTGCCCAAAAATTCCAATAACTCACCTGCTAAGCGTGCAATGAATAAAACCCGTCAAAAAGAGCTGACCCGCTGGTTAAAACAGCAAAGTGTAATTTCCCAACGATGGCTGAACATTTCACGCCTGTTGGGGTTCGTGAGTGGTCTGTTAATCGTCGCTCAGGCCTGGCTCATGGCCCGCATTCTGGACCATATGATCATGGCCAATATTCCCCGAGAGGCGCTACTGCTTCCGTTCATCGTGCTAGTATTGATTTTCATCCTGCGGGCATGGGTCGTCTGGTTACGCGAACGGGTCGGGTTTCACGCAGGGCAACATATTCGCTTTGAAATTCGCCGCCAGGTGCTTGACCGTCTGCAACAGGCTGGTCCGGCCTGGATACAGGGCAAACCGGCCGGGAGCTGGGCCACGCTGATCCTGGAGCAGATTGACGATATGCATGATTACTATGCACGTTATCTGCCGCAAATGGCGCTGGCCGTATGCGTCCCATTATTGATTGTGGCGGCGGTATTCCCGTCAAACTGGGTAGCCGCCCTTATTCTGCTCGGAACAGCCCCGCTGATCCCGTTATTTATGGCAATGGTCGGTATGGGCGCTGCCGATGCTAACCGCCGTAATTTTCAGGCTCTTGCCCGCCTCAGCGGTCATTTCCTCGATCGTCTGCGGGGCATGGAAACGCTAAGAATATTTGGTCGCGGTGAAGCCGAAACGGAAAGCATCCGCGCTGCGTCGCAAGATTTCCGCCAGCGCACCATGGAAGTCCTGCGCCTGGCGTTCCTGTCATCCGGTGTCCTTGAGTTCTTTACCTCTCTGTCTATTGCGCTGGTGGCGGTTTACTTCGGTTTTTCCTACCTCGGAGAGCTCGATTTCGGCCACTACGGGACGGGCGTCACGCTGGCAGCAGGCTTCCTCGCGCTCATTCTGGCGCCGGAGTTTTTCCAGCCCCTGCGCGATCTGGGCACGTTTTATCACGCCAAAGCGCAAGCCGTTGGAGCAGCTGATAGTCTGAAAACCTTCATGGAAACCCCGCTGGCTCATCCAGAGCGTGGCGACATTGAGCTGGCGACGAAAGACGCCGTTTCAATTGAGGCACACGATCTGATTATCACTTCGCCGGAAGGTAAAGTGCTGGCCGGCCCGCTCAACTTTACCCTGGCAGCCGGTCAACGCGCGGTGCTGGTTGGACGCAGCGGTTCCGGTAAAAGTTCGCTGCTTAATGTCCTGTCCGGTTTCCTCTCTTATCGGGGATCGCTGCGAATTAACGGCTTTGAACTTCGCGACCTGTCACCTGATTCCTGGCGTAAACAGCTGTCATGGGTCGGGCAAAATCCGCAGCTTCCTGCCGCCACGTTACGCGAAAACGTTCTGCTGGCTCGCCCCGATGCCAGCGAAGAACAGCTACAAGCCGCACTCGACAGCGCCTGGGTCAGCGAGTTTTTACCGCTGCTGCCGCAGGGCGTGGATACGCCAGTCGGCGATCAGGCGGCCCGACTTTCCGTCGGGCAAGCGCAGCGCGTTGCCGTCGCTCGCGCCTTACTCAATCCTTGTCAGTTACTGCTGCTGGACGAACCCGCCGCCAGCCTTGATGCGCACAGCGAACAACGCGTGATGCAGGCGTTGAACGCGGCATCTCGCCGCCAGACCACGTTGATGGTGACGCACCAGTTGGAAGATCTTGCCGACTGGGACGCTATCTGGGTGATGCAGGACGGACAGATCGTTGAACAAGGTACCTGGACCGAACTTAGCTCAGCCAACGGGGCTTTTGCGACATTACTGGCTCATCGTCAGGAGGACATCTAAATGCGCGCTTTGCTACCTTATCTGACGCTGTATAAACGTCACAAATGGATGTTAACGCTGGGGATCGTTCTGGCGATCGTCACGCTGCTGGCAAGTATTGGCTTACTGACGCTTTCAGGTTGGTTCCTGTCGGCTTCTGCAGTGGTTGGCGTCACCGGGATTTACAGCTTTAACTATATGCTCCCTGCCGCAGGCGTACGCGGCGCAGCGATCACCCGCACCGCGGGGCGTTATTTCGAACGACTGGTCAGCCATGACGCAACATTCCGTGTGCTGCAGCATTTGCGTATTTATACCTTCAGCAAACTGCTGCCGCTCTCCCCTGCGGGCCTGTCCCGTTATGGACAGGGTGAATTACTTAACCGCGTGGTGGCTGATGTCGACACGCTCGATCATCTGTACTTGCGCGTGATCTCCCCGCTGGTAGGGGCTTTTGTCGTCATCATGGTGGTCACGCTGGGGCTAAGCGTTCTCGATTTCACGCTGGCTATCACCCTCGGCGGTATTATGCTGCTGACCTTATTTATTCTGCCCCCACTCTTTTATCAGGCAGGCAAAAGCACCGGACAAAGTCTGACGCATCTGCGTGGGCAATATCGTCAGCAGTTAACCTCCTGGCTACAGGGCCAGGCTGAATTGACCATTTTTGGCGCCAGTGAACGCTACCGCGCTCAAATGGAAGCCACCGAGCTGCAATGGCACGAAGCCCAGAGACGCCAGTCTGAATTAACAGCGTTGTCGCAGGCGGTCATGCTGTTAGTCGGCGCGCTGGCAGTGATTATGATGCTATGGATGGCCTCAGGCGGCGTGGGCGGTAACACCCAGCCAGGCGCACTGATCGCGCTGTTTGTCTTCTGTGCACTAGCCGCGTTCGAAGCGTTAGCGCCTGTCACAGGCGCGTTTCAGCATCTCGGCCAGGTTATTGCCTCTGCGCTGCGCATCACCGAACTGACCGAACAGCAGCCAGAAGTGACCTTCCCGGATGCGGGTTCCTCGGTTTCAGAGCAGGTAACCCTTACGCTACGCGATGTGTCATTCAGCTATCCAGGACAGGCGCAAAAGGCGCTCGATACACTTTCCCTGCAGGCCAACCCCGGTGAACACATTGCGATTCTCGGTCGCACCGGCTGTGGTAAGTCAACGTTATTGCAATTGCTAACCCGCGCATGGGATCCGCAGAGTGGCGAGATCCTGATTAACGAACAGCCGATTGCGACCCTTAGTGAAGCCACGCTGCGCCAGAGTATCAGCGTCGTGCCACAGCGCGTGCATCTGTTCAGCGCTACGCTTCGCGATAACCTGTTGCTGGCGGCACCGCACGCCGGGGATGACGCATTAGCCGCGATGTTGCGCCGCGTCGGTCTGGACAAACTGCTTGAGGATGATGGACTCAACGCCTGGCTGGGCGAAGGCGGTCGTCAGCTTTCTGGCGGCGAGCTCCGTCGTCTGGCTATCGCCCGCGCCTTATTGCACGATGCTCCGCTGATGCTGCTGGATGAACCCACCGAAGGGTTGGATGCCACAACGGAAAGTCAAATGCTTGAATTAATTAGCGATGTCATGCGCAATAAAACCGTATTAATGGTTACACATCGTCTGCGTGGGCTGTCACGTTTTGATCAAATAATAGTAATGGACAACGGACAAATTATTGAGCAAGGTAATCACGCAGATCTGTTAGCCAGGCAGGGGCGTTATTACCAGTTTAAGCAACGTCTGTAAGCTATTATTGAACGATCAAACTCGCGTAGTGGAGTTTCGCTGTCATGCGCCTGGTGCAACTGTCCCGCCATTCCATAGCCTTCCCGTCACCGGAAGGCGCTTTACGCGAGCCTAACGGTTTATTGGCGCTTGGCGGCGATCTCAGCCCTGCCCGCCTGCTGATGGCCTATCAGCGCGGTATTTTCCCATGGTTTTCACCTGGCGACCCCATCCTTTGGTGGTCGCCCGATCCGCGCGCCATTCTTTGGCCCGAGAAATTTCACCTCAGCCGCAGCATGAAACGCTTTCATAAAAATTCGCCTTATCGCGTGACGCTCAATTACGCGTTTGGTCAGGTGATTGAAGGCTGCGCGAATGACCGGGAAGAAGGCACCTGGATAACGCATGATGTAGTGGATGCTTACCATCGGCTGCACGAACTGGGGCATGCCCACTCAATTGAGGTGTGGCGACAAAATGAATTAGTGGGCGGTATGTATGGCGTGGCGCAAGGTACGCTGTTTTGTGGCGAATCGATGTTCAGCCGTCAGGAAAATGCGTCGAAAACCGCACTGCTTGTTTTTTGCGCTGAATTTATCCGTCAGGGCGGAAAATTAATCGACTGCCAGGTATTAAATAGCCACACAGCCTCGCTGGGCGCCGTCGAAACACCGCGTCGGGAGTACCTTGAGCACCTGAGCAGACTGCGCCAGCAGCGGCTACCGAGCCATTTCTGGATTCCCAGGACGTTATTTTCACCTCAGGAGTGAATGTTTTCGGCACATTTTTTGTCGGGGTGTTATAATTGTCGCGCAGAGTTGGTTTAGCCCATTACCCCGCCGCCGTTAAGGAACAGTTCGCGTCAGGCAACGCCTATCGTTTATCTCCTCGTTCCCTTACACGTTGCGCTTTAAGTGCGGCTTTGCCGTGTGTGGATAGAGTAATGCGCCAAACCCGATTTGCTGTGTTTTAAACGCACAAATCTTTACTTATTAAAAGAACTTCGGCATTATCTTGCCGGTTCAAATTACGGTAGTGATACCCCAGAGGATTAGATGGCCAAAGAAGACAATATTGAAATGCAGGGTACCGTTCTCGATACGTTACCTAATACCATGTTCCGCGTAGAGTTAGAAAACGGTCACGTGGTTACTGCACACATCTCCGGTAAAATGCGTAAAAACTATATCCGCATCCTGACGGGCGACAAAGTGACTGTTGAGCTGACCCCGTACGACCTGAGCAAAGGCCGCATTGTCTTCCGTAGTCGCTGATTGTTTTTAACGCCCGAATGGCGTCCAGATAATAAAAGGTCGGTTTAACCGGCCTTTTTTGTGGGCTGAAGCCTGGTATTTAATCCTCAATCATCCGCGCATATTCTTCCGTTAAGAAATCCACTAATGCGCGCACTGACGGTAATAATCCCCTGCGTGAAGGAAAGACTGCGTGAATAATTTCTCGCTTAGGTTCCCAACCGTCGAGCAACGCCACCAACTCACCCGCAGCTAATTGATCTTTTACCATCAACTGTGGAAGTTGAACAACACCTACGCCGGCGACTGCGGCTTCGCGTAACGCCAGCATATCGGTGGTGATCATACGCGGCGTGAAATGCACCTCCGCCCGCGCGCCCTGCGGGCCGAATAACTCCCAACGATGCACATGTTTACCAGAGGCCAGACTCAAACCTGGCCAACGGGTCAGCTCTGCCGGAGAGTGTAGCACCCCCATCTGCTCAATTAACTGCGGGCTGGCATACAAGCGATGTCCTCTGTCCGCCAGGACGCGCATCACCAGGTCGCTATCCTCAAATGGCCGAGGTCTGACGCGAATCGCCACATCCAGACCTTCTCCAACGACGTCAACACGGCGGTTAGTGGCCTCCAGTTGTACTGATACGTCAGGATAACGTGCCATAAAACGGGCAAGCATTGGCCCGATATGCACATGCAGCAACGTAACAGGACAAGTCAGCTTCACAACGCCACGCGGTTCAACCTGTAGCGCAGCAATGGCATCCTGCGCCGCCTGCGCCTCCACCAGCATCGCCTTACAGTGTTCATAAAAGGTTTGCCCGACTTCAGTCACGTTAAATTGCCGGGTGGTTCGCTGAATCAGTCGTACCCCCAGTCTCTCTTCGAGTTGCGCTATTCGTCGGCTCAGTTTTGATTTTGGTTCATCAAGCGCCCGACCCGCCGCCGCGAATCCCCCTTCCTCTACAACATGCACAAACCATGCAAAATCATTGAGATCCGGCCTTGTCATTTCATTGTCCTATTTTTGAGACAGTGAGAGCTATTTTAGCGACTACTCAGCTCGCTGTCATGAATATAAGCTTATTTACATCAAAACAACGCCACTGAGGAGACACATATGAAACAAGTAACAGGCGTCTACACCGCACCTCGCCCACACTGGGTTGGCGATGGATTTCCGGTTCGCTCGATGTTCTCTTACCAGTCTCATGCTGAGCAATTAAGCCCGTTCCTGCTGCTTGATTACGCGGGTCCGCATACGTTCACGCCGGGTAACGAAAAACGCGGCGTAGGTGAACACCCTCACCGCGGTTTTGAGACGGTGACTATCGTTTACAGCGGCGAAGTTGAACACCGTGATTCAACCGGTCGCGGCGGCATTATCGGCCCTGGCGATGTGCAGTGGATGACCGCCGGTGCAGGAATATTACACGAAGAGTTCCACTCCCCGGAATTTACCCGTCAGGGCGGTGAACTGGAAATGGTGCAACTGTGGGTCAATCTGCCGGCAAAAGACAAAATGGCCGTACCGGGTTATCAGGGCATCAGCAGCGATGTTATTCCCACCGTCGCCTTGCCCGATGATGCAGGCAGCATTCGCGTGATCGCGGGCAGCTATCAGGATACGAAAGGCCCGGCACACACCTTTTCACCGCTGAACGTCTGGGATATGCGCCTGCAACGTAATCATCCGCTGACGTTGTCCCAGTCTGAAGGGTGGAGCACCGCTCTGGTGGTATTAAAAGGGAATATCACCGTAAACGGCACCACGCCTGCCGGCGAAGCACAACTGGTAGTGCTAAGCCAGCAGGGGAAAACGCTACACATTGAAGCCACCAGCGACGCCTGCGTGCTGCTGCTGTCTGGCGAACCGTTGAACGAGCCGATTGTAGGTTACGGTCCGTTTGTGATGAATACGAAACCAGAAATCGCTGAAGCCGTCCGCGATTTTAACTCCGGCCGCTTTGGCCAAATCTGAATCGAAGGAGAAGAATATGTCCAGTCCTGCAAACTTTAATGGTTCACGTCCGGTCATCGATGTGAATGATTCTGTCATGCTGCTTATCGATCATCAGAGTGGGCTGTTCCAGACCGTCGGCGATATGCCAATGCCGGAACTGCGTGCGCGTGCCGCCGCGCTGGCTAAAATCGCAACCCTGGCGAAGATGCCGGTAATTACCACGGCATCGGTACCGCAGGGGCCTAACGGCCCGTTGATCCCAGAGATCCATGCCAATGCGCCACATGCCCAATACGTAGCACGTAAAGGCGAAATCAACGCCTGGGATAACGAAGACTTCGTGAAAGCGGTCAAAGCAACGGGTCGTAAGACGCTGATTATCGCCGGTACGATCACCAGCGTGTGCATGGCGTTCCCGGCCATCAGCGCGGTTGCGGAGGGCTACAAGGTCTTCGCAGTGATCGACGCTTCCGGTACTTACAGCAAAATGGCGCAGGAAATCACCCTGGCACGTGTTGTTCAGGCTGGCGTGATACCGATGGATACCGCCGCCGTCGCTTCTGAAATTCAGGGGACATGGAACCGTGAAGACGCCGCTGAATGGGCGGAAGTGTATACCAAAATCTTCCCGGCTTATCAGTTGCTGATCGAGAGCTATAGCAAGGCCCAGGAAGTCGTGACCAACGGCGAAAAACTGGACTCTCAGCGCTAATCATATTCTCCGCGCCTGTCCGGGCGGAGGAATATGTACATTGCGTAACCAAACGAGAGTTAACACGTAAATTCTGCTTGACCGTTTTAGCGCAACTCCCTATAGTAGCGCCCCGTTGCCCCCCAAGCGGTCAGGCAGCAATACAATATGGTGAGGTGTCCGAGTGGCTGAAGGAGCACGCCTGGAAAGTGTGTATACGGCAACGTATCGGGGGTTCGAATCCCCCCCTCACCGCCATATTCGAGAAAGAGCTCGTACGCAAGTACGGGCTTTTTTTTCGCATGTTGCACGCCTGCGGGGGGATGAGAAGCCCCGACCGGGGTTCGACCACTGGCGCAGCCAGTTGGACAGACTGAGAGCGCAGCGAACAGGCTGCCCGAAGGGCGAGCGAAGCGAGTCAATCCCCCCCTCACCGCCATATTCGAGAAAGAGCTCGTACGTAAGTACGGGCTTTTTTTTCGCATGTTGCATTTGCCTGATAAGCGTCACGCTATCAGGCATGTCGGTTATTGTCGGCTGAGCAGAGTTAACACTTCGTAATGCGCGGTATGTGGGAACATATCAAAAAGTTGGACGCGTTCAATGCGATAACCAGGCAACTCGCGGATATCCTTTGCCATGGTTTGTGCATTACAGCTGGAGTAAACGATAAAACGCGGCGCCATGCGGGAAAGAAAATCGCACAGCGGCTTCCCAATCCCCCGACGAGGCGGATTCACCAGCACCAGGTCCGGCACTTCTCCCTGCGCGGTAGCAAACTGGGTTGAATCCAGCGCCTGAAAATGCAGATTCTGCAACCCAAGCTCCTGCGCCGACTGTTTCGCGCAGGTAATGGCCTCTGGCGCAATTTCAATACCCGTCAGTTTCATCTGCGGCGTGGCGCAGTGCAAACCAAAACCCCCGACGCCGCAAAACAGATCCCACATGTGATTAACCGGAAGCTGACGAACCCAGTCGCGCGCCGTGGCATATAAATACCCAGCCACCACGGGGTTGGTCTGGAAGAAGCTCTGTGGGCGTATCCACAATGGCACATCGTTAAAGCGTTCAGCCAGCGCCTGTTGTTCCGTCAGGAAGATTTCGCTCTCCCCTTCCATAATCGCCATATGCACAGGTTGAATATTGGCGGTGATCACTTTTAACTGCGGAAGCTGCGCCTGTAACCATGGCAGCGCCGTACGCAGTTGTGCCAGTTTCGCATCGGAGCGCAGAACAAAACGCAGCATCATACCGCCATCAAACCGGCTTTCCGTTAACAGCAGATATTTCAGCTCCCCGCGTTTGCGCGCCACGTTATAGGGCGTCAACCCCGCACGGGCGATAAACGGTTTTAGTGCGGCAAACACCGGCGCAAAAGACTCAGGATAGAGCGGACACTCGCACAAATCCTCCGGCGTACCGTCACGATGCAGCATCCCCAGCAGCGGTTTTTCCACGCTGCCGCTGACCACCATTTTGGCTTTATTACGAAAAGCGCTCTCCGGGCCGCTGACCGGCGCGCACCATTCTCCGACCGGATAATCGGCCAGCAGATTCTGCAGATCGGCTGTTTTGGCGAAGAGTTGATCGGCGACAGGCTGCGTTATCCACTGACAAGAGCGGCAGCGTTCGGCGTCATAAAGTGCGCACTGCATACAAAAACCTAAAAATTAACAGGGGGCGAAGATTATACACGTTATTGCAAGCGGAAGAACCGCCTGCTGGACGCAGGAACAAACAGCAGTAGCAACACCAGCATATCCGGTAATTTTTGCATTACCAGCGTATGCAGGATTTCACGTCTGGACTCTCCCGCAATACTGAACAGCTCCGGATATCCATAGCCCAATGAGGCCGCCCACAGATAGACACTGGCGATAATCTGGGTCAGTAGATAGACCCAGCGTGCCCAGTTCCGACCTTTAACCAGCGAAAATGCGCAGTAAATTTCGATAAACAGCAGCACCAGGCTACCCAGAAACACCAGCGTCAAATTCCAGGTCTGGACGCTGCGATGAATAAACTCGCTGGTTCCGCGAAACCCGAGCGTATTAAAAATCATCAACAGATCGAGACAGCGGATCATGATAATAGCCAGCGCCGCCACCTGCACTAAAGTAGGGACGTTTAAACGGGCATGTGATGTGGATGATTTCTTAAAAAATCCCAACGCGTCGTCTTCCATGAAAACGGCGCAGCCACCGCAGCTGCGCCGTATAGACAGGTTGGCAGATTTTAGTTTTTTCAGCCGCGTCTTGCACGTTGGATATCGCGAATCCGTTGTTTTTCTGTTCGCGCCATCAGATACCACGCGATAAATCCGATAATTCCTACCACGCCAAGTATCAACGTCGCCAGCGCGTTGATCTCCGGATTGACCCCCATACGTACGCTGGAGAACACCAGCATGGGTAACGTTGTGGCGCCAGGACCAGAGACAAAACTGGCAATGACCAGGTCATCAAGCGACAGCGTAAAGGCCAGTAACCACCCTGAGATCACCGCCGGCATAATCATCGGCAGCGTGATGACGAAAAAAACCTTCAGCGGCGTGGCACCAAGATCCATCGCCGCTTCCTCAATGGAGTGATCCAGTTCGCGTAAACGCGAGGAAATCACTACCGCCACGTACGCTGTACAGAATGTGACGTGCGCCAGCCAGATGGTCAACATACCGCGATCCGCTGGCCAGCCGATGGCGTGCGCCAAAGCCACAAATAGCAGCAGCAGCGACAAACCGGTAATGACATCCGGCATCACCAGCGGTGCGGTGATCATAAAGGCGAAACCATTTGATCCACGAAAACGACCAAAGCGCACCATCACCACGGCGGCGATGGTACCGAGAATTGCCGCCATCGTCGCAGCACAGGCGGCAATCGTTAAGCTCATGCCCACGGCGCTTATCATCGCGCTATCGTGGAAAAGCTCACCATACCAACGCGTTGACCACCCCGCCCAGACCGTCACCAGCTTGGAGCTGTTAAACGAATAGATAACCAACATCAGCATCGGCGCGTACAGGAAGGTAAAACCCAGTACCAGGATAAAAATACGCCACGGCGAGCGAACGACCGGTAAGTTATTCATCCGTGTTCCCCCACGCTTTTTTGCTGATATTTATGAAACCACATGATCGGCACAATCAGTAACAGCAGCATAATAATGGCGACGGCAGAAGCCACCGGCCAGTCACGGTTATTGAAAAACTCCTGCCAAAGCACACGCCCAATCATGATGCTGTCCGGGCCGCCCAGCAGTTCCGGGATCACAAACTCCCCAACCGCCGGGATAAACACCAGCATTGACCCGGCAATAATCCCGCCCTTGGTCAACGGCACGATCACGCTAAAGAAGGTTTTCAACGGTCGGGCGCCTAAATCCAGTGCCGCTTCCACCAGCGAGTAATCAATACGCGTCAGCGCGGTATAAATCGGCAGCACCATAAAGGGCAAATAGGCGTAAACAATACCGATATAGACCGCCAGATTGGTGTGCAGAATCGTCAACGGTTGGTCGATAACGCCCAGCCACATCAGAACGTTGTTCAGGACACCGTTATTTTTCAGGATCCCCATCCAGGCGTATACACGAATCAAAAATGACGTCCAGGACGGCAGGATCACCAGCAGCAACAGAATATTGCGTGTCGAGGGTTTGCTGTGCGCGACCGCCCATGCCAGCGGATATCCCAACAGCAGGCAACAGACAGTCGAAATCCCCGCTACCTGCAAAGATTGCAGATACGCATCAAAATAGAGCGGATCGTCCGTCAGTTGCAGGAAATTGCCTAAATTGAGGGTGATAGATAACTGATCGTCAGCCCATGAAATGAGGTCGGTATACGGCGGAATAGCCCGCGCCATTTCAGCCAAACTGATTTTGAAGACGATCAGAAACGGCAGCAGAAACAGGAGCATCAGCCACACATACGGCAGCGCGATGACCAGCTTGCGCCCGTGCTTCATTTGCAGCCGCGACATAAACAGCGTGAAACGCCCCACGTTATCCACGCGCGCCGGAGGTTCAAGTGTACTCATCTTCGCTCCTTAAACCGTCAACACCACACAGCTGTCCGCATCCCAACATAAACGGACTTCGTCACCCCAGGTTGGTAATCCCTTGCGATAACGATGTTCATTTTGTAACTGAGCGCTCAGCATCTGGCCACTTTTCAAGCGTACGTGGTACACCGACAAATCACCCAGATAGGCAATGTGCACCACTTCGCCTACCGCGAAGTTATATCCCTCTGGCGGAGGGGCTTCGCAGAGCATGATTTTTTCCGGGCGCAGCGCAACATACACCGGGACGTTATCGACAACGGAAGCGTCTGCGTCCACTTTCAGCGGATGTACCAGTCCTGGAGACTCAATAACCAGACCATCTTCCTGACGTTCTTTCAGCAGCCCCTCAAAGACGTTAACCGAACCGATAAATTCTGCACTGTAACGCGTAGTCGGATGCTCGTAGATCTCTTCAGGCTCGCCGATCTGGACAAATTTTCCACGGTTCATGATCGCAATGCGGCCCGCCATCGTCATGGCTTCTTCCTGATCGTGCGTCACCATCACGCAGGTCACGCCGACACGTTCAAGGATATCCACCACTTCCAGTTGCATGCGGTCACGGAGCTTTTTATCCAGCGCCCCCATCGGTTCATCCAACAGCAGCAGCTTCGGGCGTTTCGCCAGGCTACGCGCCAACGCCACGCGCTGACGTTGACCGCCAGAAAGCTGATGCGGCTTACGTTTGGCGAACTCCTGCATATGCACGAGGCCCAGCATCTCACTCACCCGGCTGGCGATTTCAGCCTTCGGCAGCTTGTCCTGCTTGAGACCAAAGGCAATGTTCTGCTCTACCGTCATGTGCGGAAACAAGGCATAGGACTGAAACATCATATTAATCGGACGCAGATAAGGCGGGACATGCGCTAAATCGACGCCATCAAGCATAATTTGCCCGGTTGTTGGCTGTTCAAATCCCGCCAGCATCCGCAACAGGGTCGATTTACCGCAGCCGGACGCCCCGAGCAGAGCAAATATTTCGCCTTTATAGATAGTAAGATTGACGTCATCAACGGCGTGCTGACCGTCAAAGGACTTGGTCAGGTTGCGAATTTCAAGCAGCGGGGTCAGCGCCTTGCGGATTTTCGCTTGTGGGCGTGGGGTTGCATCATTCAATTAGGCGCTCTCCGGCATAAAACAAAGAAACGGTGCAAATAACGCACCACAGTGGTGCGTATTGCCGGGTTATGTGTGTCCGGGATCAACACTGCCCGGCAGGCGTAAATCCTGCCGGGTCACGTCCCGTACATCGGGTTATTTCCCGCTTTTTACCTTCGTCCAGGCGCGAGTACGTACACGGTCGATCTTCGGATCCTGTACTTTCAGCGTGAACAGCTTGGCGCGAACATCGGCAGGCGGGTAAATGCCCGGGTTGTCGCGCACGTCCTGGCTGACCAGTGCTGTCGCTTCTTTGTTGGCATTGGCATAGAACACGTGGTCAGAAATATGCGCAATTACATCAGGGCGCAGCAGGTAGTTGAGGAACTGATAGGCTTCGTCTTTGTTTTTCGCATCGGCTGGCATCGCGAACACATCAAAGAAGGCCATCGCACCTTCCTTAGGAATTGAGAAGGAAATATTGACGCCATTTTTCGCTTCTTTCGCCCGGTTTGCCGCCTGCCATACATCCCCAGCCCAGCCAATCGCCACGCAGGTATCACCGTTTGCCAGGTCGTTAATGTACTGCGAGGAGTGGAAGTAGCGAATGTTCGGGCGCAGTTTCAACAGCAGATCGGTTGCCGGTCCGGTGTAATCATCCGCTTTGGTACTGTTTGGATCTTTACCCAAATAATTCAGCACGGTGGCAAACACTTCTTCGGGCGCGTCGAGGAAAGAAACGCCGCAGCTTTTGAGTTTTTCCAGATTTTCTGGCTTGAGGATCAGATCCCAGCTATTAACCGGCGCATCTGGCCCCAGTACCGCTTTCACTTTATCCACGTTATAGCCAATACCGGTTGTTGCCCACATATACGGCATCGCAAACTTGTTGTCCGGATCGTGTTTACCCACCAGCTTCAGCAGCTCAGGATCGAGGTTTTTCCAGCCAGGCAATTTGCTCTTATCCAGCGGCTGGAAGACGCCCGCGGTCAGTTGACGCTCAAGGAAACTGGCGGATGGAACGACAAGGTCAAAGCCGGTACTGCCAGCCATGAGCTTACCTTCCAGCACTTCATTGGAATCAAATACGTCATAGATAACTTTAATTCCGGTCTCTTTTTCAAAATTAGCCACCGTATCCGGGGCAATATAATCAGACCAGTTATAAATATGCAGCGTTTTTTGTTCAGCAGCGAGCGTGCCAGCAGAGATGGCCATCAGAGCACCCGCAACCAGGCCTGGTAACCATCGTTTATTTAAGGCGGTCATAATCTCTTTCCTTCTGAAAGTTCGTTAACAAACGAACAAAAATGTCACACTCTAATGATATGCAAGAAACGTGCATATTCTTTCAAGCGGCACCCATGAAAAGAGAGGCCTCTCCTCACGCCGCTATTGCGCGCTGTTATCCGCCCATGCATTCAATATGCATTGTGGCCACAGGTCAGGCCATAAGGGGCTGTTTGAATGATGACGTTGATAAGCTTCGCAAGAATAACTTTAGCCAGGATTTGTGGATATAGCCCAGATTAAAAAACGTCTTTTATCAATTTTTTATGCATGAATTGTCTATGACATACAGCGGAAGGCGCTGAATGGAGGTGAATAATTCTTTAATGAACGGTTAAATGCAGAAGAAAAACAGGCAATACGCAACCGCTTTGGCAGCGGCTGCGCAATATATGTCCAGATTCAGGAAGAATTAATGGAGGAAATGAACTTCGGCGTTGCTGTTTTGCGCTTCTTCTTCAGCGTTAAATAACAGCTGATGCGCACCGGCCTCGAGGATCACCATCGATATTTGCTCTTCACTCTGGCGAACAAAATATTCGAACTGCTCAAACGTCACGCCCGGGATAACGGATAAAGACTGGCAGACCACCAGCTTTGGCAGATTATCATCCTGCATATCCAGAAAGGCTTTCACCGTCAGTGAACTGGCGTTAATCGCAGACAGATCAGCGGCCAGCGGCAGTAGTGCAGAAGGTCTGACTTCTGCCATCGCGGAAAACAGAATGACGTTATCGACCAAATCAACTTTTGCATCAAAGATGCCGTCAAAATTCTGCATGTGCGGCAAATGCAGCGCCTGACAGGTATCGCATTCAAAAAAACTCATGCCCAGGTCGTCGAGCCATTGACGCAACGTATCCAGAGTGGGAACGACCAGTGATGTCATAATAATGTGCGACCTCTATTGATGAAAAAAATACCGGCACAGCTTACGCAAAAAGAGCGTGTCATACTACGATCGCAATCGATATTGTGCTTAGCCGCCGATTTTAAGGCAAAATTCAGGCGTAGCGTGACGCTCAATCCACTGGATCATCTTGCCGGCAATGTCTATTCCGGTAGTTTTCTCCACCCCTTCCAGGCCAGGAGAAGCGTTGACCTCCATGACCAGCGGCCCACGTTCAGCACGCAGAATATCAACGCCAGCAACGTCCAGACCCATTGTCTGAGCGGCTTTGAGCGCAATTTCCCTTTCCCGCGGCGTGATATTCGCAATAGTGGCAACCCCACCGCGATGGAGATTAGAACGAAAATCACCTTCTTTGGCCCGGCGCTCAATGGCGGCCACCACCTCGTCACCGACCACGAAACAGCGAATATCTCGCCCTTTCGCTTCTTTGATATATTCCTGAACCAGTATATGGGCATTCAACCCACGAAAGGCATCCACCACGCTTTCTGCGGCCTGCCGCGTTTCCGCCAGTACCACGCCGATCCCCTGCGTACCTTCAACCAGTTTTACCACCAGCGGCGCGCCGCCAACCATGTCAATCATGTCGCTGGTATCGTCCGGAGAGTGAGCAATCCCGGTGATGGGTAAATCGATTCCCTGACGCGCCAGCAACTGCAGCGAACGCAGCTTATCGCGCGCACGCGTAATCGCTACCGACTCATTCAGCGGATAGCTACCCAGCATCTCAAACTGGCGCAACGCCGCAGTACCGTAAAAGGTAATCGCTGAACCAATCCTTGGGATCACTGCATCGAAATGAGGAAGCTGGCGGCCCTTGTAATGAATAGAGGACGCCGCCGGGCTGATGTTCATATAGCAAGAAAGGGGATCGATAATTTCAACCAGGTGACCACGCTGCATCGCCGCTTCACGCAGGCGCTTACAAGAATAGAGCGTTCCGTCCCGGGACAAAATGGCAATTTTCACCCTGCACCTCTCTGAATGACCTGGTAAAAGCTGGCGTATCATACACTGCGTTAAAATCTTTAGCGCGTAGCCCATCCCTGTTTATGCAAATATTCCAGGATAAAGGGACGACTTTCTTTAATGATGGTACGGCGAATATGGTCGCTCCAGGTGTCACGGCGCGTATTGCTCCCGCGGGTCAGATAGTACTGCGCGAGCTGCTCATCATATTGCGACAAAACGTCTTTGTTGAGTGGCTGATACTGATTTTCGTGCACCACAAGCGACGCTGGCAGTCGCGGCTTGATATCCGGGTTATCAGCAGGCCAGCCGAGGCATAGCCCAAACAACGGCAGAACATGTTGCGGAAGCTTCAGCAGTTCAGTGACCGGCTCAATATTATTTCGCAGACCGCCAATAAACACGCCGCCAAGCCCCAAAGACTCTGCCGCCGTCAGCGCATTTTGCGCCATCATCGCGGTATCAACAACGCCCAGTAGCAGCTGTTCCGCCAGCCCGAGTTGCGCGTCAGGGCAAATCTGCAAATGGCGATTAAAGTCAGCGCAAAACACCCAGAACTCGGCAGCCTGCGCCACATGTTTTTGTCCGCCGGATAAAGTAGCCAGTGATTCACGCAGGGCGTTATCCGTTATGCGAACGATGGTTGTGCATTGTAAAAAACTGGAGCTTGAGGTCCCCTGAGCGGCGGCAATAATCGCCTCCCGCTGCGCATCCGAAATGGCATCATCGGTGAAATGGCGAATGGAACGGTGGCTACGAAGTAAATCAATGGTTGGCGTCATCTCTTTTTTCTCTGTCTGAAAGTGAAGAATCACCGGGGGTTCGTGACATCAGCTGCGGCGCAACCAGTTGAGCAATACGCCACGTTAATACCACCGCGGCGGGAAGCATCAGCAGCACACCCAGAAATATCATCACCACGCAGGCTAACGGACTGCCAAGCGGTGCGGGTAAAGTGAGGTAATCGTTAAGCGATAGCAGCGCCAGCGATAACAAAACCATCCCGATTATTTCCAGCATCAATACGCTTTTGGGTAATGCACCAATTGCGCGCATAAGCGGCCTCCCGGCGAAATGGCTTTCATTATAAAACGTTCCGGCTTGTCGTGTTTAACAGTTATAGCTTGAGGATATCAAAGCAACAGGCTGAACCTGCTTTTCATCTGTCACAAATCGCGGCATCATAACAAGTATTGCCATCCGGCCTGATAAGTTCGAGGAGAGAGAGATGTTTGCCGTTATTTTTGGTCGTCCAGGGTGCCCGTATTGCGTGCGCGCAAAAGAATTAGCAGAAAAATTAAGCAATGAGCATGACGATTTTAACTTCCGCTACATTGATATCCATGCCGAAGGTATTACGAAAGCCGATCTGGAAAAGACGGTAGGTAAGCCAGTTGAAACCGTTCCGCAGATTTTTGTTGATCAAAAACACATCGGCGGCTGCACGGATTTTGAAGCGTGGGCAAAAGAGAACATGAATCTGTTCGCCTGATCGCCGTTTCTACGCCCTCCGCTGGAGGGCGTCTTCAGTTCTTTTTCCGTCGATGATGCTGATTGAACAAGTTGCTGATAAACAAAAAACACAATGCGCCAAGCGCGCACCAAAACACCGCACTAAACAACCACGCCAGCTCTTGCCACAATGAACGCGTCGGCATAAAAACGAACCGCATCAGTAACAGACAGCACGGCGCCGCCAACATGGCACCAAGAAGGGGTTTGAGCACCTCCCGACGATGGGAGAAAAAGCTTGCTGCAGCACCAGGCAGGATAAAAAACAACAATCCGACCTCAGGATGCCCTGCCGCTCTGAATGCCCCTTTCACGTTCAGCGTTAATGAAAGACACACCACAATAAAGAGCACAAAGCAGCAGACCGCACCCGCCCAACTTTGCTTATGTTTCAATTGTTCCTCCTGACACATTCTCTATCGAACACTCTTTTCGCCCGCAGGCGTCCAGTCAGATAAAGTAACCAGGCATTCCATGCCAAAAACACACTCACACGATTCTTATAGCCGTTGATACGTAATGAGATTAAACTAACCGCATATATTGTTATGCTGCATTATTTGGGGCTGTGTACGAAGCTGTCGCCCCTTAATTTCTGGCAAAAACATTAGCGTAAATTGCCATTTCTTTCAATAGCTTACTAGTAAACAAGAAGTTAGTCTCCGTGAATATAAACGTCGCAGATTTGTTAAATGGGAATTACATCCTGTTATTATTTGTGGTCCTGGCACTGGGCCTGTGTCTGGGTAAATTACGTCTGGGTTCAGTCCAACTCGGTAATTCCATTGGCGTTTTAGTGGTGTCCCTATTATTAGGTCAACAGCACTTTAGTATTAACACCGATGCATTAAATCTCGGCTTTATGCTGTTTATTTTTTGTGTCGGCGTCGAAGCCGGTCCCAACTTTTTTTCGATTTTTTTTCGCGATGGGAAAAATTATCTAATGCTTGCTCTGGTGATGGTCGGCAGCGCCATGCTGATCGCCCTGGGGCTGGGTAAGCTATTTGGCTGGGACATCGGCCTGACGGCAGGTATGCTGGCCGGCTCGATGACCTCAACGCCGGTGCTGGTCGGCGCGGGTGACACCTTGCGCCATTCCGGAATGTCGGGGACATCGCTTTCAACCGCCCTCGATAACCTGAGCCTCGGTTATGCGCTCACCTATTTGATTGGTTTGGTCAGTCTGATTGTTGGCGCGCGCTACCTGCCGAAACTTCAGCATCAGGATCTGCAAACCAGCGCCCAACAAATCGCACGTGAACGGGGTCTGGATACTGATGCCAACCGTAAGGTTTATCTGCCGGTAATTCGTGCCTATCGCGTTGGCCCGGAACTGGTGGCATGGGCCGATGGCAAAAATCTGCGCGAGCTGGGTATCTATCGCCAGACCGGTTGTTACATTGAACGCATCCGTCGCAACGGCATCCTGGCCAACCCGGATGGCGACGCGGTACTGCAAATGGGTGATGAGATAGCCCTGGTGGGTTATCCGGATGCGCATGCCCGCCTCGATCCCAGCTTCCGTAATGGTAAAGAGGTGTTCGATCGCGATCTGCTCGATATGCGCATCGTCACTGAAGAGATTGTGGTGAAAAACCACAATGCCGTTGGCCGCCGTCTGGCCCAGTTGAAGCTGACCGATCACGGCTGTTTTCTCAACCGCGTGATCCGTAGCCAGATTGAAATGCCTATCGATGATAACGTCGTGCTTAATAAAGGCGACGTGCTGCAGGTCAGTGGGGATGCTCGCCGCGTCAAAACCATTGCCGATCGTATCGGCTTCATTTCCATTCACAGTCAGGTGACCGATCTGCTGGCTTTCTGCGCCTTCTTTATCATCGGTCTGATGATCGGGATGATCACCTTCCAGTTCAGTAATTTCAGCTTCGGCATCGGGAATGCGGCTGGACTGCTGTTCGCTGGGATCATGCTGGGCTTCCTGCGTGCCAACCATCCAACGTTTGGCTATATCCCACAGGGGGCGCTGAACATGGTCAAAGAGTTTGGCCTGATGGTATTTATGGCAGGCGTCGGTTTAAGCGCGGGCAGCGGCATTGGCAATGGCCTTGGCGCCGTGGGTGGTCAAATGCTGATTGCCGGCCTGGTTGTCAGCCTGGTGCCGGTTGTCATCTGTTTCTTATTCGGTGCTTACGTATTGCGCATGAACCGCGCCCTGCTTTTTGGCGCCATGATGGGCGCGCGTACCTGCGCTCCGGCAATGGAAATCATCAGCGATACGGCACGCAGCAACATCCCCGCATTAGGCTATGCCGGGACCTACGCAATTGCCAACGTACTGCTGACATTAGCGGGGACACTCATCGTCATTGTCTGGCCTGGGCTTGGTTAGCGCTGAAATTTACTCTTAAACGAAAATTTTTTGCAGGTAAGCAGAACTTTTCTTCAAGACGTCAGTCATAACTATTGCCACTGCTTTTCTTTGATGTCCCCAATTTGTGGAGCCCATCAACCCCGCCGTTTTGGTTCAAGGTTGATGGGTTTTTTGTTGCCTGAATTTTGCGATCGCTGACTCCCTCCCCCGAAACTCTCTGTCACATTTGCAGCATGCTGGTTATGACACATACTTTTAGTCAGAACTAAATGGTAATAGGTGGTTGCTATGTTACTCGCAGGTAAAGTCGCGGTAATCTTCGGAGGCAGCGGCGCTATAGGCAGTGCAGTTGCGCATGCCATGGCGCGTGAAGGCGCCCATGTGTATCTGGGCGCGCGCAGTCAGGAAAAGCTGGATTGGGCGGCCAGTAGCATTCGAACCGCGGGCGGTGCCGTCGAAACCTTTGTCGCCGATGTCCTCGACGAATACGGCACCTCAAAACAAGTTACTCACCTTGCGCAGCAAACCGGTGGAATAGATGTGGCGGTTAACGCAACCGGCTTTATGCATGAACAGGGCAAACGCATCGAGGCGTTATCCCTTTCTGAGTTTATGAGCGGTATCACCCCTTTCCTCTCGGCGCAGTTCAATATCGCAAAAGCCGTAACGCCACACATGGGCGGCAATCGTGCGGGCGTCATTCTCACCGTTGTTGCGCCCGCGGCCCCGATGGCGATGCCTGGACATCTGGGACACATCGTTGGCTGTGCGGGAACAGAGGCCTTTATTAAAGCGCTCGCCAGCGAACTGGGGCCGGCGAATATTCGGGTCGTCGGCGTGCGCTCGCATGCGATTGTGGATGCCGTTCAGGCCGGTTCCTATACCGGGGAGATTTTTACCGCTAAAGCGCAGTCCATGGGTATTACCGTCGCACAATGGTTAGGTGGTGCGGCGCAAAGTACCATGCTTGGGCGCCTGCCTACGCTTGCACAAATCGCAGAGGTAATGACCTTTCTGGCTTCAGACCATGCCGGAGCAATCACCGCAACGGTGGTGAATATTACCGGCGGCGCTACGCACAACTGACCGTTGCGGGCAACCCCGCAATACGCTCCACCATCAGCAAGATATCTTCTCGCCGCAGCGGTTTTTTGTCCGTGACAAAATGCAGCGTCATCCCTTCAATAAACGCATCCAGCGCCCGCGCCGTAACCGGAGCAAACCACTGCTCCAGCGTTTGTTGGCTGCGTAACATCCAGTTTTGCATCACCGTTTTTAGTGCCGGTTTACGGCTGGCGAAGGCATACAGCTGATACATGAGTTCCATGTTATCGGGTGTCGTGACCTGGGAGCTGTAAATCATATCGGTAATCGCATGGCAAGCCTGCGACGCATCCGCAACGTCGGCAAAAAAAGCCTGATACTGCAGCATCATCCTGTCAGTAAAACGCTCAAACGCCTCCATTAAAAGCTCATCAATTCCCGAAAAGTAATAGGTCATAGAACCCAAGGGCACCTGAGCAATTGTCGCAATCTTCCGATGTGTAACCGCATGAATACCATGGGCTATTACCGCATCCAGAGTCGCCTGAACTATTTTTTCCCGCCGCTGCGGATCGTTCGCACGTCGCACTGCATTACCTCTTCTTGCATTTGTGTACAAATGTACACAACCTTGCTAAGGTTGTCTTCTTTCCTCTTTTCTTTGGCTCGAATTCATGACTGGCATCTCATCACGCAAAGCCTTAAGACGTCGCACCTGGGCACTGTTCACGTTCTTCTTTTTACCAGGATTATTAATGGCCTCCTGGGCAACGCGTACCCCTGCCATCAGAGATATCCTCTCCATATCAACCGCCGAAATGGGCGCGGTGCTGTTTGGACTCTCAATTGGTTCGATGAGTGGCATTCTTTGTTCGGCCTGGCTGGTGAAACGATTTGGCACGCGTAAAGTGATCCGCACCACCATGTCTTGCGCAGTCCTCGGAATGGCAATCCTCAGCGTGGCGCTCTGGCTGCATTCCGCATGGCTTTTCGCATTTGGTCTGGGCGTGTTCGGCGCCAGCTTTGGCGCAGCAGAAGTTGCCATCAACGTCGAAGGTGCGGCTGTTGAGCGCGAAATGAATAAAACCGTACTGCCGATGATGCACGGTTTTTACAGCCTGGGAACGCTGGCGGGTGCCGGAGTCGGGATGATGCTTACCGCCTTCAGCGTACCGGCGACCGCGCATATCTTGCTGGCGGCGATGGTGGCTATCACCCCTATCTTCATCGCCATCAAAGCCATTCCTGACGGCACGGGTAAAAATGCCGCTGACGGGTCTCGCTCCGGCGAAAAAGGGCTGCCTTTTTATCGCGATATTCAGTTATTGCTGATTGGCGTCGTGGTGCTCGCAATGGCATTTGCTGAAGGTTCCGCCAACGACTGGCTTCCGCTGCTGATGGTGGACGGACATGGATTTAGCCCGACATCAGGCTCGCTGATTTATGCCGGATTTACGCTGGGCATGACCGTTGGACGATTTACCGGCGGCTGGTTCATCGACCGCTACAGCCGCGTCGCGGTAGTGCGCGCCAGTGCGCTTATGGGGGCTCTTGGGATTAGCCTGATTATTTTTGTCGACAGCACTTGGGTGGCGGGTGTTTCCGTTATTCTGTGGGGACTCGGCGCATCACTGGGCTTCCCACTGACCATTTCGGCTGCCAGCGACACCGGCCCCGATGCGCCAACCCGCGTCAGCGTTGTCGCCACTACCGGCTATCTGGCATTCCTGGTTGGACCACCGCTGCTGGGCTACCTGGGTGAACACTACGGCCTGCGTAGCGCTATGCTGGTGGTGCTGGCGCTGGTGCTTGTCGCCGCCATCGTCGCGAAAGCGGTGGCAAAACCGGATCTCAAAAACACCACTGTGATGGAGAACAGCTAATGCGTATCAAACTGATTGCAGTCGACATGGACGGCACATTTTTAAGCGACCAAAAAACCTATAATCGTGAGCGCTTTATGGCGCAATATCGCCAGATGAAAGAACAAGGGATCCGCTTTGTGGTCGCCAGCGGCAACCAGTATTACCAGCTCATCTCCTTTTTCCCTGAACTGGCCAGTGAAATCTCATTTGTCGCCGAAAACGGCGGATGGGTGGTCAGTGAAGGGGAAGATGTCTTTAACGGCGAGCTGGGAAAAGACGATTTCCAGGCCATTGTGGAACATCTGCTGACACGTACGGACATCGACATTATCGCCTGCGGTAAAAATAGCGCCTATACCCTGAAGCGGTACAGCGATGAGCATAAGACGGTTTCCGCCATGTATTATCATCGTCTTGAATTTGTGGATAATTTTGACAACCTCAACGACATTTTCTTCAAGTTCGGGCTAAATATTTCAGACGATCGTATCCCCCAGGTGCAGGCTGACCTCCATGAGGCGATTGGCGACATTATGGTGCCGGTACATACCGGCTACGGCAGCATCGATTTAATTATACCCGGTGTGCATAAGGCAAACGGGCTGCGTCTGCTGCAACAACGCTGGAATATTACCGACGATGAGGTTGTTGTGTTTGGCGATGGCGGCAATGATATTGAGATGCTGCGTCAGGCAGGATTTAGTTTTGCAATGGCGAACGCCCATGAGCCGGTTATCCAGGCGGCAAAATATCGCGCAGGGTCGAACAACGAAGAGGGCGTGCTGGATATTATCGACCGCGTGTTAAAGAATGAAGCACCGTTTACGCAATAACGCCTTAGCACAGACGGCAACAAAATGATGGCATGATCTATTCATAATCCGCCTCAAATTAACCCGCTGGATTATTACCTCCAGTGAATATTCAGACGAGCGGATTATGAAGAAAAGTGTACTGATAGCGACATTGTTACTGGGTTTTGCGGGGACAACATTTGCGCAAAGCGTTACCGTTGATGTACCAAGCGGTTATAAGGTGGTGGTAGTGCCCTCTTCCGTCAGCGTTCCGCAGGCGGTGAGCGTTACCACAGCGCCACAAACGGTGTATGTTGCTCCGGCGCCTGCCCCGGCGCCTGTCTATCGCGCACATCCTTATGCGCGACATGTTGCAAGCGTCGGTGAAGGAATGATCATCGAACACCAGATTGACGATCACCACTAAGTTTTTGCCTGGCCCGGGCAACCGGGCTTTAACCTTCCCGTGAATCCCCTACCCGTTTATCTTTCAGGAAGATAACCATCAGAATCACCCACAGTACGCCGCTTGCCAGATTGAACAGGCTGAACAAGCCGTTTCCTCCGAGCAGATAAGCGTGTTTACTCAGCTCAATACCGACGGTAAAAATCAGCATCTGCAACATACCCATTGCGGCAGAAACCGTGCCCTTACTCATTTCACTGGCAAACAGCGTGAGACGTACCAGTCCAGCATTCGCCACGCCAATACCAAACGCATAGATGCTTAAACCCGCCGTCATCCATAGATACGCATGGGATGACACCACCGTGGCCGCAGCGGCAATCACCAGCCCGACGGCGATTGGCCAGCCGCCCATGATAATCAGCGAACGTACGGTTTTTCGCGAGGTCAGGCGCGCCAGTACCAGGTTACCGGCAATCAACGCGCCAAAAATCGGCACCTGCAACAGGCCATATTCGTAGCTGCTGAGATGTTCACCGTTGATGATAATAATCGGGGACTGCGCAATCCACGCCAGTAACGGCAGGCTGACAAAACCCAATGCCAGCGCGCCTGCAACAAAGCGCACGTTCCTCAGCACCAGCCTATAATCTTTGCCCAGCTCTTTAATCGACAGCTTTTCACCAAGCCGGGTTGCCGTCTCCGGCATCGCGCGTTGCAGACCAAAAAAAGAGATGGCGGCCAGGGCGGCAAACAGGATAAACATCCCTTCCCACGGCAGAACATGTACCCAGGCTGCGCCGACCAACGGCCCCAGCAGGGGCGCAATCAACGCTACGTTTGCCATCAGCGCGGTAATTTTTATGCACACCGCTTCTTCAAAGGATTCCTGAATTGCGGCGTAACCCACCGCGCCAATAAAGCACAGGCTTATCCCTTGTAAAAAACGCAGGAAGGTAAATTGCTCAATATTCTGCGCAAGCAGGGTTGCAAGGCAGGTCACAATGAACCAGAGCACGCCGGTTAACATCACCGGGCGACGTCCAATTCGATCCGACAGCGGTCCTAATAACCACTGCAAAAACATGCCGCCAGCCAGATAGGCGGTCATGGATGTGGGCACCCAATCTAATCCGGCATTATATTGCTCCACCACCGCCAACATTCCGGGCTGGATCATATCGTTGCCGATATAAGTAGAGAATTCGTAAAGCACCAGACAGAGAGGGAAAAGTAATGCCTGACGCCCCAAACGGGCGCCTGAAGATAAACGGTTCTGCATGCAGTCTCTTAACTATAGAAAAATCGCGCAAAGTGTAATAAATGCGCCGTACTGGTGATAGTGAATTATGTGATTTGAAAGCAAATTGCGCACATTTTTACACTCATTTGCTCAGGAACATTTTGCGTTAAGGTTAATTTAAGTTGAGGCCGCTATCATGTTCAATAAGTCTCATTAATTGTCTGAAAAATAGTCATTTAACAGACAAATAAGACAAGACCGCTTTTTATCCCGTGAAAGCAATTTTATGCTCTCCCCTCTTGGGCCTTTTTAACGATTACACTGAGTCTGGACGTTATGCTGGAAAATCTGAACAACTCACTTTTTTATCTCATCAATGCCACGCCGGACTCTGCGCAATGGATGATATCGCTTGCCATTTTTATTGCCAAAGACCTGATTAACATCGTACCGCTATTAGCCGTTGTGCTTTGGCTTTGGGGGCCGCGGGCCCAGGTTACTCTCCAGCGCCAGTTAGTTATAAAAATGGCGATTGCGCTGATCGTCGGTCTGACGATTTCATGGCTGATGGGGCATCTGTTCCCTCACGATCGTCCGTTTGTTAACCACATCGGTTACAACTTCCTGCATCATGCGGCGGATGACTCTTTCCCGAGCGATCACGGTACGGTTATCTTTACCTTTGCACTGGCTTTCCTGTTCTGGCATCGCCTGTGGACGGGCGCTCTGCTGATGGTCGTTGCTGTGGCGATTGCCTGGTCGCGGGTCTACCTTGGCGTACACTGGCCGCTGGATATGCTGGGAGGATTACTCGCCGGACTGATTGGCTGCCTGAGCGCCCAGATGATCTGGCAGCGGTTTGGCACGCCCCTGTACCTCGGCTTGCAAAATGGCTATCGCGCCTGCTTCGCTCTGCCCATCCGTAAAGGCTGGGTGCGTGACTAACCCACGGTAAAAAGAGTAGTATTAAGCGCGATACTGAGCACTTATTCTACTCTCCAGGGGAACTATGGAAACTCGACGCGACGAGCGTATTGGTCAATTACTGCAGGCGCTGAAACGCAGCGATAAATTACACCTCAAAGAAGCCGCGACGCTGCTGGGCGTATCTGAGATGACCATTCGTCGCGACCTGAATAATCACGATGCTCCCGTCGTCTTGCTCGGGGGCTATATTGTTCTGGAACCCCGCAGCGCCAATCACTATTTAATCAGCGATCAAAAATCCCGACTGGTTGATGAAAAGCGCCGTGCCGCCCAGATGGCGGCAAGCCTCGTGCAGGCACACCAGACTATCTTTTTCGACTGTGGTACCACCACGCCGTGGATCATTGAGGCTATCGACAATGAATTGCCTTTCACCGCAATCTGCTACTCGCTGAATACGTTTCTGGTGCTACAGGAAAAACCGCAGTGCCGCGTCATTCTGTGTGGTGGCGAATTCCATGCCAGCAACGCAATTTTCAAACCGCTTGATTTCCAGGAAACGCTGAACAACCTGTGCCCGGATATCGCTTTTTATTCCGCAGCTGGCGTTCATATTGAGAAAGGCGCGACCTGTTTTAACCTGGAAGAGCTACCGGTGAAACACTGGGCGATGTCGATGGCGCAGCATCACGTGCTGGTGGTCGATCACAGCAAATTTGGTAAGGTGCGTCCTGCGCGGATGGGTGAAGTAAAACGCTTTAATACCATCGTCAGCGATAGCCGTCCTGACGAGGCGTTTGTTGAGCACGCGAAAGCGCAACGTATCAAACTGATGTATTAAGCGATACTGCCGGATGGCGATAGCGTCATCCGGCAAACGCTAAGCTTAAGAGAACCAGCCGCCAAACCACTGGTGGAATTTCATCATCACAAAGTCCCACATGCGACTAAAGAATCCCCCCTCTTCCACGGCCTCCATCACCATCAGTGGACGCTGCTCGATGGATTTCCCGTTCAACTGGAAGTCGATAGTCCCCACAACCTGGCCTTTCTTCAGCGGCGCGGTTAACTGTGGTTCGGTCAGGGTAAAGCTGGCCTTCAGGTTTTTGAGCTGACCACGCGGGATAGTCACCGAGCCCGCTTCTCCGGCACCCAAATTAACTTCACTCTTATCGCCAAACCAGACGCGCTGCGTCACGAAAGTGGCATCCGGTTTAATCGGCGTAACGGTTTCAAAGAAGCGGAAGCCCCAGGTCAGCAGCTTTTCTGACTCATTAAAACGAATGCGGTCGGTTTTCGCCCCCAACACCACGGAAATCAGGCGCATATCCCCCTGGGTCGCGGAAGCGACCAGGTTGTATCCCGCCCCGGCCGTGGTACCGGTTTTCATACCGTCCACGTTCAGGTTGGTGCTCCACAACAAACGGTTGCGGTTCGGCTGGCGGATTTTATTAAAGGTAAATTCTTTCTCTTTGTGGATAGCGTACTCTTCCGGTACATCGTGGATTAGCGCCTTCCCGAGCAGGGCCATATCACGTGCGGTACTGAACTGTCCTGCCGCATCCAGGCCATGCACGGTCTGGAAAGTGGTATTGGTCAGCCCCAGTTTTTTCGCGTAGCCGTTCATCAGACCAATGAAGGATTCCTGGCTGCCGGCAACGTAATCAGCCAGTGCGATACAGGCATCGTTACCAGACTGGATGATAACGCCTTTGTTCAGATCGGACACTGCAACCTGATCGCCAGGTTTGAGGAACATAACCGACGAACCGCGCAGGGCCGGATTACCGGTCGCCCAGGCGTCTTTGCCCACGGTGACCATGTCGTTGAGGTTAATTTTCCCGGCCTTCAGCGCCTGACCGACTACATAGCTGGTCATGATCTTGGTCAGACTGGCAGGATCCAGTTTCTCATCAGCATTACCTTCCGCCAGAACCTTACCGCTGGCGTAATCCATTAGGATCCACGCGCGCGCGTCGACGCTCGGCGGGGCCGTTGGTTGCTCCGCCGCCTGTACGCTCGGCGCCAAAAGGATTAAGAGTGCAGAACCTGCAGCAAAGCTGCGAAGTGAAGAGAAGTATTGCGTCATAAATGCCACCCGAGTATCCATTCCAAAAAACCACGTCATACCACACCGTGTTTACACAAAACCAGCCAGGCGACCCTGGCCAACCCATGCAGAAAAGGTCTGATGGATGACGTGTAAAATAAGTGCGGTGAGTAATAACGCACTAACGAGCTTAAAGAAACCGTAAGTTGGTAAAGTTTTTAAAGTTTATGCAATAACACCGCGCTGCGCTGCTCCCGGCACGATTTTTTTAGACTTTGTTGCGTAAATATTAGGTTTACCCCACCATGTGGGCTAGTCAGATGGCATCTGCAGCCATAAAGCTGCTCAATTAATTTGCGGGGTTACTATGATTACACTGTGGGGTCGCAATAACTCGACCAACGTAAAGAAAGTATTGTGGACGCTCGAGGAACTGGAACTGCCGTATAACCAAATTCTGGCGGGCGGACAGCATGGCGGTAACCGCGATGCCGACTATCTGGCACTCAACCCGAACGGACTGGTCCCGCTACTACGCGATGATGAAACGGACGTTGTTCTGTGGGAATCCAATACCATTGTCCGCTATCTGGCAGCTCAGTACGGACAAAAGCGTTTGTGGATTGACGCCCCGGCCGCGCGCGCCGTCGGTGAAAAATGGATGGACTGGGCAAACCAGACGCTAAGTCCTGCGCATCGGGTTATCTTGTTTGGCCTGGTCAGAACCCCTGCCGAGAAACGCGATATGGCGGCAATCGAGGCGGGTAGTCAGGTGTGCGATAACCTGTTTGCTATTCTGGATAACGCGCTGGCGGACCAGCCATGGTTCTCCGGGGCTGAATTTGGCACTGCCGATATCGCCGTTGCGCCGTTCATCTATAACCTGTTCAACGTTGGCCTGAGCTGGACCCCGCGCCCACATCTGGAGCACTGGTATCAGCAACTGACCGAACGTCCGGCGTTTCAAAAAGTCGTAATGATCCCGGTCAGCTAACTCAATCAGGGACTCACTTTCAGTAATTCCCCGTCGGACTCGTCGGTTAGTACGTATAAGTACCCGTCTGGTCCGACGCGCACATCACGGATCCGTTGTCCCCTTTCCTGCAACAGACGACCCTCTTCGGTGACGGCATTCCCTTTGACGCTCAACACGATCACCTCTTTATCTTTCAACGCGCCAATGAACAACTTCTGCCACCACTGTGGGAAGGTATCGCTATTATAAAAAGCCATTCCGCTGACCGCCGGTGACTTTTCCCAGTAAAAGATGGGTTGCTCTGTTCCAGCAACAATTGGGCCTTTTGCTTCGGGGATTTTAAGACCACTGTAGTTAACGCCCCAGGTCGCAAGCGGCCAGCCGTAGTTTTTCCCTTTCTCCGGGATATTGATTTCATCGCCCCCGCGTGGACCATGCTCATTGAGCCACAGCGTATCGCTCCAGGGATTCATCGCCATCCCCTGCGGGTTGCGGATACCATATGACCAAATCTCTGCCCGCGCTCCTGCCCTCTTCACAAACGGATTATCCGGCGGAATTTTTCCCTCATCGGTCAGTCGTACGACCTTGCCCTGCAGCTTATCCAGATCCTGGGCGGTAGAACGTCGATTATTTTCACCAAGACCAATAAACAGATAACCGTTGCCATCAAAAACCATACGTCCGCCAAAATGGTTTCCGGTGGAAAGCTTCGGCTGTTGGCGAAAAATGGTCTGGAACCCTTGCAGATGTTTGAGATCGTCGCTCAGTCGTCCGTAACCAACCGCTGTCCCGGCGTTACCTTCACTGTCAGCTTCAGCAAAGCTAAGCCACACCCGGCGAGATTGTTTAAAATCCGGTGCTAATGCCACATCAAGCAATCCCCCCTGACCATTCGCCCAGACTTTGGGTACGCCGGTCAGCGGGTCGGAAAGCCCCTTCCCTGACTGCCAAAGGCGAAGCTGGCCGCCTTTGAGCGTAATAAGCATACCGCGATTGTCGGGTAAAAACGCCAGCGACCACGGATGATCGAGTTTCGTTTGCAGCACTTCCACCTCTACCGCGGCGGCATAAGAGGAAAATAGCGCGAGTGGGACAGCACAGAGAAAGAGTCGACGCATAACACCTCCTTAATGGCTCTGCATAAAGCGTAGCCAGCAAGGGGAATTATCCCGCCACATTTACATAATCTTAACGAAAAGGGGGAGCGCCCTCCCCCTGATTCAGACGTGTTCCAGCGTTGAATAAGATTGCAAACACTGGATACTTAGCGTCAGCGTTGTCAGGCAGTTTTCCAGTTTCTCTGCGTTAACGGCGATAAAGGTTGGACAATCGTGATGTCCACTCATAAGACAAACAGCGGCGGCGGCTAACGCCCCTTCAGCACGATGAAGGGCATTCCACTCTTCCTGATCAAGATGCATACCGTGAAGCTGTGATTGCTCGTGCAATTCGCGATTCAGTGCAAAAAAATTATCACGCAGACGATCGCTCTCGCTGACTGACATGTAGCCTTTCGCTTTTCTCAACAGCAGATAAGCGGCAAGTTCGACACGGGCGTTTATCAATTTGTTGAGAAGATCGGTTCTCAGTCTGTCAACAACCATACTTTGTTCCTCCTCTTTCCAACTATGGTGCAACTTAATAGTATGGTCATTTTTTGAACAAAGTCGTGTCCAGGATCAATCCATCACCGAAAATTAACATAATTTACAAATAATCTTTAATTCCACGCCGGGCGTGGCGACTGATGGTATGAGATTGCGATACAATTTTTATTCAGAACTCTGTAGAATCCGTGCCCTGAATATTCCAATAACTGAACAATTTTTACGCTATGAGCAATGTAACCCACCAGCCGAAAATCGGCTTTGTCTCCCTCGGCTGCCCGAAAAACCTCGTCGATTCTGAACGCATCCTGACCGAACTTCGTACCGAAGGCTATGATGTTGTGCCAAGCTACGACGACGCGGATATGGTTATCGTTAACACCTGTGGCTTTATCGACAGCGCGGTTCAGGAGTCGCTGGAAGCAATCGGCGAAGCGCTGAACGAAAACGGCAAGGTGATCGTCACCGGCTGTCTGGGCGCGAAAGTCGATCAGATCCGTGAAGTCCACCCGAAGGTGCTGGAAATCACCGGGCCGCATAGCTACGAACAGGTTCTGGAGCACGTTCACCACTATGTGCCCAAACCAAAGCACAACCCGTTCCTGAGCCTGGTTCCTGAACAGGGCGTCAAGCTCACTCCGCGTCATTATGCCTATCTGAAAATTTCTGAAGGCTGCAACCACCGCTGCACGTTCTGCATTATTCCGTCGATGCGTGGCGATCTGGTGAGCCGTCCGATTGGCGACGTCCTCAGCGAAGCCAAACGTCTGGTGGATGCGGGCGTAAAAGAGATACTGGTTATTTCTCAGGATACTTCCGCGTACGGCGTGGATGTGAAGCATCGCACCGGTTTCCATAACGGCGAGCCGGTCAAAACCAGCATGGTTGATCTGTGCGAGCAGTTATCAAAACTGGGGATCTGGACTCGTCTGCATTACGTCTATCCCTACCCGCACGTTGATGACGTGATCCCACTGATGGCGGAAGGGAAAATCCTGCCGTATCTGGACATCCCGCTGCAGCATGCCAGCCCGCGTATTCTTAAGCTGATGAAACGCCCAGGCTCCGTGGACAGACAACTGGCACGCATCAAGCAGTGGCGTGAAATCTGCCCTGAACTGACGCTGCGCTCAACCTTCATTGTCGGTTTCCCGGGTGAAACGGAAGAAGACTTCCAGATGCTGCTCGACTTCCTGAAGGAAGCACGTCTGGACCGCGTGGGCTGCTTTAAATACAGCCCGGTAGAAGGCGCTGGCGCCAATGACCTGCCGGACCAAATCCCGGAAGAGGTGAAAGAGAAACGCTGGAACCGCTTTATGCAATTGCAACAGCAAATCTCCGCTGAACGTTTGCAGGAAAAAGTGGGCCGCGAAATTCTGGTTATCGTTGATGAAGTTGACGAAGAAGGCGCGATTGGACGCAGCATGGCTGACGCCCCGGAAATCGACGGCGCGGTATACCTGAATGGCGAAACCAAGGTGAAACCTGGCGATATCATCCGCGTGAAGGTCGAAAACGCTGATGAATACGATCTGTGGGGCACCCGCGTTTAAATAAGCGCAACCCAACTGTAGGCCGGATAAGCGTTACCTCTTATCCGGCCCTGTGATTTATCCTTTAATTTTCGGGTCCAGCGCGTCGCGCAGACCATCTCCGAGTAAGTTAAACGCCAGCACCGTCAGGAATATCGCCACCGCCGGGAAAATCGCCACGTGCGGCGCGATCACCATATCAGCGCGGGCTTCATTGAGCATTGCCCCCCACTCCGGGGTCGGCGGCTGCGCACCCAATCCCAGAAATGACAGGCTCGCGGCAGAGATAATCGACGTGCCAATTCGCATGGTAAAAAAGACCACGATCGATGAAACCGTACCCGGCAAGATATGGTTGAAGATGATGGTCGCATCGCTGGCGCCAATACTGCGCGCGGATTCAATAAAGGTCTGCTGCTTTAGCACCAACGTATTTGCGCGCACCAGCCGCGCGAAGGCCGGAATGGAGAAAATGGCCACGGCAATAATCACGTTTGCAATGCCGCTGCCCAGCACAGCGACCACGGCTATCGCCAGCAAAATACCCGGAAAGGCGAACAGCACATCGCAGATACGCATAATCAGTCGATCCCACCAGCCTTCGTAGTATCCCGCCAGCAGACCCAGCACGGTGCCAATCGCTGCGCCAATAAATACGGCAAAGACCCCCGCCGCCAGCGAGATTTGCGCCCCCACCAGCACGCGGCTAAAAATATCCCGCCCCAGCGAGTCAACGCCGAACCAGTGCAGCATCGACGGTCCGTCATTCAGACGGTCATAATCGAAGTAATTCTCGGCATCAAATGGCGTTAACCAGCGAGCAAAAATCGCCACCATTATCAGCAGCACGACAAATAACCCCGCTAACATCGCCATGCGCTGGCGACGGAAACGACGCCAGAATTCATGCCACGGCGTGCGTATCTGCTCAGGCTTAACAAGGGGCATCGCATTTAAAATCGCCTGTCGGCGCCAGTTAAAAAATCGCATCCTTACTTGTACCTGATTGCCGGATTAATGGCGGCATAGAGCACATCCACCACTAAGTTAATAAGAATAAACTCCAGAGAAAACAACAGCACCTCGGCCTGAATCACCGGGTAGTCGCGCATTTCGACTGAGTCCACCAACAGCCGCCCAAGCCCTGGCCAGTTAAACACCTTTTCAACCACAATCGAGCCGCCAAGCAAAAAGCCAAACTGTAGCCCCATCATGGTGACCACCGGGATCATCGCATTACGCAAACCATGTTTTAACACCACCCAGGTTTCACTCACCCCTTTGGCCCGCGCGGTACGCATATAGTCTTCACTGAGCACATCGACAAACGAAGCGCGGGTAAACCGGGCTAACACCGCAGCCACCGCCGCACCCAGGGTAATAGACGGGAGGATATAGTGCCGCCAGGTATCAGCGCCAACGGTGGGCAACCAGCCAAGCTCAACGGAGAATATCTGCATGAGCAGCATGCCGAGCGCAAACGCCGGGAAAGAGATCCCGGTGACGGCGAGCGTCATACTCAATCTGTCCGGCCAACGATTGCGCCATACAGCAGCAATAATCCCTGCCGTCATGCCGAATAACACCGCCCACGCCATGCTGGCAATGGTCAGCCATAGCGATGGCATAAAACGACTGGCTATCTCTTCGGAAACCGGGCGACGAGAAACCATTGAGGTTCCAAAATCGCCTTGCAACACGTTAGTAATGTAATGCCAGAACTGAATATGCAGCGGCTGGTCCAGACCCAACTGCTGACGCACCAGTTCGATAACCTCAGCGTCAGCCTCCGGTCCGGCAATCAGCCGGGCCGGATCGCCGGGTAGCAGGTGAACAAATAAAAATACCAGCACCGCTACAATCAACAGAGTTGGAATCAACCCCAGCAGGCGCTTGAAAACATAGTTAAGCATCACACTCCCTTCGCCGGCCCCTGTGTGACGGGGCCGGATGAATAGCTTATTTTAAATCCGCATCATCAAAGCTAAATCCGGTATCCGGCATGATCCAGAACCCGGTCAATCTGGTGTTGTGCGCCGAAATCAGTTGTTCCACTACCAGTGGGATCCACGGCGACTCTTTCCAGATAATATCCTGCGCATCCTTGTACAGCTTCGCTTTCTGGGCCGGATCGTTGGTTTGCAACGCTGCCGCTAAATCACTGTCCACCTGCTTATTGCTGTAGAACGCCGTATTAAACAGCGTTGGCGGCCAGTTTTGAGATGCAAACAGCGGTGACAGCGCCCAGTCTGCTTCACCCGTAGAGGCAGACCAGCCGGTGTAGAACATGCGTACCCCGCTCTCTTTCTGCGCTTTACCTTCGACTTGCGCCGCGCGCTGACCGGCATCCATCGCCGTCACCTGAGCCTTAACGCCCACCTGAGCCAGTTGCTGCTGGGTAAATTGCAGCACTTTCTGCGCGGTACTATGGTTATGAGAAGACCATAGCGTGGTGGTAAAACCGTTCGGATAACCCGCTTCTTTCAGCAGTTCGCGCGCTTTTGCCGGGTCGTATGGCCATGGCGTATAGCTTTGCGCATAGGCGATCGACGGAGGGAGAACGCCGGTTGCTGGCGTCGCGTAACCGGCAAACGCCACTTTCACCAGCGCCTGACGGTTGATGGCATAATTCAGCGCTTCACGCACCTTCGGGTTATCGAACGGTTTTTGCGTGACGTTCATGCTGATGTAACGCTGCATAATAGACGGACTGGCCACCAGTTCCAGGTTTTTATTCTTCGCCAGTAGCGCCGCCTGCTCGTAAGGGATCGGGAAGGCAAACTGCGCTTCCCCGGTCTGCAACATTGCCGCACGCGTGTTGTTGTCGGTCACCGGACGCCAGGTAATCGTATCCAGCTTTGGCAGCCCTTGCTGCCAGTAACCCGCGAACTTCTTAACCTTTACAAAATCCGTCTGATTCCAGGTCTCAAGCTGATACGGCCCGGTCCCCACGGGATGGAAACCGATCTCCTTGCCGTATTTCTCCAGCGCGGCGGGAGAGATCATCGCCGTAGCCGGGTGCGCCAGAATATTGATAAATGCAGAGAACGGCTGCTTCAGCGTTATCTTCACCGTCGACGGATCGACGACCTCGGTTTTATCGATATTCTTATACAGGTTGTAGCGTTTCAGATGGTTTTCCGGGTTGCTGGCCCGGTCGAGGTTAGCTTTAACCGCATCGGCGTTGAAGTCGGTGCCGTCCTGAAACTTCACACCCTGTCGCAGCTTAAGGGTATAAGTCAGGCCATCATCAGAAACCGTATAACTCTCCGCCAGCACATTTTTCAGCTTCATCTCTTTATCAAGGCCAAACAGCCCCTGGTAAAAGGACTTCGCTACCGCCTGCGACAACGTGTCGTTTGCGTCGTAGGGATCGAGGGTGGTGAAATTGGATCCTACCGCCACTACTACATCTTTGGCGGCCCAGCCAGGTGTGGCGGCCAGCGCAGAGGCCACTCCCACAGCAACCAGCCATTTTCGAGCAACAATTTTTGTCATGTTATTCTCCTTAAACCCTGCCTGCCTGTTATAAACGCGAAAGCGCATTTTCTGGTTGCCCACGCGCAACATAATGCCCCGGGCCAACTTGCTGGAGTGAAACGGGGGAAATCTCTTCACCGCGTTTGCGGATATTACTGGGGATATCATCCGACAGCAGCACGCGCTGGGGCCGGTGATGTGAGGGATCGGCGACCGGGACTGCCGCCATCAGTTTGCGGGTGTACGGATGCTGCGGATTTTCAAACACCGCGCGTCGGGTGCCGATCTCGACGATTTGCCCAAGGTACATCACCGCCACCCGATGACTGATCCGCTCCACCACCGCCATATCGTGGGAAATAAACAGGTACGCAATCCCCATTTCTCGTTGGAGGTCGAGCAACAGGTTGATAATTTGCCCGCGAATTGAGACATCCAGCGCCGAAACTGACTCATCGGCAATAATCACCTTGGGATTGAGCGCCAGCGCCCGGGCAATACAGATCCGCTGACGCTGCCCACCGGAAAACTCATGCGGATAGCGCCAGGCATGCTCAGGGAGCAATCCTACGCGTTCCAGCAGCCATGCAACCCGTTTTGCCGCCGCATCGCCTTGCAGTAGCCCATGCACCCGCAGCGGTTCTAAAATGGAATATCCCACGGTCTGACGCGGATCGAGCGAAGCATAGGGGTCCTGAAAGATAAATTGAATATCCCGACGCAGCGGCTGTAGCTTACTGGCGGCCAGGGTATCGATACGCTGTCCGTTGAAAACAATCTCCCCGCGTTGAGACTCGACCAGACGTAGCAGCGCCCGACCGGTGGTGGATTTCCCGCAGCCTGACTCCCCCACCAGCGAGAGCGTCTCTCCGGGCCACAGGTCAAAGCTGACGTTTTCCACCGCATGCACCTCGCGGGTCACCCGATTAAGAATGCCGCTGCGCAGCGGAAAACGCGTCACCAGATTACGTACCTGCAAAATAGGCTCGCCTTCAACCACGGTATCCTGTTCAGTCTGTGGTTCTACATGACTGGGATCGTGTAACGAAATGAGTGGAAACCGGCGCGGGTACGCTTGTCCGGTCATCGCCCCAAGCTGCGGCACGGCTGCCAGCAGCGCTTTGGTGTAAGGATGCTGGGGAGCGTGAAAAATCTGCTCAACGCTGCCGGTTTCTACCGCCTCGCCCTGATACATCACCAGCACGCGATCGGCAATATCCGCCACGACGCCCATATCGTGGGTAATAAAGATCACTCCCATCGACATATCCTGCTGCAACACTTTTATCAGTTGCAGGATCTGTGCCTGAATAGTGACATCCAGCGCGGTAGTCGGCTCATCGGCAATTAAAACCGCAGGGCGACACGATAGCGCCATAGCGATCATTACCCGCTGGCGCATGCCGCCAGAAAGCTGGTGCGGATAGCGCGATAAAATAGCCTTCGCCTCGGGGATACGCACCTGGTCGAGCATCCGTTTCGCTTCCACCATCGCCTCTTCGTGGCTGGCCCCCTGATGCAAACGGATTGACTCAGCAATCTGCTCACCTACGGTAAATACCGGATTAAGCGATGTCATGGGCTCCTGGAAGATCATGGCGATATCCGCGCCACGCACGTGACGCATCCGCGACGCGCTCTGTTCACCCAGCTCAATAACCTGTCGGTTACGGCGTCGAAGGAGCATTTCATCGCAGCTCACCTCGCCGCCTGACTGTTCAATCAAACGCATCAGCGACAAGGCTGTTACCGACTTTCCTGAACCGGATTCGCCCACTATCGCCAGCGTTTCACCACGCTTCAGGCGAAATGACAGATTACGCACCGCACTGATGCGCTGCTGCTCCTGCTCAAAGGCAATGTTCAGGTTGCTGACTGCCAGCACGTCGCTGGCGTCAAGCTCATCACTGTGTGGCAACGGTATCTCCTTTTTCCCGATAAATACCGGTGGTTGGCGTATCGCCTGCATATCCCCAGGCACGGTACATGCCTTCGCTGTTAAAGGGCAAGGCGACGTTGCCCTCGTGATCGACGGCAATTAAACCGCCGCTACCGCCGAGCGCCGGTAATTTTTCCATTACTACGCGTTCGCACGCCTCCGATAAACTCAGGCCGCCATAGTCCATCAACGCCGCAATGTCATAGGCCGCCAGCGCACGAATAAAGACTTCACCGGTTCCGGTGCAGGAAACGGCCACACTTGCGTTATTGGCATAGCAGCCAGCGCCGACCAGCGGACTGTCACCTACCCGCCCCGGTAATTTGTTGGTCATCCCGCCGGTCGATGTTGCCGCCGCCAGATTGCCAAACATATCCAGCGCGACCGCACCCACAGTACCCATTTTGTTGTTTTCATCCAGCGGGGTCGCGCTATGATCCAGCACCGTTTCACCCGCCGATTGCGCTGCCAGCAGTTGAGCGTAGCGTTCTGGCGTCGAGAAAATATCCGCCGAAACGCGCTCCATACCCTGCGCAATGGCAAAGTTTTCAGCCCCTTCACCTATCATCATGACGTGGGGGCTGTGCTCCATCACCAGGCGAGCCGCGAGAATTGGATTGCGCAGATGGCTAACCCCGGCGACGGCTCCCGCGTTTAGCGTATTACCGTCCATCACACAGGCGTCCAGTTCATGGGTTTCATCACGGGTATACACCGCGCCAATTCCGGCATTAAACAACGGACACTCTTCCAACAAACGCACGGCTTCGGTGACCACATCCAGTGCGCTACGACCGTCTTCAAGCATCCGTTGGCCGGTTTCAACGATATCCGACAGCGCTTGTATATAACGCAATTCTTGCTCCTGGCTCAGTAACGCGCGGGTGATAGCCCCTGCGCCGCCGTGAATTGCAATGACTGCTTTACCCATTTTATTCGTCCATTAGGTGGCGGGTACCGGGGGGTTATAAATATCAGAATTTCGGTGACTTATTGATTCGATTTTTGAATATAGAAAGATGCAGACGTCATGTAAAGGTAAAGGCCCGCACCTCACACCCCGTCTCATCAGGTCATTCAGATGTGTTTAACGGAAAGGAGATCTCTCGACGTTGGTGCTAAATTATTCAAGCCGATCGGTAATCTGTTTTTTTGCATAAAACACAAAGCGTTCTACAGACGGCATACACGCTGCCCAGTTATGTTTGGTTAACCCCAGATATTCCGCACGCGCCGCTTGCAGCAAATCAGCATGCTCAGCGGGTAATTGCGGCAGAAGCCAGGATGCGGCCTCATCTTTAGCGACAATATTACCCGTAACCACGCTATACCAGATACGTGCCAGAGCAAGGATGATATTACGCTCGTCCCCCTCTAAATCAGCCGGTTTCTGCCACATCTCAAGGATATGCCGAAATGTTTGCAATACATCGCTAAACGGAATGACGTTAAATAACATCTCAGCCGGTTCACCGAACAGCGGTACGCTGGCGCGCCGGGCCTGGGTCAGCAGAATAGAAAGATCAGCATCCACCATTGCCGGTTCAAACACGCCAGCACGAATATCATCACGCAACCATTCGCCAAACTGCATTTCTCTCGCCGGTGGGAATCGCCACGGCACGATCTGCGAGTGCAGAACCACGGTCACTTCCAGCGCACGATATGGCCCGGAGGTGCCGGGAGGCGCTGAAATGGTCAGCAAATCCTGCATCAGTTTTTTTCTTTGTCGGGCATTTATGGGTTCACGCAGGGTGACCAATAAATCAATGTCGCTTTGGGGTTTTAAGCCGCCTTCAACCGCAGAGCCATACAAATGAAGGGCAATGAGATTCCCCGCGAAAATCTGACGGATGCACGCACTGGCGGCCTCCACCTGTCGTCGAATTGCGTCTGGAATAATATTGGCCATTTAGCCCCCAGGGAAAAATGAGCGGAAATATTGAGTCTATACTGCATTCTTCCTGCTGCGCTATCCCTGGCACAAAACCTTTACCAGATCTGATTCTAAGCCTGAGGTAGCATACTGCCCGCGTCCATTTTCTGACATAATGAGCAGATTCGATTTTGCCCCGCAGGAGTCTTCTCATGGAATTTACCGCCGGACTGATGCCGCTTGAAACGGCTCTCTCTCAGATGCTTTCGCGTATTACCCCGCTCACCGCCGTCGAAGCGCTGCCGCTGGTTCAATGCTTTGGCCGTATTCTGGCCACCGACGTTGTCTCCCCCATTGATGTACCGGGATTCGATAACTCAGCAATGGATGGCTATGCGGTACGATTAGCCGATTTACAATCTGATCAGCCGCTTGCGGTGGCGGGTAAAGCCTTTGCCGGTCAGCCTTTCCATGGCGAGTGGCCTGCGGGAACCTGCATCCGTATTATGACCGGCGCCCCGGTGCCTGCTGGTTGTGAAGCGGTGGTGATGCAGGAGCAAACGGAACAAACTGAGGACGGGGTGCGTTTTACCGCCGAAGTCCGCCGCGGGCAAAATATTCGTCTGCGCGGTGAAGATATTGCAAACGGCGCGGTGGTGTTTCCCGCCGGGACTCGCCTGACAACCGCCGAGCTTCCCGTTCTGGCTTCGCTCGGTGTTGCCGATGCTCCCGTAGTACGCAAAGTCCGCGTGGCGCTGTTCTCCACCGGTGATGAACTGCAGTTACCAGGTCAGCCGCTGGGAGACGGGCAGATTTATGACACTAACCGTCTGACCGTTCACCTGATGCTGCAACAGTTGGGCTGCGAAGTGATCAACCTGGGGATTATTCGCGACGATCCCAACGCGCTGCGTGCCGCGTTTATCGAAGCCGACAGCCAGGCCGATGTCGTCATCAGTTCCGGCGGCGTTTCAGTAGGCGAAGCGGATTACACTAAAACTATTCTGGAGGAGCTGGGAGAAATTGCCTTCTGGAAGCTGGCCATCAAACCGGGCAAACCGTTCGCGTTTGGCAAACTGAGCAACAGCTGGTTTTGCGGTCTGCCGGGTAATCCAGTGTCTGCGGCCCTCACCTTTTATCAACTGGTACAACCGCTCCTGGCGAAACTCAGCGGCAACACCGCCTGTGGACTGCCGCCTCGCCAGCGCGTGCGCACCGCCTCACGCCTGAAGAAAACACCTGGCCGTCTGGATTTTCAGCGCGGCGTATTGCAGCGTACCGCTGAAGGCGAACTGGAAGTCACCACTACCGGGCACCAGGGCTCGCATATTTTTAGCTCTTTTAGCCAGGGTAACTGTTTTATCGTGCTGGAGCGCGATCGCGGTAACGTCGAAGCCGGCGAATGGGTTGAGGTCGAGCCGTTTAACGCACTGTTTGGAGGCCTGTAATGGCAGAACTCAGCGACCAGGAGATGATGCGCTATAACCGGCAAATCATTCTGCGCGGCTTCGATTTCGAAGGTCAGGAAGCGCTCAAGGAGGCGCGGGTACTGGTCGTTGGTGTGGGGGGACTGGGATGCGCAGCAACTCAGTACCTTGCAGGCGCTGGCGTCGGGCATTTAACCTTGCTCGACTTTGACACGGTCTCCGTGTCGAACCTCCAGCGCCAGACGCTGCACAGCGATGCGACCGTTGGACAGCCAAAAGTGCTATCCGCCCGCGACGCACTGGCGCGGATTAACCCTTATATCGCCATTACGCCGGTGAATGCCCTGCTGGACGAGAGCGAGATTCACACGCTTATTACCGAACACGATTTGGTGCTGGACTGTACGGATAATGTCAGCATCCGCAATCAGTTGAATGCCGGATGCTTCGCCGCCAGGATTCCGTTGGTTTCCGGTGCGGCAATTCGCATGGAAGGACAAATTACCGTATTTACCTACCAGGAAGGAGAGCCCTGCTACCGTTGCCTGAGCCGTCTGTTCGGTGAAAACGCCCTGACCTGCGTAGAGGCCGGAGTGATGGCCCCGCTGATCGGCGTGATCGGCTCGTTACAGGCGATGGAAGCCATTAAGCTACTGGCTAACTACGGTAAACCGGCTTCAGGAAAAATCGTCATGTACGACGCCATGACCTGCCAGTTTCGCGAAATGAAGCTGATGCGCAATCCCACCTGTGAGGTCTGCGGGAGTTAGCAGAGAAATCGTCGGCACCGCACTATTGCCAGAGGGCGATGCTAATGCCTCTTATCAGGCCTACAACAGCGCATTGTGTAGGCCGGATAAGGTGTCAGCCGCCATCCGGCAAAACAGACTTACAGAGAAGTGCGTCCAAATGCGCTCTGCCAGTCGTGCTCGAACTTCGCTACGGCAGCATCAACGGCCGGAGAGCTAATCATCTGCTGAGCGACATCCAGCGGCAGCGTGATGGACTCGCAGCCTGCCAGCAGGCAATCCAGCGCCTGACGCGGCGTTTTAAAACTGGCGGCCAGTACTTTGGCGTGCGGGGCATGCATTTTCAGTAAGGTCTGCAGATCGGTCACCGTCTGAATGCCGTCCCCCCCCTGCGCATCCACACGGTTAACATATGGCGCAACGTATTCGGCCCCCGCAAGCGCAGCTAATAGCCCTTGAGCAGCGCCGTATACCGCGGTACCCAACGTCGGGATCCCTTCTTCTTTCAGCAATTTAATGGCCGTCAGACCTTCTGCCGTGACCGGCACTTTGACCACGATATCCGCAATGATTGCCCGCAGCTTACGCGCATCGCTGACCATGCCTTCGGCGGTGGTCGCCATTACCTGAGCAAACAGGCGTCCTTGCCCTCCCATCGCTTCCTGCAATTGCGGCAGTAACACGTCCAGCGTCTGCTTACCTGCCGCCACAATGCTTGGGTTAGTGGTCACCCCTGCCAGCGGAAAAACCCGCGCCAGAGCTTTTACCGCGTCAACGTCAGACGTATCTAAATAGAGTTCCATAACCTTTCCTCAAACGAATAATTAGCATGAATAAAAGGTAGCACGGCGAAACCTCACGGTTAGTTGACGTACGTCAATATAACTTTCATTCGAAAGTAATTTAATCTTTATACGAAAGACGAGAGGCCGCTTATGATTTTCAATATCCAGCGCTATTCCACACATGATGGTCCCGGTATCCGTACTGTGGTGTTCCTTAAGGGATGCTCCCTGGGCTGTCGGTGGTGCCAGAATCCGGAAAGCCGCGCCCGCACGCAGGATCTGCTCTATGACGCGCGTTTATGCCTCGACGGTTGCGATCTCTGTGCTCAGGCCGCACCGAAGGTGATTGAACGCGCGCTGAGCGGATTGCTGATTCATCGCGAAAAACTGACCGATGATGCGCTCACGGCGCTGACCCACTGCTGTCCAACCCAGGCGCTGACCGTCTGCGGAGAGGAAAAAAGCGTGGACGACATCATGGCGACCGTAGTGCGTGATAAACCGTTTTACGATCGCAGCGGCGGGGGTCTCACCCTGTCTGGCGGTGAACCCTTTATGCAGCCAGAACTGGCGGCAGCGCTGCTCAAAGCCAGCCACGATGCAGGTATTCATACAGCGGTTGAAACCTGTCTGCATGTCCCGTGGAAGTATATTGAACCGTCATTACCTGACGTCGACCTGTTCCTGGCCGATTTAAAACATGTCGCCGACGCGCCGTTTAAACAGTGGACCGATGGCAGCGCCTCTCGCGTACTGGAAAATCTGAAAAAACTGGCCGCCGCCGGTAAAAAAATGGTTATCCGCGTCCCCCTGATTCAGGGGTTCAACGCTGACGAAGCCGCTATTCAGGCCATTACCGATTTTGCTGCCGACGAGCTTCACGTCGATGAGATCCATTTTTTGCCCTACCACACGCTGGGCATCAACAAATACCACTTACTCAGTCAACCCTACAACGCACCGGATAAACCGCTTGATGCGCCTGCGCTGCTCGAATTTGCCCAGCAGTACGCCAGCCTTAAAGGTTTAACCGCGACCCTACGAGGATAATCGCCATGACCACTCTGAAACTGGACACACTCAGCGACCGTATCAAAGCGCATAAAACGGCCCTGATCCACATCGTGAAGCCGCCGGTTTGTACCGAGCGCGCCCAGCACTATACCGAGATGTATCAACAGCATCTGGATAAACCTATCCCGGTTCGCCGCGCGCTGGCGCTGGCCCATCATCTGGCGGAACGCACCATCTGGATCAAGCATGACGAACTGATCATTGGTAACCAGGCAAGCGAAGTGCGTGCCGCGCCAATCTTCCCGGAATACACCGTGTCGTGGATTGAAAAAGAGATCGATGACCTCGCCGACAGGCCGGGCGCGGGCTTTGCGGTAAGCGAAGAGAACAAACGCGTGTTGCACGAGGTGTGTCCATGGTGGCGTGGTCAGACCGTGCAGGATCGCTGCTACGGGATGTTTACTGACGAGCAGAAAGGGCTGCTGGAAACCGGCATTATCAAAGCCGAAGGTAACATGACCTCCGGTGACGCACACCTGGCGGTAAACTTCCCGCTGCTGCTGGAAAAAGGTCTCGACGGCCTGCGCCACAAAGTTGATGAACGTCGTTCCCGCATCAATCTGACATGTCTGGAAGACCTCCATGGCGATCAGTTTCTGAAAGCGATTGATATCGTGCTGGAGGCCGTCAGTCTGCACATTGAGCGCTTTGCCGCGCTGGCACGTAAAATGGCGGCCGCGGAAACTCGCGCCAGTCGTCGTGATGAACTGCTGACCATGGCGGACAACTGCGATGTGATCGCCCATGAGCCGCCAAAAACGTTCTGGCAGGCGCTGCAGTTGTGCTATTTCATCCAGTTGATCCTGCAAATTGAATCAAATGGTCACTCGGTGTCGTTTGGTCGCATGGATCAGTACCTCTATCCGTTCTACCGTCGTGACGTAGAACTGAACCAAAGCCTCGATCGTGAGCACGCCATTGAACTGCTGCACAGCTGCTGGCTGAAACTGCTGGAAGTGAACAAAATCCGCTCCGGCTCCCATTCGAAAGCCTCGGCGGGTAGCCCGCTGTATCAGAACGTGACCATTGGTGGCCAAAACCTTATTAACGGTCAGGCAATGGGTGCCGTCAATCCGCTCTCCTACGCTATTCTGGAATCCTGCGGTCGCCTGCGTTCTACTCAGCCAAACCTGAGCGTGCGTTATCATGCAGGGATGAGTAATGATTTCCTGGATGCCTGTGTACAGGTGATCCGCTGCGGCTTCGGGATGCCTGCCTTTAATAACGACGAAATCGTCATACCTGAATTCATTAAGCTTGGCATTGAACCGCAGGACGCCTATGACTATGCGGCCATTGGTTGCATCGAAACCGCCGTTGGCGGCAAATGGGGCTACCGCTGTACCGGTATGAGCTTTATTAACTTTGCCCGCGTGATGCTGGCAGCGCTGGAAGGTGGTCGCGATGCCACCAGCGGTAAAGTATTTCTGCCACAGGAAAAAGCGCTCTCGGCTGGTAACTTCAACAATTTCGACGAAGTGATGGATGCCTGGGATGCGCAGATTCGCTACTACACGCGTAAATCTATCGAAATTGAGTATGTTGTCGACACCATGCTGGAAGAGAACGTACACGATATTCTGTGCTCTGCGCTGGTAGATGACTGTATTGAACGCGCGAAAAGCATTAAGCAAGGCGGCGCGAAATACGACTGGGTATCGGGTTTGCAGGTGGGTATTGCCAACCTCGGCAACAGCCTGGCTGCGGTGAAGAAACTGGTCTTTGAACAAGGCGCTATCGGTCAGCAACAGCTGGCCGCCGCGCTGGCCGACGATTTTGACGGTCTGACCCACGAACAATTACGCCAGCGGCTAATTAACGGCGCACCGAAATACGGCAACGATGACGATAGCGTTGATACGCTGCTGGCCCGCGCTTATCAGACCTATATCAATGAGTTGAAACAGTATCATAATCCGCGTTACGGACGTGGCCCGGTTGGCGGCAATTACTACGCGGGTACCTCGTCGATCTCCGCAAACGTACCGTTTGGCGCGGCAACGATGGCCACACCGGATGGTCGTAAGGCGCATACTCCACTGGCAGAAGGCGCAAGCCCGGCTTCCGGAACGGACCATCTCGGCCCAACAGCGGTAATTGGCTCGGTGGGTAAACTGCCGACCGGTTCAATCCTCGGCGGCGTGTTGTTAAACCAGAAGCTGAACCCGGCCACGCTGGAGAATGAATCCGATAAGCAAAAGCTGATGATCCTGCTGCGTACCTTCTTTGAAGAGCACAAAGGCTGGCATATTCAGTACAACATTGTCTCCCGTGAAACGCTGCTGGAAGCCAAAAAGCACCCGGATCAGTATCGTGACCTGGTGGTCCGTGTAGCAGGTTATTCGGCCTTCTTCACCGCGCTGTCTCCAGATGCGCAGGACGATATCATCGCACGTACTGAACATATGCTGTAATCCCCCTTACCCGGCGGCATTTCGCTTGCCGGGTATTCTTCTTTCGAATGAAATAAATTTGTGCTTTAGCTCACATTGTTATTAAAATGTTTCTGGTCGCAGTTATGAGCCAGGAGCAAGTATGACCATCAAAGTTATCGTCACTGATATGGACGGAACTTTTCTCGACGACGCCAAAAAATACGATCATGCACGTTTTATGGCGCAGTATCAGGAACTGAAAAAACGAGATATTGAATTTGTCGTGGCCAGCGGCAATCAGTATTACCAACTGATCTCCTTTTTCCCGGAACTCAAAAATGAGATCTCTTTTGTTGCCGAGAACGGGGCGTTAGTCTTTGAACATGGCAAACAGCTGTTTCACGGTGAGCTGACCCGCCACGAATCCCGCATTGTCATTGGCGAACTGCTCAAAGATACGCATCTCAACTTTGTAGCTTGCGGCCTGCAAAGCGCCTACGTTAGCGAAAATGCCCCCGAGTCCTTTGTCGCATTGATGTCAAAACACTACCATCGCCTGAAACCCGTGAAGGATTATCAGGACATTGATGATGTGCTGTTCAAGTTCTCGCTGAATTTACCGGATCAACAAATCCCATTAGTGATCGATCACCTTCATTCTGCCCTTGACGGTATAATGAAGCCCGTCACCAGCGGCTTTGGGTTTATCGACCTGATCATTCCTGGTTTGCATAAAGCCAACGGAATCAGCCGTCTGCTAAAGCGCTGGAACCTGTCCCCGCAAAACGTGGTCGCCATTGGCGATAGCGGCAATGACGCAGAAATGCTGAAAATGGCGCGCTACTCTTTCGCCATGGCCAACGCGGCAGAGAGTATCAAATCGATTGCCCGCTATCAGACCGACGACAATAACCATCAGGGCGCGCTGAACGTGATTCAGGCGGTGCTGGATAACACTTCCCCTTTTAATTGCTAATCCTGCCCAACCGGGGTATCCCCTTGCCCCGGTTTCCACGCTTTAACATGTTTCTCACACCATCAAATTTTAAACTTGCGTTAACTAAATTTTAACTTATATTATCACCTGTAAGTTAAACAAGTTTCGAATGAAAGTTAATGCGAGGTGGATATGGCTTTTACTTTTACCAGCGACACGTTGCCCACCGATCACAAAGCGGCAATCCGGCAGATGAAAAAGCAATTGCGTGAACAGCTTGGAGATGTTCAGTCGATTTTCAATCAGTTGAGCGAGGCCATTGCTAATCGCGTGGCGGAAATCAACGCCCTCAAAGCGCAAGGCTCTCCGGTATGGCCTGTGTTGTCCTATGCGGATATCAAGGCGGGTCGCGTGAGCGCTGAGCAGCGTGAAGAAATTAAGCGTCGCGGATGCGCGGTCATTAAAGGCCATTTCTCTCGCGAACAAGCCCTCGATTGGGATAGGTCAATGCTGGACTATCTGGACCGCAACCATTTTGACGACGTTTACCAAGGACCGGGCGATAATTTCTTTGGTACCCTGAGCGCGTCGCGACCTGAAATCTACCCCATCTACTGGTCCCAGGCGCAGATGCAGGCCCGTCAGAGTGAAGAAATGGCAAATGCGCAGTCATTTCTCAACCGTCTTTGGACATTTGCAGGCGAAGGTAAGCAATGGTTTAACCCGGATGTCAGCGTTATCTACCCCGACCGCATACGCCGTCGTCCACCGGGAACGACGTCCAAAGGGCTGGGCGCGCATACGGATTCCGGCGCGCTGGAACGCTGGCTTCTGCCGGCATATCAGCAGGTCTTTGCTAATGTTTTCAATGGTAAGCTGGAAGATTACGACCCGTGGCAGGCCGCGCATCGCACTGAAGTAGAAGAGTACACGGTGGATAACACCACCAAATGTTCAGTATTCCGTACCTTCCAGGGCTGGACTGCACTCTCCGATATGCTGCCAGGTCAGGGGTTGTTGCACGTGGTCCCTATCCCTGAAGCGATGGCCTGGGTACTGTTACGTCCATTGCTTGACGATGTGCCGGAAGATGAACTTTGCGGCGTTGCGCCCGGCAGAGTTCTGCCGATTTCTGCGCAATGGCATCCGCTGCTGATTGAAGCGTTAACCAGCATTCCGCAACTGGACGCCGGAGACTCCGTCTGGTGGCATTGCGATGTGATCCACTCCGTCGCGCCGGTAGAAAATCAGCAGGGTTGGGGCAACGTGATGTACATCCCTGCCGCACCGATGTGCGAAAAGAATCTGGCCTACGCCCATAAAGTGAAGGCCGCGCTGGAAAAAGGCGTATCGCCAGGTGATTTCCCACGCGAGGATTATGAAACTGACTGGGAAGGACGCTTCACGCTGGATGATTTGAATATCCACGGCAAGCGTGCGCTGGGGATTATTTAATCTATAACTTACACAAGTTTCCCTAAGTATTTCGCGTTACAGGAAGGCGGCCAGCCTGTAAATCCCCGCAAGCTTACACAAGTAAGTGACCGGGGTGTACAGGTGCAGCCAACACACCTGTAACACGAAAGACGACGGGAAAATTATTCGACGCCCTTGCTACGCAGGTAATCTTCGTAGTTACCGGTGAAGTCGATTACGCGTTCCGGCGTAATTTCAATCACGCGGGTTGCCAACGAACTGACGAACTCACGGTCGTGAGAAACGAAGATCAGCGTGCCCTGGTACATTTCCAGCGCCATGTTCAGCGATTCGATAGATTCCATATCCAGGTGGTTGGTCGGTTCATCCATTACCAGGATATTCGGCTTCTGCATCATCAGCTTACCGAACAGCATGCGTCCTTTTTCACCACCGGACAGCACTTTAGCAGGTTTCTTGATATCGTCCTGGCTGAACAGCAAGCGACCAAGGAAGCTACGTACTACCTGCTCATCGTCGCCTTCCTGTTTCCACTGACTCATCCACTCGAAGACCGTCAGATCGTTTTCGAATTCGTACTCGTGATCCTGCGCGTAGTAACCAACCTGGGCGTTTTCAGACCATTTCACAGTACCGTTATCCGGCTGTAATTCGCCGACCAGCGTTTTCAGCATGGTTGATTTACCCACGCCGTTGGCACCCAGAATGGCAATTTTCTCACCGACTTCCAGCAGCAGGTTAAAGTTTTTAAACAACGGACCTTCATCAAAACCTTTCGTCAGCGCTTCCACTTCAAGCGCGTTACGGAACAGTTTCTTATCCTGTTCGAAGCGGATGAACGGATTCTGACGGCTGGACGCCTTCACTTCGTCAAGCTTGATCTTATCAATCTGACGCGCACGAGAAGTCGCCTGACGAGATTTAGATGCGTTGGCGCTAAAGCGGCTGACGAAGGATTGCAGATCGGCAATCTGCGCTTTCTTCTTGGCGTTATCGGCCAGCAGACGTTCACGCGCCTGGGTTGCCGCCGTCATATATTCGTCGTAGTTACCCGGATAAACACGCAGTTCGCCGTAGTCCAGATCCGCCATGTGCGTACAGACCATGTTCAGGAAGTGACGGTCATGCGAAATGATGATCATGGTGCTGTCACGCTCGTTCAGCGTCTGCTCCAGCCAGCGGATGGTGTCGATATCCAGGTTGTTCGTTGGTTCGTCGAGCAGCAGAATATCCGGGTTAGAGAACAGCGCCTGTGCCAGAAGCACACGCAGCTTCCAGCCGGGGGCGACTTCGCTCATCGGGCCGTAATGCTGTTCTACCGGAATACCTACGCCCAGCAGCAGTTCACCCGCACGCGCTTCCGCAGAGTAGCCGTCCATTTCGCCATACTGAACTTCAAGGTCAGCAACTTTATAGCCGTCTTCTTCGCTCATTTCGGCCAGGGCGTAAATGCGATCGCGCTCCTGCTTTACTTCCCACAGTTCACCGTGACCCATGATCACGGTGTCAAGCACGGTGAACTCTTCAAAGGCGAACTGATCCTGACGCAGCTTACCAATGCGCTCGTTCGGATCGAGGGAAACGTTGCCCAGCGTCGGTTCGAGGTCGCCGCCGAGAATTTTCATAAAAGTGGATTTACCGCTACCGTTCGCGCCAATCAGGCCGTAACGGTTGCCGCCGCCAAATTTGACGGAAATATTTTCAAACAGCGGCTTACTGCCGAACTGCATGGTGACGTTGCTGGAAACTAACACTGGCGTATCCTGAAAGAGAAAGAAATATGTGACGAACCGCTTATTATGCCATAAGTCTGCAATAAGATCGCGCCTTGATGCTGAAGGGATAAAGTGAAAGCAAAAGGAAAAAAATGTGATTTAGTACACATCCGAATTCCTTGTTGCTCAGATTGCACATATAATGCGTGCCCAACACTACATAAATCTCAACCCACTAGCCTGCCTGGCACTGAATCTCGCATACATGAACATGAATATGAAATTAACAACGCTTTTCGCGGCGGCACTCGCAATAGTTGGTTTTTGTAACACCGCTTCTGCCGTCACGTACCCGCTGCCTACCGATGGCAGCCGTTTGATCGGCCAAAACCAGGTCATCACTATTCCTGAAGGCAACACCCAACCGCTGGAGTATTTTGCGGCGGAGTATCAGATGGGTCTGTCTAATATGCTGGAAGCCAACCCGGGCGTGGATACCTTCCTGCCGAAGGGCGGCACCGTCCTGAACATACCTCAGCAATTGATCCTGCCGGATACCGTGCATGAAGGTATTGTTATTAACAGCGCTGAAATGCGTCTGTACTACTACCCGAAAGGCACCAACACCGTTATTGTTCTGCCGATCGGTATTGGTCAGTTGGGCAAAGACACGCCCATCAACTGGACCACCAAAGTAGAACGTAAAAAAGCGGGCCCAACCTGGACGCCAACGGCAAAAATGCATGCGGAATACCGCGCTGCGGGCGAACCGCTGCCAGCTGTTGTTCCGGCAGGTCCTGATAACCCGATGGGCCTGTACGCGCTGTATATCGGTCGCCTGTACGCCATCCACGGCACCAATGCTAACTTCGGCGTCGGCTTACGCGTCAGCCACGGTTGCGTGCGTCTGCGTAACGACGACATCAAATTCCTGTTTGAAAATGTGCCGGTCGGCACCCGCGTACAGTTTATCGATGAGCCGGTAAAAGCCACGACTGAACCAGACGGCAGCCGTTACATCGAGGTACACAACCCACTGTCCACCACTGAAGCACAGTTCGAAGGCGGGGAAATCGTACCGATTACGCTGAACAAGAGCATTACCAGCATCACCGGTCAGTCTGACGTCGATCAGGCCGTCGTTGAGCAGGCGGTACAGAACCGTTCAGGTATGCCGGTTCGTCTGAACTAAGCATCAAAACTGCCCTTTCGCCTTATCGGGCCTACTTAACCTGTAGGCCCGATAAGCGCCAGCCCCATCGGGCACAATCCTCACATCACCTGCAATAAACCATACCCTACCAGCGCCGCCCATATCAGCATCGGCACCGAATACCAATGAAAACGCCACCAGATCCGTCGATCGTTTGCCATCCGTAAAGCAATAAGATTCGCCAGCGATCCCGGCAACAACCCAAAACCGCCCACATTGACCGCCCAGGCCAGCAGCAGCGTTGGCGGGACGTAGTTCAGCAGCAAAATCGTGCTGGGAACATTACTGATAAACTGCGACAGGCCAATGGCCGTCAACCAAAGCCCCGGTGCTGACAGCGTGCCAATCTGGTGGGTAATCTCCTGCAAGGCCGGGAGTTGCGTCAGCAAGTGCACATCAATGAACATCGCCATAAACACCAACAGCAGTGTCCAATCCACGCTGAGGATCACGCGGCGAGCCAGCACCATGAATCCTGCCGCAACGATCGCCAGGCCCCACAGCTCTTGTTTTAACTCCAGTGCCGCCAGGAAAATGATATACAGCCCCAGACAGCTCCACACCAGGCGCGGTTGCCAGTCAGGCGCGCGCGTACCGGTATGATAATGCAAAGCTTTATGCGGGAAACTGAACCAGCACAGCACCACCAGCGTCAGCATCATGGTCCCCGCAAGCGGCGCCATCTGCCAGGTAAACGCGGTAAACGATAAGCCGGAGCGTCCCCACATCAGAATGTTTTGCGGATTACCTATTGGCGTAAGCAACGATCCGGCGTTTACCGCCAGCGCCTCAAAGATAATCAGGCGATTTACAGGAATGGCACACAATTTTTTCAGGGTGATCGTCAGCGGAACAACAATAAACAGCGCAACATCGTTGGTCAGAAACGTCGACAGCAGCGCCGCCGCCAGCACCATAAATATCGCCAATTGACGTTCGGTGTTAAAGCGCCGGGTCATCTTGCGCCCTAACACATCGAAGTAACCGCTTAGCTCCACGCCTTTGGTCAGTAACATCAGGCCGCTAAGCGTAATAATCGTGTGCCAGTCTATCGCCCCCGGCCACGACCGTGGCGTAAATGGCACGAACAGGCTCAGTACAACCCCGACGATGATTAACAGCTGAAAAAAGCGATCGCGCTGTAAGGCGCGTAGTAAAGGAAAACTCATTCAGAGCCAGCACCTTGCTGTTGCGTAAACCGGCTAAAAGCCTCCAGCGTTTCCTTACTGACGTGATGCTCCATTCCCTCCGCGTCGCGACGGGCAATTTCCGGGCTGATACCTAACATCAGCAGGAAATTCTCCACAATCTGGTGACGCTCCCGACTCTCCTGAGCCAGTCGTTCACCTTCTGCGGTTAAAAACACGCCCCGCCAGGGGATCATTTCAATCAACCCAACTGAAGCAAGACGCTTAAGCATTTTAGCAACCGTCGGCTGGGAAACCCCAAGCCGTGCGGCCATATCTACCTGGCGCGCTTCACCCACCTCAATAATGAGATCGGAAATCAGCTCTACGTAGTCATCAATCAGCTCACGGCGATGTGCCTCCCGGACCTGACGAAATCCTTCAACGTGTTCTTCGACATTCACCAATTGCGTCACTTTTTTTGTTGTTGGCATACCTGCGCGACGACTCATTCTGCTTCCTCGTTACTGTGACGCGTTAACGGCATCTGATTAGAGAACGCTCATTGTAAACCAGAGTTGCGTGGGCACAAAAAATTAACGTTTTAGCAATAGCTATATAATATAGCCTGTGCTATATCTGTATATAATAAAGACATCCCTCAAGGACTGATGGGATCGTGAAGTCAGGAGGTTTATATGAATGAATTTAAGAGGTGTATACGCGTGTTTAGCCACTCTCCCTTTAAAGTACGGTTAATGCTGATCTCTATGCTGTGCGACATGATTAACAGCAAACCAGAGCAGGATAAACCTGCAGATAAATAATGCGGCGTCGCGGTACGCCGCTTCATTTTCCTGCCGTAACTCGGATACGGTGATCGTTTTCGTGCCAATAACCCTTCTTTTTGTCAGTTTTGCCACGCCCCTCGCAAAACAATTTCTTAGTAGTAGTTGACCTTCTCTTGCACACACTCTATCTTTTCGCAGCCCTGCATATATTGCGGCTCGCGGATGCGGACCCTATCCCCCTTCTCGCTCTCTCAGGCAGGCAATGACCCTTAGCGCCAGGGTAAGCACATGGCGTTTTTGTAACAGTGGCATATGAATTTAACCCTCAAAGATTCAATCATTGCTCGTAGCCGGGCGATTAGTCCGTGGACTGGCCTCTATTTCTTACAGTCTCTGCTGATCAACCTTGCGCTGGGCTATCCGCTTAGCCTGCTCTATAGCGTTGCTTTCACCTGTATATTGATGCTGCTGTGGCGCAGCGCGCCGCGTGCGCAGAAAGTGCTGATTGGCATTTGCTCGCTGATAGCGGCAATGTACTTCCCGTTTGGCCAGGCTTACGGTTCGCCGAACTTCAATACCTTGCTGGCGCTGCATTCAACCAATATGGAAGAGTCTACTGAAATCCTGACCATCTTCCCCTGGTACAGTTATCTGGTTGGGGTGTTTATTTTCGCCCTCGGGGTTATCGCCGTACGCCGTAAAAAAGAGGTGCAGCAGCGTAGCTGGAATAAGTTCGACAGCATTTGTTTGCTGTTCAGCATAGTCGCGTTCTTTGTAACCCCGGTGCAAAACCTGGCCTGGGGCGGCGTGTTCAAGCTGAAAGACACCGGCTATCCGGTTTTCCGCTTTGCCAAGGACGTTATCGTTAATAACAACGAAGTGCTCGACGAACAAGAGCGTATGGCGAAGCTGGCGAGCGTGAAAGACAGCTGGACGGTAACCGCCGTGAAGCCGAAGTATCATACCTACGTCGTGGTCATCGGCGAAAGCGCCCGCCGCGATGCGTTAGGCGCTTTTGGTGGTCACTGGGATAACACGCCGTTTGCCAGTTCCGTTAACGGCTACATCTTCGCGGATTACATCGCGGCAAGCGGTTCGACACAAAAATCACTCGGCCTGACGCTAAATCGGGTGGTCGACAATAAACCCCAGTTCCAGGATAACTTTGTCACTCTGGCCAACCGCGCGGGATTCCAGACGTGGTGGTTCTCCAATCAGGGACAGATTGGTGAATACGATACGGCAATCGCCAGCATTGCGAAGCGAGCTGATGAAGTTCAGTTCCTCAAAAGCGGTGATTTCGAAGCGGATAAAAATACCCGTGATGAAGCGCTGTTGAAGATGACCGCCCAGGTGCTGGCAACCGAGCGCACTCAGCCACAGCTTATCGTGCTGCATTTAATGGGCTCGCATCCGCAGGCCTGCGACCGTACGCAGGGTAAATACGAGACTTTCGTCCAGTCAAAAGAGACATCTTGCTATCTGTACACCATGACGCAGACGGATGACCTGCTGCGCCAGCTTTACGATCAGTTACGTAACAGCGGTAACAGTTTCTCAATGGTCTATTTCTCCGATCATGGCCTCGCGTTTAAAGAGCGGGGGAAAGAGGTGCAGTACCTGGCGCATGACGATCAGTTCCAGCAGAATTTCCAGGTACCATTTATGGTGCTGTCGAGCGATGATAAAGCGCACCGGGTGATTAAAGCCCGTCGCTCCGCCAATGATTTCCTCAGCTTTTTCTCGCAGTGGACGGGGATAAGCGCGAAGGAAATCACCAACAGCTATCGCTTTATTTCAGAGAAAAAGGCTGGCCCGGTGTACATCACCAACTTCAAATTGCAGAAGGTGGACTACAACCATCTGGGTACCGACATCTTTGAGATCAAATCTCGTTAATCTCTGTATTGCGCACAAAAAAAATCCGCCCCGAGAGGCGGATTTTTTGTATCACCGAAGTGATTAGAAGCGGTAACCTACGCCAGCGATCCAGGTGCCAACGTCAACGCTACGAATACGGCTCTGCTCGTAGGAGAAGTCCAGAGCAACGTTTTCGATCGGGTTGAACTGCAGACCAGCACCGTAAGAGAAACCGTAGTCACTGGTGGTGTGGTTATCAGCCGGGGATGCTGCGTTCTGGAATTTACCGTAGCCAACACCCACTACACCGTAGATGCTTGCCCAGTCGTTCAGACGGTAAGCCGGGCCAGCAGTGATGCCGTAGTACTGGGTTTTGTTGTAGTCGCCAGACGCATCGGTACGATCTTTTTCAGTGTAAGTGAAGGAACCGATAACACCCAGCGGGTTGCTGTCCTGCTCGTAGCGATACTTCAGGTTAAAACCGTTCATTTTGTTCGCTGCGCCCTGAGCATCGCTCTGAGCGTAACCACCGGTAACGGTAGAAGTCGCAGCTACAGCAGTACCTGCGGAGAAAGCCAGAACAGCGGCCAGTGCTGAAAGACATGCAATTTTTTTCATAACCACCTCAAATGTGCTTCAAGTAAATCCTAAGTTTTAAATATACCAAAAATTGATGGGAAACTCTTTGCGATTCGCGATGTCTAACGGGGTCTTTCATGTAACAGAACGTTTCAGAAACCCGCTATCTCTTTCAATTAACATCACTTTTCTAACCAAAAATGCCATTATTGCGCGCACAATATGGCACATTCATCCAGAATATTCCTAATCACACAGATTATTAATCCATCACTTTCATGCCATTGTACGGAACTGAGCAATTTTTTTTTCAACGAATACTCAACCAGCGGTGCGTATTTCCATTACACTCGCTGTTTTACTTTTCTATACATCACGTCATCCGTGTCGTAGCAAATTTGCAACGTCGCGCAGATGAAGGCGTGTACTTATCATTTGACAGGAGAAAGGATGCCGGGGTCGTCACGTAAAGCGCCAGTCTGGTTGCCTATTTTGGTTTTGCTTATTGCTATGTCCTCCATTCAAAGCGGAGCATCTCTGGCAAAATCGCTATTCCCACTCGTCGGTGCGCCGGGCGTTACCGCATTGCGCCTTGCGCTGGGCACCCTCATCCTTATTGCCTTCTTTAAACCCTGGCGTTTGCGATTCGCCAAAGAACAACGCCTGCCACTGCTGTTTTATGGTCTGTCTCTGGGCGGGATGAACTATCTCTTCTACCTGTCAATCCAGACCGTCCCGCTGGGAATTGCCGTAGCGCTGGAATTCACCGGCCCGCTCGCGGTAGCGCTGTTTTCATCCCGACGTCCGGTGGATTTCATTTGGGTTGCACTGGCTGTACTCGGGCTTTGGTTCCTGCTGCCGTTAGGTCAGGACGTTTCTCACGTGGATTTAACCGGCGCTGCACTGGCGCTGGGCGCTGGCGCCTGCTGGGCAATCTATATTCTTACCGGGCAGCGTGCCGGCGCGGAACATGGTCCGGCGACCGTCGCGGTAGGGTCATTAATTGCGGCGCTGATTTTTGTACCCATCGGTGCGCTCCAGGCTGGGGATGCCTTGTGGCACTGGTCCATTCTACCGTTAGGCCTGGCCATTGCGGTCCTCTCCACTGCGCTTCCCTACTCGCTGGAGATGATTGCGTTGACGCGGCTGCCAACACGCACTTTTGGTACTCTGATGAGTATGGAACCCGCACTGGCTGCGGTTTCAGGAATGATCTTCCTCGGTGAAACGCTGACGCTTGTCCAGACGCTCGCTCTGGGCGCCATTATTGTCGCATCAATGGGTTCGACGCTCACTATTCGCAAAGAACCACAAATTAAGCAAGTTGACGTGAATTAACCACTTAATATTCTGTATGGTTTGCATAATCATGCAGAATATCCAATTGTAAATCTGCGTGATAATTATTCTAATAAATATAATTTTCTCATCTGCATATTTCTTGAAATTTTTACATTAACATAAAAATAACACACCTCCATTAATAACCACTATATCCATATGATTTTATTAGTTATTTCATACCCACCCCTCTCTTCGCTATTAAAGTGATAGGTAACACCAGAAAAATAAATCCAAAATTCACGCTATACTTATTCCCGTTGAAGAGCTGGGACATAATTATCAAGAGGATATGAAAATATGAGTACCGCAAAACTGGTAAAAACAAAAGCATCTGCCCTCCTTTATACCCGCAACGATGTAACAGATAGCGAAAAGAAAGCGACCGTAGAGCTGCTGAATCAGCAAGTGATCCAGTTCATCGACCTGTCTTTGATCACCAAACAGGCTCACTGGAACATGCGCGGCGCGAACTTCATTGCTGTGCATGAAATGCTCGATGGCTTCCGTACTGCCCTGACCGATCACCTCGATACCATGGCTGAGCGCGCCGTACAGTTAGGCGGTGTAGCATTGGGTACCACCCAGGTTATTAACAGCAAAACGCCTCTGAAAAGCTATCCGCTGGATATCCATAGCGTACAGGACCACTTAAAAGAACTGGCCGATCGTTATGCCGTCGTTGCTAACAGCGTCCGTAAAGCCATTAGCGAAGCAAAAGACGAAGATACAGCAGATATCTTCACCGCCGCTTCACGCGACCTCGACAAATTCCTGTGGTTTATCGAAGCCAACATTGAATAACAGCAGACATAAGAATTACCTATATAACCCTCGCCCTGGCGGGGGTTTTGCACATCTATGGTGCATGACATTGATCGTCCGTCACTCCAAAGTAAATTATTTGTAATAATCACTTCACACAATCGTTAACGAAAGATTGTTTTATCAACAATTTTTACGCTAAATAGTCATACCGTTTGCACTGTGTCAGGTACGCACCAAATGAGTGCCCCAAAACAGTGCAGATTACCCACTTTGCCCTACTTATTGTGCAGAGAAACGAGACACCCTCTTGTTAAAACAATGAGTTGCAAAACTGGCACGATTTTTTCATTAAGCCATATGTTCTCGCAGGGGATCGCCCCGTGGATAAAAAAGGAAATCCTATGAAGTCTGTATTAAAAGTCTCACTGGCTGCACTTACCCTGGCTTTTGCGGTGTCCTCCCATGCCGCAGATAAGAAACTGGTTGTCGCAACCGACACCGCGTTTGTACCGTTCGAATTCAAACAGGGTGACAAATACGTTGGTTTTGATGTGGATCTGTGGGCTGCCGTGGCCAAAGAACTGAAACTGGATTATGAACTGAAACCAATGGATTTCAGCGGCATCATCCCGGCTCTGCAAACCAAGAATATCGACCTGGCGCTGGCGGGTATCACCATCACTGATGAGCGTAAAAAAGCGATCGACTTCTCTGACGGCTACTACAAAAGCGGTCTGTTAGTGATGGTCAAAGCGAATAATAACGACGTGAAAAGCGTGAAAGATCTGGATGGTAAAGTCGTCGCTGTGAAGAGCGGCACGGGTTCCGTTGATTACGCGAAAGCTAACATCAAAACCAAAGATCTGCGTCAGTTCCCGAATATCGATAACGCATATATGGAACTGGGCACCAACCGCGCAGACGCCGTGCTGCACGACACGCCAAACATTCTTTACTTCATCAAAACCGCTGGCAACGGTCAGTTCAAAGCTGTAGGCGAATCCCTGGAAGCCCAGCAGTACGGTATCGCCTTCCCGAAAGGCAGCGATGAACTGCGTGAGAAAGTGAACGGCGCACTGAAAACGCTGAAAGAGAACGGCACATACAACGAAATCTACAAAAAATGGTTCGGTACCGAACCTAAATAACAAGAACGTTCTGTAACGCCCGGTAGCGCCAGCGCCGCCGGGCCTGCAATTTTGAGTCATCGCGTTATGGCTCATTACTTTTCTCACCACGGTAACAGGAACGAAATATGCAGTTTGACTGGAGTGCCATCTGGCCCGCCATCCCGCTTTTGATTGAAGGCGCCAAAATGACCCTGTGGATCTCGGTCCTCGGTCTGGCAGGCGGTCTGATAATCGGGCTTGCAGCAGGGTTTGCGCGTACTTTCGGCGGTTGGATAGCCAACCACGTAGCGCTGGTGTTTATCGAAGTCATTCGCGGTACGCCAATCGTTGTGCAGGTGATGTTTATTTACTTTGCCCTGCCAATGGCATTTAACGATTTACGCATTGATCCCTTTAGCGCCGCTGTTGTCACCATCATGATCAACTCCGGCGCCTATATTGCGGAAATCACCCGCGGCGCGGTGCTCTCAATCCATAAAGGATTCAGCGAAGCCGGACTGGCGCTTGGGCTTTCACGTACAGAGACTATCCGCCACGTTATTTTACCTCTCGCGCTGCGTCGTATGCTGCCACCGCTGGGCAACCAGTGGATCATCAGCATTAAAGATACCTCGCTGTTTATTGTCATTGGCGTCGCTGAACTGACCCGTCAGGGCCAGGAAATCATTGCCGGTAACTTCCGCGCACTGGAAATCTGGAGCGCCGTTGCGGTGTTCTATCTGATCATTACGCTGGTGCTGAGCTTCATTCTGCGTCGTCTGGAAAGAAGGATGAAAATCCTGTGATTGAATTTAAAAACGTTTCTAAGCACTTTGGCCCAACCCAGGTGCTGCACAATATTGACCTGAACATTCAGCAGGGCGAAGTGGTGGTAATTATCGGGCCATCCGGGTCCGGTAAATCAACCCTGCTGCGCTGCATTAACAAACTGGAAGAGATAACCTCTGGCGATCTGATCGTCGACGGTCTGAAGGTAAACGATCCAAAGGTAGACGAGCGGTTAATCCGCCAGGAAGCCGGGATGGTGTTTCAGCAGTTCTACCTGTTCCCGCATCTGACGGCGCTGGAAAACGTCATGTTCGGACCGCAGCGCGTACGCGGGGCGAATAAAGAACAGGCCGAGAAACTGGCTAAAGAGCTGCTGGCGAAAGTAGGTCTGGCCGAGCGTGCGCATCACTACCCTTCTGAGCTGTCTGGCGGTCAACAGCAGCGTGTGGCGATCGCCCGAGCGCTGGCGGTGAAGCCGAAAATGATGCTGTTTGATGAGCCAACCTCAGCGCTGGACCCGGAACTGCGCCACGAAGTTCTGAAAGTTATGCAGGATCTGGCGGAGGAAGGGATGACCATGGTGATTGTGACCCACGAAATCGGCTTTGCCGAAAAAGTGGCTTCACGCCTGATTTTCATTGATAAGGGACGTATTGCCGAAGACGGTAATCCGCAGGCCCTGATTGAAAATCCGCCCAGCCAACGTTTACAGGAATTCTTGCAGCACGTTTCCTGATAGCTCTCCCTCCCTTCGCCTGAAGGGAGGTTTTTCACCAGAATCCTCTCATTTCATTTCTCCCCCGCCCTGACATCTATACTTATCCTTTTGAATTTATTTTCTCATGGGAGGAGTCATGCGCTGGATCCTGTTCATCTTTGTTTGTCTGGTGAGTCTCCCGACTCAGGCGGTGACGATACCTGGCGTCACTACGCCAACGTCAACCAACGCGCAAACCGCGCCGGCGAAAGAGCCGGATGTTGAACAGAAGAAAGCGGCCTACGGCGCACTGGCTGATGTGCTGGAAAATGATGCCTCGCGCCAGGAACTGATCGGTCAGTTACGCAAAGTGGCGACAGCGCCCCCTGCCGAGCCGGTGCCAACCATTGTTCCGCCCACGTTAACGGAAGAAAAAACGGTGCTGGAAAACGTCACGGATGTCACCCGCCACTACGGTGAGGCGCTCTCCAGCCGCTTTGCTCAGCTTTACCGCAATATTACCGATGCACCACACAAGACATTTAACCCGCAAACGTTCACCAATGCCCTGACCCATTTTTTAATGCTGGCGGCGTCAGTGTTCGGTTTTTTCTGGCTGCTTCGCCTGTGCGCGCTACCGCTGTATCGCAAAATGGGGCAATGGGCACGACGGAAAAACCGCGAACGCAGCAACTGGCTCCAGCTTCCGGCGATGATCATCGGCGCATTCATTATCGATTTGCTTCTGCTGGCGCTGACTTTGTTTGTCGGGCAGATACTGAGCGACAGAATGAACGCCGGTAGCCGCACTATCGCCTTTCAGCAAAGTCTGTTTCTCAATGCCTTTGCGCTGATTGAGTTCTTCAAAGCCATTCTACGCCTGATATTTTGCCCAACGGTGGCCGAACTGCGCCCGTTTAACATTCAGGATGCCGGTGCGCGCTACTGGAATCGCCGTTTAAGTTCATTGAGCAGCCTGATTGGATACGGACTTATCGTTGCCGTTCCCATTATCTCGAATCAGGTCAACGTGCAGGTCGGTGCGATGGCAAACGTCATCATCATGCTGTGTATCACGCTATGGGCGCTGTACCTGATTTTCAGAAACAAGAAAGAGATAACGCAGCATTTGCTGAATCTGGCGGAAAGATCATTAGCGTTTTTCAGCCTGTTTATCCGCGCCTTTGCACTGGTATGGCATTGGCTGGCCAGCGCCTACTTCATTGTGCTGTTTTTCTTCTCGCTGTTTGATCCGGGCAACAGCCTGAAATTCATGATGGGCGCTACGCTGCGCAGTCTGGTGATCATTGGGATCGCCGCTTTTGTTTCCGGTATGCTTTCCCGCTGGATAGCCAAGACCATTACCCTTTCGCCACACACCCAGCGCAGCTATCCGGAATTACAAAAACGGTTGAATGGCTGGCTGTCGACGGCGTTAAGCGTGGCCAGGATCCTGACGGTGTGCGTCGCGGTAATGCTGCTACTGAATGCCTGGGGATTGTTCGACTTCTGGAACTGGCTGCATTACGGCGCAGGAGAAAAAACGGTGGATATCCTGATCCGTATCGCGCTGATTTTATTCTTCTCCGCCATCGGCTGGACGATCCTTGCCAGCCTGATTGAAAATCGTCTGGCTTCCGATATTCACGGCCGCCCGCTCCCCAGCGCCCGTACCCGCACCCTGCTGACGCTGTTTCGCAACGCGCTGGCGGTGATCATCAGCACGATCACCATCATGATTGTGCTATCCGAAATTGGCGTCAATATCGCGCCCTTACTGGCCGGGGCCGGGGCGCTGGGGCTGGCTATCTCTTTCGGCTCGCAAACGCTGGTAAAAGATATTATTACCGGGATCTTTATTCAGTTCGAAAATGGCATGAACACAGGTGACCTGGTGACTATCGGCCCACTCACCGGTACGGTTGAACGGATGTCCATCCGCTCTGTGGGCGTCCGTCAGGACACCGGGGCGTACCATATCATTCCCTGGTCATCGATAACGACCTTCGCCAACTTTGTGCGCGGGATTGGATCGGTCGTCGCCAATTACGACGTAGACCGCCATGAGGATGCGGATAAAGCGAATCAGGCGTTGAAAGACGCTGTGGCTGCAGTGATGGAACAGGACGATATTCGCGGGCTGATTATTGGCGAGCCGTCGTTTGCCGGGATTGTGGGGTTAACCAATACGGCCTTCACGCTACGGGTCTCATTTACCACATTACCGCTGAAACAGTGGACGGTACGTTTCGCGCTCGACAGCCAGGTGAAGAAATACTTCGATCTGGCCAACGTACGCGCGCCGGTACAGACGTATCAGGTTTTGCCTGCACCGGTGAATGGCCCTGCGTCGGCAGCAAGCGAACCGCTGCCGCCAACCGAGCCAACGCTTTAGCGTTTACGCGCCATAAAACGGCGACGCTGATCGTTATCCATAAAGGTCCAGGCAATAAAGCGACTCTGCTTTTGCCCCTGGGCCATCTCTTTCTTAACCACTTTCACCGCGCCCGCATCCGTTAACGCGTGGTACAGCGGAGGCAAATTCTCACCGCGCGAAACCAGCGTGGTGAACCACATCACCTGACGGCCAAAGGCCTGGCTTTCGGCGATCATTTTTTTGATGAACGCCACTTCACCGCCTTCACACCACAGCTCCTGCTGCTGCCCGCCAAAGTTCAGCGCATCATCTTTATCCTGCCCCAGATTACGACGTTTGCGCTCGCTTCCGGCGCGGGCTGAAGCCGCAGAATCATGGAACGGCGGGTTACACAATGTGGCTTCATATTGCTCATTCTTGTGAATGATACCGTTGAAGATTGCCGTAGCATCTTTCTGGCGACGCAGACGAATAGCACGAGTTAACCCCGGATTGGCATTTACGATCGCCTGAGCGCTGTTAAACGCTTCGCTACTGGTCTCACTACCGGTGAATCGCCAGCCATATTCATGCACGCCGATCAACGGATAAATACAGTTTGCCCCAACTCCCACGTCCAGCACGCTCGCATTTGCCGGAATGGTTCCGCTGGTTTCACCTAACAGGTCGGCCAGATGATGAATGTAGTCAGCGCGACCAGGAACCGGCGGGCACAGAAAACCGTCTGGAATATCCCAGTTTTTCACCGCATAAAAATGCGCCAGCAGTGCTTTATTGAGCGCCTTCACTGCCTGCGGATTCGCGAAATCAACACTCTGCTCGCCGCCTGGCGTGAGGGTGAGAAATTGCGTCAACTCGGGTGTAACCTGGCATAAAGTCGCAAGATCATAACGGCCATTGTGGCGGTTGCGTGGGTGTAATCCCGGTTTCTGGGGGGACATAGCATTCTCCTTTTAACAGCGGCGTAAGATACCCGCATAACGCCACGCGGTAAACACACAGCAAGGAAATTTGCTTTTTTTATACCTATTTGATGGCTTGCTGATTGTTCAAAAAACAGACATCTCATCACCAGTTTTTTGCGGTAAATGTTATCCACTGACGGCCTAAACTTATCAGGCACGACCTGTTGTTTCTCAGAGGATATCACCATGAAGAAATGCCTCACATTCCTTGCCGCTACCGTACTGACCGGCATGACATTTGCGTCCTTTGCTGCACAGCCCTACACCAGCCCTCAAACCGGCCAGCTACAAGCTTCCGGCACTGTTTTCGCTACCGGAGCTTCTAACCTGAGCGATCTCGAAGACAAGCTGGCAGAGAAAGCGAAAGAGCAAGGCGCAAAAGGCTTTGTCGTCAATTCTGCGGGCGGTAAAAACCAGATGTACGGCAGCGCAACTATCTATAAGTAGTCCCTCACCTTAGCCCAACTGCATTCACCCCGAATGCAGTTTGCTACCTACTGTTCACGTCGTTCACCGCTCAAATTGTAATCATCGTGTAGCAATTTTGAATCCAATGTAAATAAATGTATTTATTTTTGAATTAATGAATGCTAAAACGTCGCACTGATTAGTAATGCTTATCAAAATCATTATCAATTACACATTCACTCCCGCGAGGCCTGCAGGGTATAACATCCACAGAGATGTCCCTTCGCGCGAGTGAAACCGTCTACTCAAAAAATAATAAGTCACTCACTAACATGGATAAAAATCGCAATTTGCCTGCCAGTAGTTTTCATTCACTGACTTTTTTTGCCGGTCTGTGTATTGGCCTGTCTCCGGTAGCTCAGGCTGTCGCCGCGGGCGATCAAGATAAAAAACAAGAAGATACGCTGGTTGTTGAAGCGGCCAAACCTTCTCTATACGCCCCAACGCAGTCTGCCGACCCTAAGTTCTCCCGCCCGGTAGCGGATACAACCCGCACCATGACAGTCATTTCTGAGCAGGTGATTAAGGATCAAGGTGCAACCAATCTGACCGATGCGCTGAAAAACGTACCGGGCGTTGGCGCGTTTTTCGCCGGTGAGAACGGTAACTCCACCACCGGTGACGCGGTGTACATGCGTGGTGCGGATACCTCGAACAGTATTTATATCGACGGTATCCGTGATATTGGCAGCGTTACGCGCGACACTTTCAATACCGAACAGGTTGAAGTGATCAAAGGCCCCTCCGGCACCGACTATGGCCGTAGCGCGCCAACGGGCTCCATCAATATAATCAGCAAACAGCCGCGCACCGACTCAGGGATCGATGCCTCGGCCAGCGTCGGTAGCGCCTGGTTCCGCCGTGGTACGCTGGACATTAACCAGGTCATCGGCGAGACCACCGCCGCACGGTTAAACCTGATGGGTGAAAAAACGCATGATGCCGGTCGCGATAACGTTAAGAATGAACGTTATGGTGTGGCCCCCTCTATCGCCTTTGGCTTAGGCACTGAGAACCGACTGTATCTGAACTATCTGCATGTCACCCAGCACAACACCCCGGATGGCGGTGTCCCCACCATCGGTCTGCCCGGATATTCCGCGCCTTCCGCGGGGACTGCTGCACTGAATCAGTCAGGAAAAGTGGATACGCATAACTTCTACGGTACCAACTCGGATTACGACGATTCGACGACCGATACCGCAACGATGCGTTTTGAACATGACCTGAACGACAGCACCACTATTCGCAACACCACCCGCTGGTCACGCATTAAGCAGGATTATCTGATGACGGCGGTGATGGGCGGTGCGACTAACATCACTCAACCCACCAGCAGCGTCGACACCTGGACCTGGTCACGCCTGGCAAATACCAAAGATGTCAGCAATAAGATCCTGACCAACCAGACCAACCTGACCTCAAAATTTTACACGGGAGCCATCGGTCACGACATCAGCACCGGCGTGGAGCTAACGCGTGAAACGCAAACCAACTATGGTGTAAACCCGATCACCCCGCCGCCGGTAAATATCTATCATCCCGACAGCAATGTGAATATCGGCGGATTGTCTCGTAACGGCGCTAATGCTAACGGGCAAACCGATACCTTCGGTGTATACGCCTTTGATACGCTACAGATTACCCGTGAGTTTGAACTAAACGGTGGTATTCGCCTCGACAATTACCGCACGGAATATGACAGCGCCACCGCTTGCGGCGCTTCTGGTCGCGGCGCGGTCGCGTGTCCGACAGGCGTGGCGAAAGGTTCTCCGGTCACCACCGTGGATACTGCCAAATCAGGCAATCTGGTGAACTGGAAAGCGGGCGCGCTGTATCACCTGACCGATAACGGTAACGTTTACATTAACTACGCTGTTTCTCAGCAACCGCCAGGCGGCAGCAACTTTGCCCTCGCTCAGGGCGGAAGCGGTAACAGTGCGAACCGTACCGATTTCAAACCACAGAAAGCAAAAACCAGCGAGATCGGCACCAAATGGGAGGTGCTGGATAAGCGCCTGCTGTTAACTGCCGCGATTTTCCGTACGAATATTGAGAACGAAGTTGAGCAGAACGACGACGGCACATATTCCCAGTACGGGGAGAAGCGCGTTGAAGGTTACGAACTCTCGGTAGCAGGGAACATCACTCCCGCATGGCAGGTTATTGGGGGTTACACCCAGCAGCGCGCGGCGATCCACAGCGGCAAAAACGTTGCTCAGGATGGTTCTTCATCCCTGCCGTACACGCCAGAACATGCGTTCACGCTGTGGAACCAGTACCAGGCTACCGATAATATTTCCGTTGGCGCGGGCGCTCGCTACGTGGGCAGTATGCATCGCGGTTCCGACGGGGCCGTGGGTACGCCATCCTACACCGAAGGTTACTGGGTCGCCGACGCGAAACTGGGTTATCGCGTGAATCGCAATCTCGATTTCCAGTTGAACGTCTATAACCTGTTCGACACCGATTATGTATCCTCCATTAACAAGAGCGGATACCGTTACCATCCGGGTGAGCCAAGAACCTTCCTGCTCACGGCAAATATGCATTTCTGATCTTTTACGTGGGGCGTAAGCCCCACTTTCAGGAGAAACACTGATGATGTATCACATTCCCGGCATTCTGTCGGCGCAGGATGTCGCCTGGTTTCGCGAACAACTGGACGCTGCCGACTGGGTTGATGGCCGCGCAACCACCGGCGCTCAGGGCGCGCAGGTTAAAAACAACCAGCAGGTGGATACGCAAAGTGAGCGTTACGGCGTTTTACAACAGGCGGTACAAAACGCGGTGAACAACAGCGCGTTATTCTTCGCCGCTGCATTACCGAAAACGCTTTCCACACCGCTGTTCAATCGCTACCAGGACAACGAGACCTACGGTTTTCACGTTGACGGCGCGGTGCGTAGTCATCCGCAAAACGGCTGGATGCGCACAGATCTTTCCGCCACCTTATTCCTGAGTAATCCCGACGATTATGAGGGAGGAGAGCTGCTGGTCAATGATACCTACGGCCAGCATGCGGTAAAACTTCCGGCAGGCGATCTGGTACTTTACCCTTCCAGCAGCCTGCACTGCGTTACACCGGTGACCCGTGGGGTTCGGGTGGCATCCTTTATGTGGATCCAGTCGATGATCCGGGACGATAAAAATCGCGCCATGCTTTTTGAACTGGATAAAAACATCCAGTCCCTGAAGACACGTCATGGGGAGAGTAGTGAGATCCTGTCGCTTCTCAATCTCTACCATAACCTGCTGCGCGAATGGTCTGAAATCTGATACCGCTGACGCGTGGTCGTTTTTCAGCCATCACATTCGCTATACTTATTCTGTAGACATCAGCAGGAGGTAGGTATGGCATCCGGATGGGCAAATGACGACGCTGTTAACGAACAGATCAACAATACTATTGAAGATGCTGTTGCCCGCGCCCGCGGTGAGTTACCGACGGGGGAAAGTCTGTATGAATGCGAAGAATGTGGTAATCCAATCCCTCAGGCCAGACGGGAGGCCGTGCCCGGCGTACGCTTGTGCATCACATGCCAGCAGGATAAAGATTCACATAGCGCAGGATTTTCAGGATATAATCGCAGAGGTTCGAAAGACAGCCAGCTACGTTGACTTATCTTTACCGAAAGTTTCAGCGCATACGATTTCCTTTACGAGCACGCTTTTTTGCACTCTGTGTAGCAAAATGTGCCGTTGTCGGTTTCTCTGTAAAGCGCAATGACAAGAACTGTAAATCCCTCTTTCGAATTTATTAATATTCAATAAGTTATTTGTCATTCAATTTTTTTGATTGATGTCGTCAATTCTATTCGATTTTATCTCGCATAAAAAAACGTGATACTTCTCACATCGACGAAACAACGTCTTCTTAAAGAACACTGACTAACAGAACAAACCTGCGAGAAATTAATCATGAAAAATATCAAATTTGCTGTTGCCGCCATCGCTCTGTCTACCCTGTCATTTGGCGTTTTCGCTGCCGAGCCAGTTTCCTCTACTCAGGCGCAAAACATGAACAAAATTGGTGTGGTATCTGCTGACGGCGCCACCACGCTGGACGGCCTGGAAGCAAAACTGGCTGAAAAAGCGACTGCTGCTGGCGCAACGGGTTACAGCATCACTTCTGCTATCGGCAAAGACAAAATGAGCGGCACCGCGGTTATCTATAAATAACCGAAAGATTACCTGTACGACCCAATGCTCCAACCCTCATTGACCCTGTTTGTTACCCTTTGTTTGCCCGTCCGCCACTGGACGGGCTTTTTTTTTTGCTTAGTGTTCCAGTCGTTGACGGAATTCCTGCAACACGGCGTCTGGCATCCCTATTTGCAACGCCGCCTCGCAAATCGCCTGCCAGCTTCCGGCATCCAGCGGAATACCTTGCTCCAGCCGTTCTTCACGAGTATTCACCTCCCACTCCCCTGGCAACAGGATCGGGGCATCTTCAGCATGGGGGGACGCTTTCACCCACTTAGCAAAGGCCGTGACCTGGTTGTCGCAGTCCGGCGCGCCAAACAGTTCCGGATTCATAATGATGGTCGTCATACAGTTAATGATGGCGTCCGCGCTGGTCTGCAGGCTCTCTTCATGTGTGGTTTTACCACCAGAAAGCGCTCCCCCCATAATTTCGCACATTGCCGCCAGCGCATAACCTTTGTGTTGGGCGAAGGTCAGCAACGACCCCAGCGGAGAGACCTGCATTACGGCAGGATCGGTTGTGGGTACCCCATTAGCATCAATCAGGCATCCCGGAGCCACCGGCTCACCCTTGTGCCATGCCACGCGGGTTTTGCCAAACGCGATGGCGCTGGTTGCATAGTCCAGCAACAACGGGAACGTATTTTTACGTGGGAACACCACACAGAAGGGGTTGGTGCCAAATCGACTATCGCGGCCATGAAACGGTGCGACCATCGGGATCCCTACCACATTCACAAAGTGCACCGAAACAAAACCCGCCGCCGCACATTGCTCCGCCCAGTAGCCAATGCGTCCAATATGGTGCGAATTATGTAATGCCACGGCAGCGATACCGTACTGGCGCGCTTTTTCGATCCCAAGCGTAATTGCCTCGTGGGCCGCCACCTGACCAAATGCGCAGTCGCCGTCAAGCGTAATCACCGCTCCCGCATCGTTGACCACTTTGGCATGGCGGTTGATCTGCAGGTGTCCCTGCGAAAATGAGCGAATATAGCTTGGGATCATGCCGATACCGTGGGAGTCGTGGCCGGCGAGGTTAGAGGCTATCAGATGATCGGCCACCAGCCGCGCCTCCAGCTCATTGCTTCCCATCTGGTGAAAAACGGCCTGGATAAAGGCGTGCAGCGTTGGCACATGGAAGCGATGTCCACTGTTCATTGTTATCTCCTGTTGTGTCGCGTGTTGATTGTGTTTCTTATTTTTCAACAAACTATGCTGCGCCACAGCGCTCAGGAGGTCAATAAACGTGCAGAAATTTCACGTTGCCGGAAAGCGTGAACCGACGGGCCTGGCAAAGAACCCGTCGGGAGAAAGAAAAATCAGAAGCTTTGCTCGACGCGGCCAAGTCCTTCAGCCAGCGTCGCGGATTCACCGGTTGCTACCAGGCAGCAGGCCATCTGGATCTTCAGCGATGCCGGAACCGGCTCACTGCCCGCCAGACAACGCTCAATCCAGCGCGCGGTAGTTTCCGGGTCTTTAGCCACCGGCAGTGGGACCGGCTCATCGGGCATCTCGCTCTGCCGGTCCTGTAGCACTCGCACGCCGGACGAATCTATCAGGCTTATCTGCGGGCAGCGCTGCGGGTTGGCGTACACTTCACCCTCGGTACCGTGCATCAACAGGGCACGCCCACCGATATCGCCGAAAAATTTCGCCACGCGCGATACGTATTCCGGGTGGGAAACGCTGGAAAGACGCAGCGCGGCATCTTCGGCAAACGGCGTGGCTAATTTAGCCAGCGTATGCGCACTGTTACGCACGCCCATTCGCCAGCGCATCGCCAGCTGTTTTTCCAGCGGAGGACACAGCGCACTCACCGGGATAAACACCGGCTCATGACCATCCAGCTTTGCCTGCGCCTGCCCGGCATGCAGCGTCGGCGCAATCCCCATCAGTTCAAAAATGGTTTCAGTCAGCACGCGGGTTGGATCCTCGCTGACACCGTGCACCACCACCGGGAAGCCCAGTTTATGCAGTAAAATCGCCAGCAGAGGAGTCAAATTTGCCTGCTTGCGCGCGCCATTGTAGCTGGGAATGACAATCGGCATGGGTTTGGCCACTGGCGGAGTCAGGCGAATGGTGTGGTTCTGCATCGCTTCGTAAAAGCCCAGCATCTCCGCTTCGCCTTCGCCTTTAATACGCAGCGCAATCAGTACACCGCCCATCTCAAGATCGGGCACCTCGCCGTTCATCATATGGGTATACAGTCCGCGAGCAGTATCCTTATCCAGGTCACGCGCGTGATTTTTTCCTCGCCCAATCTCTTTGATGATTTTGCGGTAATCCATCGATAACTCCTTGCCTGTTGCTCGCATCGTTAACGCCGACGGCGACGCGTGGGTTTCGCTTTTTCTTTTGGTTTTACTATAACGTCTGGCACAGCAGGTTGCTCTATCGGAAATATGGGTAATGCGTTCAGTAAACGCTTGCCATAGCTTTTGGTCAATAAACGCTTGTCATAAATAACCACTTCTCCCCAGCAGCCGTGGCTACGAATGAGTCGCCCAACCTGCTGGATCAAATTGAACGATGCCGCGGGCAAGCTCTGCACCTCAAAGGGGTAGCGGTTCAGGCTTTTCAGCCACTCGCCCTCGGTGATCACCACCGGGCTGTCGATAGGCGGAAAAGCAATTTTGTGAATATGCACCTGGGTCAGCAAGTCGCCTTTCAAATCCAGACCTTCGGCAAAAGATTGCAGCCCAATCAGTACGCTACGCTCGCCGTTGGTCACCCGCTTGCGGTGCAGCTCCACCAGTCGATAGCGCGGCTGGTCGCCCTGTACCAGCAACAGCAGGCGCAGATCGGTAACGTGCTCAAGAAAACGCTGCATTGCCCGACCGCTGGCAAAGAGTACCAGCATGCCCTGATGCTTTTTACTTTCCAGCTGTTCGCGGAAATAGGCGGCCATTTCCGCGATATGCTGCTCTTCGTTATCAATTGACGGTTCGTAGCGCATCTGCGGAATGACGATTTTGCCTTGCTCAACGTGATTAAACGGTGAATCCAGCGCGATAAACCGGTCCCCTGCTTTTTCTTTCAGCCCGCTCATCTCCTGCAAACGCGAGAAGCTGTTGAGCGAACGCAGCGTGGCGGAGGTCACGATAATATGCGGTACGCTGCGCCACAGCAGTCGTTCAAGCTGATCGCTCACGCGGATCCCCACACAGTGGAACCAGACGTGGATCTGCCCGTCACGCACTTCGCGCGTCGCCCATTTACTCACCGGCGCGCCTGACGACTGCGCGAGCGAAGCCAGCCGCCACAGTTTGCTTTGCGCCTCAAACATGCCCAACGCCCGATTCATCTGCAAAATAACCCTATGCAGACGCACAATATCGTGGGTGCCGGTTTTTTCACTGAGATCGTTGAGGAACAGTTCCGCCAGACCGCGCAGCATTTCTGTTAGCTTCGCCAAACGCTGACAAATCTCCATCACTTCCGCAGGCAGTTCGCCCATCGCGAAGCGGTGTTCCGCCTCCTGGGTCGCAGGCATATACAGATTAAGAATGTTATTGAGCGATGAAATCAGCTCATACAGTTCCTCACAGTGACCGTTCAGACGCTCGGCATTCGCCAGCGGCGGCGTGGTTTTTGGGCGAAACTGTTCCAGGCAGGTGGCTACTAATTTGCAAAACAGATCCAACTGCAGCCGATACCAGGGGGCGCTGATTTCTGCGCTCATCTCCAGCGCATCACGCGCGACGTCCGGCAAATGGTGACCTTCATCAAGGACCAGCAGCAGGTTCTTCGGCTCCGGCAAAACAGCTTCGCTTTCCATGGCCGCCATCACCAGCGCGTGGTTAGCCACCACCACTTCGGCTTCCTGAATCTCACGGCGGGCGACAAAAAAGGGGCATTCACGATAGTAGTGACAGTTACGATTCAAACAGCTGGCTTTATCAGTGCTCAGGCGTTGCCAGAGTCCGTCGTCGATAGCGATATCCGTGTGATCGCGCAGCCCGTCCCACTTGTAGCTGTCGAGATCGCCTTTTAGCCTGGCGCAGCGCTTTTGTTCTTCCTGGTTGTTGGGCGTCAGGTCATCGTCGAGAAAGGCCAACAGATCCTGCTGATTGGGTTCGCTACTGGCCAGCGCCGCTAAATTACGCGGGCAGACATAACGCCCGCGACCAAACGCGGCGGTAAACCGCAGATCGGGGATAATTTTGCGCAGCAGCGGTAAATCTTTGCTGTAGATCTGATCCTGTAAAGCAACGTTGGCGGTACTGACCACCAGCGTTTTTTGTTCTTCACGCGCTATGGCAATACCGGGAATCAGGTACGACAGCGTTTTCCCCACCCCGGTCGGCGCTTCAATCGCCAGATGCCGCCCTTCTTCCCCGGTGAGCGTTTTCGCGACGTCAGCAATCATCTGCCGCTGCGGCGCACGGGGAATAAAGTCGGGGATCTGTTCCTGAAGCGCCTTATACCAGGCGGCAATTTGCGCTTTTAGCGCAGCCGTTAGTGCCATGAGAAAACCTGAAATACTGTATAAACAGCCACTATTGTGGCACTTTCTGATACGTGTCGCAAAAAGAAAAGCCCGACCTTTCGGCCGGGCTCGCAATTACTGCGCTGTAGACGGTTTGCGCGGACGCCGCGGTGGACGAGGCTTATCGCCCGCCGGTTTGCCTTCGCCGCTACGCGGTTTCGCTTTTGGCGCACCGCCATCCTGACGACGCGGCTGCTGGCCACGCCCTGCGCCACCCTGACCGCGACCACCGCCGCCACGCTGCTGGCGACCATTCTGGATCGGCTCGGCTTTGATGGACGGGTCTGGCTCGTAGCCTGGCATCGCAATTCGCGGGATCTCTTTTTTCAGCAGCTTCTCGATGTCACGCAGCAGCTTGTGTTCATCGACGCACACCAGAGACAACGCTTCGCCGGTAGCGGCCGCACGACCGGTACGACCAATACGGTGCACGTAATCTTCCGGGACATTTGGCAGCTCGTAGTTCACCACGTGCGGCAGCTCTTCAATATCCAGACCGCGCGCGGCAATATCGGTCGCCACCAGCACACGAATATCACCGGATTTAAAATCAGCCAGCGCACGCGTACGCGCCCCCTGAGATTTATTACCGTGGATCGCCGCGCTGCGAATGCCGTCTTTATTCAGCTGTTCCGCCAGATGGTTCGCACCATGTTTGGTACGGGTAAACACCAGCACCTGCTGCCAGTTGCCCTGACCGATCATCTGCGACAACAGTTCACGTTTACGCTTTTTATCAACGAAATGAACGTGCTGAGTCACCTGCTCTGACGCGGTATTACGGCGCGCCACTTCGATTTCCAGCGGATTGTGCAGCAGCTTTTCGGCCAGCGACTTAATATCATCAGAGAACGTTGCTGAAAACAGCAGGTTCTGGCGTTTTGCCGGCAGTTTCGCCAGAACGCGACGGATATCATGAATAAAGCCCATATCCAGCATGCGGTCAGCTTCATCCAGTACCAGAATCTCAACCTGATCCAGTTTCACCGCATTCTGGTGTTCCAGATCGAGCAAACGACCAGGCGTGGCGATCAGCACATCCACACCGCCGCGCAGCTTCATCATCTGCGGGTTAATGCTCACGCCGCCGAAGACCACCAGCGAGCGAATATTCAGATACTTACTGTAATCACGTACGTTTTCGCCAATCTGGGCCGCCAGTTCGCGGGTTGGCGTGAGGATCAGCGCACGCACCGGACGACGGCTTTTGCCATGCGGCTGATGGGTAATCAGGTGCTGCAACAGCGGCAGGGTAAAACCTGCCGTTTTCCCCGTACCGGTCTGGGCGCTAGCCATCAGATCGCGGCCTTCCAGCACGGCAGGGATCGCCTGCTGCTGAATAGGGGTAGGTTCACGGTAACCCTGCTCGGCAACGGCACGTAAAATATCAGGGTTTAAACCAAGGGAATCAAAAGACATAACAACTCCGAACCACCCTGACCGTTACCGGTGTCGTTTTCAGGGAGATACATATAATAAAGATGACAAAAACCACAATGTCATGAAGGGGCGGAGTGTAGCAGTTTTTGTGATGTGCCGCATAAATTATCCCTGCGCTGAAAAATAACGGTCCGGACTGGACAAGGTTACACATCAGTCATAATCTTAATCAATCGATTGATTAAGATCTGAGTCGTGCTATGAATACACCCACCATGACAACCAAAGGTGAACAGGCGAAAAATCAGCTCATTGCCGCCGCGCTGGCGCAGTTTGGCGAGTATGGTCTGCACGCCACTACTCGCGATATCGCCGCGCAGGCCGGGCAAAATATTGCTGCCATCACCTACTATTTTGGCTCAAAAGAGGATTTATATCTCGCCTGCGCCCAGTGGATTGCGGATTTTATCGGCTCACAGTTTCGCCCGCACGCTGAAGAAGCCGAGCGTCTGTTTGCTCAGCCGGAACCGGATCGTGGCGCGATGCGCGAACTGATCCTCCGCGCCTGCAAAAATATGATCATGCTGTTAACCCAGGACGATACCGTTAACCTGAGCAAATTTATTTCGCGCGAACAGCTTTCCCCCACCGCGGCTTATCAACTGGTGCACGACCAGGTTATCAATCCGCTACATACTCACCTGACGCGCCTGATTGCTGCCTATACCGGCGGCGATGCCAACGATACCCAAATGATCCTGCACACCCACGCCCTACTCGGCGAGGTACTGGCCTTTCGTCTGGGGAAAGAAACCATTCTGTTGCGTACGGGCTGGTCACAATTTGATGAGGATAAAACCGCGCTGATTGACCAAACGATCACCTGTCACATCGATCTTATTCTGCAAGGTTTAACGCAAAGGAGTCTGGAGTCATGAAAAAACCTGTCGTTCTCGGGCTGGTCATCGCGACCCTCGTTGCCGTGATTGCCGGTGGAACGTGGTGGTATCAAAGTCGGCAAGATAACGGTCTGACGCTGTACGGCAATGTCGATATCCGTAGCGTCAATCTGAGTTTTCGCGTCGGCGGCAGGCTGGCCTCGCTGGCGGTTGACGAAGGCGATGCCATTACCGCCGGTCAGGTGCTGGGCGAACTGGACCGTGCACCGTACGAAAACGCATTAATGCAGGCAAAAGCGAATGTTGCCGCCGCCCAGGCGCAATACGATCTGATGCTGGCAGGGTATCGTGAAGAGGAGATCGCGCAAACCGCAGCGGCAGTCAAACAGGCGCAGGCAGCCTATGATTACGCGCAAAACTTTTACAATCGGCAGGTAGGATTGTGGAAAAGCCGCACTATCTCCGCCAACGATCTGGAAAACGCCCGTTCATCACGCGATCAGGCGCTGGCCTCTCTGAAATCCGCACAGGATAAACTCAGCCAATACCGCAGCGGTAATCGTGTGCAGGACATCGAGCAGGCGAAAGCCACGCTCGAACAAGCTCAGGCCGAGCTGGCCCAGGCAGAGCTTAATTTGCATGACACCACGCTGACCTCGCCGTCTGACGGCACGTTACTCACCCGTGCGGTCGAACCCGGCAGCATGCTGAACGAAGGGGGCACGGTACTGACGCTGTCACTCACGCGTCCGGTATGGGTTCGCGCCTACGTTGACGAACGAAATCTGAGCCAGGCGCAGCCAGGACGCGAAATCCTGCTTTACACCGATGGCCGTCCGGACAAACCGTATCACGGTAAAATCGGCTTCGTGTCGCCCACCGCCGAGTTTACCCCAAAAACAGTCGAGACCCCTGACCTGCGCACCGACCTGGTTTATCGCCTGCGTATTGTGGTGACCGACGCGGACGATGCGCTGCGCCAGGGAATGCCGGTAACGATAAAGTTCAGCGATGAGGCACGGCATGAATGACGCCGTCATTACGCTGAATGGACTGACGAAAAACTTTGCCGGAATGGATAAACCGGCCGTCGCCCCGCTCGACTGTACCGTTCATGCGGGCTACGTGACCGGGCTGGTCGGGCCGGATGGCGCTGGCAAAACCACGCTGATGCGAATGCTGGCAGGGCTGTTGAAACCCGACGCCGGTAGCGCAACGGTAATTGGTTTTGATCCCATCAAAGACGACAGCGCGCTGCATGCGGTACTGGGTTACATGCCGCAGAAATTTGGTCTGTATGAAGATTTGACCGTCATGGAGAACCTTAATCTCTATGCAGATTTACGTAGCGTTACCGGTGAAGCGCGAGAAAAAACCTTTGCCCGACTACTGGAATTTACCTCGCTGGGGCCGTTTACCGGACGACTGGCCGGCAAGCTTTCCGGCGGCATGAAGCAGAAGCTCGGACTTGCCTGTACGCTGGTCGGTGAACCCAGCGTGTTACTGCTGGATGAGCCTGGCGTGGGCGTCGACCCTATTTCCCGTCGCGAACTGTGGCAAATGGTTCATGAGCTGGCCGGGGACGGCATGCTGATCCTCTGGAGCACTTCGTATCTGGATGAAGCTGAACAATGCCGTGATGTGCTGCTGATGAACGAAGGTGAATTGCTGTATCAGGGCGATCCCACTCAGCTTACGCAAACCATGTCGGGTCGCAGCTTCCTGATGAGCAGTTCGCAGGAAAATAACCGCCGACTGCTGCAACGCACGTTAAAACTGCCGCAGGTTAGCGACGGGATGATTCAGGGGAAATCCGTCCGCTTAATCCTGAAAAAAGAAGCGACGGCCCAGCAGATTCAAAACGCTGACGGCATGCCGGAGATAACCATCCACGAAACCGCCCCCCGCTTCGAGGATGCCTTTATCGATTTACTCGGCGGGGCCGGAACATCGGAGTCACCGCTGGGCGCTATCCTGCATACCGTGGAAGGCACGCCAGGTGAAACGGTGATCGAAGCCAAAGCGCTGACCAAAAAATTTGGCGATTTTGCCGCTACCGACCACGTAGACTTTGCCGTGCAGCGCGGCGAGATTTTTGGTTTGTTAGGACCCAACGGCGCGGGCAAATCCACCACCTTTAAAATGATGTGCGGCCTGCTGGTCCCCACCTCGGGTAAAGCGCTGGTGCTGGACATGGACCTGAAGGTCAGCTCCGGTAAAGCGCGTCAGCATCTGGGTTATATGGCACAGAAATTCTCCCTGTATGGCAACCTGACGGTTGAACAGAATCTGCGCTTTTTCTCCGGCGTCTACGGCCTGCGCGGTCGGGCGCAGAAGGAGAAAATCGAGCGGATGAGCGAGGCATTCGGCCTGAAGAGTATCGCCTCCCACGCCACCGACGAACTGCCGCTGGGCTTTAAACAGCGCCTGGCGCTGGCCTGTTCGCTGATGCATGAACCCGACATTCTGTTCCTCGATGAACCCACTTCCGGGGTCGATCCCCTCACCCGTCGGGAGTTCTGGTTACATATCAACAGCATGGTGGAAAAAGGCGTCACGGTGATGGTGACCACCCACTTTATGGATGAGGCAGAATACTGCGATCGCATCGGGCTGGTGTATCGCGGAAAACTGATTGCCAGCGGTACGCCGGACGACCTGAAAGCTCAGGCTGCTGACAGTGAGACGCCAGACCCGACCATGGAACAGGCCTTTATCACGCTAATCAATGACTGGGATAAGGAGCATACACATGAGTAACTCCGTTCTCTCCTGGCGTCGCGTACGCGCGCTGTGCGTGAAAGAGACGCGCCAGATCGTCCGCGATCCCAGCAGTTGGCTGATTGCGGTGGTGATCCCGCTGCTGCTGCTGTTTATCTTCGGCTACGGGATCAACCTCGACTCCAGCAAGCTGCGGGTAGGGATTTTGCTCGAACAGCAAAGCGAAGAGGCGCTGGATTTTACCCATACCATGACCGGTTCACCGTATATTGACGCCACCATCAGCGATAACCGTCAGGAATTGATTGAGAAAATGCAGGCCGGGCGCATTCGCGGGCTGGTGGTGATCCCGGTGGATTTCGCCCAGCAGATGGCGCGACCCAACGACGTAGCGCCGATCCAGGTGATCACCGACGGAAGTGAACCAAATACCGCTAACTTTGTGCAGGGTTATGTCGAAGGCATCTGGCAGATTTGGCAACAACAGCGGGCGGAAGATCGCGGAGAATCATTTGAACCTTTGATCGACGTGCAGACCCGCTACTGGTTTAACCCGGCGGCCATCAGCCAACATTTTATTATTCCCGGGGCGGTAACCATCATCATGACGGTTATTGGCGCTATCCTCACCTCATTAGTGGTGGCGCGCGAATGGGAGCGCGGAACCATGGAAGCGCTGTTGTCTACCGAAGTCACCCGCGTCGAACTGCTGCTGTGCAAACTGATCCCCTATTACTTTCTGGGCATGCTGGCGATGCTGCTGTGTATGCTGGTGTCGGTGTTTATTCTCGGCGTGCCTTATCGCGGTTCGTTGCTGATCCTGTTTTTCATTACCAGTCTGTTTCTGCTCAGCACGCTCGGCATGGGGTTGCTTATCTCCACCATCACCCGCAATCAGTTTAACGCCGCGCAGGTCGCGCTAAACGCCGCCTTCCTGCCCTCGATTATGCTGTCGGGATTTATCTTCCAGATAGACAGCATGCCGGCGATTATCCGGGCAGTAACCTATATTATTCCGGCTCGTTATTTCGTCAGCACCCTACAAAGCCTGTTTCTGGCGGGAAATATTCCGGTGGTGCTGATTATCAACGTGCTGTTTTTAATCGCTTCGGCGGTGATGTTTATTGGCCTGACGTGGCTTAAAACCAAACGTCGGCTGGATTAAGGGGACGGGCATGTTTCATCGCTTATGGACATTAATTCGTAAAGAGCTGCAATCACTGTTACGTGAACCGCAGACGCGAGCCATTCTGATTTTACCGGTGCTGATTCAGGTTATTCTGTTCCCGTTCGCGGCCACGCTGGAAGTCACCAACGCCACTATCGCTATCTATAACGAAGACAACGGTAAACATTCGGTGGAACTAACCCAGCGCTTCGCTCGCGCCAGCGCCTTTACGCACGTTCTGCTGCTGAAAAGCCCGCAGGAGATCCAGCCCACCATCGACACGCAAAAAGCCCTGTTGCTGGTGCGCTTCCCGGCCAACTTTTCGCGTAATCTGGATACCTTCCAGCAGGCTCCCATGCAGATTATTCTCGACGGGCGTAACTCTAACAGTGCGCAAATTGCCGCGAATTATCTGCAGCAGATCGTTAAGGAGTATCAGCAGGAGCTGATGGACGGCAAGCCGAAACCGAACAACAGCGAGCTGGTGGTGCGTAACTGGTATAACCCGAATCTGGATTACAAATGGTTTGTGGTTCCGTCGCTGATCGCCATGATCACCACCATCGGCGTCATGATCGTCACCTCGCTCTCGGTTGCCCGCGAGCGCGAGCAAGGCACGCTGGATCAGCTGCTGGTCTCCCCGCTTACCACCTGGCAGATATTCATCGGTAAAGCGGTGCCCGCGTTAATTGTGGCAACGTTTCAGGCCACCATTGTGCTGGCGATCGGCATCTGGGCTTATCACATCCCGTTTGCCGGTTCACTGGCGCTGTTCTATTTCACGATGGTGATTTACGGGCTGTCGCTGGTCGGCTTTGGTCTGCTGATTTCATCACTGTGTGCCACCCAGCAGCAGGCGTTTATCGGCGTATTTGTGTTTATGATGCCGGCGATTTTACTTTCAGGCTACGTCTCGCCGGTCGAAAATATGCCGGTCTGGCTACAGAATCTGACGTGGATAAACCCAATCCGCCATTTTACGGACATCACGAAACAGATTTACCTGAAGGATGCGAGTCTGCAGATTGTGTGGGGAAGTTTATGGCCGCTGTTGGTGATAGCGGCCACGACCGGCTCAGCGGCGTATGCGATGTTTAGACGCAAGGTGATGTAGCTTTTTGTCTTTCGCCAACAGCGAGACCACGGCGGGTCCGGCAAGGATCACCAGCCCCGCCAGGGCCAGCAAGACGTTGTTTTGCAGCACGCGCGACAGCAACCACAGTACGATCATCGCGGCACCGAAATACCACGTGGTAGTCAGTTCTTCCAGCACATCAGCTACGTCGCGCCACCGCTGTTCATGGTGACGTTGCAAGGCCAGCATTAATAAAACCGTTACGCCGTAAACGACGCATAATCCCAGGCCGACGCGCACCAGCGTACCGCTCATCCAGCCCATTACCAGCAACGCCACTACCAGTAAATGCAACACAATCTGCCAGCAACTTAGACCCGTTGCGACACGAACACGTTGTTGCCACCTCATGGCTTTTCTCCTGAAGGATTTTCAACTAATTATTCAGAGTACCGGACTTTACGGAAAATTCCGCAACACCGCATCTTTTTGTGACGACGACTACACTATTTTATTTAGGAAGTGACGCCAACGGGAGGCTCATGAGCGGATCGGGAGTTCAATTTTCATTCAATGTGCTCACCATTAATACTCACAAAGGGTTCACCGCCTTCAACCGGCGTTTTATTTTGCCTGAGCTACGGGAGGCTGTCAGAACGGTCGGTGCAGACATTGTGTGCCTACAGGAAGTTATGGGCGCGCACGATGCTCACTCGCTGCAGATTGAGAACTGGCCGGATACCACCCACTACGAATTTCTGGCGGACACCATGTGGAGCGACTTCGCCTACGGGCGTAACGCCGTGTACCCGCAAGGGCATCACGGTAACGCGGTGCTGTCGCGTTATCCCATTGAACATTATGAAAATCGCGATGTGTCCGTCGGCGCGAGTGAAAAGCGCGGGGTCCTCTACTGCCGCATCGTGCCGCCAATGCTCTCGCACCCAATTCATGTCATGTGCGTGCATCTCGGTTTGCGTGAAGCACACCGTCAGGCCCAGCTCGCTATGCTGGCTGACTGGGTCAATGCCCTGCCCGACGCGGAGCCTGTGGTGATCGCCGGAGATTTTAACGACTGGCGGCAAACGGCCAATCACCCGTTGAAAGCCAGGGCCGGCCTTGACGAGATTTTTACCCGCGCCCACGGTCGCCCGGCGCGGACGTTTCCGGTGCAGTTTCCCCTGCTGCGTCTGGACAGGATCTATGTGAAAAACGCGAATGCCAGTACCCCAACGACGCTGGCGCTGCGTCACTGGCGACATTTGTCCGATCATGCCCCCCTGAGTGCGGAGATTCATTTATGAAAAATGGCTGGCGTGAAGGCAATCAAATTCAACTGCTGGAAAATGGCGATCAATACTATCCCGCCGTCTTTGACGCCATTGCACAGGCACAGCAAAAAATTATCCTTGAGACCTTTATCTGGTTTGAAGATGCGGTCGGAAAACAGCTTCATGCCGCCTTGCTCGGCGCCGCCCAGCGCGGAATCAAAGCAGAGGTGCTGCTGGACGGTTACGGTTCGCCGGATCTTAGCGACAGTTTTGTCGAAGAGTTGACCGTAGCTGGCGTTGTTTTCCGCTACTACGATCCGCGCCCGCGTCTGTTCGGTATGCGTACCAATCTCTTTCGCCGTATGCATCGCAAAATTGTGGTCATTGATGACCGTGTTGCCTTTGTCGGCGGCATCAATTATTCCGCTGAACACATGTCTGATTACGGTCCCGAGGCCAAGCAGGATTACGCCGTTCGCGTGGAAGGTCCAGTCGTGGCCGACATCCTGAAATTCGTGCTGGAGAACTTACCGGGACAGAGCGCCGTACGACGCTGGTGGCGACGTCATCACCGGGCAATTGAAAATCATCGGCCAGGCGAAGCGCAGGCGCTGTTTGTCTGGCGCGATAACGAAGAGCATCGCGATGATATTGAACGCCACTATTTGAAAATGCTGACCCAGGCCCGGCGGGAAGTGATCATTGCCAATGCCTATTTCTTTCCGGGTTATCGCCTGCTGCATGCCCTACGAAAAGCTGCGCGACGCGGCGTTCGGGTAAAACTCATCGTCCAGGGTGAACCGGATATGCCGATTGTGAAAGTGGGTGCCCGCCTGCTGTATAACTATCTGGTTAAAGGCGGCGTCCATGTCTATGAATACCGGCGTAAGCCCCTGCATGGTAAAGTCGCGCTGATGGACGATCATTGGGCGACGGTAGGTTCCAGCAATCTCGACCCGCTCAGTCTGTCGCTCAATCTGGAGGCGAATCTTATTATTCATGACCGCACGTTTAACCAGACCCTGCGTGACAACCTGAACCCCATTATTGCGCAGGACTGCAAGCGAGTTGATGAATCAATGCTGCCAAAACGTACCTGGTGGAACCTGACCAAAAGCGTGCTGGCCTTCCACTTTTTACGCCACTTCCCGGCGCTGGTCGGCTGGCTACCGGCGCATACCCCGCATCTGGCCGAGGTAGAACCACCCGCACAGCCAACTCTGGAAACCCAGGATCGTATTCCAACTGAGGATGCAGGAGGGGAAACCTGATGCCAAAAAACCACCGACGCTGGCGCTTAGCGAAAAAGATCCTCACATGGCTATTTTTTATTGCAGTCATCGTATTGCTGGTCGTTTATGCCAGTAAGGTCAACTGGCAGGAAGTATGGACGGTAATTCGCGATTACAATCGGATCGCCCTGCTCAGCGCCGTAGGGCTGGTGATCGTCAGTTATTTACTTTACGGCTGCTATGACCTGCTCGGGCGCTACTACTGCGGGCACAAGCTGGCAAAACGCCAGGTCATGCTGGTGTCGTTTATCTGTTACGCCTTCAACCTGACGTTAAGCACATGGGTGGGCGGTATTGGGATGCGTTATCGTCTCTACTCGCGTCTCGGATTACCGGGGAGCACAATTACGCGAATTTTTTCACTGAGCATTACCACCAACTGGCTGGGCTATATTCTGCTGGGCGGTTTTATTTTCACCTTCGGCGTCGTTGAACTGCCCGCGCACTGGTATATCGATGAAGGTACGCTACGCCTCTTAGGCATTGCGCTGCTGCTGATGATTGTTGTTTATCTGTGGTTTTGCGCTTTCGCGAAACATCGCCATATCACCATCAAGGGCCAAAAACTGGTGCTGCCCTCCTGGAAATTTGCCCTCGCGCAAATGGCGATATCCGGTACTAACTGGATGGTAATGGGGGCGATTATCTGGCTGTTGCTGGGTCAGAATATCAACTATTTCTTCGTGCTGGGCGTGCTGCTGGTGAGCAGTATCGCCGGTGTTATCGTGCATATTCCGGCGGGGATTGGCGTGCTGGAGGCGGTCTTTATGGCGCTGCTGGCAGGAGAGAACACCTCTCAGGGGACAATCATTGCCGCCCTGCTCGCGTATCGCGTGCTGTACTATTTTATTCCGCTGCTGCTGGCGCTGATGTGCTATTTGCTGCTGGAGAGTCGGGCGAAAAAGTTGCGGGTAAAAAACGAGAAGGCGATGGCGAAATGATTCACCGGATGGCGGCTTACGCCATCCGGCAACAGAGAGTTAACGACGATTGCCGAAGATACGCAGCAGCATCAGGAACAGGTTGATGAAGTCCAGATACAGCGTTAAGGCCCCAAGAATTGCGTATTTACGCAGATTTGAGCTGTCACGCAGGTCGATCTGCTCACCGATATTTTTCAGCTTCTGCGTGTCATAAGCGGTCAGGCCGACAAACACAATCACCCCAATATAGGTCACCGCCCACATCAGCGCTTCGCTCTTCAGCCAGAAGTTAACCAGCGAGGCCAGCACAATACCGATCAGCGCCATAAACAGCATATTGCCGAAACCGCTGAGATCGCGTTTGGTGGTGTAGCCGTACAAACTCATGATCCCGAACATCCCGCCGGTGACCACGAAGGTGCTGGCGATAGACGAGTAGGTATAGACGATAAAAATGCTTGATAGCGTCAGCCCGGTTAATGCCGAATAGAGCATAAACAGCGTGGTCGCCATTCCCCCGCTGAGCCTTTGCACCATGCCGGACAGGACGAACACCAGCGCTAGCTGGGCGATGATCAGTCCAAAGAAAGTGATTTTGCTGGAGAAGACAAACATCATCACCGCGGGCGTATTTGCCGCATACCAGGCGATAAACGCCGTCAGCAACAGTCCGCAGGTCATCCAGCCGTACACCTGCGCCATATACGTTTGCAGGCCGGAACGGGCCTGTACAATAGAATCGGATCGTGGGAATCGGTCCATGACAATCTCCTGAATCAGTATGAGCCTACACCAATTGTACTCTACCAGCGTTTTGCTGCTAGCTTATCGCTGTCGCGGGCATCAACCCAGCGCTCACCTTCTGGCGTGGCCTCGCGCTTCCAGAACGGTGCGCGGGTTTTCAGATAATCCATAATGAACTGCCCGGCATCAAACGCGCTGCTGCGATGCGCACTGGTCACGCCAACAAAAACGATTTCGTCACCCGGCCACAGTTCGCCAATGCGATGAATGACCGTTACTCGTCCCAGCGGCCAGCGCGCACGCGCTTCGTCGACAATCTCCGCCAGCGCTTTTTCGGTCATTCCCGGATAGTGTTCCAGCGTTAACGCCTGCACGCTATCGCCGAGATTGTGATTGCGGACTTTACCGGTGAAAGTGACCACCGCGCCATCTTCATCGCGTTCGGCCAGCCAGGGATACTCATCCCCGACGCTGAACGGCGCATGACCAACAACAATTCGCGTTTCAGCCATCTTAGCCTCCGGTTACCGGTGGGAAGAAAGCCACTTCGTCACCCGCATTAAGGGGATGGTCAAAACTGACCAGCGTCTGATTTACCGCGGCCAGCAGCTTGCCGTCTTCCAGCGCCAACGCCCAGCGATCGCTTTTTGCCGCAAGACTCCGGCGCAGCGCTTCTACCGTTGCAAACTCAGCGGCGACTTCTATCGCATCCGTGTTCACCAATTCCCGTACCTGAGCAAAGAAAAGAACCTTAATCATGCGCATCCACCTTAAAATCTCCCGATTTGCCGCCGCTTTTAGCCAGCAGACGCACCGGACCAATCACCATATCCTTTTGCACCGCTTTGCACATATCGTAGATGGTCAACGCTGCCACGGAGGCCGCCGTTAACGCTTCCATTTCGACGCCGGTTTTCCCGGTCAGGCGACACAGCGTTTCAATGCGTACGCGGTTGTGTTCCGGCTCGGCGTGCAGATTAACTTCAACCTTGCTCAACATCAGCGGATGGCACAGCGGGATAAGATCCCAGGTCCGTTTGGCGGCCTGAATACCGGCAATACGCGCCGTGGCGAAAACGTCGCCCTTATGGTGGCTGCCGTCGATAATCATCGCCAGCGTTTCGCTACGCATGGTCACGAATGCTTCTGCACGCGCCTCGCGTACGGTTTCCGCTTTGGCGGAGACATCCACCATATGCGCTTCGCCAGCGGCGTTAATATGAGTCAGTTGCGACATACTTATTTCTTCAAATGTGGGTGGAAATTACACGGACGCGTACGGGCATCGAGCTGCGGCGCAATGATATTTTCCCATGCGGTACGACACGCTTTAGTCGACCCCGGCATGGCGAAAATCAGCGTTTTGTTGGCCACTCCGGCAATCGCCCGGGATTGCAGCGTCGCGGTGCCAATCTCTTCAAACGACAGCATACGGAATACTTCACCAAACCCTTCGACTTCTCTGTCGAACAGCGGTTGCAGCGCTTCTGGCGCCTGGTCCCCTTCGGTTAAGCCCGTGCCGCCTGTAATGAGCACGACCTGCACATCCTCACTGGCAATCCATGCAGAAACCTGGGCGCGAATGGCGTAGCGGTTCTCTTTGACAATAGCCTTGTCGACAATCTGATGACCCGCCTCTTGCGCCGAGTCACGCAGATAATGGCCGGAGGTGTCATCTTCTTCGCCGCGACGGTTGGAAACAGTAAGAATAGCAATGCGTGTCGGGATAAATTCAGCGCTTACCTGACTCATGAAAAACTCCTTTTAGCGATCAGCCGCCAATGTAAGATAAGTTTTGCGTAATACCGGTATTGTTCTGATGCAGGAAATGAGTCTGCTTTTTCTCCAGCAGCGCGGCTGAAATGCGTTCTTCCAGCGCCGGCTGCTGAGTGTCATCTTCCAGCAAATCACGCAGGCTTACGCCGCCTTCACCAAATAAACACAGATGCAGCTTGCCGACAGAGGAAACGCGCAGACGGTTGCAGGTGGCGCAGAAGTCTTTCTCATAAGGCATGATCAGACCAATTTCACCAGCATAGTCAGGATGACAGAAAACCTGAGCCGGGCCGTCGCTGCGCTGTCGGATCTGGTGGATCCAGCCGCGACGCAGCAGCTCATCGCGCAGGACCTGGCCTGAGATATGGTGTTTACGGAAGAGAGAGCTGCCCTCGCCCGTTTCCATCAGTTCAATAAAGCGTAGTTGGATAGGACGGGGCTGAACCCACGCCAGGAAGGTGTCCAGTTGATGATGGTTTACGTCGCGCATCAGCACGGTATTGACTTTCACTTTTTCAAAACCCGCATCAAAGGCGGCGTCAATGCCTGCCATCACCTGCTGAAATTTGTCCTGCCCGGTAATGGCGTGAAACTGACGGGCATCGAGGCTGTCGACGCTGACGTTAAGTGCGGTCAGTCCGGCATCGCGCCAGGCAGCGGCATCACGCGCCAGACGATAACCATTAGTGGTCACCGCAATCTGACGGATGGCGTGGTTTTCGCGCACGGCGGCGATAATGTCGGTAAAGTCGCGACGCAATGAAGGTTCGCCCCCTGTCAGACGCACTTTTTCCGTTCCCAGACTGGCGAACGCGCGCGTGACGCGGCGAATTTCATCAACGGTCAAAAAGCCGTTATTGGTGACACCGCCGGGCTTATAGCCATCCGGCAGGCAGTAGGTGCAACGAAAGTTACACACATCGGTAATCGACAAACGTAAGTAGTAAAACTTACGTGCGAAAGCATCGGTAAGTTGAGAGCCCATGTACACCTTTCCAAATACGGGAGACGTAGTCATTTCTTCCTACGCCCTGGTGACAAACTTATTCAAGTATTGTCACGGCCAAAGCACCGTATCATTTGACCCAGGTGCAGAGGCTAGAGTGTTTATTCTCGTCATACTTCAAATTGCAGAAGCGTGGGCTTTGTTCATTCACCCCAGTCACGTACTTATGTCCGCTTACGGGGGATTCTCTCCCTCACTGCCTTCCTGCAACTCAAATTATTCAGAGTACATTGTGGTTATGCCGATACTAGCGTGTAAATGACGCTTTTGCCATGTACACTTTCGCTGTATAAACACATACATAGCGACATAATCGTGCAATTTCGCTACAGAATAAGCAAAAACCACAGTTTTGCATTGATATACATCATCTTGCCGGCAGGTGAATCTCGTCAGAAAGGAGTAGATCGCAGAAAAAAATTACGCCAGATTCCGCCTGGATAATTGCTGAAAACACACTATTTACGTTACTGTAGCGCCGATCAATTGATATCAGGAAAATATATGCGCACTCGCACGCTGGCAGATCTGGACCGCGTTGTCGCTCTCGGCGGAGGGCATGGACTGGGACGCGTTCTCTCCTCTCTTTCCCCTTTAGGTTCACGCCTGACAGGGATCGTCACCACGACCGATAACGGCGGGTCGACAGGTCGTATTCGTCGCTCTGAAGGAGGGATTGCCTGGGGAGACATGCGTAACTGTCTGAACCAGTTAATTACTCAACCCAGCGTTGCATCCGCCATGTTTGAGTATCGTTTTGGCGGTAATGGTGAGCTTTCCGGGCATAACCTCGGAAATCTGATGTTAAAGGCGCTCGATCACCTCAGTGTGCGGCCTCTGGAAGCCATCAATTTAATTCGTAGCCTGCTGAAAGTTGATGCACATTTAATTCCGATGTCGGAGCTGCCGGTGGATCTGATGGCTATCGACGATCAGGGACATGAAGTCTATGGCGAAGTGAATATCGATCAGCTCACCATCCCGCCTCAGGAACTGATGCTGTCGCCAAAAGTCCCCACCACGCGGGAGGCAGTTGAAGCTATCGCCGAAGCGGATTTGATTTTGATAGGACCCGGCAGTTTTTACACCAGCCTGATGCCGCTCCTGCTGCTCGACGAATTGGCGCAGGCATTACGTCGCACACCTGCCCCGATGGTCTACATTGGCAATCTGGGTCGTGAATTAAGCCTGCCAGCAGCCAGCCTGACGCTTAACGATAAGCTGGCAATCATTGAACAGTACGTTGGCAGGAAAGTGATTGATGCGGTGGTCGTGGGCCCGAAAGTAGATGTATCCACCGTTACCGACCGCGTTGTTATTCAGGAAGTGCTGGAAGCCAGCGACATTCCCTACCGCCATGACCGCCAGCTATTGCATTACGCGCTGGAGAAAGCGGTACAGGCGCTGGGGTAAGTGGAATTACCTGATGGGCTGCGCTTATCAGGCCTACAAACGCGATCTACTCCCACAGGCCGGATGAGGGGGTTCCCCCGCCTCCGGCACAATCTTACGATGCCGCGATAAACAACTCGCGCAGCTGATGCAACTGGTCGCGGATCGTCGCAGCCTCTTCAAATTCAAGATTCTGCGCATGCTGCATCATCTGCCCTTCCAGCTCATGAATCTTCTGCTGCAGCGCTTTTGGCGTCATATCCAGTTCGACAATTTCAGACTTCGCGCCTGCGCGTGACTTCCCTTTGCCTTTCGCCTTAGTCTTCGCAATATTCTGACCCAGCGCCAGAATATCGACCACTTTCTTGTTCAGCCCCTGCGGCGTAATACCGTGTTCTTCGTTGTAGAGCTGCTGTTTCTCACGACGGCGTTCAGTTTCCCCTATAGCCTTAGCCATTGAGGCGGTAATTTTGTCGCCGTAGAGAATAGCCTTCCCGTTGATATTACGCGCCGCACGGCCGATGGTCTGAATAAGCGAACGTTCAGAACGCAGGAACCCTTCTTTGTCTGCGTCCAGAATCGCCACCAGTGAGACCTCAGGCATGTCCAGACCCTCACGTAACAGGTTGATACCCACCAACACGTCAAACTCGCCCAGACGCAGGTCACGAATGATTTCCATACGTTCCACGGTATCGATGTCTGAGTGCAGATAGCGCACCCGCTCACCGTGCTCTTCAAGGTATTCGGTGAGATCCTCTGCCATCCGTTTCGTGAGCGTAGTGACCAGCACACGTTCGTTAATCGCCGCACGGATGCGGATCTCAGACAGCAGATCGTCAACCTGCGTCGCCACCGGGCGTACCTCAATGATCGGATCCAGCAGGCCGGTCGGTCGTACTACCTGATCGACGACGTCATCACCGGATTTCTCCAGCTCATAGTTGCCCGGCGTCGCTGAGACGTAGATGGTCTGCGGGGCCAGCGCTTCAAACTCTTCAAATTTAAGCGGACGGTTATCCAGCGCCGACGGCAGACGGAATCCGTATTCGACCAGAGTCTCTTTACGCGCCCGGTCACCACGATACATACCGCCAATTTGCGGGATAGTGACGTGGGATTCATCCACCACCAGCAGGCCGTCGGCAGGCAGGTAATCAAACAACGTCGGCGGCGGCTCGCCGGGGCCACGCCCGGACAGATAGCGGGAGTAGTTTTCAATCCCCGAGCAGTAACCCAGCTCGTTCATCATTTCCAGATCGAACTGCGTACGCTGACTTAGCCGCTGTTCTTCCAGCAGTTTGTTATTTGCCAGCAGGACCTTGCGCCGCTCTGCCAGCTCAACTTTGATTTCTTCCATCGCCTGCACGATACGTTCGCGCGGCGTCACGTAGTGCGTTTTAGGATAGATGGTGTAGCGCGAAATCGTGGATTCAACCTGCCCGGTAAGCGGGTCAAACAGCGATAAACGTTCGACCTCTTCATCAAACAGTTCCACGCGCAGCGCGATATCGTCGGATTCAGCCGGGAAAATGTCGATCACTTCACCACGCACGCGGAAGGTTCCGCGCTGAAATGCCTGATCGTTGCGGGTATATTGCAGTTCCGCCAGGCGGCGCAGGATCGCACGCTGGTCGATAATCATCCCCACCGTCAGGTGCAGCATCATTTTCAGATACAGATCCGGATCGCCCAAACCATAGATAGCGGAAACTGACGCGACGACAACGACATCCCGACGTTCCAGCAGCGCTTTGGTCGCTGACAGACGCATCTGCTCAATATGTTCGTTAACCGAGGCATCCTTCTCGATGAAGGTGTCAGAACTTGGTACGTAGGCTTCCGGTTGATAATAGTCGTAGTAGGAGACGAAATACTCCACCGCGTTATCCGGGAAGAACTCTTTCATCTCACCGTACAGCTGCGCGGCCAGCGTCTTATTGGGAGCCAGCACCATGGTAGGCCGCTGCAAGTCCGCAATTACGTTAGCGATGGTGAATGTCTTCCCCGAGCCCGTCACCCCCAGCAGCGTCTGATGCGCCAGACCATCCTCCAGCCCTTCTTCCAGACGGCGAATAGCCTCAGGCTGATCGCCAGAGGGTTTAAAAGCGGAATTTAGTTTGAACGGTTTACTCATGAGCAGCTACCTGAAGCAATGGGCGGGCAGGTGTGTAATTTTACTCGCAGTCGTATATTTTGCCAGTAAAATATACTGGATGAAAAAACAGTAACGCACCAGAATATTTCTGATACGCCATCAGAATGACCGTGACTGCAGGCTAAAATTTGGCCTCAGACAAGATAAAACACCAGCAAAAACGTGTTATCCCCAAAGCAATGACTTTTTTAACATTTGTCAAGCTGCCCGATGAAAGTTTTGTGGCAACGCATGACACTTCTGCGACAGCCATTGATTTTATCTAACATTCTGTAATTTAATGACTATTCTCCCGAGCCGTCTTTCGCATCAATTTAGTCGCAGGCCGCGTCTTCTCTCGCTTACATTGTGTTTTCTAACTCTAATACACAAGGTTATCCACAGGAATAGTGGATAACTGCCTCCAGCCCGTATGGACTGTAGCCTGGCAAAAACGCCCTCACTCCCTTTTCCGGAGGGATAAAAAAAATTAATCGCTATTTTTTGATATTTATCAGCTAACGAAGCGGCCTGGAATGGCCGGGATCTTGCTCGCATTTTCATCATTTTCTTGCCTGCACCATTACGACACCGCCAGGCACTGGCAATGTGCACAAAACAACGCCAGCCCTCCGGCCAGCCAGACGTTACCGCCTGCGCGGCACACTCTCCTGCTGTTTTTTGACCCCAATCCCTCTTCTGGCAAGAGAATTGCAATTTTCTTCCGACGACCTGTACGTGGGGCGGATAGCATCATGCTGGAGGAATCTATGTTGAGTCTTCGCGCAGTGAATCATTATTACGGTAATCAACACTCCCTATGGGATGTGGATCTCGACCTGCTGCCCGGTAAATGTACCGGTGTGCTGGGGCTTCCAGGAATGGGAAAAACTACGCTGACCAATTGCATTATCGGCAATTTACCGATCGAAAGCGGCACCATGTTCTGGCATCAGGCTGGCGCGCCGCCGCGCGACCTGAGTCCCATTCCGGCGGCAAATCGCATCGCGCTGGGCATTAACTACGTTTCACAAGAGAGACGGATTTTTTCGCAATTGACGGTAGAGGAAAATCTGCATATTGCGCGCCAGGCGGTTGAGGAAAGCGAAACGATGAACAGCAGTGATATTTACCGCCTGTTTCCACAGTTGTTCGTACTGCGTCAGGCCAAAGGGGCGGCATTATCGGAAGATGATCAGCACCAGCTTGCGCTCGCCAGCGCGCTGGTCACACGCCCGCGCCTGCTGATCCTCGATGAGCCCACGCGGGGAAGTGGCCAGGCATATATCCACAAGCTGGGGAACCTGGTTGTAAGGTTAAGCCAGGAGCTCGGCATTGCCATAATGCTCGCGGAGCAGAGTCTGCCGTTTATTCGTCGGGTCGCTGACTGCTACTGCCTGTTACACCGTGGGCGCAACGTGGCTCAGGGGCAAATCACACAGCTCAGCAACCCGCTAATCAACTATTGGGTGACGCCACAGACAAAACGCTAAGATCGATATAACGTCCTGTCGATGCCCGCTCCGGCTCTTCTGCCAGCCAGGGAATTTCCCCCAGCAGCGGAGCCGCAAGCACACGCCTGAGCGTTGCCATATATTCAGCATGACGCTTGCCAGGTGGCGTCACATCATTGGCGACCCATCCGGCAAGCGTCAGTCCGGCCTGCTGCACCGCCTGGGCGGTCAGCACAGCGTGGTTGATACAGCCGAGCTTAACGCCAACCACCAGAATGACCGGCAGCTGCTCTGTTTTCACCCAGTCAGCAAAACTCAGCGTTGGCGAAAGCGGCGTAAACCACCCGCCGGCACCTTCCACCAGCACCCAGTCAGCCTGTTGTTCCAGCGCGCGTAAACCCGCAGACATTACAGAGGCCTGAATGGGGCGACCTTCGTCCGCGCTGATGATATGCGGTGAGGTAGGTTCTGCGAAGGTATAGGGGTTGATAGCCGCATAATCCACCGTCACAACGCTATTGCGCTGTAATGCCAGGGCATCGCTATTACGCAGACCTTCAACCGTCATTTCACTGCCCGACGCCACTGGCTTATAGCCGACGGTTCGCAATCCCCTCTGCCCCGCCGCCTGCAGCAACGCGCAGCTGGCGATAGTTTTCCCCACTTCGGTATCCGTCCCGGTGACAAAAAAAGTGTTAGTCACGTTGAATCACTCCCAAAAATAGATGATAGGTCAGCGGATATTTCCCCTGCTGGCAGGGCCAGGCTAGCTGTAGCTGGCGCAACTGTGAGCGGGTGAGGACGCGCGGCTCGCGGCCATCATGCAAATGCGTCGCGCCAATGCCCTTCAGCGAGCGCATGGCGCTCAGCGCATCGTCAAACCACAGCGTGACGGCATGAGACTGGTATTCAACGTCCCACCCATGCAGGGCGTTTTCCAGTTGCTCCACGGGCAAAAAACGATTGGCGTGCTCCCGCTCATCAACTGCTCGCCACGCCTGACGAAGCTCCGGCATTGACCCCTGCGCCAGGGTACTAAACGCCACCGTCCCGCCAGGACGCACCACCCGGTAAAGCTCACGTAACGCGCCGCGCAGGTCACTGCACCACTGTACGGCCAGATTACTCCAGGCCAGGTCGAAAGTAGCAGCAGCCTGCGGAATGGCTTCAATATCCGCCAGCAAATAGCGGTGGGCGACATCGTGACGCTGCGCTTCAGTCAGCATTTGCGCCGACAGATCCAGCGCGCAGACCTCGCTCCCCTGCTCCCGCCAGTAACGGCTCATACGCCCGGGTCCGCAGCCCGCATCTAAAACCTGAGAGAATGCCCGACCATCGAGTCGCGCCAGTAACGCATCGGCGCTCTGACGCTGGAGTTCCGCGTGTTGCTCATAGTGAGTAGCCGCGCGACCAAACGCGGCAGCAATCGCCTGCTTATTGACCTGCGCCATGCAGCACCTCCAGTAAGCGATCGATATCCTGGACTTCATGCGCCTGGGTCAGCGTAAGCCGCAGCCTGGCCGTACCAACCGGCACCGTCGGTGGGCGAATAGCCGTCACCCAGCATCCCTGTTGACGTAATGCCTCCGCCAGCTGCAAGGCTTTATGATTGTCGCCCACGATCAGTGGCTGAATGGCGCTGTCTGACTGCGCCAGCGTTAAGTCCGGCGTATTCACCCCAGCGCGAAAACGCTGGATCAGCATCGCCAGTTTTTCTCTGCGCTCATCGCCTTCGCGGCTGCGGATCACCTCCAGCGCGGCGCGCAAGGCCTGGGCCTGGGCCGGAGGCATACTGGTGCTGTAGATCAGATGACGGGCAAACTGCAGCAGATAATCGGCCACGCTGTCTGAGCACAAGATTGCCGCGCCGCTGACGCCAAACCCTTTGCCAAACGTCACCACTAACAGCTCGGGTTTCACCTGCTGTCGGGAGCACGAGCCGCGCCCTTCCTCACCGCTGACGCCAATCCCGTGCGCATCATCCACCAGCAACCACGCGCCCTGCCGCTCTGCTACCGCGTGAATTTCCGCCAGCGGTGCACTATCGCCATCCATGCTGAACACACCTTCAGTGACCACGAGTTGTTGCCCCGGACAGGGGGTGGTCAGCAGACGTTCCAGATGTTGCGGATCGTTATGGGTAAAGCGACGTAGCACGGCAGGGCTAAGGCTGGCAGCCTCCAGCAGTGAGGCATGGCTGAGTCGGTCAGCAACAATCCGGTCCTCTTTGCCCATCAGCGCGGCAATGACCGCCTGATTAGCGGCAAAACCGGAGATAAACAACAGCGCCCGGGAATAGCCGAGCCATTGCGCCAGCTCATCTTCCAGCGCCTGATGAGCAACGGAATAACCGCTCACATGACCCGAGCCGCCGCTGCCGACGCCAAAACGCTCAGCGCCTTGCTGCCACGCGCAGATAATATGCGGATGGTGGCTTAAGCCAAGGTAGTCGTTGCTGGAAAAGTTCAGGTACTGGCGACCGTCGGCCTGCAGCCAGCGACCGGCGCCCTGCGTCACCGCATAGCGCCGACGCAACGCATCAGCACGACGACGCGCCGTTAACGCATCGTCTATTTTTTGCTGCCAGGTCATACGGTTGCCGCGTTGTAGTATTCGTCGGTATCCGGGGTACGCAGCGCCTGTTCCAGGCGTTGCTGCTGTTCGTTATCGCCTGCCAGCACCGCCGTTTGCTGCGGATTGAGACCCAGCTTGCGAAACAACAGCAAATCCTTATCTTCGTTCGGGTTCGGCGTGGTCAGCAGTTTGCAGCCGTAGAAAATCGAGTTAGCTCCGGCCATAAAGCACATCGCCTGGGTTTGTTCGTTCATTTGCTCGCGTCCGGCTGAAAGACGGACATATGAAGTCGGCATCATGATCCGCGCCACGGCGATAGTACGAATAAAATCAAAGGCATCCACATCGTCGTTATCGGCAAGCGGCGTGCCTTTCACTTTCACCAGCATGTTGATCGGCACGCTTTCTGGCGGCGTTGACAGATTCGCTAATTGCAGCAACAGACCCGCGCGGTCGGTCACCGTTTCCCCCAGTCCCACAATCCCGCCGGAGCAAACTTTAATGCCCGCCTCACGCACTTTATCCAGCGTATCCAGACGCTCCTGGTACGACCGGGTTGTGATGATATTGCCGTAGAATTCCGGCGAGGTGTCGAGGTTATGGTTGTAGTAGTCCAGACCCGCATTGGCCAGCCGCTGGGCCTGATTTTCGTTCAGCGTACCCAGCGTCATACACGCTTCCAGCCCCAGTTCTTTTACGCCCTGAACCATCTGTTCCAGGTAAGGCATGTCGCGTTCGTGTGGATTCTTCCACGCCGCGCCCATGCAAAACCGCGTTGAACCGGCCTGTTTCGCTTTACGCGCAGAGTCCAGTACCTGTTCAACCTCCATCAAACGTTCCGTTTCCAGACCGGTTTTATAGCGGGAGCTTTGTGGGCAGTATTTGCAGTCTTCCGGGCAGGCACCGGTCTTAATCGACAGCAGCGTACTGACCTGAACCTGCCGCGGATCAAAGTGCTGACGGTGAACCTGCTGCGCTTCAAACAGCAGATCCAACAGCGGTTTTTCAAATAATTCGGTGACTTGCGACATTGTCCAGCGAGAAGAATGAGCCATATTGGTATACGTTTCGTTATGAGTTTGGTGTAGACTCGTAAACCTAAATCTTTTTAATTTGGTTTACAAGTCGATTATGACAACGGACGATCTTGCGTTTGACCAACGCCATATCTGGCACCCTTACACCTCCATGACCTCCCCGTTACCGGTTTATCCGGTGGCGCGTGCCGAAGGTTGCGAACTGATTTTAGCCCGCGGTGAGAGGCTGATAGACGGCATGTCGTCCTGGTGGGCGGCGATCCACGGTTACAATCACCCACAGCTGAACGCCGCGATGAAAACGCAGATTGATGCCATGTCACATGTGATGTTTGGCGGCATTACCCATGCCCCGGCCATTGCGCTGTGCCGCCAGTTGGTGGCGATGACGCCAGAGGCGCTGGAGTGCGTTTTTCTCGCGGATTCAGGTTCGGTCGCCGTAGAAGTAGCAATGAAAATGGCGCTGCAATACTGGCAGGCCAAAGGCGAATCCCGTCAGCGTTTCCTGACATTTCGAAACGGTTATCACGGCGATACCTTCGGCGCGATGTCGGTCTGCGATCCCGACAACTCGATGCACAGTCTGTGGAAGGGTTATCTGCCGGAGAACCTGTTTGCGCCCGCCCCGCAAAGCCGCATGGACGGCGAGTGGGACGAACTGGATATGGTGCCTTTTGCCCGCCTGATGGCCGCGCATCGCCACGAGCTTGCGGCGGTGATCCTTGAGCCGATTGTGCAGGGCGCTGGCGGCATGCGCATGTATCATCCCGAATGGTTAAAACGCATCCGTAAGATGTGCGACCGTGAAGGGATCCTGCTGATTGCCGATGAAATCGCCACGGGATTTGGTCGTACAGGCAAGCTTTTTGCCTGTGAACACGCCAACATAACCCCGGACATTTTGTGCCTCGGCAAAGCGTTAACCGGCGGAACCATGACCCTTTCCGCCACCCTGACCACGCGTCAGGTCGCGGAAACCATCAGTAACGGTGAAGCCGGATGCTTCATGCACGGTCCAACCTTTATGGGTAATCCGCTGGCCTGCGCCGTCGCCTCCGCCAGCCTGTCGTTACTCGAAACCGGCGAGTGGCGCTCACAGGTAGCGACTATTGAAGCGCAACTGCGGACAGAACTCGCCCCGGCGGCAGACTCGAGTTGGGTAGCCGACGTGCGCGTACTCGGCGCCATCGGTGTGATCGAAACCACGCATCCGGTGAATATGGCGGCGTTACAGAAGTTCTTTGTTGAACAGGGCGTGTGGGTACGACCATTTGGCAAACTGATCTATCTGATGCCGCCGTACATTATTCAGCCCGATCAGTTGCGTCGTCTGACCCAGGCCGTAAACGAGGCTGTGCGCAGTGCAACATTTTTTAGCGATTAATCAGCGCCCGGTCCGGACGTGGAAAAGTGAAACAGCCCGGATTATTCGATGACTGATGAAGTAACAATATTTAGACATGAAGGCCGGATTATTCCGGCCTTTTTTTATTTGCATCAAAGAAATTGCAAATCGTTTTATGTCGATGCTGAGCAAAAATTGACGGGTGATTTAGTAAGCGATAGCGTGAATTTGTCACGTAAGTGATTAAAGTGAAAGGATTTTATGAGATTTTCCTTAAATGGAGTTTTAAGAAAATGGCTATTCCAGCTTATTTATGGCTCAAAGATGACGGCGGCGCTGATATCAAAGGTTCCGTCGATGTTCATGGACGTGAAGACGGCCCGCTTGAGGTTGTACGATGAAACGGCTCGCATTATTGCTACTACTTCCGTTTATTGTGGCCACTTCAGCAGTTGGCGAAGTGAACTGGCCCGATGCGCTGAAAGGCGTGGCTACGGGCGATCAAGCGTGGCTGAATAAAACGCCAGAACTCGCGGCTACGGCAGATGTTAAGCAGGCCATTAAACTGGAAGATGCTTTATCTGCTGCCCTAACAGCAAATACAACCGGCGCTCTTGATGCGCTCAGCGTCATTGACGCGGGAAAATGGCCGCACATGATCGGGACTGATATTGTCTGCGGAGTGCCTGTTGAAGCTCCAGCAACCGTTGAGGATTTTTATCAGCGGACACGTCCTGCGTTGTTAAGCACTGATAAGGGCGCTCGCTGCTTGTGGTTCCTCGAAGCAACATATGAGGAATGGAAAGCAGACAAAGCCCGTCAGGTTAAGTAAGATAATTAACCCGGTCAATATGGCCGGGTCCTTTCCTCCGCTTCCCTTTGATTTTTCGTGCCGCAGCCGCTCCCTGAATACTCAACACCACACATTAACCGCTCATGCAGTGGGTTTAACCGACAGCACCGGCACCCCGCACACGTTCCGGCACCCAGTAAGGATTATTTAATGACATTTCCCGTCCCGACCGTTGCGGAAAGTACCGACCGCCAGTTACGCGATATTCAGAACACGCTACCCGATGAGAACGTCGACACCAGCAGCGACAGCGACTACGCCGTCCGGGCTAATGCTGTATCAGGCGTGGCGGACGATCTCTACGCCTATCAGGGCTGGATTATTCGCCAGATTTTCCCTGACACCGCCGAGAAGGAGTATCTGGAGTTTACTCGATGCCGCACTGGCTGGACTGGTCACCAGTGCGAATAAAGTACCCTACTTCACCGGAGAGGATAAGGCAGCGCTGGCTGATTTAACTTCTGTTGGTCGTGACATTATCAGCAAGAACACTATTGCCGACATTCTCACATACCTTGGTTTGCACGAAACCGGATTTGCCACCCTTGATTGAACGCAAAACAGTCCAGAATATTTCGCCACGCTACATACGGTTCCTGGCTACACTTTTTGGCTTACGAGAGGAGTCAGCATGAAACTAATCAGTAACGATCTGCGCGATGGCGAAAAGCTTGCGCATCGCCACGTCTTTAACGGCATGGGATATGACGGGGATAATATTTCCCCGCATCTGGCGTGGGATGACGTGCCAGCAGGGACCAAAAGCTTTGTCGTGACCTGCTACGATCCTGATGCGCCAACCGGCTCCGGCTGGTGGCACTGGGTGGTGGTAAATCTGCCAGCAGATACCCGCGTACTCACGCAAGGCTTCGGCTCCGGGCTGGTTGCGCTGCCGGATGGGGTGATTCAGACCCGTACGGATTTTGGTCAAGCAGGTTATGGCGGTGCTGCGCCGCCGAAGGGTGAAACCCATCGCTATATCTTTACGGTTCACGCGCTGGATGTGGAGCGTATTGATGTCGATGAGGACGCCAGCGGCGCGATGGTTGGCTTTAACGTTCACTTCCACTCGCTCGCCAGCGCCTCGATTACGGCGATGTTCAGTTAAGCTGTGTTGTGCCGGATGTCGGCTTCGCCGCATCCGGCCTACTAAACAAGGCTTCTCTACAGAAATTCAGGCAACAATTTCAACAACGTCCCTTGGGCTAACAGTTCGGTTGCGCACTCAATATCCGGAGCAAAAAAGCGATCCTGCGTATAGTGCGCAACCTGCTCGCGCAGAGCCTGGCGCGCCTGCTCCAGCAGCGGGCTTGAGGTTAACCCTTCACGCAGGTCAATCCCCTGACACGCCGCCAGCCACTCCACGGCAATCACGCCGCGCGTATTCGCCGCCATCTCCCACAACCTGCGGCCCGCTGCCGGCGCCATAGACACATGATCTTCCTGGTTGGCGGAGGTCGGCAAGCTGTCCACGCTGTGCGGATGCGCCAGCGCTTTGTTCTCGCTCGCCAGCGCGGCCGCGGTTACCTGAGCAATCATAAAGCCGGAGTTCACCCCGCCGTTTTTCACCAGGAACGGCGGCAACTGCGACATATGTTTGTCCATCATCAGCGCAATCCGTCGCTCTGATAACGCCCCGATTTCCGCAATCGCCAGCGCCAGATTATCTGCCGCCATCGCCACCGGTTCAGCATGGAAGTTGCCGCCGGAAATGACATCGCCCTCTTCGGCAAACACCAGCGGGTTGTCGGAAACCGCGTTGGCTTCTACCAGCAAGACCTCCATTACCTGACGCATTTGCGTCAGGCACGCCCCCATCACCTGCGGCTGACAGCGCAAAGAATACGGATCCTGCACTTTTTCACAGTTATGATGCGACTGAGAAAGCGCGCTGGTGTCGGTCAACACGTGGCGGTACAACGTTGCGGCATCAATCTGCCCACGCTGTCCTCGTGCGGCATGAATACGGGCATCAAACGGACGACGAGAGCCCAATACGGCTTCGGTGGTCAGCCCCCCACACACCGTCGCAGACGCGAACAGCTCCTGGGCTTCAATTAACCCGCGCAGCGCAAAGGCTGTGGAAGCCTGGGTACCGTTGAGCAGCGCCAGCCCTTCTTTCGCCTCCAGCGTAATCGGCTCCAGCCCGGCCTTTTTCAGCGCTTCGGTCGCCGGAAGCCATTCCCCCTGCCAGCGCGCTTTACCTTCGCCCAGCAGCGTCAGAGACATATGCGCCAGCGGTGCCAGGTCGCCCGATGCGCCCACTGACCCTTTCGCCGGGATCAGCGGATACACCTCGGCATTCACCAGCGCAATCAGCGCTTCAATCACGCTGAGACGAATACCCGAAAAACCCCGCGCCAGGCTGTTGATTTTCAGCACCATAATCAGGCGAACCATCGCGTCATCGAGCGCCTCACCAACGCCTGCCGCATGGGAAAGCACCAGCGAACGCTGTAAATTCTGCAAATCTTCCGTGGCGATACGGGTCTGAGCCAGCAGGCCAAAGCCGGTATTAATGCCATACGCCGTACGGCCTTCAGCGACAATATTATTGACGCAGGCGACGCTTGGGTTGATCGCATCAATCGCCCCGGCATCCAGGCTCAGTTTGACCGGCTGCTGCCAGATGTCGCGCAGTTGCGCAAAGCTCAGATGACCCGGCGTTAATGTCATGGTGTTCATATCAGCGTTTCTCCTGCGTCGCCGCGACCATCGGCAAATTCAGCCCTTCTTCGACGGCGCATTCCACCGCAATGTCATACCCGGCATCGGCGTGGCGCATCACCCCGGTAGCCGGATCGTTATGTAATACCCGGGCGATACGCGCTGCGGCTTCATCAGTGCCATCGCAAACAATCACCATCCCGGCATGCTGGGAGAAGCCCATTCCTACCCCGCCACCGTGATGCAGTGATACCCAGGTTGCACCGCTGGCGGTGTTAAGCAGCGCGTTCAGCAGCGGCCAGTCGGATACTGCATCAGAACCGTCGCGCATGGCCTCTGTTTCGCGGTTCGGGCTGGCGACGGAGCCGGAATCCAGATGATCACGGCCAATAACAATCGGCGCAGACACTTCGCCGCTGCGCACCATTTCATTAAACGCCAGCCCCAGTTTTTGACGCCATTCCAGACCGACCCAGCAAATACGCGCCGGTAATCCCTGGAAGTTAATCCGCTCACGCGCCATATCCAGCCAGTGGTGCAGATGTTTATCGTCAGCCACGATCTCTTTCACTTTGGCATCCGTTTTATAAATATCCTGCGGATCGCCGGAAAGCGCTACCCAACGGAACGGGCCAATGCCGCGGCAGAACAGGGGGCGAATATAAGCAGGGACGAAACCAGGGAAATCAAAGGCGTTTTCCACGCCCATCTCTTTGGCCATCTGGCGAATGTTATTGCCGTAATCAAACGTCGGCACGCCCATTTTGCTGAACGCCAGCATTGCCTCAACGTGTGTTGCCATTGAGCGTTTCGCCGCCTGTACCGTGCCCTGCGGATCGGACACCGCTTTCGCCTGATACGCTTCCCAGCTCCAGCCGGACGGCAGATAACCATGCAGCGGATCGTGGGCGCTGGTCTGGTCAGTGACCATATCCGGGCGCACACCGCGCCTCACCAGTTCCGGCACAACGTCGGCGGCGTTAGCGCATAGCGCAATGGAGACCGCTTTACCCTCGCGGGTGTACTTTTCGATACGCGCCAGCGCGTCGTCAAGCGATGTCGCCTGCTCATCCACGTAGCGGGTACGCAGACGGAAATCGATCCGGCTTTGCTGGCACTCAATATTCAGCGAGCAAGCACCTGCCAGCGTTGCGGCTAACGGTTGCGCCCCCCCCATGCCGCCCAGCCCGGCGGTCAGCACCCAGCGTCCGCTCAGGTTACCCTGATAATGCTGACGCCCGGCCTCAACGAAGGTTTCATAAGTCCCCTGCACGATGCCCTGGCTGCCGATGTAGATCCAGCTCCCGGCGGTCATCTGGCCATACATCGCCAGCCCTTTGGCGTCCAGCTCGTTGAAGTGTTCCCATGTAGCCCAATGCGGCACCAGGTTGGAGTTGGCAATCAGCACGCGCGGCGCATTGTCATGGGTTTTGAAAACGCCAACCGGTTTACCGGACTGGACCAGCAGGGTCTCATCGGTCTCCAGTTTGGTCAGCGCGTTGACGATGGCGTCATAACATTCCCAGTCCCGCGCGGCGCGACCAATCCCGCCGTATACCACCAGCTCATGCGGATTTTCCGCCACATCGGGATCCAGGTTGTTCATTAACATGCGCAGCGGCGCTTCGGTCAGCCAGCTTTTGGCCGTTAAAGTAGTGCCGCGTGGGGCACGAATATCCTGCTGACGGTACTTGCTATGAGACATGGTAGAGCACTCCTCGCGAACGATCGGACAGATAAGTAACATATACTTGTCTATACAAGTTGTCGCAAGCGTGCTTTTAACAAAAAAGATACAATTTTATTATACTGCGGCAGCAATCACGCTTTTCAGGACATAAACCGCCCTTGCAGGCGATAGCGGGACCCCGGGAAGAGCAAACGGGCATGAGAGACAATGGATGACGCAGACCAGGTTTTACGGCGGATCAGCAGACAGGGATCGTGTTCTTTGATATTCAGCAGCGCGCACTCTTCGGCACTGGCGCGGACCGCTTCAACAATATGCTCGCCTTCCGTTAAAGGGGCTATCAGCGACAGATACGCGTGCGGCGTAGTCTGACTGTAATCCTGCGCCAGATACGCTGGCACAATTTCGGCATTCACGCAGCGATCTTCAATCTGCACCGGCAGTTCGTTCTCGTAGTGCACCATGACAGAGTGAAAAATGGAGGTGCCTTCTTTGACGTTTAACACCAAAGCCTGCTGCGCGCTTGCCTGGGTTCGTTCCAGCGTGATCACCTCGCAGCGGTGCTGATGCTGACGGGCGTTGATTTCATCCGCGATGCTGCGAATTTCAAACAGCGCAGACTGGCCCTTCGGCTCGGCGACAAACGTCCCTACGCCCTGCAAGCGAACCAATAACCCTTCATCCGTTAACTCACGCAGCGCCCGGTTGATGGTCATGCGGCTGAAACCATACTGCGCCACCAGCTCCGCCTCAGAGGGAATGCGATCGTGAGGTTGCCAGATACCGCTGGCAATCTTTTCGCTGATCTCCTGTTTGACCTTTTCGTAAAAAGGTGCCGGAGCAGAACGGGATGGGAGCATGCGTAAGCCTTCCTTAAGCTGAGAATGTGAGTGGGTACAGTTTACAGACATTACCCGAACCTGATAAGCGCAACGCCATCAGGTATATCAGTGCCACCAGTGCGCGATTTGCCAACCTAATCGCGCCGCAACGCGCGCCGCTCTGCCATCATCGTCAAAGCGTGGATTAAATTCAACCATATCCACCGCCTGCAGTTTACCGCTACGACACAGGGGTTCAATCAGACTCAGCAGCGTCGCCAACGGTACGCCCAGCGCAGCGGGTGCCGACACGCCGGGCATTTCCCACACCGGCAGCACGTCGAGATCGATAGTCAGATAGATAACATCCAGGTTGGCGACAAACTGCGCTAACTGCGCCTGCGCCGTTGCACAGAACAGATCCTCCACCACGGTCACACCAAGCCGCTGCGCCTCATCCCATAGCGCCTGGGTGTTTGCCGCCCGACTGACGCCGATACAGGCATAGTGAAATTCACGCTGCTGTTCATCGCAAAGCTGCGCCAGTTGGCGAAACGGTGTGCCGGAAGTAGCCTGATCGGCATGGCGCAAATCGAGGTGCGCATCGAAGTTGACGATCCCCACTTTCGCCTGCGGGAACGCATCCAACACGCCTGCGCCGTGCGCAAATGCGGTTTCGTGTCCTCCCCCCAGAACAAAGGTACGTATATTCTCCTGCTGACAGCGCTGCACCGCATTGCGTAGCGCCTGCTGCGCGCCCTCAAGGTCGGGGGCCTGGGCCACAATATTTCCCAGATCTACCAGCCGATGATGCCCATCGTGGCTGGCTAAATTCGCCAGCGCCTTGCGCAGCACATCGGGCGCTCCGGCGGCTCCCGTCCGGCCCTGATTACGTTTCACGCCTTCGTCGCAGGCAAACCCGAGCAGCGCTATCTGCTCGCGATACATTTCTGGGCTAAATGTCGGGCTCAGCGTGATAGTCTGAAACAGGCGCAGCGCATTCGGCGATTCGGCGCGATCATCACGTCCCTGCCACAGCGCAGGTGAAACAGGTTGCCAGTGAGTCATACTATTTGTCCTTTGAATACGCGTTGGTAGAGCGGGTTGCGCCCCGGTTCATACAGGATCTCGACCGGGAGAGTGGCATCCCACACCACAAAATCGGCCACAAACCCGGCCTTCAATTGACCATGAGTGGTATGACGTCCCAGCGCCCGGGCCGCATGACGGGTGACGCCCGCCCATGCTTCTTCCGGCGTTAAGCCAAACTGAACGCAGGCCATATTCATCGCCCAGTGCAGGCTGATAAACGGGCTGGTACCTGGGTTAAAATCTGTCGCCACCGCCATCGGTACCTGATACTGACGCAGCAATGCCACCGGCGGACTCTGTTGCTCTTTAAGGAAATAGAATGCGCCGGGCAGCAGTACGCCGACCGTACCGCTTTGGCTCATCGCCGCCACGCCCGCTTCATCGAGATATTCAATATGATCGGCGGATAACCCGTGGTAGCGGCTTACCAGCTGTGCGCCACCCAGCAATGACAGCTGTTCAACATGGCCTTTAATCGGGATGCCCAACGCCTGCGCGGCCTGAAACACCCGCTCGCTCTGTGCCAACGAAAAACCCACGCTTTCACAAAACAGATCGACGGTCTCAAACAGCCCTTGTTCCCACAGCTGCGGCAAAATGGTCTCGCACACCAGCGTAATATAGCCGTCAGGATCATCCCGGTATTCTGCTGGAGTCGCATGGGCAGCCAACAGCGTGGGGCTTATTTCAATGATGTTCTCCGCCGCCAGCGCCGCTGCCACGCGCAATATTTTCTCTTCTGTCTGCAAATCCAGGCCGTAACCGGATTTTATTTCCAGCAACGTAACGCCTTCTTTGATTAGCTGTTCCATACGCTGATGCGCTAGATGTAAGAGTTGTTCATCACTGGCGCTGCGGGTTGCTGATACGGTGGCATTGATACCCCCACCCTGGGCGCTTATCTGCTGGTAGGAGACACCGTTTAGCCGCTGCTCCCATTCACCTGCGCGGTTTCCACCAAAGACCAGATGCGTATGACAGTCAATCAGGCCAGGTGTAATTAGCCTGCCCTGCATATCAAAGGTATTGTCATGTGTGAGATAGAGCGATGACTCCGGGACGATATCGCGAATCTTCCCCTGGCGGACGATCAGCGCATGACCCTCCACCAGCCCATACGGGGTGTTACGTTCGGGATCCATGGTCGCCAGACGAACATTGCGCCAGATAACATCATCAGGGAAGAATTGCTGCATTCGACTCACCACTTGTCATAGGTTGTATAGACATTTATTTTTGATTATACGGATGTTGTCAACCTGAAGGACCGTAATTGTTATGTATTTGTGATATAAGGACTCTCCGCGCCGGGCATTGCGGCGATAAAAACAACTTTTTACCTTTTAACCTTCCCGTTTCGCTCAACTTAGTATAAAAAAGCAGGCTTCAATGGATAACTTTCAAAGCCCGGAGCAACCTGTGAACATATCATCAGTTTCCCGTCTGGCGCTGGCAATGGCTTTTGGCGTGACGCTGACCGCCTGTAGCTCTACGCCGCCCGATCAAATTCCTTCCGATCAGACCGCGCCAGGTACCTCTTCGCGCCCGATCTTGTCGGCCAATGAAGCGAAAAACTTCGTTGCTGCGCACTATTTTTCCGCGCTGACGCCAAACACCGCGCCGTGGAGCCCTTCTGCTATTTCTCTGCCTGCACAGCCTGACTTCGTGGTTGGCCCGGCTGGGACTCAGGGCGTCACCCATACCAGCATTCAGGCTGCGGTTGATGCGGCAATCATCAAACGTACAAACAAACGTCAGTACATCGCGATTATGCCGGGCGAGTATCAGGGCACGGTATATATCCCGGCAGCAACGGGGAGTCTGACGCTGTACGGTATGGGCGAAAAACCGCTGGATGTGAAAATTGGCCAGGCTATTGATGGTGACATGAGCACCGCAGACTGGCGTCGTACGGTGAACCCGGGCGGTAAATACATGCCGGGTAAACCGGCGTGGTATATGTTTGATAATTGCCAGAACAAGCGCGGCACAAATATTGGCGTGATGTGTTCTGCCGTCGTCTGGTCGCAAAATAATGGTCTGCAATTGCAGAACCTGACCATCGAAAACAATCTGGGTGACAGCGTTGATGCGGGTAATCACCCGGCCGTTGCGCTACGTACCGATGGCGATAAAGTGCAGATCAATAAGGTCAACATCCTCGGTCGCCAGAATACGTTTTTCGTGACTAACAGCGGCGTACAAAACCGTCTGGAAAACGATCGTCAACCGCGTACTTTGGTAACCAACAGCTACATTGAAGGCGATGTGGATATTGTTTCCGGTCGCGGCGCCGTGGTGTTCGATAACACCGATTTCCGCGTTGTGAACTCCCGTACGCAGCAGGAAGCCTATGTGTTTGCACCAGCGACGCTGTCAAACATCTACTACGGCTTCCTCGCCACAAATAGCCGCTTCACGGCGAGTGGTGATGGCGTGGCACAGTTGGGCCGCTCGCTGGATGTCGATTCAAACACTAACGGTCAGGTCGTTATCCGCGACAGCGTGATCAACGAAGGCTTTAACATGGCAAAACCATGGGCTGACAGCGTTATCTCGAAGCGTCCTTTTGCCGGTAATACCGGTGCACAAGATGACAAAGGTGAAATCCAGCGCAACCTGAACGACACCAACTTCAACCGCATGTGGGAATACAACAACCGCGGTATCGGTAGCAAAGTGGTTGCCGAACCGAAGCAGTAATCACAGCCATCAAACCGCTGGCGGGAACACTCCCGCCAGCCCCCTTCACCGCTTTCAACGTCTTTTCTTCACACAGGTAATATTTTCACCAACGCAGGTTTAAATTGATCGCGTGAATCAATCTATTTATAGCCAAAATAATTCGAGTTGTATGAAGGCAAGCCCAGGCGCATACATAAGTAAGTTACAGAAACGATTAACTTGATAAATATCATTCTGCCGCTAAACTCAATTTTTAACCCAAAATAGATAAAAGCCAATCCATATTAATTTTAATATATTAACCCCATCAATATATATCACTCTCCGGAAAAGGAAAATTACCGTAACGTAATCTAAAAATAAATCAAAAAAAACCTTATGATATTTGTTATATATAAAATATATATATGGGGAAAATGATTCAAAAAAACTCATCTGACCAGTCACCTTTTTTCCTAATTATCCCGTCACAACTTTTAGCTTCTGGTGCTTTCTTAAAAATGTCGCATATAATATTTTGGCACAATGTGTGCAGGGTTAATTTTTTACAGCAACTAATATCTAAGGATTTATGGATATGAAAAGCATGATTCATTCATGGAAAAGGAAATCAGCGCAGTATCGTGAGCTGAAAAAGCAGAAAGGCGTGACGCTGCTTGAAATTATCATTGTACTGGGCATTATCGGTATTATTGCCGCAGGCGTGGTTGTTTTGGCACAGCGTGCGTTTAAAGCGCAGGATATTTCTGATGTCATTGAAAATACGAACTCTGTTCGTGTTGCAATGGCCGAAGCGTATAAAGACGAGGCTAGTTATCCGCTTCCGACAGGTAGTGTTATTGGTTTGACGAAAGCAAATATCGCCGCCACAGCCAACAATGATGCGCCAATCGTTGGCCTGGTGAGAATGGGTAAAATTGACGTAGCTGAAGCTTTTAACGGAATTTCCAGCGATGCTTTTGAAATCGGTCCATCAATCATCACTACCGGCGCTACTGTAAATAAAGGTTTCTATGTTGTTATTAACGGCCTGGAAGTGGAAGACTGTCGTAACCTTGCATCGCAGGTAGGTCCACAATGGGATTACGTTGCAAGTGGTACGGCAGCATCTGGCGCACAACTGGGTTCGACTACTCCTATCGACATGGCCGCGGATGCTACTGGCGTAGTTCTGAAAAGCCTTGCAGGAAACCGCTTGAGTCCGGTAACCATATCTGCCGCAGGTTTCTGTGATGCCAATGATTCAGCTAATGCTTTAATCCTGGGCAGTCGCTAATACGCTTATATTTTATGTTGTACTTGTTCTGCCCCCTGAAGGGGGCAGTTTTGCTAAATGGATTTAATAGATGATAAGTAAGCGCAACGCTAATATTTACGAACGTCAGGCAGGCGTCACCCTTCTTGAAATGATTGTTGTGCTTGCCATTATCGGCATGTGCCTGATGACATATGCCAATTATAAACGCAAAGAAGCCCAGCAAAGTCACCAGCTTATTGTCGCTGATATGATCGTCCGTGATATTTTTGGCGTGATGCGCTTTGTGGCACAGAACAAGCTGGCTGTGGTTTCTGGCACACCAGAAGCCAACCCACTATTCGGGACGAAAAATACTAACGTCACCGTCGCGAATTATGATAATCGCGTATCTAATAAAACCTTACAGGATCAACCTTATCCTAATACGGATACAGACAAGTTTTATTCCGGCTGGTCTGTTGGTGTGTCAACGCAAACCCAGGTATCGCCCACCCGGGGTTCTCGCTATCTGTTTCTGGGCAGTGAATGTAAAAATGGCAATAACCCGAAAGGGAAACTGCCCTTCGAACTTGCGGAGTCCATGCTGCCGTGTGAACTGCGCCCTGGAGCAGAATCGCTGGAGCTAGTGCTGGAACGTGTGGACTTCGTCAACAACATTCGGCAAGCCGGCACCATCGGGCCTGGTATTGAACGTGTCGACTTCTATCTTGCCTACCAGAACGAGGTTGAGAACGAAGGTCTCCATTTTGCCGGGTTTATTAAACCGTTGGAAAAAGCGCTTAAAGGCGTCGATCTCAGCTATCTGCAGGCGGTGGTGTTTGAAATCGAGGGTAGCGGTAATTTTAAACTGGTAACAACGGCCGCAGGCCAGCCGCTGCAGATGGGTGACATTCCCAACAATCTGGACAGGCTCGATGCAAATAAACGTTACGGCATTCGCTTAAGCTTCGACAAAAGCAGTGAAGATATCTCTGCCGATGGTTCCGTTCCAACGGCCAAACTATGCTGGAACGATGCCAAAGATGAAGCCGGACCGTGTATTACGGCGATTGATGAAGACCGCCTGCTGATTACCAGCAGCGATGCGGAAGGCAAAGATAAAAACGAACCGGCGATGTGCTGGAGCAGAGAGCAAAACAAGAGCACGCTGTGCCTGGCGGCAATGAACAGCAACGGCGTCAATCCTGGCACGGATAACCCGGACGATCGCATTCTGCACCTGCGTACCAGTGCGGATAAAACAGACGGTAGCGAGGCGGAACCTGCTTCGCCGAGTTCACTCAAAGGCACCACCGGCACGCTGTACGCCAATATCGTGATGGAAAATACCTCGCGCAAGCATCCGGAAAAATGGCATGTGGCTTACGATCAAGCAGAGGCTAATGCGCTTAAGGATGGCAAACAGGGTGGTGATAATGCCGAACGCGTATTTTCTGATGCCTTCAGTGGTCAGTATGAGCTGGTGACGCCCACCACCACTTTTTATCAGTCATTTAAAAACGATTATCCGCAGGGTGAAGGTCCAACAGGGGCTGATGCTATTTATACAGCCGCAAATGATAGTGCAAATTACGCTGGTCTCTTAAGTGAGCCAGGCGTGATTCGTTTACCGTTGCAAACGTGTCCTAAAGTAACCGGTATCGATAAAGACGGTAACACCACGCTGCGAAGCCTCTATCCCCGCCTGTCGGTCGCCATATCATCGGTCGCGGCAGATCAGAATGGTAAAACAGAAACTGGTGAAACAGACACTGGTTATACTGACTACACCCAGCAAGGGGCAACGCGTTTGAATACCGTTAAAACCCGCAACAAAGTGGGAGCGGTAGCGGGTGTTGCGATCCAGGCCAATATTGTGATTAACAAAGATACTGCAGCCCCTGCCAACGATCCGGTGAAAAGGGACAAAAACGGAACCTTTGAGGACTGGATCGCGGAAGACTGGTTCAAAGGTGCAGGTACCAGGGACGACCCCGCCCCCTTCTGGTTAATCAGCGCCACCTCGGCAATGATTAATCCCGATGGTGATGGTATCAATAAAATGAATCCGCAGTCTCTCTCAGTGGTGATTAACCAGTGGTGCAGCACGATCCCGCAAGGGGGAATGATTTCATCCGAAGGTTACGCCTGGGATGAGGCGGTACCGAATAAGTATGTGCTCCATTCTCTTGTTGCGGAAGATAACGATCTTAAGTTTTATAAAGAAGACGGTAATAAACTTGATATTCCGGACCATGAAAGAATCACCTATTAATCATTGGAAGAGTAAGATGAAAAAAACATGGATAATTGGGGCTGCCGTGTCCGCATTATTAGGCAGCCAGGGAAGTTTTGCCGCCAGCGCACCAGCCGGGCAAAAAATTGACGCAGGGATGTTAACCACCACGCCAGTGAAAGAAAGTACAACCACGCCGCGAAATCCCTTTTCCGGGGATGATACGGTGAAAAGCGTCGCACCTGTCAGTGCGCCAGTAGTGGAAATAAAAATTGATTTACTGGAGGAGGAGTTATTAAGCCAGCAGCTTTCAAAATGGGCGCAGCAAAATGGCTATAAGCTGCTCTGGAACAGCTCAACTGATTTTGTTATTTACAAGGCAATTCATTTGCAGGGTAAATCAATACAGGATGTGCTGGTTAAGCTTGGACAAGTATTTACGTCAGAAAACTACGGGCTGGTGATAAAAGACTACCAGGCGAATAACGTACTGATCATTGATGAGCAGTAATTACGCAAGGGAATAATGCTATGAAAATTAAAGTTTCGCTTCTGGCGTTGACGCTGGCTCTTCAGGGTTGTACGTCTATTGATACCAAGTACGATAAAAGTATTGTCCCGCAGGAAACCGGCAACCCGACCACTCCGGATGAGATGAAAACGACCGGTTATATGAAATATAATGAGCCTTATCTGGGCAAAAAGGTTGAATATAACTCCCGTAAACAGGCGCTGCTGCGTAAGCAGGTGAGTATTCAGTCTTACGAGCCTACCGATCTGGCGACAATTCTTGAGGCGGTGACCGCGCAAACCGGTATTAGCTACCGTATTAATACTTCCATTCCCGGTGGAAAATCGGATGCGGGGGAACCGGAGTTCCGCAGCGTTAAGTTCAACGGAACGTTTGAGGAATTTACCCGCTATATTTCCGCACTATATGACGTGAACCCAGTGCTGGATAACAACGGCGTGCTGGTCGTTTCTTATTTCCAGAACTATGTGCTGAAGCTGGATTTTTACGGCGAAGACAACAAGTTTGAGACCAGTCTCGACCTGTCCGGTAATGAAGCCACTACCGGCGGCGGTCTGAAAGGCAAAGCCGAAACCAAATTTGAATCCAGCTTCTGGGACGACGTTGAGGATATGGCAGAAAAATTTGTCTCCAGCGGCGTTTACAGCATTTTTAAAGACGCCTCGATTCTGACGATCACAGCGCGCCCTTCGGAGTATCACGCGCTGAATGAGTCGCTGAAGAAATTCCAGGCGGATAATACCCGTCAGTTTGTCGTGACTTACAAAATATTTACCCTTGATAAGCGCAAAACGAAAGAGCTGGGCGGTGGGGTCAATATGACCTTCAACGACGGGACCTCCTCTTTTGGTATCGACAGCTCAGAAATGCTGATGAAGCTCTCCGGCGGCTTAACCGCAGGCTGGACCAATCAGCATATGAATATCAGCTCTCAACTGGATGCCCTGTACGAACTCACCGGCAGTAAGGTGATCCAGAGCGGTTCGTTTATTACCCGTAATAACATCCCTATTCCACTCAACATGACCACGTCGCAATATTATGTCTCCAGTCGCACCAGGGAAGAAGATTCCAATTCAGGAGACGTCAGCACGGAGGTGGAAACCACGGAACTGGTCACCGGCACCAGCTTTATTCTTACCCCGCGTATCTTAACCGACGGGCGAATTGAAGTGGCCAGCGGCTTTACCAAGCGCTACCTCAACTCAATCGATACCTTTGATGAAGTTCAGTTGCCGTCGGTAAGCACGACGGAAATGTTTAACATTTCCACAATTACGCCGGGTAGCCTGCTGCTGGTCAGCAAATACGAAGCGAAAGAGGATGCTGACGGTCAGGGATGGTCGGTGCTGGCAGGCTCGGTTACCAACAGCGATCATGTCGAAACCGTGGTTATGGTAGTCGGTATTGATAATTACCGTGCCCCAACGCAGACCCGATGAGGGCATCATGCTTAAGCACTTATCAGAAAATCGGGTATTAATTGATCTGGTCTGGAGCTACGAGCCTGCCTCTCACGAACCTTATTATCTTGACTGGCTGGCACATTTGCGGCGAACCCATCGCCAGTTAACGGGCCAGTCTGATGAAGGGGAAATGGTTACAGGTTTCTGTACCAAACACTCCACCTTATATGAGCCTTTCGCCCTGTGGATGAAAGCCCTGTACGGTGACGGTATTTATTATTATGAGCAGGCGGAAAGCTGCTATTTCCTGATTATCTCGCACGGTGTTCCCGTTTCGGGCAGCGATCGTCTGGTCTCCAGACGCTTCTGGATGAAGCTGAAAGAGCAGCTGAAAGAATCGCCACAGTATGCGGAGCTACCGTTAATTCATTTAACGGAACAGCACATTGAGGCGGTGATTGAAGGCTGTACTGGACATCAGCGGCGGCAGAAAAAGCGGCGACAGATGATGATCGGCGCTCTGATAGCAGGCGGCATCGTATTTTTACTGGTGTTTATGACACTACTGAAATTATTTATAAAAGGATGAGAACGTGGCGGTCTCTGAAAATCTCTATTTCTGGAAGCGTCGTAATATAGGGGGCGGTTCTACCGGGCGAGGAGGTAATATTATCGTCTGGGTCGTTACGCTACTGATTTTATTAGCTGGCGGCGGCGGGTCGGGCTATTACTATTTTATCTGGAAACCGGAGCAGGAACGATTGGCCAGAGTCAAGGCTGAACAGGCTGCCCGCCAGCAAAAAATCAAAGCTATCGAAGATTTTTATCGCAAGTCACTCACGGGCGGCAGCATTTCTGATGCCAGCCTGCTGCTGGAGCAGCTCTTGCTGGCAAATAAAAAACTGTCGCAGGTGGGTTTTGCGCCAAAAAGCATTGAATGTACCAGTACGGGTTGCTCACTCAGCTATGCGCTGAATCCAGGGCGGATATTTAGCGTGGCCGATATTAATCTCTGGGGCAAAACCTGGTCGCCCAGTTTTTCAAAAAACACGCTGGACTATACGGGCGTTGAGTCCGGGATGAATAAACACCCATGGCTCAGCGCGTGGCAGAGTAAAAATACGGTCAATCTGCCGGTCTGTACCGATGTATTAAGTTATATCAGCACCTGGAACTCATTAGGCGGACGAAATACCGAACTGGTATTAACGGGGATGCCCTCCTCTGCCGTCGAGAAAAATGAAAGCGAGCTGAAAAGTGCGGTAACGTCATTCGGCATGCTGTTCGCCGGTTGGACGATCACCTCACCGACCAAAATGGATTTCTCAGGCGTGTCGTTGGTGTTGAATAAACAACCCTTTGCCGACGCGTTTATTATCAAATCAATCGTATTCAATGAAAAATCAACGCTTGTTACCGGAGGACTGGCATGCAAAAAGGGAAATTAATTATTGCGGGAATAGTGTTGACGCTTTCACCTGCTCTTTACGCCGCAGATACGGCAGAAATCATCCCCGCGCAGCAGGTTGTGCAAGCGGAAGGCACGCCGCCGTTAAGCGACGTATCGCCGATGCAGGATCACGTTGTTGAGATGATAGAAAAAGATTTCAACTTCGAGAGCCAGTACCGCGAGCTGGCGAATCAGCTTGCGCTGGAAAAAGTCCGCAGCGAGCTGCGTAAGCTGCGCGGTGAGAAAAAGGCGGATAGCGCAGCGGTTATGCCGGTGAGCACCGCCAGCACAATGGATTATATTAGCGCTTCCCCAGGAGCAACCTCAGAATCTGCGCCTGGGCTGCGGCCGCTGCTGATTTCCGAAATCGCGGGTCAAAAACGCGTGGCGATTGCCGGCGCCGACGGCGGCGTGAAGATGGTGCCGCTGAATCAGCGTTTTAGTTACGGCGGTTATGACTATATTGCGCGTCATAACAAGGCAAATGACGTGACGGTCGAGGTTGTGGGTAAGTGATCGATTATATCCAGTTTAACGAGGAGAATATTCATTCTCAGGAGTGGCAATTCCAGGAGTATGACGGCGATATTCTGGTTGCTGAGCATGCGGATGAAGCCTGGTTACTGGTATCCACGCCTTTGATTGATAATCTGGCGCCAATGCAGGCGGTGTGCCACCGCCTGCAGGTTTCCCATAATATTCAGGTTAAGGGAATAGCGCAGGTTACTGAGAAAAATTATTACCTGATCGTTGAACAACTGCTGTCGGCGGGAAGTAAGCTGCTTGAACAGGAAAGCAGTAACACACAGCTTGCGCTGGAAGAGATGCTGAAAAAGGCCGTGGCGTTGAAGGCCAGCGACTTGCACATCACCCGTAATGATATGGTGGCGAATATTGAGCTGCGCATTAACGGCGTGCTTTGTCCGTTTATACAGATGAAGGCGTCACGCTGCGATGAGCTGGTGTTCGTGCTCTACAACGTTGAGGCAAGCACCCGCGACACCACCTGGAACCGCAATATTGCGCAAAACGCCAATATCCTCTATTCGCTGGCGGGGAAAAGCTACCGCTTCCGCTATGCGCACTATCCGATATTTGGCGAGACCAGCGATTGCTATCACGCGGTATTGCGTATTATTCCATCGGGTCTGGACAGAGCCAGCGTCGCGAGCCTGGATAAGCTTGGCGTTTCCGATGAGGAAATTAGCGACCTCAAAAGGATCCTGAGTAACCCCTACGGCGCTTATATTATTGCCGGAACAACCGGTTCGGGGAAATCCACTACCCTGAAAAATCTGATGGAGTGGATGCAGATCAACCGCTATGACAATCGCGGCTGTTTTCTGACCGTAGAAGATCCGGTCGAATATCAGATCTATGGCGCGACGCAAAGTTCGGTATTAAGCGGCGAATCCGGAGGATTCCATTCGGCGATCAAATCCTCGCTGCGTCGCGACCCGGACGTACTGATGGTGGGGGAAATTCGCGACAATATCTCTTCTAACGCGCTGGCCGGGGCGGTGGAAAGTGGTCACTACTGCTTTACCACCGTGCACGCAGGCAACATCGTTTCGTTATTACAACGCTTATCCGCGCTCGGGATTACCAGCGATAAGCTTTCAACGCCGGGCTTTATTGCGGGCTTACAGTGCCAGAAGCTAATACCAGTACTATGCCCGCAGTGTAAAACGTCGTTACGGACCGCCGCCATTAAGGGACGCGAATTCCAGCTTTACGAAAAAAACGCTGAAGGCTGTCCGGCCTGCAAACACACCGGTATTGGCGGACGCCAGTTGGTGATGGAGTATTTGCTGCCGGTGTATGACGAGCTGGAGGCCATTGCTGAACAGAAATGGCTTAAAGTTTATACCGTCTGGCGCGCGAAGCGATTAAAACAGACCGGCCTGAGCGAAGGATTCGAAATTAAAGAAAAAACGATGGCGGCAGTACTTCAGGGACGCGTGTGCGCGACCTGGTTTCAAATGGAATTTGGGCAAGTCGTTCAGGAAGAGCTGGAGGTAATAGTTGAAAAAATTCGGTAAGAAACAGCGTATTTATCTTTATCAGTTTTGCGCGGACATGATTAACGCTGAACTTCCGTTGTATGACGCGTTGCAAAAATTACGCGCGGAAGGGGAAAAACTGCTCGGCAAAGGATTTGCTAAACGTCTGGAAGATCTGACAAGCAAAATGGCGAAAACCACCTCCATTGCGATGGTTTTCGAGGGGCTGGTCCCTGAATCTGAACTGAGCGTGATTAACGCGGCGGAGCGCAGCGGCAGCCTGGCCGACGGTTTTATCACCCTGGTAAACGTGATTAATTATAACGACGAGCTGCGCAAGAAAATCGTCGGCGCCATCACCTTCCCGCTCATTATGCTGGTCCTGTCGCTGGTGGTGATAGGCGGTTATGCCTATAAGGTGTTCCCGGCTTTTGAAGGCGTTGTACCGGTTGAAAAATGGCCTGGCGTCACCAGCGCTCTCTATATTTTTGGGATGGCGCTGTGTAAAGGGCTGTGGATATATATCCTCATTGGTTTTATTGCGCTGGTTACTGTGATCAAAATAGCAATGGGCAAAATGACCGGGAATATTCGTAATCAGTTTCTTGACCGAATTATGCCGTTCTCAACGTATAAGCAGTTGACTGCCTCTATTTTTCTCAACAACCTGGCGCTGATGTTAAAAAACGGCATTCCGCTCAACGATGCGCTCAGCATTATTAGCCTGAACTCCAGCCGCTGGCTGCGCTGGCACCTGGCCGGGATGCAGAAGAAAATGGCGGCGGGCGTCAGCTATGGAGACGCGCTCAACTCGGGTTTACTGAACACGGAAACGCTGCTCAATATCAGCCTTTACGCCGCACTACCTTCGTTTAATGAGGTGCTGCTGGCGGTATCGAATAAATCACGTGAACACATTCGGGAATATATCAATAAACTTTCCGGGTTATTAAAAGCGCTCTCCACGCTGATATTAGGCGGTTGCGTTATTTGGGTTTTTGCCGCGTTGTTTGCGCTCAGCGACAAGCTGGCGGCGATGGGCGCCAGCGGTTCTTTTTAGGAAAATTAAATCATGGAACTGTTAATGCCATGGATGGTGGCTATTTTTATCCCACTTGGATTGCTGTTTGGCAGCTTAGCCAACGTGATTATTTATCGTCTGCCGCTGATGCTTGGCGTAATAGATGAGGATGATTCAGAAGGGGCGGCGGTTAATTTGTGGTGGCCGCCGTCGCACTGCCCTGCCTGTAAATCGGATATTAAGCCCTGGGATAATATTCCGGTTCTCAGTTGGCTGTTACTGAAGGGCAAATGCCGCCAGTGCGGCATTGCGATCCCGGTTATTTATCCGGTTTCTGAACTGGCGATGGGGCTGGTATGGGGGGCGCTGGCCTGGTTTTACCTGCCGCAATGGTCTCCTCAGCTCGCGCTGGCATATGCGCTGTTGTTTATGGTGCTCTACAGCGCGGCGGTTATCGATTTTAAACATCTGATTCTGCCGGACGCGCTGGTCTTCACCGTGCTCTGGGGCGGGCTACTGCTTGCCGCATCGGGCTACTCCATGGTGCGGGTGAAGGACGCGGTTTACGGCGTCGCCGTCGCCTGGCTGCTGCTGTGGGGCGTGATGAAGCTATGGGAGACGTTGTGCAAACGCGACGGTCTGGGCTACGGCGACGTCAAGCTCTACGCCGCCTGCGGGGCATGGCTTGGCTGGCAGCGCCTGCCGGAATTACTCTGCTTTTCGGCGCTGGCCGGGCTGCTGTTTTACGCCTGCGTGCGGTTTTTTTATACGCAAGAGGATGACAAACATCGCTTTTATATTCCGTTCGGTCCGGCTATCGCGCTGGTCGCGTTTTTACTGCTGCTCTGACGGAGGTCGATCGTGTCGTGTCTGATATGGAGCATATGGCTGACAATGGCGCCGCTGGCGACGACCAGCTGCGAGCAGGCCTGGCAGCAGGCTTTCGTTCCGTCATTACAGGCAGCGCAAATGTGGTCAGAAGAGAACCTGAGGATGCCGTCCAGCGCTGCGGCGGTGGATGATGATAACGCCCCAGTACGCTTTATCTGGCCCGTGGCGAAGCGCCAGATCAGCTCAGGATTTGGACAACGCCTGCACCCTGTGCTGGGGCGCATGATGCAGCATAAAGGCATGGATATTCCTGTGCCATTCGGCAGCAGCGTGCATGCAATTGCCGACGGCGAAGTGGTGGAGAGCGGCTACGGTCGCGGCACCGGATACTTTATCACTCTCCGTCATGCAGACGGCTGGCTGAGTCGCTATTTTCATCTCGCCTCTACGCGGGTGCGTAAGGGCGAAAAGCTGACGGCGGGCGAAGAGATCGCCGCATCCGGCAGCAGCGGTTTTAGCACAGGTCCGCATCTGCATCTGGAAATTGCCTGGCGGGGCGTGGCGCTCGACCCGCAGCCCTTGCTGAACAACACCCCGATGCTGGCGCGCGCCGGGCGGGCGTCCACGGAAGAAAAATCCGACGCTCAGCCCCGGGTGGTGCTGGTTTCTCAGGGACCGGGCGGAACCCGGATTACTGTCCGGTTTAACAACAAAACGCGCACCGTGGCACCAGGCAGTATGGTGTTTGGCGACTATCAGGTCGTGCTGTTGCGCAGTGGCAAATATCAGATTATTTCCGTCGCATAAAGAGGGAGTGACAAATGAAAAGGACTGTTTTATCGGCAGGGCTGATCTCGGCAATGCTGCTTTTTAGCACAAGTGCAATATCTTCGAATAATGCTCCCAATTCAGGAGACGACGACGTCAGCGCAAATTTTGGTTTTCTGAAACGCACGCCGGCCTCGCTGGGGCCGCATTATTTTACCGTTCGGGTAACGGCAGAGATGTTTAGTCGGCAATTTAGTACTGATGCTATACAATCGTTTGGCGTGAACGTGTACTGGAAAACGAAAGGGTACGATCAGGATAAAGGTCGTAATAATCTTAGTGTTACTGCACCAAATTTACCGCGTTGTCCATTTAAAGAGGAAAGGCAATGTGATAACGGTAGAGACAAACTTAGAGGTAATTCGGAGGCTTCGTCAGAACACCTTGAAGGTTTGCTTTATAGTTATCTCGAGATTGACAATGGTATTTATATTCAGGGCAAGGTCCCCGATAAACTTCAAAGAGCGACACGGTTCTTTAGACATCGCTATGGCGGTTACGAGTATCCACCGGCGAATAAGCAGGATGAGGTGGACGATCCTAATGTCCGGCTCTCAGCGATCTTTTTTTCCCAAAGCGAAGCCCCCTGTGAGAAAGCAGGCAGTCGATTCTGCGGTGGCCAGGATGGACATCAAGTCCCTAAAGACATACTTATATCAAGTAACGATCTGGAATATCTCGTTATTGAAGTCATTGGTTTCCAGCATACAAATAAGGGAATGTTTAAAAAGGACGCCTTTTATACCTTCCCTATTGCGGCTGTGAAATATGTTCCCACGGGGCAGGGCAAGAAAATGAAGATATTAAGATCGGATAGGCATGCCAAGCCAGGAATGGGGATGGAAATGTTTGCGGCTACTTTCCCTTCGACGCCCCCCAATAACGAGACGGATGGATATTGGGATGTCGGTGCTACGTCTATTCATGGTGATGCAACTGAAATCGATTTCACAAATATTGACGTTCTCAAGGTGAAGCTTTTCTATAATTCTCAATACCCAGACTATGACATCCCTGAGCAAACGGGGATTTATTTTCAATTAGAAAAGACGGATTTAAAATGTTTCCCCTGGGTCAATGCTAAGTGTATTTATCCGTTGAAATAACTTATTTTACCCGCGAGGTTCACACGGATGTAAACCTCGCTTTTATCTTTAAAAGGCTTTTCCTGCTCTGACTGATGGCGTTAGTAGGCGTTCACCACGACCCACATCGGTCCCTGCCCCACTGCATAACGCCCCTTCTCTGCCAGCAGCCCCTGCTCGCCAGCAATCTCATACACCGCGATATGGTGCGATTTTTGCCCGGCAGCAATCAGGTATTTACCGCTGTGATCGATATTAAACCCGCGCGGCTGAGTTTCAGTAGGCTGGAAACCCTCTTTGGTCAGCACGCTGCCATCTTCAGACACGCTAAAGATCGTAATCAGGCTGGCGGTGCGGTCACAGGCGTACAGATGACGACCATCCGGTGTAATGTGAATATCCGCTGCCCAACGGGTATCAGTGAAATCAGCCGGCATCATATCCAGCGTCTGCACACACTCAATCTTGCCGTACGGATCTTTCAGCGCCCAGACGTCAACGGAGCTGTTCAGCTCATTCACACAGTAGGCAAATTGCTTATTCGGATGGAACGTCATATGACGCGGGCCCGCGCCTTCAACGGTGGTCACTTCAGCCGGTTCCTGCGCCACCAGATGTCCATCATCGCTTACCTCAAACAGACAGATACGATCCTGTTTCAACGCCGGAACCCACAGGATACGGTTATCCGGTGAGATGTTGGCCGAGTGGCAGCCGTCCAGACCTTCAACCACGTCAACCTGTTCCACCGGCAGGCCATCTTCCAGACGCGTGACGCTCACGCTCCCGGCGTTATAAGAGCCGACAAACACGAAACGTCCCTGATGATCGGTAGAAATATGCGTCGGGCTACCCGGCAGCGCAGACTCCGCCGCGAAGGTCAGCGCACCGTCATCAGGCGCAATGCGGTAAGCCAACACGCGAAACTCCGGGCGCACGCCAACATAGAGGTAGCGCTTATCCGGGCTGACGACCATCGGTTGTACCTGACCCGGCACATCAACCACCTGCGTCAGCGTCAAAGAACCATCATGATTCAGGCTCCAGACGTGGATTTGCTGACTTTCAGGGCTGGCGGTATAAACGGTTTGCTTCATGAATACTCCTTTGCTTTTTGGCAGGTGGCTGCAATTGCCTGACACACGCCTAAGGTAGACGCTTTTAACGGTGAATGCTTAATTAAGGCGCAGAATTTTGTCCGGCTCCCGTCTCGGTGTACCATTCCAGAAGACAAAATTCTCAACCTTAATCTGGAAATAACTATGACCGCACGCGTGATTGCCCTGGATTTAGACGGTACCCTGTTGACCCCGAAAAAAACCTTGCTGCCATCCTCTGTTGAAGCGCTCGCGCGCGCCAGAGAAGCAGGATACCAACTTATCATTGTCACAGGTCGCCATCACGTTGCTATTCATCCTTTTTATCAGGCACTGGCGCTGGATACACCTGCAATTTGCTGCAACGGCACCTACTTGTATGATTATCAGGCAAAAACGGTACTGGAATCCGATCCCCTTCCGGTAAACCAGGCATTACAGCTGATCGAAATGCTGGATGAACATCAGATCCACGGGCTGATGTATGTGGATGAGGCCATGCTGTATGAGCGCCCAACCGGGCATGTGGTGCGTACCGCTAACTGGGCGCAAACCCTGCCGCCGGAACAGCGCCCGACCTTCACCCAGGTGCCTTCGCTGGCGCAGGCCGCACATGACGTTAACGCCGTCTGGAAATTTGCCCTCACCGACGAAGATATTCCGAAACTGCAGCAGTTTGGTAAGCATGTTGAACAGCAGTTGGGGCTGGAGTGTGAATGGTCCTGGCACGATCAGGTCGACATTGCCCGTAAAGGCAACAGCAAAGGACGACGCCTTACCCAGTGGATTGAAGCACAGGGCGGGTCAATGGAAAACGTCATTGCCTTTGGTGACAACTTTAACGATATCAGCATGCTGGAAGCCGCAGGTACCGGCGTGGCGATGGGTAATGCGGACGACGCGGTCAAAGCCCGCGCCAACATCGTAATTGGTGACAACACCACCGACAGCATCGCGAAATTTATCTACTCCCACCTGCTGTAATCACGCGGTAATCGATACGCTCTTAATTTGCGCGTACAGCCACAGGCCAGGTTTGATACCCAGTTCATCCCTGGCCCACGGGCTGATCCTCGCCCACAGCGTTTTACCGCCCACTTCAAGCTGAACCTCCACCTGACCATTATCGTCATAGCTCTGCGCGACTTTCGCCCGCAGCACGTTACGAATACTGGTCTGCTGCGGCGGTTGAAGCACCAGCGAAACATCAGATGCCTGAATACGAATACGCAGCGCAGTTTGCAGCGGTTGATCCAGCTTATTGACCCATAGATGCTGATCGCCAAGCGCCAGTGCAGTCATTGCGTAATGTGGATGATGTTCCAGCACGCTGACTTTCAGAATGCTGCTTTGCTGTTCCTTTGGTAGCCACGGGTGCATCACGCTGCTGCCCCAGACATCTTCCAGCGAACCGAACGCTTTGACCTGCCCGTTTTCCAGCACCATCACTTTGTCAGCCAGGTGCAAGATTTCATCGAGCGAGTGGCTGACGTACAGCATCGGAATATTAATTTCACGCGCCAGGCGTTGCAGGTAAGGCAACAGTTCGCGCTTACGCGGGATATCCAGCGAGGCTAACGGCTCATCAAGCAACAACAGTTCCGGCGCGGTAAGCAGCGCCCGACCGATGGCTACGCGTTGTTTTTCACCGCCAGAAAGCCCGCCGGGCAGACGGTCAAGCAGCGATTCAATGCCCAACAGGGCCACCAGCTTATCAAACTGTCCGGCCATACTTTTCGCCATACCGTAACGCAGGTTGCCGCGCACTTTATAATGCGGAAACAGGCGCGCATCCTGGAAAACATAGCCCACCCGGCGTTTTTCGGGCGTTAAACAGATACCGTTCTCGACGTCGTTCAAAACCCGTCCGTTAAGCACGATGCGCCCGGACTGCGGCTGCGTCAGGCCGCTGATGGCGTTAATCAGCGAGGTTTTACCCGCACCGGAAACGCCAAAAATAGCGGTGATCCCACTGGCTGGCAGCGTTTCGTTGAGCGTCAGGCAATGCGTCCCCAGCGTTTGGGAGAAATTAAGTTCCAGCATGATTACCGCCCCGTCCGTTCACGGCTAATACGCGCCAGCCATTCAGAAATCAGCAGTGAAATCAGCGCTAACACAATAGAAATGATACATAACCTTGCCGCCGCGCTTTCGCCGCCGGGGGTCTGGATCAGGGTATACATCGCCGACGGGATAGTGCGGGTTTCGCCAGGAATATTGGAGACAAAGGTAATCGTTGCGCCAAATTCCCCGAGAGAACGCGCGAACGCCAGCACCGTACCGACAATAATGCCGGGTAGCATCAGCGGTAAAGTAATCGTGACAAATACGCGCCAGCGTCCAGCGCCCAGCGTGCGGGCCGCCTGCTCCAGCTTGACATCGACACCTTCCAGCGCCAGACGAATAGCCCGTACCATAAGCGGGAAAGACATCACCGCCGCAGCCAGTACCGCACCGCGCCAGCTAAAGGCAAAGGTAATGCCAAACCAGTCGTACAGCCATTCGCCAATGAATCCGCGGCGTCCCATGGCAACCAACAGCAGATAGCCCACCACAACCGGCGGCAGTACCAGCGGCAAATGCAGAACGCTGTCGAGCAGCGCTTTGCCCGGGAACTTGCATCGCACAAGCAGCCAGGCAAAGAAGATCCCAAACGGCAGACTAAACAACACAGCCAGGGAAGAAACTTTCAGGCTCAGTATAACGGCCTGCCATTCAGGATCGGTCAGTATCATTACTTGGTCGTAAATCCATAACGTTTAAAGATTTCAGCAGCCTGCGGTCCTTTCAGGTAATCATAGAACGCGCTGACCGTTGCGTTTTTGTGCCCATCAACAATTGCGATAGGGTATTCCACTTTTTTGTGTGAATCTTCCGGGAAAGTCGCAACAACTTTTACGCCCTTGCTGGCGACAGCATCGGAACCATAAACGATCCCCAGCGGCGCTTCGTTACGCTCTACCAGCGCCAGCGCACCGCGCACATCTTCGGCAGGTGCCAGTTTCGGGGCCAGGGTATCCCATGCCCCCAATTTTTGCAGCGCTTCTTTAGCATAAATGCCCGCCGGAACATGTTCCGGATCGCCAACGGCCAGACGCCCACCATTTAACAAACGGGTCCAGTTGGTTTTGCTGTCGATGGTGAAGTCTTTCTGCGCACTGTCTTTCGGTGCGACAACCACCAGGCTGTTACCCAACAGCGTTTCACGCGTTGCGGTATCAATCGACTTTTTGTCTACCGCGTAATCCATCCATTTCTGATCGGCAGAGATAAACAGATCGGCCGGTGCGCCTGCTTCAATCTGGCGCGCCAGCGTGGAAGAAGACGCAAAAGAAGAGACAACGTCAACGTTCTTCTCTTTTTTGTATTGCGTCGCAATATCCTGCATCGCGTTAGTCAGTGAAGCCGCTGCGAAAACAGTAATTTTTCCTTCATCCGCCAGCGCATGCCCGGCAACAGTAAGAGAAAGTGTTGCCCCGGCAAACAAGCGTAACCATGTACGTGCCATCTGTAACTCCTTTGCGTTTCGTTATGTAGTCGCAAATATAACGAGTAAACCAGGATTTTCCCAGTGGTTATTGATACCAATTTGAGGTTACACGAAGAAAATATCGGCAGGGAAAGCAGGATCTTGAGAAACGGTAGACAGAGAAAACGGGTTGGAAGGCATAAAAAATATAAACGCCCGACTGAGCGGGCGTTTGGGGAATCAATGATTCTGTCTGGACTGGTCTTTTTGACCGATACCGGAGAAAATGTTGAACACTTCACCCAGTCCGTAAATCAGACCCAGAATGATGGCCATTACCACAGGTACCATGATTACGGCGAATACCAGACTTTTCAATAACTCTAACATGGTCAACTCCAGATGTAGTCCTTAGCTGTATTCTAACCACATAACGCAGAAAAGCACTCCCCTTTTGTGCGGTCGGCTTTGCTCAGGCACGGTTTTCCGTCACAATACCCTTTTTTGCCAGGAGCTTGTGATGCAGGCCGAAATCCTTCTTACGCTGAAACTTCAGCAAAAACTGTTTGCCGATCCCCGTCGCATTTCTCTGCTTAAGCATATTGCGCTTTCCGGCTCTATCAGTCAGGGCGCGAAGGATGCAGGTATTAGCTACAAAAGCGCCTGGGATGCGATTAACGAAATGAACCAACTCAGCGAGCAGACGCTGGTTGAGCGCGCCACAGGCGGCAAAGGCGGCGGCGGCGCGGTATTAACGCGCTACGGCCAACGCTTAATCCAGTTGTATGATTTGCTGGCGCAGATCCAACAAAAAGCCTTTGATGTTTTGAGCGATGACGATGCGCTACCGCTCAATAGCCTGCTGGCGGCTATCTCTCGATTTTCACTGCAAACCAGCGCCCGTAACCAATGGTTTGGCACAATCACCGCCCGCGACCACGATCAGGTCCAGCAGCATGTCGACGTCCTGCTGGCCGATGGCGAAACGCGCCTGAAAGTGGCGATCACTGCGCAAAGCGGCGAGCGTCTGGGTCTTGAGGAAGGCAAAGAAGTACTGATTCTGCTGAAAGCGCCGTGGGTGGGAATCACTCAGGACGATGCCATCGCTCAGGCCGCCGATAACCAGTTGCAGGGCACGATTAGCCATATTGAACGCGGTGCGGAACAGTGTGAAGTGCTGATGACGTTACCAGACGGCCAGACGCTGTGCGCCACCGTTCCGGCCCAAGACGCCGCAACGCTGCAAGAAGGCGCTAACGTCACCGCCTGGTTTAATGCAGACAGAGTGATTATCGCCACGCTGTGCTGAGTAGATTGACATCAGCCTGAAGAACACGTATCCCTGTTATTAATCGCTGCAAATAATGGGATACAAAATGTCATCGTTGCAAATTTCGCAAGGCACGTTTCGTCTTAGCGACACAAAAACGCTCCAGTTAGATGCGTTGACGTTAAACGCGGGTGATAGCTGGGCGTTTGTTGGCGCTAACGGGAGCGGGAAATCCGCGCTGGCCCGCGCACTGGCGGGTGAGCTGCCGCTTCTGAAAGGCGAGCGTCACTGTCAGTTCACGCGTATTACCCGACTCTCCTTTGAGCAGCTACAAAAGCTAGTCAGCGACGAGTGGCAGCGAAACAACACCGATCTTCTTAGTCCCGGTGAAGACGACACCGGGCGCACCACCGCCGAAATCATCCAGGATGAGGTCAACGATCCCGCCCGCTGCGCTGCGTTGGCGCAGCAGTTTGGCATTTCTTCCCTGCTCAACAGGCGTTTCAAATACCTTTCCACCGGTGAAACACGCAAAACCCTGCTCTGTCAGGCGTTAATGTCCGCGCCGGATTTACTGATCCTTGATGAGCCCTTTGACGGGCTGGACGTGGCGTCACGCCGTCAGTTAGCAGAACTGCTCGCGGAGTTGCATCAGGCCGGCTTTACGCTGGTGCTGGTACTTAACCGCTTTGATGAAATTCCCGAATTCGTGCAGTTTGCTGGCGTACTTGCCGATTGCACACTGACAGAAACCGGCGCAAAAACCGACCTTCTGCAACAGGCATTAATCGCTCAGCTTGCCCATAGCGAGCGGCTGGAAGGAATTCAGTTACCTGAACCGGACGAGCCTTCGGTGCGCCGTACGTTGTCAGATAACGAGCCGCGAATTGTGCTTAACGATGGCACGGTCTCGTATAACGATCGCCCTATCCTTCACCATTTGAGCTGGCAGGTAAATCCGGGGGAACACTGGCAAATCGTCGGCCCCAACGGAGCGGGAAAATCAACTCTGCTCAGTTTAATCACCGGCGATCACCCCCAGGGCTACAGCAACGACCTGACCCTGTTTGGCCGTCGCCGTGGCAGCGGTGAAACTATCTGGGATATCAAAAAACACATCGGCTACGTCAGCAGCAGTCTGCATCTGGATTACCGGGTGAGTACCACAGTTCGCAACGTTATTCTCTCTGGTTATTTTGATTCAATCGGCATCTATCAGGCCGTTTCCGACAGGCAGCACAAGCTGGTGCAACAGTGGCTGGATATTCTTGGCTTCGATAAACGTACCGCGGATGCGCCATTTCATAGTCTTTCCTGGGGACAGCAGCGGCTGGCATTGATTGTTCGCGCGCTGGTTAAACACCCGACGTTGTTGATCCTTGACGAGCCTTTGCAAGGGTTAGATCCGCTCAATCGCCAACTGATTCGCCGTTTTGTGGATGTGCTAATCGGTGAAGGTGAAACTCAACTGCTGTTCGTCTCTCACCACGCCGAAGATGCCCCAGCCTGCATTACCCATCGACTGGAGTTTGTGCCCGAGAACGACATCTACGCCTATCGACTAACGTCTCTGCGTTAGTTTTCATTGCAGGGCGTTTATCACGCCCTTTTTTTCTGCTTTTTTTCAGACAAACGCTGAAATAACAACCTAACATAATGATTTAAAATAAAATAACCATTAAAAATGCGTGAAACTTATGGAGTGTAAACGATTCCACTAATTTATTCCATGTCACACTTTTCGTATCTTTGTTATGCTATGGTTATTGCATACCATAGGCTTAACGGAGCGAATTATGAGAGTATTGGTTACAGGTGGTAGCGGTTACATTGGAAGCCACACTTGCGTGCAGTTGTTGAAAAACGGTCACGAGGTAGTGATCCTGGACAATCTCTGCAACAGCAAACGCAGCGTTTTGCCCGTCATTGAGCGTTTAGGTGGCAAGCAGCCGACCTTCGTGGAAGGGGATATCCGTAACGAAGCGCTGATAACCGAAATTCTACACGATCATGCCATTGACACGGTCATCCATTTTGCGGGTTTAAAAGCCGTTGGAGAATCGGTTGCCAAGCCGTTGGAGTACTATGACAACAACGTCAATGGCACCCTGCGTCTGGTGAATGCAATGCGCGCAGCCAACGTGAAAAACTTCATTTTTAGTTCCTCCGCGACCGTCTATGGCGATCAACCACAAATTCCTTACGTTGAAAGCTTCCCCACCGGCACGCCGCAAAGTCCGTACGGCAAAAGCAAGCTGATGGTAGAACAAATCCTGACCGACCTGCAAAAAGCACACCCCGACTGGAGTATCGCCTTACTGCGCTACTTTAACCCGGTTGGTGCTCATCCGTCGGGCGATATGGGGGAAGATCCGCAAGGTATTCCCAACAACCTGATGCCTTACATCGCACAAGTTGCCGTGGGCCGCCGCGAGTCCCTTGCCATATTTGGCAACGACTACCCAACTGAAGATGGCACCGGCGTTCGCGACTACATCCACGTAATGGATCTCGCCGACGGCCACGTCGTCGCGATGGAAAAACTGGCGGGCAAACAGGGTGTGCATATTTACAACCTCGGAGCAGGCATCGGCAGCAGCGTACTGGACGTGGTCAACGCCTTCAGCAAAGCCTGCGGTAAACCCATTAATTACCATTTCGCCCCGCGCCGTGATGGCGATCTTCCGGCTTACTGGGCAGATGCCAGCAAAGCCGATCGCGAGCTTAACTGGCGCGTGACCCGCACACTGGATGAAATGGCACAAGACACCTGGCACTGGCAGTCACGCCACCCGCAAGGATATTCGGATTAAGGACCAATCATGACGCAATTCAATCCTGTCGATCATCCACATCGCCGTTTTAACCCGCTCACCGGGCAGTGGATCCTCGTATCACCGCATCGCGCCAAACGCCCGTGGCAAGGGGCGCAGGAAACCCCGTCTAAGCAGGTACTGCCTGCACATGACCCGGACTGTTTCCTGTGTGCTGGCAATACGCGCGTTACCGGTGATGTAAATCCGGATTACACCGGGACCTATGTTTTTACCAATGATTTTGCGGCGCTGATGTCCGATACCCCGGACGCGCCGGACAGTCACGATCCGTTGATGCGTTGCCAGAGCGCGCGCGGTACCAGCCGCGTAATTTGCTTCTCGCCCGATCACAGCAAAACGCTGCCAGAACTCAGCGTCCCTGCGCTGACAGAAATCGTAAAAACGTGGCAGGAGCAGACCGAAGACTTAGGGAAAACCTATCCCTGGGTGCAGGTATTTGAGAATAAAGGCGCGGCGATGGGGTGCTCGAACCCGCACCCGCACGGTCAAATTTGGGCCAACAGCTTTTTGCCCAACGAAGCTGAACGTGAAAATCGCCTACAGAAAGCATACTTCGCCGAACAGGGCGCGCCGATGCTCGTTGATTACGTCCAGCGTGAACTGGCAGACGGCAGCCGTACGGTCGTTGAAACTGAGCACTGGCTGGCGGTTGTCCCTTACTGGGCCGCGTGGCCGTTCGAAACGCTGCTGCTGCCGAAAGCGCATGTGCTGCGTATTACCGATTTGACCAACGAGCAGCGTGCCGACCTGGCGCTGGCGTTGAAAAAACTGACCAGTCGTTACGACAACCTGTTCCAGTGCTCATTCCCCTACTCCATGGGCTGGCACGGCGCGCCGTTTAACGGTGAAGAAAACGAACACTGGCAGTTGCACGCGCACTTTTACCCGCCGCTGCTGCGTTCCGCGACCGTGCGTAAATTTATGGTCGGTTATGAAATGCTGGCAGAAACCCAGCGAGATCTGACCGCAGAACAAGCGGCTGAGCGACTGCGTGCGGTCAGCGACATCCATTTTCGCGAATCCGGAGTGTAAATAATGAGTCTGAAAGAAAAAACACAATCTCTGTTTACAGAAACGTTTGGCTACCCTGCCACCCATACTATTCAGGCACCGGGTCGTGTAAACCTGATCGGCGAACATACCGATTATAACGACGGCTTCGTTCTGCCCTGCGCCATCGACTATCAAACCGTCATCAGCTGCGCGGCGCGCGACGATCGAAAAGTACGCGTCATCGCCGCTGATTACGACAATCAGGTTGATGAGTTCTCTCTCGATGCGCCGATTATCGCCCACGACAGCCAGCAGTGGTCAAACTACGTGCGTGGCGTGGTAAAGCATCTGCAAAAGCGCAATAACGCCTTTGGCGGCGCGGATCTGGTGATCAGCGGTAACGTCCCGCAGGGTGCGGGCTTAAGCTCTTCTGCCTCACTGGAAGTCGCTGTTGGTACGGTATTCCAGCAGCTCTATCATCTGCCGCTCGACGGCGCGCAGATTGCCCTGAATGGCCAGGAAGCTGAAAACCAGTTTGTCGGTTGTAACTGCGGCATCATGGATCAACTGATCTCCGCACTTGGCAAGAAAGATCATGCGCTGCTGATCGACTGCCGTACGCTGGGCACCAAAGCCGTTTCTATGCCTGAGGGTGTAGCGGTGGTGATCATCAACAGCAACTTTAAACGCACGCTGGTCGGTAGCGAATACAACACCCGTCGCGAACAGTGTGAAACCGGCGCGCGTTTCTTCCAGCAGCCAGCGCTGCGTGATGTCAGCCTCGAAGCGTTTAACGCTGTCGCCCACGAGCTGGATCCGATTGTTGCCAAACGCGTGCGCCACGTCATCACGGAAAATGCGCGTACCGTTGAAGCCGCACAGGCACTGGAGAAAGGCGACCTGCTGCGCATGGGCCAGCTGATGGCGGAATCTCACGTCTCAATGCGCGATGACTTTGAAATCACCGTGCCGCAAATTGATACGCTGGTAGAGATTGTCAAAGCGACCATCGGTGATAAAGGCGGTGTGCGGATGACCGGCGGCGGCTTCGGCGGCTGCATCGTGGCGCTGATCCCGCAAGATTTGGTTCCTGCCGTACAGCAGGCTGTCGCCACACAGTACGAGGCAAAAACCGGTATTAAAGAAACATTCTACGTCTGCAAACCTTCACAAGGAGCCGGACAATGTTAAACGAAATCCCCGTGCAGGCTCCGGACGGTCAACCGTTTCGCCTGCTCACCCTGCGCAATGACGCAGGGATGGTAGTCACGCTCATGGACTGGGGCGCGACCCTGCTCTCTGCGCGTATTCCGCTTAGCGATGGTAGCGTGCGCGAAGCATTACTCGGCTGCGCCAGTCCGGAACAATACCCGGAACAGGCTGCATTTCTGGGGGCTTCGATTGGCCGCTACGCGAACCGTATCGCCAACAGCCGATATACCTTTGCTGGCGAAACCGTTGAATTACTGCCAAGTCAGGGCAATAACCAACTGCACGGCGGACCGGACGGTTTCGACAAACGTCGCTGGCAGATAGTCAATCAGAATGACCGTCAGGTGCTGTTCGCCTTAACGTCTGACGATGGCGATCAGGGCTTCCCAGGCCATCTTTGCGCCACCGCGCAGTATCGCCTGACTGATGATAATCGTATTTCGATAACTTATCGTGCCACGGTCGATAAACCCTGCCCGGTGAATCTGACAAATCACGTCTATTTTAACCTCGACGGCGATAAAACGGATGTGCGCCAGCATAAGCTGCAAATTCTGGCGGACGAGTACTTACCGGTTGACGAAATGGGTATCCCGCATGATGGACTGAAATCCGTCGCCGGTAGCACGTTCGATTTCCGCACCCCTAAAATCATCAGTAGTGAATTTCTGGCCGATGACGATCAGCGTAAGGTGAAAGGTTACGATCACGCCTTCCTGCTTCAGGCACAGGGCAATGCGCGTACGCCGGTCGCTCAGTTGTGGTCGCAGGATGAAAAACTGCAGATGGTGGTCTACACCTCGGCCCCGGCATTGCAGTTTTACTCCGGTAATTTCCTCGGTGGTACGCCTTCCCGCGGGCCAGAGGCCTACGAAGACTGGCAAGGCCTGGCACTGGAAAGTGAATTTCTGCCGGACAGCCCGAACCACCCTGAGTGGCCACAGGCGGATTGCTTCCTGCGTCCGGGTGAAGAGTATGCCAGCGTGACGGAATATCAGTTTATTCCAGCTTGATCGTTTCCCCTCCCAGGCCCGATGACGTAACTTTTCGGGCCTGGTGCTTGTTAATCACAGTAGAACCGCTCAAATCCCCACCACTCAAAGACAAAATCGCAACCTTGAGTTCACAAGAACCTTACACTGTAGCGCTATTTTCGCTATGGTTATGCGTAAGCATTGCCGCTTACACATTACGGCAATATAATGAGAATTATTATCATTCGATATGATTTATAGGAGTGAATGTATGGCTGTAACTAAGCTGGTTCTGGTACGTCACGGTGAAAGTCAGTGGAACAACGAAAACCGTTTTACCGGTTGGTATGATGTTGATCTGTCCGAGAAAGGCGTTGGCGAAGCAAAAGCGGCAGGAAAACTGCTGAAAGAGGAAGGCTACAGCTTCGATTTTGCTTATACTTCTGTGCTGAAACGTGCCATCCACACCCTGTGGAACGTACTGGACGAACTGGATCAGGCCTGGCTGCCGGTTGAGAAATCCTGGAAACTGAACGAACGCCATTACGGTGCGCTGCAGGGTTTGAACAAAGCAGAAACCGCGGAAAAATACGGTGATGAGCAGGTTAAGCAGTGGCGTCGCGGCTTTGCGGTTACCCCGCCGGAACTGACCAAAGACGACGAGCGTTACCCGGGTCACGATCCGCGTTATGCGAAGCTGACCGACAAAGAGTTACCAGTTACCGAAAGCCTGGCGCTGACCATCGATCGCGTTATCCCTTACTGGAATGAAACCATTCTGCCGCGCATGAAAAGCGGTGAGCGCGTAATTATCGCCGCTCACGGTAACTCTCTGCGTGCGCTGGTTAAATACCTTGATAACATGGGCGAAGATGAGATCCTTGAACTGAACATCCCGACCGGCGTACCGCTGGTGTATGAGTTCGACGAAAACTTCAAGCCGATCAAACACTACTATCTGGGTAACGCTGACGAGATCGCAGCAAAAGCGGCGGCCGTTGCGAACCAGGGTAAAGCGAAGTAATTTTCGCGGTAAGTTAAAGAAAAAGCGTGGATTTCTCCACGCTTTTTTATTTCGGCCCTACCAGAAAATGTAGGCCAAATAAGGCATCGCCCCATCCGATAGTCTGCACCGGAATGCCTGATGGCGCTACGCTTCTCAGGCCTACGGGACTTGGTTAACCGCGACGCGCTTTTACCGCATCCGCCAGTTGACGCAACACCGCATCGGTATCTTCCCAACCAATGCAGGCGTCGGTGATGCTCTTACCGTAGGTCAGCGGCTCACCGCTATCCGGATTCTGATTACCTTCCACCAAATGGCTTTCGATCATCACGCCAATAATTGCTTTTTCGCCACCGGCGACTTGTCCGCAAACATCTTTCGCAACATCCATCTGCTTTTTGAACTGCTTGCTGGAGTTGGCATGGCTGAAGTCGATCATCACTTGCGCAGAGAGTCCTGCTTTGACTAGACCTTCTTTCACGTCCGCAACGTGCTGAGCGCTGTAGTTCGGCTCTTTGCCACCGCGCAGAATGATATGGCAATCGCCATTACCACTGGTATTCACGATCGCTGAATGACCCCATTTGGTGACAGACAGGAAGCAGTGCGGTGCCCCAGCAGCGTTGATTGCATCAATCGCCACTTTGATGGTGCCATCGGTTCCGTTTTTAAAACCAACCGGGCAGGACAGACCCGATGCCAGCTCGCGGTGCACCTGAGATTCTGTTGTACGTGCCCCAATCGCGCCCCAGCTCATCAGATCGGCGAGATATTGTGGGGTGATCATATCGAGGAATTCACCCGCAGTCGGCAATCCGCTGTCGTTGATATCCAGCAGCAGTTTACGCGCAATGCGCAGCCCATCATTGATCTGGAAGCTATTGTCCATGTGCGGGTCGTTGATAAGCCCTTTCCAGCCAACGGTGGTACGCGGTTTTTCAAAATAGACGCGCATGACGATTTCAAGCTCACCTTTTAACGCTTCGCGCAGCGCCAGCAGACGAGTGGCATACTCTTTGGCAGCTGCCGGATCATGAATAGAGCACGGCCCAATCACCACCAGAAGGCGATCGTCGCTCCCTTTCAGAATTTTATGAATCGCCTTACGGGCATGGGCCACCGTATTGGCGGCATTTTCAGTAGCGGGGAATTTTTCCAGCAGTGCGACTGGTGGTAATAACTCGTTGATCTCTTTAATGCGTAAATCGTCGTTCTGATAATTCATGATTATTCCAGCGTTGCCATACTTATATAAATGAATGCAATCCCTCCAATCTATATCTTCAGTCATAAAGTGTAAACGGGGTTTTACACTTTGGACGGATTAATCCTGGAATTGGCCAAAAAAACGCAATAAAGTAGCGAAAAACGAGATCCAAACTACAATTTCTAACTGTAACAGCTTTAATTTTCATAGATTTCAAGATTCTATGCTGGTTTTAATTTCCATAGCAAAACGATTAACCACATATTAATGATGTAACTGGCACATGCACTGTTGGAAGACGTTATCCGACATATCGACCTTAACAGGAGCATAATATGCATATGACAAAGCTGGCTTCACTCTTCCTTACCGCTACACTTAGCCTCGCCAGCGGCGCGGCACTGGCTGCAGAAAGCAACGCGCAGTCCAATAACGGTCAGGCAAATTCCTCGGCTGATGCAGGACAAGTCGCCCCAGACGCCCGCGAAAACGTGGCACCAAATAATGTCGACAACAGTAACGTGAATTCAGGTGGCACAATGCTGCACCCGGACGGTTCATCAATGAACCATGAAGGGATGACCAAAGATGAGATGCACAAAAACACGATGTGTAAGGACGGTCGCTGCCCTGATGTGAATAAGAAGGTTGAGACCGGAAACGGCATCAACAATGATGTTGACACAAAAACTGATGGCACCACGCAGTAACGCTGAAATTAAAGCTAATAACGGGAGAGCAATAGCTCTCCTTTTTAATTTTATCATCCCAAAAACGGTATGATGGCATACAGTAAAGATGAGAATAACAAAGGGATGGCATAATGGCGCACGCACATACTCATACTTCCTCTGAACAACCCAAGGACAATAATGCCCGCCGACTGATGTTCGCATTCTGCATTACAGCCGGATTTATGTTGGTTGAAGTGGTGGGTGGAATACTTTCTGGTTCACTGGCCTTGCTGGCCGACGCCGGGCATATGCTCACAGATGCTGCGGCACTGCTTTTCGCGCTGCTGGCCGTCCGGTTTTCCCGTCGCCCGCCCACAATACGACACACCTTCGGCTGGCTGAGGCTCACGACGCTGGCCGCATTTGTTAATGCCATCGCATTGGTCGTTATCACCATTTTAATCGTCTGGGAGGCGATTGAGCGCTTCCAGACACCTCGCCCCGTGGCTGGCGGTATGATGATGGTTATTGCTGTCGCGGGTCTACTGGCCAACGTGCTCGCTTTTTGGGTTTTACATCGCGGCAGTGAAGAGAAAAATCTGAACGTCCGCGCCGCGGCGCTGCATGTGATGGGCGATTTACTTGGCTCGGTCGGGGCAATCATCGCTGCGCTGATTATTATCTGGACGGGCTGGACGCCCGCGGACCCAATTCTCTCGATTCTGGTTTCCGTGCTGGTGCTGCGTAGCGCCTGGCGATTGCTAAAAGATAGCGTTAATGAATTACTGGAAGGTGCCCCACTGACGCTGGATATCGCTGCACTGCAGCGCCATCTCAGCCGGGATATCCCTGAAGTCCGCAACGTTCACCATGTCCATGTCTGGATGGTGGGCGAAAAACCGGTAATGACGCTGCATGTTCAGGTGATCCCGCCACACGATCACGATGCGTTGCTGGAGCGTATTCAGCATTTCCTTATCCATCACTACCAGATTGAACACGCCACAATCCAGATGGAGTATCAGCCGTGCAATGGGCCGGACTGTCACCTGTATCAGGGCGTGTCCGGCCATTCACATCATCACCATTAATGAGAAAGCGCGTGGGAACCCCGCTCACGCGCACTGTTAATCCACATCCTGCTACCGTTCAGGGCAATAACCGTCAGGATCATATATTCCAGCGACATGGCGTATACGCCTTGCAGGGCAAAGATCACCACGCTAATGACGTTAATGATCACCCACAGCAGCCAGTTTTCAACGTATTTGCGCGTCATCAGGATCATCGCCGCAATCGACAGCACCATCATGCAGGAGTCCCAGAACGGGAATGCATCGGGTTGTAGTTCAGGCACAACGACCTGTAATCCCAATGCCTGCATAATATTCACTGCAATGCCTGTCAGAAACGCAAAGACCGGATCGATATAGATCGACATCAGGCCGATCGCCACCACGCAAGCCGCCAGCCAGCCGATCGCTTTTGGAAGCGGTAGCCAGCGAATTTTCAGTTCCGCTTCATGCTGGTTGGTTTGCCGGGACCAGGCATACCAGCCGTAGATATTTGCGGCAAAGAAGAAAACTTGCAGCAACAAGCTGGCATAGAGCTGGATCTGAAAGAAGATAATTGCAAACAGCGTGACGTTTATCAGACCGAAGAAGTAATTGCTGATTTTCTCAAGGCTCGCCAGGCCAATACACAGCAACCCGGCGATCGTTCCCACGGCTTCGATCCACGACAAATCGTAACCACCCGCGCCAATCGGAATATGTACCAGAATGTTCTGCGTGCTAAAAAAGTCCATCTTTTCCCCCAGAGCAAAAATAAATAATTACGCTCGAAGTGTAGCCGCAAATTCCAACATACGGTTTAACGGCAACAGCGCCCCTTCTCTCAGCGAGTCCTCAACATGTATCTCATGAGCCGCGCCGCCATGTTCCAGGCCCTCAGCAATCGCTTTCAGGCCATTCATCGCCATCCACGGACAATGCGCACAGCTGCGACAGGTTGCCCCCTCACCAGCCGTCGGAGCTTCAAGCAGCTCTTTATCCGGAACGGCCTGCTGCATTTTGTAAAAAATGCCCCGGTCAGTCGCCACAATCAACTGCTTATGCGGTAACGATTTAGCCGCGTTGATGAGCTGGCTGGTTGAGCCAACCGCATCTGCCATATCAACGATAGACTGAGGGGACTCCGGGTGCACCAGCACCGCGGCATCAGGGTAAAGCCCTTTCATGCGTGTTAAAGCCTGGGTTTTAAACTCGTCGTGGACGATACAGGCCCCCTGCCAACAGAGCACGTCTGCGCCGGTCTGTTTTTGCACGTAGTTGCCCAAATGTCTGTCCGGAGCCCAGATGATTTTTTCACCTAAACTATCAAGATGTTCAATAAGTTCAACCGCGATACTGGAAGTCACGACCCAGTCCGCACGTGCTTTAACGGCAGCAGAGGTATTGGCGTAAACCACCACGGTACGATCCGGATGCTCGTCGCAAAATGCGCTGAACGCGTCAATCGGACAGCCCAGATCTAATGAACATTCCGCCTGTAAGGTCGGCATCAGTATGGTCTTTTCCGGGCTGAGAATTTTGGCGGTTTCTCCCATAAACCTCACGCCCGCAACCAGCAGCGTAGAGGCAGAATGCTTTGCACCGAACCGCGCCATCTCCAGAGAATCAGAAATACAGCCCCCGGTCTCTTCCGCTAACTGCTGAATTTCAGGATCGGTGTAATAATGCGCGACCATAACGGCATCACGCTCTTTCAGCAGGCGCTTGATTTTTTCACGATAAAATTGCTTTTCATCCACACTTAGCGGTACTGGCTTCGGCGGAAACGGATAAATTGCTGCTTCTGGATCAAACATCACGCTCATCTTGCTTTCTCGTTTCACTGGCTTAACGAAATAACCGATTAAAAGCGTGACGCACGCCATATTCGGTTTGATTTGTTTTGTATGCTAAACAAGATAGCGGATTGGCGCAGAAAAGTCACAATAATTGCGTGTGATGAATGCCGGATGGCGTCTGACGTCTTATCCGGCCTACACGAGTAGTGTCGTCTGTAGGCTGATAAGCAAAGGACATCAGGCAATCTTATAAATCGCAGATAGCAAAAAGGCGCCTTTAGGGCGCCTTTTTACACTGGTGGGGCGTGCAGGATTCGAACCTGCGACCAATTGATTAAAAGTCAACTGCTC